>Ga0209758_1000213_pt1 | contig 126745 bp, 126 predicted proteins | sample AraplaMF_Col_mMF_FD_184258 | JGI IMG/M metagenome (GOLD analysis project Ga0209758, IMG submission 184258) | Arabidopsis root microbial communities from the University of North Carolina, USA - plate scrape MF_Col_mMF (SPAdes) (version 2) | ecosystem: Host-associated > Plants > Roots >... | reverse complement strand
CGACGTCGCCCTCCTGGATGATGTCGTGCTTCACCTTGATGCCGGTGATCTCCTCGAAGGCCTTGGTCAGCGTCTTCGATTCGTACTCGTGCGTCGTGATGGTCTCGGACACCACCGAGATCTCCTTGACGCCCTTGGCCTGCAGCTTCTTCGCCGCATCGATGAACCACTTCATCTCGGCCGCCTGCTGGTCCTTGCTCAGCGTGGACGGCTGGAACTCGGCGTCGATCCATTTCTTGGCCTCGGCCTCGCCGGCCCACGCGCCGTGGCCCAGGGCCAGCGCGGCAGCGGCAAAGGCCACGGCATTCAAGCGCAATTTCATGTCTGTCTCCTCTGGTACTTCCCGGGGTTCACTCGCGACGCGCCGGCTGGGAAGAATCACCGGCGGTCTTTTCAGAATCGGGCGGGTCTCAGCCCTTGCGCATCACCAGCGCCAGCAGCAGCATCGAGACGACGAAGCTGATCCAGATCGACGGCTCCTCGGCCAGGCCGAACCAGCCCACCATCTTCTCGCTCAGCGAGACGAAGGCCAGGTTGACCCAGGCCGCGCCGAGCAGGCCGATGAACAGGCGGTCGCCGCGCGTCGTCGCGATCGGCAGGAAGCCGCGGCGCAGCGTGGTCGGCGACTTCAGCTCCCACAGCGTCATGCCGGCCAGCATCAGCACGATGCAAACGAAGAACACCGCCACCGGCAGCGTCCAGGCCATCCACTCGAACATGTGCGTCTCCTCAGACTCGACCCATCGCGAAACCCTTCGCGATGTAATGCCGCACGAACCAGATCACGATCGCGCCCGGCACGATGGTCAGCACGCCGGCCGCGGCCAGCACGCCCCAGTCCATGCCCGAGGCGCTGACCGTGCGCGTCATCACCGCGACGATCGGCTTCGCGTTCACGCTGGTCAGCGTGCGCGCCATCAGCAGCTCGACCCAGCTGAACATGAAGCAGAAGAACGCGGCGACGCCGACCCCGGCCTTGATCAGCGGGATGAAGATCGTCAGGAAGAAGCGCGGGAACGAGTAGCCGTCGATGTAGGCCGTCTCGTCGATCTCGCGCGGGATGCCGCTCATGAAGCCCTCGAGGATCCACACCGCCAGCGGCACGTTGAACAGCAGGTGCGCCAGCGCCACCGCGATGTGCGTGTCCATCATGCCGAGCGTCGTGTACAGCTGGAAGAACGGCAGCAGGAACACCGCCGGCGGCGTCATGCGGTTGGTCAGCAGCCAGAAGAACACGTGCTTGTCGCCGAGGAAGCTGTAGCGCGAGAACGCATACGCCGCCGGCAACGCCACCACCAGCGAGATCGCCGTGTTGATCGCCACGTAGATCATCGAGTTGATGTAGCCCGAGTACCACGACTCGTCGGTGAAGATGGTGTGGTAATGGGCCAGCGTGAAGTGCTGCGGCCACAGGCTGAAGGTGGACAGGATCTCCTCGTTCGTCTTGAACGACATGTTCACCATCCAGTACACCGGCAGGATCGCGAACAGCAGGTACAGCAGCAGGAACACCACCCGCTTCTTGAATCGGCGCTCATCCATGGGCGGCTCCCTCGGTCGTGGCGGCGTCCTGGCCCACCCGCTGCATCCAGTTGTAGAGGATGAAGCACAGCAGCAGGATGATCAGGAAGTAGATCAGCGAGAAGGCCGCGGCCGGGCCGAGGTCGAACTGGCCGACCGCCTTCTGCGTCAGGTACTGCGACAGGAAGGTCGTCGCATTGCCCGGCCCGCCGCCGGTCAGCACGAAGGGCTCGGTGTAGATCATGAAGCTGTCCATGAAGCGCAGCAGCACCGCGATCATCAGCACGCCGCGCAGCTTGGGCAGCTGGATGAAGCGGAACACCGCGAACTTGCTCGCGCCGTCGATGCGCGCGGCCTGGTAGTAGGCGTCCGGGATCGCGCGCAGCCCGGCAAAGCACAGCAGCGCGACCAGCGGCGTCCAGTGCCACACGTCCATCAGCAGCACGGTGAACCAGGCGTCGGTCGCGTTGCCGGTGTAGCTGTAGTCGATGCCCAGCTTCGCGAGCGCCGCGCCCATCAGGCCGATGTCGGTGCGGCCGTAGATCTGCCAGATCGTGCCGACCACGTTCCACGGGATCAGCAGCGAGATCGCCACCATCACCAGCACTGCCGACGAGCGCGCGCCCTTGGCCGGCATCGACAGCGCGAGACCGATGCCGAGCGGGATCTCGACCAGCAGCACCGCGAGCGAGAAGCCGATCTGGCGCAGCAGCGCGCCCTGCAGGTCTTCGTCGCGCATCACCGACTTGAACCATTCGGTGCCGACGAACACGCGGCGCTCGGGCGAGATGATGTCCTGCACCGAGTAGTTGACGACCGTCATCAGCGGCAGCACCGCCGAGAAGGCCACGCACAGCACGACCGGCAGGATCAGCAGCCAGGCCTTCTGGTTGACGGGCTTCATGCCGCCACCTCCTTGTTGTCGTTGTCGATCAGCACGTCGTCGCGGTAGAAGCAGGTGTGCGAGCCCAGCAGCGAGAGCCACACCGCATCGCCGACGCGCGGGATGCGCTGCTCGGGCGACAGCCGGGCCCGGATCAGCTGCTGGCCTTCGCCCTCGCCGACGCGCGCGGCCAGCAGCCAGTAGGTGCCGATGTCCTGCGCCTGCGTCACGGTGCCGGCGATGGCGCCGGGCGCCTGCGGCGCGGCCAGCGTCACGTACTCGGGCCGCACGCCGAGCGCGAAGCGACCTTCGCCGGCCAGCGGGTTGGTCGCCATCGGCAGCACCTGGCCGCAGACCTCGATGCCGGGGTCGGCCCAGCGCGCCGGCAGGAAGTTCATGCCCGGCGAGCCGATGAAGTGGCCGACGAAGCTGTGCTGCGGCCGCTCGAACAGCGCCGACGCGCTGCCCACCTGCACCGCGCGGCCGCGCGTCATCACCACCACCTGGTCGGCGAAGGTCAGCGCCTCGACCTGGTCGTGCGTCACGTAGACCAGGGTCAGCTTCAGCTCGTGGTGGATCTGCTTCAGCTTGCGCCGCAGCTGCCATTTCAGGTGCGGGTCGATCACCGTCAGCGGCTCGTCGAACAGCACCGCCGACACGTCCTCGCGCACCAGGCCGCGGCCGAGCGAGATCTTCTGCTTCGCGTCGGCCGCCAGCCCGGCGGCGCGGGTGTTCAGCTGGCCGCTCATCTCCAGCATCTCGGCGATCTGGCCGACGCGCTGGCGGATGCGCTCGGGCGCGACGCCGCGGTTGCGCAGCGGGAAGGCGAGGTTCTCGGCCACGGTCATGGTGTCGTAGATCACCGGGAACTGGAACACCTGCGCGATGTTGCGCTGCTGCGGTGTCTGGCCGGTGACGTCCCGGCCGCCGAACTTCACCGTGCCCTGCGACGGCGTGACGAGGCCCGAGATGATGTTCAGCAGCGTCGTCTTGCCGCAGCCCGACGGGCCGAGCAGCGCATACGCGCCACCGTCCTCGAAGCTCATCTTCAGCGGCAGCAGCGCGTAGTCTTCGTCGCGTTGCGGATTCGGCTTGTAGGCATGCGCCAGGTCGAGATCGATGCGTGCCATGGTTATTGGCCCCCCAGTCGCGGCGTTTGTGCGTCACGGGTCTGACGGTGGAAAAGAATGCGTTCGGACTGAGCTTGTCGAAGGCTTGGTGCCTGCGCGCGGGACCTTCCGGTGTACTGCGGCGGCAACCCTTCGACGTGGGTCCTCGACAAGCTCGGCTCCTGCTCAGGGCGAACGGTTCGCAAGTGAGTCGGCACCATCTACACGCCCTCCCGCGTCGGGGCAACCAGCAGCCTGCCGGCCGAATCGAACACGTGCACCTGCGCCGCGTTCAGGTACAGCGTGACCGCCTCGCCGAGCGTGAACTGGTGGACGCCGGTCAGCTGCGCCACCAGTTCGCCGATCGGCGTGTCGACGTGCACGAAGGTGTCGGAGCCGGAGATCTCGGCCAGCTCGACCTTGCCCGGCAAGGCGACGTCGCCGTCGCGCTGGCGCACGCGCAGCGCGCTGGCGCGGATGCCGATCGTCAGCGCCGGCGTGCTGGCCGCCGGCAGCGGCACCGACAGGTGCACGCCGGCCTGCAGCGAGACGCCGATCGTCGCGTGGCTGCCCTCGACCAGGTTCATCGGCGGGTCGCTGAACGCCCGCGCGACGCGGATCGACTGCGGGCGGTGGAACACCTCGGCCGTCGGGCCGTACTGCAGCAGCTCACCGGCATCCATCACCGCCGTGTAGCCGCCCAGCAGCAAGGCCTCGGTCGGCTCGGTGGTGGCGTAGACGACGGTCGATTCGCCGGCCGCGAACAGCTGCGTCAGCTCGTCGCGCAGTTCCTCGCGCAGCTTGTAGTCGAGGTTCACCAGCGGCTCGTCCAGCAGCATCAGCGGGGCCTTCTTGGCGAGGGCGCGTGCCAGCGCGACGCGCTGCTGCTGGCCGCCCGACAGCTCGGCCGGCAGGCGCTTCAGGAACGGCTCGATGTGCAGCCGCTTCGCCAGCTCGGCGACGCGCTCGGCGATGCCGGCCTCGCGGCGCAGCTTCAGCGGCGACGCGATGTTGTCGGCCACCGTCATCGACGGGTAGTTGATGAACTGCTGGTAGACCATCGCGACGTTGCGCTGGCGCACCGGAAGCCCGGTCACGTCCTGCCCGTCGGCGAGCACGCGGCCCTGCGTCGGCTGGTCGAGGCCGGCCATCACGCGCATCAGCGAGGTCTTGCCGGCCTGCGTGGCCCCCAGCAGCACGGTCACCGCGCGCGGCACCAGCGTCAGGTCCAGCGGGTACAGGTGGGTCGCCGCACCGACCTGCTTGCCGATGCGTTCCAGCGTCAATTCCATGAAGTCTCCGAAGGTCTCGTCGTCGTCGGCTCGGCCCCCGCGCCGGGCGCCGCCGCAAGGCGTGGCCAGTGCTGTTCGCACCAGGCGGCGACCTGCTCGCGCTGCGCCGGCGTCAGGTGCAGGCCGAGCTTGGTGCGGCGCCACAGCACGTCGTCCGCGCTGCGCGCCCACTCCTGCTGGTACAGGTGCGTGAGCTCGGCCTCGTGCAGGCCCGGCACCACCTCGGCGCCGATGCCGCGGGCCAGCAGCGGCTGCACGCGCGAGCCGTAGCAGCGCGCCAGCCGGTGGCGCAGGGCAGGGGACAGTTCCGGGTGGCGCAGCGCGAAGGCCTGCTCGAAGCGGGCGAAGTCGGTGTCGGGCCGCTGCGGTTCCCCGACCCACATGCCGAGGTCGCCGCCGGGCAGGAAAGCACCGGCCGTCCAGGCGCCGCGCGTGTTGCCGAGCGGCGCCGCCAGCAGGTCGGCGGCTTCCTCGGCGAGCTTGCGGAAGGTCGTGATCTTGCCGCCCCACACCGACAGCAGCGCGGCCTTCGAGGTGTCCAGCTCGAGCGAGTAGTCGCGCGTCACCGCCGACGGATCGCCCGATTCGTCGTCCAGCAGCGGGCGCACGCCCGAGTAGGTCCACACGACGTCGGCCGGCCGCACCGGCTTCTCGAAGTAGCGGCTCGCCTGCTCGCACAGGTAGGCGATCTCGCCGGCATCGATGCGCGCTTCGCCGATCGCGCCATGGTGCTCGACGTCGGTGGTGCCGATCAGCGTGAACGCGCCGTCCTGGTACGGGATCGCGAAGATGATGCGGCGGTCCGGGTTCTGGAAGATGTAGGCGTGGTCGTGGTCGAACAGCTTCGGCACGACGATGTGGCTGCCCTTCACCAGGCGCAGCGACTTGGCGCGCGGCGCATGGGCCTGGTCGGCCAGGAACTGCGCGGCCCACGGCCCGGCGGCATTGACCAGCGCGCGTGCCGACAGCGCGTGCGTGCGGCCGTCGTCGGCCTGCAGCGTGACCTGCCAGCTCGCGTCGCCGCGCCGCGCATCGGCGCAGCGCCAGCGCGTCAGCACCGTCGCGCCGCGGTCGGCGGCGTCGCGCGCGTTCAGCACCACCAGCCGCGCGTCGTCGACCCAGCCGTCGGAATAGACGAAGCCGCGCGTGTACTGCGGCTTCAGCGGCTGGCCGGTCGGGTGCCCGCGCAGCGAGATCGTGCGCGAACCGGCCAGCACCTCGCGCCGGGCCAGGTGGTCGTACAGGAACAAGCCGGCGCGGATCATCCACACCGGCCGCATGCTGGCGTCGTGCGGCATCACGAAGCGCAGCGGCCACATGATGTGCGGCGCGCTCTTCAGCAGCACCTCGCGCTCGGCCAGCGCCTTGCGCACCAGCGAGAACTCGTAGTACTCCAGGTAGCGCAGCCCGCCGTGGATCAGCTTGGTCGAGGCCGACGAGGTGTGCTGCGCCAGGTCGTCCTTCTCGCACACCAGCACGCGCAGGCCGCGGCCGGCCAGGTCGCGCGCGATGCCGGCGCCATTGATGCCGCCGCCGACGACCAGCACGTCGACCTCGGCGGGCAACGCGGGCGAAGTCGGACGCGGCGGGACGCCGTTCGTCAAAGGCTGGTTCAAGAATCCGTCTCCTGTCGGCACTGCTGTTCGCTTGTTTTCGTTTCTGATCTTCTTTTTTCGTTTTATGCGAAAAACGAAAACGATGCAACCCAGGAAATCCTGCATCCGCTTTCGCTTGGGGTTTCGGTACCCTCCGCCGCCATGACCCCGAATCCGCGCCAATCGCTGCTGCTCGACGAGGTGCGTGCGCGCGGCACGGTGACGGTGGAGGCGCTGTCCGACCAGTTCGGCGTGACGCTGCAGACGGTGCGGCGCGACGTGAAGCTGTTGTCCGACGCCGGCTTGCTGGCGCGCTTCCATGGCGGCGTGCGGCTGCCGAGCTCGACCACCGAGAACATCGCCTACCGCCAGCGCCAGCAGCTCAACGACCAGGCCAAGCAGCGCATTGCGCGCAGCGTGGCGCAGGGGGTGCCCGAGGGCTGCTCGCTGATCCTGAACATCGGCACCACCACCGAGGCGATCGCGCGCGAGCTGGTGCGGCACAAGGGACTGCGCGTGATCACGAACAACCTGAACGTGGCGGCCATCCTGTCGGACAACCCGGACTGCGAGGTGATCGTCGCCGGCGGCGTGGTGCGCTCGCGCGACCGCGGCATCGTCGGCGAGGCGACGGTGGATTTCATCAAGCAGTTCAAGGTCGACATCGGGCTGATCGGCATCTCGGGCATCGAGAGCGACGGCACGCTGCGCGACTTCGACTTCCGCGAGGTGAAGGTGGCGCGCGCCATCATCGAGCAGTCGCGCCAGGTGTGGGTCGCGGCCGACCACAGCAAGTTCAACCGGCCGGCGATGGTGCAGGTGGCCGGCTTCGGCGAGGTCGACACGCTGTTCACCGACCAGGCGCCGCCGGAGCCTTTCCCTGCATTGCTCGCAGACGCTGGAGTGCAATGCGAAGTCGCTGCATGATCACCCGATGAGCACACCGACCCACCTGCTCGCCCTGGACCAGGGCACCTCCAGCTCGCGCAGCATCGTGTTCGATCGCGCCGGCAGCATCGTCGCGATGGCGCAACGCGAGTTCCGCCAGATCTACCCGCAGCCGGGCTGGGTCGAGCACGACCCGATGGAGATCTGGGCCACCCAGCTCGCGACCGCGAAGGAGGCGCTGGCCAAGGCCGGCCTCGCGGCACGCGACATCGCATCCATCGGCATCACCAACCAGCGCGAGACCACCGTGGTGTGGAACCGCAGGACCGGCCAGCCGCTGTACAACGCCATCGTCTGGCAGGACCGGCGCGCCGAGCCGACCTGCGCGGCGCTGCGCGAGCGCGGCCTGGAACCGACCTTCCGCGCTAAGACCGGGCTCATCATCGACGCCTATTTCTCGGGCACCAAGCTGAAGTGGATCCTCGACCACGTCGACGGTGCGCGGGCCGCGGCGGCGCGCGGCGAGCTCGCCTTCGGCACCGTCGACTCGTGGCTGATGTGGCACCTGACCGGCGGCGCGGTGCATGCCACCGACGTCAGCAATGCGTCGCGCACGCTGCTGCTGAACGTGCGGCGCAACGACTGGGACGACGAGCTGCTGCAGTTGCTGGACGTGCCGCGCGAGGTGCTGCCGCAGGTGCATGCGTCCAGCCACGTCTACGGGCACACGAAGGCCGAACTGCTGGGCGCGTCGCTGCCGATCGGCGGCGTCGCCGGCGACCAGCAGAGCGCGCTGTTCGGCCAGGCCTGCTTCCGCGCGGGCCTGGCGAAGAACACCTACGGCACCGGCTGCTTCATGCTGATGCACACCGGCACGCAGTTCCAGACCTCGACCAACGGCCTGATCACGACCAGCGCGGCGCAGCCGACCGCGCTGCCGGAGTTCGCGCTCGAAGGCAGCGTCTTCATCGGCGGGGCTGTCGTGCAGTGGCTGCGCGACGGGCTGAACGCGATCAAGGCGAGCGGCGAGGTGCAGGCGCTGGCCGAGAGCGTGCCCGATTCCGGCGGCGTGATGTTCGTGCCGGCCTTCACCGGCCTGGGTGCACCGTACTGGAAGGCCGATGCGCGCGGCGCGATCGTCGGGTTGACGCGCGGCACGACGGTGGCGCACATCGCGCGCGCCGCGCTGGAGAGCATCGCGTTCCAGAGCGCGGCGCTGCTGCAGGCGATGGGCCGCGACGCGGTCGCCGCGGGCGGGGCGCCGGTGAGCGAGCTGCGGGTCGACGGCGGGGCCTGCGTCAACGACCTGCTGATGCAGTTCCAGGCCGACCTGCTGGGGATCCCGGTGGTGCGGCCGAAGGTGATCGAGACGACGGCGCTCGGGGCGGCGTCGCTGGCCGGGCTGTCGTGCGGCGTGTTCACGGGCCTGGACGAGCTGGCGCGGCAGTGGCAGGTCGAACGCACGTTCCACCCGACGATGCCGCGCGAGCGCGCGCAGGCCTTGATGGGCGAGTGGGAGCGGGCGGTGCGGCAGACGGTGACTGCGTAGCGCGATCCCGGATTGGCATCCGGGGACTCATGCCACGCTGGCTTCGGCCTCGTGCACGCGCGCCAACGGCAGCGTCACGGTCACCCGCGTCCCGCTGCCCGGCACGCTGTCGACGCTCAACGTGCCTCCCATGCGCTTGAGCAGCTGCCGCGTGATCACCAGCCCGAGGCCGCTGCCCGGCACCGGCGTGTTCTGCGCCCCCAGGCGGTTGAACGGCTGGTACAGCTGCGCCAGCTGGCCGGCAGGGATGCCGACGCCGGTGTCGTGCACCGTCACCACCGCATGCTCGCCACTGCCTGCACAGTGCACCCAGGCCCGTCCGCCCGGCCGGTTGTACTTCACCGCATTCGACAGCAGGTTGATGAACACCTGCTCGAGCCGCCGCGGATCGGCATGCACCGCCAGCGCCGGTGCGCCTTCGATCCTCAGGTCGACGTCGGCCGCCAGCGCCATCGGTTCGACCTGGCGCAGGCTGGCGCCCAGCACCGGTGCCAGCGCGATGTCGCGGCTCGACAGCGCGAGCGCACCGTCCTCGATGCTGGTCAGGTCGAGCAGGTCGTTGATCAGCTCCAGCAGGTGCTGGCCGCTGTCCAGCACATGCTGCAGCCGTGCCGCCTGCCGGCTCGTCAGCGGCTCGCGGCCATCGGTCTGCAGCAGCTGCGCAAAACCCAGCACCGCGTTCAACGGCGTGCGCAGCTCGTGGCTCACGCGCGACAAGAACTGCGTCTTCGCCTGGCTGGCGCGTTCGGCCGCGTCCTTGTCCAGGCGCAGCTGCTCGGCTTCGACGTCGTCGCTCACGTCCCACACCAGGCCGACCACGCGCCGCCCGCCCGGCTGCTCGCGACGCCGAGCATTCAGCTCCAGATGCCGCACGCCGCCGCCCGGCTGCAGCACGCGGTAACGCTGCACCACCAGCTCGCCGGCCTGCGCCGCCCGCGCCAGCGCACTGCGCACCACCGGCTGGTCGTCGGGATGGACATGCTCGCGCGCCAAGCGCGCGCCATCCAGCGGGTCCGGTGTGTCGGGCAGGCCATGGTGCGCGGCCGCCTGCGCATCCAGCGTCACGCGGTCGTGGTCCACGTCCCAGTCGAACACGCCGATGTGGGCGCCTTCGGCCGCGGTGGCCAGGCGCTCGTTGCTCTCGAGCAGCGCCTGCTCGGCGCGGCGCTGTGCGCGGTACATGCGCATCGTCAGCGCGATGCCGACCGCCGCCAGCAGCGCCCCCAGCACGCCGGTCGCGAGCGTCACCAGGCGCCTGGACGTGCGCGACGCCTCGCCGAGCGACGCGGAAAAGCGCATCGCGAGCTCGGTGAGCCGGTCGCTGAGCCGAGGCAGGCTGGCCTGCAGCCGGCGCAGATCGGCCGACTGCGTGTCGCCGGCCTGGATGCGGGCATGCAACTCGACGCCCAGCGCGCTCAGTTCGGCCATGCGTGCATCGCCTTCGACCCAGTGGCGGATCGCCTCGGCCATGAAGTCGACGTCGCGGAAGCGCCGGTACAGCCGCACCATCGCCGCGATGTCATCCGGGTGGTTGCCGCCCTGCAGGAAGCCGCGCTCGACGACCGCCATGTCCGGTTCGGCCTTGTCGAGTTCGAGGCGCGCAGCGCGGTCGCCCAGCGACACGGCCAACGCCTCGCGGTGCCGCCGGTAATCGAGCTCGGAATGCGATTCGGTGTAGCGGTAGAGGTGGTAGACCGCATCCTTCGCGCCCTTGGACCACTGGCTCTCGCCGCCCACGTAGGCCCGCGCGGCCGACAGCGTGTCGGCACTGAACGCGCTCAGCCCGCCGAGCAGCGCCACCACCCCCACCCACAGGCCCACCACCAGCCAGCGAAAGCGCGATCCGTTGTCCGGCTGCGTCATGCGTCTCCTCTCCCGCGGCCGCACCACCTCCGCGGCACGCCGTGCCCGCCGGTGTACCACGGCGCCGAGCCGGCTGTCGACACGCCGGCACGCTGCGCGTGGGGTGTGCCACGCCGGGCCGTCGGCCCCGACATCGCGGCTTGACACTTCGCACGATCGTGCTAAATTTGGGCGATGGAAACCAAGACGGAACGCAGCGGGCTGACGCTCGCCGCCATCCTCGACACCGCGCTCGGCATGGCCGCCTCCGACGGGCTGGACAGCCTGACGATCGGCGAGGTGGCCAAGCGCCTGGGGCTGTCGAAGAGCGGCGTGTTCTCGCGCGTCGGCTCGCGCGAGGCGCTGCAGATCGCCGTGATCGACGAGTACGACCGCCGTTTCCTGCAGGATGTGTTCGTGCCCGCGATGCGCGAGCCGCGCGGGCTGCCGCGGCTGAACGCGATCATGCGGCTGTGGCTGCAGCGCGCGCGCGACGTCGAGATCCGCACCGGCTGCCTCTACTGCGCCGGGGCCTTCGAGTTCGACGACCGCCAGGGCCCGCTGCGCGACCTGCTGCTCGACCACGTGATGCGCTGGCGCAGCGCGCTCAAGCGCACCGTCATCCAGGCCATCGACGCCGGCCACCTGCGGCCGGACACCGATGCCGACCAGCTCGTGTTCGAGATGGACGGCCTGTTCGTCGCGCTGATGCGCGAAGCCCGCTTCCTGCGCGACCCCCGCGCCGCGGACCGCTGCTGGTTCGCCTACGAACGCCTCATCGGCTCGGTGAAGCCATGAGGCCCCCCACTCGCTTCGCTCCTGCCCCCGAGGGGCGCCACCCGGCGGCCCGGCAAAGCCGGTTCCGCGGGTGTTGCTTGATCCCGCTTTTCGGGGTTTTTCGACCGTCAATTTCGCACGTGCGTGCGAAATCAAGGAGATTGCCATGCTGATGATTGCCCTGTCCGCCCTTGCCGTCGCTGCGTTGGCGCGCGGCGCCCTGTCGCTGTGGCGCGTGCTGTCCGCCGTGCCGCGCAGCAATGCCGATTTCGACTGCCTGTGAGACGACACCGATGAGCACCCCCAATCCCGCGACCGCCTTCTATGCCACCAGCCGCAGCGCCCGCTGGCTGGGTGCCGCGCTGCGCGGCGCCCAGGCGCTGTCGCCCGGGCTCGGCATGCGGTTCGCGCTGCGCCTGTTCTTCACGCCGCTGCCGTTGAAGCTGGCGGCGCGCCGGCGCGCGCTGCCGCCCGGTTGGCAGCTGACGCACTGGCCGTTCGAGCAGGGGACGGTGGCGGTCTACCGCCGCGCCGACCTGCCGCCCGGGCTGCCCACCGTGCTGCTGGTCCACGGCTGGGCCGGCGACGCGATGCAGATGCGCCCGCTGGGCGACGCGCTGGCGGCGGGCGGCTTCGCGCCGGTGCTGCTGGACTTCCCGGCGCACGGCCGCAGCGCCGCCTGGCGCAGCACGCTGCCGCAGTTCGTGCGCGCGCTGTGGGCGGCGTCGGCCCGGCTCGGGCCACTGCACGCGGTGGTGGCGCATTCGCTGGGCGCGCTCGCCGCCTCGCATGCCGCCGCCAGCGGGCTGCCGGTGCAGCGCCTCGCACTGCTGGCACCACCCCCGCCGCCCGGCATCTTCCTGCACTGGTTCAGCGGCAGCTTCGGCCTCGGCAGCACGCTGGCCGAACGCATGCGGGCCGCCATCGAGCGCCGCGAAGGCGTGCCGCTGCACCAGTTCGAGCCGGCCTGGCTGGGCGAACGGCTGGCCCAGCCGACGCTGTTGGTGCACGACGAAGGCGACCGCGTCGCACCGCTGGCCGGCAGCCAGGCGCTGCTGCGGGCCCTGCGCGATGCGCGGCTCACCACCACCCAGGGCCTGGGCCACCGACGGGTGCTGTCGGATGGCGCGACGATCGCCGCGGTCGTCGAGCACGTGCGTGCCAAATAGACGAGTGGCGCGGGAAGCGGGCCGAACGGCAGCCGGCGCACCTTGACGCCGGCCCGGCGGATCGACGATTCCGGTCAAGTCTGTAACAGCGGTCTTACCGTCTGGCCGAATTTCGGCCGGCGCGCACTTTGTCACACGGCATTTTTGGTCGTTGGACGGGCTGGCAGGCCCCCAACGGGGCTGGCATGGAAGCTGCGCATGAGTGCGTACAGACTGCCCGTCCGGTGACTCTCCCGCTCCATGCCGGCAGCAGCTCCAACACAAGGACGTCGTTGCCATGTCGCTGTTCCATCGTCGTACCCCTTCAGCCCGCCGGGCCCGCCCGGCGACCCCCAGCTGCCGCGGTGGCGCCTCGTCGCTGCTGCGCCTGGCCCAGCCCGCGGCCGGCCAGGGCGGCGGCAACGTGAGGCACTGGCTGGCCCGCGCCGCCACGGTGCTGTCGCCGGCGGCCGTCGAGATGGTCACGGTGCGTCCGAGCGAATTCGCGCCCAGCCAGTGGCTGGTCGGTCACTGAGGCGCACGGCCATGGCACCCCGCGCCGAACCCCGGGCCGCTCGTCCGTCGACGCTGCCCACCGTGACCCGCATCACGCCCGCGGCGGCTCCGTCCGACCGGTCGTTCAAGGTCCTGCAGTCCAGCCGCGCCCCGGCGCAGCTGTCGTTGTTCCCGCCGCCGGGCTCGTCCCGCGCGACGCGTTGATTTCCAGACGTATGTGACGTCCAAGGGGGAACGGGCACGCCGGGGTGGATGAGAGCGAGCCCCCGGCACCTGTCCCGTTTCCCCTCTTTTTTTCACATCCGTCGACACGTTCCACCGCCACCCGGGCGGCGCCGACCATCGGTGCCGGCCCGGGTGACTCGTTCCTGCCGCGCTCCTACACTGCCTCGCGCCCGTTCGCGGTGCAGAACAGAACAACACAGGAGCGAGACATGTCCCTTCCCACTTGGCGCGTGCGCAGCGCGCAACCCGGCGTCGTCGTGGCGCCCGATGAACGGCTGCCCTGGCCGCAGACCTTCGCGATGGGCGTCCAGCACGTGATCGCGATGTTCGGCGCCACCGTGCTGGCGCCGCTGCTGATGGGCTTCGACCCGAACGTCGCGATCCTGATGAGCGGCGTCGGCACGCTGGTCTTCTTCATCGTCGTCGGCGGCAAGGTGCCGAGCTACCTCGGCTCCAGCTTCGCGTTCATCGGCGTCGTGATCGCCGCCAGCGGCTACGCCGGGCAGGGGCCGAACGCGAACCTCGGCGCCGCGCTCGGCGGCATCGTCGCCTGCGGCGCCGTGGTGCTGCTGATCGGCCTGGTGGTCAGCGCCGCCGGCACCGCGTGGATCGAATCGCTGATGCCGCCGGTCGTCACCGGCGCGGTGGTGGCGGTGATCGGCCTGAACCTGGCCGGCGTGCCGATCAAGAACATGGCGCCCACGCCCTTCGACGCCTGGATGCAGGCCGTCACCTTCCTGTGCGTCGGCGCGGTCGCGGTGTACACCCGCGGCATGACGCAACGCCTGCTGATCCTGGTCGGCCTGCTGGCCGCCAGCGCGATCTATGCGCTGCTGGCCAGCGGCGCCGGGCTGGGCAAGCCGATCGACCTCTCCGGCGTCGCGGCCGCCGCGTGGTTCGGGCTGCCGCACTTCGCGGCGCCGGTGTTCACGTCGGATGCGATGCTGCTGATCGCGCCGGTCGCGGTGATCCTGGTGGCCGAGAACCTGGGCCACCTGAAGGCGGTCGGCGCGATGACCGGCAAGCCGCTCGATGCGCTGATGGGCCGCGCCTTCATCGGCGACGGCCTCGCCACCATGGTCAGCGGCGCCAGCGGCGGCACCGGCGTCACCACCTACGCCGAGAACATCGGCGTGATGGCGGCGACGAAGATCTACTCGACCGCGATGTTCGTCGTCGCGGCGCTGATCGCCATCGTGCTCGGCTTCAGTCCCAAGTTCGGTGCACTGATCCAGGCCATCCCGCTGGCGGTGATGGGCGGCGTCAGCATCGTGGTGTTCGGGCTGATCGCGGTGGCCGGCGCCAAGATCTGGGTCGACAACCGGGTCGACTTCGGCGACAACGCCAACCTGATCGTCGCGGCCGTCACGCTGATCCTCGGCACCGGCGACTACACGCTGAAGCTGGGCGGCCTCACGCTCGGCGGCATCGGCACCGCAACCTTCGGTGCGATCCTGCTGCACGCGCTGCTGCGCCGGCGGCCGACGGCCTGATCCGGGCGCTGCGCCGGGCTCGAGCGTGACATGCTGCCGGCGCCCGCACCGGCCTCAGGTCCGCCACTTGCTGGTCGATATCCACCGATGGGTCTGATTTCGCGTGCCGTGGCGGCACCTCTCCTCCACCTTGCCTGGGTCCTGCTGGCCGCGTTCGCGGCCGGCAGCGTGCAGGCGTCGGAGCTGACGCAGCGCCTGGCCGCGTTCGAATCGAGCGGGCGCAGCCGCCCATCCGACACCGCGCTGCAGGTGCAGGCACTGGTGCAGACGCTGCCCACCGGCAGCCGCGACTGGCTGGAAGCCATCACGGTGCAGGCCCTGCTGCACACCGAAGCCTCCGAGGTGGAGGCCGCCACCGCCATCGCGCGCCAGCTGCTGCAGCAGGGCGGTGCGCTGGCCGAGGCCAGTGCGCGCCTGGTGCAGGCCAGCATGGCGCTCAAGAGCGGCGACGCGCGCGAGGCCGACAAGCTGCTCGATGCCGCCGAGCCGCAGCTGCCGCGCGACCTGCCGGCGGCCAGCCGGGTGCGCTTCCTCGGCGCGCATGCCAAGGCCAAGGCACGCGCCGGCAAGCTGGAGGACGCGGTGCGCCTGCACCTGCAGGAGATCGCGCTGTCCGACGAACTGGGCATCGCCTGGCGCCGTGCCGAGGCGCGCTCGCGCGCCGCCTATGCGCTCTACAAGGCCCAGCAGCCCGAGCGCGCGCGCAGCATCAACGCCGAGGCGCTGGCCATCGCGGGCGCCGCCGAAGACAAGGTCTCGCTGGCGCGGGTGCACAACATGCAGGGCATCCTGCTCGACGCGCCGAGCGAGATGGCGGCCGAGCTGCGCTCGATGGAAGCCGCGATCACCTATGCGCACGAGGCCGGCGCCAAGCTGGACGAGGCGCTGATGCTGGCCAACATGTCCGACTTCTACCTGCAGCGCGCCGACTACCGCACCGCGCTGCGCCGCGCCGAGGAGGCGCTGCCGCTGACGCGCGAGGTGCGCGACGTCAGCAGCGAGATCATCGCGCTGTGGAACATCGGCATCGCCCACATCGGGCTGCAGCACCTGGCCGAGGGCAAGCGCTACGTCGGGCTGGCGCTCGCGATGGCCGAGCACCGCGGCGATGCGCCGCTGGTGTCCGACGTGCTGCTCGAGCTCGGCACCGCGCTCGAGAAGGCCGGCGACCCTGCCGGCGCGATCCAGGCATTGCACCGGCACCGCGCCATCGCCGACAAGGTGCTGCAGCGCGACCAGCAGAAGGCCATCCTCGAGCTGCAGGAGCAGTTCGACAGCGAGCGCCGCAGCCGCGCGCTGGCGCTGCTGAACAGCGAGAACGCGATCAAGAGCGCGCAGCTGCAGCGGCGCGACCTGCAGCAGCGCCTGTGGTGGCTGCTGGCGGCCACCTTCGTGCTGTCGTTCGCGGTCGTGCTGCTGATGGCGCGCCGCGTGCGCCGCACCAACCAGGCGCTCGCGCACAGCAATGCGCAGCTGAAGGTGCAGAGCGAACGCGACCCGCTGACCGGCCTGGCGAACCGCCGCTTCTTCCAGGCCGCGATGAAGCAGATGTCGGTCGACGGCCAGCTCGCCGGAACCGTGTTCCTGCTCGACATCGACCACTTCAAGCGCATCAACGACCAGCACGGCCACGCGGCCGGCGACGCGGTGCTGGTGGCGATGGCGCAGCGCCTGAGCGACGTGCTGCGCGAGCCGGACCTGGTGGTGCGCTGGGGCGGCGAGGAATTCCTCGTCGTCGTGCAGTCGCTGTCGCGCGAGCAGGTGGATGCGCTGGCACAGCGCCTGCTCGACGCGGTCGGGCAGCTGCCGGTGCCGTGGCAGGGCCACGGGATCGCCGTCACCGGCTCGATCGGCTACGCCAGCTTCCCGATCGAACCGTCCGGGCTGGCGGTCGCTTGGGAGCCGGCCATCAACCTGGTGGACACCGCGCTGTACCTGGCCAAGGCGCACGGCCGCAACCGCGCCTACGGCGTCGGGCTGCTGCACGCGCAGACGGTGCAGGGGCTGCTGGCGATCACCGCGTCGCTCGAGAGTGCCTGGCGCGACGGCCAGGTGACGCTGACGCTGCTGCGCGGGCCGGTGCCGCAGGGCCACGAATGAAGCGCACCGCCTGCGTCCTGCTGGGCGCGTGGGCGCTGGCCGGCGCCTGCGCCGCCACCGGTGCGATCGAGCAGGCCGACCGCCTGATACGCGACGGCTTCGACCGGCCGGAGCCGGCGCTGCAGGCGCTGCTGCGGCTGCAGCGCGAGCAGGAGAACGCGACGCCGCGCTCGCCGCTGATGGTGCGCCGCCTGCAGCTGTCGCGCGCCATCGTGCTGGCGCAGAACGGCCGCGTGGCCGAGGCCGGCATGCTGGCCGAAGAGCTGCGCGGCAGCGCCGGCAACGAGGCCGACGAGGCCGATGGCACGGCGCGCGCCAACCTGGTCCGCGCGCTGGTGGCCGAGAACAACGGCCAGCTCGACGTCGCCGCCGCGCTGGCCCAGGCGGCGCTGCCGGTGCTGCAGCACGGCTGCCCGGGGCTGGACGGCGTGCCCGCCTCGGCCGCGACGCCGCCCGGTTGCGACTACCGCGCCGCGTGGCGCGCGCTGCAGGTGCTGGAGCGGCATGCGCAAAGCCGCGGCCTGTTCGCCGACGCGACGCGCTACCTGCGCGACGCGGCCCAGCTGGCCGAGGCACAGCGCGACGGCTACCGGCAGGCGCTGGTGCTGGGCCTGCTGGCCCTCGACATCGCGCGCCAGGGCGACCTCGCCTCGGCGTTGCGCTCGCTGCAGCAGGCGCAGCGCGTCGCGGCGACGGTGGACGACCCCGAGCTGCAGGTGCGGCTGAAGCTCAACGAGGCCCGGCTGGCCGACCTGCGCGGCGAACCGCAGTTGTCGCTGCGCCTGGCCGAGAGCGCGCGGCCCATCGCGGCGCAGGCCGATTCGCCGCGCCTGGAATCGCTGCTGAACGCCAACCTGAGCGACCTGTACGCGCGCCAGAACCGCCCGGCCGACGCGCTGCGCGCGGCCGAAGCGGCGCTGCCGATCGTGCGCCGCCATGGCGATCAGCGCGCCGAGCGGGTGCTGATCAACAACGCCGGCCTCGCGAAGATCGGCCTCGGCCGCGTCGCCGAGGGCAAGCTCGACCTGGCGCGCCTGCTGGAGCTGTGGCGGCAAAGCGGCGCATCGGGCAGCGAGGCGCAGTCGCTGCGCGAGTTCGGCGAGGCGCTGGCCGCGGCCGGCGATGCACGCGGCGCGCTGGAGCTGTTCCACCGCGAGCGCAAGCTCAGCGCCGAGGTGATGAAGGCCAACCGCAGCGCCGCGCTGAAAGACGTGCAGCAGCGCTACGACACCGAGAGCAAGCAGCGCGAGATCGAGCTCGTCAGCCGCGACAACGCGCTGAAGACCACGGCGCTGGCCAACCGCGAGCTGCAGCAGCGCGTGTGGGCGCTGATGGCGGCGGTGATGGCGTTGTCGGTGGGCGTGGCCGCGCTGCTGTACCGGCGCGTGCGCGAGATCAACCGCCGGCTGCAGGCCAGCCATGCCAGCCTGCGGCTGCAGAGCGAGCGCGATCCGCTGACCAACCTGGCCAACCGGCGCCAGTTCCAGGCGCTGATGGCGCAGGGCGCCGGCGGCGGGCTGAACGGCGCGCTGCTGCTGGTCGACATCGATCACTTCAAGCACGTCAACGACGGCCATGGCCATTCGGTGGGTGACGCCGTGCTGGTCGAGGTGGCGCGGCGGCTGGCCGGCAGCGTGCGCGAGAACGACCTGGTGGTGCGCTGGGGCGGCGAGGAGTTCCTGATCCTCGCGCCCGGGATGAATGCCGAGCAGGCCGACCAGCTGGCGGCGCGCGTGCTCGACCAGATCGGCGGCCAGCCGGTGCCGACCGAACCGGGCGCGGCGCCGGGTGCCGGGCTGCGCATCACCGCGTCGGTCGGCTATGCGCGCTTCCCGCTGCCGCCCGGCGAGCTGCCGGTGCCGTGGGAGCAGGCGGTCAACCTGGCCGACATGGCGCTCTACACGGCGAAGGGCCAGGGCCGCAACCGCGCGATCGGCGTGGTCGGGGCCGAGCTGCGCAGCGCCGCCGAACTGAAGGCGATCGAGAACGACTTCGACCGCGCCTGGCGCGACGGCCGCGTGCGGCTGCACGAGCAGCCCGGGCCGCAGGGCGACCTGTTCTCGTAGCCCTGATGCCAATCCGGGTCGGCCGTGCCATGGCGATCCCGGATTGGCATCCGGGCTACGAGCCTCGCTGCTCGTCCAGGCAGCGCAGCAGCTGCGCGACGTTGACCGGCTTGGTCAGGTAGGCCACGAACCCTGCGGCGGTCGCGGCCTGCGCCTGCTCGGGCGTCGCGTCGGCCGACAGCGCCACGCGCGGGCAGGCGAGCGCCGCCTGCAGCTCGCGCGAGACGTCGATGCCGCTCATGTCGCCCAGGTGCATGTCGAGCAGCAGCAGGTCGGGCCGGTGCTGCAGCGCCATCTCGATCGCGGTGCGGCCATTCACCGCCACCAGCAGCCGGTAGTCCGGGCGCATCTTCATCACCTGGCGCACCAGCTCGACGTTCATCGGGTTGTCCTCGGCATACAGCACCGTGTAGGGCGCCACCGGCGCGGCCGGTGCCGCGAGCGGCGCAAAGCCCGAGTCGCCGCCGGCCGCCGGCACCCACGGCAGGCTGGCGGTGAACACGCTGCCGACGCCGGGCTCGCTCTCGACCGACAGCCGGCCATTCATCAACTGCACCAGGCGCTGCGTGATCACGAGGCCGATCCCGGTGCCCTCGACGCCGCTGCGCTCGGCGCCGAGCCGGTTGAAGGGCTCGAACAGGTGCGCCACCTGGGCTGGCGTCAGCCCGACGCCGGTATCGCGCACCTGCAGGCGCACCAGCCCGACACCGGTGTCGACCGGCCAGCGCAGCGCCACCTGGCCGCCCCGGCGGTTGTACTTGATCGCGTTGCTGAGCAGGTTGACCAGCACCTGGCGCAAGCGCAGGTGGTCGGCCTGCACACAGCTGCGCGCATCGGCATCGGCGGTCGCATGGCGGTCGACCAGCAGCTGCACGCCGGCCTCGGCCGCGGCCGGCGCGACCATCGCGAGCGCCTCGTCGACCACCCGCTGCAGCACCACGGTGCCCGACAGCAGCGCGATGCCTCCGCTCTCGATGCGCGACAGGTCGAGCACGTCGTTGATCATCGCCAGCAGGTGCGTGCCGGCCTGCGTGATGTGCTGCACGCGCGCATGCTGGGCCGCGCTGAGCGGCTGCTGGCCGTCGAGCTCGAGCAGCTGCGCGAAGCCCAGCACCGCGTTCAGCGGCGTGCGCAGCTCGTGGCTCATGCGCGACAGGAACTCGGTCTTCGCGGCGTTCGCGCGCTGCGCCGACTCGGCCGCCAGCACCGCCTCCTCGATGCGCTTGCGCTCGGTGACGTCGATCATCAGCCCGCGCAGCAGGCGATGCCCGCCTTCGGGACGGAACACCGTGACCCAGCTGCTCATCCAGCGCACGCTGCGGTCGGCCGCGAAGAAGCGGTACTCGATCGCGCTGACCGAGCCGGTCAGCTGCGAATCGGCCACCTCGCGCAGCGCGCGGTCGCGGTCGTCGGGGTGCAGGTGCCGGGACCAGAAGCGCGGCTGCATCCAGTCGGCCAGCGGGTAGCCGAGCAGCTGCTTGGCCTTGTCGCTGACGAAGGTGAAGCTCTCGGTGCGCGGGTCGCCTTCCCAGAAGATGCCTTCGACCGAGTTCAACAGGTCGACGAAGCGCTGCCGGCTCGCGCGCAGCTCGGACTCGGCCTGCTTGTGCTCGGTGATGTCCTGCACCACGCCGATCAGGTAGTCGGGGTGGCCGTCGGGCTTGCGCACCAGGGTCACGTTGATGGTGGCCCAGACGACGTGGCCGTCGGCATGCAGGTAGCGCTTGTCGGCGCGGTACTGCGCGATCTCGCCGGCCAGCAGCTGGCGGCGCCGGCGCCGCTCGGCGGCCAGGTCGTCGGGGTGCGTGACGTCCTCGGTGCTCAGGTGCAGCAGCTCGCTGCGCGTGCGGCCCAGCATGTCGGCCAGCTGCTGGTTGAGGAACAGCGGGAAGCCGTCGATGCCGATCTGCACGATGCCGGCACCCGCCATCTCGAGCACCGCGCGCAGCCGGGTCTCGCTGGCGCGCAGCGCGGCCTCGGCCTCGCGGCGCTCGCGGTCGTGGCGCACCGCGCCGAGGATGGCGCCGACGCTGGTGAACAGCGGCTGCAGCCGCTCGACGAAGGGCTGGTCGAAGCCGTCGGGGTGGTTGGCCAGGCCGACCATGCCGACCATCTCGCCGCCGTGGTACAGCGGCACGCCGAGGAACGAGCGCAGCGGCGGGTGGTGCGTCGGCAGGCCGCCGCGCCGCGGGTCGTTCAGCGGGTCGTTGCTGAGCACTGGCTGGCCGGTCAGGATGGCGGCACCGAACAGCGTGTGCATGTTGTGGAACTCGAGCGTGTGCTCGGGGCCGCCGTGCATGTGGCGTTCGTACATGCCGCGCGTCGCCTCGTCCCACGAGATGTCGGTCAGCACGTAGAAGCGCAGGTAGGGCGCGTCCTGCGCGTCGCGCAGCACCTCGGCGATGAAGCCGTAGCCGCAGGCGGTGCTGTCCAGCAGGTCGGTCAGCAGCGGCGCCAGCATCTCGCGCGGCGGCGCGGCGCGGATGTAGCGCGACTGCACCCGGGCGATGATGGCGGCGAGGTCGTCGGCAGGTGGTGACGGCAGGAAGGGCACGATCGTCGGTATCCGTGGGGCACGAGAGCGTGCAGTGCGGCGGGCGCGATCGGATCGTGTCACAGCGCCCCGGCGCTGAGAAGTGGGGGAAGAGGGGGGGCCGCCCGGCGCGCCGCTGCCGCACACTGCGCCGATTCACCTCGATCCTGGAGTCCCCATGCCCCATCCGACACGCCGCCAGCTGCTGGCCGTGGCCGCCGCCCTGCCTCTCGTCGACCTGTCATCGACCGCCCGTGCCCAGGCCGCCTGGCCGAACAAGCCGGTGCGCATCGTCGTGCCGTTCGCGCCCGGCGGCACCACCGACATCCTGGCGCGTGCGCTGGCGCCCGAGCTGAGCCGGGCCTTCGGCCAGCAGTTCATCGTCGACAACAAGCCGGGGGCCGGCGGCAACGTCGGCGCCGAGCAGGTGGCCAAGTCGGCACCGGACGGCTACACGCTGCTGATGGGCACCGTCGGCACGCACGGCATCAACCAGTCGCTGTACCCGAAGCTGCCGTTCGACCCGATCAAGGACTTCGCGCCGATCACGCTGGTGGCCGGCGTGCCGAACGTGCTGGTGATGAACCCGGCCAAGGCCGAGGCCGAGAGGATCAACAGCGTGGCCGACCTGATCCGTTACGCGAAGGCGCACCCGGGCAAGCTGAACATGGCCTCGAGCGGCAATGGCACGTCGATCCACCTGAGCGGCGAGCTGTTCAAGAGCATGACCGGCACCTTCATGCTGCACTTCCCGTACCGCGGCTCGGGCCCGGCACTGCTGGACCTGATCGGCGGCACGATGGACCTGATGTTCGACAACCTGCCATCGGCGATGCCGCAGATCAAGGCCGGCAAGCTGAAGGCGCTGGCCGTCACCAGCGCGCAGCGCAGCGCCGCGCTGCCCGACCTGCCGACCATCGCCGAGGCCGGGCCGGTGAAGGGCTTCGACGCGAGCAGCTGGTTCGGGCTGCTGGCCCCGGCGGGCACGCCGGCCGACATCGTCAACCGGGTGCAGCAGGAGAGCGCGAAGGCGCTGGGCACGCCGGCGCTGAAGGAGCGGCTGCTGTCGCAGGGGGCGATCCCGAGCGGCATGGCGCCGGGGGAATTCGCCGCCTACATCGCGGCCGAGACGAAGAAGTGGGCGCAGGTGGTGAAGGTGTCGGGCGCGAAAGTGGACTGAGGTCTAATGCGCGGCCATGCCTGCCGCCGATCTGTTCGCCCGCTTCGTCCGCTACGGCCTGGTCGGCGCGCTCGCGACCGCGGCGCACTACGCGCTGCTGGTCGTGCTGGTCGAGTGGGTGCACCTGCCGGCGTGGATCGGCTCGGGCCTCGGCGCGGCGCTGGGCGCGCAGGTCGCGTTCTTCGGCAACCGGCGCTTCACCTTCGACCACCGCGGCGCGCTCGGGCCCGCATGGCTCAAGTTCCAGGGCACGGCGGTGGTCGGCGCGCTGCTGGGGATGGCGATCGTCGCGGGCGGCGTCGCGCTGGGATGGCACTACCTGCTGGCACAGGTGCTGGCGACGCTGGCCGGGCTGGTCGTGACCTTCCTGATCAACCGGCGCTGGACCTTTTCGTAGCCTCGCCGCGCTGCCACACGCGGCCGAGCGTGACGTCGGCGGCGGCCAGGTCATCGGCGAACGCCCCGCTTTCGAGGTAGGCCAGTTCGCGTTGCCGCGCCGGCGCGATCGCATCGCCGGCCGACTGCGCGTCGATCTCACCCGGGTGGCAGAACACCAGCCCGCCGGCCGCCGGCAACGCGCGCAGCCAGCGCTGCATCCACGCCCGGTAGTCGGTATCGGCGAAGTCGTAGACGCCCAGCAGCGCCGGGTTGTGCAGCCAACCGCGGGTCACCAGTTCGCGATGCAGCCAGCGGCCACCGGTGCCCGCGATCAGGTGCCGCTTCAGCGCGAAGCCCGGCCCCGGCAGGCACCCGGTGTCGCGCACGGCCGGCGCCGGCAGCAGCTGCCCGATGCCTTGCAGCACCACCTCGCGCACCTGCGGCAGGTGGTGCACGTGCTGGTGGCCGTCGACCGTCCGCGGCACGCGCCCGGTCGCCTCGGTGAAGGCCGCCACCTGGGCCTGCCATTCGGCACGCAGCGCCTCGAGCGGCAGCTGCCGCAGGTGCGCGCGCACGATCAGCGACGGCAGGCTGGGCAGCACCGGCCACGCGCGCGCCAGCTCGGCGCTGAGCGGCAGCCCCTCGGTCAGGTTGAAATGCAGGCCCACCTCGACGCTGTCGGGCAGGTCGGCCAGCAGCGGCGCGCTGGCGCGCCACGCGTCGCCGGTGGTGATGCACGAGACGACCGTCAGCCGCTGCGCCCGTGCCAGCCGCGCGATCGCGCGCGACACCGACGGCCACAGCCCGAAATCGTCGGCACACAGGCCGAGCGTGCGCGGCGCACCGCTCATCGCGCGCCGGGCTCCGGCAGGCCCTGGCCGGCCTCGCTGGCCACCAGGTAGATCGGCCGCTGCTTGACCTCGTCGAAGATGCGGCCCACGTACTCGCCGAGGATGCCGATCGACAGCAGCTGCACGCCGCTGAAGAACATCAGGCTGCACACCAGCGTGGCCCAGCCCGGCACGTCGTGGCCGTAGATGAAATGCTGTGCGATGACGAACAGCCCGAAGCCCATGCCGCCGAACGCGATCAGCGCCCCCAGCGCGCTCCACAGGCGCAGCGGCACGTTGGAGAACGCGGTGACGCCGGTCAGCGCGAGCCGCACCAGGCTGCGCATCGAGAAGCTGCTGGTGCCGGCATGCCGCTCGGCCGGCGTGTAGTCGATGATCTCGGTGCGGAACCCGACCCAGGCGTACAGGCCCTTCATGAAGCGATTGCGCTCGGGCAGCGCCTTCAGCGCGTCGACGACGCGGCGGTCCATCAGCCGGAAGTCGCCTGCGTCGACCGGGATCTGCACCGAGTGCTTGGTGTTGACCAGGCGGTAGAACAGCCAGGTGCCCAGCCGCTTGGGCAGGCTCTCGTCGGCGCGCGACGCGCGCGCGGCGCACACCATGTCGGCCCCCGCCACCCAGGCCTGCACCATGCGGGCGATCAGGTCGACCGGGTGCTGCAGGTCGGCGTCGAGCAGCACCACGACCTGGCCGCGGGCGGTGTCGATGCCGGCGGTCAGCGCCTGTTCCTTGCCGAAGTTGCGCGACAGGCGGATGTAGCGCACGCCCGGCACGGCCAGGAAGGGCGCGATGGCCAGCGCGGTGCCGTCGGTGCTGCCGTCGTCGACGACGACGATCTCCCAGTGGTCGGTCAGCTCGCCGAGGTGCTCGGTCAGGCGGGGCAGCAGCACCGGCAGGTTGGCGGCCTCGTTGTAGGCCGGCATGACGCAGCTGATGGCAGGGCGGGAGGGTCGGGTGGGAACGGTGGAGAGCATGGACGGGCCGGTCGCCGAAACAGCCCGACACTTTACGCTGTGAAACTCAGCGTGGCGGCACGGCGCCCGAAGCCAGCTCGGGATAGTGCTGCAACAGCGCCTGCATCTGCGAGCGGGCCTCGTCGGCCGTGGGCGGCACCGGCACCTGGCCCTGCTTGATGCGCTCGATGTTGAGGCCCATCTCGCGCAGCTGGTCGAGCGCATGGCGGGCCTCGTCCTCCAGCGCGCCGGCCGGCAGCTGGCGCGTCAGGCCGAGCAGCAGCTCGCTGAGCACGCCGATCTGCTTGCCGTACGAGGCCACCTCGCGCAGCACGCGCAGCTCGACCTGGTCGTTGCCGGCGCGCGCCAGCAGCGACGGGTGGATGTCCTGGGTCACCGAGCCGCTGAAGGGCCAGTGCACCTGCGGGTTGAAGTTCAGCCACCACATGGTCGTGTCTCCCCGGCCGCGGAAGGCGGCCGCACGCGGGGAGTGTTGGTGCTGCCGCACGCAAAACACAAGCGCCTGCCTGGGGGGTACCGCTCGGCGGACAATCGCCGGATGCATTTCCCCGACTGGCGCGCTGGTTGGCGCGCGTACCGCCGCGAGGCCTTGCGCGACGACCTGATCGCCGCCTTCGTCATCAGCGTGCTGCTGATCCCCCAGAGCCTCGCCTATGCGCTGCTGGCCGGGCTGCCGGCCCAGGTGGGCCTGTATGCCAGCCTGCTGCCGCTGGTGGCCTATGCCGCGCTCGGCTCCAGCCCGGTGCTGGGCGTCGGCCCGGCCGCGGTGCTGGCGCTGATGATCGCGCAGGCCATCGGTCACGCTCCGGCCGGCGCCGGCGCGCCGGCGGTCGCGCTGGTGCTGGCCGCCGAAGTCGGGTTGCTGCTGGTGCTGGCCGCGTGGCTGCGGCTGGACGCGCTGGCCGCGCTGCTCAGCGTGCCGGTGCTGCACGGCTTCGAGACCGGTGCGACGCTGTCGATCGCGCTCAGCCAGCTGCCGGTGCTGCTGGGCTCGACGGCGCGTGGCGCCGATGCGCTGCAGGTGCTGCCCAGCTGGTGGCATGCGGTGCGGCCATGGGCGCCGCTGACGGCGCTGTACGGCGTCGGCGCGGCGGCCCTGCTGTGGCTCACGCGGCGCCACCTTCAGCCGTGGCTGGCGGGGCGCCTGGGCCGCGAGCGCGCGGTGCTGGTCGGCCGGCTGGTGCCGCTGGGCGTGCTGCTGGGCGCGATGGCGATCGCGATGGCGACGAACGCCGACCGGCATGGCGTGACGCTGGTGGGCGCGCTGCCCGAGCTGTCGCCGACGCTGGCGCTGCCGATACTCGATGCCGGCCTGTGGTGGGACCTGCTGCCGCAGGCGTTGCTGATCGCGCTGGTCACCTACGTCAGCAGCCTGGTGGTGGCCGAGTCGCTGGCGCGGCGTCTCGGCCAGCGCGTCGACCCGCGGCGCGAGCTGGCCGGGCTGGGCGGCGCCAACCTGGCGGCGGCCGTCAGCGGCGGCATGCCGGTCAGCGCCAGCTTCTCGCGCAGCATCGTCAGCCTGGAAGCGGGCAGCCGCACGCGCATGGCCGGCGTCTTCACCGCGGTGCTGATGGGCCTGGCGATGCTGCTGCTGGCGCAGCCACTGGCCTGGCTGCCGACGCCGGTGCTGGCCGCCACCATCCTCGTGGCGGTGCTGTCGGGGCTGGCCTTCGGGCCGTTCCGCGAGGCCTGGCACTACGCGCGCAGCGAATGGGCGGTGATGGTGACGGTGGCGGCGCTGATGCTGTTGCTGGGCGCCGGCTGGTCGCTGGGTGTCGGCGTGGCGGCATCGATCGCGCTGCTGCTGCAACGCACCGCGCGGCCGCACGTCGCGCTGATCGGGCGCGTGCCGGGCACCGAGCACTACCGCAACATCGACCGCTACCAGGTCGAGCTGACGCCCGGCGTGATGGCGCTGCGCATCGACGAGAGCCTGCTGTTCACCAACGCGCGCCAACTGGAAGACGTGGTCGCGCAGCACCTGGCGACGTACGCCGGCACGCAGCGCGTGCTGCTGCAGATGGCGCCGGTGAACCGCATCGACCTGAGCGGCCTGGAAGCGCTGCGCGCGCTGCAGGACATGCTGGCCGCACGCGGCATGCGGCTGGACCTGTCGGAGGTGAAGGGGCCGGTGATGGACGGGCTGCGCGCCGGGGGCCTGCAGCGGTGGTTCAAGGGGCGGGTGTTCCTGAGCGTGCACCAGGGTGTGCTGGGCGCTTGATTTTCTCGTTTCAGGAATCGAGAAACGTCCCCTCAGTCCACCAGCGCCACCACCCGCTGCTCGCGCCGCAGCAGCGAGAACTGCAACAGGTCCTGCGCCTGCCCGCCCCACCAGCCGGCCTCGCGCAGCAGCCCTTCCTGCACGAAGCCCAGCCCGGCCACCAGCTTCAGCGAGGCGATGTTCTCGGGGTGCACCTGTGCCTCGATGCGGTTGAGCTGCATCTGCCGGAAGCCGAACCCCATCACCGCGAGCAGCGCCTCGCGCATGAAGCCCTGGCCCCAGGCCTCGCGCGCGAGCTCGTAGCCGACCATGCAGGCGCGCCAGTTGCGGTTCCAGCGGAACAGCCCGCAGGTGCCGATCAGCCGGCCGTCCGAACGCCGCTCCAGCCCCCAGCGCACGCCGGGGTTGGCCAGCGAGCGGGCGGTGGCCCAGCCTTCGATCACCTGCTGCGCCGCCTGCTCGTCGGGCAGCGGCTCGGTGCCGAACCAGCGCATCGCCTCCGCATCCGAATGGATCGCGAACAGTACCGGCGCGTCGGCCAGCGAGGTCTCGCGCAGCAGCAGGCGGTCGGTCTCGAGGGTCGGAAAATGGCTCAGCGGTTCGGGCATGGGCGGACCTGGTGCGGCGGTCCGTCCAGTCTACGTCTGCTCTCTCGGCACCCGCTCTCTCTACGCCAGCACCTGACAATCGAAGCCGCTTTCCATGCGCCAGTCGCGGCCCAGCGTGCGCACGCCGCTGCCGGTCACGCGCACCGAACCGCGCAGCCGGATGTCGGCACTCGACGCGCCCACCTGCAGCTCGAACTCGCCGGGCTCGACGATGCGCGCACCGGCCATGCCGGTGAAATTGAGCATGTCGACCGGCACGCGGAACGTGACGCGCGCCGAGCAGCCCGGCGCCAACGCGACGCGGCCGAAGGCCTTCAGCTCCTTGACCGGCCGCACCACCGAGGCCAGCAGGTCGCGCACGTACAGCTGGGGCACCTCGATGCCGTCGCGCGTGCCGGTGTTCGTGAGGCGGAACGACAGCGCGACCTCGCCGTGCTCGATGTCGATCGCATCGGCGGCCAGCTGCAGCGCGTCGTAGTCGAAGCGCGTGTACGACAGCCCGTGCCCGAACGGGAAGCGACTGCCGAAGTGCAGCGCGATCGGCGTGCCGGCGCTCTTGAGCTTGTGGTTGTAGAAGTAGGGCATCGCGCCGGCACTCTTCGGCACCGACAGCGTCAGCCGCCCCGACGGCTCGACCGCGCCCGACAGCACCTCGGCGATCGCGGTGCCGCCTTCCTGTCCCCCTGCGAAGGCCATCACCAGCGCCGCCAGCGCGTGCTCGCGTCCACCCAGCGTGTACGGCCGGCCGCCGGTCAGCACCACGACGGTGGGCGTGCCGGTCGCGAGCACCGCGTCGAGCAACTCCTGTTGAACGCCCGGCAGCGCCAGCGAGTCGGCATCGGAGCCTTCGCCGACGGTGCCGGTCTGGAACAGCCCGGCCAGGTCGCCGACGCAGACGATCGCGACGTCGGCCGCCTGGGCGCAGGCCACCGCCTCGGCAATGCCGTCGCGTCGCTGCGAGATGCGCGACACCCGTTCGGCGCTGACCGCCTCGGCCACGTCGCCGGGGAACACCGGCGCACCGGCACTGCGCTCATCCAGGATCGGACAGCCTTGCGCGTAGCGCACGCGGGTCTCGCCGAAAATGGCCTGCAGCGCGGCCAGCGACGTGACGACGTGCGACGCACCTTCGGCCTGGTCGTTCAGGATCAGGTGCACCGGGAAGCTGTAGCCGCCGAGCAGCGCCAGCGGATCGGCGGCCGTCGGGCCGATCACCGCCAGCCGCCGGCCGGCGCGCGGGTCGAGCGGCAGCGTGCCGTCGTTGTGCAGCACGACCACCGACTGCCGCGCCACCTCGCGCGCGATGGCCAGCGTGCCAGGCTGCTGCAACGCGATGCCGGCCTCGTCGGCATACGGCCGCTCGAACAGCCCGAGCCTGAACTTCTCGGCCAGCACGCGCGCGACGATCTCGTCGATCTTCTGCAGCGTGATCAGCCCGCGCTCGAGCGCCTGCTTCAGCTGCGGCGCGCAGTCGTCGCCGGGCAGCTCGATGTCGAGCCCGGCGTTGAAGGCCTGGGCCGCCGCCTCGGCGCGGTCGGCCGCCACGCCATGGTGCTGGTACAGCAGGCTGATGCCGACGTAGTCGGCGACGATCAACCCGTCGAAGCCCCATTGGCCGCGCAGCACCTCGGTCAGCAGCCGGTGCGAGGCGTGCGCCGGCTCGCCGTCGACGTCGTGGTAGGCCGGCATCACCGAGCCGGCATTCGCCTGCTTCACCGCCATCTCGAACGGCAGCATGAACACGTCGTTCAGCTCGCGCCAGCCCAGGCTCACCGGCGCGTGGTTGCGCGCACCCTCGCTGGCCGAATGGCCGACGTAGTGCTTCAGCGTGGCCAGCAGGTCGCGCTGCGGGCCCTGCAGGCCGCGCACGTAGCGGGTGGCGAGCACGCCGACCAGGTAGGGGTCTTCGCCGAAGGTCTCTTCGGTGCGGCCCCAGCGCACGTCGCGCGAGACGTCGAGCACCGGCGCCAGGCCGTGGTGGCAACCGACGCTGCGCGCCTCGCGGCCGATTGCCTGCGCGGCGCGCTCGACCAGGTCCGGGTTCCAGGTGGCGCCGTACGACAGCGCCGACGGGAACAGCGTCGCGCCGCGCGCCATCAGCCCGACCAGGCATTCCTCGTGCGACAGCGCCGGGATGCCCAGCCGCGTCTCCTCGACCAGGAAGCGCTGCAACCGGTTCAGCGCCCGCACGCCGGCCGCCGGCTCGACGCTGTGGCTGCCGAGCGGTCGCGAGACCTGGCCCAGGCCATGGCGCAGCCCGTGGCGCACCGCGTCGGCATCGCTGCCGCCGGTGAAGCTGTCCATGCGCGGCCGGTGCCGGCCATCCTCGGACAGCAGCAGCCAGAAGGCGTGCATCTGCGCGATCTTCTCGTCGAGGGTCATGCGCGACAGCAGGTCGGCCACGCGCTCGGGGACGGCACGGTGCGCGTCTTGGTAGGGAAGGCTCATCGAACGGGTCTCGGTCGGGTTCTCGGAAGGCGCTTCGCGGCAGCCACGAGCGGCGCCAGTTCAGCTGTCGTCCAGCTGGACCAGCTTCATGCGCCCGGACGCGCCGCTCTTGATCTGCACCTGCGCTTTGCGCAAACCGAAATGTTGCGCGATCAGCGCCACCAGTTCCTGATTGGCCTTGCCATCCACGGGTGGGGATTTCAGCAGGGCGAGCCAGCTGCCGTCGGGCTGGGGCTCGAGCTGGCTGCTGCGGGCGTTCGGCTTGACCTTGACCTGCAGCGTCTTCACTTCGCGGGCAGCGCCGGCCGGCCGCGACGCGTCATGCCGCGCCCCCGATCACCGGCGGGCCGAAGACGAACGACGCGCTGCGGATCAGCCCGTCGCGCACTTCGTAGATCGCGATGATCTCGGCGCGGCCCGGGCCCTCGGGGTACTGGCGCACGACGTCCTCCTGGTCGACGACGATGGCGCCTATCACCGTGCGCTTGACCAGCCGCGCATGCAGCGTCGGGTCCTGGAAGCGCTGGATGAAGCGCTCGCGCATCTGCGCATGGCCGGCGGCCAGCAGCTGGGCCGGGAGCTCGAACTGGCGTGCGTCGGGTGCGTAGGTGGCCAGCAGCGCGTCCAGGTCGTGGGCGTTGTAGGCGTCGAGCTGGCGTTGCACGACGGCCTCGGGGCTGTCGCCGGCGGGCATGCTCATGTCCCGGTGGTCGCGCGCGGTGCCGCCGGGATCTCGCACGACGCGCTGGCACCCAACCCCTTCAGGAAGGCACGGCGCACGGTGCCGGCAGCGATGGCTGCAGCGACGTCGCGCGAATAGCGCTCGGCGCCGCTCAGCTTGCGGATCCAGCCGCGGAACGGCACCACGCCTTCGACCGTGGTGCGCAGGTTGCCGACGGCCATGCCGCTGGCGGTGCCGGCGCCGCGTTCGATCAGGCTCGGGTTGGTGGGCGACAGCGGCGCGTCGAGGTCGGGACCGAGCACGGCATCGAGCGCCTGCACCTCGGCCGAGATCGCGGCGCAGCCGGCGGGGGTCGGCACCAGGTAGGGTGCCTTCTGCGCCGCCTGCAGCGGCACCGGGATGTCGGTGCGGATCAGGTTCAGGTCGTTCAGCGGCGTCACCACCACCTCGCCGGCCTGCGTGACGGTCTGGCGCGGGACGTCGGAGGCGCAGGCGGTGAGGGCGAGCGCGAGGCAGGTGAGGGCGAGTTTGGTCATGGGCCGCAGTCTAGTGGCGAAATTCATGACGGATGCCACACGACGGCACGCCGCGCCCCCGCCCACCCCTCGAACAAGGCCCCATAGGCCTCCTCGATCCGGTTGCGCTTGACCTTGAAGGTCGGCGTGATGAAGCCGTTGTCGACCGTCCAGGGCTCGCTCACCGTGATCAGGCAATCCATCTGCTCGTGTGGATCCAGCCCTTCGTTCACATGGCGCAGGTGCGCCTCGAACGAGGCCTCGAGTTCGCGCCGCGACGCCACGTCGCCGGCCCGCTGCGCCGCGGCGGCCGACAGCATCACGATGCCCATCGGCTGCCCCAGGTTGGCGCCGATCACGCAGCAGGCCTCGACCGCCGGGTGCATCACCAGCTGGTCCTCGATCGGCGCCGGCGAGACGTACTTGCCCTTGCTGGTCTTGAACAGGTCCTTCACGCGGCCGGTGATGCGCAGGTTGCCCTGCGCATCGATCTCGCCCTTGTCGCCGGTGTGCAGCCAGCCGTCCTCGGTCATTGCCTCGCGCGTCAGCCCCGGCGCCTTGTAGTAGCCCAGCATCAGGCCCGGGCTGCGCATCTGGATCTCGCCGTTGGCCGGATCGATGCGGCATTCGACGCCGTCGTACGGCGGCCCGACCGTGCCCGGGCTCGCGCGGCCCGGCCAGGTGGCGTGCGAGACGCCGCAGTTCTCGGTCATGCCGTAAGCGTCGAGGATGGACAGGCCCAGCCCCTCGTACCAGGTGCGCAACTCCGGCGGCAGGGGCGCCGCGCCGCAGGCGGCGACGCGGCATTGGTCGAGGCCCAGCGCGCGCAGGATCTTGCGCCGCACCAGCCAGCCCACCAGCGGGATCTTCAGCAACCGCTGCAGCTTGGCCGGCGGCATCTTCGCGTGCACGCCCTGCTGGAACTTGACCCACAGCCGCGGCACCGAGAAGAACACCGTCGGCCGGGCCCGCTGCAGGTCGCTCGCGAAGGTCTCCAGGCTCTCGGCGAAGAACAGGTGCATGCCGGTCACCAGCTGCCCGTGCTCGACCAGCGCGCGCTCGGCCACGTGGGCGAGCGGCAAGTAGCTGAGCATGCGGGTGTCGGGGTCGATCGCATCGAGGCGCTTCAAGCCGGCGCGGATCGACCACGCGAACGCACCGAAACTCTGCATCACGCCCTTGGGCGTGCCGGTGGTGCCCGAGGTGTAGATGAGGGTCGCCAGCTCGCCGGCCTCGCGCACCGGCTCGCCGGGCAGCGGGGCGCTGCGCGCGACGATCTCGTCCCATTGCGGGTAGGCGTTGGCCGGCGCGAGCGGCATGCCGATGCACGGCAGCGCGGCCGGGATGCCGGCCTTCATCGCCTCCCAGCCGTCGAGCTTGCCGACGAACAGCAGCACCGCTTCGCTGTGCTCGAGGATCTGGCGGATCGTGCCGGCCGCGAGCGTCGGGTACAGCGGCACCGAAACGCCGCCGGCCATCCAGATCGCCCAGTCGGCCATCATCCAGTGCGCGCAGTTCTTCGACAGCAGCGCCACCTTCACGCCGTCGCGCACCCCTTGCGCGCGCAGGTGCGTGGCCATGCGGCGCACCTCGTCCATCACCTGCGACCAGGTGAACTCGCGCAGCACGCCACCGCCCTGCGGCTGCGTGAAGCAGATGCGGTCGGGCGCGCTGCGCTCCCAGTGGTACAGGCGCTGCAGCGCCAGGTCTTCCGCACGAACGGGATCGGGCACAGGGATCTCCTGCAAGGGCGCGGCGGCCGGTATCCGACGATAGGCCCGTGGCGCCGCCGCCGCCAAGAGGGTCAGTACCAGGGAGGCCCCGGTTTAAACTGCGGCGCCCTTTCGGCCGCACGCCGTCCCTTCCCACCATGCCCTCCCCGTCGCTCGCGTTCGCGCTGCTGTTCACCGTCGGCTGGGCCGTGTTCGGTGCCGTGCTCAATCCCGGCCAGCCCGGCGACCACTTCGAGCAGTTCACCTGGTCGCATGGGTTCGAATGGGGCTACCACAAGCATCCGCCGCTGCCGACCTGGCTGCTGGGCGCGGCGATCCGCCTGTTCGGGTTCTCGCCGTACTGGCCCTACGTGCTGTCGGCGCTGTGCCTGGCCGGCACGGCGGTGTTCACCTGGCTGGTCGCGCGCCGGCTGCTGGGCGTGCGACTCGCCGGCATCGCGATCGTGCTGTGGGGCCTGCACTTCGCGTTCAGCTGGAAGGGCCAGCTCTACAACCACAACACCGTGATGATGCTGTGCATGGCCGCCGCGGCCTGGACGGCGCTGCGGGCGGGCGAGGCCCGGGCCTCCTGGGGCTGGTGGGTCGCGCTCGGCGTGCTGGCCGGGCTGGCGCTGCTGTCGAAGTACCAGTCGGCGGTCGGGCTGGCGGGCATCATCCTCGCGCTGGCCGGCAGCGGCATGCTGGCTTCGACACGAGCGCGCGTCGGCCTGGCGCTCGCCATCGCGATCTCGCTGGCGCTGTTCGCACCCCACATCGCCTGGGTCTTCCATCACCAGTTCTCGACGCTGCGCTATGCGTCGACGACCGCACTGCAGCTCGATGCTGCCGGGCGCGTGCACAAGCTGCTGTCGTTCGCCGCGGTGCACCTGCGCATGTTGCTGCCGGTGCTGGTCGCGATGCTGGGGCTCGTGGCGTGGCAACGGCTGGCGCCGGTGCCGGCCGACGTCGACCCGGGCGCCGATCGCCGGGTGCGGCGCGCCTGGCTGTTCGGGTTGCTCGGCTTTCCGCTCGCGGTGCTGGTGGTGATGTGCCTGGCGATGGGCGTGCGCCTGCAGGACCACTGGGGCTTCCAGAGCGTGCAGTTCATCAGCCTGTGGCTGGCGTGGCTGCTGCGCGGCCGCGTGGCCGGCATCACGCTGCGCCGGCTGTGCACGCTGGCGCTGGTGATCCATGTCGCGCTGATGGCCGCGTACTCGCGCTCGGTGCTCGACCCGGCCTCGCTGGCCGGCCGCGGCCGGCCCGACCAGTTCTACCCGGCGCAGCAGCTGGCCGACACGGTGCTGAAGGCCTGGCAGCAGACGACGGCCTGCCCGCTGCGCTTCGTGGTCGGGCCGACCTACGAGGGCGGCATGGTGTCGGTGTATTCCGGCAGCAATCCGGCGGTGCTGGAGTCGGGGGATCCGCTCAAGTCGCCGTGGATCGACCTGGCCGCGTTGCGCAAGGCCGGCTCGGTGCAACTCTTCCACAGTGCCGACGAGGCGCCGGCCGGCACGCCGCCGCTGCAGACGCTGCCCTTCATGCCCGGGACATCGAAGGTTTCCACCTACGACATCCTGTGGACCATCGTGCCGCCGCAGGACGCGGCCTGCGCAGTCGTCAAGTGAACTGGCGCCGGTAGTCGCGCGGCGCGACGCCGACGCGCCGCATGAACGCGCGCCGCAGCGCATCGGCATTCGCGTAGCCCACGGCGTCGGCCAGTCGCTTCAGCGGCAGGTCGCTGGCCTCGATGCGCCGCCGCGCCTCGTCGATGCGCGCCACCTCGACGAACTCGGCCGGCGTCATGCCGGCTTCGTCCTTGAAGACGCGCGCGAAGTTGCGCTCGCTCATGCCGGCGCGCGCCGCCAGCGCGGGCACCGACAGGTCGCCGCGCAGGTTGGCCAGCACGTGGTCCTGCAGCGCGCGGATGCCCGACTTCTCGGCGGTCTGCGCCGCCAGGTGCGCGCTGAACTGGCTTTGCCCGCCGGGCCGCTTCAGGAACATCACGAGTTCGCGCGCGACGCGCAGCGCCAGCTCGCGGCCATGGTCCTCCTCAACCATCGCGAGCGCCAGGTCCATGCCGGCCGTCACGCCGGCCGAGGTGTAGAGCTTGCCGTCCTTCACGTAGATCGCGTCGGGCTCGACGGCGGCGGCCGGGTTCTCGGCGGCGAGGCGCTCGACGCTGTTCCAGTGCGTCGCGACGCGCCGGCCTTGCAGCAGGCCGGCGGCCGCCAGCACGAAGGTGCCGGTGCACACCGAGCCGATGCGCCGCACCACCTTCGCCTGGCGCTGCAGCCAGCGCTGCAGGTCTTCGCGTCCGGCGATCGACGCGATGTGGGGGCCGCCGGCCACCAGCAGGGTGTCGAGGCGGCCCCGGTGGTCGGCGACGCTGGCGTCCACCTGCAGGCGCGGGCCGCTGCTGGACTGGATGACGCCCGCCTCGGTGCCGATCAGCTGCACCTGGTAGGCGCGCGGGTCGCCGAGCTGGCGCGCCGCCTCGACGAAGACGTCGGCCGGGCCGGCGACGTCCAGCAGCTGGACGCGTGGGGAGACGAGGATGCCGATGCGCATGGCGGGTGCTCCCGGATGTTTGGCTGGAACCGACGGGCTTGGCCGGAGCGGCTCGATCCAGTATGGCGGAAACTTCCGTGACCGACAAATCCAGCCATCGGAGCCCTGCATGTCCACCCCGTCCACCGCCCTTCACCCGCCTGCCATCCCGCTGCGCAACCCGCCCAGCGTGCGCCACCTGCCGGTCAACCTGTTCGCATCGGTGATGGGCCTGTCCGGCATGGCGCTCGCGTGGCGCCAGGCCGCCGGGCAGTTCGGCGTGCCTGCCGCGGTCGGCGAGGCGGTGGGGGTGTTCGCACTGGCCGTGTTCGCGGTGCTGGCCGCGAGCTACGTGGCCAAGCTGGCCCGGCATCCGGACGCGGTGCTGGCGGAGTTCCGCCACCCGGTGGCCGGCAACTTCTTCGGCACCATCGTGATCTCGCTGCTGCTGCTGTCGGCGGTGCTGCAGCCCTACAGCGGCGCGGCGGCGAGGGCGGTGTGGACGCTCGGCCTGGTGGCCACCTTCGCGCTGAGTGCCGTGGTCGTGTCGCGCCTGCTGCGCGGCAGCATCGACGCGAAGCTGGCGGTGCCCGCCTGGGTGATCCCCGGTGTCGCGACGCTGGACATCGCGGTCACCGGCGCGCAGATGCCGATGGCCTGGGCCGCCGAGATCAACTGGGCGGCGATGGCCCTGGGCACCGTGCTCGCACTGGTGCTGCTGACGCTGGTGCTGTCGCGCCTGGCGCACCAGGAACCGGTGGCGACCGCGATGGTGCCGTCGCTGATGGTGCTGATCGGGCCGTTCGCGGTGGGTTTCCTCGCCTACACGTCGATGACCGGCGGGGTCGACCGCTTCGCGTCGATGCTCTTCTACTTCGGGTTGTTCATGTTCGGGGTGCTGGCGCCCAAGGTGTTCCGGCGCGACGTGCCGTTCGCGCCGGGGTGGTGGGCCATCAGCTTTCCGCTGGCGGCGCTGAGCAATGCGGCGCTGCACTACGCCCTTGCGCACCCGGCCTGGCCGCTGCAGGCGATCGCGATCGCGATGCTCGCGTTCCTGACGCTCGCGCTGGCGGTGCTGACGGTGCGCACGCTGCACATCGCGATCGACGGCAGGCTGCTGGCCGGCTGACCATGAAAAAGGCCCGGCACAAGGCCGGGCCAACGCTCTTGCTTCGGACACCCCACCGCCGTGGGGTGTCCCGCGGATCACCGCGCCGAAGCGCCGGGCCCGCGTGTTCGGGCCGCACACCGGGGGAGTCTGGCAAGCACGATCCCCCAACCGCGGCAAAACCTGTCCACCCGGCGGCGGCCCGGGCCGGTCACCACCAGGTTTCGCCCTGGATACCGATGGAGGTGCCGGCTTTCTTGTCGCCGAAGACGGCCTGCGTCGTGCCGCCCAGGTTCAGGCGGGCGGCCTCGTTCCACACCGCATGCGTGACGAACAGGCGCACGGTCGGGCGCGACCACGGGTCCTTGCCGGCCGAGGCGGCCAGCGCGCCGGTGATCTTGGTCATCGTCAGGTTGCCGGTGCTGCCGGCCGCCGCCGCCAGGCTGGAGCCGGCGTCCGGCTTGACCTGGTCGTGACCCAGCTCGACCAGCGCGCGGAACGGGCCACCCAGGTAGGTGTCGGTGCGCGCGCCCAGCGAGAACCACTTGTTGCCGCCATCGTTGATCTGCTTGTTGATGCGGTACTCGGCGATCGCGTCCCAGCCGGTGGATTCGCCGAACTTGCCGGTCTGCTGCACCACGATGCGGCTGTTCTTGGTCTCGCCCTGCTTGTCGAACTTGGCGCCGAAGATCGTCGCCCCGCCCAGCGTGCCGTTGATGGTCTGGTACGCGCCGACCGCCAGGCCCTTGGGCTGCTTGTCGGCTTCCTGGCCGTTGGCGCCGCTGGTCTTGGTCTGCATCGAGCCGGTCACGTAGATCGACAGCTCGCCGTTCGGCAGGTCCTTGATGCCCGTCATGCGCACCGGGATCGCGAAGCGGTTGTTCTTGACCGAGGTGTCGTTGACGGCGCCCGGCACGCCGTAGTTCGGGTCCATCATGAACGCGACGCTCAGCTTGCCCACGCCCAGGTCCATGTCCTCGATGCCGGCGCCGTTGCCGTCGTTGTTCTCGAGGAACTGGTCGTTGATGCCCAGCTGCAGGCGGTTGTAGAACCGGCGGCCGGCCCAGATCTTGCCGTTGGCCAGCTGGCTGATGTGGTCGCCGTAGGTGTAGATCTGGCCGAAGCGCGTGGTCAGCGTGTCGGGCGAGGTCTGGCCGTCCGACCAGGCCTTGTAGACGCTCGGCATCACGTGCACGTGCCAGTCGGAGCCCTCGAACTCGGCGAGCTTGGCATTGATGTTGGGCTCGACCACGTAGTCGCACTCGTTGCCCAGGCGCCACTTGGTGTCGGCACCGGCCAGGCCGTAGCAGACCTGGTTGCCGCCGCGCGCGTTCAGACCGACGCCGGCCCGCATGTAGCCCGAGAAGTCGATGGCCGGGCCGGCGGCGGCCGCTCCGGCGGCGCCCGCGAGCGCCATGGCGAGGAACAGAGGTTTGTGGTTCATGGTATCTCCTGGTCTCCTGTTGGGGTGGAAAGGTCGTTCGCCGGAACGGCGGCTCTTGGCCTTTGGAGTGGCAGGCCAAAACGGGGGCGCTCGCGGGCTCCAGGGCGCGGCACATTCCGGCACGAAATCGTTTTCATGCTGGGTGTGCCATCGGTTGGCCGGCGGGCGTGCATGGGGATGGGTCCGGGTCAGTGAAGGGCAAGGGCGCTGCCGCCGTCGGTGAACAGCAGCGCGCGCGCGGCCTGGGGGACGAGGCCGATGTCCTGGCCGGCGCCGAGGCCCTCGTGGTCGGCCGGCAGGCGCAGCGACACGGTGTTGTCCGTGCCGCGCAGCGTGGCGTGCACGATGATCGAATCGCCCAGGTGCTCGAGCAGGTCGACGCGCGCGGCCAGGCCCTGCTCGACGCGCCCGACGCCCAGGTGCTCGGGGCGGATGCCCAGCACCAGCTGCGTCGACGCGCCGGACGGCAGGCCGCCGGGCAGGCTGAGCGTGCCGGCCTGCTCGACGCGCAGCTGCACCGTATCGGCGCCGGCGGCGGCCGCGACGCAGGGGATGAAGTTCATGCGCGGCGAACCCAGGAAGCCGGCGACGAAGCGGTTGGCCGGGTGTTCGTAGAGCGACAGCGGCGAGCCCACCTGCTCGATGCGGCCGCCATTGAAGACTGCGATGCGGTCGCCCAGCGTCATCGCCTCGACCTGGTCGTGCGTGACGTAGATCATCGTGTTGCCGATCTCCTGGTGCAGCCGCGACAGCTCGATGCGCATCTGCACGCGCAGCGAGGCATCCAGGTTGGACAGCGGCTCGTCGAACAGGAAGACCTTGGGCTTGCGCACGATGGCGCGACCGATGGCGACGCGCTGGCGCTGCCCGCCCGACAAGGCCTTGGGCTTGCGGTCGAGCAGGTGCGTGATCTGCAGGATCTCGGCCGCGCGGCCGACCGCCTGCTTCACCTGTTCCCTCGACTGGCCGGCGAGCTTGAGCGCGAAGCCCATGTTCTCGGCGACGCTCATGTGCGGGTACAGCGCATAGCTCTGGAACACCATCGCGACGCCGCGCTCGGCCGGCGGCACGTCGTTGATGCGCTCGCCGCCGATGTGGATCTCGCCGTCGCTGATGTCCTCGAGGCCGGCGATCATGCGCAGCAGCGTGGACTTGCCGCAGCCGGACGGCCCGACGAAGACGGCGAACTCGCCGTCGGCGATGTCGAGGTCGATGCCGCGGATCACCTCGACGTTGTTCTCGTAGCTCTTGCGCACGCCGCGCAACGTGAGAGTGGACATGTCAGCCTCCTTGGCGCCGGGCGGCGATGAAGTCGCGGTACCACAGCGCGCTGTCCTTCAGCGTGCGCTGCTGCGTGTCGTAGTCGACGTACACCAGCCCGAAGCGCTTGGCGTAGCCCGAGTTCCACTCGTAGTTGTCCATCAGGCTCCAGTAGAAGAAGCCGCGCACGTCCACGCCCTGCGCCATCGCGGCGCGCACCGCGTCGAGGTGGCTGGACAGGTAGTCGATGCGCTGCGGGTCGGCGACGCGGCCGCCGTCGAGCCGGTCGGCGCAGGCCGTGCCGTTCTCGGTGATCCACAGCGGCGGCAACGCGTAGTCGGCATGGATCTTCAGCAGCAGCTCGGTCAGGCCTTGCGGGTAGTTCTCCCAGCCCATGTCGCTCTCGCCGCGCAGCTTCGGCGCCGGGCGCGGCGGGTCCTCGCTGGAAGCCCAGATGCGGGTGTAGTAGTTGACGCCGAGGAAGTCGAGCGGCTGCGCGATCGTCTCGAAATCGTTTTCAGCAGTGACCGGATAAAGATGCACGCCGGGGGCCGTCGGGTAGCGCTTCAGGAAGATCGGGTCCATGAACCAGCGCACGAAGGTCGCGTACTCGCGCTCGGCCAGCGCCTGGTCGGTGGCACTGCCGGTGGCCGGCGTCGCGGGCGACTGGTTCAGCACGATGCCCAGCGGCGCCTTCACGCCGGCCGCGCGCATCGCCTGCAGCGCCAGGCCGTGCGACAGCAGCAGGTGGTGCGCCACCTGCACCGTCAGCTGCGGGTCCTTGAAACCGGGCGCGAACTGGCCGTTGCCGTGGCCCAGGTGCGCGGTGCACCACGGCTCGTTGTGCGTCGCGATGCTGGCCGCGCGGTCGCCCAGCCGGCGCCCCATCACCTCGGCGTACTCGGCGAAGCGCTGCGCGGTGTCGCGCACACCCCAGCCGCCGCCGTCCTGCAGGGCCTGCGGCAGGTCCCAGTGGTACAGCGTCACGTGCGGCGCGATGCCGCGCTCGAGCAGGCGGTCGACCAGCCGGTCGTAGAACGCCAGGCCCTTGTCGTTCCACGCACCGCGGCCCAGCGGCTGCACGCGCGGCCAGGCGACCGAGAAGCGGTAGCTGTCGACGCCCAGGCCGGCGATCATCTCGACGTCTTCTGCCCAGCGGTGGTAGTGGTCGCAGGCCACGTCGCCGGTGTGGCCGTCGAAGGTCTTGCCGGGGGTGTGCGAGAAGCTGTCCCAGATCGACGGGCCGCGGCCGTCTTCACGGGCGGCGCCTTCGATCTGGTAGGCGCTGGTGGCAACGCCCCACGCGAAGTCGCGGGGGAAGGTCGGGTCGGTCACGGGTCGGGTCCTTGGACGGGGAGAACGGGGGACAGGGAGGTCAGGCTTTCACCGCACCGGCGGTGAGCCCTTCGATCAGCCGGCGCGAGGCCAGCACGAACATCACGAGCAAGGGCAGCACCGCGATCGACGAGCCGGCGCAGATGGCGCCCCACGGCGTCTGGCCGGTGCCCTGCAGCGAGCGCAGCGCGAGCGGCACGGTGAACATCTCCATGTCGTTCATCACGATCAGCGGGCCGAGGAAGTTGTTCCACGCCCCGATGAAGGTGACCAGGCCCAGCGTGCCGAGCGCCGGCCCGATCAGCGGCACGATGATGCGCAGGTAGATGCCGAACTCGCCGCAGCCGTCGATGCGCGCGGCGTCGACCAGGTCGCGCGGGATGGCCGAACCGATGTACTGCCGCATCATGAAGATGCCCAGCGCGCCGCAGGCGGCCGGCACGATCAGCGCTTTCGGCTGGTTCATCCACCCGAGCCAGCTCATCGTCAGCGCGGTCGGGATCATCGCGACGAAGCTGGGCAGCAGCAGCGTGGCCATCACGAAGGCGAAGAGCCGTTCCTTGTGCCGGAAGTCGTACATCGCGAACGCGAAGCCGGCCAGCGAGCAGAACAGCAGGTTCAGGGCCGTGATCGCGAGCGCCGTGTACAGGCTCCAGCTGAGGTTCTTCCAGAAGTAGGGCAGGCGCAGCAGCAGCAGCTTCACGTTGGCGATGAAGTCGTCGCCGAACCACAGCGGCGGCGGCACCGACAGGATCTCGCGGTCGGTGTGCGTCGCGAACACGAACATGAAATAGAACGGCGCGATCATCAGCAGCGCGCCGCCCAGCACGATGGCGTAGGCCGCCACGGCGGTGGCCGGGTTGGCGAATCGGATGGTGGTGGAGCTCATGGCGTCAGGCCTTCTTCTCGCCGAGCAGGCGGTTGTTGGCCCAGGTGACGAGCGCGATCACCATGAACAGCAGCCAGGCGACGCTCGAGGCGGTGCCGAAGTCGTTGTCGACGAAGGCCGTCGTGTACATGTGCATGGCCGCCGTCTTGCCGGCCTGGTCGAGGCCGCCGTTGCCGCCGGTCGGGCTGCCGCCCGAGGTCAGGATGAAGGGCTCCTCGAACAGCTGCAGGTTGCCGATGATGGTCATCGTCACCGCGAAGAAGATCATCGGCCGCAGCATCGGCAGCGCCACGTACCTGAACTGCTGCCAGGCCTTCGCGCCATCCATGGTGGCGGCCTCGAACAGGTCCTTGGGGATGGTCTGGATCGCCGACAGGTACAGCACCATGTTGAAGCCGACGTAGCGCCACCAGACGACCGACGACACCATCCACTTGATGTACGCCGGCTGCGCCCAGTCGATGTTCTGCGACGGGAACAGCCAGCCCAGCACCGGCACGTGCGACAGCCCGGTGAGCGCCGCGTTGATCACGCCGTAGTCGCGCGAGAACAGCGAGGTGAACACCAGCGAGATCGCCACCGTGGAGGTGATGAAGGGCAGGAAATAGGCGCCGACCACGGCATTGCGCCAGCGGCCGAACGCGGTGTGCAGGAAGAACGCGAGCGGCAGGGCCACCAGGTGCTGCGGCACGCCGGACACGATGGCCATCCAGGCCGTGTTGTAGAGCGACTTGCGGAAGCCGTCGTCGTTGGTGACGACGTAGATGTAGTTCTCCAGCCCCACCCACTGCATCGCCTCCAGCCCCGCGGCCGGCTCCCAGCGGTGGAAGGACATGTAGATCGAGAACAGCAGCGGGAACAGCCCGAACGCCACGAACAGGATGAAGAACGGGCTGATGAACACGTACGGCGCGACGTCGCGGAAGCTGCGGCGGCGCTTGCGAGCGCCGCCGGCCTGCGCCTGCGCGGCCGCGCTGGCCGTGGAGACCGGGGGTTTGGGCATGGCTTGCATGGTGTCGGGGGGATCGGGCGATGGATGCAAGGCGCTCGGCGCTGCGCCGGCCCACCCGGCCCGCGCGTGCCACGCGGTCCGGGGGCCGACGCTCGGTCAGCGAACGTTCAATCGGTGCCGGTCAGCGGCGCACGCGCTTCTTCACCTGTTCCTGTGCGTCGGCCAGCGCGGTCTTGATGTCCTTGTTCTGCTCGAGCACCTTGTCCAGCTCGGCATTCACGACGTCATTGGCCACCGGGTCGTACTTGTCGACCGCGATCGCGCGGATCTTGTCGGCCGACACCTTCCAGAGCTGGCGCGCCTTCTGGCCGCCCAGGTACTCGATCGGCTGGTCCAGGAACGGATCGCTCTGCGCCTCGATCAGCGACGGGAAAGCATCCAGGCTGCGGAAGGCCTCGAGCTGCATGTCCTTGTTCAGCGTCATGAACTTGATGAACTCCCAGGCGGCCGCCTTGTTGGCCGCCTTCTTCGGGATCGCGTAGAACGAGCCGCCCCAGGACGCGAACGCGCCGTTGGGCAGCTGCGCCGAGCGCCACTTGCCCTTCGATTCCGGCGCCAGCCAGTTCGACAGGTGGCCGGCCAGCCAGGCCCCCATCATCTGCGAGGCCACCTTGTCGCGCTTGAAGCCCTCGCTCCATTCGTTGGACCAGGCGGTGATCTTGCCGTCGATGCCGGCGGTGCGTGCCGCCTTGGCCAGCTCGAAGCCCTTCTGGAAGCGCGGCGTGTTGATCAGCGGCGTGCCCTTCTTGTCGAAGAAGATGCCCTCGCCGTCCTTCAGCCCGGAGCGGATGTAGATGTCCTTGATGTCGACCGCGTTGGCCAGCAGGTAGGCGCCGGTGGCGGCCTTCACCTTCTTGCCGGACTCGATGTACGACTCCCAGCTCTTCGTCAGGTCGGCCTCGCTGACGCCGGCCTTGTCGAGCAGGTCCTTGCGGTAGAAGAGGGCGCCCGGGCCGATGTCGGCCGGTATCGCCGCCAGCACGCCGCTGCCGCTCATGGCCTGCGGCACGGTGAAGCGGGCGATCTTCGACTGGTACTGCAGGCCGTTGTACGGCGCCTTGCCCAGGTCTTCCATGCCGCCGGACTCGACGAACTTGCCGATGAAGCCGACCTCCACCGCCATCACGTCCGGCAGGTTCGAGCCGGTGGCCAGCGCCGTCGTCATCGCGGTGTGGTGGTCGCCGAAGGCCAGGCTGGTCAGCTTGATCTCGACCTCCGGGTGCAGCTTCTTGTACAGCGGGATCGCGGCCTTCACGGCCAAGTCGAAGCTGGGGAAGGACGCCACGGTCAGCGTCGTCGTGGTCTGGGCACCGGCCGCTCCGGCCAGCGCCAGCGCCGCGCACAGCAGCAGAGGTTTCATCAGTCTCGTCACGTCAGTCTCCTTTTGGTCTTGGTGGACGCGGGCGGGCTGCCTTCGCTCCGCCAGCTTTTGTACAGGTTCGGGTCGAACGCGGGTCGAACTTCGATCAGGTCGGGTCTCTTGAAATCGATTTCATGTTTGGCAACGATTTCAGTCGAGCGCCGCCAAGGTGTCAATCGCTCAAAACCCTGGCGATTCAGCAGTGAGGGAAAGTCCTCTCCGGGGGGACCCTGATCGGGTCGATTCCACGTTGCAGCACGATTTACGCTGAAAACGATTTCAGAGTAGATCAGATTAGAGATGCACGGCCTCCGGTCGTCAAGATGGCCGGTCCTCAGGGGATTCCCGAGGCCGGGAAAACCCGCTGCCCGGTCGGTGAAACCGAGCATTGGTGCGGGCTGAAGCCGTGCGGCCGACAGGCATCCGCCGGCAGGACGGCCGCCGGAATGCTGGCCTCCAGCCATCGATTTCATGCATACCCCCATCTGGGAACGGCAATGCTATGAAATCGTTGCCAGACTCCGCCAGCCATGCAGAATCGCGGATCGTCTTTTCGCTACAGCACATCGTGACCCGTCCAACTGTCCGCCAGCGCATGGCCACCCCGGCCGTCGTCACCCTGCTCGACGTGGCACGTGAAGCCGGCGTGTCGCCGAGCACGGTCTCGCGCATCCTGAACGGCACCGCCCGCGTGACCTCGGACAAGCGGCAGGCGGTCGAGAGCGCGATCAGCAAGCTCGACTTCAAGCCCAACCTGTTCGCGCGCAGCCTGAAGACCGGCACCACGATGACCATCGGCATCCTGGCGCAGGACATCGAGAGCCCGTTCTACACGCGGGCGATGAAGGGCATCGAGACCGGGCTGCTGGGCAGCGGCTACGCGCCGATCATCGTCAGCGGCCACTGGGATGCGCGCGAGGAAGCCGAGCGCGTGCGCCTGCTGATGACGCGGCGCATCGACGGCGTGGTGATCCTGACCGGCCACATGGACGATGCGCAGATCGTCGAGTTCTCGCGCCACCAGCCGATCGTCGTGACCGGGCGCCACCTGGACAGCCACAACATCGTCGCGATCAAGCTCGACCAGGTGCGCGGCGGCTACCTGGCCACGCGCCACCTGATCTCGCTGGGCCACCGGCGCATCGCGCACATCGCCGGCGTGCGCGACCACGACGATGCCAAGGACCGCTACCAGGGCTACCTGAAGGCGCACGAAGAGGCGGGCCTCGCGCCCGACCCCGAGCTGGTGGTGCAAGGCGACTTCACCGAGCCGGGCGGCCTGCTCGCGATGACGCGGCTGCTCGACAGCGGGCGGCCGTTCACCGCGGTGTTCTGTGCCAACGACCAGTCAGCGTTCGGCGCGCGGGTGGTGCTGTACCGCCGCGGCATCCGGGTGCCGGACGACGTGTCGCTGGTCGGCGTCGACGACCTGCCGGCGGCGGCCTACCTGACACCGCCGATCACGACGGTGCGGCAGCCGATCTACGAGATGGGTCTGTTTGCGGCGCATGCCCTGCTGGGCATGCTCGGGCACGCAGCCGAAGAGGTGCATGTGCCGCCGCTCGAGTTGATCGTGCGAGAGACGACGCGGCGCGTCTGAGCCGCGGCGTCAGCGGGCCTCGGCGTCCTCGATCTGCTGCTTCACCTTGCGCGCGCCGCGCAGTACCAGCGTCTCGTCCAGCAAGGCCTGCGGCGCCACCGCGCGCGCCACCTCTTCCAGCGAATCCGGGTCGGTCATCAGCACGTTGGCCAGTGCCGACAGCGCGCAGATCGAGCGCCGCGGCACCTGCGGCGGCAGCTCGCGCGTCGCGTTCACCGTGACGTGGTGGCGCACGCTGGCCACCGCGGCCTGCGCCAGCCCCCAGCTTTCGCACAGCGCGGCGCCCAGCAGGTCATGGCTGACGCCGAAGGCCTGGTGCTCCAGGTAGATCAGCTCGGTGTCGTCGGCCGCCGACGCGAGCATCGGCTGGTAGACCGCCTGCGAATGCTTGAACAGCACCGCCTTGCCGCATTCCTCGAACAGGCCGGCCGAGTGCGCGCCCCACGGGTCGACGCTCAGCACCTGGCCGATGCGGCCCATCAGCAGCCCGCGCACGCTGGCGCGCTGCCACAGCGGCTCCAGCTCCGGCGCGGGCGGGAACACCGCCCGCAACCCCATCTCGAACGTGACCGCCGCGACCTCGCGCGTGCCCAGGTAGGTGACCGCCTGCTGCACGCTCTGCACGCGCCCCTTCAGGCCGTAGAGCGACGAGTTGACCGCCTTCAGCACCGCCGAGGCGAGCGCCATGTCGGTCTCGATCAGGCGGCTCAGCGCCTGCAGGTTGACGTCGTCCTCGGCCAGCAGCAGGGACAGCTGCACCAGCGCCTCGGGCTGGGCGGGCACGTCGATGTTCAGCGAACGCAGCTTGGGGTCGATGGCAGGCATGGGGATTTCCGGTCGAATAGCAGTTCTTCACGCTCGATGCTACGCAGGCAGCCCGGCGCCGATCCGATGAACAGGCCGGGAATTCCGCCTTTGTTGACGGCGGCACCGGGACGTGGGCGCATTTCGCACGCCGGCCGCGCCGACTGTGCGACAGTGCGCAAGCCCCCACGACGCGACCTGCCACGCGATGCCGGCCCTGCCATCGTTCTCGTCCCCGTCCGACGATGCCTTCGACCACCTGCTGGACGACTGCAGCCGCCTGTACATGACGGCGCCGGCGCAGGCGCTGGCCACGGCCGGGCGCGCCCTCGCCAGCCTGGGCGTCCCGCCCGACCCGGCCCGCGCCGCCCGCGCGCTGCAGGCCCGCGGGCTGGCGCAGCACCATTGCGGCCGCCACGCCGAAGGCTCGGCCGACCTGCGGCAGGCGCTCGACGTCGCCCCGCCCGGCGACCTGCGGCTGCGCGCCCAGATGCTGCGCGGGCTGTCGCAGGGCAGCGAGCTGCTCGGCGCGCTGGACGACGCGCTGGCCTGGGCCCTGCAGGCGCTGGATGCCGCGCACCGGCACGGCGACCCGCTGCTGATCGCCGACGTGCTGCTGTCGGTGGGCGTCGCCTGCTCGCGCTGCGGCGACGTGGCCGGCGGCCTGGCCCACTACGAGCAGGTGCTGGCGCACTTCGAGTCCGTCGGCGACACGCGCCGCTGCGTGCGGGTGCTCAACAACATGGCGATCAACTGCAAGAACCTCGGTCGCCACGACGAATCGGCGGCGCATTTCCAGCGCGCGCTGGCGATGGCCGGCACGCTGGGCGACGACGGCATGCGCGCGGTGCTGCGCTCGAACCTCGGCGAGACGCTGTGGCGGCAGGGCCGGCTGGACGAGGCCTGCCAGGTGCTGCGCGCCGCGCTCGCCGACCTGGGCCCGGGCGGCTACGTCGGCGGCGAGATCAACGCCCACGTCACGCTCGGGCGCGTGCTGCTGGCGCGCGGCGACGCCGGCGCCGCGCAGGCCGAGCTGGAGCGCGCGCTCGAACTGGCACGCGCCAGCGGCAACCGCAACTACACGGCGCTCGCCCACCAGACGCTGGCCGAGCTGCACAAGGCGGCCGGCCGCTTCGATCTCGCGCTGGCGCACCACGAGGATTTCCATGCCGCCGAGCGCCTGCAGTTCAACGAGGACTCCGACCGCAAGCTGACCGCGCTGCGCGTGCAGCTGGAAGTGGCCGAGGCACGCCACGAGGCCGAGGTGCAGCGCCTCAAGCGCGTCGAGCTGGCCCATGCGCACGCGCAGCTGCAGGCCCTGCATGCTGCGCTGCTGGCGGCCGACGAGGAGAAATCGCGGCTGCTGGTGCGGCTGGATGCGCAAAGCCGCACCGATGCGCTGACCGGCCTGGCCAACCGGCGCCAGCTCGACGAACGGCTGGCCGAGGAACTGGCGCGCGCACAGCGCAACGGCCATCCGCTGTCGGTGGCGATGTGCGACCTGGACGACTTCAAGCGCATCAACGACCGCTTCGGCCACGCGGTCGGCGACGCGGTGCTGCGCCAGGTCGGCCAGCTGCTGCGCGAGCGCTGCCGCGGCACCGACCTGGTGGCGCGCTACGGCGGCGAGGAGTTCTGCATCGCCTTCCTCGACAGCGATGCCGCGCATGCTGCCAGTGCCTGCGAGGCGTTGCGCAGCGCGGTGGCGGCGCACGACTGGCAGGCGCTGCACCCGCAGCTGCAGGTCACGCTCAGCATCGGGCTGGCCCAGGCCGCGCCGGCCGGCGAGCACCACGCCCTGCTGTCCGAGGCCGACACCTGCCTGTACCGCGCCAAGCACGACGGCAAGAACCGCGTGCACGCATGAGGGCGACCCCTCGCCGGGCCTGCGTCCGGCTCAGCGCAGGAAGGCGTCCCAGCCGGTCTTCAGGATCAGCGCCGACACCACCGCGATGAACACGCCGCGCACGAAGCCGGCGCCGTGCTTCAGCGCGAGCCGCGTGCCGAGCAGGCTGCCGATCACGTTGGCCACCGCCATCACCAGCGCCACGTGCCACCAGACGTGGCCCTTGAGCGCGAACAGCGCCAGGGCCGCGATGTTGGTCGCGGTGTTCAGCAGCTTCGCGCTGGCGCTCGCGTTCAGGAAGTCGTAGCCCAGCAGGCGCACGAACAGGAACACGAAGAAGCTGCCGGTGCCGGGGCCGAAGAAGCCGTCGTAGAAGCCGATCACGAGGCCGATGCCGCTGGCCAGCGCCGCCTGCGCGTGGCCGCTGTGGCGCGGCGCATGGGTGCGCCCCATGTCCTTGCGCGCGAGCGTGTAGGCCAGCACCGCGATCAGGATCAGCGGCAGCGCCTTGCGCAGCCCGTCGGGGCTGACCAGCGTGACGGTCCAGGCGCCGGCCAGCCCGCCGACCAGCGCGGCCACCGCGGCCGGCAGCAGCGCACTCCACTGCAGCTGCACGCGCTTGGCGAACTGCGCGGTGGCCCAGCCGGTGCCCCACACGCCGGCGCCCTTGTTGGTGCCCAGCAGCGTGGCCGGCACGGCGTTCGGGTAGACGCTGAACAGCGCGGGCACCAGGATCAGCCCGCCGCCCCCGACGATGGCATCGATGAATCCGGCGAACAGCGAGGCGAGGGTGACGGTGATGAGATCGAGCATGCGGGGCCGGAATGACGCGATGACGCAATGACGCAATGACGCAATGAGAAAGGGCGCCAGGATCACCTGGCGCCCTTCGCATTTTGTCATCGGTCCGGTCGCTCTCGGGAGCGCCAGCCTGTTGGTGTGCTGCAGCCTCGTTCACGTGCAGGACGCGCGCTTCGGTTGCCTTGTGTCTGTCTCCTCAGTCCCCCGCCCAGCTCGACATCCGGGGATGTCTGCCGCGAGTGGGCGGACTTTAGGCAAACGCTGTCACGCACGCACTAGGTGTTTTCCTGCACCGTTACAGGGCAGCGCTGTCCCGCAGGGCGGGAATGCGCAGGATCACACGCGTGCCGCGGCCGGCGGGGCTCTCCACGCCGACCTCGCCGCCGTGCAGCTCCGTGATGCGCTTCACGATCGCCAGCCCCAGCCCCTTGCCGCCCTCGCCGGTGGCGGGCGCCACATTGGTGCGTGCCTGGTAGAAGCGATCGAACAGATGCGGCAGGTCGGCGGCCGGGATGCCCGGGCCGGTGTCGCCGACGGCCACCTCGGCGGTGTCGCCGCGGCGCTGCGCCGACAGCGTGATGCGGCAGCCGGTGCCGCAGAACTTCAGCGCGTTGTCGACCAGGTTGGCCACCGCGCGCTCGAACAGCTCGACGTCGACCCGCACCGCCACCGGCTCGTCGCCTGCCAGCGCCTCGAGCTGCACGCCGCACTGGCTCGCGCGTTCGGCGAAGCGCAGCTGGATGTCGTCCAGAAGCTCGCGCAGGTCGACCTGCTCGGGGCGCAGCTGGAAGCTCGGCTCGTCCAGCGTCGCCAGGTCGCCCATCGCCTTCACCAGGCGCGACGCGTTGCGGGTGTTGCGCAGCGCCACCTCGACCAGCCGGCGGTCGTCGGCGCGCGCCGGGTCGCCGGCCCAACGCGCGTCCAGCGTCTCCAGGCAGGCGTCGGTGGCGGTCAGCGGCGAGCGCAGGTCGTGCGACAGGTTGCTCACCGCCTCGCGCCGGAAGTGGTCGAGCCGGCGCAGCGCATCCCATTGCCGTTGCAGCGTCGCGAGCATTGCGCCGAAGGCCTTGGTGAGCTGGCCGAACTCGTCGCGCGAGGCCGGCGGCAGCAGCGGCTGCGCGTCGGCGGCGCCGTCCTGCAGGCCCTTGTGCGACAGCATCGCGACCGCATCGGTAAGCCGGCGCAGCGGCCGCGTGACCGACGCGATCACCATCGCCGCGAGCAGCGTGGTCACCGTGACGATGCCGCCGATCAGCCCCAGCACCGGGCGCGCGAGGCTGGCGCGCAGCATCTGCCAGCGGCCCTCGGGCAGCTCGGCCTTGTGCGCCACCAGGTACAGGTAGCCGGCCACGTTGTCGCCGCCGCGGATCGTGGGCCGGCGGATCGGCTGCGCCGCGATCACCGCATCGGCGTCCATGCGCTCGGGGTCGTCGCCCATCACGTACGAGGAGGCATGCGGCGAGACGGCCTCGCGCACCGGATCGAGCGCGACCCGGAAGCCCGGCGCCAGCTTGGCCGAGCCGGTGCTCGCGAGCACGGTGCCGTCCATGCCCAGCAGGTAGAGCTGGGTGTCGGGTTCGAACAGCACCAGGTTCTTCAGGAAGGCGTCGAAATCCTCCGGGTGCCGCTCGTGCATCTCGAACAGGTTGTCGTACAGGGTGACGACGCGGTTCAGGAACACGCTGGAGCGCTGGTAGGTGGTCTCGTGCTCGAAGCGCTCGAAGGCGAACAGCACGGTGGCGATCACCGCGAGCGCGGTGACCAGGCCGGTGGCGAAGATCGTCAGGGCGATCTTTAAGCGAACACTCATGGCTGCAGCTTCAGCGAACCGGGACGAGCGCCGGGCCGGCGTACCCGACGGACGAGGGGCTGTCATCCTTCATCGTGGGGCTTCGCGCATCTTGTAGCCGGCGCCGCGGACCGTGAGGATCAGCTGCGGCTTCATCGGATCGGCCTCCAGCTTGGCCCGCAGCCGGTTGATGTGCGTCGTCACCGTGTGCTCGTAGCCGTCGTGGGTGTAGCCCCACACCGCATTCAGCAGCTGCCCGCGCGAGAACACATGGCCCGGGTGGCTCGCGAAATGCAGCAGCAGGTCGAACTCGAGCGCGGTGAAATCCAGCTCCTCGCCGCGGTAGCGCACCTGGCGCTTGGTCGGCAGGATTTCCAGGTCACCGTTGCGCAGCGTGCTGGCCTGGGCCTGGGCGCCGGCCTGCGCGGCGCGCAGCAGGTCGGCGCGGCGCAGCAGCGCCTTCACGCGCGCCAGCAGCTCGGCCAGCGAGAACGGCTTGGTCAGGTAGTCGTCGGCCCCCAGCTCCAGCCCCAGCACGCGGTCGAGCTCGGTGGCCTTGGCGGTGAGCATCAGGATCGGCGTGCTGCGGCCGCGGGCACGCAGCGCCTTGCAGACCTCCAGCCCGTCCAGGCCCGGCATCATCAGGTCGAGGATCAGCAGGTCGCTCGCCTGCTCGTTCTGGCTCGCCAGTGCCGCGACGCCGTCGGCGACCGCCGTCACCGCATAGCCCGCGTTGCCGAGGTTCAGCACGATCAGGTCGCGGATGTCGGTCTGGTCTTCGGCAACGAGGATGGTGGCGGGCATGGGTCCATTGTCGTGCGCCGGGCCCGGCTTCTTACGGTCGCCGGGACCGCCTGCTGACGCAAATGTGATCTTCCTGTGAGGTTCCGCGAGGGGGGTGCGAGCTGCGCTGGCCACAGTCCTGTCCATCGACAACGACTGTTCCACGGAGCCCGCCATGCAACTTGCCGCCCCCCACGCCACGCCCGGTCTTGCCGCAACCGCCGCTGCGGTGTCCTGGGCGGAGATGGTGTCGCACCGCGGCTACCTGGTGCGCTTCGCGCAGCGCAAGCTGCACGACCCGATGCTGGCCGAGGACGTGGTGCACGACGTGTTCGAGGCAGTGATCTCGGGGCGCGCCAGCTTCGGCGGCCGCGCGGCGCTGCGCTCGTGGCTGACGGCGGTGCTGAAGCACAAGATCGTCGACCTGGTGCGCCAGCGGACCGGCCACGACAGCCTGGACGCCCAGCTGCTGGACGACGACGGCGACGCGGTCGGCGCCGCGGCGATCGAATGCCCGCAGCCGCGACCCGACGAGGTGGCCGAGCAGCGCCAGCAGCTGGACCGGATGCTGGCGCGCATCGAGGCGCTGCCCGGCGGCCTGCGCGACGTGATGCGGCTGCGCGTGCTGCACGACCAGCCGACGCAGCAGGTGTGCGAGACCCTGTCGATCAGCGAGGACAACCTGTTCGTGCGGCTGCATCGGGCGAGGAAGCAGTTGCTGTCGTGAGGCACAACCCCGGATGCCGATCCGGGGTCACATATGTTCATAAGCAAACATTCGTTGTGGCGGGCGGGCGCACTCATCAGAATTGCGCACCTACTCATGCGCGCACCGCGTCACCCCCGCGGCCGTGCCCACACGAATGAATTTCCAGCAGTTGCGGTCGGTCCGCGAGACCGTGCGTTGCGGTTTCAACCTCACCGAGGTGGCCGCCGTGCTCCACACCTCCCAGCCCGGCATCAGCCGCCAGATCCGCGAGCTCGAGGACGAACTCGGCATCGAGATCTTCGTGCGCGCCGGCAAGCGGCTCACCGGCCTCACGCCGCCCGGCGAGGCCGTGCTGCCGATCGTCGAGCGCCTGCTGCTGGACGCCGACAACCTGCGCCGCGCCGGCGACGAGTTCAGCGCGCAGACCAGCGGCCGGCTGTCGATCGCCGCGACGCACTCGCAGGCGCGCTATGCGCTGCCGGCCGTGGTGCGCGATTTCCGCCAGCTGTACCCGCAGGTCACGCTGAACCTGCACCAGGGCACGCCCAAACAGGTGGCCGAGATGCTGCTGTCCGGCGAGGCCGACATCGGCATCGCGACCGAAGCGCTGGCCGGCTACGACCAGCTGGTGGCGCTGCCGTGCTACCGCTGGACGCACAGCGTGGTGGTGCCGATCGGGCACGACCTGCTGAAGCACGAGGGGCCGCTCACGCTGCAGCGGCTGGCGCGCTACCCGATCATCACCTACGACGTCGGCTACACCGGGCGCACGCACATCGACGAGGCCTTCGCGGCCGAGGGGCTGAAGCCGAGCGTGGTGCTGACCGCGATGGACGCGGACGTGATCAAGACCTATGCCGAACTGGGCATGGGCGTGGGCATCGTCGCGTCGATCGCGTACGACCCCGAGCGCGACCGGCAGCTGCGCGCGATCGATGCGCGCGACCTGTTCGAGGTGAACCTGACGCGGCTGGCGGTGCGGCGCGGGACCTGGCTGCGCGGGTATGTGTACTCGTTCATCGAGGCGTTCGCGCCGACGCTGACGCGGGCGGCGGTGGAGCGGTCGTTGAACGGTGAAGCCATCGAGGAGTGATCCACTGCCCCGGATCGCCCTTCAAATCATCGCCGCCGGATCCGGCAACTCGTCGTTCGCGAACCGCTGCACACGCCGCGGCCGCAGGTGCACCCGGGAGCCTGCCGCCAGCTGCAGCTTCTCGCGCAGCACCTGGTACTCCGAACGCGGCAGCTCCACGTCGACATAGCTGCCGTCGTCGTCGCGCTTGAACTCCAGCCGCGTGTTCGGCCCCACCGTCAGCGCCTGCGACAGCGTCACCGGCAGCGAGCCCTCTTCGGCCGTGCCCAGGATCTGCAGCTCGTGCGGTCGCACATAGCTCACCTCTTCGGCGGAACCCCCGGCACCACCCCGCCCGAAGCGCCCGTGGAACAGGTTCACGTCGCCGAGGAACTGCAGCACGAACGGGCTCGCCGGGTGGTCGTACACCTCGTCCGGCGGTCCGTCCTGCTCGATGCGGCCCTGGTTCATCACGACGATGCGGTCGGCCACCTCCATCGCCTCTTCCTGGTCGTGCGTGACGAACACGCTGGTGACGTGCATCTCGTCGTGCAGCCGGCGCAGCCAGCGGCGCAGCTCCTTGCGCACCTTGGCATCGAGCGCGCCGAACGGCTCGTCCAGCAGCAGCACCTTGGGCTCGACCGCCAGCGCGCGCGCCAACGCGATGCGCTGGCGCTGGCCGCCCGACAGCTGGTGCGGGTAGCGGTCGGCGATCCAGTCCAGCTGCACCAGCTTCAGCAGGTCGGTCACCTTGGCCTTGATCTCGGCCTCGCTCGGCCGCGTCGCCTTCGGCCGCACGCGCAGCCCGAACGCGACGTTCTCGAAGATCGTCATGTGGCCGAAGAGGGCGTAGTGCTGGAACACGAAGCCGACCTGGCGCTCGCGCACGTCGGTGTTCGTCGCATCCTCGCCATGGAACAGCACGGTGCCGCTGTCCGGCACCTCCAGCCCCGCGATGATGCGCAGCAGCGAGGTCTTGCCCGAGCCCGACGGGCCCAGCAGCGCGACCAGCTCGCCGGCCGGGATGTCCAGGTTCAGGTTGTCGCAGACGACGGTCTTGCCGAAGCTCTTCTTCAGGTTGCGGACTTCGATGCTCATCTTGATGCCTTGTTCCAACCGTCATTCGGCCCGTTCACCGGCCAACTTCTTCTGCGCCCTCACGCGCCGCTCGACCGCGTACTTCAACACCAGCGTCACCAATGCCAGCCCGGCCAGCAGCGATGCCACCGCGAACGCCGCGGCGAACTGGTACTCGTTGTAGAGGATCTCGATGTGCAGCGGCATCGTGTTGGTCTGCCCGCGGATGTGGCCCGACACCACGCTGACCGCGCCGAACTCGCCCATCGCGCGCGCGTTGCACAGGATCACGCCGTACAGCAGCGCCCACTTGACGTTGGGCAGCGTGACGCGGCGGAAGATCTGCCAGCCGCTCGCGCCCAGCACGCGCGCCGCCTCTTCCTGCTCGGTGCCCTGCGCCTGCATCAGCGGGATCAGCTCGCGCGCGACGAACGGGAAGGTCACGAACACCGTCGCGAGCACGATGCCCGGCACCGCGAAGATGATCTTCAGGTCGTGGTCGCGCAGCCAGCCGCCCCACCAGCCCTGCAGGCCGAAGATCAGCACGTAGATCAGGCCCGAGATCACCGGGCTCACGGAAAACGGCAGGTCGATCAGCGTCAGCAGCACGTTCTTGCCGCGGAACTCGAACTTCGCGATGCACCAGGCGGCGGCGACGCCGAACACCAGGTTCATCGGCACCGAGATGCCGGCGGCGATCAGCGTCAGCTTGATCGCCGACAGCGCGTCGGGATCGGTGATGGCCGCGAAGTAGACGCCGATGCCCTTCTTGAAGGCCTCGGCGAACACGATCGCCAGCGGCACGAACAGGAACAGCGTCAGGAACGCGAGCGCGATGCCGACCAGCGTCCACTTGACCCACACGGGTTCGGTGGTCGCCGATTTCAGCGAGCGGGGGGCGACGATGACGGCGCTCATCGGCCTTGCCTCGCTCTCGTCCACGCCTGCAATGCATTGATCGCCAGCAGCAATGCGAAGGCGCTGACCAGCATCACCACCGCGATCGCGGTGGCACCGGTGTAGTCGTACTGCTCCAGCTTGGTGATGATCAACAGCGGCGTGATCTCGCTGATCAGCGGCATGTTGCCGGCGATGAAGATCACCGAGCCGTACTCGCCCAGCGCGCGCGCGAACGCGAGCGCGAAGCCGGTCAGCAGCGCCGGCGAGATGATCGGGAAGATCACCTTCGTGAAGGTCTGCAGCCGCGACGCGCCGAGCGTGGCCGCGGCCTCCTCGATCTCCTTGTGCAGGTCTTCCAGCACCGGCTGCAGCGTGCGCACGACGAAGGGCAGGCCGATGAAGGTCAGCGCCACCAGCACGCCGAGCGGCGTGAAGCTCACCTTGAACGGCAGGAAGCGGCCGATCCAGCCGTTCTGCGCATACAACGCCGTCAGCGCGATGCCGGCCACCGCGGTGGGCAGCGCGAACGGCAGGTCGACCAGCGCGTCGATCAGCCGCTTGGCCGGGAACTCGTAGCGCACCAGCACCCACGCGACGACCAGCCCGAACACCGAGTTCAGCAGCGCCGCGCCCAGCGAGGCGCCGAAGGTCAGGCGGTAGGACGCGAGCACGCGCGGCGCGGTGACGGCATCCCAGAAGGCCGGCCAGGTCATCGTGGCCGTCTTCAGGAACGCGGCCGACAGCGGCACGAGGACGATGAAGCTCAGGTACAGCAGCGTGAAGCCGAGCGCCAGGTCGAAACCCGGCAGCACGCTGTGCCGCTTCAGCAGGGTGCGGGAGAACAGCACGACAGGGCGGGCGTGCTTACTTCTTGCCGGCGGCGAGGATCTGGTCGTAGATCGCGCCGTCGTCGAAATGCTCCTTCTGCGCCTTGGTCCAGCCGCCGAAGACCTCGTCGATCGTGAAGGTGTTGACCTTCGGGAAGTCACGGCCGTACTTGGCCAGGATGGCCGCGCTGCGCGGGCGCAGCTGGTGCTTGGCGGCGATCTCCTGCGCCTCGTCGGTCCACAGGAACTTCAGGTAGGCCTCGGCCTGCTTGCGCGTGCCTTTCTTGTCGGCCACCTTCTCGACCACCGCCACCGGGTTCTCGGCCAGGATGGTCGACTTCGGGTAGACCACCTCGAAGTTGTCGCCGAACTCGTCCTTGATCAGGTTGACCTCGGACTCGAAGGTCGCGAGCGCGTCGCCGATGTTGCGCTGCGCGAAGGTCGTCGTCGCGGCGCGGCCGCCGCCGTCGAACACCGGCACGTTGGCGAAGATCTTCTGCACCAGCTCGCGCGCCTGCGCCGGCGTGCCGCCGGCCTTGATCGCCGAGCCCCAGGCCGCCACGTAGGTGTAGCGACCGTTGCCGGTGATCTTCGGGTTCGGGATCACGACGCTGGTGCCCGGCTTGGCCAGGTCGCCCCAGTCCTTGATGCCCTTCGGGTTGCCCTTGCGCACCAGGATCACGGTGACCGAGGTGGTGGGCGCCGCGTTGTTCGGCAAGCGCTTGGCCCAGTCCTCGGGCAGCAGCTTGCCGCGCGTGGCCAGCACGTCGATGTCGCTCGACTGGTTCATCGTCACGACGTCGGCCTCCAGGCCGTCGAGCACCGCACGCGCCTGCTTGCTGGAGCCGCCGTGCGACTGGTTGATCGCGACGTCTTCACCCGTCGAGGCCTTCCAGGACTTCTGGAACGCCGGGTTGATCTCCTTGAAGAACTCGCGTGCGACGTCGTAGCTGACGTTCAGCAGCGTCGGGCCGGCCGCGTGGGCGGGCGCGAAGGCGAACAGCGCGGCGGCACCGGCGGTGGACAGCAGCAGCGCACGGCGCGCCGGCGAGAAGAACGGCGAGAAGGAGCGGGTGGACATGGTGTTTCGGCCGCCAACGACGCGGCCCGGTCAGATCGGAGCGGCGATGTTACGGACCGACACGCCAACGGCGAACCATTCATTCGGCGAATCGTTATGAGTTTTTTGCACAAGCGACTCAGCGGCGGAGCGCTCCCGCGCCCGCCGCCGACCATTGAAGCCTGCGCTTACTTGCGATTTTACTTCGAGTAGATCTGGTCGAACACGCCGCCATCGGCGAAGTGCGTCTTCTGCGCCTTGGTCCAGCCGCCGAACACCTCGTCGATGGTGAACAGGTTCAGCTTCGGAAACTGCTTCTCGTACTTGGCGGCGACCTTCGGGTCGATCGGGCGGTAGAAGTTGCGCGCCGCGATCTCCTGGCCTTCCGGCGTGTAGAGGTAATCGAGGTAGGCCTGGGCGACGTCGCGGGTGCCGCGCTTGTCGACCACCTTGTCGACCACCGACACCGGCGGCTCGGCCAGGATGCTGGTGGGCGGGTACACCACGTCGAACTTGTCGGCGCCGAATTCCTTCAGCGACAGGTAGGCCTCGTTCTCCCAGGCCAGCAGCACGTCGCCGATGCCGCGCTCGGCGAAGGTGACGGTGGCGCCGCGCGCGCCCGAATCGAGCACCGGCACGTTCTTGTAGACCTTGGCGATGAACTCGCGCGCCTTGGCGTCGTTGCCGCCGTTGCGCTTCAGCTCGAAGCCGTAGGCCGCCAGGTAACCCCAGCGCGCGCCGCCCGAGGTCTTCGGGTTGGCGGTGATCACCGAGACGCCCGGCTTGACCAGGTCGTCCCAGTTCTTGATGCCCTTCGGGTTGCCCTTGCGCACCAGGAAGATGTAGGTGGAGCTGTAGGGCGTGCTGTTGTGCGGCAGGCGCTTCTGCCAGGTGGCGGGCAGCAGCTTGGCCTTTTCGGCGATCTCGTCGATGTCGTAGGCGAGGGCCAGCGTGACCACGTCGGCGTCGATGCCGTCGATCACCGAGCGCGCCTGCTTGCCCGAGCCGCCATGCGAGGCCTTGATGGTGACGTTGTCGCCGGTCTTGGCCTTCCAGTACTTGCTGAAGGCGGTGTTGTATTCCTGGTAGAGCTCGCGCGTCGGGTCGTAGGACACGTTGAGCAGCGTGATGTCCTTGGCGAGCACGACGCCGGCCGTGGCGGCGAGCGCGAAGGAGAGCAGCGAGTGGCGGATGAAGCGGGCCGTCGTCATGAAATCGTCCTGGGTGGGCGGCACGAAGCCGCGGGGAGGATGTGAATCCTAGGCATCTGCCCTAACGCGAGGAACGAATCAAAACTTCCTTTCTTATGCGCTTTCTGATCCGAGGGCGCGGATCCGGGCCGGCATGCCCTCCAGGCCGGCCTCGCGCACGCCGGGCAGGTTGCCGTCGATGGCGCTCTGGACGAGGCGCGACAGCGTCTGCAGGTGCGGCGTGACGGTGCCGAAGAAGAGGGCGGTGTCGCCGCGGGCGATCAGCAGGGTCGGGAAGTTCTCGACGTCGATCGGGCCGAGCACCTCGTCGTTGTCCTCGATGTCGATCCAGGCGAACTGCAGCTTCGGGTGCTCGGCGCGCAGGCTGTCGAACAAGGGCTCGTACTCGCGGCAGGTGCCGCACCAGGCGGCGCAAAGGCAGGCGACGAGAAGGGGCTCGGACAGCGGCATGGGCGCCAGTGTGCCAGTAGCCCGGATGCCAATCCGGGATGGACCGACGAACCCCGGATTGGCATCCGGGCTACACGGCAAATTGCCAATCGGCGATGGGTGGGAGCGTTTCCGGCGCATCACCGCCTGGCGCCTGCAGGACCCGCTGCAACACCCGCTCCTCGAGCGCCGCGAAGGCCGCATTCCCCCGCGACCTCGGCCGTGGCAGCGCGATGCGCTCATCCAGCGCCACCCGGTGGTCCTCGATCAGCAGCACCCGGTCGGCCAGTGCCACCGCCTCCGACACGTCGTGCGTGACCAGCAGCGCGGTGAAGCCATGCCGCTTCCACAGCGATTCGATCAGCGACTGCATCTCGATGCGCGTCAGCGCATCCAGCGCGCCCAGCGGCTCGTCCAGCAGCAGCAGCCGCGGCGCATGCACCAGCGCGCGCGCCAGCGCGACGCGCTGCCGCTGCCCGCCCGACAGCACCGCCGGCCAGTCGTTCGCGCGGTCGGCCAGGCCCACCTGCGCCAGCGCCTGCAGCGCCCGGCCGTGCGCATCGGGCGTCTCCAGCCCGAGCGCGATGTTGTCGATCACGCGCTTCCACGGCAGCAGCCGCGCGTCCTGGAACATGAAGCGCAGGTCGCGCCGGTGCTGCGCGAGCGGCTCGCCGTCCAGCTTCAGGCCGCCGCGGCTCGCCTGCTCCAGCCCGGCGACCAGGCGCAGCAAGGTGCTCTTGCCGCAGCCGCTGCGCCCGACGATGGCGACGAACTCGCCCGGCTCGACCCGCAGGTCGATGTCGGCCAGCACCTCGCGCTCGCCGAACAGCTTGGACAGCCCGTCCAGCTGCAGCGCGATGCCGGCCGGTGCGCTGCGCCGCGGCGTCGCGTGGGGCACAGCCGGTGCGGCATCGCCGGCAAAGGCCAGCCCCTGGAACTCGATCTGGGTCGGCAGCATGGCGGAGATCCTTCTGAACATCGGTCAAGCCGCCGGCTGGTACGACGGGTGCCAGCGCAGCCACCAGCGTTCCAGCCCCTTGGCCAGCACGTCGGCCAGCTTGCCGAGCAGCGCATAGAGCAGGATGCCGACCAGCACCACGTCGGTCTGCAGGAACTCGCGGGCGTTCATCGTCATGTAGCCGATGCCGGCCTGGGCCGAGATGGTCTCGGCGACGATCAGGATCACCCACATGAAGCCGAGCGAGAAACGCACGCCGACCAGGATGGACGGCAGCGCGCCCGGCAGGATCACGTGGCGGTACAGGGCCCAGCCCGACAGCCCGTAGCTGCGCGCCATCTCGATCAAGCCCTTGTCGACCGAACGGATGCCGTGGAAGGTGTTGATGTAGACCGGGAAGAACACGCCCAGCGACACCAGGAACAGCTTGGCCGATTCCTCGATGCCGAACCACAGGATCACGAGCGGGATCAGCGCCAGCGTCGGGATGTTGCGCACCATCTGCAGCGTCGAGTCGAGCAGCGTCTCGGCACTGCGCAGCGAGCCGGTCAGCAGGCCCAGCGCCAGGCCGAGCCCGCCGCCGATGGCGAAGCCCGACAGCGCGCGCCAGGTGCTGGTGGCCACGTGCTGCCCCATCTCGCCCGACAGTGCGAGGTTCCAGAACGCCTTCACGACCGCCAGCGGCTCGGGCAGCACGCGCGTGGACAGCCAGCCGAAGCGCGACGACAGCTCCCAGGCGAGCAGCACCGCGATGGGCAGCAGCCAGGGCGCGATGCGCCGGCCCAGCGATTCAAATGGCGATCTGGACGGTCGTGACATGGCGAGGACTCTGTGCGTCGGGATGGTTCGGCTCGATCAGCTCGAGGCGGTTGCCGAACGGGTCTTCGACATAGGCCCGGCTGGCGTCGAACAGCGGCGCCTCGTCGACCCGGATGCCGGCGCGCTGCAGGCGGAACACGATGCGGTCGAGGTCGCTCACCCGCAGCGCCAGGTGGGCCTGCGGCGCGACGCCGGTGTAGTGGCCCTCGCTCAGGTCGAGCCGCTGCCAGCCGAGCGAGTAGCGCAGCAGGCCGGGCCGGTCGAGTTCGGGATCGCGCACCTCGCGCAGGCCCAGCACCTCTTCGTAGAAGGCGCGCGCCTGCCTGGCACCGCCCAGCGGAATCGGCAACTGCACGTGGTCGACGCTGCGGAAGTCGGACATGGTCAGCTCTGCGAGACTTTCGGGACGTAGGTGTTGGCGACCACCTCGCCGAACGGGCCGGTCAGCACCTGGCCCGCCAGCCGTTCGCGCAGGTTGATGGGCAGCAGCGGGAACACCAGCTCGGCGAAGCGGTGTGCCTCTTCCAGGTGCGGGTAGCCGCTGAGGATGAAGTACTCCAGCCCGAGCGCCGCGTATTCCTGGATGCGGTCGGCCACCTGCTGCGGGTCGCCGACCAGCGCGGTGCCGGCCCCGCCGCGCACCAAGCCGACGCCGGCCCACAGGTTGGGCGAGACCTCCAGCCCCTCGCGCACGTTCTTCGGGTTGAACTTGCCCTTGTTCAGCTCGGCCATGCGGCGCTGGCCGACCGAATCCATCTGCGCGAACTTCTGCTGCGCACGCGCGACGGTTTCTTCGTCCAGGTGCGACACCAGCTCGGCCGCGGCACGCCAGGCCTCGTCCTCGGTCTCGCGCACGATCACGTGCAGGCGGATGCCGAACTCGAGCGTGCGGCCGTGCCTGGCAGCGCGTGTGCGGATGTCGGCCACCTTGGCCGCCACGGCCGCCGGCGGCTCGCCCCAGGTGAGGTAGGTGTCCAGCTGCTGTGCGGCCAGCTCGTGGGCTTCTTCCGACGAGCCGCCGAAGAAGATCGGCGGGTACGGCCTGTTGATCGGCGGGTACAGCACCTTGCCGCCCTTGACGCGCAGGTGCTCGCCGTCGTGGCTGACGGCTTCGTTGTCGTGGCTCTTCGCGAGCACGTCGCGCCAGATCGTCAGGAACTCGCGCGACAGCTCGTAGCGCTGCGCGTGCGGCAGGAACAGGCCGTCGCCTTCCAGCTCCTCGGCATCGCCGCCGGTCACCAGGTTGACCAGCAGGCGACCGCCCGACAGCCGGTCGAAGGTGGCCGCCATGCGCGCCGACTGCACCGGTTGCACCAGGCCCGGTCGCAGCGCGACCAGGAACTTGAGGCGGCGCGTCGCGTCGATCAGGCTGGCCGCCAGCACCCACGAGTCTTCGCAGGAGCGACCGGTGGGCAGCAGCACGCCTTCGTAGCCCAGGCTGTCGGCGGCGATGGCAACCTGCTTGAAGTAGTCGAAGGTGGCGGCGCGCGCGCCCTTGCTGGTGCCGAGGTAGCGCGAATCGCCGTGGGTGGGGATGAACCAGAGGATCTTCATAGGGCTTTGGAGGACGGTGACCAGACGATGTCGGCCACGCGGACCGGTTGCGGGATCAGGTTCAGCCGCGCGAATGCATCGGCGACGCGCTGCTGGTCGGCGACGATCGCCGGCGTCAGCGGCGCCGTCGGCGAGACCGGACGGCGCGAGATGAACTGGTGCGTGGTCGCGAGGCTCAGGCCGCTGAAGTCGGCGATCAGCTGCGCCGCCTCCTTGCGGTTCGCCTGCACCCAGGCGTCGGCGCGCGACAGCTCGGCCAGCAGCGTCAGCACCGCCTGCGGGTGCTGCTCGGCCAGTGCGCGCGACGCGAGGTAGAACGAGTTGTTGCTCGACAGGTCGCGGCCATTGGCCAGCACGCGCGGCTTCAGGTCGAGCTCGACCGAGGCGTAGTACGGGTCCCAGATCGCCCAGGCGTCGACGCTGCCGCGCTCGAAGGCGGCGCGCGCATCGGCGGGCGCCAGGTAGACCGGCTGGATGTCGGTCCAGGCGAGGCCGGCCTTGTCGAGCGCACGCACCGCCAGGTAGTGGGCGCTGCTGCCCTTCTGCAGCGCGAGCTTGCGGCCCTTCAGGTCGGCCAGCGCCTTCAGCGGCGCATCGGGCTTGACGAGGATGGCCGACGACAGCGGCTTCGGCGGCTCGGCGCCGACGTAGCGCAGCTCCTTGCCGGCCGCCTGCGCGAACACCGGCGGCGTGTCGCCGGTCAGGCCGAACTCGAGGCTGCCGACCGCCAACGCTTCGAGCAGCTGCGGGCCGGCGGGGAACTCGATCCACTTGACGGTGCTGCCGGCGAAGCGCTTTTCCAGCGCGGCCTGCTGCTTCAGCACGACCAGGTTGACGGCGGCCTTCTGGAAACCGATGCGCAGCTGGGCCGGTACCGGCTCCGCTGCGCGCGGCAGGCCGGCGAACGAGGCCGCCGCCGCACCGAGCGAGGCCTGCAGCAGTTGCCGCCGCGTGCTCATGGATTCGCCGCCGTCTTCAAGGCCGACGGCAACGCATCGGAGATGCGGATCGCCTTCGGGATCAGCTTCAGCTCGAAGAATGCATCGGCGATCTTCTGCTGCTGCGCGGCGACGGCCGGCGTGATCGGCACGATGCCGTAGGCGAAGCGGCCGGCGGCCACCTCGGCGACGCCGAGGTCCAGCCCGATCTGCGGTGCGAGGAAGGTCGCGACCTCGCGGCTGTTGCCTTCGGCCCAGCGGTCCAGCCTGGCGAGCTCTTCGACGATGGCGCGGATCACCTGCGGTTGCTTGTCGGCATAAGGCCGCGAGGCCAGGTAGAACTGGTGGTTGGCGACCAGGCCCTTGCCGTCGGCGAGCACGCGGGCGCCCAGCTGCTTCTCGGCCGCGGCGAGGAACGGATCCCAGATCACCCAGGCATCGACGCTGCCGCGCTCGAACGCGGCGCGCGCATCGGCCGGCGCGAGGAAGACGGTCTGGATCTCGCCGTACTTGACGCCGGCCTTCTCGAGCGCCTTGACCAGCAGGTAGTGGACGTTGGAGCCCTTGTTCAGCGCGACCTTCTTGCCCTTGAGTTCGGCGACCGAGCGCAGGGGCGAATCCTTGGCGACGACGATGGCCTCGCCGGCGGGCGCGGGCGGCTGGTTGGCGACGTAGACCAGGTCGGCGCCGGCGGCCTGCGCGAAGATCGGTGGCGCTTCGCCGACGGTGCCGAAGTCGATCGAGCCGACGTTCAGGCCTTCGAGCAGTTGCGGCCCGGCCGGGAACTCGGTCCACTTGACCTCGACGCCCTGCGGCGCGAGGCGCTTCTCCAGGTCGCCGCGCGCCTTCAGCAGCGTCAGCGTGCCGTACTTCTGGTAGCCGATGCGCAGCTCGGTCTTCGTCTGCGCAAAGGCGGGGGCGGCGGCGAGGCTGGCGGCGAGCGCCAGGCCCAGCCAGCGGCGACGCGACGACAGGATCGAATCGATGGGCAGCTTCATGGGAGGTACTTCCTTGGAAAGAGACACCCCGGCCCGCAACGGCACCGGGGTGTCGAATCACCCGGCGTTCATGGCAAGCGGGCGAGGAGACAAGGGTTGCAGTGCGCGGCCGAGGCGTTCGACCAGCGCGTCGTCGGGGGCGTAGCCGCCGGACTCGTGCGGCAGCAGTTGCGCATCGGTGGCGAACACGCCATCGAGGATGTCGCGCGCACCGAGCGCCGACAGCACCGGCTTGAGCGCGTAGTCGAGCGCCAGCAGGTGGGCCAGGCTGCCGCCGGTGGCCAGCGGCAGCACGGTCTTGCCGCGCAGCGCGTCGGTGGGCAGCAGGTCGAGGAAGAGCTTGAGCAGGCCGCTGTAGGCGGCCTTGTAGATGGGCGTCGCGACGATCAGCAGGTCGGCGTCGCGCACGTGGGCCACGGCCTCGCGGATCGCCGGGTTCTGGGTGTCGGCGTGCAGCAAGGGGGCCGCGGGCAGCTCGCGCACCGCGATCAGGTGGCTGCTGTCGGCCGAGCCTTCGAGGCGGGTCCGGGCCAGTTGCAGCAGCCAACCCGAACGCGATCGGAGCGAGGGACTGCCGGAAATGCTGACGATCTTCATGGCGGGTCGGGCGGGGTGGGCCCGGTGATGACAACGAGCCGCCACGATAGGGACCGCGGTTCGGAACGCCAACGAATGAAAGCGGTTTTGCTTATGCGGATGCGTAGCCCGGATGCCAATCCGGGGCCTGCCCATCAAAACTCTCAACATTGTTGAGAGAAATTCCCCGGCGTCACAGCACCTGGTTGCGCAACTGCGGAAACACCTTCCCCACCTTGCCCAGCAGGTAGTCCCCATACGTCCCGTCGAACGCATGCGGATTCGCGCGGTCCCAGCGCGTCGCGCTGTCGTCGTCGGCCGGCGGCAGCCCTTGGATGGGCTGCACCCGCGCGTCGAACGCCGGATCGAAGAAGAACGGGAACGACAGGCGGTCGCGCCCCGAGGTGTTGAGCCGCACGCGGTGCGGCGTCGAGCGGTACAGCCCGCCGGTCATGCGGTCCAGCATGTCGCCGATGTTGCAGACGAAGCTGTGCGGCAACGGCGGTGCCTCGATCCAGCCCTCGCGGGTCTTCACCTGCAGGCCGCCGACGTCATCCTGGCGCAGCAGCGTCAGCAGCCCGTAGTCGGTGTGCTCGCCGACGCCCCACTGCGCATCGGTGCCGGCCGGCACCGGGCGTGTCGGGTAGTTGAACAGCCGGAACAGGATCAGCGGGTCGGCGGTGCAGCGCTTGTCGAAGTAGTCAGGTGGCAGCTCCAGGCTCTGCGCGATGCGGCGCATCAGGCGGTGACCGAGGCCGGTCAATGCCGTCATCGTCGCGAGCAAGGTCTCGCGGAAGCCGGGCAGCGCCGGGTGCTCGGGGAACAGGTTGCGGCCATGCACCGGCGTGCACGCCTGCACGCGCGGGTCCTCGTCGCCAAGCTCCTCACCCAGGTACAGGCCTTCCTTCCAGTCGGGCCGGCCCGAGGTCAGCTCGCCGCCGAGCGGAAAGTAGCCGCGCCACGCGCGGCCGCCCAGCGCCATGCGCCACTGCAGCTTCGTCGGCTCGTCGAGCGCGAAGAAGCGGCGGCTCAGGTCCTCCAGGCGATCCATCAGCGTTTCGTCGACGCCGTGCCCGACGACGTAGAAGAAGCCATGCGCCCGGCAGGCCTCGCCGATCTGCCGCGCCACCGATGCCTCCGGCGACGCGAGGTCGATCACCGGCACGTGTTGCTGCAGCGACGGCGCCATCAGAACGGCTTGTCGCCCAGCAGAATCACCGGCGGATTCTTCGCACGCGCCTCGTCCCAGCGCACGCGCTCGTCGGGCGTGCGGGCAAAGCGATGGGCGGGAAAGGACTTCACCATGTCGTGCTCGGCCGTCAGGCCGTCGAGCATACGCGCAAGCGGCGCCGGCAGTTCACGCGCGCCCCTGCCACGGCACCAACCGCCGCTGCAGCGCGCGCAGCCCCAGCTCCAGCCCGAACGCGATCAGCGCGATCGTGAAGATGCCCAGCAGCACGATGTCGGTGGCCAGGAACTGCGCGGCCGACTGCACCATGAAGCCCAGCCCGCGCGTCGCGGCCACCAGCTCGGCGGCGACCAGCGTCGACCAGCCGACCCCCAGCCCGACGCGCAGCCCGGTCAGGATCTCGGGCAGCGCGCTCGGCAGCACCACGTGGCGCAGCAGCTGCCAGCGCGTCGCGCCGAAGGCCTGCGCGGCGCGCCGGCGCGTCTCGTCGACCTGGCGCACGCCGGTCGCGGTGGCGATCACCAGCGGCGCGAAGATCGCGAGCGTGATCAGCAGCACCTTCGACAGCTCGCCGATGCCGAACCAGATCACGATCAGCGGCAGGTAGGCCAGCGGCGGCACCGGCCGGTAGAACTCGATCAGCGGGTCGAACACGCCGCGCGCTGTAGGCGACAAGCCCATCCACAAACCGAGCGGGATCGCCGTCAGCACCGCGATGCCCAGCGCCAGCGCGACGCGCGCGAGGCTGGCACCGGCGTGCTGCCACAGCGTGGCGTCCATGTAGCCCTCGCCAGCCACGCGCGCGAACTTCTCCCACACGGCGGCGGGCGGCGGCAGGAACAGCGGCTCGATCCAGCGCGCCGCGGTGACCGCCTGCCACGCGGCCAGCAGCACCAGCACGCTCAGCAGGCTGATCACGACCGGGCGCGACCACGGCGGGGCGATGGCCTCGCGCACCGGCGGCTCGGCGGGCTGCGCCAGCGCGCGCACGGTCATCGGGGAGATGGCGTCGTCCATGCCCGGCTCAATGCAGCGCCTCGTCCTGCGCGAACACCGCGCCCAGCACCTGCTCGCGCACCGCGACGAATTCAGGCAGCGACTTGATCGCCCGCGCCGCCTCGCCCTGCGCGTGGCGGCGTCCGAAGTCCAGCAAGCGGTGCTGCACGATGCGCGCCGGCCGGCGCGACAGCACGACCAGGTCGGTCGCCAGGAACACCGCCTCCTCGACGCCATGCGTCACCAGCACGATGGTCTTGCCGGTGGCCTGCCACACCTTCAGCAGCAGCTCCTGCATGCGCTCGCGCGTCAGCGCATCCAGTGCGCCGAAGGGCTCGTCCATCAGCAGCACCTCGGGGTCGGCCGCCAGTGCACGCGCGATGCCGACGCGCTGGCGCATGCCGCCCGACAGCTCCCACACCGGCCGCGACTCGAAGCCCTCCAGCCCGACCAACGCGAGGAACTCGCGGGCCTTGTCCTCGCGCGCTGCGCGGCCCCCACCGCGCAGGCGCAAGGGCAGGGCGACGTTGTTCAGCACGTCCAGCCACGGCAGCAACGCGTCGTCCTGGAACACGACGCCGCGGTCCGCACCCGGCCCGGTGATCGCCCGGCCCGACACCGACGCCCGCCCCCCGCTGGGCGTCACGAAGCCAGCGATGACATTCAGCAAGCTGGACTTGCCGCAGCCCGACGGACCCAGCAGCACCGCCAGCGCGCCTTGCGAAATCTGCCAATCGATGGCATCCAGAACCGGGGTGTTCACAGCCGTGGTCGACCCTGCAGCACCCCGGTACCCTACAGTGACCGCCTGCAGCTCGACCACGGCGTGAACTCCTTGGTGTCCTCTTTCGTTTCTCTTCCGTGTCGCTTCAGCGTGCTGCCGCGACCGCCTGGCCCGAGGCCTTGGCCGCGGCCTGCACGTGTTTCGCAGTCACATGGCTGCCATAGTCGGCCAGCACCTTGTCGACCTTGCCCTGCTCCTTCAGGAACTTCGCGGTGTCGGTCAACGCCTTGACAGTCCCGCCGCCGAGCAGCGCAGGTGAAGCCTGCTCCGCGAGGGTCGGGAACTTCGAGCCGGCCAGCAGCTCGGGCACGTCGGCGGCCGCGGCGCCGGTCAGCCGGGCGATCTTGTCGACGTTGGCCGTGTTCGCGACGAAGGCCTTTGCATCCTTGCGGTAGGCCGCATACGCCTCGCCGGTGACCTTGACGAACTGCGCGACGAAGGCCGGGTTCTTCTGCGCGAAATCGCGCCGCACGATCCACGCGTCGAAGGTCGGTGCGCCCCAGGTGGCCACCTCGGCCGACGTGGTCAGCAGCTTGCCGTTCTCCTTGAGCTTGCCGAGCGCCGGATCCCACACGTAGGCGGCATCGATGTCGCCGCGCTGCCAGGCGGCGGTGATCTCGGTCGGGCGCAGGTTCACGATGGTCACCTTCTTCGCGTCGATGCCCCAGTGCTTCAGTGCCGCCAGCAGGCTGTAGTGCGTGGTCGACACGAACGGCACCGCGACCTTCCTGCCGACCAGGTCGGCCGGACTCGCGATGCCCGAGCCGTTGCGCACCACCAGGGCTTCCGCGCTGCCGATCTCGGCCGCCACCAGGATGGTCTCGATCGGCAGCTCGCGGCTGGCCGCGGCGGCCAGCGGGCTGGAGCCGACGTAGCCGATCTGGATGTCGCCCGACGCGACGGCGGTGATGACCTCGGCGCCGCTCTCGAACTTGCGCCATTCGATGGCCTGGCCGGTGGCCTTCTCGTACAGGCCGTCGGCCTGCGCGACCTTGGCCGGTTCGACGACGGTCTGGTAGGCGATGCGGACCTGCGCGTTGGCCAGGCCCGCCGTGGCGAACAAGGCCAGGGCGATGGCCAGCGACTGGACCCGCGATGCGCGACGTGTGGTGTGTTCCATGCGACTTCTCCTGGGGACTGCACGGTAGGGCCGCGGCCGCCCCGGCCGAACGAAGCTTTTCGGATGTGCTCATGCCGTGCCTGTCGCGACCGCATATCGAAGCGCGCTTTTCTTCGTTCGCCGCCGCAATTGGTGGCGATAGCCTTCATCCGACCTTGATTGACGAAGGAGACCGCCGATGTCCGCAGTGCTTGCAGAATTCCCCCGCGCCACCGTGCTCGAAGAAGCCCGCCAGCGCGCCCGTGACGGCAACCTGCCGTTCGCCGGCAGCCTGTCGCCCCTTGACGCCTGGGCGCTGACACGCAGCGGCCAGGCGGTGCTGGTCGACGTGCGCACGGCCGAAGAGCGCAAGTTCGTCGGCCACGTCGCCGAGAGCGTGCACGTGCCCTGGGCCACCGGCACCAGCCTGACGCGCAACCCGCGCTTCGTGCGCGAACTGGAGGCCAAGGCGCCCAAGCAGGCCGTCGTGCTGCTGCTGTGCCGCAGCGGCAAGCGCTCGGCGCTCGCGGCCGAGGCGGCCGCCAAGGCCGGCTTCACGCAGGCCTTCAACGTCAGCGAAGGCTTCGAAGGCGAGCTGAATGCCCACGGACAACGCGGCCACGAGGACGGTTGGCGCTTCCACGGGCTGCCGTGGATTCAAGACTGATGCCCGGGCCGTCACCATGAGCTTCGACATCGACGAGGTCGTCACCGGCCTGCGCGCCGCCCGCACCCGCTGGCGCGATGCGCAACAGCGCCCGCGCGAGCCCGGCGGCCGCGAGCTGCCATCGCGCGAAGCGCTGCAGGGCATCGTCGACGCGCTGCGCGGCGTGCTGTTCCCGATGCGCCTGGGCCCGCCGGACCTGCGCCAGGACAACGAGGACCGCTACATCGGCCACACGCTCGACTCGCTGCTGCATGCGCTGTGCGCCCAGGTGCGGCTGGAGCTGCGCCATGCCGGCCAGCACGACGTCGACGCCGAAGACCTGGTGCGCCGCTTCGCCGCGTCGCTGCCCGGCATCCGCGGCCTGCTCGACAGCGACGTGCTCGCCGCCTTCCACGGCGACCCGGCCGCCCGCAGCGTCGACGAGGTGCTGCTGTGCTACCCCGGCATCGACGCGATGGTGCACCACCGCATCGCGCACCGGCTGTACGAGCTGGGCGTGCCGCTGCTGGCGCGCATCGTCGCCGAGCTGGCGCACGGGCGCACCGGCATCGACATCCACCCCGGGGCGACCATCGGCGCCGGCTTCTTCATCGACCACGGCACCGGCGTCGTGATCGGCGAGACGGCGGAGATCGGCGAGCGGGTGCGTGTCTACCAGGCGGTCACCCTCGGTGCAAAGCGCTTCCCGACCGACGACAGCGGCAAGATCCGGAAGGGCCTCGCACGCCACCCGCAGGTGGAGGACGACGTCGTGATCTACGCCGGCGCCACCATCCTCGGCCGCATCGTGATCGGTCGCGGGTCGACCATCGGCGGCAACGTCTGGGTCACCGACAGCGTGCCGCCGGGCAGCCACGTGACCCAGGCCACCACGCGCCAGGACCGCCGGCCATGAGCAACACGTTGAGGCAACGCTTCGGCCAGGTCGTGCGCATGACCCGCGAGGACCGCGGTTGGTCGCAGGAGCAGCTCGCCGGCCGCGCCGACCTGAACCGCTCCTACCTCGGCGAGATCGAGCGCGGCACCGTGATGCCGTCGATCGAGACCGCCGCCAAGCTCGCCGCGGCGCTGGGCGTCAGCCTGTCGTCGCTGATCGCGCGCTTCGAACTCGGGACCCCCGCCTGACACACCCACAAAGCCCCCGTTGATGGCGATAGCCGGTTGATCGGCGCGCAGGCGCTGGCGACACTGCCGCCGCTTATCTGATCCCCGCATAACTTCATTCGTTTTTCGTTTCAGGAGTTCCTCCATGGCAGACACCCAGCAGCAGCTGGCCCTCGGCGACCACGCCGCCCGGCAACTTGCCAACGCGACCAAGACCGCGCCGACGCTTGCGACGCTGACGCCGCGCTGGCTGACGCACCTGCTGCAGTGGGTGCCGGTCGAGGCCGGCATCTACCGCCTGAACCAGGTCAAGAACCCGCAGGACGTGCTGGTGGCCTGCTCGTCGCAGCGCGACGAGGGCGAACTGCCCAGCACCTTCGTCGACTACGAAGAGCAGCCGCGCGAGTACTTCCTGAACGCCGTCAGCACGGTGCTGGACGTGCACACCCGCATCTCCGACCTGTACAGCAGCCCGCACGACCAGATCAAGGAGCAGCTGCGCCTGACGATCGAGACCATCAAGGAGCGGCAGGAGAGCGAGCTGATCAACAACCCGGACTACGGGCTGCTGGCCAGCGTGGCCGACGAGCAGCGCGTGTTCCCGCTGACCGGTGCGCCGACGCCCGACGACCTGGACGAGCTGCTGAGCAAGGTGTGGAAGGAGCCGGCCTTCTTTTTGACGCACCCGCTGGCGATCGCCGCCTTCGGCCGCGAGTGCACGCGCCGCGGCGTGCCGCCGCCGACCGTCAGCCTGTTCGGCTCGCAGTTCATCACCTGGCGCGGCATCCCGCTGATCCCGTCCGACAAGGTGCCGGTGGCCGACGGCAAGAGCAAGATCCTGCTGCTGCGCGTCGGCGAGAAGCGCCAGGGCGTCGTCGGCCTGTACCAGCCGGGCCTCGCCGGCGAGCAGAGCCCGGGGCTGTCGGTGCGCTTCATGGGCATCAACCGCAACGCGATCTCGTCGTACCTGATCTCGCTGTACTGCTCGCTCGCGGTGCAGACGCCCGACGCGCTGGCCGTGCTCGAAGACGTCGAGATCGGCAAGTTCCACGAGTATCCCGATGTTTACAAGTAAGCGGTACAAGTGATGAGCACACTCGACGCGCTCGACCCGGCAGCGATCGCGAAGCTGGCGGGGGAACTCTTCGCGAACTGGCCTGGCGCGGTTCCGTCATCGGTGCCATCGGTGCCGGCCAACGCACACCCGGCCGGCTTCACGCCGCCGCCGGGCAGCATCGGCCCGGCCACGCCGAACGTGCAGCCGCTCTCGGCGGCGGTGCCCGGTGCCAACCTGGCGCCGAGCTCGCCGCAGCATCCGGCGGCGCTGGCCGCGCAGGCGCCGTCGTCCTTGCCGCATGCGGTGGCCGGCAACGGCGTGCCGGACCTGGGCTACACCGCGGCACCGGCCTGGGACGGGCGCTTCGGCAGTTCGGCCGCCGGCGTGGCACCCGCCGCACCGTCGTTCTACTTCCTGGAGACGCCGCGCCACCCGGGCCAGCGCGCGCTCGGCGAACCGGCCCACGCCGCCCCGGTGAAGCCGGCCTTCGACGTGAACGCGGTGCGGCGCGATTTCCCGATCCTGCAGGAACGCGTCAACGGCCGGCCGCTGGTCTGGTTCGACAATGCCGCGACCACGCAGAAGCCGCAGTCGGTGATCGACCGCATCAGCCACTTCTACGAGCACGAGAACTCGAACATCCACCGCGCGGCGCATGAACTCGCGGCGCGCGCGACCGATGCCTACGAAGGCGCTCGCAAGACGGTGCAGCGCTTCCTGGGCGCCGCTTCGGTCGACGAGATCGTGTTCGTGCGCGGCACCACCGAGGCGATCAACCTGGTGGCCAAGAGCTGGGGCGCGCAGCACATCGGCGCCGGCGACGAGATCGTCGTCTCGCACCTGGAGCACCACGCGAACATCGTGCCGTGGCAGCAGCTCGCCGCCGAGAAGGGCGCGGTGCTGCGCGTGATCCCGGTCGACGACAGCGGGCAGGTGCGGCTGGACGAATACCGCAAGCTGCTCGGGCCGAAGACGAAACTGGTGTCGGTGACGCAGGTGTCGAACGCGCTGGGCACCGTGGTGCCGGTGCAGGAGATCGTGGCCCTCGCCCATGCGGCCGGCGCGAAAGCGCTGGTCGACGGCGCGCAGTCGGTGTCGCACATGCGGGTCGACGTGCAGGCGCTGGATGCCGACTTCTTCGTGTTCTCCGGCCACAAGCTGTTCGGGCCGACCGGCATCGGCGTGCTGTACGGCAAGCAGGCGATCCTGGAAGACATGCCGCCGTGGCAGGGTGGCGGCAACATGATTGCCGACGTCACCTTCGAGAAGACCGTGTACCACGGCGCACCGACGCGCTTCGAGGCCGGCACCGGCAACATCGCAGACGCGGTAGGGCTGGGGGCGGCGATCGACTACGTGCAGCGGCTCGGGCTGGACGCGATCGCGCAGTACGAGCATGCGCTGCTGGGGTATGCCACTCACGCGCTGCGACCGATCCCGGGTGTGCGGCTGGTCGGTACGGCCGACGAGAAGGCGAGCGTGCTGTCGTTCGTGCTCGACGGGTATTCGACCGACCAGGTCGGGCAGGCGTTGAACCGCGAGGGCATCGCGGTGCGCACCGGCCACCACTGCGCGCAGCCGATCCTGCGGCGCTTCGGGCTCGAGGCCACGGTGCGGCCGTCGCTCGCGTTCTACAACACCTGCGACGAGGTGGACCGCTTCATCGCGGTGGTGGCCCGGCTGGCGAACCGGCGATAACCCCGTTCGGTTCATGCGCACACCCCGGATTAGCATCCGGGCTACGAGGCACGTGCTCACGAGGCGCGTGCCTCGCTCATCCTGGAGACAAACCCATGAACGCCACCACCCATCCCGCGGTGCTCGACCTGATCGGCAACACGCCGCTGGTGCGCGTGACGCGCCTCGACACCGGCCCGTGCACGCTGCTGCTCAAGCTCGAATCGCAGAACCCCGGCGGTTCCATCAAGGACCGCATCGGCGTCTCGATGATCGAGGCGGCCGAGCGCGACGGTTTGTTGCAGCCCGGCGGCACCGTGGTCGAGGCGACCGCCGGCAACACCGGCCTCGGCCTCGCGCTGGTGGCGCGCGCCAAGGGCTACCGCGTGGTGCTGGTCGTGCCCGACAAGATGTCGACCGAGAAGGTGCTGCACCTGAAAGCCCTTGGCGCCGAAGTCCACACCACGCGCTCCGACGTCGGCAAGGGCCACCCGGCCTACTACCAGGATTACGCAGCCCGCCTGGCCCAGGAAATCCCCAACTCCTTCTTCGCCGACCAGTTCAACAACCCGAACAACCCGCTCGCGCACGAGCGCGGCACCGGGCCCGAGCTCTGGGAACAGAGCGGCCATGACCTGGACGCCATCGTCGTCGGCGTCGGCTCGTCGGGCACGTTGACCGGCCTGACGCGCTACTTCCGCGGCGTGCAGCCGAAGCTCGAGTTCGTGCTGGCCGACCCGGTCGGCTCCATCCTCGCCGACCAGGTGCTGACCGGCTCGCACGGCGCGGCCGGCTCGTGGGCGGTCGAAGGCATCGGCGAGGACTTCATCCCGCCGATCGCCGACCTGTCGGGCATCAAGCACGCCTACTCCATCCCGGACGAAGAAAGCTTCGCGACCGCGCGCGAATTGCTGCGCGCCGAAGGCCTGATGGGCGGCTCATCGACCGGCACGCTGCTGGCCACGGCGCTGCGCTTCTGCCGCGCGCAAACCCAGCCGCTGCGCGTCGCCACCTTCGTCTGCGACACCGGCACGCGCTACCTGTCCAAGGTCTACAACGACAGCTGGATGATCGACGAAGGCCTGCTCGCGCGGCAGCGCTACGGCGACCTGCGCGACATCGTGTCGCGCCGCCTCGACGAAGGCAGCGTCATCTCGGTGACGCCCGACGACACGCTGCTGACCGCCTTCCAGCGCATGCGCCTGGCCGACGTGTCGCAGCTGCCGGTGCTGGACGGCAGCCGGCTGGCCGGCGTGATCGACGAATCGGACGTGCTGATGAAGCTGAGCGGCGACCCGGACAACTACGTCGGCACCGTCAGCTCGGCGATGAGCACGGCGCTCGAGACGCTGCGCCCCGGTTCCAGCATCGCCGCGCTGCGCCAGGTGCTGGACCGCGGCCTGGTCGCGATCGTCGCCGACGGCGATACATTCTTCGGCCTGATCACCCGTTTCGATCTTCTGAATCACTTGCGCAAGGCACGCCAATGAGCTCCAAGGACCACCACCATTTCGCGACCCGCGTGATCCACGCGGGGCAGTCGCCCGACCCGAGCACCGGCGCGATCATGCCGCCGATCTACGCCACCTCGACCTACGTGCAGCAGAGCCCGGGCGTGCACAAGGGCCTGGACTACGGCCGCTCGCACAACCCGACGCGCTGGGCGCTGGAGCGCTGCGTCGCCGACCTCGAAGGCGGCACGCGCGCGTTCGCCTTCGCCTCCGGCCTGGCGGCCATCTCGACCACGCTGGAGCTGCTGGACGCCAATGCGCACATCGTCGCCAGCGACGACCTGTACGGCGGCACCTTCCGGCTGTTCGACAAGGTGCGCACGCGCAGCGCCGGGCACCGCTTCAGCTTCGTCGACCTGTCGGACCCGCAGGCGCTGCGCGCCGCCATCCGCCCCGAGACGAAGATGGTCTGGGTCGAGACGCCGAGCAACCCGATGCTGAAGCTGACCGACCTGGAGGCCATCGCCCGCATCGCGCGCGAGCACAACCTGATCGCGGTGGCCGACAACACCTTCGCCAGCCCCTACGTGCAGCGACCGCTGGAACGGGGCTTCGACGTGGTCGTGCATTCGAGCACCAAGTACCTGAATGGCCACTCGGACGTCATCGGCGGCGTGGCCGTGGTCGGCAAGCAGGCCGAGGAAGCCGGCCATGCCGAGCGCCTGGGATTCCTGCAGAACGCGGTCGGCGCGATCGCGAGCCCCTTCGACAGCTTCCTGACGCTGCGCGGCGTGAAGACGCTCGCGCTGCGCATCCAGCGCCATTCGGAGAACGCCGCGGCGCTGGCGCAATGGCTGGAGCGCCACCCCAAGGTGTCGCGCGTGCACTACCCCGGCCTCGAATCGCACCCGCAGCACGCGCTCGCCAAGCGCCAGATGAACGGGTTCGGCGGCATGCTGTCGGTGACGCTGAAGACCGACCTGGCCGGCTCGCGCCGCTTCCTCGAGGCGTGCGAGGTGTTCTCGCTGGCCGAGAGCCTGGGCGGCGTCGAGAGCCTGATCGAGCACCCGGCGCTGATGACGCACGCGACCATCCCGGCCGAGCAGCGTGCGCTGCTGGGCATCGGCGATTCGCTGGTGCGGCTGAGCGTCGGCGTCGAAGACCTGGCCGACCAGCGCGCCGACCTGGAGGGGGCGCTGGCCCGCATCTAACCGACACGCCTTTGCTTATCCGGATTCAGTCGTTCGCGCGCCGGCCGGTCTTCGGTAGCCTTCGCGTTTCGACTACAACGAGCTGAGGAGAACCTCCATGCAAAAACGCCTGTTCCTGTCCACGCTGGTCGCAGCCGCTGCCGCCGTCTTCGCGGTGAGCGCCCGTGCCGACCAGCTCGCCGACATCCAGAAGAAGGGCGAGATCGTGATCGGCGTGCTGGGCACCGACGAGCCGAACAGCTTCGTCGACCCGAAGACGCGCGACGTGGTCGGCTACGAGGTCGACATCGGCCGCGCGATCGCTGCCAAGCTGGGCGTCAAGCCGGTGTTCAAGCAGCTTGCGGTGGCCGCGCGCATCCCCGAGCTGCAGCAGGGCCGCGTCGACCTCCTGGCCGCATCGCTCACGCACAACAAGGAGCGCGAGGCGCTGATCGACTTCTCGCTGACCACCTTCGTCACCGGCCAGAAGGTGCTGGTGAAGAAGGACAGCGGCATCTCGCAGCTGGCGCAACTGGGCGGCAAGAAGGTGCTGACCGTCAAGGGCGGCACGCAGGAGCCGAACATCCGCAAGGCGGTGCCGACCGTCGACGTCGTGACCTTCGAGACCACGCAGCAGGCCTTCCTGGCACTGCAGCAGGGCAAGGGCGTCGGCTACGTGAATGACGAGGCGTCCATCGTCGACGACTTCGCCAAGCTCGGCCCGGCCGCGAAGAACTACCTGATCATCCCGCAGAGCATCAGCACCGAGGCGCTGGCGCTGGGCATCCGCAAGGGTGAGGCCGGCGTGAAGAACGTCGTCGACGGCGTGCTGCGCGACCTGGAGAAATCGGGCGAGGCCGACAAGCTGTTCCAGAAGTGGTACGGGCCGAACACGCGGCTGAAGTTCCAGTCGCGGGACTTCAAGTTTGTCTCGGACAAGATTGACGGCTGAGGCCTTCCGTCGAGGAACCGTCGCGCCCGCCGCCGCGAAGCCAGGCACGCGCGGGCGCTGACGGTCGTTCGATGCACCTGGTGGCACACTCCTGACGAGTGCCCTTCTTCGACTTCTCCCTCCTGTTGTCCGGCCAGTACCACGACGCGCTCGTGGCCGGCTTCGTGCTGTCCGTGCAGCTGACGGCGGTGACGCTGGTGCTGGCCGTGCCGCTGGCCACCACGGTGGCGATGCTGCGGCTGTCGCCGTCGCGCGTGCTGCGGGCCCTCGGCGTGTCGTACGTCGAGGCGATCCGCAACGTGCCGCTGCTGGCGCACATGCTGTTCTGGTACTTCGGCGCGCCCGAGCTGCTGCCCGAGGCGCTGAAGCAACGCCTGTACGCCGGCAACATCGAGGCCATCAGCGCGGTCGCGGCGCTGACGCTGTACACCGCCGCCTACATGGCCGAGGACATCCGCAGCGGCATCCGCGCGGTGCCGCCGGGCCAGATGGAGGCGGCCCGCGCGCTGGGCCTGCGTTTTCTGCAGGTGATGCGGCTGGTGATCCTGCCGCAGGCCGTGCGCGTGACCATCCCGCCGCTGATCTCGCAGACGCTGAACCTGTGGAAGAACACCAGCATCGCCACCGTCATCGGCGTGGCCGAGATGATGTACCGCGCGGCGCAGGTCGAATCGGCCACCTTCCGCAGCGTCGAGGCTTTCGCGTTCGCGACCGCGGCCTACCTGACGATCTCCCTCACCATCACGGGTCTGGCGAGCTGGTACCAGCACCGCTATCCGGTGCGCACCCGCTGAGGCCGCGATGATCGAGCTGATCCAGACCTACTGGCTCTACTTCCTGATCGGCCAGTACCCGAACGGGCCGCTGGGCGGGCTCGCGCTGACCTTGATCCTGGCGGCGCTCGGCCTGGTGCTGGCCTTCCCGCTCGGGCTGCTGCTGGGCCTGGCTCGCATCAGCGAGCACCGCGCGCTGCGCTGGCCGGTGACGGCCCTGGTGTTCGTGGTGCGCGGCATCCCGCTGCTGATGGTGGTGTTCTGGGCCTACTTCTTCCTGCCCAGCGTCACCGGCCACAAGACCGACCAGTTCAGCACCATGCTGATCGCGCTGGTGGTGTTCGACGGCGTCTACATCGCCGAGATCGTGCGCGCCGGCGTGCGCGGCATCCCGCAAGGCCAGATGGACGCGGCGCGTTCGCTCGGCTTCGGCCGCTTCGGTGCGCTGCGCTACGTGGTGCTGCCGCAGGCGCTGCGCCACATGCTGCCGTCGCTGGTGAACCAGTTCGTCTCGACGATCAAGGAGACCTCGCTCGGCTACATCATCGGGCTGACCGAGGTGGCGTTCATCACGACGCAGATCAACACGCAGGTCTTCACGAAACCGGTGCAGGTGTACGGCACGCTGGCCATCACCTACTTCGTGCTGTGCTTCGGCCTGTCGCGCATCGCGTATGCGATGGAGGCCCGGCTGGCGCGCGGCAGCGGGCCGCGGCGCCCGGCGGGCTGATCTCCCTCAGGCGACCTTCAGCACGATCTTGCCGAGCAGGCCGCCCTGCGCGACCAGCTCGTGCGCCCGGGCCACCTCGCGCAGCGGCAGCTCGTGGCCGACGTGCGGCGTCAGCTGCCCCGAGTCCACCCAGCCGGCCAGGCGCTGCAGCCCCGCGCCATCGGGCTCCACCGCGACGCTCGCGAAGCGCCGTCCGGCCGCGGCCGCCAGCGCCGGCAGGTCGCCGCTGGCGCGCGGCAGTGCGGTCACCAGGATGCCGCCGGGCTTGAGCACCGCCAGCGAGCGCTGCCCGTGGCCGTTGCCCAGCAGGTCGAACACCACGTCGACGTCACGGACTGCCTGCGTGTAGTCGACCGCCTGGTAGTCGATCAGTTCGTCGGCGCCGAGGCTGCGCACGAAGTCGTGCTTGCCCGCGCTGGCGGTGCCGATGACGTGGGCGCCGAGCGCCTTCGCGATCTGCACCGCGACGTGCCCCACGCCGCCGCCGGCGGCGTGGACCAGAACGCGCTGGCCGGGCTCGACCTGCGCGATGTCGCCCAGGGCCTGCAGGGCGGTCAACCCCACCAGCGGCAGCGCCGCCGCCTGGGCGTGGCTCAGGCGCGCCGGCTTGCGCCAGAACTGGCGCGTCGGGCCGGCCACGTATTCGGCGTAGCCGCCCGCGGCACGCGGGAACAAGGGCATGCCGAACACCTCGTCGCCGACCCGGAAGCGGGTCGAGCCGGGGTCGATCTCCTCGACCACGCCGGACACGTCCCACCCCAGCACGAAGGGCGGCTCGCCAAGCAGAGGGAAGGCGCCGCTGCGCACGTAGGTCTCGACCGGGTTGATGCCGACCGCATGCACCTTCAGCAGCAGGTCGGTGGGCAGCGGCTTCGGTCGGGGGAGCTCGGCAAGCTCCAGGACCTCGGGGCCGCCGAAGCGGTGCTGTGTCACGCCTTTCATGAAATCTCCTTCGATGGCCCGGAAGCGGGCCCGTGCTGGCATGATTGGCGCCCTGGTTTCTCTCGTAAAGAAGGCACCCATGGGTGTGATAGGTACCTGATGGATACCACCCTTGCCGGCCGTGACGTCAACGGCGACGCCGACCGTGACTACGGCGCGATGTCCCGCGCCCGGCTGCGCAAGCTCCCCGCCGGCGACGCCTACAGTGCCCGCTGCCCGTCGCGCAGCGTGATCGAGCTGCTGGCCGACAAGTGGACGCTGCTGGTGATCTGGTCGCTGGCGCCGGGGCCGATGCGCTTCGGCGAGCTGCGCCGGCAGATCGAGGGCGTGACGCAGAAGATGCTGACGCAGAGCCTGCGCTCGCTGGAGCGCGACGGCCTGGTCACGCGCACCGTCTATGCCACCACGCCGCCCAGCGTCGAGTACGCGCTGACGCCGCTGGGTGACAGCATCACCGAGGTCACCGGCCAGATGTGCCGCTGGGCCGAGGTGAACATGGGCCAGGTGCTGCTGGCGCGGCGCGACTACGACGCGGCGGCCGAACCGGTGGCGGCCGCCGGCACGACGACGGTGCGCAGCGGCCGCCGGCTGGCACGCTGATCAGGCCGGCGCGGCGCCGCTGTCGCGCCGGTAGTCCAGCGGCGCGACGCCGCACCAGCGCTTGAACTGCCGGCTGAAGTGCGCGCCGCTCGCGTAACCGAGGCGCTCGCCGACGGCCGCGATGCTGAGCTGCGCGTCCATCAGCAACAGCTTGGCGCGGCGCAGCTTCAGCGTCGATCGGTACTGGCGCGCCGACATGCCGTAGACCTGCCGGAACAGCGCGTTGCCGTGGTCCGGCGTGTAGCCGAGCCGGCGGATCGCGGCTTCGAGCGAGGTCTCGGCACCGCCGCCCTGCACCTCGCGCTCGATCAGCTCGGCCAGGCGGCCGGCCGTCTGCAGCGCGAGCTGCGGCACCGGCGCGGCGGCGATCTCTTCATGCTCCAGGCCCTGGGTCAGCGCAGCAAACAGCGCCATCAGCGCGGCGCCCAGTTCGAGCCGGTAGGCGAGGGCCGACAGCCCGGTGCCGGCCTCGGCCAACGCCAACATGCGCTGCAGCGCCGGCCGCAGGCGCTGCGTCAGCGCGCTGTCGGCCGCGAACACGCGCGTGCCGGCACGGCACAGCAGGCGGCGCAGCTCCAGGTCGTCGAGGTCGAAGTGCACGCAGTACAGCTGCGACGCGACCGGCGTGCTCGACGCATGCGCCTCGAACGGCGTGATCAGCAGCAGGTCGCCGGCCTGCTGCGCGAGCGTGCGGCCGGTCAGGCGCACCTGCTGCTCGCCCGACAGCAGCAGGCACAGCTCGAAGTAGGGATGGTCGTGCCGCGGGTACTGCCAGCGCGCGCCGACGCGACGCGTGTGGGCATCGGTCATCGACACCGTGGTGCGCACGTCGGGCTGCTTGGCGTAGTCCGGCAGGGCGTTCTCGGGACGGGCGGGGTGCATGGCAATCGTCGCGGTGTCACGGCTCAGGGCAAGCCGGCCCGGCATCGGGACATGGCCCGGCGCTGGCAGCGCTTGCAGAATCGGCACCATACACCGAGGCCGCCCCATGAGCTTGTCGAACCGCTTCTTCAACACCCAGCACGCGCCGGCCGGCGCGCATGCGAGCCTGACGCTCGGCTTCCCGGGTGCGTCCGGCGGCATGGACCTGGAGCTGTGCGGCGCGCCCGGCCAATCGGTGCTGGTGGCGCTGGAATCGGCGCTGTCGCCCGGGCTGTTCGAGACGCTGCCGTTCTGCGAACCGCCCGACGACGCCGAGCGCCAGCGCTTCGTCAGCGACCAGGGCGATGCGCACCTGGGCGCCTCCGGCCTCGGCGCGCGGCTGTTCGAGCGCGACGAGGTGCAGCGGACGTTCTCGCTCGCCACCGACAGCTGGCAGGCCGGTGACCTGCGCTTCACGCTGTACACGCCGGTGCGTGCGCTGCCCGACCCGGACGCCTGCGACGCGGCCGACGCGATGCGCGCCTACGTGCCGGCGGTGCGGGCCGAAATCGAGGTCGACAACCGCGCCGGCACGCGGGCGCGCCGCGTGGCCGTCGGCCTGTCGGGCATCGACCCGCTGCGCGGCCTGCGGCACCTGCAGCTCGCGCAAGGCGCCGGCATCGGCGATGGCCTGGAAAGCGGCTTCGCGACCGATGCGCCCGGCGCCTGGTCGGGCATCGGCTTCGACCCGCTCGCGGTGCTGGGCGACCCGCACGAGAGCAACCGCGCATCGATGCTCGGCCGCTGGGGCCTGGTCTGTGCCGAAGTGCCGGCCGGCGAGAAGCGCACGCTGCGCTTCGCGTTCTGCTTCCACCGCGCCGGCGTCGTCACCGGCGGCATCGCGACCCGGCAGCTCTACACCCGCTGGTTCGATTCGGTCGAGTCGGTGGCGTGCTTCGCGCTGTCGCAGGCCGGCTTCGACGAGGCGGTGCAGGCCAGCCGCGCGGCCGATGCCCGGCTGGCGGGCAGCGCGCTGTCGGCGGCGCAGCGCTTCACGGTGGCCCATGCGACCCGCTCGTACCTCTACTCGACCCAGCTGCTCGAACGCGACGGCCGCGCGCTGTGGGTCGTCAACGAGGGCGAGTACAACATGCTGAACACGCTGGACCTGGTGCCCGACCATTCGCTGCACGAGGGGCTGCACCACCCGTGGACCATCCGCAACGTGCTCGACCAGTACGTCGCCGGCTACTCGTACGAGGACGCGGACGGCCTGAGCTTCACGCACGACATGGGCGTGGACGGCATCTTCGCGCCGCCGGGACGCTCGGCCTACGAGCGCGCCGGACTGACCGGCTGCTTCTCGCAGATGACGACCGAGGAGCTGCTGAACTGGACGCTGTGCGCCGGCCTGTACGCCCACCAGGGGCGTGACCCGGCCTGGACGCGACGCCGGCTGGGCGTGCTGGAACGCTGCCTGGACAGCCTGGAACGGCGCGACCACCGCGATCCGGCCCGGCGCATCGGCGTGCCGCGCGCCGACAGCAGCCGCTGCGAAGGCGGACGCGAGATCACGACCTACGACTGCCTGGATCCGTCGCTCGGCCAGGCCGCCGGCAACACCTACATCGCCGGCAAGGCCTGGGCCGCCTGCGTCATCCTGCAGCGGCTGTTCACGCAGCTCGACCGGCCGGCGCTGGCCGAGCGCGCCCACGCCCAGGCGCGCCGCGCTGCCGCGACCGTGGCGGGCTCGGCCAGTGCCGACGGCCGCATCCCGGCGCTGCTGGAGGCGCCCGACGACGATGCGGTGATCCTGCCGGTGATCGAGGCGCTGGCTTACCCGTGGTTCGCCGGCTGCCGCGACGCGTTGGCACCGGACGGCGAGTACGCCCCCTACCTGGCCGCGCTGAAGCGCCACGTCGCCGACCACGTGCTGCGCGAAGACACCTGCCTGTTCGCCGACGGCGGCTGGCGCATCACCTCGCGCAGCGACAACACCTTCCCGGCCAAGGCCTACGTCTGCCAGTTCGTCGCCCGCGAGATCCTGCAGATGGACCTGGGCCACCTCGGCGCGCGCGCCGACGAGGCCCATGCCGCCTGGCAGCTGCACCCGGAGCTGAGCATCCATTGCTGGAGCGAGCAGGTGAAGAACGGCCTGGTGTTCGCCGCCAAGTACTATCCGCGCGGCGTCAGCAGCCAGATCTGGCTGACCGAGACCCGTTGACCGGATGAATGCGCCGCCACTGAATTGCAAGCATCTGTAAGCGATGCAATAAGTTAAGTACCAATGCAGACCGGTACATAACCAATTCAATACCTGTTGATGACTCCGCAATGACGGCAGTTGGCGCCGCCATGACGCCTGGAGCCACCCTCCGACGCGTTGCGCGGATGCTCGCATCTTGTTGCAAGCCGCCCCTCGCCGCCGGCTGACGCCCCTCTGAGAATCGCCCCCGTAGCGACGGTGCAACACCGTCCGGGGATCTGCGAGGGGCCGTCCCTTTCCGTGTTTTTTCAAATTGCAGTGAGCGCTCGCCCACTGCATGAGCCGTGCGTCGTCATCAACAAAACTGAAAGGGACCGAACATGAAGAGCGTGGGAATGACCGTGGTGGCCGTGGCCATCGGCGGCTTGTGGGCACAGGTGCAGGCGGCCAGCCTGCCCGCGGCGGCGGCTGCCGCCCAGGCGTCGAGCTTCGACGGGATGATGCTGGCGCAGGCCACCGCCCCGGCCTGGAAGGAAGGCGTCACCTACACGGTGGGCACCGTCGTCAGCTACAACGGCGCGCTGTATGTCGCCATCGTGACCCACACCGCCTGGGCCGGCACCAACTGGAACCCGGCCAGCACGCCGACGCTGTGGCAGCCCACCGGCGGCACCGCCCCGGCGCCTGCGCCGACGCCCGCCCCGGCTCCCGCGCCCGCCCCGGCACCGGCCCCCGCGCCGTCGCCCGCACCGGCCCCGGCGCCCGGCACCTGCGCGATGCCGTGGTCGGCGACCCAGGCCTACAACGGCGGCGCGATCGTCAGCGTCAATGGCGTGAACTACAAGGCCAACTGGTGGACCCAGGGCAACAACCCGAGCACCAACAGCGGCCCGGTCGGCAGCGGCCAGCCGTGGACCTCCACCGGCAGCTGCAACGGCGCTCCGTCACCTGCGCCGGCACCGGCCCCGTCACCCGCACCGGCTCCGGCCCCCGCGCCTGCACCCTCGCCCGCACCCGCCCCGGCACCGGCCCCCGCTCCCGCCGGCGACCTGCCGGCCGGGGCCCTCTCCGCGAACCAGAGCAAGCGCGTGTACGTCGGCTACTACCCGAGCTGGAGCGACAACTGGTTCGACGCCACCGGCAAGAGCGCGGCCGAGGTCTACAACGCCAGCAAGCTGGCGCGCGTGCCGGCGACCTACACGCACGTGATGGCCTCGTTCGCCGATCCCAACTTCTCGTGGGCCGGCATCGCGAGCAACAGCTTCTCGGGCACCGGCATCAACTTCAACGCGACGCCGCGCGACATCAAGGCCGCGATCGACGTGCTGCACAAGCGCAACCAGAAGATCATCCTGGCGGTGGGTGGCGCGACCTACAACAACTGGGGTCCGATCGCGGCGGAAGGCGCGGCCGGCGGCGGCCCGATCATCAACGCGCTGGCCAAGATCCAGACCGAGATGGGCTTCGACGGCCTGGACGTGGACTATGAAGTCGACGGCGATGTCGACCGCTATGCCAACGCGATCAAGGCGCTGCGCAAGGCGGTGGACCTGGCGGGCGGCGGCCGCGTGCTGACGCTGGCCGGCTGGTCGAGCGGCGCGGACTGCACCTCGGGCACGACGGCCGACCCGGCGTGCGCCGGCAAGCTGTCGTTCTGGGGCGGCAATGCCGGGCGCGAGCGCGGCGTGGTGCTGAAGTACCCGGCGACGGCCGCCATGCTCGACCTGGTGAACGTGATGAGCTACGACGCCCGCTACGAGCACTTCGACGGCGTGGTCGCGTACAACCAGTACCGCAGCCTCTACCCGTCGAAGACCATCGTGTCGATCGGCTTCGAGCCGGCACCTGAAGGTTGGGCCGGCGGCCAGCTGGTCATCAACGACGCCGACGCGCAGTGCGAAGGCTCGCGCAACCTGCAGGACCAGTACGGCGCGAACCTGAACCTGCCGTACTCGGTGCAGCGCTACACGAGCGCGGTGCTGAACAGCACGGCGTCGAACCGCAACCCGCGCGACGGCGCGATGCTGTGGGCCATCATCAAGCCGGCCAGCGGCTCATGCGGCAGCGCCCCGCTCGCCGCACCGGGCACGGTCGGCCAGAAGGTGGGCAACAGCTTCGGCCTGCCGGTCGACCCGCTGCTGCAATCGGCCGACTGGAAGTAGGTCGAGCCCCCCAGTCGCTGCGCTCCTGCCCCCGAGGGGCGCCGCCTGGCGGTCCGGCAACGCCGGTCGCGCGGGCGCAGCTGGATCTCCCGGCGCCTTCTTCCTAGCGGGAGGAGGCGCTTTTTTCCTGGGTGAAGGCGGCCAGCACGTCTTCCTTGACGCGCGAGAAGGCGAGGCCGACGCGCTCGCGCGGGTGCGGCAGCTCGACCGGCACGATGCGGCGGATGCGCCCCGGGCGCGGCGCCATCACGACCACCTTGTCGCCCAGCCACACCGCCTCGTCGACGTCGTGCGTGACGAGGATCATCGTGATGCCTTCGGCGCGCCAGATGCGGTGCAGCTCCTGCTGAAGGTGGGCGCGCGTCAGCGCATCGAGCGCTCCGAACGGCTCGTCGAGCAGCAGCACCTGCGGCCGCGTGACCAGCGCCCGCGCGATCGCGACGCGCTGCGCCATGCCGCCCGACAGCTGGTGCGGCCAGGCGTCCTCGAAGCCCTGCAGACCCACCAGCGCGACGTGCTCGCGCACCGCCTCGCGCTGCTGCGCTTCGTCCAACCCGGATTGCACCAGGCCGAGGCCGACGTTCTGCGCCACGGTGAGCCACGGGAACAGGCGGTGCTCCTGGAACACCAGCCCGCGCTGCAGGCTGGTGCCGACCACGCGTTGCCCGTCGAGCAGCACCTCGCCCTGGTAGTGGTCTTCCAGCCCGACGATCAGGCGCAGCAGCGTCGACTTGCCGCAGCCGCTGTGGCCGACGATGCTGACGAACTCGCCCGGCGCGACGGTCAGCGTGATGTCCTGCAGCACCGGCAGCGCCTCGCCCTTCACCTCGTAGTGCTTGCCCAGGTGGCGCAGGTCCAGCGTGGCGGCATGCGGCATCGCGGTCTCCATCGTCGACAGGCTGCGGACTATGCGGCGCCCGGCGCGCCGCGCCAAATTCGCATTCCGCATGACCTGATCCGGTTTCCTTCGTTGCGGCGCAGGGCCGGGCTGCCCATCATCGACGCTCCATCCCACCGAGAACACCATGAGCATCACCGCCATCAACGTGCGCAACCAGTTCCGCGGCAAGGTCAAGGAGATCATCGAAGGGCCGGTGGTGTCGGAGATCGACGTCGAGACGCCGTCGGGCCTGATCGTCACGTCGGTGATCACGACGCGCTCGGTGAAAGAGCTGAAGCTCGCGATCGGCAAGGACGTGATCGCGCTGGTCAAGTCGACCGAGGTGTCGATCGCGACACTCTGACGAAGCCTGTTGCAAAGGACCGACGATGGCCTTCCACGGCAGCCCGCTGCGCGTGCTGGTGATCCCCGGCCTGCGCGGCAGCGGCCCGGCGCATTGGCAGAGCTGGCTGCAGGGTCACTTCAAGCGTGCGCGGCGCGTCGAGCAGGCCGATTGGGATGCCCCCGACCTGGCTGCCTGGGCCGCGCGCATCGCCGCGACGCTGGCGGCCGAACCGCCGGGCCCGTGGGTGGCGGTGGCGCACAGCTTCGGCTGCCTGGCGCTGGCGCGGCACCTGCTGTCGGTCGACGCGCCGGGCGGCGAAGGCACGGTGCACGGCATCCGCGCCGTGCTGCTGGTGGCGCCGGCCGAGCCGGCCCGCTTCGGCCTGCAGGACACGCCGCTGCAGCAGCGGTTGCGGGTGCCGGCCACGCTGCTTGCGAGCGACACCGACCCGTGGATGAGCGCTTCGCGCGCCGAGGCGTTCGCGCAGGCCTGGGGCAGCGGTTTCGTGAACCTGGGCGACGCCGGCCACATCAATGCCGATGCCGGTTTCGGGCCGTTGCCGTCGGCGAAGAAGCTCACCGAATTCCTCATCCACCGCGTCGAACAGTTTCGCCGGCCGGAGCGTGCCGATCTGCACGAATTCTCCTTCGCCGTGTGATCTGATCGCGTTCCCTCTCTCTCATCCACAGGAGATCACCATGAGCCTGCGACTGGGCGACATCGCCCCCGACTTCGAACAGCAATCCTCCGACGGCCCGATCAGCTTCCACAAGTGGCTGGGCGACAGCTGGGGAGTGCTGTTCTCGCACCCGGCCGATTTCACGCCGGTGTGCACCACCGAGCTGGGCCTGACCGCCAAGCTGAAGGACGAGTTCACGAAGCGCAACGTGAAGGCGATCGCGCTGAGCGTCGACCCGGTGGACTCGCACACGAAGTGGATCCACGACATCAACACGACGCAGAAGACGGTGGTCAACTTCCCGATCCTCGCGGACGCCGACCGCAAGGTGGCCGAGCTGTATGACCTGATCCACCCGAACGCGAGCACGACGGCCACGGTGCGTTCGCTGTTCGTGATCGACCCGGCGAAGAAGATCCGGCTGACGATCACCTACCCGGCGAGCACCGGGCGCAACTTCGACGAGATCCTGCGCGTGATCGACTCGCTGCAGCTGACCGATTCGCACAGCATCGCGACGCCGGGCAACTGGAAGGATGGCGACGACGTCGTGATCGTGCCGTCGCTGCAGGACCCGGAGATCATCAAGAAGAAGTTCCCGAAGGGCTACACGGCGGTGACGCCGTACCTGCGGTTGACGCCGCAGCCGAACAAGCCCTGAAGCGTCATCAGTGAAGCGGCGCGGGCTCGGTGGCCACATCGACCAGCGCCAGGCCCAGGCCGGACTCCCAGCGGCCACCCGGTTCGTCCTCGAGCCGGTAGAAGCTGCCGACGACGTCGGCGGTCGCGAGGATGCGCCGGACCACGCCCGTGGCGCCGGGCAGGCGTTGCAGCGCATCGATGAGCTCCGCGAGGCCATGCACCTGCGTGCCGCAGTGATGGGCGGATTGCCGGCGCGCGAGCAGGGCCTGCAGGGTCTCGGAGGCCGACTCCAGGGTGGGTCCGGCCAGGCTGGTGGTGATTTCAGACCGGATGAGCCGCAAGGCGATGGCGGCGGTGGCAGCGTCGAGCCGCGGCAGCAGCGCTTCGAGCAGCGCTCGCTCGCGGGTGGTCAATCTCATGGGTTCTCTCCACAACACCTGCGGACTCCGCGCCGCACCGCGACTGCGCTCTTGCTGAATCGGGCGCGAGATTGAAGCAGAGCATTTGCGGCGTCAAGGAAAAATGGCGAGGCCGAGAAGGGCGCGGGGTCGATGCGACGGGATTGTGGAGACAGCATGCACATTCCTTCGTCAAGAGTGACGGTCGTTGAGATTCGAAAGGCGCGAATCGCTCGTGATGCCCTGCCAATCCTTGCCGCCGGACGCCACCAGTGCCTGGCCGGCCTCTTCCATGTTGCCGCGATTCACCGTGGCCATGGCGAGCACGCTGGACACGACCAGACGGGCGTTTGCGAAGCGGCCCTTGGCCTCGGCCCCCAGGCGTCGTCGTTGACGTCTTCGGGAAGAACGGTCAGCCCCGCCGCCACACCGAGGGCATCGCATTCCGGCCGTGCTGCTGGCGCTCGATGGCGACTGTCGGCGCAACCGTGGCGAGTCAATACTCCCGTTGGGCGGATGGCTCAAGGCGCCATCAGCAATCCCGGATTGGCATCCGGGCCACAAGCCTTCGGGCCGGCCGGCACCATCCGCAGCTTCCCGTTCTTGCAGGCATCGGCGCCGTGCGGCACACTCGGCCCGACAACAAGTAGAAACACACCATGTTGGGAGGACGTGCGTCGTCGGCGTGCGACCTCGTTCCCGTCTTGCGAGGCACAGATGCTGACCAGCCTGAAGGATTTGCTCGCCACCGGCGCCGACGAAGACGTCGCCATCTCCGCCCCCGACCGCCCGCCACTGCGCCACCGCGAGCTGCGCCGGCTGGTCGCCGAAACCCTGGCCCGCCTGAACGGCCTGGGCATCGGCCGCAACGACCGCGTCGCGATCGTGCTGCACAACGGCCCCGAGATGGCCACCTGCTTCGTCGCCTGCGCGAGCGGCGTCACCAGCGCGCCGCTGAACCCCGCCTACCGTGCCGACGAGTTCGAGTTCTACCTGGCCGACCTGAACGCCAAGGCCCTGATCGTCGAGCAGGGCAGCAGCTCGCCCGCCATCGACGTCGCCACCCGGCTGCACGTGCGCGTGATCGACCTGGTGGTGCCCGACGGCGCCCCCGCCGGCAGCTTCGTGCTCGAGCCGCGCGACGGCAGCATCCCCGCCTCGACCGCCCAGCCCACCTACGCCCAACCCGATGACGTCTCGATGGTGCTGCACACCTCGGGCACCACGTCGCGCCCGAAGATCGTGCCGCTGTCGCAGTCCAACCTGTGCGCCTCGGCCACCAACATCCGCACGACGCTGCAGTTCACGCCCGCCGACCGCGGGCTGAACATCATGCCGCTGTTCCACATCCACGGACTCATCGCCGGCATGCTCGCGCCGCTGTCGGCCGGCTCGCAGGTGTACTGCACGCCGGGCTTCCACACCCTCAAGTTCTTCCACTGGATGGACGAGGCGAAGCCCACCTGGTACACCGCGGTGCCGACGATGCACCAGGCCATCCTGATGCGCGCCGGCAAGCACGCCGACGTGATCGCCCGCCATCCGCTGCGCTTCCTGCGCTCGTCGTCGTCGTCGATGCCGCCGCAGGTGATCCGCGAACTCGAGGAGGTGTTCGGCGCACCGCTGATCGAGGCCTACGGCATGACCGAGGCCACGCACCAGATGGCCTCCAACCCGCTGCCGCCGGCGGCGCGCAAGCCCGGCAGCGTCGGCCTCGCCGCCGGCCCCGAGGTGGCCATCATGGCCGAGGACGGCTCGCTGCTGCCGGCCGGCGGCATCGGCGAGATCGTGATCCGCGGCGCCAACGTGACGCGCGGCTACGAGAACAACCCGAAGGCCAATGCCGAGGGCTTCAGCCACGGCTGGTTCCGCACCGGCGACCAGGGCACGATGGACGCCGAGGGCTACATCAGCCTGACCGGGCGGCTCAAGGAGATCATCAACCGCGGCGGCGAAAAGGTCAGCCCGCGCGAGGTCGACGAGATCCTGATGGACCACCCGGCGGTCGCGCAGGTGGTGTGCTTCGGCATGCCGCACCCGAAGCTCGGCGAAGAGGTCGCCGCGGTGGTGGTGCTGCGCGACGGCCAGCAGGCCAGCGAGCGCGACCTGCAGGCCTTCGTCGGCACGCGCGCGGCCGATTTCAAGGTGCCAAAGAAGATCCTGTTCATGGACGAGATCCCGAAAGGCGCCACCGGCAAGCTGCAGCGCATCGGCCTGGCCCAGAAGCTCGGCCTCGGCTGACGCCGCATCCCCATTTCACCCGGGCGGATCCTGCCAGTCGCCCGCGGTACCCCGGCAGAACGACAGACGCGGCACAGCGGCCCGTTCTTCATTTCGACGTCAAGTGACTTTCACAGGAGGCGAAGTTGAAGTACCAGCAGTTCAAGCAGTGTGTGGCGGCCGTGACGGCGCTGTGGGCAGTGAGCGGGGCGGGCCAGGCGCAGGCCTGGGAGCCCAGCAAACCGGTCGAGTTCGTGGTGCCGGCCGGCACCGGCGGCGGGGCCGACCAGATGGCCCGCTTCATCCAGGGCGTGGTCGCGAAGAACAACCTGATGAAGCAGCCGATCATCGTCGTCAACAAGGCCGGCGGCGCGGGTGCCGAGGGCTTCCTCGACGTGAAGGGCGCGAAGGGCGAGCCGCACAAGATCGTCATCACGCTGTCCAACCTGTACACCACGCCGCTCGCGACCGGCGTGCCATTCAACTGGCGCGACCTGACGCCGGTGGCCATGCTGGCGCTGGACGAGTTCGTGCTGTGGGTGAACGCCGAATCGCCGTACAAGACCGCGAAGGAGTACGTCGACGCGATCAAGGCGCAGCCGGCCAACAGCTTCAAGATGGGCGGCACCGGGTCCAAGCAGGAAGACCAGATCATCACCGCGATGCTCGAGAAGGCGGCCGGCAAGAAGCTCACCTACATCCCGTACAAGGGCGGCGGCGACGTCGCAGTGCAGCTGGTGGGCAAGCACGTCGACTCCACCGTCAACAACCCTATCGAGGCCGAATCGCACTGGCGCGCCGGCAAGCTGCGCGCGCTGTGCGTGATGGACAAGGACAAGCTGCCCTACACCGCCAAGCTGACGCCGACGCAGAGCTGGAACGACATCCCGACCTGCGCCTCCGCCGGCGTGCCGGTCGACTACCTGATGCTGCGCGGCATCTTCATGCCGCCGGGCGCGACGCCCGACCAGGTGAGCTTCTACGTCGAGCTGTTCAAGAAGGTGCGCGCGCTGCCCGAGTGGAAGGAGTTCATGGACAAGGGCGCGTTCAAGCAGACCTTCATGAGCGGGCCGGAGTTCTTCGACTGGCTGGGCAAGAACGAGCAGCTGCACCGCGAGCTGATGAAGCAGTCCGGGTTTTTGGCCAACTGAAGTCCCACCAAGGGGTTCCCCATGAGTGATCCGGATCCTTCATCGACCGGCGCACCGGTCGGCAAGCGCGGGCCTGAACTCGGAATGGCCGGCGTGCTGGCCGCGATCGCGCTGGTCGTGATCGGCGACAGCCTGCGCGTGGGCATCGGCTGGGCCGACGACGGCCCGCGCGCCGGCTACTTTCCGTTCTACATCGGGCTGCTGCTGCTGGGCGCGAGCCTGGCCATCGTGCTCGGCCAGCTGCTGCAGTGGAAGCAGCCCGACCCGGTGTTCGCCGAGCGCGCACAGCTGCGCTCGGTGGTGGCGGTGCTGCTGCCGATGGTGGTGTACGTGGCCGCCATCTGGGGGCTGGGCATCTACCTCGCGTCGGCGCTGCTGATCGGCTTCTTCATGCGACGCCACGGCCACTACCGGTGGCCGCTGACGGTGGCGGTGTCCGTCGGTGTGCCGCTGCTGCTGTTCGCGGTGTTCGAGAAATGGTTCCTCGTGCCGCTGCCCAAGGGTCCGATCGAACGCCTGTTCGGCTTGTGAGGCGCGCATGGACGAAATCACCAACCTGATGCACGGCTTCGGCGTGGCCCTCACGCTGCCCAACCTCGGCTTCATGCTGATCGGGCTGACGCTGGGCGTGCTGATCGGCGTGCTGCCCGGGCTGGGCGGTGCCAACGGCGTCGCGATCCTGCTGCCGCTCACCTTCTCGATGAACCCGACCTCGGCCATCATCATGCTGTCGTGCATCTACTGGGGTGCGCTGTTCGGCGGGGCGATCACGTCGATCCTGTTCAACATCCCCGGTGAGCCGTGGTCGGTCGCCACCACCTTCGACGGCTACCCGATGGCCCAGCAGGGCCGGGCGGCGCAGGCGCTCACGGCGGCCTTCACGTCGTCCTTCGTCGGCGCGCTGTTCGCGGTGATCCTGATCACCTTCCTCGCTCCGCTGCTCGCGAAGTTCGCGCTGAAGTTCGGGCCGCCCGAGTTCTTCGCGGTGCAGCTGCTGACCTTCTGCAGCTTCATCGGCACCAGCAAGGAGCCGGCGGCCAAGACGCTCGCGTCGATGATGCTCGGCTTCGCGCTCGCGGCGGTCGGCATGGACACCGTCACCGGCCAGCTGCGCATGACCTTCGGCGTGCCCGAGCTGCTGAAGGGCTTCGACTTCCTGATCGCGGTGATCGGGCTGTTCGGCATCGGCGAGATCCTGCTGACGATGGAGGAGGGGCTGGCCTTCAAGGGCAAGAGCGCGAAGATCAACTTCAAGGTCGTGTGGCAGACCTGGGGCGAGCTGGCGCGCCACTGGAAGACCTTCCTGCGCTCCACCGCGATCGGCTGCTGGATGGGCATCACGCCGGGCGGCGCGACGCCGGCGTCGTTCATGAGCTACGGCATGGCGCGGCGCATGTCGTCCGAGCCCGACTCGTTCGGCAAGGGCCAGATCCAGGGCGTGATCGCGCCCGAGACCGCGGCGCACGCGGCCGGCACCTCGGCGCTGCTGCCGATGCTGACGCTGGGCATCCCCGGCTCGCCGACCGCCGCGGTGCTGCTGGGCGGCCTGCTGATCTGGGGCCTGCAGCCGGGGCCGATGCTGTTCGTCGAGCAGAAGGACTTCGTCTGGGGGCTGATCGCGTCCATGTACCTGGGCAACCTGGTCGGGCTGATCGTGGTGCTGACGACGGTGCCGTGGTGGGCGGCGATCCTGCGCATCCCGTTCTCGGTGATCGCGCCCGTGATCATCGTGATCTGCGCGATCGGCGCCTACACGGTGCACAGCTCGATGTTCGACGTGGTCATGATGCTGGTGTTCGGCGGCGTCGGCTACGTCTTCAAGAAGCTGCGCTACCCGCTGGCGCCGATGGTGCTGGCGCTGGTGCTGGGCGACATGGCCGAGGCGAGCTTCCGGCAGTCGATGCTCGCGTCTCAGGGCAAACTCTCGATCTTCTGGTCGAACCCGCTGGTCGGCGGCATCACGGCGCTGGCGCTGGTGATCCTGCTCTGGCCGGCGGTGCAGCGCCTGCGCAGCTGGCTGCGCGCGCGGGAGACCCAACCTGTCGGAGACGTGCCATGAAGGAGCGGGCTTGAAGATCGCGATCGTCGGTGCCGGTGCCATCGGCGGCTACCTGGGGGCCCGGCTGTCGCTGGCCGGGGAAGACGTCACCTTCATCGCGCGCAACCGCAACCTGGAGGCGATCAACGCGAACGGCTTCAAGCTGATCGGCGAGGATGGCAGCACCCAGGTGGCGCAGCGGGTGCGCGCGGTGGAGCACATGGCCGAGGCCGGCCCGCAGGACGTGGTGCTGCTGACGCTGAAGGCGCACCAGGTGAAGGACGTGCTGCCCGGGCTGCGCGCGCTGTTCGGCCCGCACACGCTGGTGGTGACGATGATCAACGGCCTGCCGTGGTGGTACTTCCACAAGCTGGCCGGGCCGTACGAAGGCCGCTCGCTCGAGAGCGTCGACCCGGGCGGCTTCATCGCCAGCCACATCGAGCCCGAGCGCATCATCGGCAGCATCGTCTACCCGGCGTCCGAGCTGCTCGAACCGGGCGTCGTGAAGGTGATCGAAGGCAACCGATTCACGCTCGGCGAACTCGACGGCACGCGCAGCGAACGCATCGAGGCGCTGTCGCAGGCGATGATGCGCGCCGGCTTCAAGTCGCCGGTGTCCAAGGACATCCGCGGCGAGATCTGGGTCAAGCTGTGGGGCAACGTCAGCTTCAACCCGATCAGCGCGCTGACGCATGCGACGCTGCAGGACATCTGCCGCTTCCCGGCCACGCGCGAGCTGGCGGCGCGCATGATGGCCGAGGCCCAGGCGATCGCCGAGAAGCTCGGCGTCGAATTCAAGATCTCGCTGGACAAGCGCATCGCCGGCGCCGAGGCGGTGGGGGCGCACAAGACCTCGATGCTGCAGGACGTGGAACACGGTCGCGCGCTGGAGCTGCAGGCGCTGGTGGGTTCGGTGGTCGAACTGGCGCAGATCACGCAGACGCCGGCACCGAACATCGAGGCGGTGCATGCGGTGACGAGCCTGCTGGCGCACACGCTGGCGCAGCAGCGCAGCAAGCTGGCGCCGTCGCCGGCCTGACGACGAAAGGAATGCCCATGAAGTTCTTGTCCCTGCTGGGGATCCCGGTCGCGGCGGCAGCGCTGCTGGGCGTTGCGGCTCCGGCCGCCGCGCAGTCGCTGCGCTGCCGGGCCGACGTGGTCGGCATCGGCGAGCTGCGCTCCGGCGTGCTGCAGAAATGCGGCGAGCCGGTCAGCCGCGACTCGTTCTGCAAGCCGGTCGATCCGCAGACGCTGGCCGCCAGCGCACCCGGCACCGCCGTCGTGCTGCCGTGCGAGAAGATCGACGAGTGGACCTACAACCCCGGCTACGGGCAGTTCATGACGACGCTGCGGCTGCAGGCCGGCAAGGTCACGGCCGTGACCTACGGCGACCGCGCCAAGTAAGGGCGGGCGGCGTGAGCGACAAGCCGACGTCCGTCAACGCCGACGGGCAGAAGGCCGGGCACGCGCTGTTCAACCTCGACCGCAAAGGCTGATGGACTACGCCGTCTTCTTCCGCAACCTCAACCTGGGCCGGCCGAACTGCCCGACCAAGCAGCAGCTGGAAGCCGCCTTCCTCGACGCGGGTGCCGACAGCGCCGCCTCGCTGCTGACCAACGGCACGCTGGTCTACACGGCGGCGTCGGTCGATCGGGCGAAGCAGGTGTTCGACCGCGCCTACGACCGGCTGAACCAGCAGTGCGGTCTGAGGGAACCCGCCTTCGTGCGCACCGTCGACTACCTGGCCGCGCTGGTCGACACCGACCCGTTCGCCGGCATCGATCGCGCCACCGTCTACGAGTTCTGCGTCTCCTTCCTGCACGCGCCGGACGTGCCGCCGCCGGGGTTGCCGCTGGCGTCGGCGAACCGCAACGTCGAGCTGATCGCCGTCACGCCCGGCGAGGTGATGAGCCTGAGCCGCAAGTTCGGCGCCTCGCCCGGCAGCCCGAACGCCTTCCTGGAGAAGCGGCTGAACTCGCCGCTGACCACCCGCGCCTGGAACACGATCGTGCGCCTGGTGCGCAAACACCGCCCCGATCCACCATGACCACCACCCTCACCATCCGCCCGATCGCCCGCGGCGACTTCGCCGCCTGGAAGCCGCTGTGGGACGGCTACAACGCCTTCTACGGCCGCGAGGGTGCGACCGCGCTGCCCGACGAGATCACGCAGGCCACCTGGTCGCGCTTCTTCGACGCCTACGAGCCGGTGCACGCGCTGGTGGCCGAGAGCGCCGGCGAACTGCTGGGCCTCACGCACTACCTGTTCCACCGCAGCACGACGATGCTCGGCCCCACCTGCTACCTGCAGGACCTGTTCACCCGTGCGTCGGCGCGCGGACACGGCGTCGGCCGGGCGCTGATCGAGGGCGTGTACGAGCGCGCCGCGGCGGGCGGCGCTGGCCGCGTCTACTGGATGACGCACGAGACCAACACGACCGCGATGCGGCTGTACGACCAGGTCGCGACGAAGTCGGGCTTCGGGGTGTACCGCAAGATGCTGTGAGATGCCGATGACCTACACACTGAGCCTCACCGACACCGCGGACGAGAGCGTGCGCCAGGCCGTGCTCGCACCGCTGGTCGACTACAACGCCAGCCGGGCCGGCCCGAGCGGCAACCGCCCGCTGGCGGTGCTGGTGCACGACGAAGCCGGCCGCATCGCCGGCGGCGCCTGGGGCTATACCGGCTTCCAGTGGCTGTTCATCCAGCTGCTGGTGGTGCCGGCCGACGCGCGCGGCCAGGGCCTGGGCACGCAGATCATGCAGCGCGCCGAGGCCGAGGCGCTGGCGCGCGGCTGCGTCGGGGCGTGGCTCGACACCTTCGAGTTCCAGGCGCGCGGCTTCTACGAGAAGCTGGGCTACGCATGCTTCGGCCAGATCGATGGCTACCCGCCGGGCTTCTCGCGCTTCTTCATGAAGAAGACGCTTCAAGCCGCGCCGTAAACGTTTGCCAACGTGCCGATGCCGTCGATGCTGACCTCGACGCTGCTGCCGGGCTTCATCGGCAGCACGCCCAGCGAGGTGCCGCAGAGGATGACGTCGCCGGGTTCCAGCGTCATGTCGTGCGACAGGCGCGACACCAGTTCGGTGGGGCTGAAGAACATGTCGGCCAGCGCGTAGTTCTGGCGCTCGCGCCCGCCGACGGTGGTGCGCAGCGTCGCGACGGCCGGGTCGAAATCGGTCTCGATCACCGGGCCGAACACGCCGAAACCGTCGAAGCTTTTCGCGCGCGCCCATTGCGGGAACGACGCGTCGCGGGTGATCAGCTCCATCGCGGTGACGTCGTTGGCGCAGGTGTAGCCGAAGATGTGTGCCGCGGCCTGGCCGGGTGCGACGGCCTTGGCGCGGCGGCCGATGACGATCGCGAGTTCGCCTTCGTAGGCGACGCGGCCGATGTCGGGCGCCGGCTGCGGGATCGCCTGGCGGTGCGCCGCGAAGCTGCTGGGCGACTTGAGGAAGTACAGCGGCTCGGCCGGCCGCGCCCAGCCGTTCTTGTCGGCCGCGGCGGCGAAGTTGTTCCACAGCGCGACCATCTTGGACGGCCGGCAAGGTGTCAGCCATTCGAGGGTGGAGAGCGGGATCCGTGCGCCGGTGGGGGTGGGCGATGCGAACAGGTCGCCTTCATGGACGACGACGTCGTCGCCCTCCAGTCGGCCGAAGCCCTCGCGCCCGTCGGCGCGGAAGCGCAGCCATTTCATGCGCCGTCGACGCAGGCGGCGGCGAGCAACTCGCGGATGAAGCGCGACTTGCCTTCGGTGTAGGCCTCGCGGTCGTTGCGGTAGCGCATGGCGAGTGCCCGCTTCACGCCCAGGTATTGCGCCGCGAGTTCCGGATGGGCACGCAGCTGGTCGCGAAAGCGCAACTCGGCCTGGGCGTCGGCCGGCAACCGCACGTGCACGTGGTGGGTGCGCCCGCTGCCATAGGGCGGCATGCCCTTGACGAAGAACATGCGGTCGCGCCGCGGGTTGTCGGACCAGTGCACGTAGTCGAGGCCTTGCAAAGGCTGGATGAAGGCCGGCCACTGGGCGGCGACCGGGGCGATCAGCAGGATGTCGATGATGGGTTTGGCGTCCAGCCCCGGCACCGCGGTGCTGCCGATGTGCACGATGCTGACTTCGAGCGCCGGGCCGAAGGCAGCGCGGATCGCCTGCTGCTCGGCCTTGAACATCGCCGGCCAGCGGCTGTCGTACGGGACGAGATCGATGGTGTCGGACATGGCGGGGGCCTCCATCTGTCGCGCCCGCACAGTATCACTGTCCTGGGTCGAAGTCAGCCCCCCGCTCGCGTCATCAGAAGGCCGGCACCATCGACCCGCTGAAGGTCGACTCGACCAGCTGCTTGACTTCCGGCGACTGGAAGGCCTTCACCAGCTTCGCGACCCAGGGCTTGTCCTTGTCCTCGGTGCGCACCGCCAGCAGGTTGGCGTACGGGTTCTTCGGGTCCTCGATCGCGATCGCGTCGCGCGTGGGCACCAGCCTGGCCTGCACCGCGTAATTGGTGTTGATCGCGCTCGCGTCCAGGTCGTCCAGCGAGCGCGGCAGCTGCGCCGCCTCGACCTGCACGATCTGCAAGCCCTTCGGGTTCTCGACGATGTCCTGCACCGTCGCGCTGATGCCGGCCGTCGGCTTCAGCTTGAGCACGCCGTACTTCTGCAGCAGCGCCAGCGCGCGCCCGCTGTTCGACGGGTCGTTCTGGATGCCGACCTTGGCACCCTTGGGCAGCTCGGCCAGCGACTTGTACTTCTTCGAGTAGAAGCCCATCGGGAACGTGACGGTGTAGCCGACCGCGCTGATCTTGTAGCCGCGTGCCTGGATCTGCGACTGCAGGAACGGCAGGTGCTGGTAGCTGTTGGCCTGCACATCGCCGGCGTCGAGCGCGGCATTCGGCTGGATGTAGTCGTTGAACTCGACGATCTGCAGCACGAGGCCGTCGCGCGCAGCGACCTTCTTCGCCACCTCGGCGATCTGCGCATGCGGGCCGGCGGTGACGGCGATCTTGATGCTGTCCTGCGCGGCGACCGGGCCGGCGAGGATGAACAGCGGAAGCGACAACAGAAGCGATCGGCGAAGCAAGGTCATGGTGGAAGCTCAGTGAACAGAAGAAGGATCGAAGGCATCGCGCCACACCAACAGCCGGCGCTCGAGCGCGCGCATCGCGCTGTCGCTCAGCTGGCCCAGCAGCGCCAGCAGCAGGATCGCCGCGAGCACGATGTCGGCGCGGCCGGTCTCGCGGCCGTCGGTCAGCAGGTAGCCCAGGCCGCTGCTCGCGGCGATCAGCTCGGCGGCGACCATGAACATCCAGGCCAGGCCCAGCCCGTTGCGCAGCCCCGTCAGCACCGACGGCAACGCGGCCGGCAGCAGCACGCGGCGCACCAGCGCGAGCGGCGTGAAGCCGAACAGCCGGCCCACCTCGACCAGCTTGCGGTCGACGCCCCGGAAGCCCGACGCGACGCCCATGTAGACCGGGAAGAACGCGCCGATCGCGATCAGCACCAGCTTCGGCGTCTCGTCGATGCCCAGCCACAGCAGCAGCAGCGGCACCCACGCGAGCGACGGGATCGCGCGCAGCGCCTGCACGCTCGGGTCCAGCCAGGCGGCAACGCGCTGCGACAGGCCGACCGCCGCGCCCAGCACCAGCGCCAACAGGCTGCCCAGCGCGAAGCCCCCCGCCACGCGCGCGGTGCTGGCCAGCACGTGCGAGCCGAGGGCCTGCCCGCCGAAGCCGGCCAGCGTGCGCAGCACCTCGCTCGGCGGTGGCAGCGCGCGGCTGCCCGACCAGCCGAGCTGTGCGGCCAGCTCGATCCCCAGCAGCACGGCGACCGGCAGCACCAGGCCGACGGCACGCCGCGGCAAGCGCCGGCGCGGGGGTCGAGCCGGGTCCGGCTCGGCCGTCAGCGACAGCTCAGGCGGCACGCTGGGTCACGCCGTTCGCGAACTTCGTGTCGACGAGGTCGGCAATCGTGCGGACCAGGTCCGTGCCCGGCTTCACCAACTGCTCGTCCAGCAGGATCGGCGCGGCCGCCTGCAAGGCCTTCACATGCTCGGTCGACGGCTGCGGGTTGCTCAGGTCGGTGCGCAGCTTGATCTGCAGCAGCGCGACCTGCAGGCTGACCTTGGCCTCCTCGGACAGGATCTTCGCAGCCGCGCTCGGGTTGGCCAGGATCCACAGCCGCGCACGCTCGTAAGCGGCGATCACGCGCCTCACGTCGTCCGGACGCTTGGCCAGCACGTCCTCGCGCACGTTCAGGAAGCCGTAGGTGTTGAAGGCCACGTTGCGGTACAGCAGCGTCGAGCCGGCATCCAGCTCGCTGGCCGCCATCAGCGGATCGAGCCCGGCCCAGGCGTCGACGCGGCCCTGCTCGAGCGCGGTGCGGCCATCCGCATGCTGCAGCGCGACGTGCTCGATGTCGCTGCGCTTCAGGCCCACGCTGTGCAGCGCGCGCAGCAGGAACAGGTAGGGATCGGTGCCCTTGGTCGCGGCCACCTTCTTGCCCTTCAGGTCGGCCAGCGACCTGATCGGCGAGCCCTTGGGCACCACCAGCGCCGTCCACTCGGGGCGCGAGAAGATGTACGGCGCCTTGATCGGGTTGCCGTTGGCCTTGGCCAGCAGCGCGGCCAGGCCGGCCGACGAGCCGATGTCGATGCTGTTGCTGTTCAGGTACTCGAGCGCGCGGTTGCTGCCGGCGCTCAGCACCCACTTGACGTCGACGCCGTCGCGCTTGAAGTCGTCTTCCAGCCAGCCGAAGCGGCGCAGCACGAGACTGGACGGCGAGTAGTAGGCGTAGTCGAGGCGCAGCTCCCGGGCCTCGGCGGCACGCACGAGGGCGGGGGCGGCGAGGGCGGCAGCGGCTTGCAGGACGGTACGGCGTTTCATCGGCAACTTTCGGGAAGGGGAATCAAGCCGCGGCCGGCACGGCATCCAGCCGCAGCCGCTTGGCGGTGTGGTCGGCGCCCAGCCGCGGGCCGCGGCCGAACAGCTTGTCGCGCAGCGTGCCGGCGGCGTAGTCGCGCGCATAGCGGCCACGCCGCTGCAGCTCGGGCACCACGTGATCGACGACGTCGCGCATCGTCTCGTGCGCGACGGCATAGGCGAGGTTGAAGCCATCGATGCCGGTCGCGTCGACCCAGCGCTCCAGCTCATCGGCCACCTGCACGGCGTCGCCGACGATCACCGGGCCGCGCCCGCCGAGGCCGATGAATTCGGCCGCCTCGCGCACCGTCCACACACGGGATGGGTCGGCCTGGTTGAAGGAGGCGAGCGCGCTGCGACCGGCCTCGGTGTCGATGTAGTCGACCGTCGCGTCGGGCGCGAAGCGGCTGAAGTCGACGCCGGTCCAGCCCGACAGCAGCGCGAGCGAGGCCTCGAGGTCGATGTGCCGGCGGTACTCGGCGTGCTTCGCCTGCGCGGCGGCCTCGCTGTCGCCGGTGATCACCAGCGCCTGCGCGTAGATCAGCACGTCGTCGGCCGGCCGGCCCTGCGCGACCAGCGCCGCGCGGATGCCGTCCACGTACTTGCGCACCACCGCGATGCTGGGCCCGCTGACGAACACGCATTCCGCGTGCCGCGCCGCGAAGGCCTTGCCGCGCGGCGAGGTGCCGGCCTGGTACAGCACCGGCGTGCGCTGCGGCGACGGCTCGCACAGGTGGATGCCCGGCACCTGGTAGTGCTGGCCGCGGTGGCGGATCGGGTGCACGCGCGACGGGTCGGTGAAGACGCCGCGCACCTTGTCGCGCACCACGGCGTCGTCCTGCCAGCTGTGCTCCCACAGCTTGTAGACGACATCCAGGTACTCGTCGGCAAGGTCGTAGCGCTCGTCGTGCGCCGCCTGCTGCGGCAGGCCCAGGTTGCGCGCCGCGCTGTCGAGGTAGCCGGTGACGATGTTCCAACCGATGCGCCCGCGCGTCAGGTGGTCCAGCGTGCTCATGCGGCGCGCGAACGGGTAGGGGTGCTCGTAGGTCAGCGCGCACGTCACGCCGAAGCCCAGGTGCTCGGTGGCCTGCGCCATCAGCGGCACCAGCGCCAGCGGGTCGTTCAGCGGCACCTGCACGCCGTGGCGCAGTGCGGCATCGGCGGCGCCCTGGTAGACGTCGTAGACGCCCAGCACGTCGGCCAGGAACACGCCGTCGAAACGGCCGCGCTCCAGCAATTGCGCCAGCTCGACCCAGTGGTCCGGGTCGGTGTAGCGGTGCGATCGGTCGCGCGGATGCGTCCACAGGCCGGGCGACTGGTGCCCGACCGTGTTCATCTGGAACGCATTGAAGCGGATCACTTGCTCGCCACCGCCGCCTGGAGGGCTTGCTGGTAGTCGGTCTTCACGAAGCCGGGGAACTGCTTCTCGGTGACGGCGAGGAATTCCTTCGAGCGGTAGGCGTCGGCGATGTCCTTGACCCAGGGCGCGTCCTTGTCCGCGGTGCGCACCGCCACCACGTTCTGGTAGGTCGGCCCGGTCTTCTCCAGCGCCAGTGCCTCGGTCAGCTTCAGGCCCGAGGCGAGCGCGAAGTTGCCGTTGACGAACGAGTAGTCGGTATCGTCCAGCGAGCGCGGCAGCTGCGCCGCCTCGATCGGCACCAGCTTGATCTTCTTCAGGTTGACCGCGACGTCCTTCTCCGACGCGCGGATCGGGTCGGTGCCCTCGCGCAGCTTGACCCAGCCGATCTCCTGCAGCACCACCAGCGCGCGTGCCGCGTTGGTCGGGTCGTTCGGCAGCGCGACCAACGCGCCTTCCTTGACGTCCAGCGTCTTGTGCTTCCTGCTGTAGATCGCGATCGGTGCGGTCGGCACCTTCAGCAGCTCGCTGATCGCGAGCTTGTTCTCGGTCGCGAACTTCGTCAGGTAGACGATGTGCTGGAAGGCGTTGGCATCCAGCGCGCCCTGGGCCAGCGCGTGGTTGGGCTGGATGTAGTCGTTGAACTCGACGACCTTGACGGCGTAGCCCTTCTTCTCGAGCAGCGGCTTGATGCCGAGCTTGATCTGGTCGGCATACGGGCCGGCGGTGGCGCCGAACACGATCTCCTTCTTCTGCTGCGCGGCGGCCACCAGCGAGACGGCGGCCAGCGCCACGGCGAGCAGCGTGCGGCGGGCGATGGACATGGGGTACTCCTTGGGAAACGAAAGGGATGCTCAGCGCTTGTCGAGCCGGCGCGCGATTGCGTTGCCGGTGAGCTGGATCAGCTGGACGAGCACGATCAGGATCGCGACGGTGAACACCATCACGTCGGTCTGGAAGCGGTAGTAGCCGTAGCGGATCGCCAGATCGCCGATGCCGCCGCCCCCGACGACGCCGGCCACCGCCGAGTACGACAGGAAGCTGATGGCCAGCACGGTGAGCGCCAGCACCAGGCCGGAACGCGCCTCGACGATCAGCACGCGCACGATGATCTGCAGCTCCGAAGCGCCCATCGCATGCGCCGCCTCGATGACGCCGCGCGGCACGTCGCGCAGGTTCTGCTCGACCAGGCGGGCGAAGTAGGGGATCGCGGCGAACGACAGCGGCACCGCGGCCGCCACCGGCCCGATCGAGCTGCCGGCGATCACGCGGGTGAAGGGCACCAGCGCGACCAGCAGGATGATGAACGGGAACGAGCGCACGGTGTTCACCAGCCAGTTGACGACCGCGAACAGCGGCCGGCTGGCGAGCGACTGGCCCGGGCCGAGCAGGAACAGCCAGATGCCCAGCGGGCCGCCGAGCAGCACCGCGGCCGACAGGCCGATGCCCAGCATCAGCAGCGTCTGGGCGAGCGCGGTCGACAGCTCGGGCAGGATGGCGGCAATGTTCTCAGGCATAGGCGGCCTCCGCGGGCGGGGCGGCCACCAGCCGGGCGAGGGCGCGGCCGAGGGCGGTCTTGCGCGTGGCGCCGGCCTCGTCGAGCGCGAACTGCTCAGCCACCGCGCCGTCCTCGATCACCGCGACGTGGCGGCACAGCGCCTGCACCACCGCCAGCTCGTGCGTGACGATGACGATGGTGACGCCGAGCCGCGCGTTGATGTCGCGCAGCGTGGCCAGCAGCGACTGGGTGGTCTCGGCGTCGAGCGCCGAGGTGGGTTCGTCGCACAGCAGCACCGACGGCCGCGAGGCCAGCGCACGGGCGATCGCGACGCGCTGTTTCTGGCCGCCCGACAGCTGCGCCGGGTGGGCGTCGACCTTGTCGTTCAGTCCCACCAGGGCCAGGCATTCGAGAACGCGCTGCGCGATCTCGTGGCCGCGCACCTGGCCATGGATGCGCAGCGGGAACGCGACGTTGTCGAACACGCTGGCGTTTTGCAGCAGGTTGAACTGCTGGAAGATCATGCCGATGCCCTGGCGCGCCTCGCGCAGCTCGCGCTTGCCCAGGGCGGTGAGTTCGCGGCCGTCGACGCTGACGCTGCCCTGGTCGGGGCGCTCCAGCAGGTTGACAAGCCGCAGCAGTGTCGACTTGCCGGCACCGCTCTTGCCGACCAGGCCGAAGATGTCGCCGCGGCGCACCTGCAGCGAGACGTTGTTGACGGCGTCGAAGCGGGTGCCGTTGGGCAGCGCGAAGGATTTGCTCAGGCCGTCGAGCCGGATCAAGGGCGGCGGCAGGCCGGGGTCGAGGTTCTGGATCTTGCTCATGAGTAGGCCGTCGGCTCGGGAATCTGGCCGTTCAGCACGTAGCGGCCGATGTCGCGCAGCTTGTAGTCGATCGGGTCGTGCAGCGTGTGCACGCGGGCGTTGCGCCAGAAGCGGTCGAGCCCCAGGCGCTGCGAGGTGGCGCGGGCGCCGGTGAGTTCGAACAGCTGCGAGCTGACCTCGATGCCGGCGCGGTGCGACAAGGCCTTGGCCTCGGCGACGGCGATCGCGACCTCGCCGCGGTCCGTCGCCGACAGCGAATCGCCCTGGCGCAGCGCGTGGTCGAGCCACAGCGCCGCCGCGTCGGCCAGCGCGATCGCCGGGCGCAGCAGCAGCCACAACTCGCCGTAGCGGTGCTGGATGAACGGGTCGTCGCTGGCCTGCGCGACGCCGGAGGCGAACCAGGGCTTGCTGCTCTCGCGCGTGTAGTGGCGCGCCTCGTCGAACGCGCCGAGGCCGATGCCGAGGTAGAGGTTGGCCATGATCAGCTGGGCCACCTGCGAGCGCAGCGTGGCGCGCGGCGTCGGCTGCACTCCGGGAGCCTGCAGCACCTCGTCGTGCGCCAACAGCACGTGCTGGAACGCGACGTTGCCGCTGTCGGTCTGGCGCTGGCCGAAGGCGTCCCAATCGGCCTGCACGGTGATGCCTTCGCGGCGTGTCGGCACCGCGGCGATCAGCGCGGTCTGCGTCGGCTCATGCCAGGCGGAAATCGTCAGCTGGTCGGAGCCGACCGAGCCGGACGCGAAGCTCTTGAGGCCGTCGATCACGAAGCCGCCGTCGACCTCGCGCGCCACGGCGCGGCGGTCCAGCGGGTTCAGCGCATTGCCCCAGAACAGGCGCTCATCGACGGTGCGGCGCAGCAGTGCCTGTTGCTGCGTGGCGTTGCCGTACAGCTGCACGCCGGCCAGCTGCAGGTGGTGGAAGCCGAACAGGTGGGCGAGCGCGCTGTCGACCTGGGCCAGCTGGCGCAGCACGCCGTAGAAGGTGGACCAGTCGGCGCCGAGGCCGCCGTGCTCGCGCGGGATGGTCAGCGCCAGCAGGCCGCTCGCGCGGATCTGCTCACGCTCGGCGGCGGCATGGCCGCCGGCCTGGTCGCGCTGGACCGCGGTGGCGGCGAGCTGCTGCACCAAAGTGGCGGTGGCATCGGCAATCTGCGCGTGCACGTCGGCACGGCGGGACAACGGGAGAACCTGGGACATCGTGGGCCGCAGTGTGGTCGGCCCGGGTCGTGCGGCGAACGAAGGAAATCGCGGCTGGATCTGCGTTTTGCGGTGGCTGCATGAGCTTGGGTGGAGACAGTACTCAGCAGAGGAGTGAAGTGCTACGATGTGTACTGCTTTCTACAGGGATACACATCATGCGCACGAACATCGAGATCGACGACAAGCTCATGAAGGACGCCCTGAAGGCCACCGGAGTGAAGACCAAGCGCGAGGCCGTGGAGCTGGGCTTGAGAACCTTGGTGCGGCTTCGTGCCCAGGAGAAAGCCCGCGAACTCAAGGGAAAGATCACCTGGGATGGTGACTTGGAGGCGATGAGGACGGACCGGTGATCCTGGTCGACTCCAGCGTCTGGATCGACTACTTTCGCTCGGCGGACACGCCCCAGGTGGTGCTCCTGGACTCTCTCCTCGGCCGCAGCGCGCTGGCTGTCGGGGATTTGATTGCCGCTGAGGTCCTGCAGGGTGTTCGCGGCGATCGGGAGTTCAAGTTGGTGAAGCAGACCCTCGACGCTTTCGACCACATCGACCTGGTCGGCTACGACCTGGCGGTGAAGGCTTCTGAGAACTACCGAATCCTGCGAGCCATGGGCATCACCGTACGGAAGACCATCGACACGCTGATTGCGACGCGGTGCATCGAAGACGGGCTGATGCTGCTCCACGCGGACAGGGATTTCTTGCCTTTTTCTGAGCACCTGGGGCTCAAGCTGGCGTATTCGGGGAACTGACTGCCTCGGTGACCGGGGGCTGCTCAGCGCCCCGCACCCTGGCTCTTCACCAGCGCCAGCGTCTGCGAGCAGATCTTGTCGCGCTCCGGCGTCGACTTGATGCCCGCATAGAAGGACTCGCCGTCCTTGCGCCCTTGCAGGAAGACCTGCTCGATGTGGATGCCCAGGCTTGCATAGAGCTGCTCGCCGCCCTGGGTGTCCGCATCGAACCGCGCCTTGTAGGCCTTCAGCATCTCGGCGGACGCGCCGCACTGCTCGGCGACCTGGTAGGTCTTTCCGCTGGAAAGCCCGCCGGTCACGATCATCTCCTTGATGCCCGCAGGCGCGGTCTGCGCCAGGGCTGCACACGGAAGGCAGGCGAGAAACACGAGAAAGCTCTGGCGCATCGGGAGGCTCCTGCACTCGGGCCCGCCAGGATACATGCAGGCAAGCCATGGCCTGCGCCGGGGACATCGCGGCTGCGGCAAGATCGAAACCCCATCCCTTGCACACAGGCGCCTCCATGTACCAGCGCATCCTCGTGCCGATCGACGGCAGCGACACCTCCACCCGCGGCCTCGATGAAGCCATCCAGCTCGCCAAGCTCACCGGCGCCAGGCTGCGCCTCGTGCACATGGTCGACGAGCTGAGCTTCGCCACCGGCTTCGGCGGCTATGCGGGCGACGTGGCCGGCGTGCTGAAGACGGCCGGCAACGCGGTGCTGGCGCAAGGGCAGGCCCGGGCCAAGGCCGCGGGGGTCGAGGTGGAGACGGCGCTGTTCGAGACGCTGTCCCATCGCCTCTCCGACGTCGTGGTCGACGAGATCGGCAAGTGGAAGGCGGACGTCGTGGTGATCGGCACGCACGGGCGGCGCGGCATCGGGCGCTGGCTGCTGGGCAGCGATGCCGAGCAGGTGTTGCGGACTTCGCCGGTGCCGGTTCTCCTGGTCAGGCCTTGAGTCTCGGATTGGCATCCGGGCTACGCATATCTACCAGCCAGCGGGCGGCTTCTTCGGAGGACAGCGGCCGCGCATACAGGTAACCCTGCAACACGTCGCAACCGGCCGCCGTGGCGGCGCGGGCGTGTTCACGGGTCTCGACGCCTTCGGCCACCACGTCCAGCCGCAGCGCCGAGGCCAGGTCGCAGATCGCCTTCACCACCGCGGTCGCGTCCGGCGCCGGCATCGGATCGATCAGGCTGCGGTCGATCTTGACGGTGCGCAGCGGCAGGCTGCGCAGCATGTTCAATGACGAGAAGCCGGTGCCGAAGTCGTCCAGCGCCACCTCGATGCCATGCGCCCTCATCTGGCGGATCTGCTCGCGCGCCTGCTCCATGTAGGTGACGGCCGCGCTCTCGGTGATCTCCAGCGTCAGCAGGCCCGGCGGCACGTCGAAGTGGCGCAGCGTGCGCAGCACCAGCTCCGGGAAGCCGGGGTCCAGCAGCTGCAGCGGCGACACGTTCACCGCCACCGGCACCGCCTTGCCGAACGCGCTGCGCCACTCCGAGATCTGGTGGCAGGCCTGCGTCAGGATCAGGTTGCCCAGCGGGCCGATCAGCCCGGTGCGCTCGGCCGCCGGGATGAACTCCATCGGGCTGATGCGCCCGAGACCCGGCCGGTCCCAGCGCACCAGCGCCTCGAACCCGACCAGCGTCTTGTCCTGCGCATCCACCTTCGGCTGGTAGACCAGGCAGAACTCGTCGTTCTTCATGCCGGCGCGCAAGGCCTGCTCGGCATCGAGCGACGCGCCCGAGCCGCGCTCGAAGCGCTCCTCCGCGAACTGCACCGAGGTGCCCGGCGTGCGCTTGGCCTCGTGCATCGCCGCATTCGCCGCGCGCAGCAAGGCCTCGGGCTCGCGCGCGGTCGCCGGGTAGGTGGCCATGCCCATCGACACGTCGAGGAAGAACTCGTGCTGCGGCAGCGCGAGCGGCTGCATCAGCAACTGGCGCACCGCCTGCGCGACACCCAGCGCCGTGCGGTCGCCTTCGCTGCCGGGCGCCAGCAGCGCGAACTCGTCCTCGCCCAGGCGCATCACCTCGGCCCGGCCCGCCAGCGCGCGCTGCAACGCGGTGGCCAGCGCGCGCAGCACCGCATCGCCGATCGACGGGCCGTGCGCCTCGTTGAAGAGCTTGAAGCGGTCGACGTCCATCAGCACCAGCGCGAACGGCGACGGCAGCTCGGCCGCGCACAGGTCGCGCAGCCGCTGCAGCAGCGCGACGCGGTTGGGCAGCCCGGTCAGCTCGTCGTGCGTGGCCTGGTACAGCATCGCCTGCGCGGCGTCGTGCTGCGCGGTCTCGTCGGTCACCACCACCTGCTCGGCCGGCCGGCCGTCCCAGTCGATGCGCCAGGCGCTGAAGCGCAGCTGGATCGGCGTGCCGTCGAAGCGGTAGCGCAGGCCCTGCCAGTTGTCCTGCAGCAGCTCGCCGGCAATGATCTTGCGGTGCCGGTCACGCGCGCGCTCGCGCTCCTCGGGCGGCATCGTGGCCTCGCGCCACAGCGTCAGCACCTCGCCCAGCGAGTTCAGGCCGTAGATCTTCAGCAGTGCCGGGTTGGCATACAGCAGGTCCTCGCCGCGCACCACCGCGACGCCCTGGTGCGAATGCTCGGTCAGCTGCAGGAAGCGGTCGCGCAGCCGGCGGGATTCGTCGTGCGAGCGGCGCACCGCCGCGTGCAGCAGCGCAAGGCCCAGCGTCAGCCGCAGCATCGCGGCGATGGTCGCCTGCACCGTGACGCCGGGCGGGCCCCAGACGACGAAGATGAACTGGTTGACGCCCAGCAGCATCAGCAGCAGCCCGGCCAGGCGCTCCGAGCCGCCATGGCGCCACAGCCAGACGGTGGCGACGAAGCCGGCCGCGATGTGCAGGCTCGCGCTGACCGCCTGTGCCGCCTGCGCATTCAGCGGCAGCAGCAGCGCCGCCACCAGCAGCAGCACCGCCCCGAGCGCGAAGCCCTGCATGCGCGTCGGCTTGCGCCCGGCCAGCCGGGCGCTGCCCATCAGCAGCAGCGCCAGGTACAGCGCCGACACGGCGACGATGATGACGGTGCCGGCGGCATCCAGCAGGGCGCTGTCCTGCTGCCGCATGCCGTAGGCGATCGGGATCAGCGCCTGGCTGACGAAGGCCCAGCCCAGGTCGCGCGAGAACAGCTGCGCGCGGTCGCCGCGCCACGCGAGCAGCAGCGCCCAACCCACGATCAGGTTGACGCAGGCGTTGATGGCGAGCGCGAGCAGCACGGTGTGGGATCGGTCAGGCTCAGCCGGCGACGCGCGCGTCGTCGAGGATCCAGCGCGCGGCGCGCTCGGCAATCATCAGCGTCGGCGAGTTGGTGTTGCCGCTGGTGATGGTGGGCATCACGCTCGCGTCGACGACGCGCAGCTTCTTGACGCCGTGCACGCGCAGCCGCGCATCGACCACCGCGTCGGCGTCGCGCGCCGGGCCCATCTTCGCGGTGCCCACCGGGTGGAAGATCGTCGTGCCGATGTCGCCGGCCAAACGGGCCAGCTCGTCGTCGCTCTGGAACTGCACGCCCGGCTTGATCTCCTTCGGGTGATAGGGCGCCAGCGCCGCCTGCTCGACGATGCGGCGCGTGACGCGCAGCGAATCGGCCGCGACGCGGCGGTCTTCGTCGGTGCTCAGGTAGTTGGCGCGGATGCTCGGCGCCACCGTGGGGTCGCCGCTTCGGATGTCGATGCGCCCGCGGCTGCCCGGGTTCAGGTTGCACACGCTCGCGGTGAAGGCATTGAAGCGGTGCAGCGGTTGGCCGAAGGCGTCCAGCGACAGCGGCTGCACGTGGTACTGCAGGTTGGCATGCCCTTGCGCCGGGTCGCTGCGCGTGAAGGCCCCGAGCTGCGACGGCGCCATGCTCATCGGCCCGCTGCGGCGGAACACGTACTCGGCGCCGATCATCGCCTTGCCCCACAGCGAGTTCGCCATCGTGTTCAGCGTGCGCACGCCGTCGACCTGGTAGACGGCGCGCACCTGCAGGTGGTCCTGCAGGTTGCCGCCGACACCGGGTGCGTCGCGCATCACCATCACCCCATGCTGCTGCAGCAGCGCGCGCGGGCCGATGCCCGACAGCTGCAGCAGCTGCGGCGTGCCGACCGCGCCGGTGCACAGGATGACCTCGCGCGCCGCACGCGCGCGGATGCGCTCGCCGCCGCCGTGCGGGATCACCTCGACACCGTTGGCCTGCGGCTCGCCATCCCACGAGCCGTCGCTCGGGCCGGGCTCCACCAGCACGCGCGCGATCTGCGCGCCGGTCCACACCTGCAGGTTGGGCCGGCGCAGCACCGGCCGCAGGAAGGCCTTGGCCGCGTTCCAGCGGATGCCGTTGCGCTGGTTGACGTCGAAGTAGCCGACGCCTTCGTTGTCGCCGCGGTTGAAGTCGCTGTTGTGCGGGATGCCGGCCTGCTGAGCCGCCTGCGCGAACGCATCGAGGATCTCCCAGCGCAGCCGCTGCTTCTCGACCCGCCATTCGCCGCCGGCACGCTGGCCGCTGCGGTCGAAGCCGGGCGCGGCATGGAACTCGTCGGCGCCCTTGTGGAAATCTTCGTGCTGCTTGAAGAAGGGCAGGCATTCCTGCCAGCTCCAGCCGGGGTTGCCGAGCGCACCCCAGTGGTCGTAGTCGCGCGCCTGGCCGCGCATGTAGATCATGCCGTTGATGCTGGAGCAGCCGCCCAGCACCTTGCCGCGCGGGTAGCGCAGCGAGCGGCCGTTCAGGCCCGGGTCGGCGTCGGTGTTGAACAGCCAGTCGGTGCGCGGGTTGCCGATGCAGTACAGGTAGCCGACCGGGATGTGGATCCACAGGTAGTCGTCGTTGCCGCCGGCCTCGATCAGCAGCACGCTCTTCGTCGCGTCGGCGCTGAGCCGGTTGGCCAGCAGGCAGCCCGCGGTGCCGGCGCCGCAGACGATGTAGTCGTAGGTGATTTCTCTCATCGTGGGGTCCGGCTCAGGGGATCAGCAACACCTTGCCGGTGGAGGCACGGCTCTCGAGCCGGGCGTGCGCCTGCGCGCCGTCGGCCAGCGCGAAGCGCGAATCGACCGGCACGCGCAGCCGGCCGCTGCGCACCCAGCCGAACAGCTCGCCGGCGCGGCTGCGGCGCTCGTCGGCGCTGGTCAGCACGTTCCACAGGTCACCGCCGGTGAGTGACTTGGAGGTGTCCATCAGCATGCGCGGGTCGACCGGTGCCGGGTCGCCGCCGGCCATGCCGTAGAACACCACGTGGCCGCGGGTGCGCGTGGCGGCCAGGCTGCCGGCCAGCGTGGCGCCGACCGAGTCGTAGACGACGTCGACGCCGCCGGGCGCGAAGGCCTGTGCGGCGGCCACCCAGTCCTGCGAATACAGCGCCACGTCGTCGGCACCGGCCTCGCGCGCCTGCGCCGCCTTGGCTTCGCTGGACGTCAGCCCGATCACCCGCGCCCCGAGCGCCTTGCACAGCTGCACCAGCAGCCCGCCGACGCCGCCGGCCGCGGCATGCACCAGCACGCTCTCGCCGCGCAGCAGCGCATGGCTGTCGCGCACCAGGTACTGCGCGGTCAGGCCTTGCAGCAGCACCGCGGCGGCGGTGTCGAAGCCGATGTCGTCGGGCAGCGGGATCAGCTTCGCGAGGTCGACCGCCACCAGCTCGGCGTTGGCGAACGGCATGTCGGCGAAGCCGACCCGGTCGCCCGGCGCCAAGCCGCTGCCGGCCGGCGCGCTGACGACCTCGCCCGCGCCTTCATAGCCGGCGATGAAGGGCGGCGAGCCTGCCAGGTGGTAGGTACCCTTGCGCCGGTAGACGTCGGCGAAGTTCAGCCCGATCGCCCGCGTGCGCACCAGGGCCTGCGACGGCCCGGGCTGCGGGTCCGGATGGGAGCGATAGCGCAAGACATCCGGCGCACCGAAGCTGTCGAAGCTGAGCACATTCATGGTGCGGCATGGTACGACTGCCTTTGTTGCGCGGACGCTGCGCCGTCGTTGGACCGGTGCCAAGTTTTTGGGTCAGGGCGCGCTTGTTGCGCTTGCTGACGTGTCGGCCGCCGCCAGCCCGTACCAGTCGAGCCGGCGCGTCGCCACCATCACCCCGGCCAGCACGCAGAACAGCAGCACCGCGCCGGTCACCAGCGAGGCCTGCTCCATCTGCAGCAGCGTGTACAACGCGCCGTACAGCGCGACGATGCCGGCCCCGAACAAGACCCCGGCGCGCCAGCCGCCCAGCATGTGCCGGCCGTAGAACGCGAGCAGCGCGACGCAGGCTGCAGCCGCCGCGGCATACGACGGGCCGAACGGGAAGTGCTCCGACAGGCTCAGCAGCAGCAGGAAGAACACGCTGATCGCGCAGCCCACCAGCAGGTACTGCACGGGGTGCACGCGGCGACGCAGCAGCAGCTCGACCATGCCGACCGCGACGAAGGTCAGGCCGACGAACAGCATGCCGTACTTGATGGCGCGGTCGCTGAGGGAATAGGGGTTCACCGGGTCGATGAAGTCGACGTCGAAGCTGTCCAGGCACGGCGCCTTGCCGCCTTCGCCGGGCACGCACAGCGCGACACCGTGCGCGAAGTCCTGCACGGCCGTCGTGGCCAGCGCCGACACCTGCCAGCTCGCCTCGAAGCCGTCGCTGCGCACCGTGCGCGTCGCGGGGTCCGGAAGGAAGCGGCCGTTGAATGATGGATGCGGCCAGTCGGCGCTGAGGTGCATGCGGCTGTCGCGACCGATCGGCACGACCGCGAAGGCCGACGTCCCCACCAGGTCCAGCGTCAGCGCCACCCGCAGCGGTGTCTCGCCGTTGCGGCGCGCCTCGGGCAAGGCGACGTGGAAGCCGCTCGGGTACTTGTCGTGCATCGTGCCCGGCTCGACGGCCAGCGGCTGGCCGTCGAGGGTGACCGCCGCCTGGCGGATTCCGCGCGCGTCGCTCACCGCGACCATCAGGTCCACCGGGTCGCACGCCAGTTGCGAGCCGGTGTGTTCGCGCTGCGGCCGCAAGGCAGCCAGCGATGCCCATTCGGCGGACACCTGCAGCTGCGTCGCATAGGTGTTGACCTTGAACAGGCCCCGGTAGCGCGCTTCCATCGCCAGCCTGGCGTCGATCGCATGGGTGCGCGGGACGGCACTGAGCCGGAAGTCGCGGCGCCGGTCGACCCGCTTGGCGTCCTTGCCGCTGCCTTCGGTCTCCTGCCAGCTCTCGCTGCACTGGGTCAGCAGCACCGGGCCGAGCAACGACTGGCGGCCGGCGTGGCTCTGCGCAATGCCCTGCTCGGCTTCCGACGCGCGGTATTGGCGTTCGAGCACCAGGCCCTCGATGCGCGACAGCGCCAGGCTCAGCAGGATCACGACGACGAGGATCGCCGAGCCCTTGACCACGATGCGGGGGAGTTTCATGCGCAGCTCCAGGAGTTGAAGCCGCGGACTGTGGCCAGCGCCGGTGAAGGCGCCATGAAGTCGCGGTGAAACCCGGTCAGTGGATGCTGCTGGCCAGGATCGGGAACAGCTTCACCAGCCCGTCGGACATCACCTCGACCGCCAGCGCGGCCAGGATCAGCCCCATCAGGCGCGTCATCACGTTGATGCCGGTCTTGCCGAGCACCCGCGCGATGCGGCCGGACGCGCTGAAGGCCAGCCACACCGCAATGCCGATCACCACGCCATAGCCGACCAGCACCGCGATCTCCCACCAGTGCCGCGTCTTGTCGGCGTAGATGACCATCGTCGAGATGGTCGCCGGTCCGGTCAGCAGCGGGATGGTCAGCGGCACCACCGCGATGCTGTCGCCGGCATCGACCTTGGTGTTGCCCTCGGTCACGTCCTCTTGCCGCGTCTCGGCCGGCTGCGCGTTCAGCATCTGCAGCGCCGAGATCAGCAGCAGCGTGCCGCCGCCGACCTGGAACGACGCGAGCGAGATGCCGAAGAACTCGATGATCTTCAGCCCCGCCAGCGCGCTGACCGCGATCACGACGAAGGCGCTGAACGCGGCGACGCGAATGGTGCGCTGGCGCTGTTCGCGGGTGAAACCCCCGGTGAAGTGGATGAAGAACGGGATCACGCCGATCGGGTTGACGATGGCGAGCAGGGCGACCAGCGGCTTGTAGATGTCCATGCGCCATTCTGATGGGGCGCCCTCAGCTCATGGCCAGTTCCCGCAGGTAGCGCAAACCCGGCACCGCGCGCGGGCCGTACCAGCTCAGCAGCTCGCCATCGACGCGCTGCACCCGGGCCTGCGGGCACAGGGCCTGCGCCAGCGCGACATGGCGGTCGCCGAAACCGAACGGCTCCGAACTCAGCAGCACGCGCTCGACCTCGGCCAGCCAGGCCTCGTCGCCGTGCACCACCGGATAGCGCGCCGCACCGTGCGGCCCGCCTTCGAGCGCCGGCTCGGTGTGCCAGGCGATGCGCGCCAGCATGCGCGACAGGTAGGTGTCGCGCGCGACCGTCATCCAGGGCTTGTGCCAGATCAAATAGAGCACGCGGCAGGGCCCACGCCCGTCACCGCGGGTTTCCCCTAGCTCGTGGCGCAAGGCCTCGCGCAGCGCCTGCGCACGCTCGGGCACACCGGGTTCGTCGTCGAAGACCCGGGCCAGCTGGTCGACCAGCGCGAGGTTGTCCTCGGGATCGCAGGGGTGCGTGACGATCACCTGCGCACCCATCCCGTGCAGGGCCGGCACGATGTCGTGCCGGTTCTCATCCACATTGACGAGCACGTGCGTCGGCGCGAGCCGGCGCAACGTGTCCAGGTTCACCGCCTTGGTGCCCCCGACCTTGGGCACGTCGCGAACGATGTCGTCGGGATGGATGCAGAAACCGGTGCGCGCCACCAGGCGCGGCCCCAGGCCGAGGGCGACGACCAGCTCGGTGAGGCTGGGCACGAGACTGGCAATGCGTTTGCTCATGGGAGGAAGAAGGTCGCGCTACAGGTTGTTCGAGGGACCCGATGCGGTCATCGGCGGTGACGGGCGGCAAGTCTTGCCGCAAGAAGCGACAGGGGCCGCAAACGAAGGCGCCATGCGGTCTGCAGCCGGGCTGCCCGAAAACAACACTTTTTGTTTCCCTCGGCTTGCCAGGGGTTTCCACAATTTGCACCGCTTCGCGCAATTACTTGATAATCAAAATTCTGTGTCTGGAAGCAGCGCCTTCACTTGAATGGTTCAGGATGGGTACACGCTCCACATGGTTCTCGTGACTTCAGGAAAGAAAGGCGCTCTCCATGGGCAATAAACTCTACGTCGGCAACCTCGCCTACAGCGTTCGCGACGACGATCTTCAACAAGCATTCGCGCAATTCGGCACCGTCTCGTCCGCCAAGGTCATGATGGACCGCGATACCGGCCGCTCCAAGGGCTTCGGCTTCGTGGAAATGGGCACCGACGCAGAAGCGCAATCCGCCATCAACGGCATGAACGGCCAGGCCCTCGACGGCCGTGCGCTGGTCGTCAATGAGGCCCGTCCGCGCGAAGAGCGTCCGGGCGGCTTCGGCGGCGGCGGTGGTCGCTCAGGCGGCGGCGGCTTCGGTGGCGGCGGTGGCCGCTCCGGTGGTGGCGGCGGCTACGGCGGCGGCGGTGGTGGTGGCGGCTACGGTGGTGGCGGCGGCGGTGGCCGCTCCGGCGGTGGCGGCGGCTACGGCGGTGGTGGCGGTGGCCGCTCCGGCGGTGGCGGCAGCTACGGCGGCGGCGGTGGTGGTGGCAGCCGCGGCGGCTACTGATCCCCGATCAGGTTCTCGAGAAAGCGGTGGGTGCGAAAGCGCCCACCGCTTTTTTCATGCGCGTGCGCGGCGCCGGCGCCACAGCAAACGGGCAATCCAGGCGGCCAGCAGCAGGGCCGCCGCCCACGGCAACGCACCGACGAGCACGGTGATCAACACGCCCAGGCTGGCGGCCACCACGTGGCCGGCGTCGAGCAGTGCATTGCGCACCGGTTGCCACATGCCGGCCTCGATGGCCTCGCGCCGCGCGTTGAAGCTCATCGAGACATGCACCTTGTCGGTCTCGTTGGCCAGCACCTTGCGCTGCGCGGCCAGCGCGTCGAGTTCGCTCTGCACCTGCACCAGCTCGCGCTCGACCTCGATCAGGTCCTTCAGCTTCGCGCCCGGCGTGGCCATCAGCACCCGCAGGTGGTCGCGGAAGGCGGTCTGGTTCTTCAGCCGCGCCTCGGTGTCGAGCACGGCGTCGGTCTTGTCCTCGGCGGTGCGCGCGTTGAGCCCGACGCGGCCGAGGCTGCCGACGCGCTTCAGGAAAGCCTCCAGCCTGTCCGGCGGCACGCGCGCCTCGAGCGTGGCGGTGGCCGGCCAGCGTTCGTCGTCGCGCTGCACCGATGCGTTCAGCACCTCGCAGCCGGCGGCCAGGCAGGCCTCGTTGGCCTGGCGCCAGGCGGCCTCGACGCCATCGGGCGCGGTGACGATGTTCAGCGTGTGGCGCACCGCCATGTAGCGGCGCGCGGCGATTTCGGCCTGGGCCTGGGCCGGGGCACCGCCGGAGGCCGCTTCCTTGGCCAGCCGCATCGACGGGGCGGCGGCCGGGGCCGCGGCATCCGCCGCCTGCGGCGCCTCGGACGATCCGCGCCCGCAGGCCGCAAGACTGCCGAGCACCAGGGCCAGCACCAGGACTGAAAGGGAACGCATGGGACGACTCTCTTGGAAGTTCAGGTCCCTGCTGATACGCGCGAGCCGACCCGGCGGGGTGAAACCCGCCGCCGATTCACTCCCCCTGGCGTTTCTTGCGCGGCCGCCCGGCCAGCGCCTTGTCGTACAGCCAGTTCGGCAAGGCCCGCATCAGCTTGGCGACGACGCCCATCTGCCACGGGATCACGCGGTAGCTGGCGCCGGCCTCGATGGCGCGGAACGCTTGGTCGGCGAACACCTCGGGCTGCATCAGGAACGGCATGCCGTAGCGGTTCTCGCGCGTCAGCGGCGTGTCGATGTAGCCCGGGCCCAGCGTGACGACCTTGACGCCGTCCGGCCGCAGCTCGCCGCGCAGGCTCTCACAGTAGGCGATCACCGCCGCCTTGCTGGAACAGTAGGCGCCATGCCCCGGCAGCCCGCGGATGCCGGCGACGCTGGCAATGCCGACCAGCCTGCCGCTGCGCCGCTCGCGCATCGCGGTGACGAAGGGCTGGAAGGTGGCCGCCATGCCGAGGTTGTTGGTCTCGTAGGTGGCGCGCATCACGTCCAGGTCGTCGAACACCGCGGTGTCGATGCCGATGCTGATGCCCGCGTTGGCGATCACGACATCGGGCACGCCCTGGGCGGCGATGCAGGCGCGGCCGGCACCGGTGATCGCGGCGATGTCGCGCACGTCGGCGGCGTACACCGCGAAGCGCGCGGCATCGAGCCCCTGCGCCCGCGCCCACTCATGGACCGCTTCGGTGCGCCGCGCCACCAGCGCGAGCCGGTAACCCGCCTGGTAGAAGCGCAACGCCAGCGCCTGCCCGATGCCGCTGGACGCGCCGGTGATGAAGACGAGGCCGGCGCTGCTCATTTGGCCTCCTTGGGGCTGAACACCGCCTTGGTGCGGCCGCCGAAGCGGATCACCCGGTCGAGGTGGCTGTATTCCATGCTGTCGGCGCGCAGCTCGGTGCCGCCCTGCGTGATGGTGACCGGCAGGTGCGACTTGATGCTCTCGGTGTCGAGGAAGGCATGCAGGAACTCGCTGCGGAAATCGAGCGGCACGCCACCATTGACGCCGTCGCGGATGATCTCGGCCTGGCCGATCAGCTGCACCTCGGTGGCATCGCCGTTGGCGATCGCGCGGCGCGCGGTGGCATGGGTCACGCGGCCGTCGGGCGTGACGGCGCGCAGCCGCACGTTGTCGATCTCGACGGTGTCGGTGTCGGGGTAGTGGCGCAGCACGTCGCCTTCGAGCTGGGCGCGCAGCTGGCCCTGCACGCTGAAGCGCTGCACCGCGAAGCTGCGCATCTCGTAGTCGGGCTCGTGGCGCAGCGGCGCGGCGACGCGTGGATCGTCCGCCAGCGGCGTGTTCTTCACCAACCACCAGGTGCCCATCGCCAACACGCCCATCAGCACCAGCGGCAGGTAGGCAGACAGCAACTCGACCAGCCGCCAGCGCAGCGGCTGCGGCGTGCGGCGCCCGCCCGGGCGCACCACCGCGGGTTCCAGCGTGCTGGACGGTGCGGCGTCAGCCTGCGCCATCGAGCGTGACGAGGTGGCCGCGCAGCAGCGCCGCGTAGCGCCCGGTGGCGGTGAGCAGCAGGTCGCAGAACTCGCGCGCCGCGCCGTGGCCGCCGTGGGCCGCCGTCACGTGGTGGGCGATCGCACGCACCTCGGCATGGCCGTTGGCCGGCGATCCGGCGAGCGCGGCGCGCACCAGCAACGGCAGGTCGGGCCAGTCGTCGCCGATCGCGGCGAGCTCGGACCAGTCGAGGCCCAGCGTCTTCATCAAGTCCTGCGCGGCGGCCAGCTTGTCGTGCACGCCATAGACCGCATGTGCGATCCCCAGGTCGGCGACGCGGCGCCGCACCGCCGGCGAATCGCGCCCGGTGATCACGATCGGCGCGATACCGCCCTGGGCCAGCAGCTTCAGGCCGTGGCCATCGAGCGTGTTGAAGGCCTTGAACTCCTCGCCGCGCTCGCCGATGTAGATGCGGCCGTCGGTCAGCACGCCGTCGACGTCGAAGATGGCGGCGCGGATGTCCTGCGCGCGCAGCAGCAGCTCGGGCGGGAAGCTCAGCACCGGCGTGATGTCGTCCAGGATCGCCATCAGATCACTTTGGCCCGCATCAGGTCATTGAAGTTCAGCGCGCCCACCAGCAGGCCCGTGCCGTCCACCACCAGCACGCTGGTGATGCGGTGCAGTTCCATCAGGTCGGCGGCGTCGACCGCCAGCGCGTCGACGCGCACCAGGCGCGGGTGGGGGTGCATCACGTCGGAGGCGGTCAGCGCGCGCAGGTCGCGGCCCTGCTCGATCAGGCGGCGCAGGTCGCCGTCGGTGAAGATGCCCAGCACCTCGCCGCGCTCGCCGGCGATGGCCGTGGCGCCCAGCCCCTTGCGCGTCATCTCGCGCATCATCTCGACGAAGGGCGTTGCCGGCGGCACGCGCGGCACCTCGTCGCCGCTGCGCATCACGTCGCGCACGTGGGTCAGCAGCTTGCGGCCCAGGCTGCCACCGGGGTGCGAGCGGGCGAAGTCCTCCTCGCGGAAGCCGCGCGCATCGAGCAACGCCACCGCCAGCGCGTCCCCGACCGCCATCTGCGCGATGGTGCTGGTGGTGGGGGCGAGGTTCAGCGGGCAGGCCTCCTGGTCGACGGCGCTGTTGAGCGTGATGTCGGCGTGACTGGCCAGGCTGGAATCGGGGCGGCCTGTCATCGCAACCAACGTGACACCCAGGCGCTTGAGCGCCGGCAGGATGGCGGCCAGCTCGTCGCTCTCGCCCGAATTGGAGATCGCCAGCACCACGTCGCCGGTCGTCACCATGCCCAGGTCGCCGTGGCTGGCCTCGGCCGGGTGCACGAACAGGGCCGGCGTGCCGGTGGAGGCCAGCGTGGCGGCGACCTTGCGCCCGACATGCCCGCTCTTGCCCATGCCCATCACGACCACGCGGCCGTTGCACTGCAGCATGGCCTTGACCGCCTGCGCGAAGCTGTCGCCCTGGCGGTCCTTCAGGGCCAGCAGGGCCTTCGCCTCGATGTCGAAGGTCTCGCGCGCCAGCCGCAGCACGCGCTCGACATCAAAAGAAACGGCGGGGAGGGAAGACAGTGGCATGGAAGAGCGGCTCGGGTCCGATAGGATCTGGCGATTGTAGGCACGCCCCTGACGACAGCGCTTGATGGCTTCCACCCTCGAACTCGTCCTGCTGTACCTGATCGCCGCCGTGGCCGGCGTGGTGGTGTGCCGCACGCTGAAGCTGCCGCCGATGCTCGGCTATTTGACGGTGGGCGTGCTGATCGGCCCGAATGCCCTCGGCCTGGCCAAGGATTCGGCCGGCATGACCTACCTGGCCGAATTCGGCGTCGTGTTCCTGATGTTCGTGATCGGGCTGGAGTTCAACCTGCCCAAGCTCAACAGCATGCGCAAGCTGGTGTTCGGGCTCGGTCTGAGCCAGGTGGCGCTGACGGTGCTGATCGCGCTGGCCGGCAACACCGTGCTGGGCTGGGGCCTGGCGCAGGTGGGCCGCAGCTGGGGCCTGCCCTGGCAGAGCGCGTTCGCGCTGGGGGGCGCGCTCGCGATGAGCAGCACCGCGATCGTCGTCAAGCTGATGGCCGAGCGGCTGGAGCTGGAGAGCGAGCACGGCCGGCGCGTGATGGGCGTGCTGCTGTTCCAGGACCTGGCCGTGGTGCCCTTCCTGGTGCTGATCCCGGCGCTGGGTGCGCCGCCCGAGACACTGGTGCCGGCGCTGGCCTATGCGGCGCTGAAGGCGGTCGTGCTGCTGACGGTGCTGCTGGTCGGCGGCCAGCGGGTGATGCGCTGGTGGCTGACGCTGGTGGCGCGGCGCAAGAGCGAGGAGCTCTTCATCCTGAACCTGCTGCTGGTGACGCTGGGGCTGGCCTGGATGACCGAGCACGCCGGCCTGTCGCTGGCGCTCGGGGCCTTCGTCGCCGGCATGCTGATCGCCGAGACCGAGTACAAGCACCAGGTGGAGACCGACATCCGGCCGTTCCACGACGTGCTGCTGGGGCTGTTCTTCATCACGGTCGGCATGAAGCTCGATGCCGAGACGGTGCTGCAGCAATGGCCGCTGGTGCTGCTGATGACGGTGCTGCCGGTGCTGTTCAAGTTTGCGCTGGTGACGCTGCTGGCCCGCTTGTCCGGCGCCGCCCCCGGGGTGGCGCTGCGCACCGGCCTGTACCTGGCGCAGGCCGGCGAGTTCGGCTTCGTGCTGCTGGCGCTGGCGACGCAGGAGCACCTGCTGCCGGCGCAGCTGCAAAGCCCGGTGCTCGCGAGCATGGTGCTGAGCATGCTGGCCACGCCGGTCATCATCATGTACAGCAACCGCATCGTGATGCGGCTGAGTTCGAGCGACTGGCTGATGCAGTCGGTGGCGATGACCAGCATCGCCAAGCGCGCGATCAACACCGAGGCGCACGTGATCATCGCCGGCTACGGCCGCAGCGGGCAGAGCCTGGCGCGCATCCTGGACGGCGAGCGCATCCCGTACATGGCGCTCGACCTCGATCCGGACCGCGTGCGCCAGGCCGCCGCCGCCGGGCAGAGCGTGGTGTTCGGCGATGCGGCGCGGCTGCAGAGCCTGATGGCCGCCGGGCTGGCGCGCGCCAGCGCGGTGGTGGTGAGCTACCACGACACGCCGTCGGCGATGAAGATCCTGCACCTGGTGCAGGCGCACGCGCCGACGGTGCCGGTGATTGTGCGCACGCTGGACGACAGCGACATCGAGCGGCTGCAGGCGGCCGGCGCGACCGAGGTGGTGCCCGAAGCGATCGAGGGTTCGCTGATGCTCGCGAGCCACGCGCTGGCGCTGGTGGGCGTGCCGATGCGGCGCGTGATCCGCATCGTGCAGGACCAGCGCGATGCGCGCTATGGCTTGCTGCGCGGCTACTTCCACGGTGCCGACGACGACACCGTCGACGAGCTGCTGCAGGCGCGGCTGCTGAGCGTCAGCCTGCCATCCGCCGCCGCGTGGATCGGCCAGCCGCTGTCGGCGCTGGCCTTGCACGCGGTGGGCGTCAACGTGGTGTCCGTGCGGCGCGCGTCGGGCGCGGTGACCAAGCCGCACGACGCGCTGGTGCTGGCGGGCGGGGACACGCTGGTGCTGTCCGGCCTGCCCGAGGCGCTGGCCCTGGCCGAAGGCAAGCTGCTCGGGCGCTAGCTGGCCGGTCAGGGCGCCGGGCAGGCGGGCATCAGCGCCCGCGTCGCGATCGTCGTCGGGTTGTCGTCGGTGCCGCCGGCATTGACCGTGTAGGCGCAGCCGTAGGCCGGGTCGGCGACGGTGGCCGGCGTCGCCACATCGTCGCCCGCCGGCTTCGCGCCGGTCTCGACCCAGGCCACCATGGCCGCGAACGCGCCGACCTGCTCGGCCACCGTGAAGTCGCAGTGGCTGGGAGCGCGCACCGCCCGCTGCACCAGCCAGCCGCCGTTGCCCTTGGCCTCGACACGCGCGCGGTAGACCTGCTCCATGTGGAACGGCACGTACAGGTCGCCCAGCGTGTGCAGGCTGACGACCGGGATCCTGAATTCGCCGTTCACCTTCGGGATCCAGCGCAGGCCGTCGCTGCGCAGCCGGTTGGCATCGGGTGCCGCGGTCGCCTTCGCGATCGAGGCATTGAACGAGGCCAGCAGCGCGTCGCTGGCACTGAACCTGTACGAGAAGCGGTGGGTGTCGATCACGCTCTTGTTCAGGATGCCGTTGACGGTGCCGTCGCCGCCGAAGGTGCCCCAGACGACGTTCTGCAGGCCGTTGTTCGCGAAGCCCTGGTCGAAGATCGGCCGCGGGCCGCCGGTCAGGTTCATCACCACCTCCTTGAGCTTGGCGCCCTGCGCGGTGGGCGTCGTGAAGGCGGTCTGGCTCGCGAACAGCGTGGTGCGCACGTCGGCCACCAGGCTCGCCCAGTCGGTGGTCGGAAAGCTCTTCGCCGGCACGCCGGCCAACTGCTGCGCCGCAAGCTGGTAGCCGGCGAAGTAGTCGAACAGCTCGGTGTCGCCGACCACGCCGCACATCGGCACCGCGCCGTCGTACTTCTGCTTGTGGACCGCGGTGGCGAAGGCCTCGTCCTCGATCGCGGCGGCGGTGATGTGGCCGCCCATCGAATGGCCGACCAGGTAGGTCCGGGTGGGCGCGGCCAGCGTGCGGCCGTTGGCGGCGGCAATCTGCACGAAGGCCTGGGCCAGCGCGTTGGTGTCCTCGACGCCGGCCCGCACGTCGTAGTAGTTCTTGCTGTAGCTGGAGGCCGCCCAGGCGAAGCCCTGCTCCAGCAGGTAGCGGCGGATCGACGGGGTGGTCACGACGAGCGCATTGCCGGTGCCGACGTAGCCGTGCGCATACAACACGAGCTTGCCGTTCCAGCCTGTCTTCGGCACTTCGATGCGGTAGCCGGCACCGCCTTGCACGCCGGTCCAGCGGTCGGTCTCGACGGCCAAGCCTGCGAGCGCGTCGAAGGCCAGCGCCGCCGGGTCGGCGGCGAAGCTGCTGCGGCCGTCCTGCGCACGCGTTTCCTCGGGGACCGGCACGGGTGCAGGCGCAGGGCCGTCGTCGCCGCCGCCGCAGGCGGAGAACAGCAGGGTGGAGGCGGCGGCGAATGCCGACATCCTCAGCAAGGATCGCTGATTCATGTGGGTGTCTCCTGTGTGTGCGTCGTGGTGCTCGCCGTGGCGCATCGGCCACGTGGCAGGACCAGCCTAGTTCGCGGGCCGGCTGGCGTCGCCCGGGCTAACCCGCCGCGGGCTGTCGCTTGCGGGACAAGGCGTCCTGCACGGTGGAAGCGAGGTCGAAAGAAGGTCCACAATGGCGCCCGTTCCCGACGGTGAGCCCCATGAACGAAGACACTCCGCTGGAAACAGCACGCGACATCATCAAGCGCAGCATCCGCACCGTGCCCGACTGGCCGGAGCCGGGCGTGCAGTTCCGCGACATCACGCCCTTGCTGGCGGACCCGCGCACCTTCCGCATCCTGATCGACGAGTTCGTGCACCGCTACTTCGACGTGCGGCCGAGCGCGATCGCCGGGCTGGACGCGCGCGGCTTCATCATCGGGTCGGTGCTGGCCTACGAGCTGAACATCGGCTTCATCCCGATCCGCAAGAAGGGCAAGCTGCCGTTCACGACGGTGCAGGAGACCTACGAGCTGGAGTACGGCTCGGCCACCGTCGAGATGCACACCGACGCGGTGAAGCCGGGCGATCGCATCGTGCTGATCGACGACCTGATCGCCACCGGCGGCACGATGGGCGCCGGCATGCGGCTGCTGCAGCGCCTGGGTGCGACGGTGATCGAGGGCGCGGCCATCGTCGACCTGCCGGAGCTGAAAGGGTCGCAGCGCCTGCGCGAAGCCGGGCTGCCGTTGTTCACGCTGGTGGATTTCGGCGGGCACTGAGGCCCTGCGCCGACGCCGGTCTCAGGTGACCGGGGTCTGGCGCGCGATGTTGGCGCGCATGCGTAGCGCCATCACCGAGCCGGCCGCCCGCACGAGTTCGAGCGCGAGGGCCGGCGTGCGCTGGGCCAGTTCTTCGAGCCGCGGGCCGCGCAGCGCCCAGACGATGCACGGCGTCATCGCCTCGACATTGGCCATGCGCGGACTGTCGAGGAACAGCGCCGGTTCGCCGACCACCGAGCCGGCACGCAGGATCGCGATGCGGTTGGCGCCGGGCGGGCCGCCGGTGACGAACACCTGCAGCGAGCCCTGGCCGAGGAAATACATGCTGCGGTCGGAGTCGCCCTGCTTGATCAGCAGGTCGCCGGCGCGGATGTCGTGCTGGGTCAGATACGGACCGATGATGCGCCACTGGTCAGGCGTCAGACGGGCGCGAAAAGCGTCTTCCGCATTCAGCGTCTGGATCGCCTGTACCAACTGCTGGAGTTCCATCGTGTCCTCTGCGAGATGACGCGCACTTGGGTGCGCGTTCGTGAATGTGTCGCGATTATCGATGCGTGGGGCGCATACCACAACAGCGCGGCGTAAGGGATGTGTCCGCCGGTCGGGGTGGCGGGTCCGTCTGTCGGTAGCGGCCGGGGCAGGCCGGCGCTACTTCCCGATGCAGAAGCGGCTGAAGATCTCGCCCAGCAGGTCATCCGACGTGAACTCGCCGGTGATCTGCGACAGCGCGGTCTGCGCGAGGCGCAGCTCTTCGGCCAGCAGGTCGAGCGCCGGCTCGGGCGATGCGGCCAGTTCGCGCGCCAGCGCGAGGTGCTCTGCGGTGTGGCGCAGTGCGTCGACATGGCGCGCACGCGCGATGAAGACGCCGTCCGGCGACGCATGCCAGCCGGCCAGCTGCAGCAGCAGCCGGCGCAGCGCCTCCAGGCCGTCGCCGGTGCGCGCCGACAGCGCGATGTGGTGGCCGCCGTCCGCCGGCCAGGCGGGCACGGCCGCCAGGTCGCTCTTGCTGTAGACGTGCACCAGGCGCTCGCCGGCCTGTCGCGCATCCGGCAGCTTCGCGGTGATCTGCGCCTCGGCCGCGTCGTATGCAGGTTCTCCCAAACGCGTCAGGTCGTGCAGGAACAGCACCGCATCGGCCTGGCCGATGGCGTCCCAGCTGCGCGCGATGCCGATGCGCTCGACCTCGTCGCCCGCCTCGCGCAAGCCGGCGGTGTCGACCACGTGCACCGGCACGCCATCGATCTGGATGGTCTCGCTGACCTTGTCGCGGGTCGTGCCCGGGATCGGCGTGACGATGGCCAGCTCGGCACCGGCCAGCGCGTTCAGCAGCGAGCTCTTGCCGACGTTGGGCTGGCCGGCCAGCACGATCTGCATGCCTTCGCGCAGCAGCGCGCCCTGTCGCGCCCGCGCCAGCACTGCCGCCACGTCCCGCGCGATCGCGTCCAGGCGGCCGCGCGCGTCGGCCTTCTCGAGGAAGTCGATCTCCTCTTCGGGGAAGTCGAGCGTCGCCTCCACCAGCATGCGCAGCGACACCAGCCGGTCGCGCAGCGCGTGCACTTCGTCGGAGAAGGCACCGCTCAGCGAGCGGCTGGCCGAGCGCGCGGCCGCCTCGGTGCTGGCCTCGATCAGGTCGCTGACGGCCTCGGCCTGCGCCAGGTCGAGCTTGTCGTTCAGGTAGGCGCGCTCGGTGAACTCGCCCGGTTCGGCCAGGCGCAGGCCGGTGTCGCGGCCGAGCTCGAGACAGCGCGCCAGCAGCAGCTGCAGCACCACCGGGCCGCCGTGCGCCTGCAGTTCGAGCACGTCCTCGCCGGTGTACGAATGCGGCGCCGGGAAGTACAAGGCCAAGCCGCGGTCGATCGCCCGGCCCTGCGCATCGATGAAGGGCAGGTAGGTCGCATGGCGCGGCTGCAGCGTCCGCTGGAACAACGCCGCGACCAGCGGCTTCAGGTCGCGCCCCGACACCCGCACGATGCCCACGGCGCCGCGCCCGGGAGCGGTGGTGATGGCGATGACGGGATCGTGGTGGCGCGGCAGCATCGCGCGATTGTCGGGGAAGCTGAAACGACAAACCCGGGCGACGCCGACGCGTGGCCCGGGTTGAAGATGGCGCGGGGGGAAGCGCCGGTACAGCCGAATCATCCTCCCGAGCCGCTGGAGCGATCGTTGCGCCGGCAGCAGCGAGGAGATTGCTGCGCCGGTTCGTTCGCCTCAGCGGGTCTGCCCCGCATTGACTGGTGGATCGCCGGTTCGAGACCGTCTTTCCATGGCGTGCATCGTCGCGCGTGCGCAGGCTGCGGACAAGCCCCCGGTTGGGGGGACGTATCCGCGGGGTGCTACTTGCCGAGCACCCCCAGCTGCTTGTTGATCAGCCACTGCTGCGCGATCGACAGGATGTTGTTCGTCAGCCAATACAGCACCAGGCCGGCCGGGAAGAAGAAGAACATCACCGAGAAGACCAGCGGCATGATCCACATCATCTTGGCCTGCACCGGATCCGGCGGCGTCGGGTTCAGCCAAGTCTGCAGCAGGCTCGACAAGGTCATCAGCAGCGGCAGGATGAAGTACGGGTCCTTGGCCGACAGGTCGGTGATCCAGCCGATCCACGGCGCGTTGCGCATCTCCACCGTCGACAGCAGCACCCAGTACAGCGCGATGAAGA
>Ga0209758_1000209_pt1 | contig 128038 bp, 110 predicted proteins | sample AraplaMF_Col_mMF_FD_184258 | JGI IMG/M metagenome (GOLD analysis project Ga0209758, IMG submission 184258) | Arabidopsis root microbial communities from the University of North Carolina, USA - plate scrape MF_Col_mMF (SPAdes) (version 2) | ecosystem: Host-associated > Plants > Roots >... | reverse complement strand
TCGAACGTTCGGGCGCCCCCTCGAAGGATCCCGACGCCCAATTGGCGGCCGGCCTCTGGAACGTCTACTACGACATCCCCAATTTCCGGGCCACGACTTACGAGGCGCAGGGGCTGTCGCCGAGCACCACCTGGCGGTCCGTGGGTGCCTCGACGGCCGGCTTCTTCACCGAGAGCTTCATCGACGAGTTGATCCACGCCGCCGGACTCGATCCGATGGAGGCGCGGATCGCGATGTGCAACGTGCCGCACTATCGCAAGCTGCTGGAGACTCTGGCGGAGATGTCGAACTGGAAGGGGCCGCTCGGCAAGGGAAAAGGGCGCGGCGTTGCTTTCGTGGAATCGTTTGGCACGCCGACCGCTGAGGTCGTCGAGGTGACGGCCACGGACCGGGGCATCAGGATCGACAAGGTTTGGGCCGTGGCCGACGTCGGAAAGGTGATCGACCCCGTCAATTTCGAGAGCCAAATGCAGGGCGGCGTCGTCTGGGGCCTCGGCCACGCCATCAACTGCGAGCTCACCTACGCCCAGGGCGCGGTGCAGCAGACCAATTACAACCACCATGAAGCCATGCGGATCTATCAATGCCCGGTCATCGAAGTTCGCGGGCTGGAGAACGATCCGAAGGTGAGGGGCATCGGAGAGCCGCCGGTTCCGCCGGCCGCGCCTGCGCTCGCCAATGCGATCTTCGCGGCCACCGGAAAGCGCATCCGCGAAATGCCCTTCAACAAGTTCATTGATTTCGTGTGAGGCGAGCCATGAGGAGATCTCTAGTTGCGGTCGTCTTCGCGGCTTCTGCCGTCGCGGCGCTCACCGGGATCGTTGCGGCCAAGGACGAGGCCGCAAAGGACGTGCTGCCGCCCGGCAGTGTCAGCCGCGTCCAGGGACTGGAAGCCTGGAAGCGGATCGAAGCGGTGGTGACCCATCCACGTTGCGCCAACTGCCATGTCGATGCCAAGGCCATCCCGATCTGGACCCCGGCGGGCGAAACCAAGCCGCGCGCGCATGGCATGAACATCCACGGCGGCGAGAGCCGCATCGGCGCCGAGGCGATCCCGTGCGCGACCTGTCATATGACCTCGACCCAGGCGAACGAGCCTGCGCCCGCGCCGCCGCGCGCCGGCATCGACTGGCAGCTTGCGCCGGTGGCGTTCATCTGGTTCGGCAAGAGCGGCGCCGAGATCTGCGCGCAGATGAAGGATCCCAAGCGCAATGGCGGCCGCGACGCCGCCGGCCTCGTCGATCATTTGCGGCACGATGCCTCCTTGAACGGCTTCATCCCGCGGGGTTGGGCGCCCGGGGCAGGCCGCTCGACGCCGCCGGGCAGCTTCGAGGATCACGTCAAGGACATGGCAATGTGGGGCGCGGCCGGACAGCCCTGCCCGAACTGACCGTTCTCTGCGTCGCGCCAAGGCGATCCCAATCGTAGAGCCAGGATCCCGGCAACGAAAATATTGATCGGCCAGTCCTGGTGCTCTGGCCGCCTGAACGCACAGCGTTGTCGAAAGGAGAAAACCGTGACCCAACATGTCCTCTTCATTGTCACCAACGCCGCCGTGATCGGTCCGCATAGTCGCAAGACCGGCTTCTTTTTTGCCGAGGTCGCCCATCCTTTCGAGGTGCTCGACAGGGCTGGGGTCGCGGTGGAGTTCGCGTCCCCGGCCGGGGGATGGACGCCTTACGACGCGTACGACGAGAAAGATCCCGCTCAGAAGGATTTTCTCGCGAGCAAAGCCTTTCGCCGCTTGAACCACAGTCGCAAATTGTCCGAGGTGGACGCCGCCGACTACGACGCCATCCTGGTGCCCGGCGGTCTTGGGCCCATGGTGGACATCCAGCGCAATGCAGCAGTCCAGAGTGCCGTCGTGCGTGCCTGGAGCACTGGCAAGCTCGTCGCCGCTGTTTGCCACGGGCCGTGCGCGCTGCTTGGCGTCGACCTTGGCGATGGCGTCCCTTTCGTGCGCGGCAAGAAGCTCACGTCCTTCTCGAAGAAGGAAGAGTACGACTACGCCCGCGATGATGTGCCTTACGAGCTCGAGGATGCGTTGAGGGCAGAGGGTGCCGAGTACTCATCCACGGCCAACTGGCAACCTCACGTCGTGGTCGATGGCCGGCTCATCACGGGGCAGAACCCCGCGTCGGCCGGAGCGCTGGGAAAAGAGTTGCTGGCCGCCCTCAAGGATAAGAGCACTGTCGCGAAAATCTGAAGATTCGCAGCGTACGGAATTCGAGAGGGATGGGCTCGGCATCCGAGGCCGCGCTTGCCCCTCGCAAGGGGAGCTATCGAATGACGCAATTGCCATCCAAGATTACCGCGATCCTGGTTGCTCGCCCGGGCAAGTCCGCTGAACTGAGCGCATTGCTTGTCGGCATGGCTCCGCATTCCAGGGCCGAGCCTGGCAACCTGCGGTGGGATGTCTGGCGCGACATATCGAACGAAGATCGCTACGTTCTCGACGAACTGTACCGCGACGTTGCGGCCGTCGAAGCTCACCGGGCCTCGCCGCATTACCAGGTCTATCTCGCCAAAATTCCCGAGTTGGCTGATCGGACGGCAGTGATCCTGGAAGCGGTCGAGGTTGGGGACAGGTGAACGGGATCGGCGAAGCTTCGTCGTCGCCGCATTTGCGGAACCTGCTCTCCAGATTTCAGCTCTGCTCGATCCGGGGTACAATCGGTTGCGTTGCCCGACGGGCAAAACACGCCAGCGCTGGGTCGAGAGCTCTCCGCTAAAATATTCGTATTTACAGAAATTCGCTTTTGCCGTACAAGCCTGGACATCCCGCCCGCCACGAGGGGCGTTTCGCGATCGTCACGAAGCGCGGGCCGGGATGCGGTGGCCGCGACGGCGTCGGCGCGTCGATGTGGGTTGCAGGGCGGGGGAGACCCGTGAGCAACGGCAGGCGCGATACGACACGGCGCTGACAGCGTCCTTCGTTCGGTCCCGGCGGCGAGCGCACGCCAGTCCCGGGAATGCGGATGAGAGATGTGCGCGGACGGAGAAGTCGTGTGGTCCTGACGCCCGGGGTTCTGGCGTCAAGTCTTGGCGGAGATGTGGCGGCCAACCGGCACGTGCATCGATCATCCGCAAGGCGACGGGGGCAATAGTGCAACGCTCCCCGGGGAGAGCACGAAGGACACCGTGAAAACCATCGCGCAGGGAAGGCCGGATGTTCCGGCATCACCTGTCGTCCACCCCGTGCGCTTTTTTTGAAGCACACGCGGGACTTCGGGTGCCAGCCGGCGCCCGGCCTTCCCTGCGCCCTTGCTTCGATAAGGGCGGAAGCGAACAGCAAAGCTCGGGCGAAACATGCCGCGAGGATGCGCAGCCACGTCCATCGCCAAACAACGGTCTCGTGCCCCGGACGCAGCGCAGCGTCCCCGGCGATGCGAAGCATCGTCCGGTGCGGTGCGCTGCAGAGCCGGGGCCCATGTATCAGCGGAATGCGCAGCCTTCCGGGTCCCGGCTCTGCGCAGCAGCGTAAGCACGCTGCAGCGCGTCCGGGACACGAGAGGCGCGTTCTAGGGCGATGTCATCTCCCCACACTCCGTCATTGCGAGGAGCTCTTGCGACGAAGCAATCCAGAGTCTAACCGCCGAGGGATTCTGGATTGCTTCCGCCTTCGCCAAAGGCTTCGGCGGACAAGTCGCTGCGCTCGCAATGACGGAGTCTGCTGAGACGTCGATGCCTACTACCGCGACCGCTGCCCCGCTACGCCTTCTCCTCCAGCGCGCGGCGCAGCCTGCGGATGATGACGCCGCGGGCACGGTCGTCGGCAGCGGCCCCCATCCTGTCGTTGATGTCGAGCATGAGCTCGGACATCTCGTTGTGCCAGTCGAGACGGGTCACGGCCTCCGGCGCGAGCCGCCGGCGGTGATCGACGTCGAGCACGCGCGGCTCGGGCGCGGCGAGCTCGTAGATGTCGTCCAGCATCGGCTGGTAGACCTTGGCGGCCGGAATGATGCGCTCGGCGACACGCTCGGCAAGTCCCGCAATCGCGCCTTCCTCGCCATGGACCAGGAACAGCCCGCGGGCGATGGGCCGGCGCGCCGCGATCCAGCTGGCGATGCCGGCGCCGTCGGCGTGGCCCGAATATTCGTCGATCATGCGGATGCGGGCCGCGACCTTGATCTCCTCGCCCTGGATCCGCACGGCCTTGGCTCCGTTCTGGAGGAAGCGGCCGAGCGTGCCGTTGGCCTGGAAGCCGGCGAGCAGCACGGTGGCGCGTTCGTTCCAGAGCCAGCGCTTCAGATGATGGCGGATGCGGCCGGCATCGCACATGCCGCTTGCGGCGATGATGATGTGGAATCCGGACAGGCGCATGATCGCCTTGCTCTCGTCCGCGGTCTCGGTGAACTTGAGATGCGGCGAGTTGAGCAGGCGCGTGGCATCGACGGACGGGTCGAGGCTCTCGGCATGCCGGCGAAACACTTCGGTGGCGCGGATTGCGAGCGGCGAATCGAGGAAGATCGGTGCGGTCGGAATCTCGCCGTGCTCCATCAGGTCGACCAGATCGACGATCAGCTCCTGGGTGCGCTCGACCGCGAAGGCGGGCAGCAGCAGCGCGCCGCCGGCGGCCGCCGCATCGCGCACCTCGGCGGCGAGGTGCTTGCGGCGAAGGGCAGGGGTCGTGGCCTCGCGGACCCGGTCACCATAGGTCGATTCCGAGATGACGTAGTCGAAATCGGTTGGCGCTTCGGGATCGGGCTGCAGCAGCTTGGCCTCCGGCCCGACGTCGCCGGAGAGCAGCACGCGCAGCGGACGTGGCGCGCCCTGCTCGGCGATCTCCAGCTCGATCGAGGCCGAGCCGAGCAGATGCCCGGCGTTCCAGTAGCGCGCGCGGACGCCCGGGATCACGTCGGTCCAGCGCTCGTAGTCGACCGCGCGAAACGACTGCAGCGATGCGATCGCGTCGGCCTGCGTGTAGATCGGATGCACCTCCTTGCGCCCGCGCGAGGCGTTGCGCCGGTTGAGCTGCATGACTTCCGATTCCTGGATGCTGCCGGCGTCGGGCAGCATGTAGGAGCAGAGATCGATCGTGCCGCGCGTTGCCAGGATCGGTCCCTCGAAGCCCGCGCGCACGAGCTTCGGCAACAGACCGCTGTGGTCGATATGGGCATGCGTGAGCAGCACGGCATCGATATCGGAGGGACGAAACGGAAAAGCGCCGTAGTTGAGCTCTTTCAGCGTTTTCTGGCCCTGGAACAGGCCGCAATCGACCAGGAAGCGGCCGCTTGCGGTCTGGAACAGATAGCTCGCCCCGGTCACGGTGCGGGCGGCGCCGCAAAATCGAACGGTGATGCTCATGGAATCGTCTCCGGAAGCTGTGTCGTCGGTAGCTCGGACCGCAAGACGGCCGCGAGACTTGCGTCGAGCGCAATCGCATTGGTCGGATGCGGCACGCTGTCGGTCGAGCGGATCGACCGGATGCCGGCCTCAGTGAATGCAGGGATCATCGCCGGTGGGAACAGCGCGTGCGTCACGACCGCATCGACGGCGCTCGCGCCCATCGCCGTCAGCGCCTTGGCCGCGGCAATCAGCGTCGTGCCGGAGGAGACGATGTCGTCCACCAGCAGCGCGGGCCGTCCCGACAGCAGGCCGGGATCGGCAAAGCCGATGGAAACGGAACGATCGCCGTGCCGCGTCTTCTTCGCCACCGTATGCTGCAATCGCAGCCGGCGCGCGATGTCGTTCACCCAGGGCTCGGATTCCATGTCGGGTCCGATCACGACGGTTGTAGGGTCGATGCCGCCCGTCGCCAGCGCGCTCGCGATCGCCGGCATGGCGGACAGGTTCTCGGCTTCGATGCCTGGAAAGACCGACCTGATGTCGGGAGTGCGATGCAGGTGCGCATCCACGGTGACGATGCGGTCGACGGTCCTTGCGAGCAGACCGCCCATGGCGCGCTGGCTGATGGCCTCGCCGGCATGAAAGGCAGCGTCCTGCCGCATGTAGCAGAGATAAGGCGCGACCAGCACCAGCCGCTTCGCGCCGCCACGTCGCAACGCCTCCGCGGCGAACAGCAGGGCGATCAGCTTGTCATTGGGTTGATCGAGCGGGGCATAGAGGAGGGTGGTGTCGGCGGCCGGCGCGACGGCGACGCGCAGCTCGCCGTCCGGAAAACGATGCACGGCGATCTCGGCGCAGGAAAGCCCGAGCCGGGCCGCAAGGCGCTTCGCCGCATCGCGGCCGTCGGGCAGTGTCTGGAGCGCGACCGTGCTCACGAGGTTGACTTGCCCTGCGGGGCCTCGTCACCGTTGACGACGTAGCCGGTCTCCTCGGCGGCGGCATCGGCAACCAGATCATGCTCGGGGCGGTCGAACGTGTAGACGCGATAGAGCGGCTCGCCCTGCTCGACGCGATCGCCGATCTTCTTGAACAGGCGAATGCCGGCGCCCTTGTCGAGCGGCGCGCCGGCGGTGCGGGCGAGGCGGTTCAGACGCAGGCAGTCGATCGCGGACACGGTGCCGTCATGCGTCGCCTTGACGTCGAAGCTGAGCGATCCCAGCTCGTTGCTGCAGGTCGACGGGCCCTGGGCGTCGATGATCTTCTGCATCTGCTTCAGCGCCGCGCCGCTGTCGAGCAATTCGCGCGCCCTCGCATAGCCGGCGCCGCCGCGCAAGCTCGGATCGTATTCCAGCAGATGCGCGGCGAGCCGCAGCGATTTCTCGCGCAAGTCGCGCGGCGCATCGGGATCGTTGCCGAGCACCGCCATGACGTCATTGGCCTCGAGCACCGGCCCGATGCCGTTGCCGATCGGCTGGCTTCCGTCGGTCACGATCACCTCGACCGAGCGGCCGAAGCGGTCGCCGACGAATTCGAACAGCTTGCGCAGCCGCATCGCCTCGACGCCGTTGGTCACCTTGGCGGTCGGCCCGACCGGAATGTCGATCAACAGATGGGTCGAGCCTGCCGCGATCTTCTTGGACATGATGGAGGCGACCATCTGCTCGCGGGTATCGAGGCTGAGCGGACGCTCGACCGAGATCAGGACGTCGTCGGCCGGCGACAGGTTCACGTGCCCGCCCCAGATCAGGCAGCCGTTGCAGGCCGAGACGATCGCCTTCATCTCCTCGACCCCGACATTCACCCGCGCCAGAACCTCCATCGTGTCGGCGGTGCCGGCAGGCGAGGTGATGGCGCGCGAGGAGGTCTTGGGGATCGGCAGGCCGTGGGCGGCGACGATCGGCACCACGACCATCGAGGTGCGGTTGCCGGGGATGCCGCCGATGCAATGCTTGTCGACGACGACGGGGGTCGGCCATACCAGTTGCGTGCCGGCCTGGGCCATCGCACCGGTGAGGGCGAGCAGCTCGTCGCTGGTGATGAAGCTCGCCGAGCCGATCAGGAAGGCGGCGATCTCCATGTCCGAGTAGCGATAATGGGCGAGGTCGTTGATGATCGCGCCGATCTCGGCCTGGCTCAAGGTTCGTCCGCGGATCTTCGCGCGCACCGCCTCCAGGCTCTCCGGAGGCGAGGCGGGCCTGACCGTGACCTGCGTGCCCGCGCCTTGCGCGAAGCGCCGCAATGCCGGCTCGGAGAGTCCGATCTCGTCAGGCGCCACCAGCGTATCGTCGTCCGTGATCAACAAGGTCGCCAGCATGACCTTGTCGCCGTGACGGAGCTCGACGCGGCTGAAGCCGCGGAAGATCTCGGCGCGCAACGCCTTGGACCGCCTGGAGAGGACGACGACGTTCTCGCGGCCGGTATCGAGCCGGACGCGGCGGATCTTCAGTTGGGAGTGCGGAAGCTCTGGATGCATGGACGGGCCGGCTCGGAGGAAACTCGGCCTTCATGCTTAGACGTGGCGGCCCTGATGCTGTTGACGCAGATCATGGCCGGCGCGGCGGCACCGGGCGTTACTTGATCGCCGTGCTGACCGCGTTGAACTTGCTGTTGAGCAGGGCGCCGCCCGTGTTGTTCACGGCGGTCACGATCGCCAGCGCGATCCCCGCGGCGATGAGGCCGTACTCGATGGCGGTCGCACCATTCTCATCGGCAAGGAAAGACCTAAGCAAACGCATTGCCCAACTCCTGTTGATCCGATCCAACGTATGGTCGCGTCGTCATCGAATTCGTCAATAGATCGAATAAGCTTGATGCGCCAAAAATTAAGCCCGCGCATCGCGCCTCCGCTGATACGACGGCAGTCATTAAATTAAGGTTCCGCCGGTGCGTCCAAATGGATTCAAATCGGCAGGCCATCGTGCGGGGGCGAGCGCCGGGAGGCGGCTCGCCATGGCGGTCGCATCGGGAGGAGGGTGCCGCTTAACGGATTGTTGAGGCTGTTTGCCGAGGCCAGCGCGTTCATCGGCGCCGGCCAGGCGCATTCAGAGCCCGCAGCATGGCGATACGGGCGAACATCACCCAGCCGCCGCCCGTCTCGGCCGCGTTGATCAAGGTCTCGACGGCGGTCTGCCAGTGCGGCTCGTGCAGGGCGTCCTCGGGCAGCTGCATGATGTAGTCCGCAGCGTCCTGGAGCGTGTGCAACGTGCGCTTGCTGCTCACGCGAACCGGATCGTCGAACGCCGTCGACCAGGGCATGTCAGGCCGCCTGATCCGCGAGGAGTGACATCACGGCGTGATTGATGCGACGCTGTCAGCCCGCCTTCTTCGCCCGCGCCGGCGCGCGGACCGGCTTGTCGGCTGCCTTCTTCGGGGCATCCTTCGCCTTTGCCGCAGCGTCCTTGCCGCCCTTGCCGGAAATCGGCAGCAGCATCTCGCGCTGGCCCTCGACGCGCTTCTTCGGCTTCTTGGCCTTGGCCTCCTTGGCGACCTTCGCCGCGGGCGCTGTGTCCTTCTCGTTCGCGATGCTCTTCTTCAGCGCGTCCATCAGGTTGATGACGTTGCCGCCGGTCTTCGGCGCCGCCTTGGCCGCGATCGGCATGCCGCTGCGCTTCTTGTTGATGAGATCGATCAGGGCGGTTTCGTAATGGTCCTCGAACAGCTCCGGCTCGAACGCGCCGGACTTCTTCTCAACGATGTGCCTGGCGAGGTCGAGCATGTCCTTGGTGAGCTTCACGTCCTGGATATCGTCGAAATATTCCGTCTCGCTGCGGACCTCGTAGGGGTAGCGCAGCAGCGTGCCCATCAGCCCGCTCTCGAGCGGCTCGAGCGCGATGATGTGCTCGCGGTTGGTCAGCACCACCCGGCCGATGGCGACCTTGTCCATGCTGCGGATGGTCTCGCGGATCACGGCATAGGCGTCGTGGCCGACCTTGCCGTCCGGCACGAGATAATAGGGGCGGATCAGATAGCGGTTGTCGATATCGGTCTTCGGCACGAACTCGTCGATATCGATCGTGTGCGTGGAATCGAGCGCGATCTCATCGAGCTCGTCCTTGGTGACCTCGATGTAGGTATCGGTGTCGACCTTGTAGCCCTTGACGATGTCCTCGGAGGTCACCTCGTCACCGGTCTCGGCGTCGACCTTGAGGTACTTGATCCGGTGGCCGGTCTTGCGGTTGATCTGGTTGAAGGAGACCTTCTCGGTATCCGAAGTGGCCGGATAGAGCGCAACCGGGCAGGTCACGAGCGACAGACGCAGAAAACCCTTCCAATTGGCGCGGGGGGCCATGGGCTACTCCAAACGCAACAGGGACAGACTTATGAGGATACCATCGGGGAACAACGAATCAAAGCAAGGTCGGTTGCTGAATCTTCCAACTGCGTTAACCGGCCGCGAGGCCGTGCTGTCGCTGCCCGATCCGAGCGTAAAAGCCGGAACATCATATCCAATCACGCGTTGGCCCTGACATCAGCTGCGAGGAGGTCGCGGCTAACGAAGCGACATCCAGATTGAGGGCATCATGGCAACCACGCGAGAGCAGCGTCAGATCGTGGAAACTCCGACCGAGGCGCGCCAGGGCGAGCCCGGGCCTTCGGTGGCGGCGCTGCTCGCCATTTCGACCGGGCTTGCGATCCTGATCCTCGCCGTCATCTGGTTCGTGTTCTTCCGGACCTGACGGCCGAATTCACGGGAAGGGCGGACCTTCCGGCTGCCGCGGGCACGCGGCACATTGCGCCCGTCCTGCCGCCGGTCCGTCCGGCCGCAGGGCGGGCGCAGTCGCGTCGGCGATGGACATCGTATATGACCAAAAAGTAACGCGGCAGGTTCCCCGCGTTCATATTCAGTTCACGCCGGAATTGCTCATCTGGTGCGGTATTGTCGCGGTCTATTTCTGGAGAGAAGCGTGCGCCTGCTCGTTGTTGAGGACGACCCTGATCTCAATCGCCAGCTCACCAAGGCGCTGACCGACGCCGGCTATGTCGTCGATCGGGCCTTCGACGGGGAGGAGGGGCACTATCTCGGCGACAACGAGCCGTATGATGCCGTCGTGCTCGACATCGGCCTGCCGAAGAAGGACGGCATCTCGGTGCTGGAGGCCTGGCGCCGCAACGGCCGCACCATGCCGGTTCTGATCCTCACCGCCCGCGACCGCTGGAGCGACAAGGTGCAGGGCTTCGATGCCGGCGCCGACGATTACGTCGCAAAACCGTTCCACCTGGAGGAAGTGCTGGCGCGCATCCGCGCCCTGCTGCGCCGCTCCACCGGCCATGCCCAGAGCGAGCTTAGCTGCGGTCCCGTCACGCTCGATACCAGGACCGGCCGGGTCAGCGTGTCAGGCAATCCCGTCAAGATGACCTCGCACGAATATCGGCTTCTGGCCTACCTGATGCACCATTCCGGGCGGGTGGTCTCCCGCACCGAGCTGGTCGAGCATCTCTACGACCAGGACTTTGACCGCGACTCCAACACCATCGAGGTGTTCGTCGGCCGCATCCGCAAGAAGCTCGACGTCGACATCATCCAGACCGTCCGCGGCCTCGGCTATCTCCTGACCCCGCCGGCCACCTGACGCGTTCCGGGGCTTGACGGGTCGCCCGACAGGGGCCTTGGTCCGGTCATGACCTCCGACGCCCCGCCATCCTGCGCCTCCCGGGATATTTCCGATGGCCGCTAGCTCACTTGCCAACCGACTGTTCCTGTCGGCGACCGCCTGGCTCGTGGTGATCCTGGCCATCACGGGCGTGGTGCTGTCGTCGGTCTACAAGAACGCCACCGAGCGCGCCTTCGACCGCCGGCTCAACCTCTATCTGCGCACCCTCATCGCCGAGGTCGCGACCCCCGACGAGCCGCCGGACCGCCAGTTCCAGTCGCTGGGCGAGCCCCTGTTCGAGCTGCCGCTGTCGGGCTGGTACTGGCAGATCACCCGGACCGACACCGAGAAGCCGGAGGTGCGCTCCTCGCGCTCGCTCTGGGACAAGAAGCTGCCGAAGCTGGAGGAGCAGGGCACCGAGCTCACCGCCGCCGGCATTCGCCTTGCCTATGTCGACGGGCCCGAGGGGCAGAACCTGCGCATGGTCGAGCGGCCTGTCGACCTCGGGGCCGACGGCAAGTTTCTCGTCAGCGTCGCCGGCGACGACACCGAGATTTTCGACGAGACGCGCAGCTTCGACTATTATCTCGGCGGCACCTTCACCGCGCTCGGCATCGTGCTGCTACTGACGACCGTGTTCCAGGTCCGTTTCGGCCTGGCGCCGCTCAAGCGCATCTCGGAATCGATCGCCGACATCCGCTCCGGGCGGGCGGAGCGGCTCGAGGGCGAATTCCCGGTCGAGATCGCGCCATTGGCGCGCGAGACCAACGCGCTGATCGATGCCAATCGCGAGATCGTCGAGCGCGCGCGCACCCATGTCGGCAATCTCGCCCACGCGATCAAGACGCCGCTCTCGGTCATCGTCAACGAGGCCGGCGCCCACATCGCCGATCCGTTCGCGGCCAAGGTGATGGAGCAGGCGGACGTGATGCGCGACCAGGTCGCCCATCATCTGGAGCGAGCCCGCATCGCAGCGCGGGTTTCCGTGGTCGCGACCGTGACGGAGGTGGCGCCTGCCATCGAGGCGCTGCGGCGGACCATGGAGAAGATCCATCGCGATCGTGGCATCGTGGTCGAGGCCAAGGCCGATCCGTCGGCGAAATTCCGCGGCGAGCGCCAAGATCTGGAGGAGATGGTCGGCAACCTCGTCGACAATGCCTGCAAATGGGCGGCCTCGCGCGTTTTCATCGAGGTTCTGGTGGACACGCCGCCCCAGGCGGGGGCGGGCCCGCGGCTGCGGATCGTCGTCGATGACGACGGCCGCGGCCTGTCGGAGGCCGAGCGCGCCCAGGTCTCCCGGCGCGGCCAGCGGCTCGACGAGTCCAAGCCCGGCTCGGGATTGGGGCTGTCGATCGTGACCGACCTCGCCGCGCTGTACGGCGGCAGCCTCTCGCTCGGCGGCGCGCCGACCGGCGGCCTGCGCGCCGAACTGATCCTTCCGGGAATATAACCCTTTGTTCCGACGTGGTTTTTCGTCCTCGCCAAGGGCAGGCCGACGCCAACCAAGGGGATTCGGTCCGACTTCCTAAACGGCTTCTTAAGTGGGCCCTCCTATGATCGCGCCCGGACGCATCCATGTCCGCCATTTTACCGTGCATTACCCGGGCGCATGAGCCAGACATCGATCGAGCGGCTGAGGGAATATCTCGCGCAGCTCCCGCCGCAGGCGCAGGCGCTGCTGATGCGGGAGTTCGAGCGTGCGCTCGAGCGCGGCCAGGACACCGCGGTGGCGACCCTCGTGCTCGAGCAGTTGCGCAAGATTGTCCGCAAGACCGAAGCCGATGAAGCCCCGCCGCCGCGCACGGACGATCTGTCGCGGCTGCTGTTCCAGGTGCTGGAACCGTTCCTGGTCGAAGCGGGCGTCCCGATCCGGGTCGGCCAGATTCGCCGCTCCTCGCTCCAGCCGATCTGGCAATGGCTCGGCCGCGACGGCGCGCCCGGCAAGATCAACGAATTCGAGGCCGCGCTGGCCCGTATGCCCGCCGATAGTGCGGGGCAGGTCGAGGCCTTGGCGCTGAAGCTCCAAGCTGCGGCCGCGGACGCCATTTTCGGGCTGACGGGTCCCGGCGGCGGCGACAAATCGCGCGCGCTGGCCCGGGTCGGCCCGCCCAACGTGATCGAGGACCTCTATTCGATCGGAGCGGTGCTCCAGGTCCGGGAAGCCATCGCCAGCTTGAACGAGAGGCTGCCGCGGACCTTGCGCGCGTTCGGCGATTCCCAGATCGCCTCGGTGACGTCGGCGCTCAACATTCCGGTGCTCCAGACGCCGCAGATGCTGCCCTTCGCGCTGTCGATCGTGGTGCAGCGGATGACCGCGCCGTGGCAGATCATTCGCCTCGCCATCAAGATTGCCGCCTCCGACGACGAGATCCGCGTCGCGGCGACGCCTTACGGCGCTGCCGTCACGATCGCGCTGCACGATCTGTCCTGTGTCGCGGCCACCTTGCGCATGGACATCAAGCGCGGCCATTTCGACAACGTGGCCGGCAATCTCAAGGCGCTGCACGACGGCGTGCGCGGCCTGCGCACCGAGCTCGACCTGCGCAACGATTCCGCCTGGGGCAGGCAGCTGACCTCGATCCGGGCCGACATCTCGAATGCGCTGCAATCCGAGATCGACAGCGTTCCCGGCCGGGTCCGCCGCATCCTGCGCCAGCGGCCCGAGAAGGACATTCCGCCGGGGGCGCGGATCGACAGCACCGAGGTGGAAGAGACCGTGGCACTGATCGATTTCGTCGCGACCTGCCGCAATTATGCGAGCGAGCTGGCGATCAACGAGGTGACGCTGCGCACCTATTCCGACCTCCAGCAATACGTCGAACGCTCGACCGAGCAGCTGGTGCAGTCGTTGCGGGCCGCCGATCACAAGGTCCGCACCTATCGGCAACAGCAGGTGGACGCCGCGATTCGCTTCTGCCAGGTGCTGTTTGGCGACGACTACGCCTCGCTGATGAGCCGGGCCGCGCAAAACGCCGCTACGGGCGAGCGCAAATCGTCGCGCGCGAGCTGATTGAAGCGCATATTTTCGTGACCACAATTTCTGGTTGACGGTGCCGGTGCCGCGCCGTACGGTCCCCGTGGAAATCCGGGGGCTTCTATTTGTGCGCATGAAACCCGTTATCAGCTCGATCGAAATTGAGAACCGCGTCGTCGTTGCCAAGTATCAAAGACTGATGGTCGGCGCCAAAGTGGTGGTGGTCGAGAAGGCAAGCGGTCGGCAATTGTCCGAGACCATCACGCGGGTTGCGTCTCCGGTTCCCGTTGGCGCGCTGCGCATCAGATTGCCGGAGGCCGTCCCGCCCGGAACATACTTCCTGAAGGCCTTCAACGGCCACGGCGAGCAGGCCGCTCAAAGTGCGGATTTCGAGATCCGCTAAGCCGTTGGATTCGCATCGCTTCGAGACTGCTTGCGGTCGCGCCGAATTGACAATTGTCAATTGCCGCATTGTCCGGCCGTGGTGTAAAGGCACCTATGGGCGCGGTTCGTGCGCTGCCGGAAGCTTGCCAGATGACGCTATGGTTCGTGTTCGCGCTGATGACGGTCGCGGCGATTTTCGCCGTGCTTTGGCCGCTTGGCCGCAAGGGACGCGCGCAAGATCAAGGTAGCGAGGTCGCGGTTTACAAGGACCAGCTGGCCGAGATCGAGCGTGATCTCGCCGCAGGCATGATTCCGGCGCCCGACGCCGAGGCCGCGCGGGTCGAGATCAGCCGCAGGCTGCTTGCCGCGGCCGCGAGCGAGCCCGCAATGGCACCGACCTCGAACGTGACATGGCGCCGCGTGGCGGCCGTGCTGGCGCTCGCCGGCCTGCCGCTCGTTGCGCTCGGCGTCTACATGCCGCTGGGTTCGCCCAAATTACAGGACTTTCCGCTGGCGCAACGGGAGCGCGTGCCGGGCACGGGGCAGTCGCTCGAGAACCTCGTCGCACAGGTCCAGCAACATCTGGAAAAGAATCCGACCGACGGCCGCGGCTGGAACGTGCTGGCGCCGGTGCTGCAGCGGCTCGGACGTTTCGACGATGCGGTGCGCGCCTATCGCAACTCGCTCACCTACAATGGCGAGAGCGCGGAGCGCCGGGCCGATCTCGGCGAAGCGCTCTCGGCCGCTGCCGGCGGCGTGGTGACCGCCGAGGCCAAGACGGAGTTCGAGCGTGCCCATGCCCTGGACGCGGACGATCCCAAGGCCAACTACTTCCTCGGGCTCGCCGCCGAGCAGGACGGTCGCAAGGACGATGCCGCGACGATCTGGCGCGCGCTGCTTGCCAAGGCGCCCGCCGATGCGCCCTGGCGCGTCCTGGTGCAGACCTCGCTGGCGCGGGTCGGCGGCGGCGGCACGATGCCGGCGCTGTCCGACGAGGCGATTGCCGCTTCCAAGGACATGGCCGAAGGCGATCGCAACGCGATGGTGCGGGGCATGGTCGAACGTCTGGCCACCCGGTTGAAGCAGAACGGCGACGACGTCGAGAGCTGGCTGCGCCTGGTGCGCGCCTATCTCGTGATGGGCGAGCGGGACAAGGCGATGGGCGCGTCGGCCGATGCCCGGCAGGCGGTTGCCAGCGACAGCGAGCGGCTTCGCCAGCTCAACGAAGGCCTCAGGACGCTCGGGCTCGGCGGATGACGATGTCGGGACGACAGAAGCGGAGAACGGATACGCCATGACGCGCAAGCAGCGACGTATGACCATCATCGGCGGCTCGCTCGCCGTGCTCGCGCTCGCGGCCGCGCTGGTGCTCAACGCCCTTCGCGACTCCATCGTGTTCTTCTCGACGCCGACCATGGTCGCCGAGAAGCACGTCGAGCCGGGCAAACGGTTTCGTCTCGGCGGGCTGGTGCAGCCCGGCTCGCTGCAGCGCGGAGACAATCTCTCGGTGACCTTCGAGGTCGCCGACGGCAACGCCAAGCTGCCGGTGGCTTACAAGGGCATCCTGCCCGACCTGTTCCGCGAGGGGCAGGGCGTCGTCGCCGAAGGTGCGCTCGATGCCAACGGCGTGTTCAAGGCCGATACCGTGCTTGCCAAGCACGACGAGACCTACATGCCCAAGGACGTCGCCGATGCCCTCAAGAAGCAGGGGCACTGGAAGGACGATTACGGCGGCAAGCCTTCCGACGGCGGCAAGACGTCTGATGCGGGCAAGCCGGCGACAACGGCGCAGGGCAATCCGCAAGGAGCGGTGCGGTGATCGCAGAATCCGGACATTACGCCCTGGTGCTGGCGCTTGGGCTCGCCCTGATCCAGTCGGTCGTGCCCCTGATCGGCGCGCGCCTGCGCGACGTAGCGCTCATGAACGTGGCGCGCTCGACGGCGCTGGCGCAGCTCCTGTTCGTCGGCGCTTCGTTCATCGCTCTCGTGATGCTGCACGTGAACTCGGATTTCTCGGTCGCCAACGTTTACGAGAATTCCCACTCGATGAAGCCGCTGCTCTACAAGATCACCGGCGTGTGGGGAAACCATGAAGGCTCGATGCTGTTGTGGGTGTCGATCCTCGCGCTGTTCGGCGGGCTGGTCGCCGCTTTCGGCAACAATTTGCCGCTGTCGCTGCGCGCGCACGTGCTCGTCGTCCAGGCCTGGGTCGCGAGCGCCTTCTATCTCTTCATCCTCGTGACGTCGAACCCGTTCCTGCGTATCGCGAGCCCGCCGATCGAGGGCCGCGATCTCAATCCGGTGCTCCAGGACATCGGGCTCGCCGTGCATCCGCCGATGCTCTATCTCGGCTATGTCGGCTTCTCGATCTCGTTCTCCTTCGCCATCGCGGCGCTGATGGAGGGACGGATCGACGCAGCCTGGGCGCGCTGGGTGCGGCCGTGGACGCTGGTCGCCTGGATCTTCCTGACGCTCGGCATCGCCATGGGCTCGTACTGGGCCTATTACGAGCTCGGCTGGGGCGGCTGGTGGTTCTGGGATCCGGTCGAGAACGCCTCGCTGATGCCGTGGCTGTCCGGCACCGCGCTGCTCCATTCGGCGCTGGTGATGGAAAAGCGCAACGCGCTGAAGGTCTGGACCATCCTGCTCTCGATCCTGACCTTCTCGCTGTCGCTGCTCGGCACCTTCCTGGTGCGCTCGGGCGTCATCACCTCGGTGCACGCCTTCGCCACCGATCCCACCCGCGGCGTGTTCATTCTGCTGATCCTCTGCCTGTTCATCGGCGGCAGCCTGTCGCTGTTCGCGGGCCGCGCCACGTCGTTGAAGCAGGGCGGCCTGTTCGCGCCGATCTCGCGCGAGGGCGCGCTGGTCCTGAACAATCTGCTGCTCACGGTCGCCTGCGCCGTCGTGCTGTTCGGCACGCTCTATCCGCTGGCGATGGAGATGCTCGCCGACTTCAAGATGTCGGTCGGTGCGCCGTTCTACAACCTGACCTTCGCGCCGCTGTTTACCCTGCTGCTGCTGGCCGTGCCGTTCGGGCCGATGCTGGCGTGGAAGCGCGGCGACCTGCTCGGCGTGACGCAGCGCCTGTTAGCCGCGGGCCTCGCCGGGCTCGTCGCCGTCGCCATCGCCTGGGGCTGGGCGACGGGCGGCAGCACGCTGGCGCCGCTCGCGATCGGGCTTGGCGTCTTCGTCATCGCCGGCGCGGTCACCGACATCGTCGAGCGGACCGGCCTCGTGCGGCTGCCTTTCGCAACCGTGCTGCACCGGGCGCGCGGTCTGCCGCGCTCGTCCTGGGGCACCGCGTTTGCGCATGCCGGCCTTGGCGTGGCGCTGATCGGGATCGTCTGCGAGACCACCTGGAACAGCGAATATATCGCGACGATGAAGCAGAACGACGTCGCCCACATCGCCGGCTTCGACGTGAAGCTCGACGGGGTGCTGCAGCGTCAGGGGCCGAACTACCGCGAGATGATCGCCGAGTTCAACGTCAGCCGCGACGGCGCGCCGCTCAGCGTCATGACGCCGTCCAAGCGCAGCTTCACCACCCGCGGCTCCTCGACCACCGAGGCCGCGCTGCTGACGCGCGGCGCGAGCCAGCTCTATATCTCGCTCGGCGACGCCAACGCCGAGGGCGCCATCGCCGTGCGCATCTATTACAAGCCGATGGTGCTCCTGATCTGGTGGGGGCCGGTGCTGATGGCGTTCGGCGGCGTGCTGTCGCTGTCCGACCGGCGCCTGCGGGTCGGCGCGCCGAAGCCGGCGCGGGCCAAGCAGCGCCTCCAGCCGGCGGAGTGATCCGATGCGCCGGATCATGGCCGCGTTCGCCCTGCTGATGCTGCTGGCTTTGCCGGCGGCCCACGCGGTGCAGCCCGACGAGATCATGTCGGATCCGGCCAAGGAAGCCCGTGCGCGCGAGCTGTCGCGCGAGCTGCGCTGCATGGTCTGCCAGAACCAGTCGATCGACGATTCCGATGCTCCGCTGGCGCGCGACCTGCGGCTCCTGGTGCGCGAGCGCATCGGCGCCGGCGACAGCAATTCGCAGGTGCTCGACTTCCTGGTCGCGCGCTACGGCGAGTTCGTGCTGCTGAAGCCGCGCTTCGAGCGTCAAACCCTGCTGCTGTGGCTGCTCGGGCCGCTGCTGCTGATCGGGGGCGGCGTGGCCCTGTGGCTGCAAATCCGGCGTCGCGCCCGTGGCGGTGCAGACCTACCTGCGCCGCCGCTCACGCCCGACGAACAGGCGAAGCTCGCGGCCTTGATGTCCGAGGAGACCAAATCTCCGTAGCGGCGCGACTGGCCACGTAGTCCTACGTAGACCGCCGGCTCGCCGCCGCGCGGTTCATGGTATTTTGACCTTTGTCTGGAAGCTTGTCGCGAGCTTCGATTCCAGACTCCGAGTCCCCCCATGTTCGCGAACAGCAATCTGACGATCCGCTTCCTGGTCGGCGCCGTCGTCGCTGCATTATTGTTTCTGCTTGGCATCGGCGGCGGCACCGGCTTCATTGCGGTGCTCTATCTCAACAACGAGATCACCAGCCTGTCCTCGGACTTCGCCGCGCTGAGCGGCCCCGCGCGCGACCATGCCATGCAGATCTATCAGCAGGCGCAGGCCGCGTTCTCCTACTTCCTGGCCGCCTGCGGCGTGATCGCCGTCGTCGCCTTCGCGATCTGCCTCACCACCTGGTTTGCCGTCCGCAACGGCATCCTCAATCCGCTGGCGGCGATCGTCCATGCGATGCGCGAGGTCGCCGACCAGAAGTTCGAGACGCCGGTTCCGGGGCTCGGCCGCACCAACGAGATCGGCCTGCTCGCCGGTGCGCTGGAGGTGTTCAAGACCAACGGCATCGAGCGGCGCCACCTCACCGAACGGCAGCTCCACGAAGCGCAGCACCAGGCCGAGCGATCGAAATTCCTGGACGACCGGATCAAGCGTTTCAACGATCTCGTTGCCAGCGTCGTCGACAGCGTGGCGTCGTCGGCGGTGCACCTGAAGAGCAATGCGGAGACGCTGTCGCGGACGGCCAACGACACCAGCACCAAGGCCAATGCGGTGGCGAGCGCCGCGAGCCTCGCCAGCGCCAGCGTGCAGACGGTGGCAGGTTCTGCCGGGGAGATGACGAATTCCATCGGCACGATCAGCCGCCGCGTCACCGACGCGACCCAGCGCGCCGAAGGCGCAGCGTCTGAGGCGGAGAAGAGCCGCGACACCATCCACACGCTGTCGGATGCAGCCGACAAGATCGGCGAGGTCGTCCAGCTGGTGCAGGCGATCGCATCGCAGACCAACCTGCTGGCGCTGAACGCCACCATCGAGGCGGCACGGGCAGGGGAAGCCGGCAAGGGGTTTGCGGTGGTCGCCTCCGAGGTGAAGAATCTGGCGCATCAGACCAGCAAGGCGACGGAGGAGATCACCTCCCACGTCGCAAGCATTCAGGGCATCACCGCACAGACGCGCGACGCGATCGACGGCATCTCCAAGACGCTGGCGGAGATCTCCTCCATCATGTCCGGCATCGAGGTCGACACCTCCCAGCAGCGCAACGCGACGCAGGAGATCACGCGCAGCGCCCAGGACGCCGCGCGCGGCACCCTCGACGTCTCCAACCATATCGTCCAGATCACCTCGACCTCCGCGGAGACCGGCCGCATGGCCGCCGAGGCGCGGGATTCCGCGGTCGATCTGTCGCAGCAGGCCGAAACCTTGAAGCGCGAAGTCGACGAGTTCATCGTCAGCGTCAGAGCGAGCTAAGCGCGCAAAAAAGCCCAACCCCGCGCGCTCCGGGAACTCGAGTTAAGTTCCTGTGGAATCACAATTTTCGGCCTGCGCTAAACTGCCGCATCCGCGTTCCGCCTTCATTACGAAAGTTTAACCCCGCCGCCAGCGCACGGTAAGGCGGGAGACCCCATCTTCAGGTCCGTAAGGTGCCGCCCTCAGGCATCACATGGATTTCAAGGCCCTGGAGATCTCTGCATGACCGACCGTATCGACCTCTCGAACCTTCCGTCCTACCGGCAGCCGCGCCGGTCGGTGTTCTCCGCGCGCAAGTTCGCGCTGATGGCCTCGGTCGTCGCCGGCCTTGGCGCGGCCGTCTATGGCTTCAGCCCGTCGAGCTCGCCGGCCGACCTGTTCTCGAGCCCGGCGCATGCGCAGGTCAACAACGAGGTCCGCAAGGTCGAACGTCCCATCGGCTTCGCCGACATCGTCGAGCGCGTGAAGCCCTCGGTGATCTCGGTAAAGGTCAACATCAAGGAAAAGACCGCGAGCAACGACGACGGCGACGATTCCTCATCGCCGTTCCAGCCGGGCTCGCCGATGGAGCGCTTCTTCCGCCGCTTCGGTGGTCCGGATGGTTTCCCCCCGGGCATGAAGGGCGGCCGCGGCCGCGTCGTGCAGGGCCAGGGCTCCGGCTTCTTCATCTCGGCTGACGGCTTTGCCGTGACCAACAACCACGTGGTCGACGGCGCCGACAAGGTCGAGGTCACCACCGACGACGGCAAGACCTACACCGCCAAGGTGATCGGCACCGACCAGCGCACCGACCTCGCCCTGATCAAGGTCGAGGGCAGCTCGAACTTCCCGTTCGCCAAGCTCGCCGACAGCAAGCCGCGGATCGGCGACTGGGTGCTGGCGGTCGGCAATCCCTTCGGTCTCGGCGGCACCGTGACCGCGGGCATCGTTTCGGCGAGCGGCCGCGACATCGGCAACGGTCCCTATGACGATTTCATCCAGATCGACGCGCCCGTGAACAAGGGCAATTCCGGCGGTCCGGCCTTCGATACGAATGGCGAGGTGATGGGCGTCAACACCGCGATCTACTCGCCCTCCGGCGGTAGCGTCGGCATCGCGTTCTCGATTCCGGCGAGCACGGTGAAGAGCGTGGTCGCCCAGCTCAAGGACAAGGGCTCGGTCAGCCGCGGCTGGATCGGCGTGCAGATTCAGCCCGTCACGTCCGACATCGCCGACAGCCTCGGCATGAAGAAGGCCGAAGGCGCGCTGGTGGCGGAGCCGCAGGCCAACGGTCCGGCAGCCAAGGCCGGCATCGAATCCGGCGACGTGATCACCGCGGTCAACGGCGAATCCGTCAAGGACGCGCGCGAGCTTGCCCGCACCATCGGCGGCATGGCGCCCGGCGCGACCGTGAAGCTCAACGTGCTGCACAAGGGGCAGGACAAGGTCGTCAACCTCACCCTCGGCCAATTGCCGAACACGGTCGAGGCCAAGGCCGACAACGACAATGACAGCGGCAAGGGTGCGAGCAAGGGCACCGACGTGCCCAAGCTCGGCATGACCGTTGCACCCGCCAATTCGGTGGCCGGCGCCGGCAAGGAAGGCGTCGTGGTCACCCAAGTCGATCCGAAGAGCGCCGCGGCTGAACGCGGCTTCAAGGAAGGCGACGTGATTCTCGAAGTCGGCGGCAAGAGCGTCGCCACCGCCGGCGAAGTCCGCGATGCCATCAATACGGCGCGGACCGACAACAAGAACAGCGTCCTGATGCGCGTGAAGAGCGGCGGCCAGTCGCGCTTCGTCGCGGTGCCCCTCGCCAAGGGGTAAGCCTTTAGGAGGCTCTCGAGATGAAGGGTGTCGCCGGCATCAGTCGCCCCCGCCGCCGGCGCCCTTCGGGGAAGCAGCGTAACAATCGCTTCCCCTTGCTACCTTCCGGTGGAAAAACGCCCCCCTCCGTCGGAAGGCCTAGGGCGGTGAAGTCCCCCCAGCTTCACCGCCCGCCTTTTTCTCCATGCCAGCGTCTCCCCCTCGGCTTGCATGCGATTGCCGCTCGCGCCATGTTTAGAGAAGGTTGACCTCCTTGACCGCCGCCGAACGCACGATGCGCCTCCTCATCATCGAAGACGACCGCGAATCCGCCGACTACCTCGTGAAGGCGTTTCGCGAGGTCGGACACATTGCCGACCACGCCGCCGACGGCGAGGAGGGCCTCGCCATGGCAGAGAGCGGCGATTACGACGTGCTTGTCGTCGACCGCATGCTGCCCAAGCGCGACGGCCTGTCGCTGATCGGCGCGCTGCGCGACAAGGGCAATACGACGCCGGTGCTGATTCTCTCCGCGCTCGGCCAGGTTGACGACCGCATCAAGGGCCTGCGCGCCGGCGGCGACGATTATCTGCCGAAGCCCTATTCCTTCGCCGAGCTGCTGGCCCGGGTCGAGGTGCTGTCACGCCGCCGCGGCGGGCCCGCCGAGGACACGCTCTACCGCGTCGGCGATCTCGAGCTCGACCGGCTCTCGCACCGCGTCGCCCGCGGCAAGGACGAGCTGACGCTGCAGCCGCGCGAATTCCGCCTGCTCGAATATCTGATGAAGCATGCCGGCCAGGTGGTGACGCGCACCATGCTCTTGGAGAACGTCTGGGACTATCATTTCGATCCGCAGACCAACGTGATCGACGTGCACATTTCGCGCTTGCGCTCCAAGATCGACAAGGGCTTCGAGCGGCCGCTGCTGCACACGATCCGCGGCGCCGGGTACATGATCCGTGACGGGATCAGATAAGATACGGTACCTATTGCTGCTATTCAGATGGCTTGGTTCTTGATCGCCGATTTGGCCTCAACCTTGGTCTCCGGGTCACTGTGTAGTGCAGCCACTTCCGCCCTCCCTTGTGGCGCTCCGAATTTGGCGCGGGTCGTGTTGACTGCGGTGCACTGTCCGCCTTCGAGCGCTGACTTTTCCGCATCGTGAGGCGGCTTGTGGCGGTCGTGCGAAAATCCAACTGAGGGTGGGGCGACCAAGCGAAGCTCGGGCGAAACAGGTTGCGAGAACGCGAAACTGCGTGTTTCGCCGTAACGCATGCCGACAGTCCCGCCATGAGACTGCGCAGCTCGATCGGGCCGGACCATGACGTCGTCAGGTCCGGACCGATCGGCGCCGTGCGCGCGCGCTTAGCTGCAGCTCAGCGGCAATGGCTGGTCGGGATGCAGCTCGTACCAGTCATAGCAATCCGGATAGGCGCCGTAGAATCCATATCCGGGCCGGCCGTAGCGGTGAAATGCGTGCTGGCGGAGACCGCCGGCATGACCGCCGAAGCCGAGGTGCTCGCCGCCGAACCGGGCACCGCCGCCGAAGCCTCCCTCGTGGCCCATGCCGCCGAAATGCGCGCCGCCGCCAAAGCCCGCATGTCCTCCGCCGCCAAAGCCGCCGTGGCCGCCGCCACCACCGCCGCCGTGCGCGTCGGCCGCGCCGATGGCCAGCGTCGAAGCGAGTGCTGCTGTTGCCAGAATCATGATGGCTCGTTTCATGGAAAACTCCTCTCGTGTTGAGCTGCCCGGCCATCCCGGAAGCCGCTGACGCGTCGTGCTGCGCGCGCGAGGCTGCTGATGACTGGGCGTGTGATGCAAGAGAGGTAGGAGCGTTGCACGGCAATCCAACTGAATTCGGCGTCATACACCAGTCGCGCTACTCGCGAAGGTGAACTCGCCGCGCGTTGTAGCGGCGTGCGCGCGAGGAGCGGGCTGAATGGACCAGCCCGCTCCCTGTCATTCGATGTGCGGCGGCCGGCGGCGTCATCCGCACGGACGGGTCGACGCGATCAGAAGCTGCCGGTGCCCGGCTCGCACGGCACGTTGTTGCCGGTCCACGGCGCGGTGGCGAAGGCGCCGACACGCGGCGCCGGAACGCAGGCGCGTTCGCCCGGATAATAGAAGGGCGCGCTCGTTGCGACCGTATCGGCTTCCACGGCGGGCCGCCGCACGACGCCGTGATGCTCGCGCGCCATCACGGGCCCACCGAGCATGGCGGCCGCAATCAGTCCCATCGACAACAGTTTGGACGTGGTCATTAGCTCTCTCCATTGGTGACGTCAGGCCGAACCAAGCCGGCTCGCCGTCGAGGTGCGAACAATCGGGCGCGATTCAAACGCACGATTAGCTCACTCGCGTTCAACGGCCTGTGAGCCGATGCGGCGTCGCAGCCACGATCGTGCGAATGCACAACATCCGTGGCCCCGGAAACTACAGCGCGTGCGTTGAGGGCATATGTTCGATGCAGCGCAGTTCGCAGCGGAGTCCGCAAGATGATCACGACATTGGCAACACGCATCGTCCTTGCATTGGCGCTGCTCGTGAGGCGAGCCGTCCGCAACATGAACTGGAATTCAATGGCGGCGCCCGCGCCGCAAACCTATCTCGCACCCCAGCGAGTGGCCGGCATCGGGCGGCGTCAGGCCCGCGGGTTCGGCGTGCGCGGACGCCGAACATGACGCTGCGCGCCGTTGTACCCCCGCTTCCTCACCGCGCGCCAAAACGCCGCGCGGAACGTGGAGCGAAGATCATGAACCGGATTCTCCTGATCGAGGACGACGCCGAGACTGCCGAGGCGATTGTCGCCGAGCTCGCCGATCGCGGCTTCGAGGTGCAATGGGCCGGCGACGGTGTCGAAGGGCTCGACCGTGCGCGCGCGTCGAGCCCGGATGCCATGATCGTCGATCGCATGCTGCCCGGCATGGACGGGCTGACCGTCATCGAGGCGCTGCGCAAGGATCAGGTCAGGACACCCGTGCTTGTCCTCAGTGCGCTCGGTGCGGTGGATGACCGGGTGCGCGGATTGCGCATGGGCGGAGATGATTATCTCACAAAGCCGTTTGCGCTGGTCGAGCTGGTCGCGCGGATCGAGGCGTTGCTGCGCCGTCCGATCGACAGCCGCGAGACCATCCTTCATGTCGGCCCGCTCCAGCTCGACCTGATCGAGCGGACCGCGCGGCGTGGCGAGCGCGAACTCGACCTGCTGCCGCGCGAATTCCGCCTGCTCGAATACATGATGCGCCGGAACGATCAGCTGCTGACGCGCGCGATGCTGCTCGAGGAGGTCTGGAACTACAAGTTCGTTCCGGCGACCTCGAACCTGATCGACGTGCATATGGGCCGGCTTCGCCACAAGGTCGACGGTCCCGGAGAGGCGCAGCTGATCCACAACGTCCGAGGCTCCGGCTTCGTCCTGCGCTTGCGGCAATAGGGGCGGCAGATGCACCAGATCCAGTTGATCCGCTCCAGCACATTCCTTTGGGCCCTGGCCGTGGCGGCCGTCTTCGCGCTGTTCGTGGTCGCCCTGTTCGCGTTCATCTACTGGAAGCTCGACGACTATCTCGTCGCGCGATCCGATCGCATGATCACGACGCAGATCCGCTTCATCGCAGACCTGCCGCCGGCCCGCCGCATCAGCGCCATCGCGGATCATCTCGCGCAGGATTCCAGGGGCGTGCAGTACGCGGGACTGTTCGATGCCGCCGGCGCCAGGCTTGCCGGCAACATCGACCGCGTGCCGCGTGAGCTGAGGCTGGACGGAGCAGTGCAGGGCGTGCGGCTGGATTTGCTCGAACAGCCCGCGGTCCATGTTCCGGTCGTCAGGGCGGTCGGCAGGCGTCTCGATGACGGCGATGTCCTCGTGCTGGGACGGAACGTGGATGAGACGCGCGAGATATCGAGCGTCGTGGGGGAGGCCCTGGCCCTGGGCCTGCTGCCGGCCTTCGGCCTCTGCCTGCTGGCTGGAGTCTGGCTGAGCGTCCGCGCCCAGAGGCGCGTCGAGGAGGTCAACCACCGGGTCCAACGGATCGTGGCCGGCGAGCTGCGCGAGCGGCTTCCAGAGGGCAACACGGACGATTCCTTCGCGCGGCTGGCCGGGATCGTGAACGGCATGCTCGACGAGATGGAGACCATGATCAATGCGCTTGCCGGCGTCGGCAACGACATCGCTCATGATCTCAGGACTCCGCTGACGCGCGTCCGTCTGGCGCTGGAGCGTGGGCGAACGCATGCGGCAACGCTGGAAGAGCTCCAGGACATCACGGACAAGGCCATCGTCGGCATCGACCAGTCGCTCGCGATCGTCACGGCCTTGCTCCGCCTGACCGAGATCGAGAACAACCGTCGCATGGCCGGCTTTGGCGATGTTGCGCTCGACGAGATCCTGCGGGAGGTGTGCGACGTCTATGAACCCATCGCCGAAGACAAGCGCATCGGGCTCGGTGTCGTCATCGATCGCAATGTGCAGGTGTGGGGTGACCGCGACCTGCTGTTCGAGGCGGTCGCCAACCTCGTCGACAATGCCATCAAGTTCACGCCGTCAGGCGGAGGGGTGGAGCTCGCCCTGGAAGCAGGGGACGACACCGCGCTGGTGCGCGTGAGCGATACCGGGCCCGGCATCAGCGAACGGGAGCGCGAGGCGGTGCTGCGGCGGTTCTATCGCTCCGACAAGATGCGCAATACGCCGGGCGTCGGTCTCGGACTGAGCCTGGTGGCGGCGATCGTCAAGCTGCACGGCTTTCGGTTGATCATCGGTCCCGCTCCCGGTGGGCGGATCGAGATCCTCGCCTGGACCGGGAGGGCGGGCAAGCCCATCACGCGCCGGCCGCGGACACTGATACACGCAGACGCGAGCCAGATGGGATGAGCCAGATGATGCACGAAGCTTTCGAGATCAATCAGCCGGCCTGGAATGTAGGAGTGACAAATGCAGACTAGCCACGAACTGGCGAGGCGCGATCCCGTCGCCGTGCCGGCCGCATCGGTGTCGACGCCGTTCCTCAGCGCCTATTCGGCGAGCATCAGGCGCTTCGACCTGCTCGAGCCGGGTCAGGAGCAGAAGCTGGCACGGCGCTGGCAGGAAACACGGGACCGGAGCGCGGCGGACGCGCTCGTCACCAGCCATCTCCGGCTCGCCGCCAAGCTCGCCCGTGGTTACAAGGGATACGGCCTTCCGCTGGTCGATCTGATCGCGGAGGCGAATCTCGGCCTCGTGATCGCAGCATCACGCTTCGCACCCGGCCACGGCGCGCGATTCTCCAGTTATGCGGTCTGGTGGATCAAGGCCGCCATTCACGAATACATCCTGCGGTCCTGGTCCCTGGTCAAGATCGGGACGACGGCCGCGCAGAAGAAGCTGTTTTTCAAGCTCCGCAGCGAGATCAGAAAGGCCACCGGCAGCGTGATGACAGGGCTTACTCCCGACGTCGCCGAACTGATCGCCGGGAAGCTCGATGTGACGGCGCGTGACGTCATCGAGATGGACGTGCGGCTGAATGGCGACCTGTCGCTGAATGCGCGCGTCGGCGGCGAGGAAGGCGGAATCGAGCTGGAAGCCTTGTTGGTCGATGGGGCAGTCGATGCTGAGACGGTGCTGGCCGATCACGAGCAGACGGAACAGCGCACCAGGGCCTTGCGTGTTGCGCTGGGCGGGCTTGCGGCGCGGGAACGTCACATCTTCGAGGCGCGGCGGCTGACGGAATGTCCTGTGACGCTCGATCAACTCGCCCGCGAATTGTCCATCTCCAGCGAGCGTGTCAGGCAGATCGAGATTCGCGCCTTTGCCAAGGTCAAGCGGGCCGTCATGCTCGCGGCGCGGGACGCGCCGCGCGCGGCCGCGTGCAGCGTCTGAATTCGTTTTCATTTGAACGGAGGTCCGGCCGTCCTCACCTGTTCGCCGATCTCGCGTCATTTTCTCCAGGCAGACCATCATGGGCATTGTTCGCTTCGCGCTGCGGCTTCCGCACACATTCTATGTGCTTGCCGCGCTCATCCTGTTCCTCGGCGGCATCGCGATCCGCTCGATGCCCACCGATATTTTTCCGGAGATCCAGATCCCCGTCGTCACGGTCATCTGGAGCTATACCGGCCTGTCGACGCCGGAGATGGAGCAGCGCGTCAGCACCTACAGCCAGTATTCGATCAGCGCCAACGTCAGCGGCATCAAGAATATCGAGGCGCAGACCCTCAACGGCCTGTCGGTTCAGAAGATCTACTTCCAGCCGGACGTCAATCTCGATCTCGCGATCTCGCAGATCGTCTCGGCGACCAATGCGATCCGCGCCCTGATGCCGCCGGGTATCCAGCCGCCGATCATCGTGCAGTTCAATGCCTCGAGCGTGCCGGTGCTCCAGCTCAGCCTCGAGTCGAACAGCCTCAATGAGCAGCAGCTCTACGATTTCGGCATCTACCGGGTCCGCCAGCAGCTGGCTCCCGTTCCCGGCGTGACCTTGCCCACGCCCGCAGGCGGCAAATACCGCCAGATCATGGTCGACATCGATCCGAACAAGCTGCTGTCGCGCGGATTGACGCCGCTGGACATCGTCAATGCGGTGAACACCCAGAACCTTACGTTGCCGACCGGCACGACCAAGATCGGCGACACCCAGTACACCGTTCGCACCAACGCCACGCCGGCCACGGTCCAGGATCTCAACATGATCCCGGTCAAGTTCGCGAACGGGGCCACCATCTTCCTGAAGGACGTGGCCCAGGTCCGCGACGGCGCCCAGGTCCAGCAGAACATCGTGCGCGAGGACGGCCACCGCGCGGTCCTGCTCAGCGTCATCAAGAACGGAAATGCCTCTACCCTTGCCGTGGTCAACGGCGTGAAGGCCGCCTTGGCGTCGATCCGCGCGTCAGCGCCGGCGGGGCTGAAGATCAACGAGCTGTTCGACCAGTCGATATTCGTCACCCATTCGATCGATGGCGTGCTGCGCGAAGGTGCCATCGCGGCTGGCCTGACGGCGCTGATGATCCTGGTGTTCCTGGGATCGTGGCGATCGACGCTGGTGGTCCTGATCTCGATCCCGCTGGCGATGCTATCCTCGCTGATCGTCCTTTATTTCCTCGGCGAGACCCTCAACACGATGACGCTCGGAGGTCTCGCCCTCGCGGTCGGTATCCTCGTGGACGATTCGACAGTGACGATCGAGAACACGCACCGGCTCTGGACCGAGGAGGGCATGCCGCTGCCGGATGCGACCCTGCACGGCGCCGCCGAGATCGCGGTGCCGACGCTGGTCTCGACGCTCGCGATCAGTTGCGTGTTCACCTCGGTCGTATTTCTGGAGGGGCCGGCCAAATATTTGTTCACACCGCTCGGTCTCGCCGTGGTGTTCGCGATGCTGGCGTCATACGGGCTGTCGCGGACGCTCACGCCGATCACCATCGGCCTGCTGCTGAAGGGTGAGCGACGCCATGGTGAGGGCGAGCGTCGGTCGGGAATATTCGCGCGCGCCTCTGCGGCATTCGAGCGCGGCTTCGAGCGCCTTCGCGACGGGTATTCCGATCTCCTGCTGCAATTGCTGCGGCATCGCGTCATCGTGCCCATCGTCGCCGTGCTGGTGCTGGCGCTCGGAGCCACCATGTTCGTCTATGTCGGCAGGGACTTCTATCCACTGATCGACGGCGGCCAGATCCAGCTCCATGTTCGCGCGCCCGCGGGCACGCGGATCGAGCGGACGGAGGCGATCTTCCAGGCGGTCGAGGACAAGATCCGCGAAGTCATTCCCGAGCGTGACCGGGCGCTGATCGTCGACAACATTGGCCTGCCGGCGCGTCCCTACAATCTCGCATTCACCGATGGCTCCACGATCGGGGTGAACGACGGCACCATTCTGGTGTCGCTGAAGGATGGGCACAAGCCGACTGCGGATTACGTCAGGAAGCTGCGGCAGGTGCTGCCATCCGCATTCCCGGAGGACACCTTCTATTTCCAGGCGGCCGACATCGTCACGCAGATCCTGAATTTCGGTCTTCCGGCGCAGATCGATGTCCGCACCGTCGGTTACGGCAACAACAATCTGGCCGTCGCCAAGGAGCTGCAGAAGAGTCTCGCGGCGATCCCCGGCGTGGTCGATGCGCATCTACAGCAGGAGGTCGATGCTCCCGCGTTCTACGCCAACATCGACCGCACCCGCGCCGCGCAACTGGGCCTCAACGCCAGCACGGTGGCGACCAACATCAATGTCAGCCTCAGCTCGTCCGCGCAGGTTTCGCCGAATTTCTGGACGGATCCGACGTCGGGCATCCCCTATTACCTGGCGGTGCAGACGCCAGAATACAGGGCCAATTCGCTGAACGCCCTGGGCAACACGCCGGTGTCGGCCTCGCTCGCCGCAAGCGGGCAGACGGTGCCGGGCCTGCTCAGCAATGTCGCGACGTTCAAGCGGGGCACCGTTCCCACCAACTCGAACCAGGCCAATGTCCAGCCGGTGTACGACGTCTATGCCAGCGTGCAGGGCCGGGATCTCGGAAGCGTTGCGGCTGACATCGAGAAGGTGACGTCCACGCTGAAAAAGCAGCTCCAGCCGGGCAATTCGATTCAGGTTCTGGGGCAGATCCAGAGCATGCATCAGTCGTTCCGCGATCTCGGGATTGGACTGCTGTTCGCGGCCATCCTGGTGTACCTGCTGATGGTCGTGAACTACCAGAATTTCGGCGATCCGTTCGTCGTCATCATGGCGCTGCCGGCGACATTCTGCGGCATCGTCACGATGCTGTTCATCACCGGGACGACGCTGAACGTGCCCTCGCTGATGGGAGCCATCATGGCGATCGGCGTTGCCTCGGCGAACTCCATCCTGCTCGTGACCTTCGCGCGAGACGAGCAGTTGAAGGGACAGTCGGCCTTCCAGGCGGCGCTCAGTGCGGGCAGAACGAGGATCCGGCCTGTGCTGATGACCGCGGCCGCGATGATCGTGGGCATGATCCCGATGGCGATCGGCGGGCCGGGCGAGGAGCAGAATGCGGCGCTCGCGCGGGCGGTCATCGGCGGGCTGCTGTTCGCGACCCCGACCACCTTGCTGATCGTGCCTTACCTCTTTGCAATGCTGCGCAAGGGCAACGACGGCAAGCCTCGCCACGGCGTATTCGAGGAGCAACCGGAATGAGTGATGTTCGAGCAAGGACCGATGACGAGGGGGCGCGGGACCGCCCGGGGGTAGAGAGCCTCCGCGTCGTGGAGCTGCCGGGCAAGAGCGCACGATCCGGACGCCGTTACGGTGGCGCGCTGCTCGGGGGAGGCGTGCTCCTGCTGATCGCGGGCGGTCTCGGCATCGGCGGCTGGCGGCACTACGAGGCCGCGCGTGACGTGGCTGCGGTGGCAGAGCAGGTTCGGACCAACGTTCCGGAAGTTCGGGTGGCGACAGTCAAGCACAGCGGCGACATCATGAAGGTGAGCTTGCCGGCGACGACGACTGCGTTCGAAGCAGCCAATATTTTCGCGCGGACCAGCGGCTATATCGAGAAGCGCTACGTCGATATCGGCGATCGGGTCAAGAAGGGCGATCTCCTCGCGGAAATCACCGCGCCCGAGCTGGACCAGCAGATCGCGCAGGCGCAGGCGACGCTCGCCCAGGACCAGGCTGCGCTTCAGCAGGCGCAGGCGAGCCGGGAGCTGGCCGACGTCACCAATTCGCGGGATAGCAATCTCGTCAAGCAAGGCTGGTTGACGGCACAGCAGGGCGACAACGACCGCCTCACCCTGCGCGCGCAGCAGGGTGCGGTGGGCGTCGCTCAGTCGAACATCACAGCGCAGGAGGCGCAGATTCGGGTCCTCCAGCAGGAGAAGGCCTACCAGCGCGTGGTGGCGCCGTTCGACGGTGTGGTCACCCAGCGCAACGTGGACAATGGCAGCCTGGTGCAAGCAGGCTCCACCTTCATGTTCACGATGATGCACTCCGACGTCATCCGAACCCAGGTCTTCGTACCGCAGGACGAGGCGTTCGGAGTCGGGCCCGGCGTCGATGCGGACATCCGTGTTCCCGAGATTCCGGGGCGGACGTTTGCGGGCAAGGTCACACGGATCGCGACCGCGCTGCAGCCGGGGAGCCGGACGCTACTGACCGAGATCGACGTCCCCAATCCCGATGGCCTGCTCAGTCCCGGCATCTATTGCACCGTCGAATTGTCAATCCCGCGCAAGACGCCATCAGTGACGATTCCGTCCGACGCGCTCGTCTTCGATCAGAACGGCCTCCATGTCGTGGTCGTACGGAACGGCACGGTTCAATTTCAGCAGGTCTCGATCTCCCGGGACTTCGGTACCACGGTGGAAGTGCGCGACGGCGTGCAGGCCGGCGATCAGGTCGTGCTCAATCCCGCGGTCAATCTGGCAGACGGCAGCAAGGTCGCCGTTCGCAAGACCGAAGCCAGCTAGGGGCTACAGAGATGATACGGATCGTGTTTGCAACGGTGATGGCTCTGCTGCTCGGCAGCTCTCCGGGCGAGGCACAGGTCGCAACGACCGGCAGCACGGCAATGGATCTGCCGACGGTTCCGGGCGCGATCGTGATCTCGCCGCTCAACAGCCCGGGGCCGTTTTCCGCGACGACCGTGTCGGGCGTGCCTGATACGACGCTGGCGCCCGTTCCGCTCGCGTCGGATCCGACGACGCCGGGGACGGTGGTCGTCTGCGCCCCACCGTCGTCATCACTGACGCCGGTGCCGCCGACTCCGGTCGTATCGCCCACGGGCCTTCCAACCTCGGGCATCGCGGCTCCGATCCTGCCGGTCACGGGACAGAACAGCAGCTCCATCGGGACGATTTCCGCGGCTGCGCCGGCGGGAACAGGTGCGACGGCGGCATGCAGCTCGACGCCGGGAGGGCAGGTGACGAGCGCTGCATCTCTGCCGCTATCGATTCCGCAAGTGGCTGCAAGCCCGGCACCCGGCACGATCCTGGCGGACACCAGCGGCGCCGGGGGCACAGGCATAGACCCGAGTGCCGCCGTGGTGCCGAGCCCGAACAGTTCGGCTTGCGCGGAGGGTGTCTCGATGAATCTGGCCTCGCCTGCGACGGTGTTGCCGGCCAACGCGTCAGGCGCAGCGCCAACGCCGGGCGTGTCGCCGATCCTGCCGCCGGGATGCTGAAGCACTGCTGCCGCCCAAAACCTGTCGTCGAGAGATGCCTATCACGCAAAGTCCAAAAGAATGAGCGATCGGTTGTTTCGGCAGTACGGGACGTGCTGCCCCGACCGAACGGCATCGCCACCTAGTGGCAGGTGCAGGACGCTGGCCGATCGCTGTCGCACGTCGAACGCGAAATGCCCGGTATCTCAGCCAGAGCGCGGGCAAAGGCGAGCGCTGGAAGATCGATCTCCTGGTCGAACAGAGCGCTGACCGGACCGACGAGATCAAGGGCCGTCTGCTGACGGTTCGATTTCGCCATGATGCCTGCCCACGCAGCCGCAACCTTCAACTCGTAGAAGCGGCATTGCTGGCCTCTGGCGACGGACAGTCCCTCGGCGAACAGCACTTCGGCTCGCGAGAGATCGGATGGTCCGTCGGCCAGGAGAATCTCGGCCTTGATCCGCAATAGGTCCGCAAGGCACCACAATTGTCCACCTTGCCGCGACATGGTCAGGGCCTCTTCCACCACGGCCAGCGCCTGCGCGGCCTCGCCGCTTGCGAGCAGGCCTTCGGCGAGCGATCCGAGAAACTCGGGGTTGCGCATAAGCCATCCGTTCTCGGTCCGCGCTTTCAGGCCGCTGCGCAGCAGCGCTATCCCGTCGTCATGCTTGCCTTGCAGAACCAGCAATTGTCCCTTCAGGCAGGAGGTCCAGCTGGTCCAAAAAGCTATTCCCTCGCGTGTGACGAGCTCGAGAAGCGAGGATATCGCCTGATCGGCGGTGGCCAGATCATGCGTCATCAGCGCGATCGGGCAGACCGCGTTCCGAAGTGCGTAAGCGATCGCAAGCTTGTCTTTCTCGCGCTGGGCCTCCTGGAGGCACTCGGCGGCGAGGGACCTGCTCTGGCCGATCTTTCCCTGCAGCAGCAGCACGCGCGCCAGCATGGCCTTGGCAAGGACGCTCTGGTTCAGCAGAAACCACATCTGGTTCGCGCCGCCGTCCAGTCCGTGAGCCGCGTGGTCCAGCGACAGAGTCAGTTCGCGCCGCGCATCCTCCTGCGCGCCGAAGAAATGGGTGGCAGCGCCGATCAGGCGACGGCCTACCGTTTCGTTGGCGGGATTTCCGGTGCGCAGGGCGATATCGAGGTAGCGTTCGCCGACCTCCTTGGCCGCGGCGTACTGTCCCGAGTTGAGGTTATAGCTCCACAACGTCCAGACCGCCTTGAGCTGAAGCTCGAGATCGGACAGTTCCTCGGCGAGCGCGAGACCGATGCTCAGCGCCGCCTTCATGCGATCCGCCGATCCCGCCGTGTTGAGAAGTGCGAATCCCAGGGCGACATAGAGCTGCGCCTTGAGCTTCGGAACGCAGGTGAACTCGGGACTGAAATGTGCAAGAGCGTGCTCGATCCGCGTTGAGCATTCGACGAAGGACAGCAGCTGCATCCAGACCGGAACGAAGCCGGCCGTCAGCTCGATGCCAAGCGCGGTATCGCCACCGGGCGAGAACGCCCAATCGAGCGCCGCATGCACGTTTCCAATCTCCTGGGCGAAACGGGAGATGTCGTCGGGAGAGGGCGAGGTATCGCCGAGCGGCGCGATGATCTGTCTGAGAAAGCCGGCCTGCCGTCTGGCGGCCTGCTCGACGAGGCCTGCGTCTGCCAGCTTTTCCAGCGCATACGCACGGGTGCTCTCCAATAGCCGCCATCGTCCCTCGAAGGAGGGGTCCAGCGACACAAGCGATTTCCCAACCAGATTGAACAGGGTTTCGATCACGTCCAACCGTGCCAAGGTGTCGTCGATCATCGCGCTGGCCGCATCGAGCGTGAAGCCGGCCGGAAACACCGCGAGCTGGCAAAGCAGGCTTTGCTCTGCCGGGGACAAAAGGTCATAGCTCCAGTCCAGTGTCGCGCGCAGTGTCTGATGTCGCGGCAACTGGTCGCGGCGGCCGCCGTTCAGGAGCTCGAAGCGCTTGTCCAGGCGGAGCAGTACGGTGTCCACCCCGAGATTGGCGGCGCGGGCTGCAGCAAATTCCAATGCGAGCGGAATGCCGTCGAGGCGGCGACAGATGGCGGCGATCTTCTGAAGCTCCTCCGCGCCCGCGACGAAGCTTGCGCGCAAGGCCCGCGTTCGTGCGACGAACAGCTGCACCGCGCTTTCCCGGAGCAGCAGATCGGGATCGTGCATATCGGGACCGGGAACCGACAGCGCCGGAATGGTCGCAACGTATTCGCCGTCGATGCGGAGGCCCTCGCGGCTGGTTGCGAGAACGGTGACGTTCGGACAATAGCGAAGCGCGGCACTGGCGATTTGCGCGGCGGTTTCGATCATATGCTCGCAATTGTCCAGGACAAGAAGCAGACGGCGGGTCCCGATGGCCTGCGCAATGCTTGCGGCCGAGACTTCCTTGTCATTCGAGGCGAGCTTGAGTGCACGGGCGCATGCGGATGCCGCAAGTGCCGCATCCTGCAGCGTCGCGAGTTCGACCAGCGCCACGGAATCGTTGAACGAGGACGCAACGCTGCGCGCGAGCTCGATGGCGAGCTTCGTCTTTCCGATGCCGCCGGGGCCGACCAGAGTCACAGTCCGATATGCCGACAACACATCGGCCAATTGGCTCAGGCAATCCTCGCGACCGATGAGAGGCGCGCGGATGCTCGGCAGGTTGCTGGAAAAGGGTGCATCGGCCGGCACCGTGACAGGTGCGGCCAAAGGGTGATCCAGATGCCCGCTTCGCCATGTCCCGGCGAGCGTATATCCGCGGCCCGAAACCGTCTTGAGGAGATTGCGATCTTCGCCGAGCGCCTTGCGGACGGCCGAAATATGAACCTGGAGCGTGTTGTCTTCGACGGTCAGGCCCGACCAGACGCTTCCGATCAAATCATCCTTGGAGACCAGGAGACCCGCCGAGCCGACCAGCTTCTCGAGAATCTCGAATGCGCGGCCGCCGATCGGGACCGTGACGTTGTTGTGTCTCAGCTCTCTCCGTTGGCAATCGATCAGCCAACGTCCGAAGGAGTAGGTACGATCAACCGGCGGTGACATAGGGGGTCCGTGCATCAACTTCGCTGCCGTGATCCGGCGGAAGTCACGAGGCCGCCCTTGAGACCACCGCCCCTTGGCAAGAATTTTGAAAGCTTGAATGCCCCTGGGTGTCCTACAGGGGAGGCTGGCGGGGTGTCAAGAAGGCCTTCTCAGTCGCCGGTGACACGTCGTTGTCGATGCTGGCACTCGGTACGCGCGTGTTCGATACACGAATTCGTGACGGCGGTCGGGTGTGTGTCACCAGGGGAGAGTCGGTCGGAAGGAGCCTGATGCGATCAATGGAAGCATCATTTACTCACATCGCCGAAAATCGTCAGCACACGAACTCCGGAGCAAAGATGTGTCCGAGACGCGCACTGGTCGCAGGGGCGGCGGCCTGATCGTGGGCCGCCGTCCTTCCTTCCGCGAGAGGTCAAAATCCGGAACGTCGAGACGATCAACGTCCAGTCGGCGTCAACCGGACTTGCTCCGGTTCGCGAACTCAATAGCCCGACATGGGCTCGCAGGGCGGACGGCGCCAGGGGGCCGTTGCGTACGCGCCGACGTCGGGAGCACGGATGCAGCCGCGCTTGGAGGTGACCGGAACGCGCTGAGCCGACGCATAAGCGTCGACATTGGTACGCTTTGCGTTGCCTTCGCGAGCCATCACGGGAGAGGCAATCATGGCTGCGACCACGAATCCGGCCGACAAGAGCTTCAGTGTAGTCATCGAGCATCTCCTTGAGAAAGCGACGCCGGGAACGTCCCGGCCCGCTCACGAGGACATGTGCACGTGCGCGCCGGATCCGCAGTGTTGATCGAACGAACATTTTCGTTTTTGCACGAAGCCGTCGCGGTGCGTCGACTTCAAATCGGCGGCAGATCCGGCATCGAGGTTCGCGTATCAGTCGGGCAAAGGTGTCGAATCTTCTGCGCGTCCATCCAGCAGCGGGCCAAACCATTCCCATCTCTCGCCGGTGAAGCGCATCATCTGGAGTTGCTCGATCGGACGAAAGTCCGTTGACGATGTCTTTATTCGAACACCGGGAATGTAGGCTTCGATTTCGAGATCGAGATTGGTTGCCTCACGCATGATCCTTTCGTGCGTGAGATCATCGCCGCAGCGCCTGATCACCTCCACGAGCGCACTCGACATGTTGAAGGCCACCAGCGGCCCGCTCTCCGATCGATCTGCCTCCGGATAGTATTTCGCCATGAACGCGTGAAAGTGCTGCATGCCCGGATGGCTGTCCCACTGCGGATCAGTCACGTCCATCTGATACCCTGCGCTGAGAATTCCCTTCGCGTTGTCCAGTCCGGCGGGCTTCAGCACCGCGCCGACCGAGACCGAGACGTTCGTCACGATGTGGATGGGATGCCAGTCCAACTCGGCGAGCTTCCTGATCGCCTGCGCGGCGAATTTGGGCGTGGCGACGTCGATGAAGATGTCGGGTGCGGCGGTCTTGATCGCGACAACCTCGGACTCGATCGTCGGCGTGCTGACCTCATATGGCAGGCTGGCAATCACCATTTGCGCGTACTTGTCCTGCAACACGTCCTTCAGCCCGAGCAGATAGTCGCGTCCGAAGTCGTCGTTCTGGTGCAGGATCCCGATCCGGGCCCCCGGATGGTGCCGCAGAATGTAGTCCGCATAGATGCGTGCTTCGGTTCGGTAGCTCGGCTGCCAGCCGATGGTCCACGGAAAGTGCTCGGGATCGGCCCAGCGCGATGCTCCGGTGATGACGAACAATTGCGGCACATGCCGGCTATTCATGTATTTCTGGATGGCGGCGTTGCTGACCGTGCCGAACGGCGCGAAGATCGCGAGCACCTCGTCGTCCTCGACGAGCCGGCGCGCTTGCTCGACCGCTTTGGATGGACTGTAGGCGTCGTCATATGAGATGAAATTGATCTTCCGGCCGTTGATCCCGCCATTGTCGTTGATCATGCGAAAATACGCGCCCATCGTCTTGCCGATGATGCCGTAAGCCGACGCCGGACCGCTGTAGGGCATGATGTTGCCGATCCGGATCTCGGTGTCGCTTGCGCCGGGATCGTATTGCGGCTCCGCAGAAGCGCTGCCGGCTGCAAGCACGGCGCAGGAGATGAGGAGCTTTCCCAGGCGCCACGCATTGCCCGAAATCGAATAGCCAGTTCTGCCTGTGATCAAGCGATGCCTCCATGGCGCTGCCGGTTTTTGCATGCCGAACCCTGACGAGGCGTGGCCCGGCCGCGCCCGCTCAGGGCGCCGGACGAGCGCGTGCAGCAGTCGGCGTCGCGACTATAGCGCGGACGGCGCCGTGGGCCCCGTTACGGATGCTGAAGAACTGTTAAGTTTCGTAGTTTCCGAGCCGGCTATCGGGATCGATGCAATCGGCCTTGCCGCGAAGCCGGCAGGGTGCGCCGCATGGCGCGGTCGCACTCCCGGACTGCGGACACCATCACCTGCACCTGGCAGGACGCAGGATGCTCGATTGGAGTGTCTCGTCATCGATGCTAGTTGCGGTTGTGAAGGTGGCCCACGCCGAAGACGGGCGCGGCGCCAAACGGCCGCTCGAGGCCCATTCGACCGGCGGGCGTCAGTGCGCCACCATTCAGCACGTCGCGATCGGGGTACATCGCTGCAAAGGCGGCCGGTTCCTGATCGGCGAAGGACCAGGCTGCGGATGCGGATGATATCGTTGCTGTTGAGAGTAGCGCAGCGGCGATTAGAATTTTGAATACGCTCATAGCGATTCTCCATTGTTTGCTCTGCGCGGAGAGTCGCTTGGCGATGATCGCTGCTCGGCTGGTGGCGTTTCCGAAGATTGCTTTTGATGAAGACTATGTAGGTCGTCGGAGCGGAAAGTCCCGATGGATCTGCATCACTCTTGCGGGAAGATTCTGTCACTGTTGTCAGGATTCTCGCGCGTTTGTGCGTGGTCAAACGCGTCCGCTGTCCGTTTCTGAGAGGCGGATAGTTTGAACATCTGGAGTGTGAGCAATGAGATCATTTGCTGTTGTTTGTATCCTCGCCAGCATTGCGCTCTCGGGCGCTGCGTCTGCCCGCGGTGGCATGGGATCGCATATGTCGATGGAGAGCGGCGGTACGCTCGGTACGAGCGCCGCCGCGCCGGGAACGAACTCGCTGGGCACCGCGCTTCCGTCGTCGGACGGTGGCGGCCACGCGATGAAGGGGCCGTTGCTCGGCACAGACCCGACCATCACCAAGGACGACGCCCGGCTCGAGAAGATGCTTGAAGGATCGATTTGCCGCGGCTGCTGAACAGCGCGTATTGCAAGACGGGGCTGGACGGCCGCGCCGCCCGGCAACCTGTGTCTTTCGAAAGGTTGATGGTAAGCTGGACTGAAAATGATGAAACCGCTTGGGCTGTCCCGATGATGGCTGAGCCAGGCCAGCGTCCCGTCTACATTTGCGCGGAATGGGAGATCGATCTGGTCAGACGCGAATTGCGCTTGACCGGAGAGCTGGTTCCCTTGGGAGGGCGTGCCTTTGAAATTCTTGCGGAATTGGTTCAGGCGCAGGGCCAGCTCGTCACCAAGAACGACCTGACGGAGCGAGTCTGGCGGGGCGTCTTTGTCGAGGAGAGTGCACTTCGCGTCCATATCGCGGCGATCCGAAAGGCGCTTGGTCCTGACCGCGACATGCTGTCAACCACCGTTGGCCGCGGTTATCGTTTGCTGGGAGCATGGCGGATCCAGCATATGGAGACCCCGCTACAATCTGCCGCAACCGGCTTGCCGCCGTCGATCAACATTCCCAGCGCATCATTCGATCTCATCGGACGGACCGCTGCGATCGCACATTTGTGGCGGCTTCTGTCGACCTATCGCATCGTGAGCCTGGTCGGGCCTGGCGGCATCGGAAAGACGTCGCTGGCGCTGGAGGCCGCCAGAACGCCGCCGCCGGGTTTCGAGGCCGACCGACTGCTGGTCGAGCTGGCCTCGCTGTCCGATCCCAGGCTCGTCTGCTCGGTCATCGCCGGCGTGCTCGGCACCAAGCTCGAGGGCGAGGAGATTTCGCCTGATGCCATCGCGCGTGCGATCGGCGCTCGGCCATTGCTGCTCGTTCTCGACAATTGCGAACATGTCATCGATGCCGTGGCCCAGGTGGCCGAGTTGATTGTCAGCCAATGTTCAGGGACGACCATTGTTGCGACAAGCCGGGAGGCGCTACGCATCGAGGAGGAGTATGTCTACCGCGTGCCTCCTCTGGGTGTGCCGCCTGAAGCCTGCCTCGAACCCGCCGGCGCTTTTGCGTACAGCGCAGTGGAATTGTTCACGAGCAGAGCGAAGGCGCTGGGGTCAAGCTTTGTGCCCGACGAGGAGAACATTGGCGCTATCGCATCCATCTGCCGGCGGCTCGATGGCATTCCGCTTGCGATCGAGTTTGCGGCGGCGCGCGCAGTCATGCTCAGTCCACCGAGGATCGCGGCACTCCTCGATGACAGGTTCAAATTTCTGACGACCGGCCGGCGCACGGCGTTGCCAAGGCAGCAAACGCTGCGTGCGACGCTTGACTGGAGCTATGACCTCTTGCCGGACGACGAGGCGTGGCTGCTCCGGCAACTCGGCATATTCGCCGGTGAATTCCAGCTCGATGCAGTGATCGCGGTCGCTGGCGAGGACATCGGCGACGTGACCGGCCAGCTTGCCAGGCTGGTGGAAAAGTCGCTGGTTCTCGCGGATATTCGCGGCGACAGCCCTCACTATCGCCTGCTGGATACCACGCGCGCCTATGCACTGGAAAAGCTGCGTGCCGGCGGAGAATATCCCGGCGCGGCCCGCCGCCAGGCGACGTACTATTCCGGATTCTTTGCCAGCGCCGAAGCCGACAGCGAAGTGAGGCCGCAGGCGGTGCGGCTCACCCTCTACGGCCGGCACATCGACAACGTGCGAGCGAGTCTTGATTGGGCCTTCTCCCCCGGCGGAGACTCGCAAGTCGGGGCGGCCCTGACGGCGGCCGCGGTTCCGCTCTGGGTGCAATTGTCGCTCCTCGCCGAATGCCGCGAGCGGACCGAACTCGCTTTGGCGCGCCTCGATCCAACGGCTGCGAACGCGCCGCGGCTTCGGATGCAGCTGTCGGCCGCGCGCGGCTGGTCGCTGATGTACGGTGTTGGAAGGGCCCGGGAGGCCGGTCCTGCCTGGGCGGAGACCCTTCAGCTTGCCGAGCAGCTCGAGGACAGAGACTATCTGTTGCGTGCGCTGTGGGGACTTTGCATCGATCAGTTCAACAACGGCGAATTCCGCAGGGCGCTCGAATTTGCGCATCGCTTCGCCGAGGTCGTGGCCGATTCCGGCAATCCCGCCGACCGGATGATGGCCGACCGGCTTCTCGCAACCACGCTGCATTATCGCGGCGACCAGCGGCTGGCCTATCATCATATTGGGCGAGCCCTGTCTCGCCTCCCGGATCTGGCGGCAAAGCCGCAGGCGATCCGTTTCCGGTTCGACCTGCGGGTCTCGGCGCGCTACTTCCAGGCGCGAATCCTGTGGCTGCTTGGCCTCGCGGATCAGGCCTTGAGCGTCGTCGACCATAACGTCGAGGAAGGCCGGACCAGTGGTCACGCCCTCACGTTTTGCAGCGTCCTCGGCCAGGGTGCCTGTCCGATTGCGTTCCTGGCCGGCGATCTCGACGCGGCCGAGCGCTATTGTACGATGCTGCTCGAGCACACCGAGCGACACCCGATCCGCTTGTGGAATCTGTGGGCGCGCGCCTTCAGGGGCCTCTTGATCGCGCGCCAGGGCGACCTCGCGACGGGATTGCCCCTGCTGCGCAAGACGCTCGAGCTCGCGGGCGAGGCGCGCCACCTGCCGCGCTTTCTTCTTCTCATCGGCGAACTTGCCGCATGTCTCGGAGAGGCCGGTGAAGTCTCGCAAGGGCTTGCGATCGCCGACGAGGCGCTGGCGCGATGCGAGGCGAGGGACGAGAGGTGGTATGTCGCCGAGCTCTGGCGCATCAAGGGCGAATTGCTTCTGCTTCCCGGCACGCGTCGCTCGACGACCGCAGCTGGGCAAGCCTTCGACAGGGCGTTCGAAGTGGCGCGGAACCAGGGTGCATTGTTCTGGGAGCTGAGGACGGCGATCAGTGTTGCAAGATTGAGGATGAGCGAGGGACATCGGGGCGATGCGCGCGATGCTCTCGTATCCGTACACGGCAAGTTCAGCGAAGGTTTCGAGACTGCGGACCTTCGCGACGCGCGCGCAATGCTGGCGAAGCTGGGATCGTAGGCGGTGCCCCGGGGAGCGACGTCCGATTCAATCCATCGGACGCCGGTGCGGCCTCGGTGAGCGCCGCAATGCCCCCGTGCTCTGGAACGTTCCGCAATTCGCATGTGACGCCGCCTGTGGCGCGCGCCGACGTCTCATGCATGCCCAGCATGGACCTCCAGCCCGCACGGGTCGTTCGTGACTGCACGCCTCTATCGCGATTGCACGGCGGTCATTTGGCCGCAAACGAGCACGAGCGTGGCGGGCTCAGCTCGGCAAGCAGGCCCCTTGCCGTCACGAGGCTGCGTGTCTGGAATCCCTCGGTAAACCGCTGATAGACGGACGCAAGCATATCGTGCGCCTCCTGGCGGCGTCCGCCCCGCTGCCATAGTCTCGCAAGCCCGATCGCCGCGCGAAGCTCATAGCCCAGTGCTCCCTGATTGCGGGCGACGTCGAGCGCCTGCACGAGGCTCAGCTTCGCTTGCGCAAGATCCGGAGTGCTCTTGTGCATCAGCGCTTCCGCCCTCGCGCGCAACATGTCGGGCATGTCCATCATGAAGTTGCATTGTCGGGCCTCGGCAATCGCCCGATCAATGGTGTCCAGGGCTTCGTCGCCGTGACCTGTCGCCGCCAGGGCTTCGGCGAGAGGCATGCGAAGCCCTGCCACCGCACCGAAACTCAGGCTCTGCAGCTTCTCGATCGAGCCCCTCAGCATGGCGAGCCCGATGCCGGTCTCGCTTCGCGCCAGCAGCGTAATCCCCTTCATGGCCTCGCCGACCATCTGGAGGATGGCGAGGTTGTGCCGTCGAGCCTCCACGATGAATCTGTCGATATGGTCTTCGCAATCCTCCGTGTCGCCATTCCAGAAGAAGATGCCGAATGCCCATGGCAGCGCTCGGCAGAACATCACCGGATGGTTCGCTGCGATAACGTCCGAGATGGCCCGGCGCACCATTTGCGCCGCTTGATCGGGATAGCCCTGCACCCAGAGCACGCGGGCGAGGCTGATCTGGGCGCGCTTGGGATATTCGAGGGTGAGGCGGCCATGGGACTCGACCTCCAGGCCTGGCTGCAGCAGCGCCGCTTCGATGTATGAGCGGGAGGCGACAAACTTGCCGAGATACTGGCAGGAGATGCCGAGCAACAGGCGCATGCGTGCCACCGCAAGGGAATCGTTGCTGGCGAGGGCAACGGCTTCGCCGCGTTGGGCGGTGCTCAATGCGATATCGTACTTGCCGGCGAACAATTGCAGCAGATGCAACTGGTCGATCAGACGGATCTGCCCAGCTATGTCTCCGATCTTTTCCGTCAGTTCGAGCGCCCGGTTAAGATGATTTGACGCCAGCTCATCCAGCTGGCCCGTGAGCATGCGGGCGGCCCCCAGCGCAGTGTGAAGGACGACACCGTGCCTGATGCTTCCGGTCGTTTCATCGAGTGCTTCGATGGCGCGGATGACCCAGAGCTCGCATTCTGCCAGGAGCGACAGCTTGAAGAACAGCGGTATCGATGCCGCAACAAGGGCCACGCCGGCACTGCGGTCTCCCTGATCCGAGAAGCACCACGTCAGTGCGGCGCGGACGTTGCCGAATTCCTCGACAACCGCCGAGATGTCCCGGTTCACTTCGCCGCCGATCTCTTCAAGGAGGCCGAGAAAGTAGCGAGCGTGACGTCGCGAGATCGCACCCGCTTCTCCGCTGGCGGCAAGTTTCTCCTGCGCGTATGCCCGGGTCGAGTCGGCAAGGCGGTAGCGGGTGGGTTGCGAACCGGTGTTCAGTGCAAGCATCGACTTGGCAACGAGGCTGTCGATGATCGCCAGGATCGTGTCGTCGTCCTCCATGGTCACGGCAATCGAGCGCGCGGCGTCCAGGGTCATGCTGCCGACGAACACCGACAGCCGCCCGAGGATCACGCGTTCCGGTTCTGATAGGAGATTATAGCTCCATTCGATGGTTGCGCGCAGCGTCCGGTGTCGGGGCAGTGCGGTGCGTCGACCCTCCCATAGCAGATTGAGGTGCTGGTCGAGGAGTTGAACCATCGCTCTCGCGCCGTATACGCCCACATGGCCGGCGGTGAGCTCGATGGCGAGCGGTATGCCGTCGAGCCGGCGGCAGAGATTGCCGACATCAGAGGCGTTCGCATCCGACAGCGCAAACTCGCCGCCTCCCGCAGCAGCACGCTCCACGAAGAGTTTCACGGAAGCGTAGGCGAGAGCGTTCTCGGCCGTCAGTACGGCCTTCTCCGGCGGGCTCGGCAGCGGGGGGAGGCGATATGTGAACTCGCCTTCGACGCGCAGCAACTCCCGGCTCGTGGCCAGGATGTGAAGCTCCGGCGCTGCCTGGTAGAGCCGTTCGGCCAGCGCCGCAGCCGCTTCGATGACATGCTCGCAGCAATCCAGAATGAGCAGCATGCGTCTGTCGCGCAGCAATGTCGCGAGGCTGCTGGTGGGGTCATTCGATCGAACCGGCAGTCCAAGTGAAGATGCGACGATGGCCGGCACCGGAGCGGCGTTGCCCGTCTCGCCGAGACCCACGAAGTGAACATGCCCGCCGAATTCCGCGAGCAGCGCGTGACCCGCGGAAACGGCGACCGTGGTCTTGCCGATGCCGCCCGGGCCGACGACCGTGACGAAGCGTTGGGTTCTCAGTCTCTCCGAGATGTCCTGGATGGCTTGCTCACGCCCCACCATCTGCCGGGGATGCGCCGGCAGGTTGTGGACGTAAGCCGGATTGGTCGGTGCAGGCCGACTCTGGTCCGGGCGCGAGACCGCAGCGACGAAGCAATAGCCCTGCCCGGAGACCGTGCTCAGATATCTGACGCCGTCGTTGCCGTCTCCGAGTGCCTTGCGGAGCGCGGCGATATGGACACGTAGGCTGTTTTCCTCGACGGTGGCGCCCGGCCATATCGTGGCCATCAGTTCTGCCTTGCTGACGACGTTGCCGGCCTGCCGGGCCAGCGCGAGCAGGATGTCGAACGCGCGACCCGACAGGTGCAGCGGGTTCCCGTCCCTTTCAATCCGCCGCTGCGAGGGGACGAGGCGAAACGGCCCGAAGACGAGGATCTCCTGGGCGGCTTCGTCTTGGGTGGGGCCAGCAGCAGCCGTCATGTTGTTGCTTTGCCAGCGTGGGGCCATTTTGGGAATATCAACCCGGCGCACGAATCGTCACGTTCTATGACTTGGAAGCACACCAAGACGTGCGAACGTAGTGGCCCGTTAAGGGTACCATCCGGCCGTAACAGGGTAAAGGATTGGGGCCTATCACTTTGGCTTGGGGCGCCGGAGCGGCTCCCGGCCTCCTCTATCTGATGATAGCGGGCTTGAGAATGTCTTCCAGTCCGATCCCGCGGAGCAGTTCCGCACGGACGCTGTCCGCGACGGCGTCGACGGCTGCGGCTCCGTCGTGGTCCGGACCGAAATGAACTCTCAACGGACGCTGTCCGAACGGCATGTCGACGACATCGGCGATGGCGTTTGCGACGTCTTGCGGAGTTCGATCCTTCGCCGGGAGCTGCGCAAGCGCCGATAACGCGACCTCGCTCAAATCGGCCGTCGGACCATCCGCGTATTCCTCGGCCCGAACGGTGTCCAGCGGCCGGCCGGAGCGAACGTAGTGGCCGGGTCCGAGCGCGCTGGGGACGACGATGGTCGTCTCGACGCCCCAACGCGCGAGCTCGCCGGCATAACCGAGCGCCAGCGCGTCAAGGGCGGCCTTTGACGAAGCATAAGCGCCCAGGAAAGGAACCGAGCCGCCACGCGCGCTGCTCGACGAAACCCATATCAGCAGGCCCTGGCCCTGCTTGCGCAACTGTGGCAATGCGGCCCGATTGAGCCGTTGTGCACTCAGCACGTTGGTTGCGTAGAGCTCGGCAAGCTGGTCCGGTGTAAAGGCCTCCGCCGGCCCGTAGAGGACCTGCCGGGCATTGTGCACGATCACGTCGAGGCGGTTGTTCTCGGCGACGATGGTATCGATGGCCGAGTTCACGGAGGCTTCCGAGGAGAGGTCGAACGCGATGGTTCGCAGCTCCGCGCCGAGCTTGCCGGGCTCGGCTCCGGCCTCCTCGACGCCGTGCTCATCGTGGCCCTCCATTTCCCGCATTGAAACGTAGACCGTGTGGCCGGCCCGCGCCAATTCCTTGCAGGTGCTTCGTCCGATGCTGTTTGCAGCTCCTGTGACGATGATCACTTTGCTCATTCGATTCCCAATCGCATTCCAGCTTCCGCAAAGACGCCAGCGCCGTCGCGACAACGTTCATCGTTCGTCGATCGATCGCTGGCCTTGCGCGAAGAGCCTCCGAAATACGGCGGGGCGCAAGACGGGTCTTTCAAGCCCGGCGGATGATTTTCAGAACGCACGAAATATTTCGAGAAGGCCCGAAAGCGGGCAGGACGAGCCGCCCGCTGGCCGGACAGGCCCGAACGTGCCTTCGCGAAATTGGCGTTGGGTTTCAGAAGATCGCGGCCGTGGCCACCGGCTACAAGGAACCTGAGCCGCTCGCCAGGACGGACCATGTGGGCGGTCTGCGAGCAGCTCGCCCATTGCAAGGAGAAGCGATGAATCCGTCAGGCAACCTGTCGCGTTCGGGACTCGGGTCGCTCGTGTTGATCGCGGCCGTCCTCGGGGGTGGCGCCGCCGCGTTTGCCTACACCGCAGGCTGGCTCTCGCCTGGGCGCCTGACGCCGGAGCGGATGATCGCGGCGCTGACGCCTCCGAGCGGCGCGCCGCTCGGGCACCGGCGAAATCATGCGAAGGGGATCTGCTTCACCGGCATCTTCGAGGCGAACGGAAACGGCGTCGAGCTCTCGCGGGCCAAGGTCTTTGAACGGGGCAGCCATCCGGCTCTGGGACGCTTCAATCTCGGTACCACCGATCCGAACGCCGTGGATGCAACTGTCCGTGTGCGCGGTTTGGGATTGCAGGTCGCAGCGGCGGACGGCGAAGAATGGCGGATGGCGATGATCAACCCGCCGTTCTTTGCAGTGTCCACGCCGCAGGCGTTTCACGATCTGCTGATTGCATCCGGCAACAAGGATGCGGAGGCGATGAAGACTTTCATCCAGGCAAATCCGGAATTTGCCGCCTTCGCGGCCTGGGCCAAGACGGCGCCCTGGACCGCCAGCTATGCGGAGGAGCCTTACCACGGGCTGAACAGCTTCATCTTCACGGACGCGAAGGGCGGCGAGCACGCAGTTCGATGGTCGCTGCTCCCGACGGCGCAGATGGTTCCGGTTTCGCAAGCCGAGCTGGAAAAGCGCGGTCCGGATTTTCTCGAACAGGAGTTAACGGAGCGGGTCCGGACCACCGGCCCGCAACGCTGGACCATGGTTACGACGGTCGCCGATCCCGGCGATCCGACCGCGGACCCGAGCAAGGCCTGGCCGGAGAGCCGGCGCACGGTGCAGGTCGGAACGCTCATCGTACAGAGGATCGAGCTGGAGCAGGATGGGCCTTGCCGCGACATCAACTTCGACCCGACCGTGCTGCCGCGGGGTATCCGGGTGTCTGACGATCCTTTCCCGGCTGCGCGCTCGTCGGTCTACCGCAAATCCTACGATTTGCGTGCGGCCGAAGCCAACGACTACCCGCGAACAGGGACCACCAAGCCATGAGCAATGCTCCTCATCGTTTCGCCTTGATTCAGCGGCTCCTGCACTGGCTGATGGCAGCCTGTATCATCGCCATGTTCTTCATCGGCGTCGGCATGGTGTCCACCGTGGCACCGACATATCTGCCATTGATCCTGATTCACAAGACGCTCGGCTTCACGCTTCTGGTTCTCGTCGTGATCAGGCTGGCGCTGCGGCGCCATTACGGCGCGCCTCCGTTGCCGGCTGATCTTCCGCCGGCGATGAAGCTGGGAGCGCGATTGTCGCATCTGCTGCTCTATGGCTCCATGATCGTCATGCCGCTACTGGGTCTCGGCATGCTCTGGGCCGCGGCGTACCCGGTTGTCCTATATGGCGGGATTCAAATTCCGGCGTTGTTGCCGCAGAGCGACCGCGTGCACACGCTGCTGTGGAATGCCCATGTCTATCTGGGCTTCGCGTTCTTTGCCCTCGTGCTGCTGCATCTGGCGGCAGCGCTGTTCCACGCATTGATCCGCCGCGACGGCGTCTTCTGGACGATCGCACTCTTTCCACTACGGAACAGGACGACGCCGGCAGAATGAGCGCTTCGCGCGCCGGCGAAACGCGCGGTTAGGATTTTTCAACGGCAAACACGTCCGCATCGTGCGGATCAAACAAGATCGCGGCATACTCGAAAGATGACCGGAAGCCGATCTCCGTACGCTTGACCGCATCCATGACTGGCAGGCCGGTCATACGTACAAGGATCAAGCCATGACGGATATGCCGAACTCGAAGGCGTCGCTCGAAAGGCCATTCGCGTGATGACAGGTTCGACATTCACGCGGCACCGCGAGATCGCCTGGCGCGGCGGCCGCACTAGGTCGACGTCGCGATTGGTTGCCGAGGAGAGCGCCATCGCGCTCACCTACAACGGATCGACCCATGCGGTCATGATGGGGACGCCGGCCGATCTGGAGGATTTCGGTGTGGGCTTCAGCCTCACCGAGGGAATCATCGGCCGCGCAAGCGAGATCAGGAGCATCGAGCTGATCTCGAACGAACTCGGCATGGAAGTGCGGATGTGGCTCGATGGCGACCGTGCGGCGACCCTGGCTGCGCGCCGCCGCGCCATCAGCGGTCCGGTCGGGTGCGGGTTGTGCGGCATTGAAAGCCTCGAACAGGCACGTCGCGCGCCGTCGCGGGTCGAAGGGCGTAGCATTGCCTTTCACGCACGGGACCTGCTGCACGCCATGCAGGCGCTGACTCCTCTCCAGACATTGAACCAACAGACGAGGTCCGTTCACGCGGCGGCCTTCTGGCATCCCCGCACCGGCATTGCCCTGGTCAGGGAGGACGTCGGCCGGCACAATGCGCTCGACAAGCTCGCCGGCGCAATGGTTCGCGACGGCAACTCGGCCCGCGACGGCGCCGTGCTGCTGACGAGCCGCGTTTCGGTGGAGATGGTGCAGAAGGCCGCGATGATCGGCGCGCCGGTCGTCGTCGCCGTTTCTGCGCCGACCGCGCTCGCCATCCAGACGGCGAATGAGACGGGAATCACGCTTCTCGCCGTCGCCCGCGACGACGGATACGGCGTATTCACGCATCCGCGTCGCGTTCTGCTGCCTGACGAGGCTGCGTCGCGTGCCGGCTGCTGACCCCGCGGACTGGCGAACATGGCGATGCAAGCCTCGTCAACGGAGCCTTTGGCCGAGGCACGTCTCGAGGTCTACGCTCCGGAACGATCGCTGCTGGTTGCGTCTCTCCTCAGCATGTCGGGAGGTTTCCTCGACGCCTTTACGTGGTTGTCGCTCGGCGTCTTCGCGAGTTCGCAGACCGGCAATGTCGTCTTCCTCGGACTCTATGCCCTGTCGGGAGAATGGCAGCGGGCGCTTCACCATCTGCTTCCGCTCGCGGCCTTCGTCCTGGGGGCGGCGGTGGCGATCCGCACCCGGGCGGCGCTGCGGTGTCTTGTTGGAGAGATCGTCTGCCTGACAGCGGCGATGCTGCTGCTTCATCGTGTTCCCGATCAGATCGTGATCCTCGGAATCTCCTTCGGCATCGCGTTGCAGTCGGCGAGCTTCAGGCAGGTCGGACGCTGGAAGTATCTCTCGGTCACCGTCACCGGAAACATGCTCCGCGCCATCGATCAGTTTGTTGCGGCGTCCGATCGCGATGCGGCGTCCGGCGCCGGAGCCATGCTTACGCTCTGTCTGATGTTCCTGTTGGGGGCCGCCGCAGGCGGCTGCGTGACCGAGTGGCTCGGAACTTGGAGCCTCGCTCTGCCGATCGCATCGTCGGCATGCGTTCTCTGGATCTGCCGCAAGCGAAGCCATTCGCACTGACATCGCGCTCGCCCATTGCAGGCCGAGGCGCCCGCATGCCATTCGGCAAAAGGACGTTCGTTCGCGGAAGCGTGCGCTACGTACACTTTCGAGCAGTGCCGCCAAGGCGCTTCCGACATCAACTGCCACGAGAGGCAAGGACGAACGACCTTCGCAAAGAGACCGAGCCGGTTTCGGCGCCTTTCTCGTTCGGGCCCCTATATGGCCTTGCGTCAGGACTTGGGCATGACGCCCGGGCCGTTCTGCGGCCATTGAGCGATCAGCTTCTCGTCGATGTTGAAATGCTGGGCCACCAGCTTGGGCGGCGTGTGCGTCAGCCAGTTGGAGAGCGACACTTCCTCGTAGCGCGGCGCACGGAACACGCCGACGAACTGCAATTCGGTGTCGCCGACATTCTCGACATAATGGCCGAGATTGCGCCGGACATAACCGATATCGCCGGCCGAGAAATCCGTCGTCAGCGCGTTGGGGCCGGTGTCGAACACCGTCATCCGCGCCTTACCTTTGATGTAGTACTGCCACTCGTCGGCGTTCGGATGCCAATGCATCTCCCGGACCGCTCCCGGCGGCATCGTCACCAGCGCCGCGGCGATCGTGGTTGCGACCCTGAAATTGGTGCTGTCGGCGACGCGGATACTGCCGGCGGAGCTCTCCTTGACCGGAGTCGAGCTGCCGAGCGAATGGATGAACGGATAGGGCGGTGCTTCCGCATGCTTGGCCACTGCGGCGCGATCGGCGGCGAGATCGCCGGGCACCGTGCCCTGGAAGATCCAGAGATTGTGCAGCGGAATCTTGGCGAAGGCATCGGCGGGCACGCCAAAGTTCTTCGCCAGCACCTCGGGCGGCGTATGGGCGAGCCAATCCGTCACCAGCAGCGTGTTGAACTCATTGGCGTGGCCGTCGTCGAAGCAGATCACGAATTCGCAGCCGTCGGGACCCAATCCTTGCAACGAATGCGGCGCACCCGGCGGGAAATACCAGAGATCGCCGGCCTTGAGGTCGCCGACATAGGGGCGCCCTTGCGTGTCGAGCACGGTGATGCGGCAGGAGCCGTAGGTCATGATCGCCCATTCGGCGGCCTGGTGCCAATGCAGCTCGCGGATGCCGCCGGCGGACAGACGCATGTTGACGCCGGAGATTTCCTTCGAGATGGCGAAGTCATCGACGGTGACCTGACGCGCCCAGCCGCCATTCTGGATGCGCTTCGGCGCATTGTTGAACGAGGCCCAATCCATCGGCTGACCGCCGACGTCGGTCGCGGGCGGCGTTTGTGCGGAAGGGAATTGCTTGCCGAGCGCGGCATTTTGCGGGCCGGGATCGGTCAGGCTTCCGGGACTCTTGGCGTTGACGGCGCCTTGCGGCGGCTCGTCCGGGTTGCCGAAGGTTGCGGCCTGCGCACCGGAGCCGACCATGGCGGCGCCTGCCGCGGACATGGCCAGCAAATCACGTCTTGAAAACATCTTGGGTCGCTCCTGAAAAATGTCGAAAGCCTTCCGTAGCGACGGGGCTCCAGCCGACAACCCTAGTTTCCGGTTGTCATTTCGGCTTCCGCGGACGGCGTTCCTTTTGCCGGAATGCATGACTGCTGCGGCCGGCCGGCCCGGTCCGTACGTGTGCAATTGCGAAATTCGGCTTCGTTTTGAAAAGACGGCTCTGCCCGCGTGATCCTTAACTGGCCAGGAGAACTGCCATACCGAGAGATATCAAGATGACGACGAAATCGGTTCGTCCCTATCGTGAACCCGCCGGCGGCTGGGGCGCGCTCAAGGCGCTCAGCGAGGCGCTCCTGGTGCAGCGGGCGCCGCTGAAGGGCGCGGCGACGCTGAGCCGGATGAATCAGCCGGAGGGTTTTGATTGCCCCGGCTGCGCCTGGCCCGATCCGAAGCACACTTCGTCATTCGAATTTTGCGAGAATGGCGGCAAGGCGATCGCCTGGGAGACGACATCGAAGCGCTGCACGCCCGAATTTTTCGCCGAGCATACCGTCGCGGAGCTCGCGAGCTGGAACGATTACGATCTCGAAATGGTCGGGCGGCTCACCCATCCGGTGGCTTACGACGCCGCATCCGACCGCTATCTCCCGATAGAGTGGAGCGATGCGTTCGACATGATCGGACGCGAGCTCAAGGCCTTGCCGGATCCGAACATGGCGGAGTTCTACACGTCCGGGCGGACCTCGAACGAGGCCGCCTTTCTCTATCAGCTCTTCGTGCGGGAGTACGGCACCAACAATTTCCCTGACTGCTCGAACATGTGCCACGAGGCGACCAGCGTCGGCCTGCCGTACTCGCTCGGCGTCGGCAAGGGCACCGTGTTGCTGGAGGATTTCGACAAGGCCGATTGCATCTTCATCTTCGGCCAGAATCCCGGCACCAACAGCCCGCGGATGATGACCAGCCTGCGCAATGCGGCCCGCCGCGGCGCCTCCATCATCTCGTTCAACCCGTTCCGTGAGCGGGCGCTGGAGCGTTTCCAGGCGCCGCAGAGCCCGGTCGAGATGATCACGCTGTCGTCGACGACGATCAGCTCGAAGCTGTTCCAGGTGCGGGTCGGCGGCGACGTCGCCGTCCTCAAGGGGATCATGAAGATCCTGGTGGAGGCCGACGAGGCCGCCCGTGCCGCCGAGCAGCCGGAGATTCTGGACTGGGATTTCATTCGCGGTCATACCGTCGGCGTCGAGGCCCTGATAGACGATCTCGAGCGCACGCAATGGCCTGATATCGAACGTCAGTCCGGCCTGACGCGCGAGGACATGGAGTATGCGGCCGGTGCCTATATGAAGGCCGAGCGGGCCATCCTCGTCTACGGCATGGGCATCACCCAGCACTGGCGCGGCGCGAACAACGTCCAGCAGATCGCCAATCTCGCGCTGTTGCGCGGCAATGTCGGGCGCGAAGGCGCCGGCATCTGCCCGGTTCGCGGTCATTCCAACGTGCAGGGCGATCGGACCGTGGGGATCACGGAGGTTCCCAAGGCGGACTTCCTCGAGCGCCTCGAGCAACGCTTCGGCTTCAAGCCTCCGGCCGCGCCGGGACACAACGTGGTGACCGCGCTGGAGGCCATGATCCGCGGCGAGGTGAAGGCCTTCTTCGCGATGGGCGGCAATTTTGCTGCGGCCATTCCGGACTGGCAGGCGACCCAGGCGGCGCTTGGCAAGCTCGATCTGATCGTCCACGTCTCGACCAAGCTCAACCGCAGCCACCTGATCCACGGCCGCGCCGCCCTGATCCTGCCGTGCCTCGGACGCACCGAGATCGATGTGCAGGCATCGGGGCCGCAGTCGATCACGGTGGAGGATTCGATGTCGATGGTGCATGCGTCCGGCGGCCGCAACAAGCCGGCATCCGAGCACCTGCTCAGCGAGGTCGCGATCGTCGCCGGCGTCGCCAAGGCGACGTTGGGCGAGCGCACGGTGGTCGACTGGGACGGCTTTGTCGCCGATTACGACCGGATCCGCGATGCGATCGAGGCTGTGCTCCCGATCTTCCAGGGCTACAATGCCCGCGTCCGCGTGCCCGGCGGTTTCCATCTTACCTCGACCGCGCGCGAACGCATCTGGGCGACGCCGTCGGGCAAGGCGAACTTCCTGGTCTATCCGGGTTGCGGCGAAGATCCGCCGCAGAGCGATCCCGATTTCCTCTGGCTCACCACCATACGCAGCCACGACCAGTACAACACCACGCTCTACTCGATGTCCGATCGCTATCGCGGCGTGTTCGGCCAACGCGACGTGATCTTTCTCAACGAATACGAACTGAGGAAGCGCGGGCTTGCCGACGGCGATCGCGTCGACCTGATAACCGCCTCGACCGATGGCGCCGAGCGGATCGTCCGCAACTTCCGCGTCGTGGCCTATTCCTTTCCGGCCGGCTGTTGTGCGGCATACTATCCGGAGACCAATCCGCTGGTCCCGCTCTATGCCCGCGACCCCCTCAGCTTCACGCCGTCATACAAGGGCGTCCCGATCCGCCTGGTGCGTTCGGCCGCTGCCGTGGAATAGCGGCAGCGCTGGAAAGGTCGCGGTCACGTATCGGCGTGGAGGTCGCAGCGCGGCAAATCCGCCGGGGCGGCGATCGGCAGCGTGAACCAGAAGCGGGCGCCGCCATTCGCACCATGGCCTTCGGCGCCGATCCGGCCGCCATGCGCTTCGACGATCGACCGGCAGATCGGCAGTCCCATGCCCATCCCGCTGTCCTTGGTCGTGAAGAAGCTTTCAAACAGCCGGTCGACATGTTCGGCGGCGATGCCGGGACCGTTGTCCTCCACGGAGCAGCATAATGTGGTCGCGTCCTGCGTGACCGTGCTGATGACGATCCTGCGATCATCATATCCTGCTTGCGTCATCGCCTGCACCGCGTTGATGGCCAGATTGACGATCACCTGCTGGAGCTGGGTGCGGTCACCGAGCACCTGCGGCGCGCTCGGATCGGGCCGGTGCACGATCGTCACCGCGCGGGATTCGAGTTCATGGTGGAGGAAGACAAGCGCTTCGCGAATGATTTCGTCGAATGACAGGGATGCCTGCTCCAGAGGTCTCCGGGAAGCCATTCCGCGAATGCGCGCCACGATGTTCGCGGCGCGTTGGGTATCCGCGACGATGTTCTCGATGGTCTTGCGGATCTCGACGATATCGGGAGTGGGCCTATTCAGCCATCGCAGCCCGGCGGCGCCATTGGTGGCGATGGCTGCGAGGGGCTGATTGACTTCGTGGGCGATCGATGCGGTGAGCTCGCCGAGCATCGAGACCCGCGCGGCATGCGCGAACTCGGCCTGTACCTGCTGGAGCTTCTGCTGGGCGCGAAGACGCTGTGAGATGTCGATCGTGCCGACCAGGCTTATTTCGAGATCATTGATAGGGCCGACGCGCGCGGTCGTGAAGAGGACGTCGACGATTCGACCGTCCCACGTGACCATCTTGGTCTCTTCCTCGAAGTTCGTCTCGCCGCGATAGCGGGACTCCATCGCGCGGCGGAACGTATCGGGCCGTTCCCTCCAGGTATCCGCCATGGAACGTCCGACGAAGCCGTCGACGCCTCCCCCGAACATCTGGATGGCTCGCTCGTTGGCCTCCTGGAACGTGAGCGCATCCATGCAGGTGCGGAGGAATTCGGGATGTCTGTCGAAATAGGCGCCGAGGTCCTTGACGCCTTCGGCTCGCAGCTTTCGGAACAGTGCGACGAGTCTGCTGGCGTCGAGCTGCCGGAGTGCGATCGGCATGCGGCTGAACAGCTGGCGGTAGCGCTGCTCGCTCCGCTCCAGCTCGGCATTTGTCTTCCTCTGCGCGGCGATGGTCAGGCTGATCACCACGAGCAAAGCGGCAATGGAGTCGGCAAATGCGATCGCGGTGAAACTGTAGCCGAGCAGGGAAGAAGCAAACGAGAACAGGCTGAGCGCAACACTGCCCCAGGCCCACAGCGGAGCGCCGTCCCGAACGAGCCGACCGGCGAGCACACGGCGCCACCACCGCTGGGGCTTTATGGGAGTGGAGCCATCCAGGCGTTCGAGCATGCGAGAGGTCTAGCTGGCCGACGAGGAGTCGTCTTCTGTGTTTGGGCCGGTCCTTTGTCAAAACGCACGAGACCGCGATCGGGTTATGCCCGGCATCACATGGCTGCCGGTCGTCACTTTCTCAAACGGATTCATGGCTCAATTCCGTCCCTGCCTCGGTCGTGGATGGAGTGGATGTCGCGGCCGCCCGCGGCTTGCGCCCGGTGAGCCAGTTGCCGAACCGGTCGAGATAGAGATAGACGACGGGCGTGGTGTAGAGCGTCAGGACCTGCGACAGCATCAGGCCGCCGACGATCGTGTAGCCGAGCGGCTGGCGCAGCTCCGCGCCGGTGCCGCTGCCGATCATCAGCGGCACGCCGCCGAGCAACGCCGCCATGGTCGTCATCAGGATTGGACGGAAGCGCAGCGTGCAGGCCTGGTAGATCGCCGCTTCCGGGCTGAGCCCGTTCTGGCGCTCCACCTCGAGGGCGAAATCGACCAGCATGATGCCGTTCTTCTTGACGATGCCGATCAGCAGGATGATGCCGATGATGGCGATGACGCTGAGGTCCATGTGGGCAGCCAGCAGCAGCAACAGCGCGCCGATGCCCGCCGAAGGTAGCGTCGACAGGATCGTGATCGGGTGGATCAGGCTCTCATAGAGAACGCCGAGAATGATGTAGATCACGATCAGCGCCGCGCCGATCAATAGCGGCGTGCCGGACAGGGAGGACTGGAAGGCCTGGGCGTTGCCCTGGAACGAGGTCGACAGCGAGGCGGGCTTGCCGGTGCTCTTCTCAATGTTCTGGATCGCCGTCACCGCATCGCCCAATGCGACGCCGGGCTTCAGGTTGAACGAGATCGTCACCGAGGGAAACAGGCTCTGGTGGTTGATCAGGATCGGCGCTGGCTTGATGACGGCATGGACCAGCGTGCTGAGCGGGACCTGCTGGCCGCTGGCTGAGTTCAGGTAGATGTCCTTGAGCGCCTCGGGCCCGTACTGGAAGCGCGGATCGACTTCCATCACGACGTGGTACTGGTTCAGCGAGGTGAACATCGTGGAGACGATGCGCTGGCCGAACGCGTCGTCGAGGGCATTGTCGATCGTCGTGGGCAGGATGCCGAAGCTCGAGGCGACCTCGCGATTGACGGTGACCTCCAGCCGTGGACCGGCATTCGCCTGGTCGCTTGCGACGTCGCTGACGACGTCGAGCGCACGGAGCTTCTCCAGGAAGACCGCCGACCAGTGGGTCAGCTCGTTGGAATCGGCATCCGTCAGGGTGTATTGATATTGTGTCTTCGACAAGCGTGCGCCGATCGTGATGTCCTGCGCCGCCTGCATGTAGAGCGTGATGCCCTGGATGTGAGCCAATCGCGGGCGCAGCCGGTTGATCACCTGGTCGGCGCTCGCCTTGCGTTCCGGCTTGGGCTTCAGGACGATGAAGATGCGCCCCTGGTTGAGCGTCGCGGTCGGGCCGCCCGGGCCGATATAACTCGCCACCGACTGCACCGCCGGATCCTTCGAGAGGATGTCGACGATCGCCTGCTGGCGCTCGGACATCGCGGGGAAGGAGATGTCCTGCGCGGCTTCGGTGATGCCGACGATCTGGCCGGTGTCCTGCTGCGGGAAGAAACCTTTCGGAATGATCACGTACAGATAGCCGGTCAGCGCGATGGTCGAGAGCATGACGAGCAGCGTCGCGAAGCGATGCCGCAGCACCACGCGCAAGCCCCGCGCGTAGAGCGCAAGCAGGGCATCGAAGCCGCGTTCGAACAGGAGATAGATCCGGCCGTGCTTCCTGCGCGAATCGTCCTTCAGGAGGCGCGCGCACATCATGGGCGTCAGGGTGAGCGAGATGACCAGCGACAGCAGTAGCGCGGCGGTGATGGTGACGGCGAATTCCTGGAACAGCTTGCCGACGTAACCGCCCATCAAGAACAGCGGGATGAACACCGCGATCAGCGACAGCGTGATGGAGACGATCGTGAAGCCGATCTCGGCGGAGCCCTTGAGTGCCGCCTCCAGCGGCGTCATGCCCTGCTCGAGATGGCGCACGCTGTTCTCGATGACGACGACCGCATCGTCGACCACGAAGCCGACCGCGATCGACAGCGCCATCAGCGATAGGTTGTCCAGGCTGTAGCCGAGCACATAGAGCACCGCGAACGTCCCGACCAGCGCCAGGGGAACAGTGATCGCCGGAATGACCGTGGCCCAGAAATTCCGCAGGAACAGGAATATGACCATCACGACCAATGCGACCGTCAGCATCAGCGTGAATTGGACGTCGGAGACCGCGGCGCGGATGGTGGCGGTCCGGTCGGCGGCGATCGTCACCTTGATCGCCGGCGGAACGGAAGCCTGCAGCTGCGGCAGCAGTTTCTTGATCCGGTCGACGGTCTCGATCACGTTGGCGCCGGGAACGCGCTGAACGGCGAGGATGACGGCCGGCTCCTTGCCGTACCAGCCGGCCAGAAGATCGTTCTCGGGGGCCTCGATCGCCGTGCCGACGTCGCGGAGTCGCACCGGCGAGCCGTTGCGATAGGCGATGATGAGGTCTTCGTAAGCAGAGGGTTTCAGCAGCTGGTCATTGGTGTTCAGCGTGTAGGTGACGCGCGGGCTGTTGAGCGTGCCCTTGGGCAGGTCGACATTGGCGCCGGCGATGACGTTGCGGACGTCTTCGAGGCCGATGCCGCGGGCGGCAAGCGCCTGCGGGTTGACGCGAACACGGATCGCGGGCTTCTGCTGGCCGCCGATGCCGACGAGGCCCACGCCCGGCACCTGCGAGATCTTCGGCAGCAGGATGTTTTCCGCATAGGCGTCGACCGTGGTCAGCGGCAGCGAGTCGGACGTCAGCGCGATCAGCATGATCGGCGTCTCCGCCGGATTCACCTTCCGGATCGTCGGCGGGTAGGGGATGTTCGGCGGCAGGAAGGGGCTCGCGGCGTTGATCGCGGCCAGCACGTCCACCGCGGCGCTGTCCACCGTCCGCGACAGCTCGAATTGCACCGTGAGCTGGGCCACGCCGAGTGCACTGGACGAGGTGAGCTGGGTGATGCCGGGGATCTGGCTGAGCTGCTGTTCGAGCGGTGTGGCGAGCGACGAAGCAATGGTGCCCGGATCGGCGCCGGGCAGTTGTGCCGAGATCTGGATGGTCGGGTAGTTGACGTTCGGCAGCGCGCCGACTGGCAGCAGCGGAAAGGCCGCAAGGCCGCACAGCAATAAGCCCGCCATCAGCAGAGCGGTTGCGATCGGCCGCAGGATGAAGGGCGCGGAAATGTTCATGGGATTGCGTCCTGCACGGCGCTCTGCAAGTCGGCTTCCTGCGCAGCTTTGCCATGCAGTTCCCGGACGCGACTGCCTTCCGTCAGCCGATACTGGCCGTCGACCACGACCACGTCACCTGATTTCAGCCCCTGGTCGATCAGTGCCTGACCATTACTGATCTGTGCGACGTGAACAGGGCGCAAGGTCGCCGTCTGGCCATCGGTCACGACATAGACATAGCTGCCGCTCGGTCCCTGCTGCACGGCCGAGCCCGCGACGGTGAGCGCGTCTTTCCGAATTTCGAGCAGCAGGCGCGCGTTCACAAGCTGGCCCGGCCACAGCCGGTGCTCACGATTCGGGAACACCGCCTTGAGCTGGACGGTGCCGGTCGTCCCTGCGATCTCGTTGTTGACCAGCAGCAGCGTGCCTTCATCGAGCTTCGTCTTGTTGTCCTGGCTGTAGGCAATGACCTTCAGCGATCCCTTTGCAGCGTGCTCCTGGATTGCGGGCAGGTCGGTCTGCGGCAGAGTGAACAGCAGCGAGATCGGCTCGATCTGGGTGACGACGACAAGACCATTGGGATCGGTCGGATGGATCACGTTGCCGACATCGATCTGGCGAACGCCCGTGATGCCGGGAATGGCCGAGGTCAGGCGCGTGTAGCTGAGCTGGACATTGGCCTGATCGATCAGCGCCTGGTCGGCCTTCACGGCGGCCTTGAGCTGCGCCACCTGCGCGGTCTGCGTCTCGATCAGTTGCGGAGTCGCGTAGCCCTTGTCGCCGAGCTGATTGTAGCGGGAGAGATTGGCCTCGGCATTGACGAGCTGTGCCTGGTCCCTGTCGCGGTTGGCCGTCAGCTGCTCGATCTGCGCCTCGTAGGGACGCGGATCGATCTGGGCGAGCAGGTCGCCGGCCTTGACGGTCTGTCCCTCGGTGAAGGCGATCTTGACGATCTGCCCCTGGATCTGGCTGCGCACGACGTCGGTGTTGAAGGCAATCACCGTACCGATGCCGCGCAGATAGATCGGAACGTCCTTGCCGGTGACGCTGGCGGCGACCACCGGCACGGCGGCGGGTACGGGCGCGGCCGCCACGGCCGGCTTCCGGTCGGTGCCGAAGAACCAGAGGCCTGCGCCGGCCAGGATCGCGGCAAGAGTAACGAGCGCAATGGTGATGTTGCGTTTCACGGCGATGTTCCTTCTTGATCTCAGGGATTGCCGGAGCCGTCGATCGAAGTCGTGCCGCCCATGGACGTGGGGCCGGGCACCGGCACGGACGGACTGATTCCGGCGCCACCGATCTCGGTGGAGCCCAGCGGAATTCCGACCCGGCCGACCGTCGATGTCGAGGGCAGGGACGAGACCGCTGAAGTGCTGCCGGCGCAATTGGTCGATGAGGTGCCGGACAGCCCGCCGCCGTCGAACAATGCTCCGGAGGATGAGGCATTGCCGGACCCGGCGCAGGCGGTCGTGCTTTGCGCGGGATTAAGCGGAGAGATGCCCGGCGTTGCGATTTCGGTCGATCCCAACGGAATGCCAACAGGCCGCGTAGATTGCGGGTTGAGGGGAGACGTCGCGAGCATGCCGGCAGGCGGCTGCGTTCCTGGCATCGTTGTTTGCGCGATGGCCGCAGTCGAGACCAGCCAAAGGAGGCCGCTCGCAAGCAAAGTACCGGAATGCATCGAGGAGAATCGGCGCGATCGGGATTTCAGTGCGCCGGCGTCGTTTGATGGATGCTGTTTTCGCATGGAACAAAACTCCCCTGACGACGATCGAACAATAGAAAGGTGTGTGAGCGCGGGTATTTCCAGAACGCACGTCCTGCTGCCCGGCCGCACGGCGACGCCTCGCCATCGGCCTTGGGGCCCTTCGCTACCTCAGGATGGCCCGCGCGTGTGCGATCTCCCGGCCGCACGCGGCGATGTCGCCAGCGCGATTGGCAGCGCGCGCGCGATCGAGCGCGTCGAGCGCGTCGGTGAAGTCGATGCCGTTGCCGCCTTCCGCTTTCGCGAGCGAGCGGGGCGTCGGCTGATGGCTGCGCAACGCGCCGAGGCTCTCCGGCTGCCAGCCGTGAGAGCCCGCATCCTTTTCTATGGCCAGATCGAGTTGTGCCTGGGTTTGCGCGGTGTCATCCGCACAGAGTCCTGCATGAGCCGGCATGGTTGCGCATAGCAGGGCGAAGAGAGCGGCGCTGCACTTTGCGATGGATGTCATTGTTCGATCCTATGCTTGGATTTCGAGAGACGTCATGAACGTTGTCGTGAATGACAGAGCGCGTATCGATCGTCTTTCGCCTACGAACGTCGGCCGTTCACGCTCGCGCGAGATTCCTGTCACGAATGTCAGTGGGCATGACGTGGGCCTTCTGCTTGAATGCATCTCTCAACCCGGCCGTGTCCGGAGGGCGCGCGAACAACGATCGTCGCGCGTCCCGGCGTGCGAAGTGGCAAGGACAGTTGTTTGCCGAAATACGTAAGCCAGTTATCGAAACTAGTGTCGCGTCATCCCAACCTGGAGTGATCCTGACATGAAACGCCCAAACGCCGGCCTCGCCTTTGCTGCCGCTCTCTCCCTGTTCGCGACCGTTGCTCCCGCGCGCGCGGAGCCCCTGAAGAACATCGTTCTGGTGCACGGCGCCTGGGTGGATGGATCCGGTTGGAAGCCGGTCTACGAGATCCTGACCAAGGAAGGTTTCCGCGTCACCATGGTGCAGGAGCCCGAGACCTCGTTTGCCGACGACGTCACGGCGGCGAAGCGTATCCTCGATCTCCAGGACGGCCCGACGCTTCTCGTCGGTCACAGCTACGGCGGCTCGATCATCACCGAGGCCGGCGTTCATCCGAACGTCGTCGGTCTCGTCTACGTCGCCGCGCATGCGCCCGACGTCGGCGAGGATGAATCTGCGCTCGGCAAGAAGACGCCGAGCGTGCTTGGAAAGACCGAAGGCGTCATCAAGGTCACGCCCGACAAGTTCACCTATCTCGATCCCGTGCAATTCCCGAAACTGTTTGCGCCGGATCTGCCGCGTGAGCGGGCAGAGTTCGTCGCGCGCTCGCAGGTCCCGGCCGCGACCCAGGTGTTCAGCACGCCGCTGACGGCGGCGGCGTGGAAGACCAAGCCTAGCTGGGGCATCGTCGCCGGCAACGACCAGATCATCAATCCGGATCTGGAGCGCTGGTACTACGAGCGCGCCAAGAGCCAGACCACCGTGATCCCGGGCGCCAGCCACTCGGTCTACGAGTCGCGTCCGAAGGAAGTGGCGGCGGTCATCACCCGCGCCGCGCGCAGCATCCAGCAGCCGGTCACACGTTAAAGTGTCTTTCTGCCGGTCCTGACGCACGGCCGGCAGAGGGAAGGGCGGCGGGAGAGACAGCACTCCCGCCGGCCTGACTGTTCCCATCCGGAGCATTCCATGAGCGCGATCGAGACGAGCAGCATCGTCCTGGGCTCGGGCGCGACCGCGGTGAAGCGGGCCGAGGAGCCAACATTATGACGAGCTGGCAGAACAACCGCACCGCGCGCGACGCCCGCATTGCGGCCGGAGCCGGACTTGCCCGCGGCAAAGTCGTTGAGGCGCAAGATGCGACGCGCCTGCTGGAGGCCGTGATCCGGCCGGGCGACCGGGTTTGCCTGGAGGGCGACAACCAGAAGCAGGCGGATCTCTTGAGCCGCGCGCTGCTGGCGGTTGATCTGTCCAAGGTCAACGATCTGCACATGGTGCAGTCGGGCGTCGTTCTTCCCGAACATCTGGACCTGTTCGACCGCGGGGTCGCGAAGCGGCTCGACTATGCCTATTCCGGACCGCAAGCGGCGCGCATCGCGCGCATGCTGTTCGGCGGCAAGATCGAGCTGGGCGCGGTCCATACCTATCTCGAACTGTTCGCCCGCTACTTCATCGACCTTACGCCGCACGTCGCGCTGATCGCCGCCGTCAGCGCCGACCCCGAGGGAAATCTCTATACCGGCCCAAACACCGAGGACACCCCGACCGTGGTCGAGGCGACGGCGTTCAAGGACGGTATCGTGATCGCCCAGGTCAACGAGATCGTCGAGCAGGTTCCGCGGGTCGACATCCCGGCGGACCGTGTCCACTTCATCGTCAAGGCCGACAAGCCGTTCTTCGTCGAGCCGTTGTTTACGCGCGATCCGGCCGCGATCACGGAAGGCCAGATCCTGACCGCGATGCTCGCGATCAAGGGCATCTATGCGCCCTATGGCGTGCAACGGCTCAATCACGGCATCGGCTTCAGCACGGCCGCGATTGAGCTCCTGCTGCCGACATTCGGCGAGAGGCTGGGGCTGAAGGGCAAGATCGCGACCCACTTCGCGTTGAATCCCCATCCCGCTCTCATTCCCGCGATCGAATCCGGCTGGGTGAGGCAGATCCACTCGTTCGGGTCGGAGGTCGGCATGGACGACTACATCCGCGCCAGATCCGACGTGTACTTCACCGGTCCCGATGGCTCGCTGCGCTCCAACCGCGCCTTTTGTCAGACCGCCGGGCTCTATGCCTGCGACATGTTCATCGGCTCCACGTTGCAGATCGATCTGCAAGGGAATTCGTCGACCGTTACCGCCTCGCGCATTGCAGGCTTCGGGGGCGCCCCGAACATGGGAGCGGATGCCCGCGGGCGGCGTCATCCGAGCGAGCCCTGGCTGAGGGCCGGAGCGGAGGCCGATCCGGACGGCTCGGCACTGATGCGCCGCGGTCGCAAGCTGGTCGTGCAGATTGGCGAGACGTTCGGCGACAAGAATGTGCCGCTGTTCGTCGAGAAGCTCGATGCGATCGAGCTCGCCGAGAAGCTGAAGCTCGATCTCGCGCCGGTCATGATCTATGGCGACGACGTCACGCACATCGTCAGCGAAGAGGGCGTCGCAAACCTGTTGCTGTGCCGCACCGCGCAAGAGCGTGAGCAGGCCATCCGCGGCGTTTCCGGCTACACCGACGTCGGCCGTCGGCGGGACCACGGCATGGTCTCGCGCCTGCGCGAGCGGGGCGTGATCCGGCGGCCGGAAGATCTCGGCATCAATCCGCTCGATGCCGATCGCAGCCTGCTGGCGGCGCGCTCGATCAAGGATCTCGTGCGCTGGTCGGGCGGCTTGTACGCACCCCCGTCGAAATTCAGGAACTGGTGAGGACGCGCCATGGAAGATCTCAGCTTTCGACATCCGGTCCGCGCCCGCGCGAGTGGTGCCAGGCGAAGTGCGATTGTCGGCGTCGTCGCCTCGGGCAATCTGGAGGTGCTGGTGGAGCGTGTGCTGCCGGACGCGGAATGTGCCATCGAGATCAAGACCGCGGCGGTCGGTTTCGGTGAGGTCTGGAGTGCCGTGATCGGCGATTTCGTCGAGCGCTATTCACCTGGCGGGCTGAAGTTCTCGATCAATGACGGCGGCGCGCGTCCCGATACGGTCTCGCTTCGTCTGGCGCAGGCGGTGCGATTGATCGCGGAGAACGGCCAATGACCGCGCCGCTCAAGGATCTCACACCGGCCGAACGGGCCCGCAGCACCAGCTTCTACGAGGCGTCGGCCCGCACGCGGCTGGAGTTGCTGCTCGACGCCGGCAGCTTCGTCGAGTTCATCGGGCCGGAACAGCGCGAGGTGAGCCCGCATCTGAAGATCTTCGATCTTCCCGAGCAGTTCGACGACGGCATCGTCGTCGGTCACGGCCGCCTCGACGGCTCGCCCGTGTTCGTCGCCGCGCAGGAGGGGCGCTTCATGGGCGGCGCCTTCGGCGAGGTGCACGGCGCCAAGCTGACGGGGCTGCTCCGCGCCGCGCGCCAGATCGGCTCGATCCCCGTCCTGATCCTGTTCGATACCGGCGGAGTCAGGTTGCAGGAAGCCAATGCCGGCGAGCTTGCCATCGCCGAGATCATGCGCGCCGTGATGGAAGCGCGCAGCGCCGGTGTGAAGGTCATCGGTCTGATCGGCGGCAGGTCCGGATGCTATGGCGGCGGCGGCTTGATCGCGGGCTGTTGCTCCGCGCTCGCCGTCTCGGAGCCGGGGCGCATCGCGGTGTCGGGTCCCGAAGTCATCGAGACCAACCGCGGCGTCGAGGAGTTCGACTCGCGCGATCGTGCCCTGGTCTGGCGGACGATGGGCGGCAAGCACCGCCGCCTGCTCGGCGCCGCCGATGTCTTCGCTGACGACAATGTGCAGGATTTTCGCAAGGCCGCGCTGGAGCTGCTCGGCTTGGTCGGACCTTTCGGTTTCGACAGGCTGAAGGCCGAACAGGAGCGGCTTGCCGGCCGGCTGCGCAGCTTCGGTGCTTATGGAGATGCCGTCGACATCTGGAGGGCGGAAGGTATCGCGGACGCTCAAGCCGTTCCGGAGCTTCCGGCCGATGAGTTCATTGCCCTTGCCAACCGGATCGGGAGGACCAGTCGTGACGCTCGATGATATCATCGCCTCGCTATTTTCCGACGGCCACGACGTGAGGAACGACAAGGGCGTTATTCACGGCTCGGCGACGCTGCGATCCGGCAGCCGGATGCTCGTCCTTGGTGTTGCAGACCGGACTGCGCTGGGCGTCGACGAGGCGATCAAATTGTCCGGCCATGTTCTGGAGTCGATCGGCCGGGGCTCCGGGCCGATGCTGGTGCTCGTCGACAGCGACAGCCAGCGCATGAGCAAGCGCGACGAATTGCTCGGGCTGAACGAATTCCTCGCGCATCTGGCGAAAGTGTTGATCCACGCGGACATGAACGGCCGCCCGACCATCGGCCTTCTCTACGGTCACTCGGCGGCGGGCGCGCTGCTTGCGACTGGTCTTGCAACGCGCGTGCTGGTCGGACTGCCCGGCGCCGATCCCGCGGTGATGGACCTGCCGTCGATGGCGAAGGTCACCAAGCTGTCGATGGACGCGCTTGAGGAGAAGGCGAAGTCGACGCCGGTGTTCGCGCCGGGCCTGTCCAATCTCGCACAGATGGGTGCCGTCCACATGACATGGAGCAATGCCACCTCGCTCGCCGACCAGTTGGAGGCATTGCTGGCCGGCATGCCGGCCGCGCAGGATCGGCGGGATGCGCTCGGCAAGGAACGTGGTGGCCGGCTGAAGGCCGCCGAGATAGCGGAGCGTGTTCGTGACCTGGCCCTGCAAGCACGGTGAACGTCCACCCGGTCGTCACGACCTCGTCTTCGTCAGCCCTGAAGGGTGGCGCGCGACGCTGGATGCGCGCGACGATCTTGCGACGAATTCCCTTCTCACGCACTGGCCCAAAATGAGATGGCCGACGATCAGGCGGCGCGCGTTGCCATCCGAGGCAACCGGCCTCGCATTAGGGCTGCCATTGCCGCCGTCGGCCGGCAAGAAACGGCTCTCTCTTCTAATTGACATCGACCACGTCGCCTCCGTCGCGAGGCCGCCGTTGCTGCGCCAGGCGCGTCCCTACGCGCCGCGGAGCTGGTGGCCCACGCTCGACCGGCTCGACGAACTGGCGCTTCGCCATTCGGTGGACGCTCGCGTGTTCGGCAGCCTCGCCTGGCAGTCGTTGACCGGGCTCGAATACGTGACCGCCGGTTCCGATCTCGACGTCCTGCTCGAGTTTCGCCGCGAGACCGATCTTGATCGTCTCGCCGCCGACGTGGCCGCGATCGAGGCCGGCGCACCGATGCGGATTGACGGCGAGTTGATGGGCGCTGATGGCACTGCGATCAACTGGCGCGAACTCCACGGCGGCGCGAGCGAACTGCTGGTCAAGAGCATCGAGCGCGTCGTCCTGCTCGGCAGGCATCAATTCATTTCGGGAGCGATGGCATCATGATCACGACGGCCGCAAGAGGCGTGGAACGGCCGGTGCTGCGCCAGGCGCAGATCGCGCCCAATGTCTCTGCCATCGGCGCCGTCGCCGCCGACTGCCTCATCAAGGAGCTCGAAACCTGGCCGAAGCCGGGGCTCGTCAGTCATGTCGACAATGGCAGTCACGACGATATGGATGCGGGCACGTTTCGTCGCAGCGCTGCGGCCATCAGGCCCTATCTGCAACGCCTGGCCGATGCGGGCGCGCTTGGCTGCGGTATGGGGCGGCTGCGGATCATCGGCCTGGAGGCGGAGCGCGCCATGCTCGCGGCGACGTCGGGGGTCAACACCCATCGTGGCGCGATCTTCGGGCTCGGTCTGCTGTGCGCGGCGGCCGGCGCCAAAGCCGGCGGGTTGGTTGATTCCGAACTTCCGCTTGGCGATGTCGTGGCGCGCCTCTGGGGCGACAGCATACTCGATGGTCCGGTGCTGCTGCACAGCCATGGCAGCTTGGCTCGCCGCCGCTTTGGCGCAGGCGGTGCGCGTATCGAGGCTGCGAGGGGATTTCCCAGCGTCTACGGGATCGGCTTGCCGGCCTTGCGGAGAGCGACGCCTGTCGTGCCGGAGGATGGGGAAGCCGCCCGGGTCGAGACGTGCTTTGCCCTGATCGCATCCGTCGAAGACACCAATCTCCTGCATCGTGGCGGGCCCGTCGGCCTCCGCTTTGCGCATGATGCGGCGCGGAGCTTCATCGCATCGGGCGGCGTCGACGCGCCCGGCTGGCGTGCGCGGGCGCAGTCGATCCACGACAGCTTCGTCGCCCGCCGTCTCAGCCCGGGTGGATCGGCCGACCTGCTTGCAATGACGCTCTTCGTCGACGCCCACGAAAGGCCGATTCCATGATGTCCAACGCGATCCTGATGGCGCTGGGGCCGGTCTTCTTCGTTCTATTGCTGGGATATGCCGCCGGAAAATTTCATATCGTCGACAATCTTCACGTCGACGCCCTCAACGCACTTGTGATGGATTTTGCGTTGCCGGCCTCGCTGTTCGCCGCGACCGCCTCGGCGTCGCGCCGCGAGATGATTGAGCAGATCCCGCTCTTCCTGGTGCTCGGCGTGACGATGCTGCTGCTCTATCTCGCCTGGTATTTTGCCGCACGTGGGTTCTCCAAGGTCTCCCGATCGGAGGCGTCGTTACAGGCGTTGACCATCGGCTTTCCGAATCTTGCCGGCGTGGGCCTTCCGATCATGACGTCAGTCGTGGGGCCGGCCGGCACTGTCCCGGTTGCCGTTGCATTGGCGGCGGGCTCGATCTTCATCAGTCCGCTGACGCTGATCATGGCGGAAATGGGCGCCGCCAAGGCTCGCGGCGAGCAAATGGCGGCGCGGCAGGTCCTGACGGCAATCCGGCGCGCGATCACCAAGCCGGTGGTGCTCGCGCCCGCGCTTGGCATTCTGTTCTCGTTGTCGGATGTGAGCCTCGACGCGCTCGCGCATGCGAGCCTCGCGCTGATCGGAAGTTCGGCGGCGGGCGTCGCCCTGTTCCTCACTGGAGCCATTCTGTCGGCGCAGTCGTTTCGGCTGGATTGGAAAATCGCAGCTGCAACGGTGGCCTCGGACATCGTCCGGCCGCTGCTGGCTGTTGCGGTCATTCGCGTCATTCCGGTCGCGCAGGATGCCGCGAAGACGGCCATTCTGCTCGCCGCCGTACCCTCCGGCTTCTTCGGCATCCTGTTCGCGGTCAACTACCGGCTGGATTCCGCAAGGGCAGGATCCATGGTTATTGCGAGCACGGCATTTAGCGTCGTGACCCTGGCGATTGCCATCGCAGTGCTCTTTCCCCGCTAGGCTGCGACCATGACACTCGCCATCCTTTGCTCGGGGCAAGGCAGGCAGCATCGGAACATGTTCGCTCTCACGGGCGATGCGCCGGAAGCCGCGCAGCTGTTTGCGCACGCGGCGGCATTGCTCGGCGGCAGGGATCCGCGCGATTTAGTGCGCGGCGAAGCCGATGAGGCCCTGCATCGCAACCGTGCCGGCCAGATTCTCTGCACCTTGCAGCCGCTCGCCGCGGCGAGCGCGCTCGCAGATGTCGTCCCACATGGCGTCATCATTGCCGGCTATAGCGTCGGCGAGGTCGCGGCCTGGGGTGTCGGCGGTTTGTTCGATGCGACCGCCACGCTCGATCTCGTGGCGCGCCGCGCGGAGGTCATGGATGCTGCCACGCGCGCCGGCGACGGGCTGATCTTTGTTCGCGGTCTTTCGCGAGAGGAGATCGGTCACGTCTGCGAGCGTCACGGCGCAGCGATCGCCATCGTCAATCCCGGCGATGCCTTTGTCATAGGCGGTGGCCGTGAGGCGCTGAGCAGGATTGCCGAAGACGCGCGGGCGATGCACGCCGCAAGGATCGTCGCGTTGCCGGTTGAAGTCGCCTCCCACACCAAACGGCTCGCCGTTGCGTCTGCCGTCTTCCGTAAGACCTTGCGCCAGGCATCGGTGATGTTCCCGCCGAGGAGCGGAGCGCGCGTTCTGAGCGGAATCGATGCCGCTCCGGTCGTCTCGCTCGAAACCGGCCTCGACAAACTTGCCGCGCAGATTTCGCAAACCGTGCAATGGGCAGATTGCCTGCAAGCCTGTGTCGAAGCGGGCGCGACGGGGTTTCTCGAGCTCGGGCCGGGACATGCGCTCAGCGGCATGGCCGCGGAAATCGGGAGCGGACTTTCGGCTCGCTCGCTGGATGATTTCAGGAGTCTTCAGGGCGTCCGCGCCTGGGCTGCGCGTCACCTGAGCGGCTAGCGCCGCCAAGTTCTGAAGAGACGATGCTGCCGATCGTGCCGCGCTGTCGGAAAAAGGGGGGCCGTCCCTTGGAGGAGGACGGCCCCTAGATGCTCGAATGCCCAGGGAGGAGGGAGGCTCGAGCGGTGACTTGGGGGTCTCAGTCACCTAACACGCACAGCATCACCGATCCCTCAGCCAAAGTATTTCACGAACCCCGGCTGTTTTTCATTTTGCATGATTCACGAGAAGCCTGCGGGCAGCACGCAAGACACGGCCTTGCATGTCGGAGCCGGATCGCCGCCTGAGAGCCTGGACGCAGCCGATGCGTTCCGGCTGGCGCAGCGCCAGCGCGCGGGCGTGTCACCTGTGATCCGCTTGAAGACGGTCGAGAAATGCGCCTGCGTGCAGAAGCCGACGGTCAGCGCCACCTCGGCGAGGGCCGTCTCGGAATTCGACAACAGCGATTTCGCGCGCTCGATGCGCTGATGCAGCAGGTACTCGCGCGGACGGTACCCCGTCGCAGCGCGGAACTGCGCCGCGAAGTGCATCCGGGACAGTCCCGCGACCTTGGCAAGCTCGGACAGGCTGATGCAGTGGTCGAAGTGCGTCCCGACATATTCCTCGATGCGCCGCAGCCGCCATTTCGGCAAGGCATTGACCTTCGCGTGCGGGAACTCGCGCCGGGCAAGATGCATTGCCAGGGTCTGGCCGATGCAGCGCGCGAATTCCCTGTCGGCCGAAGGGCCGCGTTCGGTGAGCGCTTTCGCAAGCTGCTCGGCGAAGGGGTCGCGGAGCAGCACGAGGTCGTTGAGACCAGGCCGTAGGGTCGGAAAATAACGGCTGGCAGAGACATGGAAGTGCAGGAAGTCGCACGGCGCGTGGAACTGCGCACTGAGCTGCTGCGACGGTGCGCCGATATACAGCGTGCCTGCCGGCATGACGCCGTCGAAAATGGTGTGACGGCCTCTGGTCAGTTTGGCGCGGGTCGTCTTCAAGGCGATGGCGAAGAAGTATCGGTCGGGAGGCGTGGTCGCTTCTTCGTGCCTTATGCCTGTTTGCGTGCAGGTCCAGCGCGAGATCGTGACGTCCTCGGGCAAGGTGCCCGCACGTTGGTCGGGCTGGCGCCACTTTCGTTCGAGGGGAAATGCGCGGGTCTCCCGCGGGGAATCGGGGTCGCGCCGGCCGGGTTGATACGTCAACCGGGCGCCGGCCGCTTGCATATCGGTGAGCATTGTTCGTCCCGTCTCTTGGATTCTGCTGCCGTCGTGACGGCGGCCGAATGCAAATGGTCCATGCTCGAACGATAGGTGCGATCTCGTCGCTGGGCTCGTTAAGGATGCTTAAGCCGTATTAGATTTTGCAAATGCGGGAGGTGCGACCGCATGTCGCAAAAAGTGCAATTGAACCAAAGGGATCAAACACATGTGCGGTGGGGTGTGATGTTAGGGCGCGGCACACCGGACGAGAGGTGCATGCGACACCTTCTCATCCGGTCGGGGCTGCCTCGTCCAACTCAGGGCAGGCGTGGCGAAGCGTCGATGCCGGGTGTCAGTCCGGGTGCGATCTTGTCTGCCGGCGGAACCGCGCGTTCGTCCGGTTGGGACGAGGGCCGTCTTGCGGACTACGGCGCGTGGCCTGCCAGCGCCTCTTCAAGGCGGCGGATGATCTCGTCGCCGCTGGAGGGCTTGCCGAGATAGCAATGCGCGCCTGCGGCCATCACGCGCTGGCGCACATTTTCGCTCGGAAACGCCGTCATGAAGATGATCGGGAAATGGCGGCCCGCGGCAATCAGCCGGGCCTGCAACTCATCGCCGGTGATGACAGGCATCTGGACGTCGGCGATCATGCACGCCGGATCGTCCCCCGGCGCCTGCCGCAGGAAGTCCATGCCGGATTCGTAGGCACGGGCCTCGTAGCCGATCGAGCGCACGAGGCTCGCAAGCGACGCGCGAACGCCTTCGTCATCGTCCACGATCGCAATCACCGGGGTTTTGGCCATTGGCGCACAATCCTGACCGCGGTGTTCCGCAAGGAGGGTATCTCCCTTTGCACGGCCGATGACGCCGTATATGCACCCGGGGCAGCCCGGCCGGAATTATACTCAGGTGTGGTCCGTAGTCCTGCGGGTCTGGGAAACCCCGAGCGCCTCGGCTTTGCGGACGAGGTCGGCCAGCGACCGGACCTCCATCTTGCGCATGACGTTCCCGCGGTGGATCTTGACCGTGATCTCGCTGAGACCGATCAGGGCGGCGACCTGCTTGTTCATCAGGCCGGCAGTGACATGGCCCATCACCTCGCGCTCGCGCGCCGTCAGGGTCTCGTATTGGGCGCGGATATCCTCCTTGGTCGCGGCTTCGGCACGGTGCTGCGCATCGCGCTCGAGCGCCGCCGTCACCGCATCGAGCATGTCCTGGTCGCGAAACGGCTTGGCGAGGAAATCGACCGCGCCGGCCTTCATGGCACGCACCGACATCGGGATGTCGCCGTGGCCGGTCATGAAGATAATCGGATATCTGATGCCCTGCCGGACGAGCTGGCTTTGCAGGTCGAGCCCGCTCACACCGGGAAGACGGACGTCCAGCACGATGCAGCCGGGGCCGTCCGGCAGCGCGCCGCCGAGCAGTTCGGCGGGCGATGCAAACAGGCGCGTCTCGAGGCCGACGGATCGGAACAGGCTGTCGAGCGAGGCGCGGATCCCCGCATCGTCATCGACGATGATGACGACGGAGTTGAGGGGTTGGGCCGGCGGTCGCGCTTGATCTGGTCGTGTCATGGTCGGATGTGTTCTTGGCTGTATGGCAGTGTCAGGCGGAAGGTCGCGCCCGCGCCGGGCGTGCTCTCGACCGACAACTGGCCGCCGTGAGCTTCCACCGTCGTTCGGCAGATCGCAAGTCCCATGCCCATTCCGCCGCGCTTCGTCGTGAAGAACGGATTGAACAGCCGCGGCATGTCTTCAGGCCTGATGCCGGGGCCGCTGTCCCGCACGGTGATGGCGAGATGCTCCCCGTCGACTGCATTGGCGCGCAGCTTGACGGTGCGGGAACCCGGCTGGCCCGACATGGCCTGGCCGGCATTGACCAGCAGATTGACGAGCACCTGCTGAAGCTGGATCCGGTCGCCGCAGATGGGCTTCAGGCCATGCTCGACCTCGAAGGTGAGGACGACGTCGTCATTGGCGAGCTCCCGCGCGACCAGAAGGGCCGCTTCCTCGATGATCTCGGCGATATCGAGGCTGTCCTGCTCGGCAGGGGCCTTCTTCAGGAAGGTCCGGATGCGCGCCACGATCTCGCTGGCACGGCGGCCTTCCGCGACGATTTGGACGATCGTGGCCCCAACCTCGTGAAGATCAGGCACCTCGCGCCGCAGCCAGCGCAGGCCGGCCTCGCCACTGGTGACGATCGCCGCCAGCGGCTGATTAACCTCGTGGGCAATGGAGGCGGTGAGCTCGCCGAGGGTAGCGACGCGCGCGGCATGGGCGAGCTCCGCTTGCGCCGCGAGCAAGGCATCCTGCGCCTGCTTGCGCTCGGTGATGTCGACGACGAAGGCGAGCACGTTGCGATCGCCGTCGGGCCCGGAGGGAAAAGTGATCGTGAACAGCACGGGAACCTTGCCTCCGTCAAGCCTGACGAGCTCGGTCTCGCCTTCGTAGAACGGCTCCGCTTCCGCGAACGCGATCAAGGCGCCGAGGAAACTGCGGTCGTCCTCGCCGAGAAGCCGGTCCACATTCTCGATGAAGGCCGAGGCGCCGTTTGATCCTGCCATCTTTTGCAGGGCCGGATTGACGTCGGTGATTCTGGCGAGCCGCCGGGCCTCCCGGACGAAATCGGGATGTTGTGCCAGATAGTCGCGCAAGCCGGCTCCTGCGGTGTCCAGCGATTGCAGCGCGGCCCGCAGATCGCTCCAGTCTTCTTGGACCACGCCGATCCGGCTGGCGTCGAACATCCGGCGGTATCGCTGCTCGCTCTGGACCAGCGCGCTGTGTGCGGCGACACGATCGGTGACGTCGGTATGCGTTTCGAGAACCCCGACGGGCTTGCCGAGACGGTCGTGCTGCAAGGCCCATCGGGCATCGACGGTGAGCACCGCACCGTCTTTCGTTTGCTGCTGCACGCGGCCTTCCCACCGGCCGGTGTCGAGCAGGCCCGCTTCGATGATTTCGCGCCGGTCGGGATAGGTGGTTCGCAGAAGCTTGTCGGCGAGCTGACCGAGCGCCTCCTCCGACGACCAGCCATAGGCCTGCTCGGCGGTCTTGTTCCAGAAGGTGACCACGCCGCCGCGATCCCTGACGAAGATCATGTCATGCGAAAGGTTGAGCAGGCGTGCCTGCGCCGCGAGGCGCTTCGTTGCCGCGTGATTCTGCAGCGCCAGCAAGGTTGTGATCCCGATCGCCGCAAGGCTCACCAGTGCCCGAACGGCGGGCGAGGCGATGCTCTCCAGATCGTGCGACAGCACATAGGCGACAATCGTCAGGACCACACAGCCGGCTGCGGCAACGATCGTATCGTCGCGCCGGTTGGTCTTGGCCGCGAGCAGGATCGCGACGACATAGAGAACCGCGACCGCGCCCTCGAGCGGCGTCAGCACGTCAACCAGGAAAACCGCGACGGCGAGGACGGCGGACCAGAACCGCAAGCCGGCGCGGCTCATGGATGAACCCGTGGTCCGATCATGAGTCGTCATCGTCGCTGGCTGTCGTTCTTCTCATACCAGCGGCGTTGATGCCGCGATTTGACCGCGTCCACAACATCCAGCCGCGTGATTTTCGTGCTCTCGTGGAAGACCTGCGCGCCGCGCAACCCGGCGAAGTCGCCGGCAGGCGGCATTCCCCGGAAAAACCAGCCGGCTCGCATGGTTCCGCCGGCGAATGCGCCCAAAAAGCGCGTCAACTTACCGCAGGCGCATCACGCTGCGGTCCTGTGCGCTCCGCGAGGCCAGCAAGGTGCCGCGCCGGTACGCTCACCGGACGAACATGCTGCGATCATACCTAGGTATGACGCGGTCAACCCGAGAACTTAGCGACGCACCCGCGCGTAGAATGGATCGCGCGGATCGCCGGATTACTCTGCCCCCATGACATTCGGACAAGCCAGTCAGGCCTGGCCGGATCGAAAACGGGACAAGGAGATTCGACGATGTCGCTGCAGATGTCACGCTCACAGCCGATCAAGGATCATGACGTTCGCGCGATCGATATCTCGGCGATCGATCGCGATCGGCTCGGGTTGTCGAAACTTCCTGACCGCTTCGGCGAAGACGGAACGATGCTGTCCTTCGTCCATCTGGACGTCGCCCTGGCGGTCGAGACGCGTGCGGCAAACGTCGAGCGATCTGCCGCTCGCGGACCGGGCTTCAGGGTCTCCGCAAAACTCCTTGCGGGATCGCCTGCCGAGAGCGAGCGGGCGTTTACAGCAGGAGAATTCACCGACCCGGTCATGCGGCGCCTGTCGGATGCGCTCGCGGCGACCGAAGCCACGCACGATGCCCATTCCGCCATCATGGCCGATGCGCTGCGGCTCGCGATCCTCACCCGGACGTTCAGCCGGCAGACGCTTCGCGCACCGGCCGAACTTGACCCCGCTGACGGCGTTCGCGAGGAGGAGGCGGGCCGGGCCGTGCGGTCGCTGCAGAATTGGCGTCTCAAGCGCGTTCTGCAGTTTGTCGACAAGAATCTGAGTGCCAAAATAACGCTGCAGGAGATGGCCGCCGTCGCCGGGCTGAGCAGGATGCATTTCGCCGCACAGTTCCGCGCGGCCACTGGCGTTCGGCCCCACGAATATCTGCTGAGGCGTCGTATCGAGCGCGCCCAGGAGCTGCTCAAGCAGGCCGAGATCACCCTGGTCGATATCGCCCTGACCGTGGGCTTCCAGACCCAGGCGCATTTCACCACGGTGTTCAAGCGCTTTGTCGGCGACACGCCGTATCAATGGCGGAGCGCCTATCTCGCGCAATTCATGCCGCTGCCGCGCGCAGGAGTGGGGGCGTCATGAGCGATGTTGGCATTCAGGCCCTGCTTCTCCCGCTCGCGAGCGTTCATTTGACGCTGACGCATCATGAACTCATGGAGACGATCGAGCTTGTTCGCGCTCTCGGCAACTCCTATCGTCTTGCTGCTTCGGAACTGGATTCAAGCGTCATCTACGGTCGTTTCAGCCTGGATTTCTTTAGGACCACCGTCGCATGCCTCGCGCGCTAGCTCGCTGCATCCGGCCTTGGCGTCACCTTCCTGACCGCGAGCCATTTCGCTGACGAGATCCGGCGCGAGGCATGCCTGCGATTCCGCCGATCCGCTATTTCGCTGTGTATCGCGCCGAGGACCTGTCGCCGCTTGCCGGCCGCATCGCCGATATCGCCTCGGTATGCTGTGGCTGCTCGGCCCGCAGCCTGCCGGACCGGTGAAGCGTTGATCGGACGACGCTCAAAACGCGGTGGCACAGCAAGACGATCTATGATCGCCTCCGTCACGCGGGTCCTGCTGATGAAGATGCCGATCACGTCGAAACGGCGGCTTCCTCGTCATTGGTATTGATGACAAGACGCTGCATTGTTGGTCAAGATAAGTGGCTAACGTCTCCGACGTCCAATGCGGCCCCTAGCCAAATGTAAAGGCGAACGTCTCGACGCCTGGGTGGAGGAATTCGACTTCCACCGTTCGCTCGCCAAAGGTGCCCGGCTGCCGGATCAATTGATAAAGGCGCTGCTCGGTCACCATGCCGTAGCCTTGTTCATCCACATCGAGGCCGTGCGCGTTGCCTGGCGGTTTGCCGTCGATCGTTACTCGGAAGCGCACCGGAGTTGTTGAGGCCGGCGGACTCATGACGAGATTGACGTCGCGGGCGTGAAATCGGGTCGCAAGCACGCCCCTCGATGCGTTCAGCACGGAGGCGTCGTCGCGCACCGTCCACTCACCGGCGAGCGCCCACTCGTTTGTCTGCAGGCGCGCGGGCTGCTCATAAGCATTGGGCTGGTTGCGTGTGGCGCCGCCCGGTGAAGCGAAGTTTTCCGTGCGAACATAGCCGAGATAGTTTTCGGGTGACTTCAGCGTCGCCCAGTCGGCTGCGACTTCGAAGCCGCGGGGATCGACCGCGACGAGGCTCCGATCGATGTTGGGGGCTCCTGCCTCGGCCAGGAGCTTCTGAATGAACCTCTCGGACTCCGCGTACGCGCCCTCGCCGAAATGGTGATGGCGAACGCGTCCCTGAGCATCGACGAAGTAGAGCGCCGGCCAGTAGTTGTTGTCGAAGCCGCGCCAGACCGCGTGCTCGCTGTCCACTGCGACCGGATAGGTGATCCCGAGTCCTTTCACGGCGCGTCGCACGTTGTCGATGTCCTTTTCGAACGCGAACTCCGGCGAATGGACGCCGATCACCACCAGTCCTTGATCCCTGTATTTCTGTGCCCACGCGCGGACGTAGGGTGCGGTCCGCAGCCAGTTGATGCAGGTGTAGGTCCAGAAATCGATCAGAACGACCTTGCCGCGTAGCACCTCCGGCGTCAGCTGCTCCGAATTCAGCCATTCGTTCGCTTCCTTGAGCGAAGTCAGTTGCGACTGGCCGGCGGTCGCGCGGGCAGACGCCCACTGAAACCACGTTGTTGTTGCCTGCGACATCGACTTGCTCCAGAAAAAATCGGCGACGGGGGCCGCGATGGCGATGGCGAGAACCGCGGCTGTCAGTCGTTTAAGAACGCTCATGATGGACACCTTCCGGGGGAGGGAAGTGCGCGCGCGTCACTTGATGCAGGACCACGGTTGCACGTCGAAGGTCAACTCAGCTGCGAACCACAGTCTTCAGCGAGTCGACGAGCACCCAGAAGGAGGCGGCGAACAGGCCGACATCCTTGAGGAGGAACTGACCCGGCGCGACGGTGATCGCGGGCGCCCCGAGCTCCGGCACAAAGACGCCCGGCGTCGAGATCATGAAGCTTAGTGTCGTAACGAAGAGTCCAGCGGAGAGAAGACCACCGACTGCAGAGAAGATCGGACTCGCCAATCTAAGGACAACCAGCAGCCCGATGCCAAGTTCGACGAAGCCAAGAAACGTCGAGAAGCCGCGCACCGAGAACAGCGTGTAAAACCAGCTCAGCAGCGGGCTGTTCCCAACCAGCGGCACCAGGCCTTGTGCCTCGTATTCGGTGAATTTCATGCTGCCGAACCAGACGTAGATGATCGCGAGCGAGGCGTAGAGTCCGAACCGACCGAGTGGTTCGGCGTAGACGAGCACATACCTCGTGTGATCGCGCCAACCGGCAGCGGCGCGCGGCGCGAGAACGGGCGTTGATGCCGGGACATTGATCAGTGACATGGTAGCCTCCGAACCTTTGGACATGTATTACGCCGCAGCCGCGGTCCGATATCGCGCCGGCACCGAGCTAAGCGAAAGGTTGGGCATCAGCTTCTGCCGCGCCGCCTCGTAGTCGAGCCAGTCCGCTGCATCCGGAAGCGAGGGGATGGTGATGAATTCACCCTGATCGAAGCCGGCGAGCGCAGCGTCGACGAGGTCATCCGACGTCATGACGATGTTGGACGGCAGATTGTCGACGGCGCCGCCGGCTGCGTCCCAGAAGTTGGTCGCCGTTGCGCCGGGCAGGACGGTCTGGATACGTACGTTCTTGTCTGCCAGTTCCTTGTGAAGCGACTGGCCAAGAGCGAGCACAAAGGCTTTCGTTCCGCCATAGACGCCGTTCAGGACTTCTGGCGCGATGGCGACCACTGAGGCAATGTTGATGATCGCCCCGTTTTCGCGGGCGACGAGTGCGGGAGCCGCGGCGTAGGTAAGGCGCATCAGTGCCGTAACGTTGAGATTGACCATGTCCTCCATGGCATCGACGTCGGACTGCAACAGGGACTCTAGCCCGCCGACGCCTGCATTGTTGACCAGCATGGTGATGCCGGGGTCCGTGGCGACGATCGTCTCGATCCGCTTCAGGTCCGCCTTGTTGTTCAGGTCTGCGGCAACAGTCTTGACCTTACGGCCCGTGGCGCCCGCGACGCGCGCCGCCAGTTGATCGAGCCGGGCCTGGTTGCGTGCGACGAGGATGAGGTCGTAGCCCCGGCGAGCCAGCCGGTCGGCATAAACCGCCCCGATTCCGGCGGAGGCACCTGTGATGACTGCGACACCTTTGAGAGAGACGGACATGGCACTTCTCCTTGCATTGCGCCACTGGCGCTTGGGGGTTGTTACTTTGGGTCGGCTCACCGAAATGCGGCGCGAACCTCGTCGATGGTCTGCTTGGGACTCTGTAGGTGAGGGTGGTGCCCGATACCGGGAAGTAGCGTCAGCTCGGCGCTGATCCTGTCGGCGAGTTCGATCCCCATCTCTTTCTTGATGTAGAGATCCTTCTCACCCCAGACGACTTTCACCGGGATTGCGAGCCGCTCCAGATTTGATTCAAAGTGGTTCTGATCCCGCGTAAAGTGCTTGTAGTAGTGCGAGAAGGCATCAGCCGTCGTTATTGCGCCGTGACCCCAGGCGCGTGACATGTCGTCCTCTAATTCGCGCGGCACATCGAATTGTGCTTCCTTGGGCAGGCCTCTTCTGAACGCATTTGCGAGAATATCGTCGCGATTCTTGTTCAGATGTTCGCGAGCCTGATCCATCGATGGTCCGGCCTTCAGGCGCTGCAGGCTCTCGTACATATACTGAGGCCTGTCAAAGGGGGCGAAGTCGCCGACGATGATCGATGTCGCGATGCCGGGCTTCTCCTGGGCCAGGAGAAGAGCCGGCAGAGCGCCGATATCGGTTGCGTAGATGGTGAGCTTCGATGTGTCGATGCCCGCCTTGCGTATGTAGTCGTACAGAACGCGTGCGAAGTCCCTTGGGGCGTACGAAAATCTGTCGAGTGTCGGTCGAGACGAAAGCCCGAAGCCCGGCCAGTCGAAGGCGTGGACTTCGTAATCGCCGGCGAGGCTAAGGGCGATATCCTTCCAGGCGTACAGCGTCTCCGGAAATCCATGCAGGAGGAGAACAGTCCCCTTGGGGTTGGTGTTGCAGACCACCATTCTCCGGAGCGTGATGTCCTTGTCGATCTCAAGGAAGCTGACGCCGGCGCTATGCTCTTGCGCGGATAGCGTTTGGGCGTGTGCCGGCGCACCGAAAGAGCCGGATACCGGAGTGGCGACTGCCGTGGCAGCAGCGATTGCTATCGCCACGCCGCGGTGACATCGGCGACGAATGTTGATGTTTTCCGAGCTATTCGTCATGACTGATCCCCGAACTCGAGTGTCGCGTGCTTCGCGGTGTGATGCCATTTGAGTGGCGCTCTCGATGCTGCTTACTCCCCCAGCACCAGGAGCGGTTTGCCTTTCTCGACGATGTAGGTGGCAATCTCGGCGGCCTTGACAGAGCCGACGTTCCTGGCCGCATGCGGCGTTCCATGCGGAATGAAGAGCACTTCGCCGGCCTTGACGGTCAGCGGCGGTCTGCCGTCGAGTTGATACTCCAGCGCGCCTTCAGTGACGTAGACGAGCTCTTCACCGGGATGCGAGTGCCTGACGGCGCTGACACCCGGACCGAACTCAACGAGCACCTGGATGACCTCGCGTCCGGAGGCACTGAGATCGTTGCGAAGCAGATTGGTGCGTTTGATATCGCCCAGACTGACTTCGTGGGCCTGTGCCACAGGCAGGGTCGAGCCGGTGGCGATGAGCAGTGCCGCAGTTGCGGCGAAGATGCGGAGCATTTTCATTTCAGTCTTGTCCTCGTTCAGGTTGGAGTTTTCAGCGATCGTTGCTTCTGGTTTCGGTCAGTTTTGACGTAGCGGGCGAAACGCCGTGGCGACTTCCCGGGAGAAAAGTGCGGGCTGTTCCCAGGCTGCGAAGTGTCCGCCCTTGTCGACCTCGTTGAAGTAGCTGAGGTTGCGATAAGCGCGGCGCGCCCATCTCTCTGGAGCGCGATACACTTCGTCCGGGAACACGGAGATGGCGACGGGAAGAGAGATCTCCGTAGTCTTTTGCGCAGCGGAGAGAATGACGCTTTGACCCGCCGTCTCCCAATAGATGCGCGCGGATGAAACAGCCGTTTTCGTCAACCAGTACAGCGTGACGTCGTCCAGCATCTCGTCGCGGGTAAGCAGGCGCAGCGGCTCGGCGTTATTGTAATCGAACATCCAGGCCGCGAGGCCGGCGGGGGAGTCGGTCAAAGCGTAGCCGATGGTCTGCGGCCGCGTGCCCATCATTGCGGCGTAGGCCCGGTACTTCTTGTAGAAGATGGAGAGTGCGTCGAACGCCGAACGTTCCTTGGACGAAAGATCCTGCGGAGCGGGCGCGCCGGTGGCGAGCAGCGACGCGATTTCGGACGGCACAGCCGCGGGCAGGTTGATGTGAATACCGAGCAAACCTGTCGATGCCTGTCGCGCCATTGCGCTGGAGATTGGCGCGCCCCAGTCGCCGCCTTGGGAGACGTAGCGGCTGTAGCCGAGGCGGCTCATCAGTTCGGCCCAGGCTCGTGCAATGCGCTCCGGCCCCCATCCGGTGCCTCGCGGCTTGCCGGAGAAACCGAAGCCGGGGATCGACGGCAGAACGAGATCGAATGCGTCTTCTGCGCGTCCACCGTGGTTCGTTGGATCGGTCAGAGGGCCAACGGTTTTGAGCAGCTCGAACACAGATCCCGGCCAGCCGTGCGTCATGATCAGCGGCAGGGCGTTGGCATGACGGGAACGCACGTGAATGAAGTGAATGTCGATGCCGTCTATCGTCGTCGTGAACTGCGGCAGAGCGTTGAGTCTGGCTTCGGCCTTGCGCCAGTCGTATCCCTTGGCCCAGTAGCCCATGAGTTCGCTGAACGCGGCGAGCTGCAGGCCTTGCGATCCGTCATCAACCGTCTCCCGGTCGGGCAGGCGTGTCGCCCCGACGCGCCGGCGAAGGTCAACCAGTGCCTCCTGGGGAACAGCGACGCGGAACGGACGAATTGCACCATTCGGCTCGGCCAGAGCGCGGTGAAGAGGAAACAGGCCAGCCGTGCCCGCAATCGCGATGCCCTTCACAGCGCTGCCCAGCAGGGCGCGCCGATCATGGTCGATGACTTCGGAAACTTGGGACCCGTGCATCTTACTCTCCGTTGCCTGAGCAGGCAGCGCCCCAATCTGGTCCGCGCACCACCCGTGGCTTGAATATCGCCGGTGGCTCGGAGAAATGCTCGTTAGGTGTTGTTAAGCGATGTTACCGGTTGCCTACGTTCAAGAAATCCGCCGCCCGCCAAACCATGCGCACGAAGATAATCTCCGCGAGCGGGCCGGGCGCCGGCATGGTCGAATGTGATAATCTGCCTGCATCAGTGGTTTTGAAGCGCATGTTCCCGCACCGCGGTCCCCACGCGTAATCGCGGCGACTTCACGGACCGCAAAGCCTTCTGCTAACGATGCTGAACGGCATAGATTGCGGCAATTTTCTGCGGTTCTTCTCGAAAAGAAACTGGATGCGGTGATCGCGCTACAGTATTCTTTCGCCGGCTAGGCATCGACGGAAATGAGCGCAAGTGACCGGGCTTGAAACAACCGACGGTTCTCGCGCGGGCCCCGCTAGGGCGCCGGAAGAGGCAGACATCGCGTCCTTCGGACCGTTTTCCCTTCATGACAGGACGCGGCTGCTTGAAAAAGGTGGCGTGCCCGTCAAGCTGGGCAGTCGCGCGCTGGATATCCTGCGGCTGCTGGTCAGCCGTGCCGGCGATGTCGTGTCGAAAAACGAACTGTTGGCCCACGCATGGCCGGGCCTTGTCGTGGAAGAGATCAATTTGCGGGTGCATATCGCCGAGGTCCGCAAGGCGCTCGGTGACGGCAAGGAGGGTGCGCGGTACATCACGAACATACCAAGCCGCGGCTATTGCTTCGTCGCACCGGTGCAGCGCATCGCACACACGCCTCCGGCGGTTTCGCGTCCTGTGCAGACGCCGGGCGTCCCCGACACGCCTGCGCCTGTCCTTCCTCACCGGCTGGAGCGGATGATCGGACGGGATGACGTCGTGCGGGAAGTCTCGCAGCGTTTGCTGAGCGAACGCTTCATCACGCTCAGGGGGCCTGGTGGAATCGGCAAGACGACCGTTGCGATCACGCTGGCCCATGAACTTTCGGCGCAATTCGACGGTCAGGTTCGCTTTCTCGACTTCAGCATGGTCAAGGATGCGGGGCTTGTCGCGGGCACGATCGCATGGGCACTGGGACTCGTGGTGCACCATTCTGATCCGACCGATAGCATCGTCGGCTACCTGCGCAGCTGTCGCCTGCTGCTGGTGCTCGACAGCTGCGAACATGTTGTCGAGGCTATCGCCGGGATAGCGGAGCGCATCCACCAGCAGGCGCCTGGGGTCAGCATCCTCGTCACCAGCCGTGAGTCGCTGCTTGTGGAAGGCGAACAGATCGTCGAGCTCGGTCCGCTTGAGGGGCCACCGCAGGGTGCGGGGCTGACCGCAAGCGAGATGTTGGATTATCCAGCTGCGCGCCTGTTCACGGAACGGGCCGCCGCGGCGGGGCACCGCTCGGAAATTGCCGACGAAGACGCCGAAATTCTAGCTGAAATATGCAGCAAGCTAGATGGCATTGCGCTGGCCATTGAGCTCGCCGCCGTTCGGGTCAGCACCCATGGATTGCGCGAGATGGTGACGCTGCTCGACGGCCGACTTAAGCTGGAGTGGCGTGGCCGGCGGACGGCGCCTCCGCGCCAGCAAACTCTCGGTGCAACGCTGGACTGGAGCTATGGTCTGATTGGCGAGAGCGAGCGGATCCTTCTCCGTCGCCTTGCCATCTTTGCCGCGCCCTTCACGTTGCAGGGCGCGGCCATGGTTGCAAGCGAGGAGGACGACCCGGGTGAGCGCATCGTGGATTTGCTGGAGCAGCTCGTGGCCAAGTCGCTCATCGCGGTGCGGCCTGACGGGGCTGTGACGCGCTATCGGCTTCTTGACACCACTAGGACTTATGCGACGCAAAAGCTCGCCGAGAGCGGTGAAGCAACGAGTACCGCGCGCCGGCACGCTCGGTACGTCCAGCACGCGCTGGAGACGACGGCGGCAGATTCAGGCAGGGGAGATCAGGCCTCGCGTTCGCGAACTCGGACGCTTTTGTTTTCCGACGCGCGTGCCGCGCTGAAGTGGGCTTTCGCCAATGATGAGGGCGCTGGACTGCGCGTACCGCTGGCCAGTGCCTGCGCCAGGCTGTTCGTCGAACTCAATCTGCTGGACGAGGCGCGCCTTTGGTCGAGCCGGGCGCTTACGATGCTCGACGACTCGACCCGCGGCAGCGCATGGGAACTGGAGCTGCAGGCAACGCTCGGGCACGCTTTCATGTTCACCGAGCGCAACAGCGATCAGGCCGAAACGGCGCTACGGCGTGGTCTTGAGATCGCCGAGGCCATCGACGACGGCGCGAGCAAGTTCAAGCTGCTGGCTCGGCTCAACATGTTCTATCGCAGGACTGGCGACTACAGGCTCTTGTTGCCGCTTGCCCTCGAAGCCGAACGGACCGCGCAGACGATTGGGGATCCGGCAGGAATTGCCGGCGGCAAAGGCTTGGTCGGCGTCTCCTACCACCTGATCGGAGACCAGCGCGCGGCGCAGCTGCATCTTGAGGAAGGAGTTGCGGGCGGGGAAGCTCTGCGCCGTATGCAACCCGGCCATTTTGCCTATTCACGGACGCCGCAGATTCCGCTCGCCCGCGTGCTTTGGCTGCGAGGCTTCCCGGATCAGGCGGTCGAATGCGCACGGCCCTTGACGGGGTCAGCCGCGCCGCAGGACGCCGTGATGCACTGCATTGCTCTGTGCTGGTCTGCGTCGCTCTATGGTTGGATCGGCGACTGGTCCACGGTCGAACAGTTGGCCGGTCGTCTTTCGGCTCACGCGGCGAACCACGCGTTGGCGCCCTATCAGGCCGTGGCCGCTGGCTTCCGGGCGCAGACCATGATCGCGCGTGGAGAGGTCAAGGAAGGTATCGAATTGCTTCAGGCCGCGCTGCCAAGGCTGCACGCGGACCGTTACGAACTCTACGCCTCCGCTTTCATTTCGGACCTGTCACAGGGGTTGGCCAATCTCGGTCAATCGGCGGCGGGACTGCGCGTCTTGCACGAGGCAATCGCCCGCACCGAGCCCCCCGGCGAAGCTTTCGACGGACCGGAGCTTCTGCGGCTGCGGGGTGAACTCGAGGCCCGCGGCGGAGACCTGAAGGCGGCGGAAGCAAGCTTTGCGGCCTCGATCGCGCTGGCCGAGAAGCAGGGTGCGTTGGCATGGCGGCTGAGAACGGAAACGTCGCTGGCGCGCTTTCGAAGCGAGCAACGCAAGGCGAAGCCGCTGGACGGACTGGCGGAAACCTACGCCCGTTTCACGGAAGGCTTCGAGACGGCTGACCTGAAGACTGCGCGCGAAGTGCTGGACAAGGCTGCAAAGTAGCCGCTGCCTCAGCTAAATCGGAAGTCGGTAAGGTCGATCGACACCATCAGCGTATCGAGCATCGGCTTCAGCTCGTCGCCGCGCAGATAGGCCTTGCGGCACGTGGGGATCCAGATGCCGTCTACGTTGACGGGGTTGGAGACGTATTGCGCCGCTGGGAAGCTGCCGGCGATATCCACGTGATAGTCGTGCCGGCGGATGAGCATGTCCTCGCCGAAATAAAAGTCCTGCTCAGAGCTGTGGCTGGCAATCTCCGCCGGAAAAGTGGCCCTCAAGCCGCGCCAAGTTTCCATGCCCTCGCGCCAAGGCTCGATTTCCTCGACCTGGAAACCGTCCATGGCGAGCAGGAACGGTGTGGTGAGGTAGGTCCATAGCGCATATCCGTTGAAATAAGCGCGATGCAGTGGGTCCCAGCTCGTTCGCAGGTCGTGCCGCGCAAATGACGAGCGGGGATTGGATCGTTCGGCCACCACGCTGCCGTCGGCAGCAAGAATGGCGATGCGATCGGATGTGAAGTCGGTATGCCTGCCACTTCCGAACGGCGCAACTGAAGCCCATTGCCGATGCAGGTCGACCCTCATCGTTCGCGCGACAGGATCCTGCGGGACGCCCTTGAGTGCCCAAAGGTCGCCGGCGCTAACGATTGTCGCGGTGAGCGTGTGGCGAGATTTCCAGCGGTTCAGGCCTCCATGGGCCTCGATGGCATCGGCGAGCAGCGGTATCATTTCGGGTCCTTTCGACGTTCGCCCTACAGCTCTGACAATCAGGCAAGAGCCTCGAATTGGCCCGTTAGGTGTTGTTAATCGCTGTTGGAAAGGCACACAGACACAAGGTCCTCTTATCTCAATGCCTTGGCTGACCGCCGAGGCTCGAGCTTTTGGGCCAGGCTGGGCGAACCATCGCGCCGCATTGCCGGCACGCAATTTCCGTCGCAGCGAAGTGGCGATGACAACGTCTAACAACGCTTAACGAGCCAACATCCCTGATCCGGTGCATATCGCTTCCACACGAGGCCGATGTCGTTCGAGAGACGACGTCCCAACGGGAGCAAGATTATGCGCAAGGACGCCATCCAAACTCGCCGCGGGTTTATCGGTGCCGCTGCGGCATTCGCAACCGGCATCGGATTGACCGGCCCCGCTGCCGCGCACCTCAGCCTGGCCGGAGTCACGGATGCAACGACACAGACACTGATGATCAGGGCTTCCCTTGAGCATCCGAAGCAGATCAATGCCGGCCTTCTGAACGTCGGATACACCGAAAGCGGACCTGTTGGCGGGCCAGCCATCCTGCTGCTGCACGGTTGGCCCTACGATATCGACAGCTTTGCAGAAGTCGTGCCTCTCCTGACGGCCCAAGGCCATCGCGTCATCGTGCCCTATCTGCGCGGCTACGGCACCACCCGCTTTCTTTCAACCGAGACCTTTCGAAATGGTCAGCAATCGGCGCTTGCGGTCGACATCATCGCGCTGATGGACGCACTGAAGATCGAGAAGGCAGTCGTCGGAGGATTCGATTGGGGCGCGCGCACCGCCAACATCATGGCAGCGCTTTGGCCGCAGCGCGTCAGCGCGATGGTCTCCGTCAGCGGCTACCTGATCGGCAACCAGCAGGCCGGCAAGATGCCTCTCTCGCCGAAGGCTGAGCATGAGTGGTGGTATCAATACTATTTCGCCACCGAGCGGGGCCGCATCGGTTACGAAAGCAACCGGCGCGAGTTCGCGAGGCTGATCTGGAGGCTTGCTTCGCCGAGGTGGAATTTCGACGATGCCACTTTCGAGCGCAGTGCACAGGCCTTCGACAATCCCGACCACGTTGCCATCGTGATCCACAATTATCGCTGGCGGCTTGGATTGGCCGCCGGCGAGGGGGCCTACGACGAGCTCGAGGCGCGTCTGGCGAAGGCGCCGACCATCGGTGTGCCAACCATTACCATGGAAAGTGACGCCAACGGAGCGCCTCATCCCGATCCCGCGATCTACGCGAACAAGTTCATCGGCAAGTACGAGCACCGGCATATCTCCGGCGGCATCGGCCACAATCTTCCCCAGGAAGCGCCGAGCGCATTCGCGCAGGCCATTCTCGACGTCGCCGCGCAAGTGTGACCGCCGCGACGTAATCACCCAGCACACAACAGGAGAAAGCCATGACAGTTGCAATCGCTCCCGCCAAAGTCCGGTTGTTGGACATGAAGTTCGAAATCGCCGTCATCCCGGTCTCGGATGTCGCGCGCGCCAAGGAGTTCTACGCGGGCCTTGGCTGGCGTTTTGACGCCGAGTTCACCAACGGCAGCGACTTTCACGTGATTCAGTTCACGCCGCCAGGCTCCGGCGCTTCGGTGATCTTCGGCAAGAACGTCACGCCGGCGAAGCCAGGCGCATCCCAGGGGCTGTACCTGATTGTGTCCGACATCGAGGCCGCCCGGAAGGAACTGCTGGCGCGCGGCGTCAAGGTCAGCGAGGTGTTTCACGGCGACGACGACGTCCACACCGGCACCGACGAGCCTTATCTGTTCGGAAGCGTCCGGGTCAGCGGCCCGGATCCGCAGCGCCGCACCTACCACTCGTTCGCATCCTTCAGCGATCCGGACGGCAATGGCTGGGTGCTGCAGGAAGTCACCAACCGCCTGCCTGGCCGGGTCGAGGGTGACACCACCTTCGCTTCTGTCTCCGACCTCGCGGCGACTCTTCGCCGCGCGGCGGCAGCCCACGGCGAGCATGAGAAGCTGACCGGCGAACACGACGTGAACTGGCCGGACTGGTACGCCGAGTACATCGTCAACGAGCAGACCGGCAAGCCCCTGCCGAAGTAGCGGTCCGCCGACGTCGGCGAACCGCACCTTCAGCCAACTGCGGAGTACCTATCAGCAACCGAATACTCGTCTTCTACGGCTCCTATCGTTCCGAGCGGATGGGTATCCGGCTTGCCGAATACGTTGTCGACCAGCTGCGCCGCCGAGGTGACGACGCCGAGCTGATCGACGCCAAGGCGATCAACCTTCCGATTCTCGACCGCATGTACCAGGAGTATCCGAAGGGGCAGGCACCCGAGGCGCTCGAGCAGCCCGTTTGCCCTCGAGGTCGGTGAAACGGAAGGCCCACACCCGATCACCGCTTCCGCGCACGACCAGATAGAGCCCCCCAGTGTCCGCATGAACGCCAGCTTGCAGGGATTTAACTTGGTTCGAATTGAGCGCCGCTTTAACGTTCCCTTTCGCTTACCACTTACCGGCACGGATGCTTTGCCCGTCACGGTCAGTGATTCCACTGGAACCGGTGCGGATGTGTGACCGTCACGGATACTTTCAAAGGGGCGGATGTGCCGCCTTACCACTTCTTTACCAAGACTGGCCGGCGTTCGGCGATTTTGGGCGAAGACAGACGATAGCTTATGACCCAAGGTACTGTAAATAAAGCAGAATACGAAGGGTGACGATGCTCGGTGATAGCAGACGCGGGACTGAAATTGGATACATGATCCGTGACGGCATTCGGTAAACTCGTCCGCACCACGGCATTCCGGCTCACGCTGGTCTATCTGCTGCTGTTCGCGATGTTCGCGGCCTCGCTGCTGGCCTATTTCGCCTGGAATACGCGGCGGCTGATCACCGAGGAGATCACGCAGACGGTCAATGCCGAGACCTCGGAGATCTCCGAGCTCTACGGCCGCAGGGGCCTGCGCGGCCTCGTGCTGGCGATCGAATACCGGGCGCTGCGGCCGGGCGCCAACCTCTATCTCGTGACCACGCCGACCGGGCAGGCGATCGCCGGCAATGTCGGCTCGCTGGCGCCCGGCGTGATGGCGACGCGCGGCTGGTCGGAGACCGCCTACCGGCGCCTCGAGGACGCCGACGACCGCGACCATCGCGCGCTGGTGCGCGTCACCGAACTGGAGAACGGATTTCGCCTCCTGATCGGCCGCGACCTCGCCGAGCGGCGGCGGCTGTTCGGCATCGTCGCCAAGGCCGCGCAATGGTCGATCCTGATCGTCGTCGTGCTCGGTCTCGGCGGCGGCGTCTTCGTTGCGCGCCGCGTGCTCCGACGCATCGACGCCATGACGGGGACCGCGCAGCGCATCATGTCTGGCGATCTCAGCGAACGCCTGCCGGTCGGGCGCAGCGGCGACGAGCTCGATCGCCTTGCCGAGAATCTCAACGCCATGCTGGAACGGATCGAGGCGCTGATGGCGGGGCTGAAGGAGGTCTCCGACAACATCGCCCATGATCTCAAGACGCCGCTGACGCGCCTGCGCAACCGCGCCGAGGAGGCGCTGGCCAAATCGGGCTGCGAAGCCGATTACCGGGCGGCGCTGGAGCGGACCATCGAGGAATCGGACGGCCTGATCCGCACCTTCAACGCGCTGCTGATGATCGCGCGCGCCGAGTCCGGGCAGGCGCGCGGCAACATGGATGATTTCGACGCGGCCGAGGTCGCGGGCGGCATCCACGAGCTCTACGAGCCGCTCGCCGAGGACGACGGCATGACCTTGAAGGTCAAGGCCGAGCCGACGCCGATTCACGCCAACCGCGAATTGGTCAGCCAGGCGCTCGCCAATCTGGTCGAGAACGCGATCAAATACGGCAAGCCGGTGGCGCAGACCGGCGGAACCGTGGTCAGCATGGAGGCCCGGCCGATTCTGATCGAGGCCAGGCGCGACGGCGACCAGGTGCTGCTCAGCGTCACCGATCGCGGTCCCGGCATTCCCGAGGCCGACCGCAAGCATGCCGTCGAACGATTCGTGCGCCTGGAAGCGAGCCGCACGCTGCCGGGCTCCGGCCTCGGCCTCAGCCTCGCTTCCGCGGTTGCCACATTGCATGGCGGTGAGTTGAGGTTGGGCGACGCCCAGCCCGGCCTCGTCGCCACGCTGGTGCTCCCCGCGCGCGCGGGCGCCGGCGACAGGGTTGCTCCGCCAATACCGGATGTGCCACAGAAGGTGGCATGAACCACTCCGCGCCGGGAAACGCGGACAAGCATGGTGAGAGGCTGGCCGCGCGCTTCGCGGAAGCTCCCCATATTGCCGCTTCCACAACCGACGAGCGACGTCTGGAAAGCTGGCTGAGCGAGCTTGAGCCGGCCCAATCGGCCCGTCTCGAAGCGCTGCTGGCGCATCCCTTCGCGAAGGACATCCTGGCCGGTATCGCGGAATTCTCGCCCTATCTGTTCGATCTGGTGCGCGCCGACGCCTTGCGCCTGATCCGGCTGCTCGAATGCGATCCGGATTCGCATCTGGCGGAACTCATCGCGGAGGCTAGGGCTGCGGTGCTTGCGGCGGCGGACGAGGCCGAGGTGATGCGGCGGCTTCGTCGCATGAAAGCGGAGACCGCGCTGCTGACCGCCTTGTGCGACATCGGCGGGGTCTGGCCGGTGATGCGGGTGACGGCGGCGCTGACCGATGTCGCGGTGTCTTCGGTGCAGGCGGCGCTGCAATACCTGCTGCGGCAGGAAGCCGCACGCGGCAAGCTCGCGCCGCCCAATCCGGAGGCACCCGAAGAGGGCTGCGGGCTGATCGTGCTCGCCATGGGCAAGATGGGCGCGGGCGAGCTGAACTATTCCAGCGACATCGATCTCATCGTGTTCTTCGATCCCGATGCGACGACGCTGGCGGCGGACATCGAGCCGCAGCCGTTCTTCGTCCGGCTCACGCAGGGCATGGCTCGCATCCTCCAGCAGCGCACCTATGACGGCTACGTCTTCCGCGTCGATCTGCGCCTGCGGCCCGATCCGTCCTCGACACAAGTGGCGATCTCGCGCGACGCCGCGCTGAGCTATTACGAACGCGAAGGGCGCACCTGGGAGCGCGCCGCGATGATCAAGGCGCGTGCCTGCGCCGGCGACGCCAAGGCAGGCGAGGCGCTGTTGGCCGAGATCGCGCCGTTCGTCTGGCGCAAGCATCTCGACTTCGCCGCGCTCGCCGACGTCCACGACATGAAGCGGCAGATGCAGACCTATCGCGGCCAGAGCGAGGTCGCGGTGGAGGGGCACAACGTCAAGGTCGGCCGCGGCGGCATCCGCGAGATCGAGTTTTTTGCGCAGACCCAGCAATTGATCGCCGGCGGCCGCCATCCGGAATTGCGGGTGCGGCCGACGCTCAAGGCGCTCGACATTCTCGCCTCCAGCAACTGGATCACACCAGCTGCGCGCGACGAGCTGACCATTGCGTACGAATTCCTGCGCCGGGTCGAGCATCGCCTCCAGATGATCGCCGACGAGCAGACCCACGCGCTGCCCGAAGACAAGGAAGCGGTCGAGCGTTTTGCGCGCTTCTTCGGCTATCCGGACCGCGAAGCCTTTGCGGGCGACCTGTTGCGGCAGCTCAAGATCGTGCAGGGGCACTACGAAAAGCTGTTCGAGGGTGACGATCCGACCGGCACGGCCAGGCTGCCGGCGCTCGATTACAGTGCGGGCCCTGACGATCCGCGCCTGCTCCAGCACCTCGTGACGCTCGGCTTCAAGAAGCCCGCCGCCGTGGCGCAGACCGTGCGCGACTGGGTCACCGGCGACTATCGCGTGTTCCGCAATGAGGCGACGCGGAACGCCTTCGTCGAATTCGTGCCCGCCCTGATCGACGGGCTTGCCCATGCCGAGGAGCCGGACCGCGCCGTCGTCGCGTTCGATCAATTCCTTGGGGCCTTGCAGCGCGGCGGCCGGCTGTTCACGCTGCTCGGCCAGAACCGCGAGCTGGTCGCGCTTGTCGCGCTGGTGCTGGGCGCGGCGCCGCGGCTCGGCGAGATGCTGGCGCGGCAGCCGCAGCTGATGGACGGCCTGATCGATCCGCGCTTCTTCGGCGCCATGCCGGACCGGCAGGAATTGTCGGGACGGCTAGCCGCGACCGTGCAGGATGCCGGCTCGTACGAAGAGTTCCTGGATCGCCTGCGCCTGTTCGGGCAGGAGAGCCTGTTCCTGATCGGCACGCGGATCCTGTCCGGCACCGTCTCGGCGCAGCAGGCTAGCACGGCCTTTGCCGACGTCGCCGAAGGCATCGTCCACACCGTGCATGGCCTCGTCGCCGATCGCTTCGTCGCCCAGCACGGCCGGATCAAGGGCCAGGAGACCGCGATCGTCGCGATGGGACGGCTCGGCAGCCGCGAGATGACGGCCTCGTCCGATCTCGACCTGATCCTGCTCTACGATTTCGACAGCGACCATCCGGACTCCGACGGGCCGAAATCGCTTCAGGGCGCGCATTATTTTGCCCGCCTGACCCAGCGCCTGATCAGCGCGTTCACGACGCGCACCAATTACGGCGTGCTCTACGAGATCGACATGCGGCTGCGTCCCTCGGGGCGTGCCGGCCCGGTGGCCTCGAGCCTCGTCTCGTTCGCGGATTACCAGGCCAACGAGGCCTGGACCTGGGAGCATATGGCCCTGACGCGCGCCCGCGTGGTGTCGGCTTCGCCCGAATTCCGGCAACGGATCGAGCGCGTCATCCGCGACGTCCTGACCCGCCGCCGCGATCCCGCGATCACCGCCAACGACGTCGCCGACATGCGGCGCGCCATCGCCCAGGAGAAGGGCGAGGCTGATTGCTGGGATCTCAAGCATGCCGCCGGCGGCATGGTCGATATCGACTTCATCGCGCAATATCTCCAGCTCGTGCATGCGCACGACAAGCCGGAGATCCTGGACGTCGGCACCATGCAGGTGCTGGAAAACGCGTGCAGGCTCGGCGTCCTGCCGCAATCGGAGACCGAGATATTGCGTGCAGCCGCGCGGCTCTACCACGATCTGACTCAGATCTTGCGGCTGTGCGTGAGCGACCGCTTCAAGCCCGAAACGGCCGGCAACGATCTGCAGCGCGTGATGGCGCGCGCCGGCGATGCGCCGGATTTCTCGTCGCTTGAGGCGCGCGTGAAGGAGACGCAGGGCGAGGTGCGGCGCGTGTTCAGGGCGCTGCTGGAAGGGACGCAGCCTGCAACGAGGTGAGCGCCTCGCGGACGTCAGGCTCGAGGCCCGCGCCGCCGGCGTCAAGATGGGCGAAGATCGCGCGCTTCATCCTGGGGTCCCAGAATTTCTTGATGTGCTCGGCAATCCCTGGAACGGCCTTGCCGTGGCCCTGGCTGCGGAAGAACGTGCCGATCTGGTTGGCCATGTAGATCAGGCGGTCAGGCGACATCGGCAACCTCCGTGGCATGGCGCGCGGCGACCCGGCTGCCATGCGTGAATATCTCGAATCCGTCCTGCCGGGCGATCGCGATCAGCGTTATGCCGGCGACTTCCGCCGAGCGCACCGCGAGTGCGGTCGGTGCGGAGACCGCGATCAGCACCGGTGCGCCGATCGCGGCGGCCTTCTGCACCATCTCGACCGAGACCCGGCTTGTGAGCAGCACCAGGCCGCCGCGAGGATCGGTGCGGCTGCGCGCCAGGGCGCCGGCGAGCTTGTCCAGCGCGTTGTGGCGGCCGACGTCCTCACGCAGCGCGACGATGTTGCCGGGAGGGGACCAGAACGCGGCGGCGTGAACGGCGCGGGTTTGCAGGTTGATCGACTGCAAGGGCGCGATGGCCTGCATCGCCGCCATGATCTGTTCCGGCGTGAAGCTCGGCCCCTGCGACACCACCGCTGGGGGGCGTACGGCTTCGGCGATGGACTCGATCCCGCAAATGCCGCAGCCGGTGGGCCCGGCGACATGGCGACGGCGCTCGCTGATGCGTGCGGCATCATCCGGCGCCAGCCACATCCTGAGCTCGATGCCGTCGTCAAGGCGAACGACGTCGAGCGACTTGATGTCGTCGACCGACTTGATGATGCCTTCGCTCACACTGAAGCCGACCGCAAAATCTTCCAGGTTCTGCGGCGTCCCCATCATGACGGCGTAGGTGCCGCCATTATAGGTCAGCGCCAACGGCGTCTCCTCCGGAATGAAACGCGTTCCTTCGGACGCCACACCGTTGCGCCAGATTCCGCGATCGACCGCCTGAACCGCGACGTGCATACCGTTACTCCGCGGCTTCGGCCGGCGCGATGCGGCGGGATTGCCGCGCCTGCGCGTCATAGGCCTTCTGCCAGTCGGAGGGGCCGTTCGAGGGCGAGACCTCCACCGCCGTGACCTTGTATTCGGGACAATTGGTCGCCCAGTCCGAATACTCGGTGGTGATCACGTTGGCCTGCGTGTCCGGATGGTGGAAGGTGGTGTAGACGACGCCGGGCGCCACGCGATCGGTGATCTCCGCGCGCAGCGTGGTCTCGCCGGCACGGCTCTTCAGCCGCACCCAGTCGCCGTCACGCACGCCGCGCTGCTCGGCATCGTGGGGATGGATCTCGAGGCGATCCTCGGCATGCCAGACCACGTTGTCGGTGCGCCGCGTCTGCGCGCCGACATTGTACTGGCTGAGGATGCGGCCGGTGGTGAGCAGCAGGGGATAGCGCGGGCCGGTACGCTCGTCGGTCGCGACATATTCGGTCACGACGAACTTGCCCTTGCCGCGGACGAAGCCGTCGATATGCATCACCGGCGTGCCCGCTGGCGCCTTCTCGTTGCAGGGCCACTGCACCGAGCCGAGCTCATCCAACTTGGCGTAGGAGACGCCGGCAAAGGTCGGCGTCAGCGCCGCGATCTCGTCCATGATTTCGGACGGGTGGCTGTAGTTCATCTCGAAGCCCATCGCCTTGGCAAGGCCGATCGTGACCTCCCAGTCGGCCATGCCGTTCTTCGGCGTCATCACCTTGCGCACGCGCTGGATGCGGCGCTCGGCGTTGGTGAAGGTGCCGTCCTTCTCGAGGAAGCTCGAGCCGGGCAGGAAGACGTGGGCGTAGTTCGCGGTCTCGTTCAGGAAGAGGTCGTGAACGATGACGCATTCCATCGCCGACAGCGCCGCCACCACGTGGCTGGTGTTGGGATCGGATTGGAGGATGTCCTCGCCCTGCACGTAGATCCCCATGAACGTGCCTTCGACCGCGGCGTCGAACATGTTGGGAATGCGCAGGCCCGGCTCTGGATTGAGCTTGACGTTCCACAGCGCCTCGAAGTGGTCGCGTACGGCATCGCCGGAGATGTGACGGTAGCCGGGCAGCTCGTGCGGGAACGAGCCCATGTCGCAGGAGCCCTGCACGTTGTTCTGCCCGCGCAACGGGTTCACGCCGACGCCGGGGCGGCCGATATTTCCTGTGGCCATCGCGAGGTTGGCGATCGCGATCACGGTGGTCGAGCCCTGGCTGTGCTCGGTGACGCCGAGCCCGTAATAGATCGCGCCGTTGCCGCCGGTGGCGTAGGTGCGGGCGGCCTCGCGCAAATCCTTCGGATTGACGCCGGTCAGGATGGCGGTGGCTTCCGGGCTGTTCTTGGGCTGCGCGACGAAGGCTGCCCATTCCTCGAACTCGCTCCAGTCGCAACGTTCGCGCACGAAGGCTTCGTTGACCAGGCCTTCGGTGACGATGACATGCGCCAGCGCGGTCATGACCGCGACGTTGGTGCCGGGCATCAGGGGCAAATGCAGCGCCTTCACATGCGGCGATTCCACCATCTCGGTGCGGCGCGGATCGATCACGATCAGCTTGGTGCCCTGGCGCAGCCGCTTCTTCAGCCGCGAGGCGAACACCGGGTGGGCGGAGGCGGGGTTGGCGCCGATGACCACCACGACATCGGTGTCCTCGACCGAGTCGAAATCCTGCGTGCCCGCGGAGGTGCCGAAGGTGGTGGCAAGGCCATAGCCGGTCGGCGAGTGGCAGACGCGGGCGCAGGTGTCGACATTGTTGTTGCCGAAGCCGGCGCGGATCAGCTTCTGCACCAGATAAGTTTCCTCGTTGGTGCAGCGGGACGAGGTGATGCCGCCGATGGCGTCGCGGCCGTACTTTTTCTGGATGCCGCGCATCCTGGCGGCGGCGAACGAGAATGCCTCGTCCCAGGACACTTCGCGCCAGGGATCCTCGATCCGCTCGCGGATCATCGGTTTCAGGATGCGTTCCTTGTGATTGGTATAACCCCACGCGAAGCGGCCCTTGACGCAGGAATGGCCGCGATTGGCCTTGCCGTCCTTGTACGGCACCATGCGCACGACTTCCTCGCCGCGCATCTCGGCCTTGAAGGCGCAGCCGACGCCGCAATAGGCGCAGGTGGTGACGACCGAGTGCTCGGGCTGGCCGATCTCGATCACGGACTTTTCGGTCAGCGTCGCGGTCGGGCAGGCCTGCACGCAGGCGCCGCAGGAGACGCATTCCGAGCCCAGGAAGCTCTCGCTCATGCCCGGCGAGACGCGGCTATCGAAGCCGCGGCCGGAGATCGTCAGCGCGAAGGTGCCCTGCACCTCCTCGCAGGCGCGGACGCAGCGCGAGCAGACGATGCACTTGGAGGGATCGTAGGTGAAGTACGGGTTGGACTCGTCCTTCGGCATCCAATTGTCGTTGCTGCAACCGTCCGTCTTGGCGAAGACGTGGTTTTCGCCCTCGTAGCCGTAGCGCACGTCGCGCAGGCCCACGGCGCCGGCCATGTCCTGCAATTCGCAATCGCCGTTGGCGCCGCAGGTGAGGCAGTCGAGCGGATGGTCGGAGATGTAGAGCTCCATCACACCCTTGCGCAGCTTCTTCAGCCGCTCGGTCTGGGTGTGCACGATGAGGCCGTTCATCACCGGCGTGGTGCAGGACGCCGGCGTGCCGGCGCGGCCCTCGATCTCGACGAGGCAGAGCCGGCAGGAGCCGAACGCGTCGACCATGTCGGTGGCGCAGAGCTTCGGGATCTGGTGGCCTGCGTCCATCGCGGCGCGCATGATCGAGGTGCCCTCGGGCACCGTGACCTCATTGCCGTCGATGGTCAGCGTGACCATCGTTTCCGATTTGGAAGCCGGCGTGCCGTAGTCGATTTCTTCGATCAGAGACATCGTCGCTCTCCTATTCCGCGGCTTGAAGCGTGGTCGGGGCGGGGGCGAAATCCTCCCGGAAATGCTTCAGTGCACTGAGCACGGGGTAGGGCGTGAAGCCGCCGAGTGCGCAGAGCGAGCCGAATTTCATGGTGTTGCAGAGGTCTTCCACGAGCGCGATGTTTTCGCTGACGCGCTCGCCGTTGATGATCTTCTCGATGGTCTCGACGCCGCGGGTCGAACCGATCCGGCACGGCGTGCACTTGCCGCAGGACTCGACGGCGCAGAACTCCATGGCGAAGCGGGCCTGCCTGCGCATATCGACACTGTCGTCGAACACGACGATGCCGCCATGGCCGATCAGGCCGTCGCGCGCGGCAAAGGCCTCGTAGTCGAACGGCGTGTCGAACAGGGCGCGGGGGAAATAAGCGCCAAGGGGCCCGCCGACCTGCACGGCGCGAACCGGGCGGCCGGTCAACGTGCCGCCGCCGATATCGTCGACGAGCTCGCCGAGCGTCACGCCGAACGCGGTCTCGAACAGTCCGCCATGACGGATATTGCCGGCGAGCTGGATCGGCATCGTGCCGCGCGAACGGCCCATGCCGAAATCCGCATAGGCCTTGGCGCCTTCGGCGAGCACGAAGGGGACAGCCGCGAACGACAGCACGTTGTTGATGACGGTCGGCTTGCCGAACAGGCCGTGATGCGCCGGCAGCGGCGGCTTGGCGCGCACGATGCCGCGCCGGCCTTCGAGGCTTTCCAGCAGCGAGGTCTCTTCGCCGCAGACATAGGCGCCGGCACCGACGCGGACTTCGAGATCGAAGCTGTGGGTGGAACCGCCGATCCTGTCGCCGAGATAGCCGCCGCGCTTGGCGGCGCCGATGGCAGCATTCATCGCCTCGACCGCATGCGGATATTCGCTGCGGATGTAGATGTAGCCCTTGGTCGCGCCGACGGTGAGGGCGGCGATGGTCATGCCCTCAATGACCAGGAAGGGATCTCCCTCCATGATCATGCGGTCGGCGAATGTGCCGCTGTCGCCCTCGTCGGCGTTGCAGACGATGAACTTGCGGTCGGCCCTGGCCTGCGCCACCGTCTTCCACTTGATGCCGGTCGGGAAGCCCGCGCCGCCGCGCCCGCGCAGGCCCGACGCCGTGACTTCGTTCAGGATCGCATCGGGTCCGAGCGAGAGCGCGCGCTCAAAACCCCTGTAGCCGCCATGGGCGCGGTAGTCGTCGAGCGAGCGCGGGTCGATCACGCCGCAGCGGGCGAAGGTGAGGCGGGTCTGGCGCTTCAGCCAGGGAATTTCGTCGGTTGCCCCCAGCCGCAACAGATGCGGAGTGTTGCCGGCGAGCGCATCGAGCAGCGATGGCACATCGGCTTCGGTGACAGGGCCGAAGGCGATGCGGCCCTGCGGCGTCGCCACCTCGACCAGCGGCTCCAGCCAGTACATCCCGCGCGAGCCGGTCCTGACGATCTCGATTGTCAGGCCGCGCTTGCTTGCTGCCTGCTCCAGTGCCAGCGCAACCTCGTCGGCGCCGACGGCGATTGCGCCGGCGTCGCGTGCAACGAACAGACGCAGGTTCATCGCTGCGCCTCCGCAACCAGCGCATCGAGCCGCCTCTGATCGAGCCGGCCGATCAGGCGGCCGTCGAGCATTGCGGACGGTGCGGTGGCGCACAGGCCGAGGCAGTAGATCGGCTCCAGCGTGACGCGATCGTCGGGAGTGGTGTTGCCGAGCGACACGCCGAGCTTTGCTTCGGCGCGCGCGGCCAGCGCATCGCCGCCTACGGCCTGGCAGGCCTCCGCGCGGCACAGCTTGAGCACATGGCGGCCGGCCGGCTTGTGGCGGAAGTCATGATAGAACGTGAACACGCCATGCACTTCGGCGCGCGACAGATTCAGAGCCTGCGCCACCATGGGGATGGCGGCCTGCGGCACATAGCCGAACGCCCCCTGCAGCGCATGCAGGATGACCAGCGTCGCGCCCTCCTGGTTGGCATGTTCGGCGATGATTTCGTCGCCGCGCGTCTCGTTCCAGGGCTCAAAAACCGGTGTCATTCTTCGTTCTCAACCTGAGCGTTTCCTTTGGTGCAAACTAGTTGGAATCATTCGAAGATCAATAAAGCTGTCCCGTGCTGCGATTGCGGATTCTGATCGATTTGCAATCGCTATCGCCTGATCCGAAACGGCAATGAAAGTTGGGTTGGCTGCCGGTTTTTGCGTGTTGGTGCAGGCCCGGCGTGCTAGCTTGCATGCCACGACAGAATTCGAGGGGACGACCGTTTGATCGACAAGCTTGAACTATTGCTGGCGCTGGCGAAGGAGCGGCATTTCGGACGCGCGGCGGAGGTCTGCGGCGTCACGCAACCGACGATGTCGACCGGGCTCAAGCAGCTCGAGGAGATTCTCGGCGTGATGCTGGTGCAGCGCGGATCGCGCTTCCAGGGCTTTACGCCCGAAGGCGAGCGCGCGCTCGACTGGGCGCGGCGGATCGTGGGCGATGCCCGCGCGATGCGCGACGAGATCAACGGGCTGAAGCATCAGCTCTCCGGCGAGATCCGTATCGCGGCGATCCCGACCGTGCTCGGCATGGTGGCGTCGCTGACGACGCCGTTCCGCGCCCGTCACCCCGAGGTGCGCTTCAGCATCCGCTCGACGACCTCGTCCGAGGTGCTGGGCCTGCTCGAAAATCTCGAGGTCGATGCGGGGCTGACCTATATCGAGAACGAGCCGATCGGCAAGGTGCGCACCATTCCGCTCTACAACGAGAGCTATCGTCTCCTGACCGCGCCGGATGCGATGTTCGGTGACCGTGAGACGGTGACCTGGACCGAGGTCGGGCAGGTGCCGCTGTGCCTGCTGACGCCCGACATGCAGAACCGCCGCATCATCGACCGCGCGCTGCGCTCGGTCGGCGCGGAGGCGACGCCGACGCTGACCTCGAACTCGCTGCTGGTGCTGTTCACGCATGTCAAGACGGGACGCTGGGCGAGCGTGATGCCGGCCAAGCTTGCCGAGACGCTCGGCCTTTCCGACACGGTGCGCTCGATCCCGATCGTCGAGCCCGACGTCAATTACAGCATCGGCATGGTCATCCCGCAGCGCGATCCGATGACGCCGCTGATCGCGGCGCTGGTCAATGTCGCGCGCGAAGTCGCGCCGACGCTGCAATTGTAGAGAACTGCTGCACGACTAGATCAGGCCTGATTGCTCCAACGGAGGTGCGCTCCCTCGCCCGCTTGCGGGAGAGGGTTGGGGAGAGGGTATTTCCGCAATGGGATAATCCCCTAGAGGAGAAAGCCCTCACCCGCGCCTTCGGCGCGACCTCTCCCGCAAGCCAAGCGGGAGAGGTGTCCGGGCCGCAGCATCGACCCAGGCAAGAGCGTGCGCTCCAGAGTTCTAAGCCGCGGCCGATATCCCGGACGCCGCCTTGATCGCGTCGCGCGGCAGGGTCACGCGGACGACGGTGCCGACCTCGAGCTTGGAGCGCAGCCGCATCGAGCCGCCGTGGAGCTGCGCCAGCGAGCGGGCGATGGCGAGCCCGAGGCCCGAGCCGTGATAGGTCTTGGTGAGCTGGCTCTCCACCTGCTCGAACGGGCGGCCGAGCCGTGCCAGCGAATGCGGCGCGATGCCGATGCCGGTGTCGGCGATCATCAGCACGATCCGGTCCTCGAGCTGACGGCTGCGCACCACGACGCGCCCGCCGTCGGGCGTGAACTTCACCGCATTGGAGAGCAGGTTGACGATGATCTGCTTGGTGGCGCGGCGGTCGGCGACGACGGAGATGGATTTTGCGATGTCGGCGTCGAGCGTGATGTGCTTGTCCTGGGCCCGGCCGGTGACGACCCGCAAGGATTCCGCCAGCGTCCGCGACAGGTCGAGCTGCTCCATGTCGAGCTTCATGCGGCCGGCCTCGATCTTCGACATGTCGAGGATGTCGTTGATGACCTCGAGCAGATAATGGCCGCTGGTCAGGATGTCCTGGCAATATTCCTGGTACTTCTCGCTGCCGAGCTCGCCGAACATGCCGGAGCCCATGATCTCGGAGAAGCCGATGATGGCGTTGAGCGGCGTGCGCAGCTCGTGGCTCATATTGGCGAGGAATTTCGACTTGGTCTGGTTGGCCTCCTCGGCGCGGGTCTTCTCGCGCTGGTACTTCTCGGCGAGATCGGCGAGCTCGACCGCCTGGCGCTCCAGCGCGGCCTGCGAACGCTTCAGGTCGATGACGGTGGCGCGCAGGCGCAGATCGTTGTCGACCAGCTTCTGCTCATGCTCCTTGATGCGGGTGATGTCGGTGCCGACCGAGACGTAGCCGCCGTCCTTGGTGCGGCGCTCGCTGATATGTAGCCAGCTGCCGTCGTCGAGCTGCGCCTCGAAGGTGCGCGCGCCCGGGCCTTGGGCCGCGGTCTCGTTGTGGCGGGTGCGCACCTCCGGCATGCGGCCGACCTCGAGCACGGTCTCGTAGGAGGTGCCGGGGATGACGGCGCTCTCGGGCAGCCTGTGCAGGCGCTGGAAGTGCGAGTTGCAGAGCACGAGGCGGTCGCTCGCATCCCACAGCACGAAGGCTTCCGGAATCGTCTCGATGGCGTCGCGCAGGCGAAGGTCGGCTTCCACCGTCCTCTCGGCGAGGCTCTTCTGCTCGGTGATGTCGACGGCGATCCCGATCAGGTGCACGCTGGAATCGGTGGCGCCGCGGGTCTTCTCGCAGCGGACGCGGAGCCAGATCCAGTGGCCGTCGACATGCTGCATGCGGAAGGTTTGGTCGATGTGGTCGATCTTCTCCGAGATGAGCTGGTCGGCGATCGCGAACAGATCGATGTCGTCGGACTTCACCAGCGCGTTGACCTCGCCGAAAGTGAGGAGCTCGTGGCGGCCGTCGAGGCCGAGCATCGAGAACATCGACTGCGACCAGAAGATCCGACCGCGGGACAGGTCCCAGTCCCACAGCCCGCAGCGGCCGCGGTTGAGCGCGGTGTCGATGCGGCCGCGCACGGCGTCGTTGATGAGATCGCCCTCGCGGGCGCGGGTGGACTGCCAGTGAAAGGCAAAGCCGAGGATCAGGACGACGAATCCCGTGGTCGCCGACAGCGTCACCGAGAGCGCGGCGTCCGAGCCCCAGATCGGCTCGTTGCGCTCCTGGATCACGGTGACGAAGCCGGGCAGCGACTTGATCTGCCGCGAGGTCGCCATCGCGGCGTTGCCGGTGGGCAGCGTCATGTCGGAGATGTTGCCGTCGCGGGTCGGCGCCGCGAGCAGCTGTGCCGTCGTGATGGCATCGAGCAGACGGTCGTTGCCGGAAGGATCGCTGTCGACCGGGACGCGGGCGAGGACGCGGCGGTCGATACCGGCCGAGGTGACGATGACGTGGCGGCCCGAGGCCGTGCCCCAGGACGGGATCAGGTCCGGCAGCAGCGTCGGCAGGCCCTCGATGTTCTTGAGACGCTCCTGCCGCACCGAGGTGAGGCGGTCGATGCGGTCGGCCAGCACATCGGCGAGCGCCGAGATGTCGTGGCGGATCACCAGCCGCTTCTGACGGGTCTGGTCGACCACCTGGACGAACGCGCCGAGGCAGATCGTGATCAGGAAGGCGATGATGAGCGTCGGCACGGCGCGACGAAGCGCCGGCTCCGCGATCAAGAGCCGATGATAGGCAGGTTTCGCGATCGATTGCGCCAATCCCTTGATTGAATCGGATTGGACGCACGCGTTCGCGGCGTCTGCACGCGACATGCCTTCGGCCCCCTGAAAACCAGCTTGCAACTGAAGTCCGGAAGCAGCCCCACATCGCTTCCGAATCAAAGCGATTTGAATCCAGTTTTCGCGGGCTGTCGAGAGTCAACGAATCGTTAACGCGAAATTATTCTTATCCAACGCGCAGTTTGTGCGCCGCGCGTCCGCAAAGTCACGGGCTTGAGGAGTCCGAAACGGGAACGTGTGACTCCTCGCGCATTCCTCGTCACGCGCGCGGCGGTTCGGCGTGACTGATCACGCGCTTCACGCTCGGGAACGCGCGCCGCAGCGCGCGCTCGATCGCGTCGACATGCTCGTGCACCTTGACTACGCTCATCGACGGCGTCGCGCGGCAGTGGAAGTTGACGATCTCGCCGGCATCGGTGTTGCGGACGCGGACATTGTGGATGTCGTGGATCTCGCCGCCGGCGGCGTACTGCGTCAGCGCGGCGGCGATCGTCCGCACCCTCTCAGGCGCCGCATCGACCCCGAACGGAACTTCCGGTTCCAGCGGCTCGATATGGACGTCGACCTCGACGTCCTCGCCGAACTCCTCCTGGATGTTGCGTTCCAGGGTGTTGGCGATGTCGTGGGCGGCCTCCAACTGCATTCCGCCATCGACCTCGAGGTCGATGCTGACGATCAGCTTGGCGCCGAGATCGTGCACCGTGACGTGGTGGATGGCGAGGCCCGAATTGCGCGCGATCACCATGATGCGGTCGCGCACGGTCTCGTTGTCGCGCGCGACGGGCACCGCAGCGAAAGTGAGGTCGGCATCGCCGAACGCCCTGCTGACGGCGGCCTGCGCGTTGCGCTTGATGTCCTCGACACGGTCGATCGGATAGGTCCGCGGCACCTTTGCGATGGTGTCGATGAAGGTGGTCGCCCCGACCATGCGCACCCGCAGGCGTTCGACGTCGATCACCCCTGGCACGCTGCGGATCGCGGCCGTGGCCTTCTCCTGCGCGCCCTCGGGAGCGCGATCAACCAGCGTCTGCACGGTCGAGCCGGCCATGCGCAGGCCGAGCGCTGCGATCATCACGGCGACCGCGGCAGCCGCCGCGGCATCGCCCCACCAGTAGCCGAGGGCGGCGAGGATCAGGCCCACGATCACGGCGAGCGAGCCCATCACGTCGGAGGCGAAATGCAGCGCGTCGGCCGCCAGCGCCTGGCTCCGCGTCTCGCGCGCGGCGCGGTGCAGGGCGCGGGCGCGCCAGAGATTGACGATGATGTCGATCACCAGCACGACGAAGGGCACGGCCGAAATGGTCGGCGGCGGGGTTCCCTCGCTGAGCCGGCTATAGGACTCGACCAGGATGCCGCCGGCGAGCACGTAGAGCAGGGCGGTGACGCCCAGCGCCGAGACGCTCTCCAGCTTGCCGTGGCCGTAATGGTGCTCGTCGTCCGCCGGCTTGTCCGACACCCGCACCACCGCCCAGGTGATGATGGTGGCGACCAGGTCGATCGAGGAGTGCAGGGCCTCGGAGATCAGTGCGAGCGAGCCGATCGCGATCCCGACCGCGAACTTGGCCGCCGCCATGCCGCCGCTGGCGAAGATCGAGATCGCGGCGACCGAGGTCTTGTCATGCTGGGAGGTCATGGCCGGGGATTTAGCAGCCCATGGCCGAACATCAAGCGGCGATCCACAGAAGTAGTCGCGAGTGACTTGCAGGAGCGGGACCACAACGCCGTCATGCCCGGGCATGTCCCGCCTGCGCGGCCGAAGGCGCTTCGGCGAGGCGAAGGCCCGGGCATCCACGTTCTTGGTGCCGAGCGGCAAACTCGTGGATGGCCGGGACAAGCCCGGCCATGACGAGCCGAGTTTCGTAGGAGTGGGCAAAGGCGCGAAGCGCCGTGCCCACGTTCTTTCACGATTGCTGACGGATCGTGGGCACGCTCCGCTTTGCCCACCCTACGAGACCGGGATGCTGGTCGCCCGGCGCGGGATCACACCGTCACCACGATCTTCCCCAGATGCTTGTTCGCCTCCATGTGCTCGAACGCCCTGTCGATGTCGGCGAACGCAAACACCTTGTCGATCGGCAGCTGCAGCTTTCGGGACTCCACCGCGCCCCAGATGTCCTTGCGGACCTCCTCGAAGATCTCGCGGACCTCCTCGATGGTGCGGGTGCGGAAGGTGACGCCGACATAGTCGACGCGGCGCGCCGCATGCAGGTCGAAGTTGAAATCGGCATGGGTGCCGCCGAGCCGGCCGACATTGACGATGCGGCCCTTCACCTTGGTCGCGGCGAGGTTCTGATTGGCGACCTTGCCCGAGACCTGGTCGACGATGAGATCGACGCCTTCGCCGTTGGTCGCCCTCAGGACCTCGTCGACCCATTTCGGATCGGAGCTGTCGACTGCGAGGTCGGCGCCGTAGTCCTTCAGCCGGCCGCGGCGAGTGGCATCGGTGGAGGAGCCGATCACAAGCCTGGCACCCTTGAGCCTTGCGATCTGCATTGCCATCAGGCCGACGCCGGAGCTCGCACCCTGGACCAGCACGCTCCGTCCGGGCTGCATGCCGCCGACGGTGACGACGGCGTTGTGCATGGTCGCGAGCGCGACGGGCAGGGTGGCGGCCTCCTCGAAATTCATGTTCGAGGGCGCGTGGAACAGCCGGCCGTGATCGGCCAGCGTGTATTCGGCGAAGGCTGCGCCGCCCGAGCCCATGATGCGGTCGCCGATCTTGACGCCCTTCGCATCGGGTCCGAGCTCGGCGACTTCGCCGGCCCATTCCATCCCGAGCACGGTGCCGAGGCCGCCGGCCGCGCCATGGGCGTGGCCCTTGCGCATGCCGGTGTCGGCGCGGTTGAGCCCGCAGGCGCGGACGCGGACCAGCACCTGCGTGCCCTCTGGTTTTGGTTGAGCGACGTCGGAAATCCGAGCCCCGTCAGGGCCGTAGACATAAGCCTTCATGAAATGCTTTCGTCTCTTGCAGTAACTATTCGGCCGCCTCGCGTTGCGGCTGAACGATCATACCCTCCAGCCGGTTGCGAATGATCGCTTCCGCCTCGCGCACGATGCGGGAGACGAGCTCGGCGCAGCTCGGGATGTCCTGGATCAGGCCCTGGACCTGGCCGGCCGACCAGATGCCTTCGTCGGAATTGCCGGTGGCGTAGACCATCTTGCCGCGGGCGCCCGCGACGAGCTCGCGGATGTCCTCGAACTTGGCGCCTTCCTTCTCCATCGCGACGACCTTGGTCGAGATCGCATTCTTCGCGACGCGCGAGGTGTTGCGCATGGTGCGGAAGATCAGCTCGGTCTCGCGCTCGTCGTTGGCGACGATCTTCTCCTTGATGAGCTGGTGGATCGGGCTCTCCTTGGTCGCCATGAAGCGGGTGCCCATGTTGATGCCGTCGGCGCCGAGCGCCAGCGCCGCGACGAGGCCGCGGGCATCGGCAAAGCCGCCTGAGGCGATCATCGGGATCTTGACCTTGTTGGCGGCGGCCGGGATCAGGATCAGGCCGGGCGTGTCGTCCTCGCCGGGATGGCCGGCGCATTCGAAGCCGTCGATCGAGATGGCGTCGACGCCCATCCGTTCGGCCGAGAGCGCGTGGCGGACGCTGGTGCATTTGTGCACGACCTTGACGCCGTGCCTTTTGAACTCGTCGACATGCTCCTGCGGCTTGTTGCCGGCGGTCTCGACCACCTTGATGCCGGCCTCGATGATGGCGGCGCGGTATTCGGCATAGGGCGGCGGCTTGATCGCGGGCAGGATGGTGAGGTTGACGCCGAACGGCTTGTCGGTGAGGTCGCGGCAGCGCGCGATCTCCTTGGCGAGATCCTCCGGTGTCGGCTGGGTCAGCGCCGTGATGAAGCCGAGCGCGCCGGCATTGGCAACGGCGGCGACCAGCTCGGCGCGGCCGACCCATTGCATGCCGCCCTGGACGATCGGGTGCTCGACCCCGACGAGTTTGGTGAACCGTGTCTGCAGCATGATGTTTCCCCCGCCCCTCGCGGCGCTGTGTTATCGATTGATGCCTTGAGGATGCCGCTGGAGGTGGCAAAAGTCTATTGCGCCGCCGTACGGGCGATCATGCGGAGATGTAGGTGATTCCGCAGGGCGGATAATTGGAATGCGCTGCTGCCTGGTGGCGCAAGCTCTTTCCTCAAGCGCCGTCGTCATGCCCCGGCCTGAACACCTGACCGGGACATCCAGTACGCCGTGGCGTCTCGGCTCCAGCCTCGCAGTCTCTGGGATGCTGGATTGCCCGCTTTCGCGGGCAATGACACCGCGTATGAAGCGAAGAGCTACTCCGCCGACAGCCGCACCATCCGGCGGCCGCCGTTCATTTCCTTGAGGCGGTTGACGAAGTTTTCCGGGCGTTGCCAGCGGTTGGGGACCTCGAGCCCCATGAACTCGGCGATGTCGCCGATGAAGCCGGTGCAGTTGGCGGTCTCGGCGTTCCAGACCGGCGAGTTCGCCTGCAATTTCTTGATATAGGCGAACACGCGCTTGGCGTCGGCCTCGTTCAGATAGACGCGATAGCTCGCAGTCAGATATTCGGGGTCGAGATCGCCGTAGCTCGCGCCGGTCTCGGACGGTACGAAGGTGATGTGGCCGAGCACGTAGGCGAGCGTGTCGCCGGCGGGCGTGAGGCCAGCGACCTCGACCGCCTTCTCGCTGGTCTTGCCGTACCAGACGAAGGCGTGGCCCCAGCTCGCGGCCGTCCGCGCGCGGAAGTCGACGTAATAGGGACCTTTCTCCACGCGCGCGACGGAGCGCCGTGCCGATTGCGGCGCCGGCCGCGACGTGGAGTCGGTCGTGGCAAGCGCATTGGCATCGGCAACGCGCTTGTTCGCTTCGTGCGCCGAAGCCGAGGGCATCAGGCACGCGATCATCGCCGCGAGGGCGAGCCCGGCAAGAATGCAGGATCCCGATCGATCAGGTTTGTTCGTCACGCTGTGCCCCTCGACTGTCGGCCGCTTACGCTGGTCTTGCGCGCATTGCGCTAGCGCGTCAGTAGCGCGCCGCGACCGGGCCGGGCGCCTTGCCGATCGGAGCCTTTCCAACCGGGCTCTTGCCAATCGGCATCTTGCCGATCGGCGCCTGCTCGGCCGGATAGACCGGCACCGGCTGGCGGCGCGGCAGGTCCGCAGCGTTCGCGGCCGTCACCAGAGCAAGCGTGGCACCCAGAGCAATTACAATCTTCTTCACAGCGATACCCCTAGAAGGTTTGGTCCAAACACGGCAGTGCCGTGCCCCCAGACACGCCTCACAGAAGGGCGGCCGAATGCGTCCAAGTTGCGGCGCGCACGGGACATGTTGGCGGCATATGTCTGACGCGCGCAGATGTGATTTGTCCGGATGTTTCGAACGGCGCGATGCGGGTTTCTTACGCGACGCCTCACCCGATCCGGTTCAGACTGTTCCTGATCGTCGCGAAGATGCCGCCGATGTCCTTGCGCAGCGCGTCGAGCGCGTTGAAATTGTCGAAGACGCGCGCGAGACGGTCTTCGACCTCGCGCTTGCTCTTGGTGAGCGCGTCGACGCGCGAAGCGAGGGTGACGCTGCCGTTCGCCTCGATCTCGCCGACGGTCCTGGCGAGGAGATCGCGCGTGGCCCCGACCTCCGCGATCATGGCCTCGATGCCGAATACCGGTGCCTTGAGCGGGACGAGATCGGCCTGCGACTTCGACAGCTCTGTCTTGAAGGCGTTCAGCGTCGCCAGCGTCTCCTGCAAGGCGCCGAGGCGCTGGCGGGACTGGAGGACGAACTCGTTCAGCGCATTCTGGCGGTCTGCGAGGGACGCGCCGTCGGCGTCCGTCTCGACGTCGGCGAGCGCGCGCTCGATCTGGGCCCGGCGTTGGCCGAGGTCCTCGAAGTCGAGCCGGATGCTTCTGAGAATGTTGAAGCTGTCGTCGATGCGGGCGAGGCGCTGCTCGATCTCGATCTTGTTCTTCGACAGCGTCTCGACACGCGTGGCAAGCGGCGTCTCGCCGCCGGTCTCGAGTTCGTCGATGGTCTTGGCGAGACGATCATGGCTGAGACTGAGCTCGCCGATCAGGGCGTTGATGCCGGCGTCCGAGGACCGCAACGGCGCCAGCTCGGCGTGGGATTTCGCCAGATCCTCCCGGTATTGATTCAGGGTCGCAAAGGTTTCCTGGACCGCGTTCACCCGCCCCAGCAGCGCCGACACGTCGCGCGCGATGTCCCTCTGCCGGTCGGCGAGGTTGTTCCTGCGGTCGTCGGTTTCGAGGTCGTGCAGCGAGCGTTCGAGCTGGTTCTGGCGGTCGCGGATCTCGGTGAAGACGGGCTCGACCGCGCGGCGCTGCTCGGCGACCTTGCCGACCATATCGCGCAGATGCTGCTGGCGACGGCGGATCTCGGCGAGCTGGTCGTGCATGTCGGCGGATTCGTTGCGGCCCTGCTGGAGCAGCGCGCGCTGCTCGGTCTCGCCGAGCTTGTTGTGGAGGGCGGAGACCGCCTCCCGGGGATCGCTCTCGACGAGGTGCTGGACGGTGGCGTCGAGGTGGTTTTGCAGGGCGTGGGCGACGACGACGTCCTCGCGGGTCTTCCTGAGGCGCTCGCGCAGGGTGTCGAGGCGCCGGTCCTGGCGCGACAGCCGCCAGACGGAAGCGCCGATCAGCGCCAGCGCCAAGGCGGAGATCGCGCCGGTCGCGACCCGCTGCGACGTCGGCAGGCTGGCGAACCAGGCGGGCAGGTGACTGACGTCGTATCCGAGCGCCTGCTGGGCGAAGACCGCGGCGACGGCCAGCAGGCCGAACCAGGCAACCAGGAAAAACAGCCACATCCTGAATTCCTCACGCCGGCACACATTTCCGCCATGATTGCCAAGCGCGGAACCGGGCGCAAGGGGCCGGCAAGGTGCCGGATGCGCGTTGGGGCGCGAATCCCCAACTGGCCGCATCAGCCGATGGGCTTGGGGGGCAATTAAAGGCTGCCCGGGCTTCCTGAACTGGGAAATCCCTAGATCGGACGTAGCTGTCGCGGCAGTCGCCGACCCGAATCGGCGCGCCTCACTTCCCGAGGAAGTTCGAGCGCATCTTGTCGGCGAACCAGACGACGAAGATCGCAGCGAACGCGAGGGCAAAGTACAGAGCCGTCCACAGAAGTGCATTACCGGCATTCGTCATGGCGTCCTCCCTTGCATCAGAACTCGGTCTGTTGCCGGAAAGGATAATGGCGGTCGTGATGGCGCAATTTGCGCAGGATCAAATCTGCCGCGCTGCAGCAAAGACAGCGCGCCGTCGCTCGGGAAACAATGAGGCGCGCCCGCGATGAGCTAGAGCATGATCCGGAAATGTGCGCAGCGGTTTTCCGAAAAGATCATGCTTAAACAACAGCCCGAAGCGCGATGACGATTCATCCTGATCGCATCGCGCTTTACAGCCGAAACTCGTTGGTGAGCTCGCCGATGCCGTCGATCGCGACGGTCACCGTGTTCACCTGCTCCTTCATCACGCCGACGCCGACCGAGGTGCCGACGGCGATGAGATCGCCGGGAAGCAGGGTCATGTCGTGCGAGATCTTGCTGACCAGCTCCTGCGCCGAGAAGATCATGTCGGAGATCGGGTAGTTCTGCCGCTCCGCGCCGTTGAGGATGGTGCGGACGGTGAGCTTGGCCGGATCGAGGCCGGTCGCGATGACGGGACCGAACGGGCCGTAATCGTCGATGCCCTTGGCGCGGGCCCATTGCGGGAAAGTGGGATCGCTGGTCAGGATGTCGTTGGCGGTGATGTCGTTGACGCAGGTGTAGCCGAAGATGAAGCTGTCGGCTTCGCCAGGCGAGACCCGCGCGCAGGTCCTGCCGATGACGATGCCGAGCTCGCCCTCATAGGTGGTCTTGCCGTCGTAATAAGAGGGCCGGCGGATCACCGCGCCCGGCGTCGTGATGCTGGTGGTGGCCTTGAGCAGATAGAGCGGCTCCGGCGGCGCGGGCTGGTTGAGCTTGGCGGCGAGTGCGTGAAAATTGTTCCAGAGCGCGACGATCTTGCTGGGGGCGCAGGGCGCGAGCAGCTCGACCTCCGACAGCGCCAGCGTCTTGCCGGTGGCGGCGTTGCGGCCGAACATCTCGCCCTCATGCACGCTGATGCCTGATGAGGTCAGCGTGCCGAAACCGGTCGTGCCATTGTTGCGGAAGCGCAGCCACTTCTTCATCTCGCCAGCCATCACGCCACCGCCAATGCGCGCGGATCTACCGGCGTCGAGACGCCGTCATAAAGGCCGGCGATGCGGGCGCGCTGGGTCACCATCGCCAGCACCGAGTCGAGCGCGGGCGTCGGGATGCCGGTGAGACGGCCCATCTCCTGCACGACGGTGACGAGCGGGTCGATCTCCATCGGGCGACCGCGCTCGAGATCCTGGAGCATCGAGGTCTTGTGCGCACCGACCTTGCGGGCGCCCTCGATGCGGCGCTCGACGTCGACGCGGAATTTGATCCCGAAGGTCTCGGCAACCGCTTGCGTCTCCACCATGATCGCGCGTGACAGCGCACGCGTGGACGGATCGGTGCAGATCACGTCGAGCGTTGCGTGCGTGAGCGCGCTGATCGGGTTGAAGCAGACATTGCCCCAGAGCTTCAGCCAGATCTCGTCGCGGATGCGGTCGAGCACCGGCGCCTTCAGCCCGGCGGCGACGAACAGGTCGGCGAGGCGCGCTACGTCCGACGTGATCTCGCCGGAGGGTTCGCCGAGCGGAAAATTGTTGCCGTAGACGTGGCGGATCACGCCGGGCGCCTCGATCTCGGTGGCGGGATAGACGATGCAGCCGATGGCGCGCTCGGCCCCCAGCTCGCGCCACTGCCGCCCGCCGGGGTCGATGCTCTCCAACGTCGAGTTCTCGTACTGGCCGCCGTGCTTGTAGAAGTACCAATAGGGGATGCCGTTGACGGCGGTGACGATGCGGGTGTGGGGCCCGAGCAGCGGCTGCATCGTCTCGATCACGCCGGTGATCGAATGCGCCTTCAGCGTGATGATGATGTAGTCCTGCACGCCGAGCTCGGTGGGATCGTCGGTGCAGCGCGGATGCACAATGTGCTTCTCCTCGCCTGTGAGCAGCGTCAGGCCGCGCTCGCGCATTGCGGCAAGGTGCGCGCCGCGTGCGATGAGGCTGACATCGGCCCCTGCGCGCGCGAGCTGAACCCCGAGATATCCGCCGATCGCGCCGGCGCCGTAGATGCAGATCTTCATGAATTCCTCGCGGGGAGCAGAAGCCGGGATTTTGGGACGAAAGATCCGGTCCGGCTCGGAAGGATCCGAGCCGGGGCCGGCAGTCGCAGGGGAAGTGTGCGTCGTTCAGGCGGCCGCTTGCGGCGTGCCGTTGAGGGTCTCGTCAACGGCAGCTGCGATGTCGCGCATGCTGATGACGGAAACGAGGCTGTAATCGTCGATCACCGGCAGGTGGCGGATATGGTGCCGGTTCATCAGATGCCGGACGTGCTCGACCGTGTCGCTCGAGGTGCAGGACACCAGCTGCTGCACCGAGACGAGCTGCGAGACCTTGACGTTGACGGCATTCGCGCCGTGCTCGGCGACCGCGCGCACAACGTCGCGCTCGGTGAACATGCCGACCGCGGTGTTTCCTTCCGAGCGGACCACGTCCTTGACCACCAGCGCGCTGATGTTGTTGGCGCGCATCAGCTTGGCGGCGATACCCACGGTTTCGTTCATTCGCACCGTGACAACGCGCGGCGTCTTCTTGCGCAGAATGTCTCCGACCAGCATTGCAACCTCCCTGGGTGAATGTTGGGAGAAGTGTGGTATACATAATGCCAACCGTCAAGCGCTGGATTTGGCCGATCCGAAAAATCTTGCGTCAGCGATCCTGACATTGTCGTCGCGATAAAAAGAAAAGAAAGGGGCGCAGCGCTGCGCCCCTTCTGGTCGTGCAAACCCAGGTGGCGGTTATGCCGTCTCGGTGTTGGCGCGGCCGGTCGCTGCCTCGGTGCTCTCGGCGTCCTTGCCGAGGATGAAGGAGCGGCGCAGCGGCTTGATCACGAACAGCGCCATCAGCGCCGCCGTCGCGTTCAGAGCCACCGCGACCACGAACACGGCCTTCCAGCCGTAGGCCGCCGAGATCACGCTTGCGAGCGGAACGAGCAGGGAGGCGGTGCCCTTGGCGGTGTAGAGCATGCCGTTGTTGGTGGTCGCGAATTTCGAGCCGAAGGTGTCGCCGCAGGTGGCGGGGAACAGCGAGTAGATCTCGCCGAATACGCCGAAGTAGATCGCGGTCGCCAGCACGAAAACGAGCGGGACGTGACCGTAGGCCGACAGCGTCAAGAGCATCAGGGCGGCGGTGCCGAAGGCGATGAACATGGTGTGCTCGCGGCCGATCGTGTCGGAAACGAAGCCGAAGAACGGGCGGCCGAAACCGTCCAGGATGCGGTCGAGCGAGATCGCGAAGGTCAGTGCCGCCATCTGGAAGCCGGCGAGCGTGACCGGCGTGTCGGCGATCTTGAAGTCGTGCGCGATCGGGGCGATCTGCGCCGCGGTCATCAGGCCGCCCGAGGCGACCATGACGAAGACGAGATACATCACCCAGAAAACACGGGTGCGCAGCACCTGCGGCGGGGTGAAGTCGATCCTCGTCTGCGGCAGATTGAGCTGCTTCCTCTTCGGCGGGATCGAGAGCCGCGGCGGCTGGATGAAGAAGGCGAGCACGAACACGATGACGCCCTGGCCGATGCCGAAGGTGAGGAAGGCGTGCTGATAACCGCTCGATGCGATCATGCTCGCGATCGGCACGATGGTGAGCGCGGCACCGGCGCCGAAGCCGGCAGCGGTGGCGCCGGCGGCAAGGCCGCGGCGGTCCGGAAACCATTTCAGCGCGTTGCCGACACAGGTGCCGTACACCGCACCCGCGCCCATGCCGCCGATGATCGCGGCTGCGTAGAGCAGGGTGAGAGAGTCGGCATAGGAGTTGAGGATCCAGGAAAGCGCGATCATCGCGCCGCCGAACATGACGACGATGCGCGGGCCGTATTTGTCGACGAACCAGGCCTCGACCGGCACCAGCCAGGTCTCGGTGACGACGAAGATGGTGAAAGCGAGCTGGATCGCGGCGCGCCCCCAATGATGGGCCGCATCGATCGGATCGACGAACAGCGTCCAGCCATATTGCAGATTGGCGATCATCGCCATGCAGACGATGCCCATGCCGAGCTGGAGCCAGCGGAAACCGGTGCGAAGAGGCGCGGCCGTGACGGCGCCGTCCGTGCTGGAAATCATCAAGAACCTCCCAACGCGCCTGATTGATTGCGATACAGGATGGCAAGATGACCTGATGTCGCAAATATTGTGGCTTATCGTCGCAGGCGCGGGCCGGAGATTGGTATACGATATTCCAGATTGCAAGCCCTAACTTGTCCCGATTTCGACATCAGCGAGAGTTCCAGCGCGATCCCCTGACCGTCGCAGCAAACGAAAACGCCCGGCCGCGAGGCCGGGCGTGTGCTCGATGAAGAGCTGTGGCGGGGTCAGATCGTCGATTTTGCGACCACGACCTTGCGCCAGGGCTTGAGCACCGCGATCGCCAGCAGCGAGGCCAGGATGTTGGCGCCGGCCGCGATGATGAACACGCTGTCCCAGGTGCCCGACGATTGCTGCATGTAGTTGGCGATCGGCACCAGCAGCGCGGCGGTGCCCTTGGCGGTGTAGAGCAGGCCCGCATTGGTGGTCGCGAACTTGGCGCCGAACGTGTCGGTGCAGGTCGAGGGGAACAGCGAGTAGATCTCACCCCAGGCAAAGAACACGAAGCCGGAGAGCAGCACGAACCAGATCGGATCATGGCCCCAGAGGTAGAGCATCCAGATCCCGACGCCTTCCATGCCGAAGGCGATGAACATCGTGTTCTCGCGGCCGATCATGTCGGAGATCCAGCCGAAGAACGGACGCGTCAGGCCGTTGAGCACGCGGTCGATCGTGGCCGCGAACGTCACTGCGGTCATCGTCACCGCCATCAGCGTGACCGGCACGTTGTCGACCTTCCAGTCGGCCGCGATCGGCTTCAGATTGGCCGTCACCATCAGGCCGCCGGCACCGACGATCACGAACATGAAATACATCAGCCAGAAGATCGGCTGGCGCAAAACCTCGGTCGGCTGGTAGTTGCGCCGGGTCTGGAGCAGATTGGCGTTCGCCACCACGTTCGGCACCTGGCCCGCTTTCGGCGACAGCAGGAAGAAGGCGAGGATGCAGATGATGATGCCCTGGCCGAGACCGAAATAGAGGAAGGTGGCCTGGAAACCGCTGTCCTTGATCATGGCCTGGATCGGCGCGACGGTGAGCGCAGAGCCTGCACCGAAGCCCGCGGCGGTGATGCCCGCGGCGAGACCGCGCTTGTCCGGAAACCATTTCAGCGCATTGCCGACGCAGGTGCCGTAGACGCCGCCGGCGCCGATGCCCGCGATGATCATGCCGAGATAATAGCCGTTGAGGGTGGTGGCCTGCGCGTTGATCGCCCAGCCGATGGCGCAGAGCACGCCGCCGACCAGCACGACGATTCGCGGACCATATTTGTCGACGAACCATCCCTCGATCGGCACCAGCCAGGTCTCGAACAGCACGAACAGAGTGAAGGCCCATTGGATCGACGCGCGATCCCAGCCGAACGTCTTCTGGATGTCGGGGACGAAGAACGTCCAGCCGTATTGATAGTTGGCGATCATCACCATCGCGCCTACGCCGATGGCCAATTGCGCCCAGCGATAAGCATCGCTCACACGGCCGACACTAGGGGCCGCTGCCGACTGCACCATGTCCGTCATTCAAAACCCTCCCAACGCGCCGATCATTTTTATGCATGCGCTGGCGAGCATCCTGGTATGCATTATGCCAAGATTCAAGCTGAGGAGGGGGAGGTGCGGCGAAATAACGCGGCCCTGTTCACATGCGTCATGAGCATCGAATTGTAAAGCCCCGAATTGCCGACGGCGTGCGGCGAGAGCGCGGGCGTTTACGCGTAAAGCGTTGATATTAATTGTATTTTACGCTCGGAGGCCGAAGCCGCAGAGGCGCTGTCGAACGCCCGGTCCGGTTGGGATTTTCCACGCGGGCGACGCTTGCGCCGCCGACGCACCTGTCGGCGGAGACGGCTCAACATCCTGGAATTCTATATTCCAGAAGTCAGGCCTGCGGCAATTTGGCGAGGGAGGTGGCGGTCGGCGCCGACTCGCGGCTTCACGCCATCGAGGTGCGCAGCCGGCTGTAACCTTCCTGGATCGCGGACCAGAACAGGGCGACCAGGCCGAGCGCCATGATCGTGCTGACAAGACCGTTGGAGAAGAAGATGCCGAGCGAGCCTTGCGATCCCAGCAGCGATTGCCGGAAGGCTTCCTCCGCCTTGTCGCCGAGCACGATGGCGAGCACCAGCGGTGCGAGCGGATAGTTGCACTTCTTCAGGAGATAGCCGAGCACGCCGAACACCAGCATCAGCATCACGTCGAAGGTGCTGTTGTGCACCGAATAGGCGCCGATCGCACAGAGCACCAGGATGAGCGGCGCGATGATGCCGAAGGGCACGCGGAGGATCGCGGCGAAGATGGGCACGCAGGTGAGCACGACGATGAGGCCGGCGAGGTTGCCGAGATACATCGACGCGATCAGGCCCCAGACAAATTCCTTCTGCTCGACGAACAGCATGGGGCCGGGCTGCAGGCCCCAGATCAGCAAGCCGCCGAGCAGGACGGCGGCGGTCGGGGAGCCCGGCACGCCGAGCGACAGCATCGGCAGCAGCGCCGAAGTGCCCGCGGCATGTGCGGCCGTCTCCGGCGCGATCACGCCTTCGATCTCGCCCTTGCCGAAATTGTTGCCGCGTCGCGACAGGCGCTTGGCGATGCCGTAGCTCATGAAGGAGGCCGGCGTTGCGCCGGCGGGCGTGACGCCCATCCAGCAGCCGATCAGGCAGGAGCGCAGCGAGGTCATCCAATAGGCGGGCAATTCCCGCCAGGTCTGCAACACCACCCGAAGGTTGATGCTGGCATTGCCGCCGCGGAAAGCCAGCCCTTCCTCCATGGTCAGCAGGATCTCGCCGATGCCGAACAGGCCGATCACGGCGATCAGGAAGTCGAATCCGTTGAGCAACTCGGTGACGCCGAAGGTCAGTCGCAATTGTCCGGTGATGGAATCGAGCCCGACCGCCGCGAGCGCAAAGCCCATCATCATCGCCGCGATGGTCTTGAACGGCGGCTCCTTGCTGAGGCCGACGAAGCTGCAGAAGGCGAGGAAGTACACCGCGAACTTCTCCGCCGGACCGAATCTCAGCGCGAAGCCTGCGACGAGCGGCGCAACCAGCGTGATCATGATGACGGCAAACAGCGCGCCCACGAAGGAGGAGGTGAAGGCGGCGGTCAGCGCTTCGCCGGGCTTGCCCTGCTGCGCCATCGGATAGCCGTCGAAGGTGGTGGCCACCGACCAGGGCTCGCCGGGTATGTTGAACAGGATCGAGGTGATGGCGCCGCCGAACAGTGCGCCCCAATAGATGCAGGACAGCATGATGATCGCCGATGTCGGCGGCATGCTGAAGGTCAAGGGAAGCAGGATCGCAACGCCGTTGGCGCCGCCGAGCCCCGGCAGCACGCCGATGATGACCCCGAGCGTGATGCCGATGATCATCAGCATGATGTTGTAGGGCTGCAGGGCGACCGCGAAGCCGTGAAACAGATTGGCCAACTCTTCCATATCGATATCCTGCAGCAGCAGTCAGTGAACAGATGCGCGGCTCTTACAGACCGAGCCATTCCTCGAGCGGACCCTTGGGGAGCGGGACCAGGAACCAGCGCTCGAAGATTAGATAGGTCAGGACGGGCATGCCGACCGCCACGGCAACGACCGTCAGCCAGCGATAGCCGCCGAGCCAGCGCATGAACCAGGCAATGAAGACCATGGAGGCGATGTAGAGGCCGATGAACGGCATCGACCCGACATAGATCGCGGTCGGCACGACGACGCTCATGACCTGGCGCAGCTGTCCCCATTCTGCGAACAGCCGGCCGTCGTCGTCGCGCTGCGCATGCCAGAGGTTGATGGCGCTCGCCACGACGATGGCGGCGCCGATATAGAAGGGGAAGAAGCCGGCACGCGGGCCCTCCGCGCCCCAGTTGATGCCGGCCTTCAGGCTGCCGAAGATCACGACGAGGCCGAAGACGCCGATCAGCAGCGCCATGCCGATTTCCAGCGTCTTGTGGGCCGGGCCGGATGCGGATCCGGATCGTTCAGTCATGGGACCTCCAGGCGGGAACGCAATTTTCGCGGTCGCGGCAGGCGTGGGGACGACAAGCGTCCTCAGCCCTCGTCGATGTCGCGGCTCAATTCGATGCGAGGAAGCCGGCTTCCTTCATCAGGCCTTCGTGGCGCTTCTCCTCCGCCTCGACCCATTTGGCGTAGTCGGCGCCGGTCATGAAGGTCGTGTTGAAGGCGCCGCTCTTCATGAAGTCCTGCCATTCCGGCGTGGCACGCACCTTCTTGAACAGCTCGACATAATATTCGGTCTGATCCTTCGTGACCTTTGGCGACATGAACACGCCGCGCAGCATGAGATATTCCATCGCGAGGCCCTGCGACTTGCAGGTCGGAATATCCTTCCAGGCCTTGCCGTCGGCGATCGGCTCGTCATAGGCCATCGGCTGGGCGTCGAACACGCACAGCGGGCGCAGCTTGCCGCCGCGCCATTGCGCGACCGCCTCGATCGGATTGTTGACGGTCGAATCGACGTGGTTGCCGACGAGCTGTACCGCGACTTCGCCGCCGCCCTTGTAGGGGATGTAGGTAAACTTCGCATCGATCGCCTTCTCGATGCCGACCGTGATGATCTGGTCTTCCTGCTTCGAGCCGGTGCCGCCCATCTTGAACGAGCCGCTTGGTGCCTTCTTCGCGGCGTCGACGTAATCCTTGACGGTGGCGTACGGCTTCTCGGCATTGACCCAGAGCACGAACTCGTCGAGCGCCAGCATCGCCACCGGCGTCAAGTCCTTCCAGTTGAAAGGAATCCCCGTTGCCAGCGGCGTCGTGAACAGGTTCGACAGCGTGATGATGATCTTGTGAGGATTGCCCGACGACGTCTTCACATCCAGGAAGCCTTCGCCGCCCGCGCCGCCGGCCTTGTTGATGACGACCAGCGGCTGCTTCATCAGATTGTGCTTGGTGACGATGCCCTGGATGGTGCGCGCCATCTGATCGGCGCCGCCGCCGGTGCCCGCGGGCACGATGAACTCGACCGGGCGGACCGGCTCCCAGGCTGCACGGCTTGCGGTGCTGCCGGCGCATGACATCGCGATTGCCGCCACGGCGACATTCAGAACGAGTGGCTTCATCTGTTTCTCTCCCTGTCGAACCCTCAGCGCAGCCGCTCTTTGTCGGCTTGCGTCAGCCCATCTCGATTTCAGATACCCGGTGTCACCCTTGCGGTCGATCTCCCATGGTAGTCCGATAGAAACTCTATGATCAGGGATAAGGCGCGGCATCCGCTCCTTTTGGCTAAGGCTCCACCAAGGGCGCCGCGCTCGTGCCCTTCGGCTCTTCCCGTCGCGTGCTACGTTTCCCCGCCTCACACCTTGGATTGTGCGACAGTTATTTGTTGGTCAAATGGTATGCGAGATGCCAGCAAACAAACAATCGGATCGGCAGGGCCCCGGTCGGACACATTGTCGCAGCCTGCTAGGCGAGGATGCAAAAGCAAATGGCCCCGAGGTGGGGCCATTTGATCAAGTAGACTGGGCTGCGGGATCTGCCGCCCGTCGCTCGGCGGCAGATAAGCCCTTCTTACAAGCCGAAACGCGGCAGTTCGCCGTTGCGGTTGGAAATCTCGGCGCTCGCCATCAGGAAGCTGTCGATCGCGGCCATCAGGCGGGCGAACAGCGAGGCGGAGGGGGCGAAGGCAACGGAAGCGGTCTTGGACATTGGAATTCCCTTTCTCGAGACGGTCGGTCCTAAAGACGGTCAGTCTTGGCGTCTCACGGCGAAGGGAATTTATGTATACCAGATGCCAACGTCTACGCTCTTGTTTGCATAGCAGCATTCGATGCGCCGCATTGCAGCATAATGCGGGGTTAATGCGGCCGGTTCGGGCCTAAAAGCTGCGGCTGTCTGAGATTGCCGGGTCCATTCATGGCCAAAAGACGCCAAGAATGGCCGAATCGTTCGCTGGGAGACGGATCCCGATGACGATGGACGCCAAGTTTCCGGCCGCACTGCAGCGGACGGGCCTTGGCAGGACAAGTCAAAGCCGCTAGTGGTCTGCCCCCTTCCAATCATCTGTCAGAGTGGTTCATGTCGAGCGCCTCGCCCGCCGTCTCGATCGGCATCGATTTTGGAACCAGCAATACGGTCGTCGCACTTGCGGCGGACGATCGCCGGGTCGAGGCCATCCGCTTCGACCACGGCGGACAGCGCCACAGCGTCTACGTGTCGGCGCTGTGCTTCTGGGAAGACCGGCCGGGCGCCGGCGCCCAGGCCGAGGGTGGCCCGTGGGCAATCGAGCAATTCCTCGAAGGCCGTCACGTCTACCGCTTCCTGCAGTCGTTCAAGACCTTTGCGGCGAGCAGCAGCTTCAACACCACGCAGGTGTTCCGGCAGCGCCTCAAGTTCGAGGACATCCTGGCAGCGTTCCTGCGGACGCTGGCGCGCCATGGCGGCGAGAAGTTCGGCTTCGAGACGTCGACCATCACGGTCGGCCGCCCGGTGCGCTTTGCCGGCGGCAATCCCGACGAGGCGCTGGCGATGCAGCGCTACCGCGCCGCGTTCGAGCGCCTGGGCGCCGGCCACGCCCGCTATGTCTACGAGCCCGTGGGCGCGGCGTTCTCGTTTGCCCGAAGGCTGGAGCGCGATGCCACCGTGCTGGTTGCGGATTTCGGCGGCGGCACCAGCGATTTCTCCGTGATGCGCTTCTCGCGCAAAGGCGGTGCCCTTCGCGCCGAGCCGCTCGGCCATGCCGGCATCGGGATTGCCGGCGACACGTTCGATTATCGTATCGTCGATCACGTGGTCTCGCCGCGGCTCGGTAAGGGCTCCAGCTTCCGCTCCTTCGACAAGGTGCTGCCGATCCCCAGCGGCCATTACACCAATCTCGCGCGCTGGCATCAGCTGGCGATGATGAAGAGCAACGGCGATCTGCGCGAACTGCGGGAGCTTGCGCGCACCGCGCTGAAGCCGGCTCTGCTCGAGGACTTCATCACCATCGTTGATCTCGATCTCGGCTTTGCGCTGTACCGCGCGGTGTCCGACGCCAAGGTCGCGCTGTCGGCGCAGGACGAGGTCGACTTCCGCTTCAAGGGCGGTGGCGTCGACATCGGCGCGGCCATCACGCGGAAGAATTTCGAATCCTGGATTGCCGACGACATCGGCCGGCTCGGTGCCACCGTCGACAAGGTGCTGGCCGAAGCCGGCATCGCCGCGCGCGAGGTCGAGAAGGTCTTCCTGACCGGCGGCAGCTCGTTCGTGCCGGCCGTGCGAAAGCTGTTCGCCGAGCGGTTCGGCAACGAGCGCCTGATGTCGGGCGACCAGTTCGAGTCGATCGCCTACGGGCTTGCGCTGATCGGGCACAGCCCGGATCCGGATCGTTGGACCGCAGGCGGCGGGCTGGCCGCGCAGGCGTAGCAGGCGGCGAGCAGGGTCCCTGCGGGACGCTGTCCGGTCGCTATTTCTGCTGAATTCGGTTCAGGTAATCGATCACCGCGAGAATGCGAGTCCGCACCACGACCTCCGGGTTTTGCTGCGGCCCGGCCTTCTGCCAATAATAGGGATCGACGGCGTGGGGCAGGTTGACGATGGGGTTGAACCGCTCGCCCCAGACGGGCATCTCACGGGTGCCGTGAGCTGTGACTGATTTCGACCCATAGATGGTTTCGTAGACGGCGTTGGTGGGAAATACCCCGTTGTTGTTCTTGGCCAACTTGGTCAGGTCGGAAGGCGGCGTCTTGAGCTGGCCGCTGACCGGTCCGTTGCCCCTTGCCTCGGCGCCATGACAACTCGCGCACGAAGACTGGAATTCGGCCTTGCCAATGTCGACTTCTTCGGCCTTGGCAGCGGTCGCGACACCGGCGGCCAGACCGGCAATGATCAACCATTCGAGAGCAGATCTCATCATCTCGCCTCCGACGCCCGCAGGGAAGACTTCTGCTCCTAGCCGCTTTGTCCCACCGACAGCTTGACGCACATCAAGACCGCGCATCAGCGCCGTCGCCAGGGCAAAGGCGCGCAGCGCCGTGCCCGCCATCTTGGCAAGTGCCGTAGGGTGGGCAAAGCGACTTGTCCGCCGTAGCTCGCAGAGCAAAGGCGGAAGCGTGCCCACGCGTCTGTCGCCGTATCGGAAAGGTCGTGGGCACGGCGCTTTGCGCCTTTGCCCACCCTACGATGCTGGTGTCGTCGCTACTGATTGATCTCCGGCTCGACCAGCTTCGCCAGATTGCGCAGCGATTCCTGCCAGCCGAGATAGCAAGCCTCCGGCGGAATGACGTCGGGAATGCCGGCCTGCGTGATCTCGATCTCGGTGCCGACCGAGACCTTCTTCAGGCTCACGGTCACCTGAATTTCGCCGGGCAGGCTGGGATCGTCGAACTTGTCGGTGTAGCGCAGGCGTTCGCCAGGGACGAGCTCGAGATATTCGCCGCCGAACGAATGGCTGTTGCCCGTGGTGAAATTCCGGAACGACATCTTGAACGTGCCCCCGACCTTGGGCTCGAAATGATGCACGGTGCAGGTGAAGCCGTTCGGCGGAAGCCATTTCGCCATCGCATCCGCCTCCAGGAAGGCGCGATAGACCTTCTGGGGGCTGGTGGCGAGAACGCGGTGCAGGCGGACGGTGCTGGGCATGGTTGTTATCCTCAGTGTTTGATGGGCCCGAGATTGGCGTCTATGGCCCATTCATGTCACGAGGACGACCGGGAAGCCGCCGATCCGACAAAGCGCGGCGGATTTTTTTGGAGGGTGTTCCGCTGGTCTGCTAGCCGGCTGCGACATCCTGCGGTGTCATCGTGAATGCCAGCCTGTAGCGGCCGATCGTCGGATTGTTCTGCGCGCCCAGGGCGCCGAGCGACCCTGGCGAAAGCGGGCTTGCGATCGCAGCCTCAACTACATCGGCATCGTAGCCTGAGAGCAGCACGATCCAGTCGGCGGCGCCGTCCTTGCCGCGGATCTGTTGTTCGGTGGTGGGCGCGCTCGTCGGCGGCGTGTCGGTGCGGAGGAGGTGAGCGCCGGTCAGCCCCGGTTTCTGCGCCAATGTGCCGAGCGAATTCGCAAGATGCGCCTGCAAGTCCGCCTCACGTCCGGCCTGCGGTGACAACCTGATCGTCGCGAGCGAAGTCGCAACGCCACCCCCAAAGCTTTCGATCAGGCGGCACTGGCTGCGGATCATGCCGAGATGATGCGGCATCATTCTCGTCGACCACGGCGTCGGCGCATTGAGCCGGTCGAGATATCCCTTCGAGGTGAGCACCTCGTACTCCGCGAGCTCGTAGAGCACGAAGAAACCCTCCGCGTCCGTTGTGCTGGTCCAGCGCGATCCGCGCCGGAAGCCGGGAATGCCCATCCGCTCCGGAAAGTGCTCATGCGAATGCCAGTCGCCGAACTCGGCTCGTCGCTCGGAGCGAACGCTCCACCACATCGCGACGGCGGCCTTGCCCAGCAGTGACATGCTGACCTCCCTGTTTGCCGTCAGTTTGCCTCAACGCCAACAGCGGCGGCAAGGTGGCCGCTTGGAAGCCGAAGCCACAATTCCGCTATCGTTTCCTCGTTCAACTCCCGCGCAAAATCCGGAGAGCTTCCGTTGCGCTGCACGCTTTGGGCTTTTGCCATCACGCTCTGCTGTCTTGGTTCGCCGGCCGCCGCTGCGGGCCTTCAGTTGCTCGATGCAGATCCGGCGCTGTCGGGCGCGATCTGGTATCCGTGCGCGGCGGAGCCGACGCATGTGGCGCTAGGCCGTTTATCGGTCGGGGCCGATTTCGACCTGAAAGGCGTGAAGGACTGCCCCGTCACGGGCGCAAAGCTGCCGCTCGTCATCTACTCGCACGGCCGCGGCGGATTTTTCGGTCAGCAGCACGACACTGCGGAGGCCTTGGCCGATGCCGGCTTCATCGTCGCCGCCATCAATCATCCCGGCGATACGTTCAGCGACTCCTCAAAGCGCGATAGCCTGTCGGTCTGGGGATCGCGTCCTACGGACATTGTGCGGCTGCTCGACTTTCTGTTGAACGACTGGAAGGACGGGGCGGTCATCGATCCGGCCAAGGTCGGCTTCGTCGGCTTCTCGCTCGGAGGGGCGACCGGCCTCGCGCTGATGGGAGCCAAGCCGGATTTCGCCAGGGTCGCCAGCCTCTGCAAGGAGACGACCGGCGTTTGCGCGCAGCTTCACAAGGGCGAGGCGCCACCTGATCCAGTGCAGGACGCGCGGATCCGCGCCGCAGTCATCGTTGATCCTGCACCGGCCACCCTGACGCGGGAGAACCTCGCTCTGGTCAAAGTGCCTTTCCAGTTCTGGCGCTCGCAGTTCGGTGGGCCGGGAGTCGGCGACGGCTCCGGCAACGCACGCGTCGCGGAAGGCTTGCCGGGCAAGCCTGACATCCACGTCGTGCCGGCCGGCCACTATGCGTTCCTAGCCCCATGCTCGGCGGAACTCGCGGCGGCCGTTCCCCGCATCTGCACCGACGTGCCGGCGGGATTCGACCGGGCAGGGTTTCATCGCGAGTTCAACGCGGCGGTGGTGCAATATTTTCGTGAACAACTCGGAGAGCACTGAGCGTCGTGATCGAGTGATCGCCAAAAACTTCAGGATCGAGCTGCGCCGCTTTCTGGGATGCTGCACATAATTCTGTTTTGCCCGACGCCTCGGATCATTTTTTTGATGCATCAGAAATTGCATTTGAAGCCAAGGACTTGGCTACTGTGCATGGGGTTGTTTTTCGGTTTTCGAGTCTAGGCCCTGTACCCCTCGACCTCCTCGTGAAAAAGGGCCGCCCCTTCGGGCGGCCCCTTTCGTCTTGGTCGAGGCGGCGTCGCTTACTCCGCGGCCTGCTTCTGCGGCGGGTCGAGCGCGCCGGACTTGTGGATGTCGGCGACCTGGTGATCGCTGAAGCCGAGCACCGAGCGCAGGATCTCGTCGGTGTGCTCGCCGAGCAGCGGGGAGCGCTGCACGTCGCTCGGGCTATCCGACAGCTTGATCGGGTTGCCGACCGAGATGTACTTGCCGCGGGTGGGGTGGTCGACCTCGACCACGGTGCCGGTCGCGCGCAGCGACTCGTCTTCCGCGATCTCCTTCATCGACAGGATCGGGCCGCAGGGAATGTCGTCCTTGTTGAGGATCTCCATCGCCTCGAACTTGGTCTTGGACATCGTCCACTGCTCGATGCGGGCGAAGATCTCGTTGAGACGCGGCAGGCGGGCGGCCGGCTTGGCGTAGTTCGGATCGGTCTTCCAGGTGGGCTCGCCGATCACATCGCAGATCTTCTCCCAGACCGGAGCCTGGGTGATGAAGTAGATGTAGGCGTTGGGGTCGGTCTCCCAGCCCTTGCACTTCAGGATGCGGCCGGGCTGGCCGCCGCCGGAATCGTTGCCGGCGCGCGGCACGGCGTCCCCGAACGGCACGCCTTCGCCGAACTGGCTGTATTCCTTGAGCGGGCCGTGGGCGAGGCGCTGCTGGTCGCGCAGCTTGACGCGGCAGAGGTTGAGCACGCCGTCCTGCATCGCGGCGGTGACGCGCTGGCCCTTGCCGGTGTGGGTGCGCTGATAGAGCGCGGTGACGATGCCGAGCGCCAGGTGCAGGCCGGTGCCGCTATCGCCGATCTGTGCGCCGGTCACGAGCGGCAGGCCGTCGCGGAAGCCGGTGGTCGAGGCGGCGCCGCCGGTGCACTGCGCGACGTTCTCGTAGACCTTGCAGTCTTCGTACGGTCCGGGGCCGAAGCCCTTGATCGAGGCGACGATCATCTTCGGGTTGATCGCTTGAATCTTCTCCCAGGGGAAGCCCATGCGGTCGAGCACGCCGGGGCCGAAATTCTCCACCAGCACGTCGCACTTCTTGATCAGCTCGGTGAGGACTTCCTTGCCCTTGGGGTTCTTGGTGTCGAGCGTGATCGAGCGCTTGTTGTGGTTGAGCATGGTGAAATACAGGCTGTCCACGTTCGGGATGTCCTGCAGCTGGCCGCGGGTGATGTCACCCACGCCCGGACGTTCCACCTTGATCACGTCGGCGCCGAACCAGGCCAGCAGCTGCGTGCAGGTCGGTCCGGACTGGACGTGGGTGAAGTCGAGAATGCGAACGCCCTCGAGCGCTTTGGTCATCGTGTTGCTCCGTACTCTTTTGTCTGCCCCTGCACCCGGCAGGGAATAAGGGTTGAGGGGTGGAGGCTAAAGCGCCCTTGGCGCTTTAGCTCTTTTGTTTGGGCATGATCTCTTCGGAAAACCGCTACGCACTTTTCCGGATCATGCCTTACTTCTTCTTCTGCAGAACGCTCTGCGGATTGAGGTTGCCGATGCGGCCGCTCTCCGAGCCCGCGGCCGGATCGATCACCGCGTTGATGAGCGTCGGCTTGCCGGACGCCATCGCCTCGTTGACGGCGCGCTTGAGCTCGTCGGGCGAGGTCGCATTGACGCCGACGCCGCCGAAGGCCTCCATCATCTTGTCGTAGCGCGCGCCCTTGACGAACACGGTGGTCGCCGGATCGGAATTCGCGCCGTTGACGTCGGTGCCGCGATAGATGCCGTCATTGTTGAAGATGACGACGCAGATCGGAAGGTTGTAGCGGCAGATGGTCTCGACCTCCATGCCGGAGAAGCCGAACGCCGAGTCGCCTTCCACCGCCAGCACGGGGTGGCCGGTCTCGAGCGCGGCCGCGATCGCCTGGCCCATGCCGATGCCCATCACGCCCCAGGTGCCGACGTCGAGACGCTTGCGCGGGCGGTACATGTCGATGACGCCGCGGGCGAGGTCGAGCGTGTTGGCGCCTTCGTTGACGAGGATCGCCTCGGGATGCTCCTTGATGACGTTCTTCAGCACGCCGAGCGCGCCGTGATAGTCCATCGGCGACTTGTTGTTCATCAGCTTCGGCGCCATCTTGGCGACGTTCTCTTCGCGCTTGGATGAGATCGCCTTGGTCCAGTCGGCGGGCGGGGCGGTCCAGCCCGTTCCCATCGCCTGATTGAAGGCGGAGACGACCGAGCCGATGTCGCCGACCACCGGCGCGACGATCTCGACGTTGGAGTCCATCTCGCGCGGCTCGATGTCGACCTGGATGAACTTCTTCGGCGCTTCGCCCCAGCTCTTGCCCTTGCCGTGCGACAGCAGCCAGTTCAGCCGGGCGCCGATCAGCATGACGACGTCGGAGTCCTTCAGCACGGTCGAGCGGGCCGCGCCGGCGCATTGCGGATGGGTGTCGGGGAGCAGGCCCTTGGCCATGCTCATCGGCAGGAACGGCACGCCGCTCTTCTCGACGAAAGCCTTGATTTCCTCGTCGGCCTGGGCGTAGGCCGCGCCCTTGCCGAGGATGATGAGCGGACGCTTTGCGCTCTTGAGCACGTCGAGCGCACGCTTGACCGCAGCGGGCGAGGGGATCTGCGCGGGCGCCGCGTCGATCACCTTGACCAGCGATTTCTGGCCGGCCTCAGCGTTCATGACCTGGCCGAACAGTTTTGCCGGCAGGTCGAGATAGACGCCGCCCGGACGGCCCGAGACCGCGGCGCGGATGGCGCGGGCGAAACCGATGCCGATGTCCTGGGCGTGCAGCACGCGATAGGCCGCCTTGCACAGCGGCTTTGCGATCGCGAGTTGGTCCATCTCCTCGTAGTCGCCCTGCTGGAGATCGACGATCTCGCGCTCGGAGGAGCCCGAGACCAGAATCATCGGGTAGCAGTTGGTGGTGGCGTGCGCGAGCGCGGTGAGACCGTTGAGGAAGCCGGGCGCCGAGACCGTGAGGCAGACGCCGGGCTTCTTGGTGAGATAGCCGGCGATGCCCGCGGCGTAGCCGGCGTTCTGCTCGTGGCGGAAGGAGATCACGCGAATGCCGGCGGCTTGCGCCATGCGGCCCAAATCCGTGATCGGGATGCCCGGCACATTATAGATGGTGTTGATGCCGTTCAGCTTAAGCGCGTCGATGACGAGATGGAAGCCATCCGTCAGCTCCTGCTCGGTGCCCGGTGCCTCGGACTTGGTCGCGGTGTTCAGCATGGGCCTTGTCTCCCTGGTCTCAAGTAGTGGGGCGAGTTGTTCGCCCTTCTGGTGAATGGTGCTAAGCGAAGAGTTACGTGAATAGTTCTTGGCCGTGCGCTTCGACGTAAGCGGCAAGGCCGAGGGTGTGGTCTCGGGCGCGCTTCTCGGCGAGCTCGGTGTCGCGGGCTTCCAGCGCTTCGATCATCGCAAGATGCTCGGGCAGCGAGGTCGCGGTGCGGTCCTTGCGCCCGATCGTCAGCTGGCGATAGCCGCGCACGTGAAGCAGCAGGTCGTTGGTGAGATCGACCAGCACCGGCGATTCCGACAGCGAGATCAGCGCCTGGTGGAAGGCGATGTTGGCGCGCGAATATTCCTCGACATGATCCTCGGGCAGGCGGTCCTTGCCGAAATCCTTGAAATAGTCGCGCAGCGCCGTGATGTCCTTCTTGCGCGCGGTGGTGGTGATGAGGCGTGCCGCCATGCTCTCCAGCGCCGCCCAGGCGCGGATCATGTCGACGATCTCGCTCTTGGTCCGGCGCACCACCATGATGCCGCGGCGCGGCACCGTCTTCACGAAACCGTCCTGCTCGAGCATGGCGATGGCTTCGCGGATCGGCGTGCGGCTGACGCCCAGGCGTTCGGACAGCGCGCGCTCGTCCAGCATCACCGGCTCGGGCGTCGAATAGATGTCCATCTTGAGGATGGCTTCCTTCAAGGCGTCATACGCCTTGTTCTTGAAGCTGCTCTCCGGGGCAATACGAACGATTGCGATGTCTGCCTCGGCCATGTTCGGCAACGCCTTGGTTGGTTTCCG
>Ga0209758_1000207_pt1 | contig 129217 bp, 109 predicted proteins | sample AraplaMF_Col_mMF_FD_184258 | JGI IMG/M metagenome (GOLD analysis project Ga0209758, IMG submission 184258) | Arabidopsis root microbial communities from the University of North Carolina, USA - plate scrape MF_Col_mMF (SPAdes) (version 2) | ecosystem: Host-associated > Plants > Roots >... | reverse complement strand
TCTCGGTCAGATTGACGATCACCGGTGTGATGACGGCGGCGTCGTTGGTGCCTGCGATGTTGACCGTGATGGTGCTTGTCGTGCCGTCGGCTGACGTGACGGTCAGCGTGTCGGTGTAGGTGGTGCCAGCCGCGAACTCGTTGTGGGCGGTGTTGGTCGTGTAGGTCCACGCACCGTTGGTGCCGACGGTGAAGGTACCGTAGCCGTTGGAGCCGGCGACATTGGTCTGGGCGACGAAGGTGGCAGCGCCGTCGACGTCCGAGATCGCCAGCGTACCGCCGGTGCTCAGGACGGTGTTGCTCTCCGTCAGATTGACGACCACCGGCGTGATGATGGCAGCGTCGTTGGTGCCGGCAATGTTGACGGTGATGGTGCTCGTCGTGCCGTCGGCTGACGTGACGGTCAGCGTGTCGGTGTAGGTGGTGCCGGCCGCGAACTCGTTGTGGGCGGTGTTGGTCGTGTAGGTCCACGCACCGTTGGTGCTGACGGTGAAGGTGCCGTAGCCGTTGGAGCCGGCGACGTTCGTCTGGGCGACGAAGGTGGCAGCACTGTCGACGTCCGAGATCACCAGCGTACCGCCGGTACTCAGGACGGCGTTGCTCTCCGTCAGATTGACGATCACCGGTGTGATGACGGCAGCATCGTTGGTGCCGAGGATATTGACGGTGATGGTGCTGGTCGTACCGTCGGCCGAGGTGACCGTGAGGGTGTCGGTGTACGTCGTGCCAGCCGCGAACTCGTTGTGCGCGGTATTGGTGGTGTACGTCCACGCGCCGTTGGCGCCGACCGTGAAGGTACCGTAGCCATTGGAGCCAGCGACGTTCGTCTGCGCGACGAATGTCGCGGCACTGTCGACATCAGAGATCGTCAGCGTGCCGCCGGTGCTCAGGACGGCGTTGCTCTCTGTCAGATTGGCGACGGCCGGCGTGATGACGGCAGCATCGTTGGTGCCGGCGATGTTGACCGTGATGGTGCTGGTCGTGCCGTCGGCCGAGGTGACCGTGAGCGAGTCGGTGTAGGTCGTGCCGGCCGCGAACTCGTTGTGAGCGGTGTTGGTCGTGTACGTCCAGGCGCCGTTGGCGCCGACCGTGAAGGTGCCGTACCCATTGGAGCCTGCGACGTTGGTCTGTGCGACGAAAGTGGCCGCGCTGTCGACGTCCGAGATGGTCAGCGTGCCGCTGGTGCTCAGGACCGCGTTGCTCTCCGTCAGATTGGCAACCCCCGGGCTGATGACCGCAGCGTCATTGGTGCCGAGGATGTTGACAGTGATGGTGCTGGTGGTGCCGTCGGCCGAGGTGACGGTCAGATTGTCGGTGTAGGTCGTGCCGGCGACGAACTCGTTGTGGGCGGTGTTGGTCGTGTAGGTCCAGGCACCATTGGTGCCGAGGGTGAAGGTGCCGTAGCCGTTGGAGCCTGCGACGTTGGTCTGGGCGACGAAGGTTGCTGCGCTGTCGACGTCGGAGATGGTCAGCGTACCGCCGGTGCTCAGGACGGCGTTGCTCTCGGTCAGATTGACGATCACCGGTGTGATGACGGCGGCGTCGTTGGTGCCTGCGATGTTGACCGTGATGGTGCTTGTCGTGCCGTCGGCTGACGTGACGGTCAGCGTGTCGGTGTAGGTGGTGCCGGCCGCGAACTCGTTGTGGGCGGTGTTGGTCGTGTAGGTCCACGCACCGTTGGTGCCGACGGTGAAGGTACCGTAGCCGTTGGAACCGGCAACGTTGGTCTGGGCGACGAAGGTGGCTGCGCTGTCAACGTCCGAGATGGTCAGCGTGCCGCTGGTGCTCAGGACCGCATTGCTCTCGGTCAGGTTGGCAACAGCCGGCGTGATGACCGCCGCGTCATTGGTGCCTGCGATGTTGACGGTGATGGTGCTGGTCGTGCCGTCGGCCGAGGTGACCGTGAGCGTGTCTGTGTAGGTCGTGCCAGCCGCGAACTCGTTGTGCGCTGTGTTGGTCGTGTACGTCCACGCTCCGTTGGCGCCGACCGTGAAGGTGCCATAACCGCCAGACCCGGCGACGTTGGTCTGGGCCACGAAGGTGGCAGAACTGTCGACGTCGGAGATGGTCAGCGTACCGCCGGTGCTCAGGACGGCATCGCTCTCCGTCAGATTGGCAACCGCCGGTGTGATGACCGCCGCGTCATTGGTGCCGGCGATGTTGACTGTGATGGTGCTCGTCGTGCCATCAGCCGACGTGACGGTGAGGCTGTCGGTGTACGTTGTGCCGGCCGCGAATTCGTTGTGAGCCGTATTGGTCGTGTAGGTCCAGGCGCCGTTGGTGCCGACGGTGAAGGTGCCGTAGCCATTGGAGCCGGCGACGTTGGTCTGGGCGACGAAGGTGGCCGCGCTGTCGACGTCGGAGATGCCCAGCGTGCCGCTGGTGCTCAAGACGACGTTGCTCTCCGTCAGATTGGCAACCGCCGGCGTGATGACGGCAGCGTCGTTGGTGCCGGCAATGTTGACCGTGATCGTGCTGGTGGTGCCGTCGGCCGAGGTGACGGTCAGCGTGTCGGTGTAGGTCGTACCGGCGACGAACTCGTTGTGAGCGGTGTTGGCCGTGTAGGTCCAGGCGCCGTTGGTATCGACGGTGAAGGTGCCATAGCCGTTGGAGCCTGCGACGTTGGTCTGGGCGACGAAGGTGGCTGCGCTGTCGACGTCCGAGATCACCAGCGTGCCGCCGGTACTCAGGACCGCGTTGCTCTCAGTCAGATTGGCAACCGCTGGGGTAATGATCGCAGCGTCGTTGGTGCCGGCAATGTTGACGGTGATGGTGCTCGTCGTGCCATCGGCCGAGGTGACGGTCAGCGTGTCGGTGTAGGTCGTTCCGGCGGCAAACTCGTTGTGGGCGGTGTTGGTCGTGTACGTCCATGCGCCGTTGGCGCCAACCGTGAAGGTGCCGTAGCCGTTGGAGCCGGCGGCGTTGGTTTGCGGGACGAAGGTGGCAGAGCTGTCGATGTCGGAGATAGCCAGCGTGCCGCCGGTGCTCAGGACCGCGTTGCTCTCCGTCAGATTGACGATCGCCGGTGTGATGACCGCAGCGTCGTTGGTGCCGGCGATGTTGACGGTGATGGTGCTGGTGGTGCCGTCAGCCGACGTGACGGTGAGGCTGTCGGTGTACGTTGTGCCGACCGCGAACTCGTTGTGAGCCGTGTTGGTCGTGTAGGTCCAGGCACCGTTGGTGCCGACGGTGAAGGTGCCGTAGCCATTGGAGCCGGCGACGTTGGTCTGAGCGACGAAGGTCGCGGCGCTGTCGACATCGGAGATCGTCAACGTGCCGCCGGTGCTCAGGACCGCATTGGTCTCGGTCAGCGAAGCAACGGCCGGCGTGATGACGGCAGCGTCGTTGGTACCGGCGATGTTGACGGTGATGGTGCTGGTCGTGCCGTCGGCTGAGGTGACCGTGAGGCTGTCGGTGTAAGTCGTGCCTGCAGCGAACTCGTTGTGGGCGGTCGCGGCCGTGTACGTCCACGCACCGTTGGCGCCGACCGTGAACGTGCCATAGCCGTTGGAGCCTGCGACGTTGGTCTGAGCGACGAAAGTGGCAGCGCTGTCGACGTCCGAGATCGCCAGTGTGCCGCCGGTGCTCAGGACAGCGTTGCCTTCCGTCAGATTGACGACCACCGGTGTGATGACCGCCGCGTCGTTGGTACCGGCGATGTTGACGGTGATGGTGCTGGTGGTGCCGTCAGCCGAAGTGACGGTGATGCTGTCGGTGTAGGTCGTGCCGGCGACGAACTCGTTGTGCGCAGTGTTGGCCGTGTAGGTCCATGCGCCGTTGGTGCCGACGGTGAAGGTACCGTAGCCGTTGGAGCCTGCGACGTTGGTCTGGGCGACGAAGGTGGCCGCGCTGTCGACGTCGGAGATCACCAGCGTGCCGCCGGTGCTGAGGACTGCGTTGCTCTCGGTCAGATTGGCAACCGCCGGTGTGATGACGGCAGCGTCATTGGTGCCGGCGATGTTGACGGTGATGGTGCTTGTCGTGCCATCAGCTGACGTGACGGTGATGCTATCGGTGTAGGTGGTGCCGGCCGCGAACTCGTTGTGGGCGGTGTTGGTCGTGTAGGTCCAGGCGCCGTTGGTGTCGACGGTGAAGGTACCGTAGCCGTTGGAACCGGCGACGTTGGTCTGGGCAACAAAGGTGGCGGCACTATCGACGTCGGAGATGGTCAGCGTGCCGCCCGTGCTCAGGACGGTGTCGCTCTCGGTCAGATTGGCAACGGCTGGCGTGATGACCGCCGCGTCGTTGGTGCCGGTGATGTTGACGGTGATCGTGCTGGTGGTGCCGTCGGCCGACGTGACGGTAATGCTGTCGGTGTAAGTCGTGCCTGCAGCGAACTCGTTGTGGGCGGTCGCGGCCGTGTACGTCCACGCACCGTTGGCGCCGACCGTGAAGGTGCCGTAGCCATTGGAGCCGGCAACGTTGGTCTGGGCGACGAAGGTCGCGGCGCTGTCGACGTCGGAAATGCTCAGCGTGCCACCGGTGCTGAGGACGGCGTTGCTCTCCGCCAGATTGACGACCACCGGTGTGATGACGGCGGCGTCGTTGGTACCGGCGATGTTGACGGTGATGGTGCTGGTGGTGCCGTCGGCCGAAGTGACGGTGAGGCTGTCGGTGTACGTTGTGCCAGCCGCGAACTCGTTGTGAGCCGTATTGGTCGTGTAGGTCCACGCACCGTTGGCGCCAACCGTGAAGGTGCCGTAGCCATTGGAGCCAGCGACGTTGGTCTGGGCGACAAAGGTCGCCGCACTGTCGACGTCCGAGATGGCCAGCGTACCTCCGGTGCTCAGGACCGCATTGGTCTCGGTCAGCGAGACAGCCGCCGGCGCAATCACGGCCGCATCGTTCGTGCCCGTGATCGTGATGCTGAGTGTCGCCGTCGCCGTGGCGCCCGCTGCGTCATGCACCGTGTAGCTGAACACCTCGGTGGCCGTCGCGCCCTGGGCCAGTGCCTGCGAAGCCGCCTTGTCGGCCAGGTACGAGTAGCTGCCGTCCGCGTTCAGCGTCAGGGTCCCGAACGTGCCGGCGATGGCCGTTCCCGCGGCCACCGTCGCGCCGCCGAAGCTCACGGAGGACACGTTCTTGCTGTCGCCTGCATCGACGTCCGTGTCGTTCGCAAGCACGCCGGAGGCCGCGTTGACGTTGAGCACCACGTCTTCCACGGCGTTGGCCGTGTCGGGCGCAGCCACCGGCGCATCGTTCACCGGCGTGACATTCAAGGTCAAGGTGTTCGGCGCCGCGTCGAACGCGCCGGCGCTGTCCTGCACGCTGAAGCCGATCGACGCATACGGAGCGCCGTTGCCGTTCGCGGCCGGCACGTAGACCAGGTGGCCCGCGTTGATCTCCGCCACGGAGACGACCTGGCCTGCCGTGACCGCGACGCCGTTCAGCAGCAAGGCCCCGGCCGCCGGCGGTCCATCGATCCGTACGCTGATCAAGGTCTGCCCGGCATCCGTGTCTGCGAAACCGAAGTCTGCCGACTGCACCACGTGGCTGCCGTCTTCCGCCAGCGTCACGCTCGCATCGGCGCCGGTCGGCGGTGTGTTGTTGCCCACGTTGACCGTGACGCTCGCCGTCGCGCTCGCGCCGCTCGGATCAGTGACGGTGTATTGGATCTGCACCGGCCCGCTGATATTCGTCGCAGGCATGAACACGAGGTGTCCCGTCGCATCGACCGAGACCGTGCCCCGGGTGGGATCGGCCAGCACCGGGTTGCTGACGGTCAGCGCATCGCCGTCGACGTCGTGGTCGTTGGCCAGCACGTCGATCGTGACGGACGTGTTGATCGCGGTCGACGCGACGTCGTCGCCGGCCACCGGTGCATCGTTCACCGGCGTCACCGCCAGCGTCAGCGTGGCGGTCGACGTGGCGGTGCCGTCGCTGACCGTGTAGGTGGCAGCCGGCACGGCGCCGTTGTAGTTGGCCGCGGGCGTGAAGCTGTAGCTGCCGTCGGCGGCCATCGTCAGCGTGCCGACGCCTGCCAGCGTGGCGGTCTGGCCTGCCAGGTAGGTCGTGCCGGCGATGCTGAACTGCGTGACCGACAGGCTCGCGCCGGCGTCGACATCGCTGTCGTTGGCCAGCACGTTACCGGCCAGCGGCGTGTCCTCGGTGGCCGTGCCAACGTCGCTGACGGCCGTCGGCGTGTCGTTGCTGCCGTTGACGGTGACGACGACGTTGCGCGTGCTGCCGTCGGCCGTGGTGACCGTGAAGCTCTCGGTGACGCTCGCGCCTGCAGGCAGCGACTGCACGTTCGGCGACGCGTTGTTCAGCGTGTACGTCCAGCTGCCATCGCTCGCCAGCGTGAAGCTGCCGTACTGGCCGGCGGTGCCGGCCTGCGCGACGAAACTCGATTCGGCCGGGCCGTCCGGATCGGTGACGGTCAGCTTGCCGGTGCTGGCGAGCACCTGGTCTTCAGTGACGCTGCCGGCCAGCGGGCCGGTGATCGCCGGGGCGTCCGGCGTCGCCGCGACGTTGATGGTGACGGTCGAGCTGACCGGCGTCGTGCCGTCGCTCACGGTGTACGGCACGTTCAGCGACCCGTTGAAATCGGCGGCCGGCGTGAAGGTGAGGGTGCCGTCCGCGTTCAGCGAGACGGTGCCCTGCGGCAGCACCACCGGCGTGCCGACGGCGATCGGTTGGCCGCCCACCGAGACGATGCCCAGCGCCGGGCCGTCGACGTCGGTGTCGTTGGTGCGCGGGTCGAACGTGACAGGCGTGTCTTCAGTAGCCGCCACCACGTCGGCGTGTGCGACCGGCGCATCGTTCACCGGCGTGACGTTGAAGCTGAAGGTGTTCGGCGTGATGTCGAACGCGCCCGCGCTGTCCTGCACGCTGAAGCCGATGCTGGCGTAGGGGGCACCGTTGCCATCGGCCGCCGGCGTGAACACCAGGTGGCCGGCCGCGATGTCGGCGGCGGAGACGACAGTGCCCGCCGTCACCGGCGTGCCGTTGAGCAGCAGCGTGCCGGCGGCCGGCAGGCTGTCGATGCGCACGCCGGCAAGGCTTTGGCCGGCATCCGCGTCGCTGAAGCCGAAGTCGCCGGCCTTCATCGCGTAGCTGCCGTCCTCGGCCAGCGTGTGCGAGCCGTCCGCGCCGCTCGGCGCCGTGTTGGAGCCGACGTTGACCGTCACGGTGGCCGAAGCGCTGGTGCCCGACGGATCCGTCACGGTGTAGGTGATGGTGACCGGGCCGCTGACGTTGGTGGCCGGCGTGAACACCAGCTCGCCGCTGCCATTGACCGACACCGTGCCGAGCGCCGGGTTGCCGAGCACCGGGTTGCTGACGGTCAGCGTGTCGCCATCGACGTCCACGTCGTTGGCCAGCACCGGAATGGTCACCGGCGTGTTGATGCTGCCGGCCGCGCTGTCGTCGTGCGCGACCGGGGCGTCGTTCACCGGCGCGACGTTCAGCGTCACGCTGGACGATCCCTGGGCGCTGCCGTCGCTGACGGTGTACGGGACCGTCAGCGAGCCGTTGAAATCCGGGGCCGGCGTGAAGGTCAGCGTGCCGTCCGGGTTCAGCGCCACGGTGCCCTGCGGCAGCACGACCGGCGTGCCGACGGCGATCGCTTGGCCGCCGACCGAGATGATGCTCAGCGCCGGGCCGTCGACGTCGCTGTCGTTGGCGCGCGGGTCGAAGGTGACCGGGGTGTCCTCGCGTGCGGCCACGGTGTCGACGGCGGCAATCGGCGCATCGTTCACCGGGCTCACGCTGATCTGCACCGACGCCGGGGCCGACTCGGCACCGGTGTTGTCGATGACCTCGAAGCTCAGCGCCGTGCTGCCGTTGAAATCGGCGGCCGGCTTGAACAGCAGCGACGCGGCTTGCGCGGGCGTCAGCAACTGGCCGGCCGTGACCACGGTCACGCCGTCGGCCAGCAGGATGGTGCTGCCGGCGGGGATCGCCACCACGCGCACGCCGGTCACCGTGCCATCGCTGTCGCGGCCGGTCAGCGAGATCGGCAGCGTGCCGTCCTCGGTGCCCGACACCGTGGCGGCATTGGCCTCGGGCGCCTGGTTGTCCGGGGCCGGCGGCGGCGGGGCGGGCGGGGTGGTGGTGCCCGTGTCGCCGGCAGTGCTGCCGGCGGCCACCGTCGGCGTGATCGGCGTCGTGGCCGGCGCCGGGGCGGACGTGTCGGGCGTGGCCAGCGAGGTCGCGGTGATGCCTTCGGAGATCCGGTCCACGCGCAGCCCGGGCGTCAGCCCGCCGCCGCCACCGCCGCTCAAGCCGGCCGCCGGGGCCGTCTCGGCGTCGGGCTGGTTCAGCTCAGCGATCACGCGGTCGATGTCGGTCGACGGCGCCGGCTCGGCCTTGGCCACCGGCAGGTCGACGTCGGTCAGCCGCACGATGCCGTCCTGCGTCGTCAGGATCACGTCGCCCTTGTTCACCACGTCGCCGAGCTGAAGCGCCCGCAGGTGACCGTCCGGTGTCCTCAGCAGTGCCGCTCCCCACAGGGCCGAGACCTTGCCGTGCTGCGTTTGGACGATCGTGGGCATGGGACTTCCTCGGACAAAAGACGGGTCAGAAACTACCAGTCAGGATATCGAGAAAGCCCTTCCTTATGTACGAATGGACTGGGCCATTTCGTGATCGGCATCACCGAAACCAGGGTTCCGTGGCCACATAAGGAGGTTGCTTCGGCAGCGGTCCGATCGGTATGGACGTGTCAGGGCATACCGGCCGATCGGTATATCGACCGAGGGGTTTGGAACTTGAGCGTTGGGTTTGCGACGTCGCGCGGCGGCGTCTGGATGCCGTCTCAGCGTTCGCGCAATGCGTTCGCCTTGATCTTCAGGACGGGCTTGAGCACATAGGCCAGCACCGTCTTCTGCCCGGTCAGCACGTCGACCTCGGCCGTCATGCCCGGGATGATGGGCATCTTCTCGCTGAAGTGCGCGCGGGTGGTGCGCACCCGCACCAGGTAGAAAGCGTTGCCGCGCTCGTCGGTGATGGTGTCGGGGCTGATGTTCTCGACCTGGGCGTCCAGGCCGCCGTAGATCGAGAAATCGTAGGCGGTGAACTTCACCGTCGCCGGCTGGCCCGGGCGGATGAAGGCGATGTCCTTGGGGGCCATGCGTGCCTCGAGCACCAGGTTGTCGTCCAGCGGCACGATCTCGACGATGTCCTTGCCCGGCTGCACGACGCCGCCGACGGTGTTGGCCAGCAGCCGCTGGATGCGCCCGCGCACCGGCGACTTGACCTGCGACTTGTTGACCTTGTCGGTCAGCGCGACCGCGCCTTCGTTCAGCGCGTTCAGCTTGCCGACCACCTCGGCCAGTTCCTTGCGGGCCTCGTTGCGAAAGCCGATCTCGGTTTCCTGGCTCTTGCGCTCGGCCTCGCCGATGGAGGCCTGCACGCGGGCGATCTGCGCGCCGGCCTGTTCCGAATCGCCGCGCGAGCGGGCCACCTCGCGTTCCAGCCGCAGGATGTCGACCTCGGACACCGCGCCGGTGGCCAGCAGTGGCCGCGTCTTGGCGAGTTCCTGCTGGCCGAACTCGAGCCCGCGATCGGCGGCGGCCTTGCGTGCGCGCATCTCGGCGAGTTCCTGCTGGCGCTGCTGCAGCTGCTGGTGGTTGATCGACAGCAGCGTGGCCAGCTCGGAGCGCCGGGCCTCGTACAGCTCCCGCTCGCCGAGCAGGATGCGGCGTTCCTCGGGGTCGTCGGACAGCGGGGGATCGAAGGTCGAGCCGTCGGAGAGTGCACGCAGCCGCGCCTGGCGCGCCTTCAGCGCGAAGCCGGTGGCGGCGCTTTCGCGCACGCCCGAGGTCGCGCGGGTCTCGTCGATCTTCAGCAGCAGCTGGTTGGCCTCGACCACCTCGCCTTCGCGCACCAGGATCTCGGATACCACGCCGCCGTCCAGCGACTGCACCACCTGCAGCTGGCGCGACGGGATCACCTTGCCGTCGCCCTTGGTCACCTCGTCGACGCGCGCGAAGGCGGCCCACACGATGAGCAGCGCGACGATCAGCAGCGCGGCACGCACGATCGACTGCGCATGGTGGGTCTGGCTGCGCGACATCACCTCGTCGGCCTCGGCCTCGAAGCTGCGGAAGCCGGCCTCGGTGGCGTTGTCGGGCGTGACCACGGGGCCGAGCAGGCGCCGGGTCAGCGGATCCAGCAGGCGGCGCAAGGCTTCGAGCACGCGCATCCCGGCCAGGCCCGCAAGAATCAGCAGGCGGTGGGTGCGGCCTGGTTGGTTGTTGCTCATGACCCGTGAAGCCCCGTAGCCCGGATGCCGATCCGGGATGCACGCACGAAACAACTGGTTCGGCAAAGGCGCGCCCCAGCCTGCCCGCACGCGCCTTGGCGTGCACCAGCGCAGGCACGGAAACCCCGGATTGTCATCCGGGCTGCATGACTGTTCATCATGCAGCCCTCGCGATGCGGCCGCTCTGCAGCGCTTCCATGATCCGGTCGCGCGGCCCGTCGGCCACCACCTTGCCGCCGTCGATCACGATCACCCGCGTCACCATCGACAGCAGCGAGGTGCGGTGCGTCACCAGCACCACCGTCTTGTTCTGGGCGAAGTGGTTGACGTTCTGCGTGATCTGCGCCTCGGTCGAGAAATCCATCGCGCTGGTCGGTTCGTCGAGCAGCAGGATCGGCGCGTTGTGCAGCACCGCGCGCGCAAGGCCGATGCCTTGCCGCTGCCCGCCCGACACCGACTCGCCGCGCTCGCCCACCATCATGTCGAAGCCGCGCGGGTGGCGGTCGATGAACCCCGCCATGCCGGCCAGTTCGGCGGCCGCGACGATGGCCGAATCGTCGGCATACGGCAGCCCGAAGGTGATGTTGTCGCGCAAGCTGCCGTAGAACAGCGTCACGTCCTGCGACACGTAGCCGACGTTGCGGCGCACGTCGGCCGGGTCGAGCTGGCGCAGGTCGATGCCGTCGAGCAGCACCGCGCCGTCGGTCGGCTGGTACAGCCCGAGGATCAGCCGCTCGATCGTCGACTTGCCCGAGCCGACGCGGCCGATCAGTGCGACGCGCTCGCCGCTCTGGATCTTGAAGCTGACGCCGTCCAACGCCGCATCCTGCCGGCCGGGGTAGGCGAACTTGACGTTGCGGAACTCGATGTCGCCGCGCAGCTGGGGGCGCTGCACGAAGTTCGCGCCTTGCGGGCGCTCCACCGGCCGCTCCATGATCTTGTCGAGCGACTCCATCGCGGTGCGCGCACCCTGGTACTGCATCAGCAGCCCGACGATCTGGCCGGCCGGTTGCAGCGCGCGCGACGCGAGCATCGACGAAGCCACCAGCGCCCCCATCGTCAGCTCGCGCTGGCTGATCAGGTACACGCCGACGATCACGATCGCCACCGTGACGCCCTGCACCAGCCAGTTGGTGCCGTAGTTGGCCGACGACGACAGCGCGCGCATGCGCACGTTGGTGGTCGCGAGGAAGGCGTTCGCGCGCTCCCACTTGGCCTGCACCACGCTCTCGGCACCCATCGACTTGATGGTCTCGATGCCGGTCAGGCTCTCGATCAGCGTCGCGTTGCGCTGCGCCGAGGCCTGGTAGGTGGTCTGCGACAGCTCGTGCAGCCGGTGCTGCAGCACGTAGCCGATCACCAGGATCAGCCCGAAGGCCGTGACCACCGGCACCGCGAGCCACGGCGAGATCCACGCCAGCACGAGGATGAACAGCACCGCGAACGGCAGGTCGATCAGCGCGGTGACGGTGCCCGACGCGATGAAGTCGCGCACCTGCTCGAAGCCGCGCAGGTTGGATGCGAACGAGCCCACCGACTCGGGCCGGTTCTCCAGCCGCATGCCCAGCACCTTCTCCATCAGCGTGGCCGAGATCTGCACGTCGATGCGCGCGCTGGCCTCGTCGACGAAATGGCTGCGCAGCAGGCGCATGAACAGGTCGCCGCACATGATCAGCACCACGCCGATCGACAGCGCCCACAGCGTCTCGACCGCGTTGTTCGGCACCACGCGGTCGTAGACGTTCATCGAGAACATCGGGAACACCAGCGCGAAGATGTTGACCAGCAGCGCCGCCCACAGCACGTCGCGGTAGACGATGCGCTGCTCGAGCACCGCGCCCCAGAACCAGTGGCGCTGGCGCACCGAGCGCACCTCGGGCGTGCGCGCGTCGAAGCGGAAATGCGGCCGCACGAACAGCACCACGCCGGCATAGCGCCGGTTCAGCTCGGCCGCCGGCAGCACGATCGAGCCCTGGCCGGTCTCGGGCAGCAGCACGCGGGCCAGCTTGCCGTCGGCGCCATCGTCCCAGCCGAGCAGCACGCAGGCCTGGTTGTCCTTCAGGATCAGGATCGCCGGCAGCGCGGCGGCATCGATGCGCGGCAGCGACAGGCGCTGCAGCTTGGTGGCCATGCCGGCGCGTGACGCGGCGCGCTCGGCAAGCTCCAGCGTCAGCCGGCCCTTGCCGCTCTGGCCCAGCGGCAGGCCGGCCGACAGCGAAGCGCGCGACGCCGCCTGGCCGTTCAGCCGGCACAGCTCGACCAGGCAGTCGAGCAGCGGGTCGGGGTGGATCAGGTCTTCGCGCAGGCGCAGCGGGGCCTCGACAGGCTTGTCGGATGGCGGATTCGGGGCGGCGGAAGCGGGTGCGAGTCGGGGATCGGTCATCGCAGGGGACGTCGTCGTCAGTCGATATCGGCCACATGGAAGCCGAATTGACCCCGGCGGCTGTCTTCGAAGTGGCGCTTCAGCGTGAAGCGCACGGTCTTGAACGCGAGTTCGTCCCAGGGCACTTCGTCCTCGCGGAACAGGCGCGCCTCCAGGGTCTCGGGGCCCGGGGCGAAGCGGGTGTCGAGCAGCCGGGCACGGTAGAAGAAGTGCACCTGGCCGACCTTGACGACGTTCAGCAGCGTGAAGAGACCGAGCATCTCGATGCGGGCGCCGGCCTCCTCGTCGGTCTCGCGCAGCGCGCCCTGGGCCACGGTTTCGCCGAGCTCCATGAAACCGGCCGGCAAGGTCCACAGCCCATGCCGAGGCTCGATGGCGCGGCGGCACAGCAGCACCTGGTCCTGCCAGGCCGGCACGGTGCCGACGACGTTGAGCGGGTTCTCGTAGTGGATGGTGCTGCAGGCGGCGCAGGTCGCGCGTTCGCGGTTGTCGTCGGCCGGCACGCTGTAGGTCACGGCCGCACCGCAGGCCTTGCAATGCTTGATGCTGCGGGCTTGGAACATGAGTCCGAGTGTAGCTGCGGTGCTTGTGTGCATGGCATCATGCCGGCCATCCCCAACCGTCTTGCCCCGGAGTGCTTTCCATGAGCTACGTCGTGCCGGTCCCGGCCACCCCTTCCGTGCCTGTCACCGGCGCGCAACCTGGCGACAGCTTCCCGGTGCGCCGCATCTACTGCGTCGGCCGCAACTACGTCGACCATGCGATCGAGATGGGGCACAGCGGGCGCGAGGCGCCGTTCTTCTTCCTGAAGCCCGGCGACGCGGTGCTGCCGGTGCCCGAGGGCACGGTCGGCAGGATGCACTACCCGAGCCTGACGAAGGACCTGCACCACGAGGTCGAACTGGTCGTCGCGATCGGCAAGGGCGGGCGCAACATCCCGGCCGCGTCCGCGCTGGACCACGTGTACGGCTATGCCGTGGGGCTGGACATGACGCGCCGCGACCTGCAGGGCGAGGCCAAGAAGCTGGGCCGCCCGTGGTGCAGCGGCAAGGGCTTCGACGAGGCGGCGCCGATCGGCCCGGTGCGGCCGGCCGCGCAGTGCCAGGTCGGGCCGCAGACGCGCATCGAGCTGAAGGTCAACGACACGCTGCGCCAGCACAGCGTGATCGGCAAGCTGATCTGGAGCATCCCCGAGATCATCGAGCAGCTGTCCACGCTGTGGGAACTGGCGCCCGGCGACCTGATCTTCACCGGCACGCCCGAAGGCGTCGCCGCGGTGGTGACCGGCGACACGCTCCGCGCCCAGGTGGACGGCGTCGGCAGCCTGCAGGTGCAACTGGTCGCGCTCTGACGCCCGGCGATGCAGCTCTACAGCTACTTCCGCTCGTCCGCGTCGTTCCGCGTGCGCATCGCGCTCGCGCTGAAGGGCCTGGCCTACGACTACGTGCCGGTGCACCTGGTGAAGAACGAGCAGGCGCAGCCGGCCTTCGCCGCGCTGTCGCCCGGCCGCCTGGTGCCGGTGCTGGAGGACGACGGGGTGCTGCTGTCGCAGTCGCTCGCGATCATCGAGTACCTGGAAGAGACCCACCCGCAGCCGCCGCTGCTGCCGGCCGACCCGGCCGGCCGCGCCCGGGTGCGCGCGCTGGCGCTGGACGTGGCTTGCGAGATCCATCCGCTGAACAACCTGCGGGTGCTGCGCTTCCTGGTGCACGACCTGAAGCTGAGCGACGACGACAAGAACCGCTGGTACCGCCACTGGTGCGAAAGCGGGCTCGAGACCGTCGAGCGCCAGCTGGCCGGCCAGCCGCAGACCGGCCGCTTCTGCCATGGCGACACGCCGACGCTGGCCGACCTGGTGCTGGTGCCGCAGATCTTCAACGCGCAGCGTCTCGATTGCCGGCTCGACCACGTGCCGACGGTGATGCGGGTGTTCGACGAATGCATGCGGCTCGAGGCGTTCAGCCACTCGCAGCCGTCCGCCTGCCCGGACGCGAGTTGATGATGCTGCACCCGCTGGCCGACGAGCTGGGCCCCGGCTGGGACCTGCCGCGCGTCGGCGGGCTGATGAGCACGCGCCGCGGCGGCGTCAGCGTCGCGCCGTGGGACAGCCTGAACCTCGGCATCGCGGTCGGCGACGACCCCGCCGCGGTGGCCGAGAACCGGGCCCGTTTCGCGCGGGCCACCGGTGCGCTGCCGGTCTTCATGAAGCAGGTTCATGGCACGCGGGTGCTGCGGCTGGCGGCGCGGCATGCGCAGGCCGGTGCCGCGCCCGAGGAAGCCGACGCCAGCATCACCACCGAGCCCGGCCTGGCCTGCACCGTGCAGGTGGCCGACTGCATGCCGGTGCTGTTCGCTGCCGGCAACGGGCTGGCGGTCGGTGCGGCACATGCGGGTTGGCGCGGCCTGGCCGGCGGCGTGCTCGACAACACCGTCGCAGCGCTGTGCGATGCGGCCGGTTGCACTTCCGCATCGCTGGTCGCGTGGATGGGCCCGTGCATCGGCCCCGGCCGCTTCGAGGTCGGCGCGGACGTCGTCGAGGCCTTCGGTGAAAACCCGCAGTCGGCCGATGCCGCGCTGTTCCGGCCGCACGCGGCCGGCAAGTGGCTGGCCAACCTACCCGAACTCGCGCGCCGGCGGCTCGCGGGGCTGGGCCTGACGCAGGTCAAGGGCGGCGCCTGGTGCACCGTGGAAGATGCGTCACGGTTCTTTTCGTTCCGGCGCGATGGCGTCACCGGCCGCATGGCCGGCGCCGTCTGGCTGCGCTGACGCGTTTTCCCGCAGTTCCGCTGCGCGGCGCACCCGGCGCCGCGCCGGCGTGCCCAGCAGGTACATCACGATCGACAACGGGAGCAGGCCGTACAGCACGAAGGTGAAGAACGCGCCCAGCAGCGTGCCCTGCGGGCTGGTGGCTTCGGCGACCGTCATCATGACAACGACGTACATCCAGGCGATGGCAACGAGGTACATTTTTGAGAGTGTGACCTGGAACGAGCCCGAACACGGCCAGCAAGGAGACCTGTGAACAAACCAGCAGCGATGGCACAGAGCGGCACGGACGGCGCCGCGGACGCGTTCGGCGCGACGATCGGCGAGGTCTGGAAATCGATGAGCGGGTTGAGCCTGCCGCTGCCGCAGCTGAGCGCGCTGCAGGCCGATTACGTGCAGCAGGCGACGGCGCTGTGGAACGAGAGCGTCGGTGCCGCAGGCAAGGACAAGGGCGCGACCGCCCCGAAGCTGGCCGACCGCCGCTTCAGCGCCGCCGCGTGGTCCGACAACCCGGCGTCGGCCTTCACCGCCCAGCTGTACCTGCTGAACGCCCGCACGCTGATGGGCCTGGCCGACAGCGTGCAGGGCGACGCCAAGACGCGCGAGCGCATCCGCTTCGCGGTGCAGCAATGGGTGGCCGCCGCGGCGCCCAGCAACTTCCTGCCGCTGAACCCCGAGGCGATGCAGCTGGCGCTGAAGACCCAGGGCGAAAGCATCGCGCACGGCGTGCAGCACCTGCTGAACGACCTGCAGCAGGGCCACGTCTCGCAGACCGACGAAAGCGTCTTCGAGGTCGGCCGCAACGTCGCGACCACCGAGGGCAGCGTGGTGTTCGAGAACGAGCTGTTCCAGCTGCTCGAGTACAAGCCGCTGACGAAGACGGTGTTCGAGAAGCCGCTGCTGATGGTGCCGCCGTGCATCAACAAGTACTACATCCTCGACCTGCAGCCCGAGAACTCGCTGATCCGCCACGCGGTGGCGCAGGGGCACCGCGTGTTCGTGGTCAGCTGGCGCAATGCCGAGCCCGCGCAGGCGCAGCTGGGCTGGGACGACTACATCGAGGACGCGGCGATCCGCGCGATCGAAGTCGTGCAGGAGATCACCGGGGCCGAGACGCTGAACACGCTCGGCTTCTGCGTCGGCGGCACCATCCTGGCCACCGCGCTGGCGGTGCTGGCCGCGCGCGGCAGCAAGCCGGCCGCCAGCATGACGCTGCTGACCACCTTCCTGGATTTCCGCAACACCGGCGTGCTCGACCTGTTCGTCGACGAGGCGATGGTGCAATTGCGCGAGATGACGCTCGGCCCGGCCAGCCCCGGCGGCGGCAGCCTGCTGAAGGGCCAGGAGCTGGCGTCGACCTTCAGCGCGCTGCGCCCCAACGACCTGGTCTGGAACTACGTCGTCGGCAACTACCTGAAGGGCGAGACGCCGCCGCCGTTCGACCTGCTGTACTGGAACAGCGACAGCACCAACCTGCCGGGGCCGATGTACTGCTGGTACCTGCGCAACACCTACCTCGAGAACAACCTGGTCAAGCCGGGCCGGCTGACGGTGTGCGGCGAGAAGCTCGACCTGGCGCAGGTCGATGCGCCGACCTACGTCTACGGCTCGCGCGAGGACCACATCGTGCCGTGGGACGCCGCGTGGCTGAACACGCAGGTGCTCAAGCGCGCGAAGACGCGCTTCGTGCTGGGCGCGTCCGGCCACATCGCCGGCGTCATCAACCCGCCGGCCAAGAAGAAGCGCAGCCACTGGATCGGCACGGCCGCGTCGGCCAAGGCCCCCAGCGCCGAGGCCTGGCTGGCAAATGCGCACGAGCACGCCGGCAGCTGGTGGACCGACTGGGACGCCTGGCTGGCCGGCCATGCCGGCAAGCAGGTTCCGGCACCGAAAAACCCTGGCAGCCGCAGGCACAAGCCCATCGAACCGGCGCCGGGCCGCTACGTCCGGCAGAAGGCGTGATCCCGGCGTGATCAGGGTCTGAACGCTTGACCCGCGCCGCCCACCGGCCCACATTCCATCCAACTTGTCCCGTCCGAGGAGATTCCCATGTCAGACATCGTCATCGTCGCCGCCACCCGCACCGCCGTCGGCAAGTTCGGCGGCACGCTCGCCAAGACCCCGGCGCCCGAGCTGGGCGCAGCCGTCATCGCCGAGCTCCTGAAGCGCGCAAGACTCACCGGCGACCAGGTCAACGAGGTCATCCTCGGCCAGGTGCTGGCCGCGGGCTCGGGCCAGAACCCGGCGCGCCAGGCGGTCATCAAGAGCGGGCTGCCGCAGTCGGTGCCGGCGCTGACCATCAATGCGGTGTGCGGCTCGGGCCTGAAGGCGGTGATGCTGGCGGCGCAAGCCATCCGCGACGGCGACTCCGAGATCGTCATCGCCGGCGGCCAGGAGAGCATGAGCCTCGCCCCGCACGTGCTGCCGAACTCGCGCGAAGGTCAGCGCATGGGCGACTGGAAGCTGGTCGATTCGATGATCGTCGACGGGCTGTGGGACGTCTACAACCAGTACCACATGGGCATCACGGCCGAGAACGTCGCGAAGAAGTTCAGCGTGAGCCGCGAGGCGCAGGACGCGCTCGCGCTGGCCTCGCAGCAGAAGGCGGCGGCGGCGCAGGACGCCGGCAGGTTCAAGGACGAGATCGTGCCGTTCAGCATCGCGCAGAAGAAGGGCGACCCGATCGTCTTCGCGGCCGACGAGTTCATCAACCGCAAGACCAATGCCGACGCGCTGGCCGGGCTGCGGCCGGCCTTCGACAAGGCCGGCGGCGTGACGGCCGGCAATGCTTCGGGGCTGAACGACGGTGCCGCCGGCGTGGTGGTGATGACCGCGAAGAAGGCCGACCAGCTGGGCCTGACGCCGCTCGCGCGCATCAAGAGCTATGCCACCGTCGCGCTCGACCCGGCCTTCATGGGCATCGGCCCGGTGCCGGCCTCGCAGAAGGCGCTGCAGCGCGCCGGCTGGAAGCCCGGCGACCTCGACCTGCTCGAGATCAACGAAGCCTTCGCGGCCCAGGCCTGCGCGGTGAACAACGAGATGGGCTGGGACGTCAGCAAGGTCAACGTCAACGGCGGTGCGATCGCGATCGGGCACCCCATCGGTGCATCCGGCTGCCGCATCCTGGTGACGCTGCTGCACGAGATGCAGCGGCGCGACGCGAAGAAGGGCATCGCCAGCCTGTGCATCGGTGGTGGCATGGGCGTTGCACTGACCGTCGAACGTTAAGCCGGTATTAGCCTCGGGCGAACCCCGGTTGACGCGGCACCCGGGCACGACGACGCTCGGGTGTCTGCACTCATTCCCAGGAGAAAACAAATGACACAGAAGATCGCCTACGTGACCGGAGGCATGGGCGGCATCGGAACCACGATGTGCCAGCGCCTGCACAAGGACGGCTTCACCGTGGTGGCCGGCTGCGGGCCGAGCCGCGATTTCACGAAGTGGCTGAACGAGCAGAAGGCGCTCGGCTACACCTTCCACGCCTCGGTCGGCAACGTCGGCGACTGGGATTCCACCGTCGCCGCGTTCCAGAAGACCAAGGCCGAGATCGGCTCGATCGACGTGCTGGTCAACAACGCCGGCATCACGCGCGACGGCATGTTCCGCAAGATGAGCCGCGCCGACTGGGATGCGGTGATCGAGACCAACCTGACCAGCCTGTTCAACGTCACCAAGCAGGTGATCGACGACATGCTCGAGAAGGGCTGGGGCCGCATCATCAACATCAGCTCGGTCAACGGCGAGAAGGGCCAGTTCGGCCAGACCAACTACTCGGCCGCCAAGGCCGGCATGCACGGCTTCACGATGGCACTGGCACAGGAAGTGGCCAACAAGGGCGTGACGGTCAACACCGTGTCGCCGGGCTACATCGCCACCGACATGGTCAAGGCGATCCGCCAGGACGTGCTCGACAAGATCGTCGCCGGCATCCCGGTCAAGCGCCTGGGCACGCCGGACGACATCGCGTCCATCGTGTCCTGGGTCGCGTCCGACGAATCCGGCTTCGCGACCGGGGCCGACTTCTCGGTCAACGGCGGCCTGCACATGGGCTGACGCCCGCGTCCCTTCCTCGTTCCACGCCTTCTTCGCAGCCCCGGGCGCCAGTTCACTGGCCCCGGGGCTGCTGCTTTGGATGCAGCACTTTGCAGCCGGCCGGCCGCTGCCATCTGTTTTGCAGATGGCGGTATCGACAGGGCATATGGCTGCCAGCGCCCAGGCGCCCCAAAGCTCACTAGCATCGACTGCATCCGAAGACGTCGCCGGAACACGATTCCGCTGCCTGCAGGGGACACGGGCCCAACGGCCTGCACTTTTTCCCCGCAATTGCGACGCAAGCTAGGCCCCCCAGGTGTTGTTCCGTCCGGGGCTCGACGGCCACCGCAGCGCGCGGTCGGCCGATCCTTTCAGCGCAGAGAGACAGCATGGAGCAGACCCCTTCAACCTCCTCGTTCATCGAGGCACGGCGCATCGACGCGCGGCGTGCCGGGCCCGCCCGGCTCAGCGGTGCGCAGGCCGTGATCCAGGCCCTGGTCGACGTCGACGTCGACATGTTCTTCCTGTGCAGCGGCGGGGCCCTGATCGCGCCGCTGTGCGAGGCGATCAGCGCACACGTCGGTGCACGCGTCGTGCGGCTGTCGCAGGAGCGCGCGGCGGTGCACGCGGCCGAGGGCCACGCGAAGGCGACGGGGCGCATGGCGGCGGTGCTGGTGTGCGGCGGGCCGGGCATCGCGGCGGCGGTGCCGGGGCTGATGAGCGCGCTGGCCGATTCGGTGCCGCTGCTGTGCATCGCCGGGCAGGTCAGCTCCGAGCTGATCGGCACCGACGCGTTCCGCGAATGCGACGCGCTCGGCATCACGCGGCCGGTCACCAAGTGGAACCGGCGCATCGCGGCGGTGCACGAGGCCGCCGGCATCGTCGAGCGGGCCGCCCGCGTCGCCCGCGACGGCCGCCACGGGCCGGTGCTGGTCGAGGTGCCGATCGACGTGCAGCGCGACGTCACGCCATACCAGCGCATCGGCCACGCGGCCGGCGGCTCGCACAAGTCCGGCGGCTTGCCGAGGCTGCCGCCCGACCGCCGCCTGGCACACGCCGCGAGCCAGATCCACGCCGCGCGCCGGCCGCTGCTCTATGCCGGCGGCGGGCTGGTCCGGTCCGGGCCGCACGCCTGCGCGGCACTGGCCGAGTTCGTGCGCTTCACCGACATCCCCTGCGCGCTGACGATGACGGCGCTCGGTGCCTTGCCGTCGGGCGAGCGCAGCCTGCTCGGGTGGCTGGGCACCGGGGGCAGCCCGGTCGCGAACCTGGCATTGCTGCATGCCGACCTGGTTGTCTGCGTCGGCGCGCGCCTCGATGAGCGTTCGCGCCCGCCGGCGTGCGCGAACGATGCGCCGGGCGGTCCCGCGATACCGGGCGAGCTGGTTCACGTCGACATCGACCCCACCAGCATCAACAAGGTCTGTGCATCCGCCACGCCGCTGGTCGGCGATTGCGCCGAGGTGCTGAAAGGCGTCGGCCGCTGCCTGCTGCAGCTGCCGGGCTTCGCAGCCGCAGCCGATGCGCCCGGCCGGCTGGACGACTGGTGGGCCCAGATCGCGCAGTGGCGGCTGCAGTGCGCGCCCGACCCGGCCGCGCGGGCACCGATCGGCGAGCAGGTGCTCGGCGCGCTGCGCGACGAGCTGGCGCTGCGCGGCGCGGTGGTGGCGGTCGACGATGGTGTGCAGCAGGTGGCCGCCGCCCACCAACTGCGCCACGAGCACCCGGGGCGCTGGCTGGTGTCCGGCGGCGCCGGCATGCCGGGCTTCGCGCTGCCGGCGGCCATCGGCGCGCTGGCGGCGCAGCCGCAGCGGCCGGTGGTCTGCCTGAGCGACGCCAATGCCTTGCTGCCGACCCTGCACGAATTGCAATCCGTGGCCGACCATGGCTGGCCGCTGAAGCTGGTGGTCTTCCCGTCGCCGGTCGCCGACCTGCGGCGCAGCACGGCCGCCTGCGGTGCCGCACCGGCGGTGATGATGCAGCGGCCCGACGTGGCGGCCATCGCGCGCGCCTTCGGCTGGCGCATCCATCGCCTCAAATCGGCCACCGGCATCGAGCGCGCGGTGCGCGAGCTGCTCGACTGCGATGAGCCGTACCTGTTGCAGGTCGACCCGTCGCTGGCCGATCCGCTGCGCACCGGGACGGCGGCCGAGCCGCTGCCGGCGCTGGCCCACCAGCGCTGACGCCACGCGCGCCACCCATGAAGCGAAAGCGGGGGTCACCATCGAGCTGAGACAGCTTCGCTATTTCGTGCGCATCGTCGATCTGGGAAGCCTGTCCCGCGCCGCAGGGGTGCTGCACGTCGCGCAGTCCGCGCTGAGCCACCAGGTGGCCGCGCTCGAAGACGAGTTCAAGATCATGCTGCTGCACCGCAATGCGCGCGGCGTGTCGCCGACCGAGTCGGGGCTGCACCTGTACCGCTATGCGCGGACCATCCTGAAGCAAGCCGACGACGCGCACGAGGCGGTGTCAGGCTGTTCCGCCGAGCCGGGCGGACAGGTCAGCGTCGGCATTCCGCTGAGCCTGGCCGCGCCGCTGGCGCTGCCCATCTTCAACGAGGTTCGGACGCGGCACCCGTCGATCCGGCTGCAGGTCTACGAAGAGCTGAGCGGCACCATCCTCGAATGGGTAAAGAGCGGCCGCTTGATGCTCGGCGTGGTCTTCGACGATGGCAACCTCGAAGGGCTGGAGACCGTGCGCGTGATGGAGGAGCGGCTGTTCCTCGTCGTGCACCCCCGGTCGCGGCTGGCACGGCGAAAGCTCATCACGCTGCGCGAACTGCAGGGCGTCGAGCTGGTGCTGCCCGAGCTGGAGCAGGGCGTGCGCCAGCGCGTCGAACGCGCCATGCTGCGCGCCGGGCTGTCGCCGCCGGTCATCGTGGCCGAGATGAACTCGCTGACGCTGATGAAGCAGGCGGTGGCGGCCGACCTCGGCTCCACCGTCCTGCCGTGGCCCAGCATCGAAACCGAGGTGCAGCAGAAGAAGCTCGCCGTCGTCGAGATCACGCGGCCGGCGATCACGCGCGTGGCGGCCGTCTGCTGCACCTCGAACGCACCGCGCATGCGTGCCACCGACTGCGTGCTGACGGCCGCCGTGGCGGCCATCCGACACGTCGTGCGCAACTCGCCGTGGCGTGGCGTGCGCAGCCCGAGCGCGAACGGCTGAACCGCCGGATGCAAGGCATTGCATCTGGTCGCGAAGGTTTGCCTTCAGCCATCTGAAATCGAGAAGGCGCCTTCTGGATGTTGTATGGCTCGGCGCTCGGATCCCGCGCGATTTGCTCTTAGGCTTTCGAACATGCCAAGCGCCGGTTCACAGGCGCGATCCGTTGATCTCAGAGAGGACCCCATGATCGACCTTGCCGTTCCTTCCCCCGTTCCCGTCGCCGCGCCGCGTGCGCCGGCGTCGCTGCTCGATGCGCTGCGCCAGCGCTTCGGCCTGCGTTTCTCGCCCGGCATGGCCGTGCGCGAGCGGCAGGGCTGGAATGCGCCGCCGGGCGAGCCGGTCGCACTGGAGGGCGTGGTCTTCGCCCACACGACGGAAGAGGTGGCCGAGATCGTGCGGCTGTGCGCGATGCACCGGGTGGCGGTGAGCGCGTTCGGTGCGACCACGTCGATCGAGCGGCACATCCTGGCCGACCAAGGCGGCATCGCGATCGACCTGTCCGAGATGAACGAGGTGCTGACGATCAACTCGCAGGACATGACGGCGACGGTGCAGGCGGGCGTCAGCCGCTCGCAGCTGAATGCCGAGGTGAAGGACACGGGCCTGTTCTTCCCGGTCGAGCCGGGCTCCGAGGCGTCGATCGGCGGCATGGCGGCGACGCGCGCGTCGGGGGCCAATGCGGTGCGCTATGGCTCGATGCGCGAGAACGTGCTGGCGCTGACCGTCGTCACGGCCGAAGGCAAGATCGTGCGCACGGCGCGCCGCGCGAAGAAGTCGTCGGCGGGCTACGACCTGACGCGCATCTTCGTCGGCAGCGAGGGCACGCTGGGCATCATCACCGAGGTGACGGTGCGGCTGTGCCCGCGGCCCGAGGCGATCGCGACCGCGGTGTGCAGCTTCGCCGATGTGCGGGGGGCAGTCGAGACGGTGATGCAGACGCTGCAGACCGGCGTGCCGATCGCGCGGGCGGAGTTCCTGGACGCGCTGGCGCTGCAGGCGGTGAACCGGCACTGCGGCACCGACTTCAAGGAGCGGCCGACGGTGTTCCTCGAGTTCCATGGCACGCCGGCGGGCGTGGCCGAGCAGGCCGAGATGGTGCGCGACATCGCCCACGAGCACCGGGGCGATGATTTCGCGTGGGCCGACAGGCCCGAGGCACGCAAGCGGCTGTGGGATGCGCGCTATGCAGCCTTCGATGCCTGCCGCGACCTGAAGCCGGGTTGGAAGACGCTCGCCAGCGATGCCTGCGTGCCGCTGTCGCGGCTGGCGCAGTGCCTGGAGGAAACCATCGAGGACAACCGGCGCTCGTCGCTGACCTGCCCGGTGTTCGGGCACATCGGGGAAGGCCACTTCTATTGCATCGTCATCGCCGACCCCGCGAAGCCGGTCGAACTGGCCGAGGCGCAGCGCCTGAACCAGCGGATGATGCGGCGCGCAATGCGGCTCGAGGGCACGTGCACGGCCGAGCATGGCGTCGGGGCGCGCAAGATGGTGTTGCTGACCGAGGAATTCGACGTCGGGGCGGTGCAGTTGATGCGGCAGCTCAAGCGGGCGTGGGACCCGCTGAACATCATGAATCCCGGGAAGGTGATCGCATTTCCGAATTGAGCTTTCGAACGTCGGCGCTTGCGAAGCCGCGGGCGGGCAGGCTGGGGCGCGCCGGATGGAGCGGTCGACGCGCCGGGGCGCGTCGACTTCCCTGCGCTGCCTGCTTTCAAGGCCCGTCGCCGAAACTCCCGCCGCTCGCTGTGGTCAAACAGTCGGCGACAAGTCAGACCACGAAGCGCGCTGGCGCGCGCGGGCCTTGAAATCAGCCAGCTCCGGCGCCCCATCCTCATTGGCGCGCCCCAGCCTGCCCGCCCGCGGCTTCGCCGAGCCAGCGGCTCTGTGCGTGCATCCCGGATTGGCATCCGGGCTACGGGAATTGGTAGCCCGGATGCCAATCCGGGACCGAGCAGGCGCAGCGAGCGACCGATCAAGCAACGCGCCGGGGAACTGGCTTTGCCAGGCCCCTGGCGTGGCGCCCCTTGGGGGCAGGAGCGATAGCGACTGGGGGGCTAAGTGATGGCATCCAGCAGCTCGCTCTCGATCGCGATCTGGGTCCGGTTCTGCTGCAAGGCCGATCCATCGATCAAGAACGTGTCCTCGACCCGCTCACCCAGCGTCGTGATCTTCGCCAGCTGCAGGTTGATGTGGTGCCGCGCCAGCACCCGCGAGATCGCATACAGCAGGCCGGAGCGGTCGCTGGTCGACACCGACAGCAGCCAGCGCTGCCCGCGCTCGTCCGGGCGCAGCAGCACCCGCGGCGTGATCGGGAACGACTTCACGCGGCGCGACAGGCGCCCGCGGCTCGGGTCGGGCAGCGGCCCCTCGGCCTTCAACGCCAGCGCCGCCTGGGTCTCCACCAGCGAGATCAGGTCGCGGTAGTGCTGCTCCATCTGCGGGCTGATCACCTGGAAGGTGTCCAGCGCATAGCCGGCCCGCGTCGTGTGGATCTTCGCGTCCAGGATGTTGAAGCCCGCGCCGTCGAAGTAGCCGCAGATGCGCGCGAAAAGATCGGGGCGGTCGGGCGCGTACACCAGCACCTGCAGCCCTTCGCCCACCGACGACAGCCGCGCCCGCACGATCGGCTCGGTGCTCGTCACGTGGCGGAACAGCGAACGCGCATGCCAGGCGATGTCGCCGGCATCGTGGCGCGCGAAGTAGCTCAGCTCCAGCGTGTTCCACAGCGGCACCTCGGTGCCCGGCAGCAGCGAATACAGGTTCAGCGTGTGCCGTGCATCCTGCTTGCGTGCCTCGATCTCGGCATCCATGTTCGGCCGCGCACCGCCCAGCGCGCGCAGCGTCAGGCGGTACAGGTCTTCCAGCAGCTTGCCCTTCCAGGCGTTCCAGACCTTCGGGCTGGTGCCGCGGATGTCGGCCACCGTCAGCAGGTACAGCGCCGTCAGCCGGCGCTCTGTGCCCACCAGGCGCACGAAGTTCTCGATCACCTCCGGGTCGCTCAGGTCTTCCTTCTGCGCGATGCGCGACATCGTCAGGTGGCCCTTGACCAGGAACTCGATCAGCGCCGTGTCGTCCTTGTCGAGGCCGTGGTCGCGGCAGAAGCGCCGCACCTCCACCGCGCCCAGGTCGGAATGGTCGCCGCCGCGCCCCTTGGCCACGTCGTGGAACAGCGCCGCGATGTACAGCACGTAGGGCCGGTCCCAGGTGGACGCGAGCTGCGAGCAGAACGGGTACTCGTGCGCATGCTCCGGGATGAAGAAGCGCCGCACGTTGCGCAGCACCATCAGGATGTGCTGGTCCACCGTGTAGACGTGGAACAGGTCGTGCTGCATCTGCCCGACGATGCGCCGGAACACCCACAGGTAGCGGCCCAGCACGCTGGTCTGGTTCATCAGCCGGAAGGCGTGCGTCTGGCCCTCGGGCTGATGCAGGATCTGCATGAACGTCGCCCGGTTCGCCGGGTCGCGCCGGAAGTCGCCGTTCATCACCTCGCGGGCGTTGTACAGCGCCCGCAGCGTGCGCGCCGAGAGGCCCTTGATGCCGGGCGTCTGCTGGTAGACCAGGAAGGTCTCCAGGATGGCATGCGGCTCGCGCTCGTACAGGTCGTCGCTCGCCACCTCGAGCATGCCGGCGCGGTCGAGGAAGTGCGGGTTGATCGGCCGCATCGGCGCATCCTGCGAACCGCTGACACGCTCCTCGATGTTCAGCACCAGGATCTGGTTCAGCTGCGTCACCGCCTTGGCTGCCCAGTAGTAGCGGTGCATCAGCTGCTCGGATGCGCGGCGCGCCGGCGTGGCGACGTAGCCGAAGCTCTCGGCCACCGCCGTCTGCAGGTCGAACACCAGCCGGTCCTCGCGCCGGCCGGCCACCATGTGCAGCCGTGCCCGGATCAGCCGCAGCAGGCCTTCGTTGCGCTGCAGCTGCTTGACCTCGAACGGCGTGATCAGCCCCTTGGCGGCGAGCTCGGTCCAGGTCTTGCCGAGGCCCGCGGCGCGCGCGATCCAGATCACCATCTGCAGGTCGCGCAAGCCGCCCGGGCTCTCCTTGCAGTTGGGTTCGAGCGAGTAGGGCGTGTCCTCGTATTTCTGGTGGCGCTGGCGCATCTCGAGCGTCTTGGCGCGCAGGAAGGCCTTCGGGTCCATCGCGTCCGCGGTGGCGCGACGGAAGGCATTGAAGAGCCGCTTCGAGCCGCACAGGTAGCGCGATTCGAGCAGCGCCGTCTGCACCGTCACGTCGCCGTGCGCCTCGGCCACGCATTCATCGACGGTGCGCACGCTGGAGCCGATCTCCAGCCCCAAGTCCCAGCAGGCGGTGATGAAGCCCTCGACCGACGACTTCAGCGCATCGTTGGCCGAACCGGGTGCGCCCATGCGGGCGTTCTCCAGCGCATCGCCGGGCGGCAGCAGCACCAGCACGTCGACGTCGGAATGCGGGTACAGCTCGGCCCGCCCGTAGCCGCCGACGGCCAGCAGCGCGGCGCCGGGCGGCATCATCGCGTGTTCCCACAAATCGAGCAGGGTCTGGTCGACGTGGCGCGCCAGCGCCCGCACCAGCCGCGTGGCGGCCGGCGCCGCGGCGCGCGACTCGCGGAAATGCGCCAGCAGCGCCGCCTTGCCTTCGCGGAAGCGGCTGCGTTGCTCGGCCAGGCTGCGCACGCCCGCCGGCGCCGGTGTGCCCACCGCGATCGCCACCGGGGGCACCGTCAGGCGGCCGACGTGGCGGCGCTGGCGGCCGGGGCCGTCGCGAACGCCGGCGGCGGCGGGCTGCCGGCCGACAGCGTCAGCACCTCGTAGCCCGTCTCGGTGACCAGCACCGTGTGCTCCCATTGGGCCGACAGCGAGCGGTCTTTCGTGACGATGGTCCAGCCGTCGCCGGCCTCGCGGATGTCGCGCCGGCCGGCGTTGATCATCGGCTCGATCGTGAACACCATGCCCGGCACCAGCTCTTCGAGCGTGCCCGGGCGGCCGTAGTGCAGCACCTGCGGCTCTTCATGGAACTTGCGGCCGATGCCGTGGCCGCAGAACTCGCGCACGATCGAGAAGCCGGCGTTCTCGGCGAAGGTCTGGATCGAGTGCCCGATGTCGCCCAGGTGGATGCCCGGCTTCACCTTGACGATGCCCTTCCACATGGCGTCGTACGTGATCTGGCACAGCCGGTTGGCGGCGATCGAGCCGTGACCGACGACGAACATCCGGCTGGTGTCGCCGTGCCAGCCGTCCTTGATGACGGTGACGTCGATGTTGACGATGTCGCCGGCCTTCAACGGGCGGTCGTTCGGGATGCCGTGGCAGACCTGGTGGTTGATCGACGTGCAGATCGACTTGGGGTAGGGCGTGTAACCCGGCGGGGCGTAGTTGAGCGGGGCCGGGATGCCGCCCTGCACGTTCACGATGTGGTCGTGCGCCAGCTTGTCGAGCTGCTCGGTGCTGATGCCCGGCTTCACGTGCGGCGTGAGCATGTCCAGGACTTCGGAGGCCAGCCGGCCGGCGATGCGCATGCCCGCCACATCGTCGGCGTTCTTGATCGTGATCGTCATGGCCGGAATTATTGCACCGGCCCCCGTAAAATCCCGGGTTTCCACCGGCAGTCCCTGAATGCGACCCGGTCTCCAGAAACCGTTCTTTCACTGAACGTGACCCTGAGCGTGATGTCCACACCCAAGCATTTGCTGCACTTCGAGGGCGGCAACGCCTTGTCCGCCTTCCGTGCCCAGGCCTTGCTGCCGCGGCTGCAGGCCATCAGCCCGCGCATCACCGGCGTGCATGCCCGCCACGTGCACTGGGTCTGGAGCGACCAGCCGCTGCCGCGCGACGCGCACGACAAGCTGGCTGCGCTGCTCACCTACGGCGATGCCTACGCCGGCCCGGCCGACGGCGCCTTGGTGCTGGTGGCGCCGCGCCTGGGCACCGTGTCGCCCTGGGCCAGCAAGGCCACCGACATCGCCCACAACTGCGGCTTGGCCATCCGGCGCGTCGAGCGCGTGACCGAATACCGGTTGAGCCTGAAATCCGGCCTGTCCGGGTTGCTGGGCGGCAGTGGCAAGCCGCTGGACGTGGCTGAACTGCAACAGGCGGCCGCGCTGCTGCACGACCGCATGACCGAAAGCGTGCTGCTGCAGCGCGCTGACGCCGCCCACCTGTTCGACGAGCAGGCCGGCAAGCCGATGGAGCACGTCGACGTGATCGGCCAGGGCCCTTCGACAGGCTCAGGACGAACGGGGCCTTCGACAAGCTCAGGCCGCACGGCATTGGAAGCGGCCAACAAGAGCTTCGGCCTGGCCCTCAGCGACGACGAGATCGACTACCTGGTGGCGGCCTTCACCGGCCTTGCGCGCAACCCGACCGACGTCGAGCTGATGATGTTCGCGCAGGCCAACAGCGAACACTGCCGGCACAAGATCTTCAACGCCCGCTTCACGATCGACGGCACCGAGCAAGAGCGCTCGATGTTCGCGATGATCCGCAACACCCACCAGCTGGCGCCGCAGCACACGGTGGTGGCCTACAGCGACAACGCGTCGGTGATGGAGGGCGGCCCGACCGAGCGCTGGCTGCCGCAGGGCTACACCAATGCGCCGCTGTACGGCCCGCGCGAAGAGACGGTGCACGTGCTGATGAAGGTGGAGACGCACAACCATCCGACGGCGATCTCGCCGTTTCCCGGCGCGTCCACCGGCGCCGGCGGCGAGATCCGCGACGAGGGCGCCACCGGCCGCGGCTCCAAGCCCAAGGCCGGGCTGACCGGTTTCAGCGTGTCCAACCTGCACCTGCCGGGCACGAACGAGCCGTGGGAGCAGTCGCCCTACGGCAAGCCGGAGCACATCGCGAGCCCGCTGCAGATCATGGTCGACGGCCCGCTCGGCGGCGCGGCCTTCAACAACGAGTTCGGCCGGCCCAACCTGGCCGGCTACTTCCGCGTCTACGAGCAGACGGTCGACGGCCAGCGCCGCGGCTACCACAAGCCCATCATGATCGCCGGCGGGCTGGGCAGCATTTCCGCCAGCCAGACGCACAAGGTGCAGTTCCCGGCCGGCACGCTGCTGATCCAGCTGGGCGGCCCGGGCATGCGCATCGGCATGGGCGGCGGCGCGGCCAGCTCGATGGCGGCCGGCGCCAACGCGGCCGAGCTCGACTTCGACTCGGTGCAGCGCGGCAACCCCGAGATCGAGCGCCGTGCGCAGGAGGTCATCAACCACTGCTGGGCACTCGGCGAATCGAATCCCATCCTCGCGATCCACGACGTCGGTGCCGGCGGCATCTCGAACGCCTTCCCCGAGCTGGTCGACGGTGCCGGCCTGGGCGCGCGCTTCGACCTGAGCCAGGTGCCGCTCGAGGAGACCGGCCTCGCGCCGAAGGAAATCTGGTGCAACGAGAGCCAGGAACGCTACGTGATGGCGGTGTCGCCCGAGGCGCTGCCGATCTTCCGCGCGATGTGCGAGCGCGAGCGCTGCCCGTTCGCGGTGGTCGGCGTGACCACCGAGGCGAAGCAGCTGGTGCTCGACCAGCCGGGCTCCGATGACGTCCCGATCGACATGCCGATGGAGGTGCTGCTCGGCAAGCCGCCGAAGATGCACCGCGACGTGCGCCGCGTCAGCCGCACGCTGCCCGCGCTGCAGCTGACCGATGTCGCGCTCGACAAGGTGGCCTTCGACGTGCTGCGCCACCCGACGGTCGCCAGCAAGCGTTTCCTGATCACGATCGGCGACCGCACCGTCGGCGGCCTGAACCACCGCGACCCGATGGTCGGCCCGTGGCAGGTGCCGGTGGCCGACTGCGCGGTGACGCTGGCCGACTTCCGCGGTTTCCGCGGCGAGGCGATGAGCATGGGCGAGCGCACGCCGCTCGCGACGCTGGACGCACCGGCCTCGGGCCGCATGGCGGTCGGCGAGGCCATCACCAACCTGCTGGCCGCGCCGATCGAGCTGTCGCGGGTCAAGCTCAGCTGCAACTGGATGGCCGCCTGCGGCGAGCCCGGCGAAGACGCCGCGCTGTACGACACCGTCCAGGCGGTGGGCATGGAACTGTGCCCGGCGCTGGGCATCAGCGTGCCGGTCGGCAAGGACAGCCTGTCGATGCGCACCCGCTGGACCGACGGCGGCACGGCGAAGCAGGTGACGGCGCCGGTGTCGCTGATCGTCTCCGCCTTCGCGACGCTCTCCGACGTGCGCGGCACGCTGACGCCGCAGCTGCAGCCGGGCGACACCACGCTGGTGCTGATCGACCTGGGCCAGGGCAGGAACCGCATGGCCGGTTCGATGCTGGCCCAGGTGCTGAACCAGTTCGGTGACGAGGTGCCCGACCTGGATGACCCGGCGCTGCTGAAGTCGCTGGTCGCCGCGATCAATCAGCTGCGCGGCCAGGGCCGCCTGCTCGCCTACCACGACCGCAGCGACGGCGGCCTGTGGGCGGCGGCCTGCGAGATGGCCTTCGCCGGCCACCTGGGCCTGAGCCTGAACGTCGACATGCTGGTCACCGAGGGCGACGGCATCAGCGACAGCCGGGCCGACGTCGGCGACTCGAAGAACTGGGCCGGCCAGGTCGGCGCCCGGCGCACCGAGTTGACGCTGAAGGCCTTGTTCAACGAGGAGCTGGGCGCCGTGATCCAGGTGCCCACGGCCGTGCGCAACGAGGTGATGCAGGTGCTGCGCGAGCATGGCCTGTCGAAGCACAGCCATTTCATCGGCAAGACCAACGAGCGCGGCGTCGTCGAGGTGTGGCGCGACGCGAAGGCGGTGTTCAGCGCGCCGCTGCGCGAGCTGCACCAGGCCTGGGATGACGTCAGCTGGCGCATCGCCAGGCTGCGCGACAACCCGGCCTGCGCCGACGCCGAGCACGAGGCCGCCGGCCGCAGCGAGGACACGGGGCTGCACCTGCAGCTGAGCTTCGACCCGGCGGCGCCGGTGGCGCCGTACGTCAACACCGCGCGGCCGAAGGTCGCGATCCTGCGCGAGCAGGGCGTCAACAGCCACCTCGAGATGAGCTACTCGATGGCGCAGGCCGGCTTCGACACCTTCGACGTGCACATGAGCGACCTGCAGACCGGCCGCGCGCGCTTCGACCAGTTCCAGGGCTTCGTCGCCTGCGGCGGCTTCAGCTACGGTGACACGCTGGGTGCCGGCGAAGGCTGGGCGCGCTCGGTGATGTTCAACCCGGTGCTGGCCGAGCAGTTCGCGGCGTTCTTCGGCCGCAGAGACACCTTCGCGCTGGGCGTGTGCAACGGCTGCCAGATGATGGCGGCGCTGTCGCCGCTCATCCCCGGCGCACAGGACTGGCCCAAGTTCACGCGCAACCGCAGCGAGCAGTTCGAGGCCCGGCTGGCGCAGGTCGAGGTGCTGGACAGCCCGTCGATCTTCTTCGGCGGCATGGCCGGCAGCCGTCTGCCGATCGCGGTGGCGCACGGCGAGGGGTATGCCGATTTCTCGCAGCGCGGCGACGCAGCCAAGGTGAAGCGCGCGATGCGTTTCGTCGACCACGCGGGCCGGCCGACGGAGGCCTACCCGGCCAACCCGAACGGCAGCCCGGACGGCCTGACCGCGGTGACGACGGCCGATGGCCGCTTCACCGTGCTGATGCCGCACCCCGAGCGCGTGTTCCGCAACGTGCTGATGAGCTGGACCTCGGGCGACATCGCGTCCCACAGCCCGTGGATGCGCATGTTCCACAATGCGCGCCGCTGGATCGGATGACAGGGAGACATCGCCCATGCACAGCAAGCCCGTCCGCTACCTGGTGCTGATCGACGCCGCCGGCGCATCGATCGCGCGGCTGTTCGACGACCAGCTGCACCAGCTCAACGAGATCGACGGCGGCAGCGAAGAGGTGGCCGTGATGACGCGCGGCCTGGCGCCCGAGCATTCGGCGGCCAGTGCCGACTGGGCGCGCGCGTTGCGCGGCCACAGCGCCGCCGAGCGGGCTGCGGCGCGCGTCTACACGCTCGACGTCTAGGAGGGACGCCATGCCGCATTGCATCGTCGAATGCACCCGGGCCGTGGCCGGTCAGGTCCCGGTCGAGCGCCTGATGCGCGCGGTGCACGACGCCGCGCTCGCGAGCGGGCTCTTCACCGTCGGCGACGTGAAGATCCGCGTGCTGGTGCACGAGCACAGCCTGGTCGGCGGCATCGATGCCGATTTCGTGCACGTGTTCGCCTATGTGCTGACCGGCCGCGAAGAGGCCGATCGCAAGAAGCTGTCGGCCTCTGTCGTGCGCGGCCTCGCGGCCCTGCTGCCGGGCGTGCAGGCGATCTCCTGCGATGTGCGCGAGATGAACCGGGCCACCTTCAGCAACCGCCGCAACTGCGGCCTTGATGCCAGCCCATGAGCGCGCCAGTCGTCCGCGCGCTGTCGATCGACCTGGCGCCACCCATCGAGCGCCGCTGGGCCGGTGGCGATGCCTTCGTGACGGCGTTCTTCAACGCGCTGTCGATGAGCTTCCCGGTCGGCGAGCAGTTCTTCATCGATTCGGTGCGGGCCGCGGTGAAGGCCTTGCCGGCCGACGCGCAGGCGCGCTTTGCGGCCGAGGTGCAAGGTTTCGTCGGCCAGGAGGCGACGCACCGCCGCATCCACGGCCTGTTCAACGGGCACCTCGAGGCGCAGGGCCACGTCAACACCTGGGCCCCGCGGGCGACGCGCCGCATCGCGCGCTTCCAGGGCGGCGACCCGCGCCATGCGCTGGCGGTGACGGCCGGCTACGAGCATTTCACCGCGATCATGGCGGCGTGGATGCTGCAGCATCCCGGGCTGCTGGACGCGGCCGAGCCGCGGCTGCGCACGATGTGGATGTGGCATGCGGCCGAGGAGACCGAGCACCGCAGCACGGCCTTCGACGTGTACCAGGCGCTGGGCGGCAGCGACCGCTGGCGCATCCGCTGGTTCCGGGTGGTCACGTTCTTCTTCGTCACCGACGTGCTGCGGCAGACGCTGCGCAACCTGGCGCACGACGGGGCGCTGCTGCGCGTCGGCACATGGCGCAGCGCAGGGCGGTTGCTGTTCGGCCGCGAGGGCCTCGCGCGGCTGACCTTCAAGCCGTGGCGGGCGTACTTCCGGCAGGGCTTTCATCCGCGGGAGCAGGACGAGCCGCGCGCGGCTCAGTGGCTGCGGGACAACGCCGGAGCCTTCCGCGAGGTGTAGCCCGGATGCCAATCCGGGGTTTGTCGGACACATCCCGGATGGGCATCCGGGCTAGGTTCAGGCAGCGATGATCCGCACCGAGGTGCCCCCCAGCACCGCATTCCCCGACAGCGGATCCCACTGCGATTCGTCCAGCACCGCATTCAGGTTGGCACCGGGCCGCTGCGCCGCGACGCGCAACCGCGCCCCCGGCTGGGCATGGCCCCAGCCATGCGGCAGGCTGATCACGCCGGGCATCATGTCGTCGCTCACCTCCACCTGCACGTCGATCGCGTGCCGGTCCGAGCGCGAGATCCGGGCCCGTCCGCCGTCGCGCAGCTGCCAGCGCACCGCGTCGTCCGGGTGGACCAGCGCCGTGCAGCGGAACGGCCCCTTGGCCAGCGTCGGCAGGTTGTGCATCCAGCTGTTGTTCGATCGCACCTGGCGCCGGCCGATGATCACGGCGTTGCCGCCGGTCTCCTGCGCATTCAGGTCGGCCGCCACCCGCTGCAGGTCGTCCAGCAGCATCGCGGGCGCCAGCTCGATGCGGCCCGACGGCGTGCGCAACAGCTCCGGCACGCGCGGCTGCAGCGGCCCGAGGTCGATGCCGTGCGGCGCGGCCATCAGCTTCTCGAGCGTGAGCCCGTCGGGCCGGCGGCCGAAGCCGTCGCCGAAGGGGCCGCCGCGCAGCGCCAGGTCCAGCAGCCGTTCCGGACCGCGGTGGCGCGATACCGCCTGCAGCATCGCGTCGGCCTGGTCGCCGGCCAGCCGCCGCACATCCTCGGCCACCAGCGCATCGTCGAGGGCGCCGACGTCGGCCGCGGCGCCACGCCCCTGCACGATCGCGGCCAGCCGCAGCAGCGTCTCCCACTCCGCCGGCTGGCCTTCGGGTGCGGGCAGCACCGGCGGGCTGTAGCGCGCGTGGTTGCGCACGCTGAACTGTGGGAAGGCCACGTCGTAGTGGGCATCCTGCAGCGGCGACAGTCCCGGCAGCACCACGTCGGCATGCCGCGTGGTCTCGTTCAGGTAGATGTCCAGGCTCAGCATGAAGTCGAGCCCGTCGAGCGCCGCCGCGAGCCGCGGCCCGTTCGGTGCCGACAGCACCGGGTTGCTGGCGATCGTGATCAGCGCCTTGACCTGGCCCGCGCCGGGCGTCTCGATCTCCTCGGCCAGGCAGTTCATCGGCAGCTCGCCGTACACCTCGGGCGCGCCGCTGACGCGGCTGCGGTGCCGGCCGGTGATGATGCCGCGCCCACGGCCCGGCGTGCCTGCGGTGTTGGCTGCAAACGCCGCGGCGGTCGGGAACATCGCCCCACCCGGCGCATCGAGATGCCCGGTCAGGATGTTCAGCACGTCGATCAGCCACGAGCAGGTGGTGCCGTAGCGCTGCACGCAGGTGCCGATGCGGCCGTAGACGCAGCCACGCCGGGCGGCCGCGAGTTCGCGCGCCAGCATGCGGATGTCGTCGGCCGCGATGCCGCAGCGCGGCGCCATCGCGTCGGCACCGAAAGCCTGCACCGCGTCGCGCAACGCGTCCAGCCCGGCCAGGTGCGGTGCCAGCCGCCCCGGCTTCACCAGGCCTTCGGCGAACAGCGTGTGCACCATGCCGAGCAGCAGGAACACGTCGCCCGCCGGGCGGATGAAGTGATGGCGGTCGGCCAGCGCCGCCGTCTCGGTGCGGCGCGGGTCGATCACGACCAGCCGGCCGCCGCGCGCCTTCATCGCCTTCGCCTTGCCGCGGAAGTCGGGCACCGTCCACAGGCTGCCGTTGCTCGCCATCGGGTTCGCGCCCAGCACCAGCAGGTGGTCGCAGCGCTCGATGTCCGGCACCGCCGTCGACAGCCAGTGGCCGTACATCAGCCCGTTGGCCAGCTGCTTGGGCATCTGGTCCAGCGTCGAGGCCGAGAAGAAGTTGCGCGTGCCCAGCGCCTTCAGCAGCCGCGGCATGTACAGCAGCAGGCCCATCTTGTGGGCCGACGGGTTGCCGAGCGTCAGCGCGACGCTGTCGTGGCCGTGCGCCTCGCGCAGCGGCAGCAGCCGCCGCTCGATCTCGGCAAAGGCCTCGTCCCAGCTGGCGGGGACGAACACGCCGTCGCGCTTGACCAGCGGCGTGCGCAGGCGGTCGGGGTCCTCGTGCAGGTCCTTCAGCGCGACGCCTTTCGGGCACAGGTAACCGGCGCTGAACACGTCGGCCTCGTCGCCGCGGATCGCGCCGATGCGGCCGTCGTCATCGACCTGGACCGCGAGGCCGCAACAGGCCTCGCACAGGGGGCAGATGCGCAATGCGGTTCGGGTCGTCATGGGGGGTCTCCTTGCCGCTTTATCGCGCGGTTTGCCCCGCCTGTCCGTCACCCAGGCGACGCAGCCGCGCGGTGGTCTCGGCATCGGCCGGGAAGAAGGTCTCCAGCGCCAGCTCGGACAGCGTGATGTCGACCGGCGTGCCGAACACCGTCGTCGTGCTGATGAAGGACAGCTCGCCGACCGCGCTGCGCAGCCGCAGCGGCACGGCCACGGCGCTCCAGTCCTCGCCGCCGGGCGGGCTGTCGTCGCCCGGATAGGCCTGCAGCTCCGCCAGCAGCGCCACCAGCACCGGGTCCGCGCTGGCCAGGATCTGCGTGCGCAGCCGCGCGAACAGGTGCGTGCGCCAGGCGTTCAGGTTGACGATCTTCGGTGCCACGCCCTGCGGGTGCAGGCTCAGGCGCAGCACGTTGACCGGCGGCTGCAGCAGCGGCGGCGCGATGCCGTCCAGCAGCATCAGCATCGGCCGGTTGTGCGCCAGCATGTTCCAGTGCCGGTCCACCGCCAGCGCAGGGTGCGGCTCGTGCGCCCGCAGCACCAGCTCGACGGCCTCGCGCGCCGCCTGCAGCGCCGGGTCGTCCAGCGTGCGCTCGCGGTACAACGGCGCGAAGCCGGCGGCGGTGAGCAGCGTGTTGCGTTCGCGCAGCGGCACGTCCAGCGCCTCGGCCAGGTGCAGCACCATGGCGCGGCTCGGGGCGGCGCGGCCGGTTTCGACGTAGCTCAGGTGGCGGGTGGAGATGTCGGCGTCGCTCGCGAGGTCGAGCTGGCTCAGGCGCCGGCGCTGGCGCCATTCGCGCAGCAGGGCGCCGACCGGCGGCGGGCTGGAGGGCTGGGCAGTGTGCATGCGCCGGACGATAGCGCAGCAGTTGCATGCCGGCCATGACCCCGCGGGTCATGGCGGCGGGGTCACACGAGGGCGGGCTTGCGCTCCACCGCCAAGGGCAGCCGGACGACGGCGCGCAGGCCGTGCGGCGCCACCGGCTGCAATTCGACCGTGCCGGTGTGGCGCAGCACGATCTCCTTGACGATCGCAAGGCCCAGCCCGCAGCCGTTGCCCTCGTGCGTCGCGCGTGCGAAGCGGTCGAACACGCGCTCGCGGTCGGCCTCGGCGATGCCCGGCCCGTTGTCCTCGACTTCCAGCACCGCCTGTCCGTCGTGCGCCGCGAGCCGCACCGTGACCACGCTGCCGTGCCCGGCGTAGCGGATCGCGTTGTCGACCAGGTTGATCAGCGATTCGCGCAGCAGCAGCGCGTTGCCCTGCACCTCGATCGGCTGGTCGTCGTCATCGGGAAAGCCGTCGTCCAGCCCCAGGTCGACGCCTGCATGCCGCCCGCGCGGCACCAGCTCGGCCGTCACCTCGCTGGCCAGGCGCCGCAGGTCGACACGGGTGCGGCCCTGCGCGGCCACCGATTCCGGCTCGGCACGCGCCAGCGTCAGCAGCTGGTTGATCAGGTGGGCGCTGCGCGTCGCGCTCTCGTGCACACGGCGCAGCCGCGCCTGCAGCGCCGGGTTGTCGGTCTCGGTCAGCGCGAGCTCGGTCTGGCTCTTCAGCCCCGCCAGCGGCGTGCGCAGCTGGTGCGCCGCATCGCTGATGAAGCGCTTCTGCACCGACACGTTCTCGTGCACCTGGGCCAGCAGGCTGTTCAGCGCCTTCACCAGCCCGCGCACCTCTTCCGGCGCGGCCTCGAGCTTGATCGGCGCCAGGTCGTTGGGCGCGCGGTCTTCCACCTCGGCGCGCAGCCGTGCCAGCGGCGCGAGGCCGGTGCGGATGCCGCCCCAGACGATCACCGACATCAGCGCCACCAGCCCCGACAGCGGCAGAGCCGTGTCGACCAGGATCTGCCGCGCCAGCTCCTCGCCGCTGGCACGGCTGCGCGCCACCTGCACCAGCATGCGCTGCGGCGCGTTCTCGTCGCCGAACGACAGGTACATCGCCGCGACGCGGATGCCCAGCTGGTGGGACTTCTCCTTCATGCTGCCGTTGTAGAAGTAGGTCTCGCCCAGGCGCGCGTCGGTGGGCGGCGGCGGCGGCAGCTTGTTGTTGCCGAGGATGAACTCGCCCGGCGGTGTGCTGACCATGTAGTACACGCGGTCGTCGGGGTCGGCCTCGATGATGTCCTGCGCGGCCTTCGGGAAGTCGATGAACAGGCCGTTGCCGATCGGCTTGACCTGGCGCGCGAGGGCCCGCGTCGCGGTCTTCAGCGCCGCGTCGATGGCGCGGTTGGCGTACCGGTCGGCGACGTTGTAGGTGACCCATGCGGCCGCCAGCCACAGCACCAGCTGCGGCAGCAGCAGCCACAGCAGCAGGTGGCGGTGCAGCGAGCGGGTGCCCGGCGTCACGCCCGGCACGCGGCGCAGGGCCAGCTTGAACGGCGACAGCATCGATCAGGCCAGCCGGCGCCGAGCCGCCTCGAGGCGGCTGCACCCCCGCGGGGGGCAGGAGCGCAGCGACGTGGGGGCCGTCATGACCCTTCGGCTTCCAGCAGGTAACCCAGGCCGCGCACCGTGCGGATCGCCAGGCCCGAGCCATCCAGCTTGCGCCGCAGCCGGTGGATGTAGACCTCGATCGAGCCGGCATTGGCGTCGCCGCGCTCCACCGCCCAGGCCTCGGCGATCTGCTCCTTGGTCACGACCTTGTCACGCTGCGTGAGCAGCAGGTCCATCAGCATCCATTCGCGCGGCGACAGTTCCATCGGCTCGTTGTCGATCGCGGCGCGGCGCGTGTCGCGGTCGAAACTGAGCCGGCCCATCTCCTGCGCGCTGGCAGCCGCGGCGCTGCGGGTGCGGCGCAGCAGCGCGCGGATGCGCGCCTCCAGCTCGGGGAAGTCGAAGGGCTTGGTCAGGTAGTCGTCGGCACCGGCGTTCAGGCCGGCGACGCGGTGGTCCAGCCCGTCGAGGGCGGTCAGCACCAGCATCGGCAGCGTCGGGCGCGCGGCGCGCACGCGCTTGAGCACCGTCAGACCGTCCACCAGCGGCAGGCCCAGGTCGAGCACGCCCAGGTCGAACTGCTGGCGCAGCAGCAGGTATTCGGCGACTGCGCCGTTCGGGGCCACGTCGACCTCGAAACCGGCCAGCGCCAGGTTGGCGCTCAGGGCATCGGCGAGGATGGCGTCGTCTTCGGCAAGCAGCAGCTTCATGGGGCAAGCTTAACGAAGTCGGTGCCCCTCGTGCATCGCCGGATACCCGAACCGCCCCGGGTGCTGGCACACTGTGCCGGATTCGAACCCGCCCTGGTGGCCCGCATGCACGACCACGCTGCATTGATCCAACGCTTCTATGAAGGCTTCTGCCGCCGCGACTGGGCCGCGATGGGCGCCTGCTACCACCCGCAGGTGCACTTCAGCGACCCGGTGTTCGACCTGCACGGCCCCGATGCCGGGATGATGTGGCGCATGCTGTGCACCAACGGGCGCGACCTGCGGCTCGAATACACCGGCATCCAGGCCGACGACACGCAGGGCGGTGCGCACTGGGAGGCGAGCTACACGTTCTCGGCCACCGGCCGCAAGGTGCTGAACATCATCGATGCGAGCTTCCAATTCCGCGACGGGCTGATCGTGCGCCACGTCGACCAGTTCGATTTCTGGGCATGGTCGCGGCAGGCCCTCGGGCCGGCAGGCTGGGCACTCGGGTGGTCGAGCTTTCTGCACGACAAGATCAAGGCCAAGGCTGCGGGGAGCCTGGCTCAATTCAAGGCCAAGAACCCCGCGTGATGACAACCCCTCGCCCGGCGCTCGGCTCGCGCGTCGGTCGAGGCATCAGGTCATGCCGCCATTGATCGAGATGACCTGGCCGGTGATGTAGCCGGCCTCGTCCCCCGCCAGAAACCCCACCAGCGCCGCCACCTCGTCCGCCTTGCCGGCCCGCTTGGCCGGCACCAGCTGCGCGATCGCCTTGTCGTCGAAGGCCTGCGCCGTCATCGGCGACGCGATGATGCCGGGCGCGACTGCGTTGACCGTGATGCCGCGGCTCGCCAGCTCGAGCGACAGCGCCTTGGTGGCGCTGTTCAGCGCCCCCTTGGCGGCCGCGTAGTTGGTCTGCCCGCGGTTGCCCATCACGCCGGCCACCGACGAGATGTTGATGATGCGGCCCCAGCGGGTGCGGATCATGGGCATCACCAGCGGCTGCGTCACGTGGAAGAAGCCGTTCAGCGACACGTCGATCACGCGCTGCCATTGCTCCTCGCGCATCGCCGGGAACACCGCGTCGTCGTGCAGGCCGGCGTTGTTGACGACGACCTGGATCGCGCCGGCATCCGTCAGCGCCGCCAGGGCCGTCTCGCAGGCGCCGCGGTTCGTCACGTCGAAGCAGACCGCCTCGGCCGAGCCGCCGGCGGCCTTCAGCTGCAGCGCCAGCAGCTCGACCGCCTCGGGCCGCGAATTGGCATGCGCGATGACGTGGAAGCCATCGCGCGCCAGGCGCCGCGCGATCGCGCCGCCGAGTTCGCCGCTGGCGCCGGTGATCAGTGCGCGGCGCGGAGTGGGGGTGTCGTTGCTCATGTCGCTCCCTCGGGATTCAGCACGACGGCCAATCGGCCCTCGGCAACGGGTTCGCCGCGATGGCGGACGTGGAACGCGTACAGCAGTTGATGCTCATCGCCGGCCAGCCGCTCGGCCTCGACCTGCAGCGTGCCATCGAGGTCGTGCAGATGCAGGCGGTGGCATTGCACGCCGCGCGCGCTGGCCAGGAAGCCCGGGGTCGGCGTGGCGCCGCTCGTCCGGGCGAGCAGCGCGCCATGCAAGGCCGTGGCCTGTGCGGCGTACTCGATCGCGGCCGTCGCGAGCAGCCCCGATGCAGTGCGCAACGGGTTGTCGGCCGCACGGTGGCCGCTGGCGCGGCACTCGATGCTTGTCGCGTCCCAGCGCAGCAGCCCGTCGAGCAGGCACATGCGGCCCGCATGCGGGATCAGCGCCGCGATGCCGGCATGGTCGAGCAGCACGGGGGTCTCGTTCACAGCGGCTGCACGTCCACGCGCAGCGACATCCCCGGCTGGCACTCCAGCACGATGCGGCCGGCGCGGCCGCGGGCCAGCAGCTCCAGCAGCGGCAAGGCGCGCGCCGCGGGGATCTGCCGGCGCACCGTCTCCAGCGCTTCGTCGCTGCACGGCGTGGCCACGTCGTCGGCCTGGGCCGTCACCGACAGCCGCGCCAGCGCGCCGTCGGCCGCCGCATGCAGCACCAGCGCGACGCCCAGGCTGTCGACCAGCGGGCGCGCCGCATGCAAGGGCTCGGGGTAGGGCACGTCGCTCGCCACCAGCAGCAGGGGTTGCGGCTGCTGGTGCAGCTGGCCGATCGCCTCGACCAGCCCGGCCGCGAAGCCGGTGTCGAAGGCGCACACGCTGGTCGATGCGGCACGGCCGCTGACGGCGATGTGCCAGTAGCCGGCCGCCGCGTTGTGCACCGAGTTCGTGAAGCGCGTCGGCGACACCAGCCGCTCGGGCGTGGCCAGCGCCTCGCACAGCGCGTGACAGTTGGTGCCGTCGCCGCTGGACGACGCGAAGATGGTGGCGGCGCGCGCCGGGTCGAGGCCGGCCTGCCGGCAGGCCTCGTCGGCGACCGCGATCGCGATCTTGATCGCCGTGCCGGCACGCCGCCGCTCGGCGGCCGGCAGGCGGGCCGGCGGCGGGATGGCGGTCGGCGTGCGGGTGTACGGCAGCGTGCCGCCGAGCAGCTTGGCGGCGCTGTCCCAGTCGGCAAGGCCGGGCCCGCACAGCCCGACGCCCTGGATGAAGAGGGTTGCCGTCGTCATGCCGCCCCCAGCACCAGGCTGGCATTCGAGCCGCCGAAGCCGAACGAGTTGCTGAGCACGTGGCGCAGCGGGGCCGGCCGGCTGTGGTCGAGGTAGTTCGCGTGCAGCGCGGGATCGGGCTGCAACCGGTTCAGCCCGCCGGGCAGCAGGCCGTGCTGCAGCGCCAGCAGGCTCAGCACCGCCTCGACGCCGCCGGCCGCGCCCAGCGTGTGGCCGGTCGCGCCCTTGGTCGAGCTGCACGGCGTCGCCGCGCCGAACACCGTCGCGACGGCGCGGTCTTCGGCGGCATCGTTGTTGTGCGTCGCGGTGCCGTGCAGGTTGATGTAGTCGATGTCGCCCGGCTGCAGCCCGGCGGCGGCCAGCGCCTGTTGCATCGCCGCGACCGCGCCGGCGCCATCGGGCAGCGGCGAGCTCATGTGGTAGCCGTCGCTGCTTTCGCCGGTGCCGAGCAGCCAGCCCTGCCGCTGCGGCGCGTCGCGCTCGAGCAGCGCGAAGGCCGCGGCCTCGCCCAGCGACAAGCCGTTGCGCCCGGCATCCCACGGCCGGCAGATCTGCGGCGACAGCAGCTCCAGCGAATTGAAGCCGTACAGCGTCGTCAGGCACAGGCTGTCGACACCACCGACCACCGCCGCGTCGATCCAGCCGAGGTCGATCAGCCGCGCGGCGCTGGCGAACACCTTCGCGCTCGACGAGCAGGCGGTGGCCACCACCCACTGCGGACCGTCGAGCTGCAGCGCCTTCGCGACGAAGTGCGCGAGCGACGCGGTGTTGTGCGTCTCGGGGTAGTGGAAGTCGGGCGGCAGCGCGCCGTCGGGCAGCCGCCGGCGGAAGGCGTGCTCCGTCTGCAGGATGCCCGAGGTGCTGCTGCCCAGCAGCACCGCGACGCGGCGCGGGCCGTAGCGTTCGCGGGCCTCGCGCACCGCGGCGCGGAAGCCGTTCTGCTGCAGGCCGAGCCAGGCGAGGCGGTTGTTGCGGCAGTCGAAGACCTCGAGCCCGGCCGGCAGCGCGATGGCATCGACGCCGGCGACCTCGCCGACGTGGCATGGCAGCGTCACGTCCTCGAAGCGGCAGGGGCCGAGGCCGCTGCGGCCGTCGCGCAGCGCCTGCACGTGTGTCTCGTTGCCGGCGCCGAGCGCGCTGGTGACCGTCATGCGGCTGATGGCGACCGGTGTCATGCCTGTGTCGTCGGTGCGTGGACGGCGGGCCGCGCCGGCGTGCGGGCCAGCGCGTCGGGCAGGTGCACGAAGCGCAGGCCGCGCGCGCGCACCGCGTCGATCAGCGCCGGCAGCACCTCGAGCACCACCGGGGTGCCGGCCGGCGTCTGCGCGCAGTGGCCGTCGTGCAGCAGCAGGATCTCGCCACCGCGCAGCTTGTGCGTCAGCCGCGCCAGCACCTGCGCGGCGTCGCCGTCGCGCGTGTCGTAGCCGCGGCGCGACCAGCTCGCCAGGCGCAGCCCCAGCCGGTGCAGCACCGGCCCGAGCAGCACGTTGCGCAGCCCGGCCGGCGCGCGGAACAGCGTCGGCGCCTGGCCGGTGAGCTGCTGCAGCGCCTGCTGGGCCTGCCGCAGCTCGTGCTCGATGCGGCCGAGGCCGAACAACGAGAACGCGTGCGGGTGCCGCCAGGTGTGGTTCTGCACGCTGTGGCCGCGGCGCACGATGTCGCGCAGCAGCTCGGGATGGGCCACGGCGCGCTGGGCGATCACGAAGAAGGTGGCGCGCACGCCGGCGGCGTCGAGCAGGTCGAGCACCTGCGGCGTCAGCACCGGGTCGGGGCCGTCGTCCAGCGTCAGCGCGACCTCGCCGCGCGCGGCGGCATCGGCCGGCAGCCGGGTGATGTTGTCGCCGAGCCAGTTCGAGCGCGGCCACAGCCCGATGGCGGTGACGAGCAGGTGGTTCAGCACGATGGCCGACACGGCCCACGGCCACGCGGCCGGCTCACGGAGCACGGCGAGCGCTGCCAGCAGGTGGCCGGCGGCGCTGAGCAACAGGAAGGGAGGGACGGGCCAGGTGGTCACGCGAGGGGTCGCGGGTAACGGAAGTCGGGGAAGTCGGGGAAGTCGGCGCTGGAAATCAGGGCTCGGATTGTCCCACAAGGGCCCCGCGGGACCCCTGCGCCCAGCTGGCCGACAACAGCAGGCACAACAGCGTGCCGGGCGCCACCACGACGCCCAGCGCCACCAGCAGCGGCACGCTGGAGGTGCACAGCACCGCGAACGACGCGACGATGGTCAGGTTGGCCAGCAGCAGCGAGGCCAGCGTCTCGGAGTCGGCCGCGCTGTCGCCCTGGCCGTGCCGGGCCAGCTGGTCGAAGAACAGCGCGTAGTTCGAGCCCACCGCGACCACCAGCAGCAGGCCGACCAGGTGCAGCACGCCGAGCGCGACGCCGCCCAGCGTCAGCCCGGCCATCACCAGCACCACGCTGGCCGCCAGCGGAAGCGCGACGCGCCACAGCCGGCGCCACGAGCGCAACCCGGCGTAGAGCAGCAGCAGCACGGCCAGCGCGCCGAGCGCGCTCTGCCAGAAGGCCTCGCGCAGGTAGCGTGCGTAGAGCGCGTCGAGTTCGGGCTGGATCTCGACGACGCGCGTGTCGGGCAGCCCGGCCAGCGCGTCGCGCAGGCGCTGCGGCGGCAGCGCGGACGGGCCGGCGCGCAGGCTCAGCAGCACCGTCCAGGGCTTGCCGTCCGCGCCGGGCACCAGCTGGGCCTGCAGCGCGGTGTCGAGCGGCGTGCCGGCGTAGTCGGCACGCGTCACCGGCTTCGCGTTGCGTTGCGCCTGGACGTCGGCGATGAAGGGTTCGAGGCGCTCGGCCGGCAGCGGGCCGTCGGCGGTGGCCTGCTTCAGGCGCGCGCGCAGCGTGTCGGCATCGGGCAGCGCGGCCTGGCGCGCGGCCTGCGCCTGCGCGCTCGGCAGCAGGCGCGTCGGGCTCTCGTAGCCGGCCAGCAGGCCGTCGGCCACCAGCGCGTCCAGGCGTGCCGAGGCCTGCTCGGCGCGCTGCAGCGCGTGGGCCTCGTCCGGCGCCTCGATCGCGACCAGCGTGCCCAGTTCGGCCGCACCCAGGTCGGCGCGCAGCGAGGCGTCCAGTGTCAAGGCCTGGGCCGTGACCGGGCTCAGGTGCGTCAGCTGGCCGCGCCAGGCGCTCGGCAGGCACAGCAGCAGTGCAAGCGCGGCGGCGCTGAGCCCGGCCCAGAACCAGCGCAGCCGCGGCGACGCGGCGGCCAGGCGCGCGGTGGCCCGGCCCAGCACGGCGCGCAGGCCGAGGCCGGGGGCGCCGTCGGGCGCCAGTGCGGTCAGCACGTAGCGCGTCGTCAGTGCGGCCGCCAGCAGGCCGGCGATCGAGAACACGCCCAACTGCGCGAGGCCGCCGAAGCCCGAGAACACCAGCGCCGAGAAGCCGGCCAGCGAGGTCAGCAGGCCCCAGCGCACGGTCGGCCAGTTGTGGCGCCGCCAGTGCAGTGCGCCGGGGCCGCTCGCGCCGGCGGCCGGGCGGGCCTGCACCAGGTAGTAGATCGCGTAGTCGACCGCCTCTCCGATCAGCGTGGTGCCGAAGCCGAGCGTGATGCCGTGCACGTGGCCGAAGCCCAGGCTGACCGCGACGGTGCCGGCCAGCACGCCGCTGGCGACCGGCAGCAGCGCCACGCCCAGCGCCTTCAGCGAGCCGAAGGCGAGCATCAGCAAGGCCAGCACGATGGCACCGTCCCACAGCGCCAGGCGCTCGACCTCGGCCTGGATCAGCGTGCGCGACTGCACCCCCAGCACGCCGGCGCCGGACAGTTCGATCGCCATGCCGCGCGCGGCCCACGGCGCGAAGGCGCGCTGCACCGCGTCGATCGCGCGTGCCTGGCCGTCCAGGTCGGAGCCCTCGGCGCGCGTGATGCCGACCAGCAGCGCGCGCGGCTGGCTGCGCGACACCCAGACGCCGGCCTCGACGCGCGGGCCGCCGGACGGCAGCAGCGTCTCGCCCAACCGGACCATCTCGCCGGTCGGGTCGCGCCACAGCAGCGGCTTGATCCAGCCGCCGGCCGGCGTGCCGAGCAGCGCCATCGTGTCGGCGATGCCGTCGCGCAGCCCGTCGACGCTGAAGCGCTGCGCATCGACCGCCGGGCTCAGCTGGTAGCGGTGCGCCAGCAGCAGCTCGCCTATGGCCTTCGGCGCAGCGTGGCCATCGTTGTCAAATTGGCCGTTGTTGACGCTGGCGAACTCGCCGCCGCTGCGCAAGGCGGCGGCCACCGCGCGCGAGGCTTCGCCGCGCTGCGCTGCATCGCCGCCGCGCAGCCCGATCAGCATCACGCGGGCGGTGACGCCATGGCGCAGCTGTTCGAGCAGCACGCGCTGCTCGGCGCTGGGCGACGACGGCAGGAAGGCCGACAGGTCGGCCACGTAGGTGGTGCGCGCCGCCCACAGCGCGCCCAGCAGCATGGCCGCCAGCCACACCCACAGCGCGGGCCGGCGCAGCGCGCCCCGGTTCATGGGGTGCGCGTCTCGACGATCTTCATCGTCGAGCGATCGCCGCCGGCCAGCAGCACCTGCACCTCGGTCAGCGCGGCCCGGCTGCCGCCGACGATGACGCGCGCGACCTGCTCGCGCAGCAGCGCTTCGCGCGGCACCAGCTCGAGCGTCCACTGGTCGAGGCTGCCGCTGAACTGCATCGTGAAGTGGCGGTCGAGCAGCTCGCGGTTGCCGGTCAGCGTGCCGCGCACCGCCTCGACCAGCACCTGCGCATCGGGCACCGAATCGAGCGGCACGCTGCGGCTGCGGCTGCCCTGGCTCATCGTCAGCGTGTTGCCGGTGACGGCCAGGCGCTCGCGGCGCGGCTTCAGGGTCTCGCGCACGAAGGTGTCGGGCGCCGAGAAGCTGAGCCGGCCGGACGATTCGAGCGTGCGCGTCATGTCCTGCAGCGTCACCTGGCGCTGCTCGGTGAAGGTGGCCTCGCCCGATTTCACGCCGGCCAGCAGGGCCAGCAGGGTGGACAGGTCGGCCTGCGGCGCGGCCATGGCGCCGAGCGGCGCCAGTGCCAGCAGCAGCGACAGCGCACGGCGCCGCAGTTCAGCGCGCAACGTCAGCATCGGTGGGGGCCCAGAAGTCGTAGAAGTTGAACCAGTTCATCGGGTGCTCTCTGCACAGCTGCTCGAGTATCGCGACATAGCGCCGCTGTGCATCGGCCACCGCGGCATCCTGCGCCTCGCGGCTGGCCGGGCGCTCGCTCAGGTCGGCCAGCGGCAGGAAACGCAGCGAGTATCGGTTGCCGCCCAGGTACAGCCCGGTCATGAAGACGATCTGCCGGCGCAGCAGCGCGGCCAGGCGGAACGGTCCGTCGGAGAAGCTCGCGTCGGCACCGAGGAAAGGCAGCCGGTGGCTGACCTCGCGCGATGCCGCCGCGCCCGGCAGGCTGCGGTCGCCGAGCAGGCCGGCCACGCCGCCGTCGTCCAGCCAGCTCCGCAGCTGCAGCATCGACTCGAGGTGCCCGAGCGCGATGATGTGCAGCGGCGTGTCCGGCGCGATCGCCTTCAGCGTGGCGTTGATCATCCGCGCATTGTCTTCGTACATGACCATCGCGATGCGCAACCCGCTGCGCGCGCTGCCGAAGGCGCGCATCACCTCGAAGCTGCCCAGGTGGGCACCGATCAGCAAGGCGCCTTCGCCGCGGGCGAGCACGGCGTCGAGGTGCTCGGTGCCCTCGATGCGGATGTCGAAGCCGTCGAAGCGTTCCTGCAGCAGGTAGACGCGGTCGAGCACGGTGGATGCGAAGCCGTGGATGTGGCGCAGCCGCTCGCCGAAGGTGGGCCGGCGCCCGAACACCTGCCGCAGGTACTGCGCCGACGCGCGCGACGGCCGGCGCGCGAACAGCAGGAAATACAGCGCGATCGGGCCCAGCAGCAGCCGCGCGGCGGGCCGCCCCAGGCCGACCGCGATCCAGCGCATCAGCGTCAGCACCCACAGGCTGCTGCGCTCGCGCTCGTTCGTCCAGGAGGCGTCGCGGGTCGTCATGGCGCCGCGGCGGGCAGCTCGAAATGGCCGCTGGCGCTGCGCCGGGCCTGGCCGTCGACGAGCTGGGCGACCTCGAAGCGCAGCCGGGTCGCGCCGGGGACGGGCTCGTCCCAGTCGATGCGCAGCTCGGCATCCGGCCCGACCGGCGCGACGAACTTGACCGCGCCCAGCCGCAGCGGTGCGGCGCTGCCGTGCGCCAGCAGCGCCTCGACGACCTCGGCCAGCAGCAGCACGCCCGGCACGATCGGGCGGCCGGGGAAATGGCCGGCGAAGGCCGGATGCGAGGCCGGGATGCGGACCGTGGCGACCGGCATGCTCAGAGGTGCTCGGCCGCAAGCGCGGCCAGGCGCTGCGCCGGCAGCTTGCCGGTGGCATCGCGCGGCAGCGACGGCAGCATCACGATGCGCCGCGGCAGCAGCACCGGGTCGAGGCGCTGGCGCAGCGCGGCGAGCAGTGCCTCGCGCGACAGCGTGTCGCTGACGACGAAGGCGACCGGCCGCGCGACGCCTTCGACGCTGTCGGCCTGCGGCAGCCAGAATGCGCCGTCGCGCACGCCCTCGATGCTGTTGAGCTGGAAGTTCAGGTGCGACAGCGAACTGCGCTTGCCGGCCACGTTGATCAGGTCGTTGCTGCGCCCGAGCAGCCGGAAGCGCGTCGGCGACAGCACCTCCAGCACGTCGGCCAGCAGCGTCGGCTCGGGCACGTGGCCGCCGCTGACGACGCTCTCGGCGCCGTCGCCCTGCAGCCGCACGCCGTCGTACGCCAGCCACTCGGGGCCGTCGGTGGTGCGCCGCGTCGCGACCTGGCCGGCCTCGGTGCAGCCGTAGATCTCGACCAGCGGCGCCTGCCACGCGGCCTCGGCGCGCGCCGCCATCTGCGGCGACAGCGGTGCGGTGGCCGACAGCACCAGGTCGAGCTCGGGCAGCGGCGTGCCGGCGTCGAGCAGCATCTTGAGGTGGTAGGGCGTCGTCACCAGCACGCGCGGGCGCGGCAGCGCGGCCAGCACGCGCGCGATGTCGGCCGGCAGCAGCGGCTTCTCGGCCGCGAACGAGGCGCCGCCCAGCATCGCGAGCAGCACGGTCGACTCGAAGCCGTACATGTGGTGCGGCGGCACGGTGCCGAGCAGGCTGACGCCTTCGAGGCTGGCGCGGCCCAGGTGGCCGGCGATGCGCTGCGCCTCGGCGCGGATGTTCTCGACCAGCAGGTCCCAGCGCTTGGCGTGGCGCGTCGGCTGGCCGGTGGAGCCGGAGGTGAGCACCTGCGCGACGACGGTGCCGGGGGCGAAGCACGGCGTTTCGGCGACGCTGCCGGCGTGCCCGGGCGCGATGTCCTCGAAGCGCAGCGACGGCAGCGCGAGCGGGCCGCCGCCGGCTTCGAGCAGCCCGTGCGCGCGCGGGAACAGCTGCCGCAGCCGCTCGACCATGTCGGGGGTGTGGTTCGGCGGCATCAGGTTGAACTGGCCGCGCAGCAGGGCCGCGCCCAGCGACAGCGCGAAGCGGTAGCGGTCGTTGCAGACCGCGAGCACCGCGTCGCCGTCGGGCAGCTGCTGCGCCAGCGCGGCGATGTCGGCCAGGTACTGGCTGCGGCTCAGCGGCTGGCCGTTGCGCCAGGCCAGCGGTGCCGCGAGCGGCGCGCCCGCGAGCAGCGGCAGTGCGCGGTCGGCGTTCACTGGTGGGCCCGGTAGGCGCGCATCGCCTCGAGGAAGCCGACGCGCTCGAATTCGGGGTGCAGCCGGTAGCGCAGCAGGTACTCGACGACGAACATCGCGACCAGCGAAACCGGCGTGACCACGTTGGCGAACAGCGACCAGGCGGTCAGCGGCGCGAACGCGAACAGCACGAACGAGGTGCCGGCGATGGCCAGGAAGTAGCCGGTCCAGACGCCGGTGAGCCGGCGTGTGTAGGCCTGCAGGCCGGGCGGCATCGTCGCGTGCATGCGGCTGGCGAACTGCGTGATCATCGGCGTGCGCCCGCCGCGCAGCGTGCGGCCGAACACCCAGGCCAGGGCCAGGTGGATGCCGGCGTGCTGGGCCAGGTAGAACCAGGGGGTGGGCAGGCGCGAGCCGTTCAGCAGCACCGCGACCGCGAGTGCGGCGACCCCGGCCGCGAGGATGCGGTTGCCGCTGCGCCACAGCGCCCACAGCGCGGCGCCGGCCATCGGGCCGAGCAGCGTCAGCAGCGCCGGCACCGAGCCGGCATCGCGGCTCACCAGCACGTGCGCGAGCAGCGCGTAGGCCCCGAGGCCCACCGCCGCCAGCCCCCAGCGGGCGTTGACGTTCATGTCACACCGTGCGGTGGGTGGCGATGTGGCCGGCCAGGCTGCGCAGCGACGAGAAGATGCGCAGGTTGTCCTCGTCGCCCGAGCGCAGCTGGAAGCCGTAGCGCTTGGAGACCACCAGGGCCAGCTCGAGGATGTCGATCGAATCCAGGCCCAGGCCCTCCCCATACAGCGGCGCGTCGGGATCGATGGCCTCCGGGGCGATCTCCAGGTTGAGGGACTCGACCAGGAGGGTGCCGACTTCCGGCAGCAGATTCGTGTCAGCTGGGTTCATGCGATCTCGTGAAACGGGCTCGGCGAAAACCATCGATTTTAGCGGAGCGGCTTGCGGCTTTCGTCACAGGCCGTACCATCGCCCGACTTCGCCACCCCCCAGGAACCGATGGGACGCCATGCCTGAACGCACCCCGCCCGCCAAGCAAGACGGTGTCGTGCACCTGCCGCACAGTGCGCTGCCGGCCTACTATCCGGAGGGCGACGCCCAGGCCCGCGAGCGCTTCATCCGCGCGGCGTTCGACGACACCGCGGTCGACTACAACCGGCTCGAGCGCATCCTCGGGCTGGGCAGCGGTTCGTGGTATCGGCGCCAGGCGCTGCTGCGCGCGGGCCTTGCGCCCGGCATGCAGGTGCTGGACCTCGGCATGGGCACCGGCCTGGTGTCGCACGAGATCCTGCACGTGACGAACGAGCCCGCGCGGCTGGTCGGCGTCGACCCGAGCCCGGGCATGATGGCGCAGGCCCACCTGCCGCCGCAGGTGCGTTGCCTCGAAGGCCGCGCCGAGGCGCTGCCGGTGGCCGACGCGAGCGTCGATTTCCTGGTGATGGGCTATGCGCTGCGCCACATCGAGGACTTCTCGGTGGCCTGCGCCGAGTTCCGCCGCGTGCTGAAGCCGGGCGGGCGCCTGCTGATCCTCGAGATCACCAAACCGGCCGGCCGCATCGCCACCGCGCTGCTGAAGGTCTACATGCGCGGCGCAGTGCCGCTGCTCGCGCGCGTGGTCTCGAAGGCCGAGGCGACGCCGCGCCTGTGGCGCTACTACTGGGACACGATCGCCGCCTGCGTCGCACCGGCCGAGGTGCTGGCGACGCTGGCCGCGGCCGGACTGCTCGAACCGAGCCGCTACGTCGAGCTCGGCATCTTTTCCGAATACAGGGCCCGCGGCTGATGAACCTGCCTTCGCATCAACTCACGATGACGGTGCTGATGACGCCGGACATGGCCAACTTCACCGGCAACGTGCACGGCGGCGCCATCCTGAAGCTGCTCGACCAGGTGGCGTATGCCTGCGCCAGCCGCTACGCCGGGCGCTACGTGGTGACGCTGTCGGTCGACCAGGTCACGTTCCGGCAGCCGATCCACGTCGGCGAGCTGGTGACCTTCCTGGCCTCGGTCAACCACACCGGCACCACCTCGATGGAGATCGGCATCAAGGTCATCACCGAGAACATCCAGACGCAGCTGGTGCGGCATGCCAACAGCTGCTTCTTCACGATGGTGGCGATGGACGACGAGCGCCGGCCCGCGCCGGTGCCGCCGCTGGTGCCGGTGACGCCGGACGAGATCCGGCGCAGCAAGGCGGCGCAGGTGCGGCGCCAGCTGCGCCAGGAGTTCGAGCAGCGCGCGACGGCGATGAAGCCTTGACGGCGTCGGATGGGAGTGCACAAATGCGCTCCTCATCAACCGCGAAGGGGGAGACGCGATGGACTTGACGAAACGGGCTGCGGCCGAGCTGGTGGGCACCTTCTGGCTGGTCTTGGGCGGATGCGGCAGCGCAGTGCTCGCGGCCGCATTCCCGAACGTCGGCATCGGCCTGCTGGGCGTGTCGTTCGCGTTCGGGCTGACGGTGCTGACGATGGCCTACACGATCGGGCACATCTCGGGCTGCCACCTGAACCCGGCGGTGTCGATCGGCCTCGCGGTGGGCGGGCGCTTCAAGGCGTCGGAACTGCCGGCCTACATCGTTGCCCAGGTGATCGGCGGCGTGCTGGGTGCCGCGGTGCTGTACCTGATCGCGAGCGGCAAGGCGGGCTTCAGCCTGGCCGGCGGGCTGGCGTCGAACGGCTACGGCGAGCATTCGCCGGGCGGCTATTCGATGATGGCGGGCTTCCTGTGCGAGGTCGTGATGACCGGCATGTTCCTGGTGATCATCATGGGCGCGACCGACCGGCGCACGACGGTGGGTTTCCAGCCGATCGCGATCGGGCTGGCGCTGACGCTGATCCACCTGATCAGCATCCCGGTCACCAACACCTCGGTCAACCCGGCGCGCAGCACGGGGCCGGCGCTGCTGGTCGGCGACTGGGCGCTGTCGCAGCTGTGGCTGTTCTGGGTCGCGCCGATCGTCGGCGCGGTGCTCGGCGCGGCGCTGTACCGCTGGCTGGGCGGGCCGGACGACAAGGCCTGACATCGTTCTTTACACGCCGGCGGCCAACGGCCGCCGTGCGTGTCGCGTTGCTGCGGGGTGGCGCCGCGTCCGGCGCCCGGAGAACGCGATGAACTGGAAGCTTGCCTCGATGCGGCTGGCCGTGCTGACCCTGGTGGGCAGCACCTTGGCCGGCTGCGTGGTCTATCCCCGGCCGTACTACGCGCACCCCTACGGACCGCCGCCCGGTGCGGTGGTGGTGGCGCCGCCGCCGGCCCCGGCGCCGCCACCGCGCTATTCCTACAACGACAACGGCTACGGCCAGGTCACCAACATCGAGATGCTGCGCCAGCAGGAGCGGCCGACCGGCGGCGGCGCGGTGCTGGGCAGCATCGTCGGCGCGGCGGTGATCGGCGCGGTGATGGGTGGCCGTGGGGCCGGCGTCGTCGCGGGGGCGGTCGGCGGCGCGATCGTCGGCAACGAGATCGAGCGCAACCAGGCGCCGGGCTACGAGGTGTTCCGCATCACGGTGCGGCTGGACAACGGCGCATGGCGCCAGTTCATGGTGACGCAGCCGAACGGCCTGCGCGTGGGCGACGCGGTGCGGGTCGAGGGCCCCCGCATCTTTCCCGGCTGATTTACAATCGCGCTCCCAAACGAACAAGGGCGAGAAAGGCATCATGGTTATGACACCGCGAACTACGCCGGACTTCACTGAGGTTTAGTCGGCCGCGGCTCGTCACGTCTTTACTCGTCATCTCTCGAAGCGCGGCTCACCCCCGCGCTTTTTTGTTTCCAGGAGCTTCTTCCATGATTTCAGTCCAGCTGCCCGATGGTTCGAAACGCGAGTTCCCCGGCCCGGTCACCGTGGCCGAGGTGGCTGCGTCCATCGGCACGGGCCTGGCCAAGGCGGCGCTGGCCGGACGGGTCGGGCAGGGCGACGCGGCGCGCGTCGTCGACACCAGCTACCGCATCGAGGCCGACACGGCTCTCGCGATCGTCACCGACAAGGATCCGGACGGCCTGGACGTCATCCGCCACTCGACGGCCCACCTGCTGGCCTATGCGGTGAAGGAGCTGTTTCCCGAGGCCCAGGTCACGATCGGCCCGGTGATCGAGAACGGCTTCTTCTACGACTTCTCGTACAAGCGCCCGTTCACGCCCGAAGACCTGGCGGCGATCGAGGCCAAGATGGCCGAGCTCGCGAAGAAGGACGAGCGCGTCGAGCGCCGCGTGCTGCCGCGCGACGAGGCGGTGGCGTATTTCAAGGGCATCGGCGAGGACTACAAGGCCGAGATCATTGCCAGCATCCCGTCGAACGAGGAAGTCTCGCTGTACCGCGAGGGCAAGTTCGAGGACCTGTGCCGCGGCCCGCACGTGCCCAGCACCGGCCGCCTGAAGCACTTCAAGCTGATGAAGGTGGCCGGCGCCTACTGGCGCGGCGACCACCGCAACGAGATGCTGCAGCGCATCTACGGCACGGCCTGGGCCACCAAGGACGAACTGCAGCAGTACCTGCACATGCTCGAAGAGGCCGAGAAGCGCGACCACCGCAAGCTCGGCCGCGAGCTCGACCTGTTCCACCTCGACGAGCATGCGCCCGGCCTGGTGTTCTGGCATGCCAAGGGCTGGGCGGTGTGGCAGCAGGTCGAGCAGTACATGCGCGCCGTCTACCGCGACAACGGCTACCAGGAAGTGAAGGGCCCGCAGATCCTCGACCAGGGCCTGTGGGAAAAGACCGGCCACTGGGGCAACTACCGCGAGAACATGTTCGTGACCGAGTCGGAGAAGCGCGACTACGCGCTCAAGCCGATGAATTGCCCCGGCCACGTGCTGATCTTCAACTCGCAGATGCGCAGCTACAAGGACCTGCCGATCCGCTACGGCGAGTTCGGCCAGTGCCACCGCAACGAGCCGTCGGGCGCGCTGCACGGCATCATGCGCGTGCGCGGCTTCACGCAGGACGACGGCCACATCTTCTGCACCGAGGACCAGATCCTCGAAGAATGCGTCGCCTACACGACGCTGCTGCAGAAGGTCTACAAGGACTTCGGCTTCACCGACATCATCTACAAGGTTGCGACGCGGCCGGAGCACCGCGTCGGCTCGGATGCCTTCTGGGACAAGGCCGAGTTCGCGGTGATGGAGAGCCTGCGCCGATCCGGCTGCGAGTTCATCATCTCGCCGGGCGACGGCGCCTTCTACGGCCCGAAGATCGAGTACACGCTGAAGGACGCGCTGGGCCGCCAGTGGCAGTGCGGCACGATGCAGGTCGACTACAACACCGCCGAGCGCCTGGGCGGCGAGTACGTCACCGACACCAGCGGCCGCGCCCACCCGGTGATGCTGCACCGCGCCATCATCGGCAGCTTCGAGCGTTTCATCGGCATGCTGATCGAACACCATGCCGGGGCGCTGCCCGCCTGGCTGGCGCCGGTGCAGGTTGTCGTGGCCAGCATCACCGACGACCACGCCGACTACGCCCGGGAAGTGGCGAAATCGCTTCAAAAACAAGGGGTTAGAGCCGAGAGCGATTTGCGCAATGAGAAGATTACCCGTAAAATCCGCGAGCATTCCTTGCAAAAGGTCCCGTTCATCCTTGTCGTCGGCGAGAAGGAGAAGGCAAGCGGGGCTGTTGCGGTGCGTGCCCGCGGCAACCAGGATCTCGGTGTGATGGCCTTGGCCGACTTCGTTCAGAAGCTCGCCAATGACGTCGTCAACCGGGTCAATGGTGTATGAGACAGGTCCGGTCCGCGGGGGCGTGTCGACATCCAAAGTTTTGGGCCTCGCTGCCTCGGGGTCCGGTGAAAGGTAAGAACCATCGCTACTTTTGCTGACCGTCGCACTCCCAATGTGGAGCGCAAGCACCGCCTCAATCGCGAAATCATGGCGCCGGAGGTGCGGCTCAACGGTGTGGAGAACGAACCGCTCGGGATCGTGAGCATCCAGGAAGCCCTGCGCATGGCGGGCGATCTGGACGTCGATCTGGTCGAAATCGCTGCGCAGGCCGATCCGCCGGTCTGCCGGTTGATGGACTACGGCAAGTTCAAGTACCAGGAGCAGAAACGGGCAGCGGAAGCGAAGTCCAAGCAGAAGGTCATCGAGATCAAGGAAGTCAAGTTCCGTCCCGGCACGGACGAAGGCGACTACCAGATCAAGATGCGCAACCTGCGCCGCTTCATCGAGGAAGATGGTGACAAGGGCAAGGTCACGCTGCGCTACCGCGGCCGCGAGATCACCCACCAGGACATCGGCATGCGCCTGCTGGAACGAATCCGCGACGAACTGGCCGACGTGGCCGTCGTCGAGAACATGCCGAAGCTGGAAGGGCGCCAGATGATCATGGTGCTGGGCCCGAAGAAGCGTTGAGAAGAGTGTGAGTTGAAGTTTCGATGCCCTGGTCTGGTCACCAGGGTGTCGCAAGAAGCCCCGACAGGCCAACAAGACCGCAAGTTCTTTGCGGGCGCCTGCCGGAGCAACGAAAAAGGAGCAGTCATGCCCAAAATGAAGACCAAGAAGAGCGCTGCGAAGCGTTTCCGCGTCCGTCCGGGTGGCACCGTCAAGCGGGGCCAGGCGTTCAAGCGCCACATCCTCACGAAGAAGTCCACGAAGAACAAGCGCCACCTGCGTGGTGCCGTCGGCGTGCACGAGACCAACATGGGTCACATGGCGCAAATGCTGCCATTCGCTGGCCTGTAATCCGTCGGTCTCTGAAACACTTCTAGAAGGAGAAATCCATGCCTCGCGTCAAACGTGGTGTAACAGCCCGCGCTCGTCACAAGAAAGTTCTCGCACTCGCCAAGGGTTACCGTGGCCGTCGCAAGAATGTATTCCGCATCGCCAAGGAAGCGGTCATGCGCGCTGGGCAATACGCCTATCGCGATCGCCGCACCAAGAAGCGTGTGTTCCGCCAGCTCTGGATCGCGCGCATCAACGCCGCGGCCCGTGGCCTGGGCATCACCTACAGCAAGTTCATGGCTGGCATGAAGAAGGCGTCGATCGAGATCGACCGCAAGGTTCTTGCCGACATGGCGGTCAACGATCCTGCCGCTTTCGGCAGCATCGTCGAGAAGGTGAAGGCCCAGCTCGCTTGATGTCGTGATCGCGCCGGATGCGCGTCATCCGGTGCCACGCAAGTCCCCGGCAGCGCTGCTTGCAGCCGCCGGGGCAAGCTCTCAAGGCCGACCTCGTGTTCGGCCTTTTTTATTGGTTTCCTGAACGATGAACGACCTCGATCAACTGGTGCAGGCTGCGCACGCCGACTTTGCGCAGGCGGGCGCGCCCGCCGACCTGGAGAACGCGAAGGCGCGCTACCTGGGCAAGGCCGGCCGCGTGACCGAGCTGCTCAAGTCGCTGGCCGCCCTGTCGGTCGACGAGAAGAAGGCCCGCGGTGCCGAGATCAACCTGGCCAAGCAGGGCATCGAAGCCGCGCTGAACGCGCGCCGCCAGGCCCTCGCCGATGCCGAGCTGCAGGCGCAGCTGAAGGCCGAGTCGCTCGATGTCACGCTGCCCGGCCGCAAGCGCGGCACCGGCAGCGTGCACCCGATCACGCGCACGATGGAGCGCATCGAATCCATCTTCGGCTCGATGGGTTTCGACGTGGCCGACGGCCCCGAGATCGAGACCGACTGGTACAGCTTCACCGCGCTGAACAACCCCGAGAATCATCCGGCGCGCTCGATGCAGGACACCTTCTACGTCGACATGAAGGACGATGAGGGCCGCTGGCTGAACCTGCGCCCGCACACCTCGCCGATGCAGGTGCGCTATGCGCGTGCGCATGCCGCGAAATACGCCGGCCAGGCCCACATGCCCGACATCCGCGTGATCGCGCCGGGCCGCACCTTCCGGGTCGACAGCGATGCGACGCACTCGCCGATGTTCCACCAGGTCGAAGGCCTGTGGATCGGCGAGAACGTCAGCTTCAAGGACCTGAAGGCGATGTACCTCGACTTCATCCAGGCCTTCTTCGAGACGCGCGACCTGGCGCTGCGGTTCCGCCCGAGCTATTTCCCGTTCACCGAGCCGAGCGCCGAGATCGACATCATGTTCCAGAGCGGCCCGCTGAAGGGCCGCTGGCTCGAGGTGTCGGGTTCGGGCCAGGTGCACCCGCAGGTGGTGCGCAACATGGGGCTGGACCCGGAGCGCTACATCGGCTTCGCGTTCGGCTCGGGCATCGACCGTCTCGCGATGCTGCGCTACGGCGTCAACGACCTGCGCATGTTCTTCGACGGCGACCTGCGTTTCCTCAGCCAGTTCAAGTAACCAGCGGAAGACCCATCAATGCAATTCCCCGAGTCGTGGTTGCGTGAGTTCTGCAATCCGCCCCTTGACACCGCCGCGCTGGCCGAGCTGCTGACGATGTCCGGCATGGAGGTCGAAGAGCTGCGCCCGGTGGCGCCGCCGTTCACCGGCGTGGTCGTGGGCCACGTGGTGTCGCTCGAGCGGCATCCGAATGCCGACCGGCTGAACGTCTGCCAGGTCGATGCCGGCACCGGTTCGCTGCTCAACATCGTCTGCGGTGCGCCGAACGTGGCGGCCGGCCAGAAGGTGCCGTGCGCGCTGGTCGGTGCCCGGCTTCCTCCAGGCGAGGATGGCAAGCCCTTCGAGATCAAGCTCGGCAAGCTGCGCGGCGTCGAGAGCCAGGGCATGCTGTGCTCGGCGCGCGAGCTGAAGCTGTCGGAAGACCATGGCGGGCTGCTGATCCTCGACGAGGCCGCGCCCGTCGGCGAAGACATCCGCAAGCACCTGTCGCTCGACGACACGCTGTTCACGCTGAAGCTGACGCCGAACCTCGGGCACTGCCTCAGCGTCTTCGGCATCGCGCGCGAGGTGTCGGCGCTGACCGGCACGCCGCTGAAGCAGCCGGCTTGTCCCCCGGTGCAGGTGAAGCACCGCGACGTGCTGCCGGTCAAGGTGCAGGCGCCCGACTTGTGCGGCCGCTTCTCGGGCCGCATCGTCCGCAACGTCGACACGAAGGCGAAGACGCCGGCCTGGATGGTCGACCGGCTGGCGCGCTGCGGCCAGCGGTCGGTGACGGCGCTGGTCGACATCTCGAACTACGTGATGTTCGAGCTGGGTCGCCCGTCGCACATCTTCGACCTCGACAAGATCCACGGCGGCCTGATGGTGCGCTGGGGCCGGCCCGGCGAGCAGCTGAAGCTGCTGAACGGCAACACCATCGAGGTGGATGCCGCGGTCGGCGTGATCGCCGACGACCAGGCGGTCGAATCGCTGGCCGGCATCATGGGCGGCGACTCGACCTCGGTGACCGACGACACGCGCAACGTCTATGTCGAAGCCGCGTTCTGGTGGCCGCAGGCGGTGGCCGGCCGCTCGCGCCGCTTCAACTTCACGACCGATGCCGGTCACCGCTTCGAGCGCGGTGTCGACCCGGCGCTGACCGTCGAGCACATCGAGCACATCACGCGGCTGATCCAGGACATCTGCGGCGGCGAGGCCGGCCCGATGGACGACCAGGTCACGGCCTTGCCCGAACGCAGGCCGGTGACGCTGCGCGTGGCGCGCGCCGCCAAGGTCATCGGCATGCCGCTGACGCAGGCGCAGTGCGTGTCGGTGATGGAACGCCTCGCGCTGCCGTTCACGCAGGCCGAGGGCACGGTCACCGTGACGCCGCCGAGCTGGCGATTCGACCTGCAGATCGAGGAAGACCTGATCGAGGAGGTGATCCGCGTGCTCGGCTACCCGACGCTGCCGTCGACCGCGCCGCTCGCGCCGTTGACCGCGCGCGTGCGCAGCGAGACGAAGCGTGGGCCGCATGCGCTGCGTCACCTGCTGGCCGGCCTGGACTACCAGGAGACGATCAACTTCAGCTTCGTCGAGGAGCGCTGGGAGCTCGATCTGGCCGGCAATGCCCATCCGATCCGCGTGCTGAACCCGATCGCGAGCCCGCTGTCGGTGATGCGCTCCAGCCTGCTGGGCGGGCTGGTCAACGTGCTGCGCTTCAACCTGGCGCGCAAGGCCACGCGCGTGCGCGTGTTCGAGCTCGGCCGCGTGTTCATGCGCGATGCGAGCGTCGCCGCCGGCGAGGTCAGCGTGGCCGGCATCTCGCAGCCGCTGCGCGTCTCGGGCCTGGCCTATGGGCCGGCCGATGCCACGCAATGGGCCAGCAAGGAACGCACGGTCGACTTCTTCGACGTGAAGGGCGACATCGAATCGCTGCTGGCGCCGTTGCCGGTGCGCTTCGCCGCGGCCGAGCACCCGGCCCTGCACCCGGGGCGCTCGGCGCGCGTCGAGGTCGACGGGCAGGCCGTGGGCTTCGTCGGCGAGCTGCACCCCAAATGGCGCCAGTCGTACGAGCTGCCGCTGGCCCCGATCGTCTTCGAACTCGATGCGTCGGCGCTGCTGCAGCGCCTGCAGCCGCAGTTCCAGCCGATCCCGCGCCAGCAATCGGCGTGGCGCGACATCTCCGTCATTGCCGGCGAGCAGGTCAGCCACGAGGCGCTGATGAACAGCATCGCCGCGGTCGACCCGGGCCTGATCCGGTCCGCGAAGCTGTACGACATCTACAAGCCCGCGACACCGACCGCCGACGTCGGCGCCGGCGAGCGCAGCCTGACGGTGCGCCTGGAGCTGCTCGACGACAGCGCGACGCTGACCGACGAACGCATCGAAGCCGGCGTTGCCGGCGTGCTCGACACCTTGAAGGCCCGCCTCGGCGTGCGCCTTCGCGGCTGAACGGAGGCCGCGATGGACGACCACATGGACGACAAGGGCCCCGACCGCGTGCTGCTGCCGACGCTCGAAACCCCGACGCTGACCAAGGCCGAACTGGCCGAGCTGCTGTTCGAACGCCTGGGCTTGAACAAGCGCGAATCCAAGGACATGGTCGAGGCCTTCTTCGACATCATCCACGGCACGCTGGTCAAGGGCGAGGACGTGAAGCTGTCCGGATTCGGTAATTTCAACATCCGCCGCAAGGCGCCGCGTCCGGGGCGCAACCCCCGGACCGGGGAATCCATACCGATCAAGGCACGGAACGTTGTAACTTTCCACGCAAGTCACAAACTGAAAGGAGTTGTGCAGGGCGACATACCTGCGGGAGACGACTTCGAGTAAAGTCTTAGCTTTCTCTCTCGAACTCCTTGATTTCAATGGAGAAAGCGCTTCCCGCCATCCCTGCCAAACGCTACTTCACCATTGGTGAGGTGAGCGATTTGTGCGGCGTGAAGCCGTACGTGCTGCGCTATTGGGAGCAGGAGTTCACGCAGCTCAAGCCGATGAAGCGCCGCGGCAACCGGCGCTACTACCAGCACCACGAAGTGCTGCTGATCCGGCGCATCCGCGAGCTGCTGTACGAGCAGGGCTTCACGATCAGCGGCGCGCGCAACCGGCTCACCGAGCTGGTCCATTCGCGCTCGGAAGCGCCGGCACCGATGCCGATGCCGGCATCGGCCGAAGACGAAGCCGCGCTGCTGGATGCGATGGGCCCGGATTCCGAGCTGCCGCTAGACGCGCAGCCCGAAGACGCGCCGATCCCGCAGCCGGTGGTCATCGTCGACGAGGTCTCGCTGACGCAGATGCGCGAGGAACTGATCTCGATCCGCCACCTGCTCGTCGCCTGACCGAGCCCCGGAGGAACCCCTGATTTTTCAAGCTATACTGCGCGGCTTAGTCGGGGTGTAGCGCAGCCTGGTAGCGCACTTGCATGGGGTGCAAGGGGTCGCGAGTTCGAATCCCGCCACCCCGACCAAAGAAAAAACCGAGGCCTGGCAGGATCACCTGCCAGGCCTCTTGTTTTTGGCGCGGCTCCTCAACGGATTCCTGGGGAAAACCCTAGAATCTCGCCCTTTTGGGTCGGAGTCCGAAGATGTTTTCCTTTCACCACCGCGTGCTGTGCCTGCTGCTGTTGGCCGGAGCGAGCAGCGGGGCAGTGGCGCAGGCCCGCGCCGACACGATGGCCAGGATCCGCGAGAGCCGCGTCATCACGCTCGGCGTTCGCGAAGCCGCCCGGCCTTTCTCCTACCTGAATGAACAGAAGCAGCCGGTCGGCTACTCGGTGGACCTGTGCCTGAACGCGGTCGAGGAGATCAAGCGCGAACTCAAGCTCAGCGACCTGAAGGTGCAGTACAAGGTCGTCAGCGGGCCCGAGCGCATCCCGAAGCTGCTGAGCGGCGAGATCGACCTCGAATGCGGTTCGACCACCAACACCCGGGCCCGCCAGGAGAAGGTCGACTTCAGCTACACCTTCTTCGTTGCATCGATGCGCCTGCTGACGCCGAAGAACGTGCAGGTCGATTCGGTCAAGGACCTGAACGGCCTCGCCGTCGCGCTCAGCAAGGGCACGACCTCGGAGAAGCTGTTCAACCAGCTGGCCAACGGCGAGCTGCATGCGCAGCTGCAGACCTTCACCAGCAACACCGAGGCCTACAAGGCGCTGAAGGAAGGCCGCGTGCGCGCCTTCCCGCAGGACGATTCGCTGCTGCTGGGTCTCGCGTCGAACGACAAGGCGCTCGACACGCTGCAGCTGAGCAACCTGGCGCTGTCGGTCGAGCCCTACGCGGTGATGGCGCGCAAGGGCGACACCGCCTTGCTCGCCGCGGTCGACCGCAGCCTGGCGCAGCTCTACGCCAGCGGCGGCGTCAACGCGCTGTACAACAAGTGGTTCACGACCGACGCGTTGACGATCAAGATGAGCCGCCTGACGCGCGACAGCTTCGTCCGCCCCAACAAGGAGGCGGGCGTGGCGATGCTGCTGGGCTTCTCGATCTGATGCGGTGACCTGCGCGGTCAGCGGTGCACCGAACTGGCCGACGACGCCGGCGGCGACGGCGGGGTGGGCTTCACCGGCTTGACCAGCGCCGTGGCCAGCCATGTGCCGGTGTCGTCGGTGGCCGGGCCGGCGAGGGTGCCGGACAAGCTGCCGTCGGCTGCCAGCGTGCCGGTGCCGGTGAGGACCGTGTCGCCGGCAGCGAGCTTCAGCGTCAGGCTGCCGTCGGCGGCCTGCGCGCCGGTCACGTCGTAGACCGTCCTGCCACCGTGCTTGCCGCCCCGTCCGCCCAGGCCGATGCTGCTGGCGTCGCCGCCGGCCGCAACCACCTGGTCGCGATAGCTGGTGACCAGCGCGCTGGTGTCGGCCTGCAACTGCTCGGTGCGGGCCTTCACCGCGTCGAAGAAGGTCTTCAAGGCGGCGCGTTGCGCCTCGTTCAGGCGGTGGCCGGCGTTCGGCGTGGCGGCTTGTTCGAGCGCGGCCTTCAGCGTCTCCTTCAGCGCATCGATGTCGGCCTTGTAGCTCGTCCTCAGGGTGTCCAGTGCGGTGGCGAAAGCCTGCTGCAGCGCGATCACGGCATCGCTGGGCGTTGTCGTGAGCTTGCCACCGATGAGCTTGCCGGTGAGCGCGATCGTCCCGTCGTCCTGCGCCACGCTGGCCAGCACCAGGGTGCCGTCGAGGGCCTGGCCGGCATCGGTGCCGGCCTCGACTTTGGCGGCGAAGGTGTACAGCGCGGCCTCCACGTGGCTGCCGCCGCTGCGGGTGCCGTCGCTGGTGATGGTGTTCACCGACAGGCCGGCCGCCGTGTCGGTGATGGCAACCGATGCTGCGGCCGATTCAGGGTCGCTGCTCTTGTCCGAGCCGCCGCAGCCGAACAGCATGGCGCTGGCCAGGGCCAGGGCGGCCCACTTGAAAGCGAATGGGGATCCCGACTTCATGGGTGACAACTCCTCTGATTGCGTTGTGGGTGGGAGGGCGCTGCATCGAGCGGCGCGCCTGGCTGTACAGCTGGCGCAATGTAGGGTGGCGAGGCCGCGCTGTCGTGGCTTCGTAAGCCGCTTCGGCAGGCACTTACCAAATGCGGGGGAAGTCGAAGAACCGCTTACGTCCGGCATGCAACGCACACGACTGTGTCGTCGCGGTCATGATCGGATGATCGAAAGTCGATCACCTAGAATCGATCATCGATACTTTGCCGAGGTTCAGCCGCATGGGCACGAGCAGGAAGACGATTCCCGAGCCGCAGCCGGCCGATGCGCTCTACAACGTGTCGCTCGACAAGGGCCTGCAGGTGCTGCGTGCGTTCGATGCTGCGCATCGCACGATGACGCTGGTCGAACTGGCCGAACTCACCGGCATGAGCAAGGGCTCGGTGCAACGCACCGTGCACACGCTGCAGGTGCTGGGCTACATCGGCAAGCACCCGCAGACGCGCCGCTTCCAGCTGCTGCCGCGGGTCATCGAGATCGGGTTCAACTACCTCGCCGCGCATCCGCTGATCCGCGCGGCCCATCCCTACCTGTCGCAGCTGGCCAATGCCAGCGGCGAGACGGCCAGCCTCACCGAGGCGGTGGACCAGGAGATGGTCTACGTGGCCCAACTGCTGGCACCCAAGTTCATCCCGGTGCTCACGCCGGTGGGCATGCGCATCCCGATGTACTGCACGAGCTCCGGCCGGGCCTACCTGAGCCTGTTGCCGCCGGCGCAGGCGCGTGCGCTGCTGGAGGCTTCCGTGCGCGAGCGACGCACGCCGGCGACGCTGACCGAGGTCGACGCGATCATGAAGCGCGTGGCACTGTGCCGCAAGGTGGGCTACGCGACCAATTGCGAGGAGCTGTTCCTCGGCGACATGGGCCTCGCGGCCGCGGTGGTGGACAGTGCGGGCCGGCCCGTGGGCGCCGTGCACGTGTCTCCGCCCACCAGCCGATGGACGATGGACGAGGCACAGAAGAAGCTGGCGCCGATGGTCATCGAATGCGCGCGCGCGATCTCGCTCGCGATGACCCACTGATCAGGACGCCGTCTCGAGCATCGCGCGCAGCAGCACGCTGGCGCCTGCCGCGATGTGCTCGGGCAGTGCGTCCTCGATCTCGTTGTGGCTGATGCCGTCCTTGCAGGGCACGAAGATCATGCCGGCGGGGGCCACCCGGGCCACGTAGACGGCGTCGTGGCCGGCGCCGCTGACGATGTCCATGCAGGGCAGGCCGAGCGCCTCGGCGGCCCGGCGCACGCTGGCCACGCAGGCCGCGTCGAACGCGCAGGGGTCGAACTTCACCACCTGGGCGATCGCCACCTGCAACCGGCCCGCGTCGGCGATGGCGGCGAACTCCTGCCGCATCGCGGCGTCCATGCGGTCCAGGCCGGCCTGCTCCGCATGGCGGAAGTCCACCGAGAAGCGCACCTCGCCGGGCACGACGTTGCGTGAATTGGGCTTCACCTGCACGAAGCCCACCGTGCCGCGGCCGTCCGGCGCTTCGGACAGCGCGATGCGGTTGACCGCCTCGACCATGCGCGCCGTGCCCAGCATCGCATCGCGGCGCAGGCCCATCGGCGTCGGGCCTGCATGGGCGTCCATGCCGGTCACGGTCACGTCGTACCACTGCTGGCCGAGTGCGCCGCGCACCACGCCGATCGGCAGGTCCTGCGCCTCGAGCACCGGCCCCTGTTCGATGTGCGCCTCGAAGTAGGCCGCGAACATGCCGCCGGGCACCTCGCCGCAGGGCTGGGTGCCGCGGTAGCCGATGCGTTCGAGTTCGTCACCCACGGCCAGCCCGGCCAGGTCCTTCTCGCCGAGGATGCGCGCGGCTTCGAACACGCCGGCAAACGCGCCCGAACCCATCATCACCGGCGTGAAGCGGGTGCCTTCCTCGTTGGTCCAGAACGCGACCTCGATCGGTGCGCGCGTGCGGATGCCGTGGTCGTTCAGGGTGCGCACCACTTCGAGGCCCGCGAGCACGCCGAAGTTGCCATCGAACTTGCCGCCCGAGGGCTGCGTGTCGATGTGGCTGCCCGTGGCCACCGCGCGCGCGGCCGGGTCGGTGCCGGCGCGCCGAGCGAACACGTTGCCCACCTCGTCGATGCGCACCGCCATGCCGGCCTCGTGGAACCAGCGCAGCACCAGGTCGCGGCCCCGGCGGTCTTCGTCGGTCAGCGCGATGCGGCATACGCCGCCCTTGGGTGTCGCGCCGATGCACGCCAGGTCCATCAGCGATTGCCACAGGCGCGCTCCATCGACCTGGAGCGCAGCGGGTGAGGGAAGGGTGTCGTTCACGGCGTGGGTGTGGAAAGGAAAGGGGTTGGAAGGCCGATGGCGGCCAGCAAGTTGCGAGCCAATGATATGGACAAACCATCATCTGGTATCGAAAAAGAATCCAGACATATCGACTATCGATACATGCAATGCATTTGGCACAGCGCTTGCATATCCGCTGTCGAGCCCCGAATCCTTCAACCCCTACCCGGATGGTGACCCGATGAGCCCGAACCCGTTGTTGCCTTCGCGCCTGCGCACTCGCCTGGTCGTGCCCGCGATGGCCTTGTCGCTGCTGTGCGGTGCAGCCGCGATGGCGCAAGAGAAGGTGCTGCGCATCGCGATGACAGCCGCCGACATCCCGCGCACGCTGGGGCAGCCCGACCAGGGCTTCGAAGGCAACCGCTTCACCGGCATTCCCATCTACGACTCGCTGACGCAATGGGACCTGTCGAAGGCCGACGCGCCGAGCGTGCTGGTCCCGGGGCTGGCCACGTCCTGGGCGGTCGATGCCAAGGACAAGACGAAGTGGGTCTTCAAGCTGCGCCCCGGCGTCAAGTTCCATGACGGCTCGGCGTTCAATGCCGATGCGGTGGTGTGGAACGTCAACAAGGTGCTCGACAAGTCGGCGCCGCAGTTCGACGCCAGCCAGGTCGGCGTCACCGCCTCGCGCATGCCCACGCTGCGCAGCGCGAGGAAGATCGACGAGCTGACGGTCGAACTGACCACCAGCGAGCCCGATTCCTTCCTGCCGATCAACCTGACCAACCTCTTCATGGCCTCGCCCGCGCACTGGGATGCCAAGCTCAAGGCAGTGCCTGCCGCCACCACCGATGCCGCCGAGCGCGCCAAGCAGGCCTGGACCGCCTTCGCCGCCGATCCGTCGGGCTCCGGCCCGTTCAAGGTCACGCGCTTCGTCTCGCGCGAGCGGCTGGAGCTGGCGGCGAACAAGGCCTACTGGGATCCCAAGCGCACGCCGAAGATCGACAAGGTGGTGCTGATCCCGATGCCGGAGGCGAATGCGCGCACCGCCGCGCTGCTCGGCGGCCAGGTCGACTGGATCGAAGCGCCGTCGCCCGATGCGATGCCGCAGATCCAGCAGCGCGGCTTCAAGATCTATTCGAACGCGCAGCCGCACGTGTGGCCGTGGCAGCTGTCGTTCGCCGAAGGCTCGCCCTGGCTCGACAAGCGCGTGCGCCAGGCCGCCAACCTGTGCGTCGATCGGGGCGGCCTCAAGCAGCTGCTGGGCGGCATGATGGCCGAGCCCAAGGGCACGGTGCCGCCGGGCCACCCGTGGTGGGGCAACCCGAAGTTCGACATCCGCTACGACGTCAAGGCAGGCCAGGCCTTGATGGCGCAGGCCGGCCACTCGGCCGCCAAGCCGCTGAAGGTGAAGGTGCAGATCTCGGCCTCGGGCTCGGGCCAGATGCAGCCGTTGCCGATGAACGAGTTCGTGCAGCAGTCGCTGAAGGCCTGCTACTTCGACGTGCAGTTCGACGTGATCGAGTGGAACACGCTGTTCACCAACTGGCGCAAGGGCGCGAAGGACCCGTCGGCCAACGGCGCCAACGCCGTCAACGTGAGCTTCGCGGCGATGGACCCGTTCTTCGCGATGGTGCGCTTCGTCAGCACCAAGACCTTCCCGCCGGTGTCCAACAACTGGGGCTACTACGGCAATGCCGAGGTCGACAAGCTGGTGGCCGATGCGCGCACCTCGTTCGACGACACGGCGCGCAATGCGGCGCTCGCCAGGCTGCACGCCTACATCGTCGATGACGCACCCTTCGTCTGGATCGCGCACGACGTCGGCCCGCGTGCGATGTCGCCCAAGGTGAAGAACGTCGTGCAGCCGAGGAGCTGGTTCATCGACATCGCGACGATGACGATGGACTGAGCATGCTCGCCTACCTGGCCCGGCGCATCGTCTATGCGCTGCCCATCATGCTCGGCGTCGCGCTCGTGTGCTTTGCGCTGGTGCACCTGGCGCCGGGCGATCCGCTGGTGTCCATCCTGCCGCCCGATGCGTCGGCCGAGCTGCAGGCGCAGCTGCGACAGCTGTACGGTTTCGACCGCAGCTACCCCGAGCAGTTCGTCGCGTGGCTGTGGCGGGCCCTGCACGGCGACCTGGGCGTGTCGATCGCGACCAACCGGCCGGTGGTCGGCGAGGTGCTCAAGGCCGTGGTCAACACGCTGCGGCTGGCGGTGGTGGCCACGCTGATCGGTTTCGCGCTGGGCTGCCTGTTCGGCTTCGTCGCGGGCTACTTCCGCCGCTCGTTCATCGACCGGCTGGCATCGATGCTGTCGGTGCTGGGCGTCAGCGTGCCGCACTACTGGCTGGGCATGGTGATGGTGATCGTGTTCTCATCGCAGCTGATGTGGCTGCCCGCCACCGGCGCCGGGCCCGGCGGCTCCGACGAATGGGCCTGGGACGGGGCGCACCTGCAGTACATGCTGCTGCCGGCGCTGACGATGTCGGTGATCCCGATGGGCATCATCGCGCGCACGGTGCGGGCGCTGGTCTCGGAGCTGCTCGACCAGGAGTTCGTCGTCGGGCTGCGCGCCAAGGGCCTGACGCGCCTGGGCATCTTCCGGCACGTGGTGAAGAACGCCGCACCCACCGCGCTGGCGGTGATGGGCCTGCAGCTGGGCTACCTGCTCGGCGGCTCGATCCTGATCGAGACGGTGTTCTCCTGGCCGGGCACCGGCTTCCTGCTGAACTCCGCCATCTTCCAGCGCGACCTGCCGCTGCTGCAGGGCACGATCCTGGTGCTGGCGATGTTCTTCGTGCTGCTGAACCTGCTGGTCGACGTGCTGCAGACGCTGCTCGATCCGCGCATCGCGCGGGCGTGAGGGCAGGATGACGGCGACCTCACGCGGCTACTGGACCTCGGTCGGCCACCGCTTCCTGCGGGACCCGGTGGCCCTGGGCGCCGCCCTCGTCGTGCTGCTGCTGATCGGGCTGGCGCTGTTCGGGCCCTGGCTGGCGCCGGCCGATCCGTACCAGGCGGCCATGCTCAAGCGGCTCAAGCCCATCGGCACGCCAGGGCTGGCGCTGGGCAGCGACGAGCTCGGGCGCGACATGCTGTCGCGCCTGATCGTCGGCGCGCGGCTGTCGCTCTTCATGGGCATCACGCCGGTGCTGTGCGCCTTCCTGTTCGGCGCGGCCATCGGCATCGTCGCGGGCTACGCGGGCGGCTTCATCAACACCGCGATCATGCGCACCGTCGACGTGTTCTATGCCTTCCCGTCGGTGCTGCTGGCGATCGCGCTGTCGGGCACGCTGGGCGCGGGCGTCTTCAATTCGCTGGTGTCGCTGACGATCGTGTTCATCCCGCAGATCGCGCGCGTCGCCGAAAGCGTCACGACGCAGGTGCGCGGGCGCGACTACGTCGAGGCGGCGCGGGCCTCGGGCGCCGGCGCCTTCACGATCGTGCGCGTGCACGTGCTGGGCAACGTGCTGGGGCCGATCTTCGTCTACGCGACCAGCCTGATCGCGGTGTCGATGATCCTGGCCTCGGGCCTGTCCTTCCTCGGCCTGGGAGTGAAGCCGCCCGAGCCCGAGTGGGGCCTGATGCTCAACACGCTGCGCACCGCCATCTACGTGCAGCCCTGGGTGGCCGCCTTGCCGGGCGCGATGATCTTCGTCACGTCGATCACCTTCAACCTGCTTTCCGACGGCCTGCGCTCGGCGATGGACAACAAGGGATGACGACAAGTCCTGTGCACGACGATGTCGGCGGCCCGGCGCAGCCGCTGCTGACCATCCGCGGCCTGCAGAAGCACTACCCGCTGGCCCAGGGCCTGTTCGGTCGCGGCGGCGGCAGCGTGCGTGCCGTCGATGGCGTCGACTTCGAGGTGCGCAAGGGCGAGACGCTCGGCGTGGTGGGCGAATCGGGCTGCGGCAAGTCGACCACCGCGCGGCTGCTGATGCAGCTGATCCGGCCGACCGCCGGCGAGGTGGTGTTCGACGGCCGCACCGTGGGCGGCCGCGAGCTGCCGCTGAAGGATTTCCACCGCCAGGTCCAGATGGTGTTCCAGGACAGCTACGCCTCGCTCAATCCGCGGCTGACGATCGAGGACTCGATCGCCTTCGGGCCCCAGGTGCACGGCACCGGCCGCCGGCAGGCGGTGCAGCGCGCCCGCGACCTGCTGGCCCGCGTCGGGCTGGAGCCGCAGCGCTTCGCCGAACGCTACCCGCACGAGCTGTCGGGCGGGCAGCGGCAACGGGTCAACATCGCCCGCGCGCTCGCGCTGCAGCCGCGGCTGCTGATCCTCGATGAGGCGGTGTCGGCGCTCGACAAGTCGGTCGAAGCACAGGTCATCAACCTGCTGCTCGACCTGAAGGCCGAGTTCGGCCTCACCTACGTCTTCATCAGCCACGACCTGCAGGTGGTGCGCTACCTGAGCGATCGCGTGATGGTGATGTACCTGGGCCGCGTGGCCGAGCTCGGGCCGTCGGAGTCGCTCTACGCCGGGCCGCTGCACCCCTACACGCGGGCGCTGCTGTCGTCGATGCCGTCGATGGACCCGGACCGCCGCACCGAGAAGGCGCTGCTGGCGGGCGACCCGCCGAATCCGATCGACCCGCCGGCCGGCTGCCGCTTCCATCCGCGCTGCCCGGATGCCGCGCCGGTGTGCAGCCAGCGCGCGCCCGTGCTGGCCGGGCGGCGCGGCTCCCACACCGTGGCCTGCCTGATGCACGAGCCGGGCAGCGGTCACCCGGCGGCAACCTAGGGGCGATCGATGGAGCACCCGACGATGGAAGACCCGGCGATGGAAGACCCGATGGTGGAACTGCGGGACCTGAGCGTCGTGTTCTCCGGCGCCCGTGCGCCGGTGCAGGCCGTCAGCGGCGTCAGCCTGCAGGTGCAGCGCGGGCAGGTGCTGGCGCTGATCGGCGAATCGGGCTCGGGCAAGAGCGTCACGCTGCGCACGCTGCTGCGCCTGCATCCCGAGCGGCGCACCCGCATCGGCGGCAGCGTGAGGGTGGCGGGCCGCGATGTGCTGGCGATGTCGGCCGGGGAGCTGGCGGCGTTTCGCGGCAAGGTCGCGTCGATGATCTTCCAGGAGCCGCTGCTCGCGCTCGACCCGGTGTATCCGGTCGGCGCGCAGATCGTCGAAGCGATCCGCCGGCACGAGAAGGTGTCGGCGGCGGTGGCGAAACAGCGCGCGCTGGCGCTCTTCGAACAGGTGCGCATCCCGAGCCCCGAGCGCCGGCTGGCGGCGTACCCGCACGAGATGTCGGGCGGCATGCGCCAGCGCGCGATGATTGCGCTGGCCCTGGCCTGCCGGCCGCAGCTGCTGCTGGCCGACGAGCCCACCACCGCGCTGGATGCCACGGTGCAGATCCAGATCCTGTTGCTGCTGCGCGAACTGCAGCGCGAGCTCGGCCTGTCGGTGATCTTCGTCACCCACGACATCGGCGCGGCGGTCGAGGTGGCCGATCGCATCGCGGTGATGTATGCCGGCCGCATCGTCGAGGAGGGCAGTGCCCGCGAGCTGATCCGATCGCCGCGCCATCCCTACACCATCGCCTTGCTGACCAGCCGCGCCCACGGCGCGCTGACGCGCGGCACCCGGCTCGAGACCATCGGCGGCGCGCCGCCCGACCTGTCGGCATTGCCGCCGGGTTGTGCCTTTGCCGAGCGCTGCAGGCTCGCGGCGACCGAATGCCGCGGCGTCCAACCCGGGCCGGTGGTGCTGTCGCCGGGCCACCAGGCGCGCTGCCTGCGCACCGATGCCGCGGCCGGCCTGGTGCCCGCGCTGCCTTGAACCTCCCGGGAGACACGATGCCCTTGCACGACCCTGTTCACGCCTTCGTTCCCTACCCGGATGCGCCGGTGCCCCACGCGCCCACCGGCCCGCTGTCGGGACTGGGCTTCGCCGTCAAGGACCTGTTCGACGTCGCCGGCTACCCGACCGGCGGCGGCAACCCGTTCGTGCTCGCGATGTCGGGCATCAAGCAGCAGACCGCGCCGACGGTGCAGCGGCTGCTCGATGCCGGGGCGCGCTTCATCGGCAAGACGGTGACCGATGAACTCGCGTTCTCGATGAACGGCGACAACGCGCACTTCGGCGCGCCGATCAACAGCGCGGCGCCGCTGCGCATCTGCGGGGGATCGTCGTCGGGCTCGGCCTCCGCGGTGGCCGCGGGCCTGTGCGACTTCGCGCTCGGCACCGACACCGGCGGCTCGGTGCGGGCGCCGGCCAGCCATTGCGGCCTCTACGGGCTGCGGCCGACGCATGGGCGGGTGAGCCTGCAGCGCACGCTCGATCTTGCGCCCAGCCTCGACACCTGTGGCTGGTTCGCGCGCGAGGTGCAGACCTTTGCCCGCGTGGCCGACGTGCTGCTCGGGGCGGATGCCGCGCCGATCGGCCGCGGCGTGCGCCTGCTGTGGCCCCGGGACCTCTGGGCCCTGGCCGAACCCGCGGCCGTGCAGGCGCTGCGGCCTGCCGCCGAGCGCCTGCAGGCGCTGGCCGGGCCGGCGGCGCAGCTCAGCGTCGCGCTCGAGTCCTTCGACGCGATGTACTGGCATCTGCGCCACCTGCAGGGCCGCGAGGCCTGGCAGACGGACGGGCCGCTGATCGAGCGCTTTGCGCCGCCGCTGGGCCCGGGCGTGGCCGAGCGCTTTGCGTGGTCACGCGGCGTGACCGACGACCAGGTGGTGCAGGCGCATGCGTTCCGTGGGCGCTTTCGCACGCACCTGGGCGAACTGCTCGGCAGCGACGGCGTCCTGGTGATGCCGACCATGCCCGACATCGCACCGCTGCGCGCCGCCGGGGAGGCCGCCCTGGAGGACTACCGCAACCTCGCGATTCGCCTGCTGTGCCTGGCCGGGCTGAGCGGGTTCCCGCAGCTGTCGATGCCGCTGGCCCGTCGCGACGGCTCCCCGCTGGGGTTGTCGCTGCTGGGGCCGGCAGGCAGCGACCGCCGCCTGATCGCGTTGGCCGAGCGGCTGGCTCACCAGGCCTGATCGACGCGGGCCGGCCGGGCCAGCCGGTGCACGTCGCAATCGACCTGCGGCGCGGTCCGTTCGATCACCACGAAGTCACCGGCATCGATGGCCAGCAGCGCGTGGTGCCAGGTGCCCGGCGCGAGCGTCACGCCCTGTTCGCCGTCCGTGACGAAGGCGGCCAGGTCCGGTGCCTCGGGCACCGCACCGGCGGCGGCCACCACGATCACGAAGCGGCGCGCACCGAGCGGCACGAAGCTCTGGCTGCCGAGCGCGTGGCGCTCCATCTCGTCGACACCGTGCGGGAAGCGCCGGGCCGCGGCGCTGAAGATCGCCAGCGTCGGCCGCCCACCCTGCAACTGGAGCTGCAGGTCGTCGACCAGGTCGAAGCGCTGCGAGCTGCCGCCGTTGATGGGCCGGCCCGTGCCGCCGGGGGCTTGCAGCACAGTGCCGTAAGGCGCGAAGGCCGCGGAGGTCAGCGGCTGCGGGATGAGCTGGCGGGGCGGCGGCAGGTTCATGGGCAGATTCTGCCCGCCGCCGCACGGCTTCCGTCGTCAACTCATTGGCTGGCGGCCGACGCAGCCGGCGTCGCCGCCACCGGTGCACTCGCCGACATCTCGGTCGGCGCGCCGTGCTGCTCCATCGCCTTGGCCGTCGACGATGCCATGCCGCCCGGCAGCAGTGGCACGATCAGCAGCGCGACAATGTTGATGATCTTGATCAGCGGGTTCACCGCCGGGCCGGCCGTGTCCTTGTAGGGGTCGCCGACGGTGTCGCCGGTGACGGCCGCCTTGTGCGCTTCCGAGCCCTTGCCGCCGTGGTGGCCGTCCTCGATGTACTTCTTCGCGTTGTCCCAGGCGCCGCCGCCGGTGCACATCGAGATCGCGACGAACAGGCCGGTGACGATGGTGCCCATCAGCAGGCCGCCGAGCGCGGCCGGGCCGAGCAGCAGCCCGACCGCGATCGGCACGATCACCGGCAGCAGGCTCGGGATGATCATCTCCTTGATCGCCGCGGTGGTCAGCATGTCGACGGCCTTGCCGTATTCGGGCTTGCCGCTGCCGTCCATGATGCCCTTGATGTCGCGGAACTGGCGGCGCACCTCCTCGACGACGGCGCCGGCCGCGCGGCCCACGGCCTCCATCGCCATCGCACCGAACAGGTAGGGGATCAGCCCGCCGATGAACAGCCCGACGATCACGCGCGGCTCCGACAGGTCGAAGCTGACCGTCATGCCGCGTGCCGTCAGCGCGTGCGTGTAGTCGGCGAACAGCACCAGCGCCGCCAGCCCCGCCGAGCCGATCGCATAGCCCTTGGTGACGGCCTTGGTCGTGTTGCCGACGGCGTCCAGCGGGTCGGTGATGTCGCGCACGCTGTCGGGCAGGCCGGCCATCTCGGCGATGCCGCCGGCGTTGTCGGTGATCGGCCCGTAGGCGTCGAGCGCGACGATGATGCCGGCCATGCTGAGCATCGAGGTCGCGGCGATCGCGATGCCGTACAGCCCGGCGAGCTGGTACGACACCAGGATCGCGATGCACACGAAGATCACCGGCCAGGCGGTGGAGCGCATCGAGACGCCCAGGCCCGCGATGATGTTGGTGCCGTGCCCGGTGGTCGAGGCCTGCGCGACGTGCTGCACCGGCTTGTAGTCGGTGCCGGTGTAGTACTCGGTGATCCACACCATCGCGGCCGTCAGCACCAGCCCGACGGCGCAGGCGCCGAACAGCCGCAGCTGCGTGCTCGCGCCGAGCGCGTCGTCGGGCATCGCGTACTTGGTGATGAAGTAGAAGCCGACCAGCGAGATCACGCCGGCCACGACCAGGCCCTTGTAGAGCGCCGGCATCACGTTCTTCATGCCGGGCGTCGCCTTCACGACGCTGCAGCCGATGATGGACGCGATGATCGAGAAGCCGCCCAGCACCAGCGGGTAGATGACGGCCTGCATCGGCGCCTGGGCCACCACCAGCGCCCCGAGCGCCATGGTCGCGATCAACGTGACCGCGTAGGTCTCGAACAGGTCGGCGGCCATGCCGGCGCAATCGCCGACGTTGTCGCCCACGTTGTCGGCGATCACCGCCGGGTTGCGCGGGTCGTCTTCCGGGATGCCGGCCTCGACCTTGCCCACCAGGTCGGCACCGACGTCGGCGCCCTTGGTGAAGATGCCGCCGCCCAGCCGCGCGAAGATCGAGATCAGCGACGCGCCGAACGCGAAGCCGAGCAGCGGCTTCAGCACCGCCGACAGGTCTTGCGGCGACGCGGTGGCGTTGCCGGTGATGAACAGGAAGAAGAGCGTCACGCCCAGCAGGCCGAGGCCGACCACCAGCATGCCGGTGATCGCGCCGCCCTTGAAGGCGACGTCCAGCGCCGGGGCCATGCCTTGCGTCGCCGCCTGGGCGGTGCGCACGTTGGCCTTGACCGACACGTTCATGCCGATGAAGCCGCAGGCGCCCGACAGCACCGCGCCGAGCACGAAGCCGACGGCCGTCGTGAGCGGCAGGAAGATCGCGATCAGGATCGCGAGCACCACGCCCACGATGGCGATGGTCTTGTATTGACGGGCCAGGTAGGCGGCAGCGCCTTGCTGGATCGCCGCCGCAATCTCCTGCATGCGGGGATTGCCCGCGTCGCGGCTCAGGATCCAGCTTCGCTGTATGAAGCCGTACACCACTGCGGCGATACCGCAGGCCAGCGCGAAGTACAGCGCCAAGTTCGTGGACATCAGGTCTCCTTCCTCGTTCGTTCGTGGATGATCGGAATCGAGAGTCGTGCCCGACTGCACAGGGCTGGGAGCCCTGACGGGTCTGCGGCGCATGCTACGGGATGACCCGCCTTGAAGGCAACGAAAGCCTGCATGGTGTTTTCCAGCGGAAGCCCCGGCGGCTAAAATCCGGGTTATCCCTTGCGATCTTTGCCATTTCACGAGACCTCCATGAGCCTGCACAAAGTCACCCCCGGCGCCAAGGCGCCCGAGCAGTTCAACGTGATCATCGAGATCCCGATGAACGCCGACCCGATCAAGTACGAGGTCGACAAGGAAAGCGGCGCGCTGTTCGTCGACCGCTTCATGACCACGGCGATGCACTATCCCTGCAACTACGGCTACGTGCCGCAGACGCTGTCCGACGACGGCGACCCGGTCGACGTGCTGGTGATCACGCCGTTCCCGCTGTCCCCGGGCGTGGTCGTCACCTGCCGCCCGATCGGCGTGCTGAAGATGGAAGACGAGGCCGGCGGCGACAGCAAGCTGCTCGCGGTGCCGATCGACAAGGTGCTGCCGATCTACACCCACTGGCAGAAGCCCGAAGACATCAACCAGATGCGCCTGAAGGCGATCCAGCACTTCTTCGAGCACTACAAGGACCTGGAAGCCGGCAAGTGGGTCAAGGTGACCGGCTGGGAAGGCCCGGAATCGGCCAAGGCCGAGATCAGCAGCGGCCTGGCCGCCTACCAGAAGGCTGCCAAGGCCTGAGGTCACACGGTGACATGAATCGAGAAGGGGAGCCGCGGGCTCCCCTTTTTCGTGGCGGAACCTCGGCGCGAAGGGCCGCTCTACACTGCGCCCTTCGCTTCCATGAGCCGCGCCCATGCTGCATCGCTTCCTGCCCGCCGTCTTCCTCGTCACCGGCGCGCTGCTGGCCCAGACGGCCTCGGCGCAAGCCCAGGCCCCGGTTCGCACCGGCATCACGCGGGTGCAGTCGGTCGAGGGCATCGACGAGTACCGGCTCGCCAACGGCCTGCAGCTGCTGCTGATCCCCGATGACTCCAAGCCGACGACGACGGTCAACATGACCTACCACGTCGGCTCGCGCATGGAGAACTACGGCGAGACCGGCATGGCCCACCTGCTCGAGCACCTGATGTTCAAGGGCTCGCCGAAGCATCCGACGGTGTGGTCCGAGTTCACGAAGCGCGGGCTCGCGGCCAATGGCAGCACCTGGTTCGACCGCACCAACTACTTCGCAAGCTTCTCGGCCAACGACGACAACCTGCGCTGGTACCTCGGCTGGCAGGCCGATGCGATGGTCAACAGCTTCATCGCGCGGCGCGACCTCGACACCGAGATGACGGTGGTGCGCAACGAGATGGAGATGGGCGAGAACAGCCCCGACCGCATCCTGCTCGAGCGCACCGTCGCGACGATGTACGAGTGGCACAACTACGGCAAGGAGGCCATCGGTGCGCGCGCCGACGTCGAGAACGTCGACATCCCGCGCCTGCAGGCCTTCTACCGCCAGTACTACCAGCCCGACAACGCGACGCTGATCGTGTCCGGCAAGTTCGAGCCCGCCAAGGTGCTGGGCTGGGTCGGCGAAGCCTTCGGCAAGTTGCGCAAGCCGGCGCGCAAGTTGCCGGTGCAGTACACGCTGGACCCGGTGCAGGACGGCGAGCGCAGCGTCACGCTGCGCCGCAGCGGCGGCGTGCCGCTGCTGTTCGCCGGCTACCACGTGCCGCCGGCGGCGCATCCGGACTACCCGGCCGTCGAGGTGCTCGACCTGGTGATGGGCGACACGCCCTCGGGGCGCCTGCACAAGCGGCTGACCGAGAAGCAGCTGGCCGCCAGCACCTTCGCGTTCGCGCAGGGCCTGGCCGAGCCGGGCTTCACGCTGTTCGGCGCCCAGCTGGCGCCGGGGCAGAGCGTCGAGAAGGCGCGCGACGCGTTGCTCGCGACGGTCGAGTCGACGGCCGCCGAACCCATCACCGACGAGGAGTTCAAGCGCGCCCAGGGCAAGTGGCTGAAGGCCTGGGAGCAGGCCTTCACGAACCCGGAGACGGTGGGCGTCTCGCTGAGCGAATCGGTGGCGCAGGGCGACTGGCGCCTGTTCTTCCTGCAGCGCGACCGCGTGAGGGCACTGACGCGGGCCGACGTGCAGCGCGTCGCCGACCAGCGGCTGATCATCTCCAACCGCACGCTGGGCACCTACCTGCCGACCGACAAGCCGGTGCGCGCGCCGGTGCCGGCCAAGGTCGACGTCGCGGCGCAGATCAAGGCGTTCAAGCCGCAGCAGGCGCAGGCCGCCGTCGAGGCCTTCGACAGCTCGCCGGCCAACATCGACCGGCGCACGCAGCGCTTCGAGGTCGGCGGCATCAAGGTGGCCGTGCTGCCCAAGGGCGCGCGCGGCGGCACGGTGCATGCATCGCTGGTGCTGCACTACGGTACCGAGAAGACGCTGTTCGGCCTGAACGACGTGCCCGACATCACCGCGGCGTTGCTCGACAAGGGCACGAAGACGATGACGCGCCAGCAGGTGCAGGACCGCCTGGACGAGCTGAAGACGGAGATGGGCATCAGCAGCAGCCCGGGGCGCATCGGCATCGGCCTGCTGTCGCGGCGCGAGACGCTGCCGCAGGCGATCGCGCTGGTGGGCGACCTGCTGCGCAATGCGACGCTACCGGCCGATGCGCTGGACGAGCTGAAGCGCCAGGCGCTGGCGAGCATCGAGCAGCAGAGCAAGGAGCCGGAGAGCGTGGTCGACAACGCGCTCGGCCGCGCCGGCAACCCGTATCCGCGCGGCGACGTGCGCTACGTGCGCAGCTTCGACGAACAGGCGCAGGACGTCGCGTCGATCGGCGCCGAGCAGCTGCGCGCCTTCCACCAGCGCTTCTACGGCGCGTCGAATGCCGAGTTCGGCGCGGCCGGCGACGTCGACGTGCCGGCGCTGCGCGCGGCGCTGCAGGCGGCGTTCGGCGACTGGAAGAGCCCCGAACCCTATGCCCGGGTGCCGCAGCCGCTGGTGCCGGTCGCGCCGCAGCGCTTGCTGCTCGCGACGCCCGACAAGCAGAACGCGACGATGCTGGTGCACCTGGGCGTGCCGCTGCAGGACAGCGATGCCGACTACCCGGCCTTGATGATGGCCAACCACCTGCTGGGCGCCGGCGGCAGCTCGCGACTGTGGCGGCGCATCCGCGAGGCCGAGGGGCTGTCGTACGACGTGCGCAGCAGCATCAGCTGGAGCAACCAGGAGCCGCATTCCGAATGGCAGGCCAGTGCGATCTTCGCGCCGCAGAACCAGGCCAAGGTCGAGGCCGCCTTCAAGGAGGAAGTGGCGCGCGCGCTGAAGGACGGCTTCACCGCGCAGGAACTGGCCGAAGGCCAGCGCGGGCTGCTGGCCTACCGGCGCCTGTCGCGGGCGCAGGATGGCAACCTGTCGCAGGCGCTGTCCAGCAACCTGGAACTCGGGCGGACCTTCGCGGTGTCGGCGCGCGTCGACGATGCGCTGTCGAAGTTGACGTTGGAGCAGGTGAACGCGGCGCTGCGCACCTACGTCAGGCCGGACGGCTTCGTCAGCGGCTTCGCCGGCGACTTCAAACCTTGATCACGGCGCCTGCTTGAACGGCAGGCGCTCGTTCAGCTCGTCCATGTAGCTCTCGACGGCCGAGCCCTCGCGCGCCAGGAAGTCGCCGACCGCCTCGGCGAACTGCGGATGGGCCAGCCAGTGCGCCGACCAGGTCTGCACCGGCAGCAGGCCGCGCGCCATCTTGTGCTCGCCCTGCGCGCCGCCCTCGAAACGCTCGAAGCCGTGCGCGATGCACCAGGCGAGCGGCTGGTAGTAGCAGGCCTCGAAGTGCAGGCAGGAGACATGCTCGGTGGCGCCCCAGTAGCGGCCGTAGGCGGCACCGCGTTCGGCATCGACGCCGATCAGCGAGACCGCGATGCGCCGGCCTTCCTTCCAGGCGACGAACAGCACCCAGTTCTGCGGCATCGACCGTGCCATGCGCGCGAAGAAGTCGCGCGTCAGGTAGGGCGACGAATGGTGGGCGCGGTAGGTGCGCACGTAGCAGCGGTAGAAGAAGTCCCACAGGTCTTCGTCGATCCCGGGACCGGAGTGGGTCGTGAACGTGACGCCGGCCTCGGCGACGCGGCGCCGTTCCTGCTGGATCTTCTTGCGCTTCTCGCGCTGCAGGCCGGCCAGGAAGTCGGCGAAGTCGGCATACGGCTGCGGCTCGCGGTTGATCCAGTGGAATTGCACCGTGCTGCGCATCATCCAGCCGACGTCGCGCGCGGCCTGCTGGTCGCGCTCGTCGAGGAACAGCACGTGGGCCGACGACAGCTTCGCGTCGTCCGCGATGCGCATCATGGCCGACAGCAGTGCGCGGCGCGATCCGTCGTCGCGCGCCATCAGCCGCGGCCCCGGCACCGGCGTGAACGGCACCGCGCACAGCAGCTTCGGGTAGTAGCGCAGGCCATGGCGCTGGTAGGCGTCGGCCCAGGCCCAGTCGAAGACGTACTCGCCGTACGAGTGCTCCTTCAGGTACAGCGGGCAGGCGGCCGCGAGCGTGCCGCCGTCCTCGATCAGCAGGAACTGCGGCAGCCAGCCGGTGTCGGCCACCGCGCTCGCGGAGTCGTGCAGGGCGGCGAGGTACTCGTGGCGCATGAAGGGCGCGGCCGAGGCCTGTTCGTCGAGCAGGGCATTCCACTGCGCGGCGTCGATCTCGCCGGGATGGCCGGCGACCCGGATGACATAATCTTTCGAGCTCTTTTCCACAGGCAGGTCGCTGGATTCCATGGCATCAAACAAGAGGGTTCGCGTCGCGCTGGCGCAGATCAACGCGACGGTCGGCGACCTCGCCGGCAACGCGCGCAAGATCGTCGAATTCGCGCAGCGTGCGCACGCCCAAGGTGCGCGCGTGGTGCTGACGCCGGAGTTGAGCCTGTGCGGCTACCCCCCCGAAGACCTGCTGCTGCGTCCGGCCTTCATGCAGGCCTGCGCCCAGGCCCTGGCCGAATGCGCGCAGGCGCTGGCGCCGCTCGAAGGACTGCATGTGGTGGTCGGGCATCCGCATCAATGGGGTGAGCACGGCGATGTTAGGTCGAAGTCGCATGCCGTGCAGCAGCGCTGCAACGCGGCCTCGGTGCTGGCGGGGGGACGCGTCGTCGCCACCTATTGCAAGCGCGAACTGCCGAACTACCAGGTGTTCGACGAGCGGCGCTACTTCGCCTCCGGCCGCGACGCCGGGCTCGGGCCGGTGGTGTTCGAGGTCGACGGTTTGCGCTTCGGGCTCAACATCTGCGAGGACGCCTGGTTCGAGGAACCGGCGCGCCTGGCGCAGGCGGCCGGCGCCGACGTGCTGTGCGTGCTGAATGCCTCGCCCTTCCACCTGGGCAAGCTCGAAGAGCGCGAGCAGCGCATGGCCGCCCTCGTGCAGGCCACCGGCATGCCGCTGCTGTATTCGCACCTGAGCGGCGGGCAGGACGAGGTGGTGTTCGACGGCGCGTCGTTCGCGCTCGACGCGCAGGGCAGGGTGGTGGCGCGGGCGCCGCTGTTCCAGGAAGACCTGGCGCTGGTCGACTTCGACGCCGGCGTGCCGTCGGGCACCGTCGCCGCGGTGCCGTCGCTCGAGGCCCAGGCCTGGGCGGCCCTCGTCACCGGCGTGCGCGACTATGTCGGCAAGAACGGCTTCCCGGGCGTGCTGATCGGGCTGAGCGGCGGCATCGACTCGGCGCTGGTGCTGGCGGTGGCCGTCGACGCGCTCGGCGCCGACAAGGTGCGCGCGGTGATGATGCCCTCGCCCTACACCGCCGACATCTCGTGGATCGATGCGCGCGACATGGCCGAGCGGCTGTCGGTGCGTTACGACGAGATCTCGATCGTGCCGATGTTCGAGGCCTTCCGCGCCAGCCTGGCCACCGAGTTCGCCGGGCGGCCCGAGGACGCGACCGAGGAGAACATCCAGGCACGGGTGCGCGGCACGCTGCTGATGGCCTTGTCCAACAAGTTCGGCAGCATCGTGCTGACCACCGGCAACAAGAGCGAGATGGCGACCGGCTACTGCACGCTGTACGGCGACATGGCCGGCGGCTTCGCGGTGATCAAGGACGTCGCGAAGACCCTGGTCTACCGGCTCGCCAACTGGAAGAACGCGCAGGGCCGCGAGGTGATTCCCCAGCGCATCATCACGCGGCCGCCCTCGGCCGAGCTGCGCCCCGACCAGAAGGACCAGGACAGCCTCCCGCCCTACGAGGTGCTCGACGCGATCCTGCAGCGCTACATGGAGGACGACCAGGGCATCGACCAGATCGTCGCGGCCGGCTTCAGCCCGGCCGACGTCGAGCGCGTCACGCGGCTGATCAAGGTCAACGAGTACAAGCGCCGCCAGGCCCCGGTGGGCATCCGAATCACCCACCGCGCCTTCGGACGCGATTGGCGATACCCCATCACATCGAGGTTCCGCGCTTAAACTACATCGATCCCATCCTCCGGAGACCGCCATGAAACAGATCACCGCGATCGTGAAGCCGTTCAAGCTCGAGGAAGTGCGCGAGGCGCTGGCCGACGTCGGCGTCACCGGGCTGACCGTCACCGAGGTCAAGGGCTTCGGGCGCCAGAAGGGCCACACCGAGCTGTACCGCGGCGCCGAGTACGTCGTCGACTTCCTGCCCAAGGTCAAGGTCGAGGTGGTGGTAAAGGATGGCGACGTCGACCGCTGCATCGACGCCATCGTCAAGGCCGCCAAGACCGGCAAGATCGGCGACGGCAAGATCTTCGTGACGGGCGTCGAGCAGGTGGTGCGCATCCGCACCGGCGAGACGGACGAAGCGGCGGTCTGATCCCCCGCTGCACCAAGACAGGGCCCGCCGAGCGCGGGCCTTCTTCATCGTGGCGTCAGATCGCGGTGAAATCGTCCGCTTGGTGGGCGCCGCCGGCCAGCGTGGCCAGGCCGGACAGCAGTGCGGCGGCGTCGTCCGACACCTGCAGCAGGTCCATCTGCGCCGTCGACAGGAAGCCGCGCTGCACGGTCTTGCCCAGGAAGGCCAGCAGGTCGTCGTAGTAGCCGGCGGTGTTGAGCAGGCCGATCGGCTGGTCGTGGTAGCCGAGCTGGCGCCAGGTCCAGACCTCGAACAGCTCCTCGAAAGTGCCGATGCCGCCGGGCAGCGCGACGAAGGCGTTGGCGCGCTCGGCCATCATCCGCTTGCGTTCGTGCATCGTGTCGACCACGTGCAGCTCGGTGAGCCCGGTGTGTCCGAGTTCGCGCGACATCAGCGCGTGCGGGATCACGCCGACCGCGCTGCCGCCGGCGGCGAGCGTCGCGTCGGCCACGATGCCCATCAGCCCGGCGCGCCCGCCGCCGTAGACCAGCCGCCAGCCGTTGCGGCCGATCAGCGTGCCGACCTGGCGTGCAGCGGCCTCGAACGCGGGATCGTCGCCGACGCGCGATCCGCAATAGACGCACAGCGAGAACGGCGCGGTCGTCATGGCATGAAGCGGTGCCACAGCGCCGCCAGCCAGATGCCGCCGCACAGCATCAGCGACAGGAAGACGGCCGCGCTGGCCAGGTCCTTGGCGCGCTTGGAGAGGTCGTGCAACTCGAACGAGACCCGGTCGACGACCGCCTCGATGCCGGAATTGAGCAGCTCGACGATCAGCACCAGCAGCACCGAGCCGGCCAGCAGCGCGGTTTCGACCCAGCCGCGGCCCAGCCACAGCGCGGCGGGCAGCAGGAACACCGCGAGCCAGGTTTCCTGGCGGAAGGCGCTTTCGCCGCGGTAGGCCGTCTTCAGGCCTTCGATGGAGTACCCGGTGGCGCGGATCACGCGTTCCAGGCCGGTGCGTCCCTTGTACGGATTTGTCATGGGGCGCGATTGTGCCCTGAGCCGATGACGGATTGCCGCGCTCAGGCCGCTCGCTTGCTCTCGGGCGCAGGGGCGTCGACGAGGCGCGTGCCGCACAGCGCGTCGTGCCAGAACTGGCGCTGCGGGTGCAGCAGCGCGAGCAGCGCCCAGGCGACGATGCCGACGCCGATCGCGGCGAACATCTCCCTGCCGCCCCAGCCGTTCAGGCGCGCCAGCGCCCAGGCGGGGGCGATCCAGGCCCAGGCGGCGAAGTAGCGCGCCAGCGCGTGCCACTGCGTCAGCGGCAGGCCGGCAGCGGTGACCACGCGGATGCGCCAGGTCTGCATCGGCAGCGTCTGGCCGCGCCGCGACCAGAACCAGGTGAAGTAGACGCCGTAGATCACGAATGCGATGTAGCGCAACTCGACCCCATGCTCACGCCCGGTGATGGCGACGAAGAGCGCGCCGATCGCGCCCGGGATCAGGCCGATGCCGAACAGGATCAGCGCCTCGTAGACGAAGCAGGCCATGCGCCGCTTCAGGCTGGGCGTGGCGGGCAGGGCGCCGGCCGGCGCCGTCGCGGCCGTCATCGGCGTTGCGTGGCGGCTGGCGCGGAGGCGGCTGCGGCGGAGCGGGTCGCCGCGGCCTGCGGGCCGCGCTTGGGCAGCAGGGTGGCGCTGTCGACGAAGCCGGGCGAGGTCGCGATCTTCGGCAGGCCGGCCTGCTGGTGCGCCGGCGGGGTGGGGCGCTTGGAGATCAGGTTGGTCGTCGCCCCGGGCTGGGCCTGGGTCACCGTCGGCGCCACGGCCTTCGGCCGCGCGGCGTAGGCGTTGTTGGGGACGATGCTGGATTTGTTCTCGGACGGGCTGTCATCCTTGCCCCCCTTGGCGGCCGGGGCATTGTGCTGGGCGCGCTCGGCCAGCTGCTTGCGCTGGTCGGGCGGCAGGGCCTTGTAGGCTTCCCATTGCGACTTGCGGTCCTGCGGCGCGACCTGCTGGGCTTCCTTGAAATTCTGGCGTGCCTCGGCGCGCTCCTTGGGGCTCAGCTTGGCCCATTCGGTCATGCGCGATTGCACGCGCTCCTGCTCGGCCGGCGGCAGCGAGTGGAAGCGCCCGGACATTTCGATCCATTTGCGACGCTGGGGTGCGTCGATGCTGCTCCATTCGCGTTGCAGCGGGCGCAGCGCCGTCTGCTGGGCGGGCGTCAGCTGGGCCCAGGCCGGGCTTTCGGGGGGCGCCGGCTTGGCCGCTTGCTGCGACCAGACCGCGCCGCAAAAGGCCAGCAACGCGCCGATCACCAGCGGAGCGACGGCGCGTCGCAGTCCGGAGGCTGTCGGATCCTCGTCAAGGCGTCGAGTCACGAGCGCCTCGTTCAATCGCGGGGGGTTTTCAGGAATTCCACGAAGCCGGGATCGCTGTAGGCGTCCGGCGGCACGTCGTCGGCCAGCAGGCTGGCGTCGATTTCAGCGGCGGCCGAGATCTGCGTGCTGCTGTGCCAGCGCTGGATCACGATCAGGCCGGCGGCCAGTGCGAGCAGCGGCAGCACCGACGCGATCTTGACGCCCCAGCCCCCGAGCAGAGCCAGCGAGGGGCCTGAGCGGGAGACGGTGCCGGCAGTTTCGGCGGCCAGCCGGGTGCGGGCCCGGGCCAGCGCCTGTTCACGCGCGAAGCGCAGGCGCTCGGAAACGTCGGGCGAGGCGGCTTGGGATTGTTCGGTCAGGCGGGCGGCGACGCGCAGTGCGAAGCGGGTCTGCAGGGCGTCCAGTTCGGCCAGGGAGTGCGGTGCGTTGGTGTGGCGGCTGTTCATAGTTCGATTCCCTTCGACTTGAGGGCGTTGGCCAGAGCATGCACGGCACGCGAGCAATGGGTCTTCACGCTTCCTTCCGAGCAACCCATGACAGCGGCTGTCTCGGCAACATCGAGTTCCTCCCAGTAACGCAGCAGGAAGGCTTCCCGTTGACGCGTTGGAAGCTGTTCCACCTGCGCCTCGATGGCAAGCAGGATCTGCGCCCGGGAGACCGAGTCGGACGCACTCTCGGTCGCGGTGGAGTCGCTTTGCGTCGCCAGAGTTTCCAGCAAATCGAAATCCCCGTCATCGCTCGCGGATTCGAAGTCGGAAAAATTGCGCACGACGGCATTGCGGACCTTCTGGCGCCGGAAATAGTCCATCGTCGCGTTCGACAGGATGCGCTGGAAGACCAGCGGCAACTCCTCCGCCGGGCGGTCGATGTACTTGTCGGCCAGCCGGATCATCGAATCCTGGACGATGTCGAGGGCGGCATCGTCGTCCCGAACGGCGTACACCACGCGCTTGAAGGCGCGCTTCTCGACGCTCTTGAGGAAATCGGAAAGTTCTTTTTCGGATGCCAAGGGGGGTGCGCCTCAGGCCGGCGGGCCTGTCAAAACCGGGCGGATTATCTCACCGGGTGTGGGCATGACATGTTTGGCGGCATCCGGGCACCCAAGCGATGCCATAATCCACCTTTGCACAACATTCTGGTCTTAACTCGGCGATCCGACCCCGGGCGCCGCAGGTTCTGACCGCGCAGGTACCACACCCGCCTCACGAGGGCGCGGAAAGGTGCACCGATGGTTTTTCGTCAGAGAAATTCACAAAGGTTCAACATGGACATGTCTGCCGCGGAAATCAAGCGTGCCGCTTCGGCACAACCGCACCCCTCTTCCTCCCATTCCGCCGAGCCCAACGGTTCGGAAATCCTGGTCCGCTGCCTGCAGGCCGAGAACGTCAAGTTCCTCTGGGGCTACCCCGGCGGCGCCGTTCTGTACATCTACGACGCGCTGTACAAGCAGGACTCGATCGAGCATGTGCTGGTGCGCCACGAACAGGCCGCCATCCATGCCGCCGACGGCTATGCCCGCGCCACCGGCAACGTCGGCGTCGCGCTGGTCACGTCCGGCCCGGGCGTCACGAATGCCGTCACCGGCATCGCGACGGCCTACATGGACTCGATCCCGATGGTGATCATCACCGGCCAGGTGCCGACGCCGGCGATCGGCCTCGATGCCTTCCAGGAGTGCGACACCGTCGGCATCACCCGCCCGATCGTCAAGCACAACTTCCTGGTGAAGGACGTGCGCGACCTGGCGCTGACGCTGAAGAAGGCCTTCCACATCGCCCGCACCGGCCGTCCCGGCCCGGTGGTGGTCGACATCCCGAAGGACGTGTCGCAGAAGACCGCGCCGTTCCACTACCCGCAGAGCGTCGAGATGCGCTCGTACAACCCGGTGCGCAAGGGCCACGGCGGGCAGATCCGCAAGGCCGTGCAGCTGCTGCTGGCGGCGAAGCGCCCCTACATCTACACCGGCGGCGGCGTGGTGCTGGGCAATGCGTCGGCCGAACTGCGCGAGCTGGTCAACCTGCTCGGCTACCCGGTCACCAACACGCTGATGGGGTTGGGCTCGTTCCCGTCCAGCGACCCCAAGTTCCTCGGCATGCTCGGCATGCACGGCACCTACGAAGCCAACATGACGATGCAGAACTGCGACGTCCTGCTGGCGGTCGGTGCGCGCTTCGACGACCGCGTGATCGGCAACCCGAAGCACTTCGCCTCGGTCGAACGCAAGATCGTCCACATCGACATCGACCCGTCGTCGATCTCCAAGCGCGTCAAGGTCGACATTCCGATCGTCGGTGACGTGAAGGACGTGCTGCAGGAGCTGATCGCCCAGGTCCGCGAGGCGCAGGTCAAGCCCGACGTGCCGGCACTGTCGGCCTGGTGGGGCCAGATCAACGAGTGGCGCAAGCGCGAGTGCCTGAGCTACAAGAACAGCACCGAGGTCATCAAGCCGCAGTACGTCGTCGAGACGCTGTGGAACCTGACCAAGGACCGCGACACCTACATCACGTCCGACGTCGGCCAGCACCAGATGTGGGCCGCGCAGTTCTACCGCTTCGACGAGCCGCGCCGCTGGATCAACTCCGGCGGCCTGGGCACGATGGGCGTCGGGCTGCCGTATGCGATGGGGATCAAGCTCGCGAAGCCGGAATCCGACGTCTTCTGCATCACCGGCGAAGGCTCGATCCAGATGTGCATCCAGGAGCTGTCGACCTGCCTGCAGTACAAGACGCCGGTCAAGATCGTGTCGCTGAACAACCGCTACCTGGGCATGGTGCGGCAGTGGCAGGAACTCGACTACGGCGGTCGCTACTCGCACAGCTACATGGACGCGCTGCCCAACTTCGTCAAGCTGGCCGAGGCCTATGGCCACGTCGGCCTGCTGGTCGAGAAGCCGTCCGACGTGGAGCCGGCGCTGCGCGAGGCGATCAGGCTGAAGGACCGCACGGTGTTCCTCGACGTGCGCACCGATCCGACCGAGAACGTCTGGCCGATGGTTCAGGCCGGCAAGGGCATCAGCGAGATGCTGCTGGGGTCCGAAGACCTGTGATGCACTGAACGCCGGCCAGGGTGGCGCGTTACCGCGCGTCACCGACCGCCGGCGGGAGGTGCAGCAACGGCTTCGGCGATTCTTTCTTCACTCATCGACAAAGCGTGGCCAAGGGGCGCCGGTTACCGCCGCCGGCCTGAAGAGCGCGCTCCAACGAACATGAAACACATCATTGCCTTGTTGCTCGAGAACGAGCCGGGCGCGCTGTCGCGCGTCGTCGCGCTGTTCTCCGCCCGCGGATACAACATCGAGAGCCTGACGGTCGCACCGACCGAAGACGCCTCGCTGTCGCGCATGACCATCGTGACCACCGGGTCGGACGAGGTGATCGAGCAGATCACCAAGCACCTGAACCGGTTGATCGAGGTGGTGAAGGTGGTCGACCTGACCGAGGGCAGCTACACCGAACGCGAGCTGATGCTCATCAAGGTGCGCGCCGTCGGCAAGGAGCGCGAGGAGATGAAGCGCATGGCCGACATCTTCCGCGGCCGCATCATCGACGTCACCGAAAAGAGCTACACCATTGAACTCACGGGCGATGCGTCCAAGCTCGATGCCTTCATCGAGGCCATCGACCGCACCGCCATCCTCGAAACCGTGCGCACCGGCACCAGCGGGATCGGTCGCGGCGAGCGCATCCTGCGCGTCTGATCGTCTCGATCAATCCATTCACCCGCAAGACTGAACTGATTTTTTCTGGAGAAGACCATGAAGGTTTACTACGACAAGGACGCTGACCTGAGCCTGGTGAAGGGCAAGAACGTCACGATCATCGGCTACGGCTCGCAAGGCCATGCGCATGCACAGAACCTGAACGACAGCGGCGTCAAGGTGACGGTCGGCCTGCGCAAGGGCGGCGCCTCGTGGTCCAAGGCCGAGAAGGCCGGCCTGAAGGTGGCGGAGATCGCCGACGCGGTGAAGGCCGCCGACGTGGTGATGATCCTGCTGCCGGACGAGCAGATCGCGTCCGTCTACAAGAACGACGTCGAGCCGCACATCAAGCAGGGCGCATCGCTCGCGTTCGCGCACGGCTTCAACGTGCACTACGGCCAGGTCGTGCCGCGCGCCGACCTCGACGTCTGGATGGTCGCGCCGAAGGCGCCGGGCCACACCGTGCGCTCCACCTACACCCAGGGCGGCGGCGTGCCGCACCTGATCGCGGTCTATGCCGACAAGACCGGCAAGGCGCGCGACCTGGCGCTGTCGTACGCGGCGGCCAACGGCGGCGGCAAGGCCGGCGTGATCGAGACCAACTTCCGCGAAGAGACCGAGACCGACCTGTTCGGCGAGCAGGCCGTGCTGTGCGGTGGCGCGGTCGAGCTGATCAAGGCCGGCTTCGAAACGCTGACCGAGGCCGGCTACGCACCCGAGATGGCCTACTTCGAGTGCCTGCACGAGCTGAAGCTGATCGTCGACCTGATCTACGAAGGCGGCATCGCCAACATGAACTACTCGATCTCGAACAACGCCGAGTACGGCGAGTACGTGACCGGGCCGAAGATCGTGACCGATGAAACCCGCCAAGCGATGCGCCAGGCGCTGAAGGACATCCAGACCGGCGAGTACGCGAAGAGCTTCATCCTCGAGAACCGCGCCGGTGCGCCGACGCTGCTGTCGCGCCGCCGCCTGACGGCCGAGCACCCGATCGAGGTGGTCGGCGAGCAGCTGCGCGCGATGATGCCGTGGATCAAGAAGAACCGCCTGGTCGACCAGTCGAAGAACTGATCGCCACCAGCGAAACGCAGGGGCCGCATGCACGCGCATGCGGCCCTTTTTCACGCCTGTGCTGCGGTATCCTCGCGCGATGAGCATTCCCTTTCCGTGGCTGTCCCGGCCTGTCCCATGAGCGACGACGTGCACGACGGCGACCAACCCCTGGCAGAGGCTGACGAGTTCCCGGTGCGGCGTCGCCGCAAGGGCATCTACATCCTGCCCAACCTGTTCACGCTGGCGGCCTTGTTTGGCGGGTTCTATGCCATCGTGATGGCGATGAACGGCCAGTTCGAGCAGTCGGCGATCGGCATCTTCTGCGCGATGGTGCTCGACAGCCTCGACGGCCGCGTGGCCCGCATGACCAACACGCAGAGCGCGTTCGGCGAGCAGATGGACAGCCTGTCCGACATGGTCTCGTTCGGCGCGGCACCGGCGCTGATCGTCTACGAATGGGCGCTGAAGGACCTGGGCAAACCGGGCTGGATCGCGGCCTTCGTCTACTGCTCGTGCGCCGCGCTGCGGCTGGCGCGCTTCAACACCAACCTGAAAGTCGTCGACAAGCGCTTCTTCCAGGGCCTGCCCAGCCCGGCGGCCGCGGCGCTGGTGATGGGCTTCATCTGGCTGATGAACGACCAGGGCTTCATCGTCAGCGAAGAGGGGCCGTGGCTGGTGTGGATGGCGTTCGCCTTCACGCTGTACGCCGGCCTGACGATGGTGACTAACGCACCGTTCTACAGCTTCAAGGACGTCAGCTTCAAGCGCTCGGTGCCCTTCATCGTGATCGTCGCGATCGCACTCGGCATCTCGCTGTTCACCTGGCATCCGCCGCTGGTGTTCTTCGGCCTGTTCGTGATCTACGGGCTGTCGGGCTATGGCGTCTACATCTGGAAGCGGGTGAAGGGCAAGCCGGTCAGCGTGATCGCCACCTCGATGGACGAGCCCGACGAAGAAGGCCTGCACCGATAGGATGACCGCCCCCACGTCGCTGCGCTCCTGCCCCCCGAGGGGGCGCCAGCCGGCTTGAGGCGGCTCGGCGCCGGCCGAGCCGTGCTACATTCGCCACCCATGACGTTCTTCCACGCGATCACGCTAGCGCTAGACCTAGGAGTACCCCGGGTGCGCTGATCGTTCACGTCCATCGTTTTCGTCTCAACGGCCCGATTGCAACCTGCAGCGGGCCGTTTTGCTTTTTGGAGTGCAGGTTGCGTCTCACGACTCTCAAGGGATCGCCATGCTGAAGCAACCGCACACCAAGTACCGCGCCTTTCAACCCGTCGCCTTGCCGGACCGCCGCTGGCCCGATGCCGTGCTGACGCACGCGCCGATCTGGCTCAGCACCGACCTGCGCGACGGCAACCAGGCCTTGATCGAGCCGATGGATGCCCAGCGCAAGCTGCGCATGTTCGAGATGCTGCTGCGCATCGGCTTCAAGGAGATCGAGGTCGGTTTCCCGTCGGCATCGCAGACCGATTTCGACTTCGTGCGGCTGCTGATCGAGCGCAACCTGATTCCCGAGGACGTGACGATCCAGGTGCTGACGCCGGCCCGCGAACCGCTGATTCGCCGCACCTTCGAATCGCTGAAGGGTGCGCGCCGCGCGATCGTGCACCTCTACAACGCCACCGCACCGGGGATGCGCCGCGTCGTGCTCGGGCTGGACGAGGACGGTGTGGTCGAGCTGGCCGCCTCGCATGCACGCGTCTTCAACGCCTGCGCGGCCGAGCAACCCGGCACCGACTGGCGCTTCGAATACTCGCCGGAGACCTTCTCCGACACCGAGCTGCCGCTCGCGAAGCGGGTGGTCGATGCCGTCACCGCGGTGTGGCAACCGACCCCCGAACGCAAGTGCATCATCAACCTGCCCACGACGATCGAGCGCTGCACGCCGAACGTGTTCGCCGACATGGTCGAGTGGATGCATCGCCACCTGGCGCGCCGCGATGCGATCGTGCTGTCGGTGCATCCGCACAACGATCGCGGCACCGGCACCGCAACCGGCGAGCTCGCGCTGATGGCCGGCGCCGAGCGCATCGAAGGCTGCCTGTTCGGCAACGGCGAACGCACCGGCAACGTCGACCTGGTCAACATCGCGCTGAACCTGTACACGCAAGGCATCTCGCCCGGCCTCGATTTCTCGGACATCGACGAGGTGCGCCGCTGCATCGAGCACTGCAACCAGCTGCCGGTTCACCCCCGCCACCCGTACGCCGGCGAGCTGGTCTACACCTCGTTCTCCGGTTCGCACCAGGACGCGATCAAGAAGGCCTTCGCGCAGCGGCAGCCGACCGACATGTGGGACGTGCCCTACCTGCCGATCGACCCGGCCGACCTGGGCCGCAGCTACGACGCGGTGATCCGCGTCAACAGCCAGTCGGGCAAGGGCGGCGTGTCGTACCTGCTCGAGACCGAGTACGGCGTCGAGCTGCCGCGCCGGCTGCAGATCGAGTTCAGCGGCGTCGTGCAGCGCGTGATGGACGACAGCGGCAAGGAGCAGAGCGCGGCCGACCTGTGGCGGATCTTCCGTGCCGAATACGGGCTCGACGAGCCGGGCGTCTCGCGGCTGCAGGCCCCGGTGATCAGCGCGGCGGCCGATGGGGCCGTCCACCTGTCGGGCGCCGTGCGTGTCGGCGACCGCACGCTGCTGCTGAAGGCCCACGGCACCGGCCCGATCGACGCCTATGTCACCGCACTGAACCAGCACCTGGCGGCGCCGGTGCGCGTGCTCGACTACCACGAGCACGCGATCGGCAGCGGAGCCGATGCGCGGGCCGCGGCCTACCTGGAGCTGCGCGTGGGCGACGCGACGACGCTGTTCGGCGTCGGCATCGACGCCAACATCGTCTCTGCATCGTTGAAGGCCATCGTGTCGGGGCTGCAGCGCGCACTGCGGCGCGGCGAGCTGGCCTTCAAGGCGGCCGAGCTCGCCTAAGATCCGTCCAGACCCCGAACCGAGGAGCGACCCATGACCGACAAACTGATCATTTTCGACACCACCTTGCGCGACGGCGAGCAGTCGCCCGGCGCCTCGATGACCAAGGACGAGAAGCTGCGCATCGCGCGGCAGCTCGAGCGGCTGAAGGTCGACGTGATCGAAGCCGGTTTCGCGGCCTCCTCGAACGGCGATTTCGAGGCGGTGAAGGCGATCGCGCAGGCGGTGAAGGACAGCACGGTGTGCTCGCTGGCGCGCGCCAACGACCGCGACATCTCGCGCGCGGCCGAGGCGCTGCAGGGCGGGGCGTCGACGCGCATCCACCTGTTCCTCGCCACCAGCGCGCTGCACATGGAGAAGAAGCTGCGCATGACGCCGGACCAGGTGTTCGAGCAGGCGAAGCTGTCGACGCGATTCGCGCGCAACCTGAGCGGCGACGTCGAGTTCTCGCCGGAAGACGGCTACCGCTCCGACCCCGACTTCCTGTGCCGGGTGCTCGAGGCGGTGATCGCCGAAGGCGCGACGACGATCAACATCCCCGACACCGTCGGCTACGCGATCCCCGAGCTGTACGGCAACTTCATCCTCGACCTGCGCCAACGCATCCCGAACGCCGACAAGGCGGTGTGGTCGGTGCACTGCCACAACGACCTCGGCATGGCCGTGGCCAACTCGCTGGCCGGCGTCAAGATCGGCGGTGCGCGCCAGGTCGAGTGCACGATCAACGGGCTGGGCGAGCGTGCCGGCAACTGCTCGCTCGAAGAGATCGTGATGGCGGTGAAGACGCGGCGCGACTACTTCGGCCTCAGCCTGGGCATCGACGCGACGCAGATCGTGCCGGCCTCGCGCCTGGTGTCGCAGACCACCGGCTTCGTCGTGCAGCCGAACAAGGCGGTGGTCGGTGCGAACGCCTTCGCGCATGCGTCGGGCATCCACCAGGACGGCGTGCTGAAGGCGCGCGACACCTACGAGATCATGCGGGCCGAAGACGTGGGCTGGGCGGCCAACAAGATCGTGCTGGGCAAGCTGTCGGGGCGCAACGCCTTCAAGCAGCGCTTGCAGGAGCTCGGCATCCAGATGGAATCCGAGGCCGAGGTGAATGCCGCGTTCGCCAAGTTCAAGGAACTGGCCGACCGCAAGAGCGACATCTTCGACGAGGACATCCTCGCGCTGGTGATGGACGAGGCGGTGACGGCCGAGAGCGAGCATTTCCGCTTGCTGGCGCTGTCGCAGCACTCCGAGATGGGCGAGCGGCCGCACGCCAAGGTGGCGTTCTCGGCCGGTGCCGTCGAGCACCATGCCGAGAGCGACGGCAACGGCCCGGTCGATGCCAGTTTGAAGGCCATCGAGTCCAAGCTCCAAAGTGGCGCCGAAATGCTGCTCTATTCGGTCAATGCCATCACCTCGGGCAGCACAGAATCTCAAGGTGAGGTGACGGTACGGCTGCAACATGGTGGACGCGTCGTCAACGGAGTCGGGTCTGATCCGGACATCGTGGTGGCTTCGGCCAAGGCTTACCTCGCAGCCCTCAACAAGTTGCACAGCAAGAGCGAGCGCGTCGCCGCCCAGGGTTAGGGAAGTTGCCAAATCGGTCACAAACCTGACAAACCCTAAGGTACCTATGGAGAAAGGGCGCGTAAGTTTTTGATCTTGCGCGCTTTTTTTCTTTCACCTACACTCGCGCCAGCGGCTGTCAAGGGGTTGTTGTGGCAAAAATGATGCAAGTTTCGGTGTCGACGGTGGTTCGTGGTCTGATCACGTTGATCACTGCAATTGCACTCCCGTTGGCCGCAGTTGCCGCGGATGGCTCGGTCAAGCCGGCCAAGCGCAAGGTCGCCACCACCGCCAAGGCCACGTCGGTGAAGGCCAAGGCCCGCAGCGGCAAGCGCATCCGCACCGTTGCCTACGTCCCGGCGCGCCCCTCGTTCGGCCAGATCGCCGGCCTGCACGGCACGGCCGATGCGCTGGAGCTGAAATCCAGCGTCGCCCTGGTGATGGACCAGGACACCAACGAAATCCTGTTCAGCAAGAACCCGCAGGCGGTGCTGCCGATCGCATCGCTGACCAAGCTGATGACCGCGGTCGTCGTCACCGACGCGCAGTTGCCGCTGGACGAGACGCTGACGATCACGCAGGATGACATCGACACCGAGAAGGGCAGCCGCTCGCGCCTGGCCGTCGGTACCCAGCTGACGCGCGAAGAGATGCTGCACCTGGCGCTGATGTCGTCCGAGAACCGTGCCGCCCACGCGCTCGGTCGCCACTATCCCGGCGGTCTCGATGCCTTCGTCGCGGCGATGAACCGCAAGGCGCAGGAACTCGGCATGAACGACACCCACTACGTCGAGCCGACCGGCCTGTCGAGCCGCAACCAGTCGAGCGCGCAAGACCTGGCGGTGCTGGTCAAGGAAGCCGGCAGCCGCCCGCTGATCAGCGAGTTGTCGACCTCGCCGGAATACCAGGTGATGGTGGGTCGCCGCATGCAGGCCTTCCACACCACCAACGGCCTGGTGCGCAGCCCCGAGTGGGACATCAACGTGCAGAAGACGGGCTACATCTCCGAAGCCGGGCGTTGCCTGGTGATGCAGGCCAAGCTGGCCGGCCGCAAGCTGATCATGGTGTTCCTGGATTCGGCCGGCAAGTATTCGCGCATCGGCGACGCCGAGCGCGTGCGCCGCTGGGTCAACCAGCTGGCACCGGTTCCGGCCGCCGTGCCGGCGACAGTGGCGCACGAGGCGCCGAAGCTGACCTCCTGAGGCCGCAAGCGGCCCGCGCGACCCACCGTCGCGCAATCCCATGCCGCTGAGCGGCGGCATGGAACGCATGTCCCCCGAGCCGTCACTCAGGTGCTCCACGACGGGGACGGCACGTGACAACGACGATCCAGGTTGACGGCGGCACCGTGCCGCCCGTTCGGGCAAGGCGCTTGTTCCGGCCTGCCGTGCTGTGTGGTCCCGGCAGCTTGTCGCCAGCGGACCGAGCCGCCATCCGGGCCGTGTCCGGGCCTCGCCCTGGCCGTTTCACCATCGAGCTGGCGATCAACTGGGCCTGGATCGCGGCCATCATGGCCGTGGGCGTCCTGGCCGACCAGGGTGCGGTCACGTTGCTGTGCATCGTGCTGGTCGGCGTGCGGCAGGTGGTGTTCGGCCTGCTGATGCACGAGCAGGTGCACCGGCTGGGGTGGCGCGGGAAGTACGGTGACTGGTGGGTCAACCTGCTGGCGGTCTACCCGCTCTTCGCGACCACGGTCGAAGCCTATGCCCGGGTGCACCTGTCGCATCACCGGCACTTCATGACCGGCGCGGACCCGGATTTCATCCGCAAGTCGGGGGCCGACTGGATGCTGCCGCTCGGGGTCAGGCGATGGATGGGCCTGCTGGCGCGCGACCTCACCGGATTGAACACCTTGCGGCTGATCCGTGGCAAGGCGGGCACGGGCATCCAGGCGTTCGACAGGCCTCATCCGTCACCGCGCTGGCTGCGCGTCGCCTTCTACGCCGCCTCTGCGGCGGCGCTCACGGCCGTACAGGGCTGGACGGTGTTCCTCGTCTACTGGGTCGTGCCGCTCCTATCGGTCACGCAGGTCGGCGTGCGGTGGATCGCGCTGATCGAGCACGAGTACAACGTCGAAGGCGCGACGGTCCGCGAGGTCACGCCCTTGGTCCTGCCGACCTGGTGGCAACGCGTTCTGTTTCCGGACCTCAACTTCTCGATGCACGTCTACCACCATCTCCACCCGGGCGTGTCCTTCTCGCAGCTGCCGAAGCTGCACCGCATCTACCAGCGGGCTGGACAGCTCGACGAGACGGCGATCTTCCGCGGCCAGGGCGCGTTCGTGGCGTTCCTGCTGGGACGTGGCGGGCCGTGAGCGGTGGCGTCAGCCGCGGTGGCCCAGTGCCGCCGAGATCTGCGAGGCCGTGGCCTTCAGCCGCTCGAGCCAGCCTTCTTCCAGTCGGTCCGCCGGCGCCGAGATCGACAGCCCGGCCACCAGCTTGCCCTGGTCGTCCAGGATGCCGGCAGCCATGCAGCGCACGCCCAGTTCCAGTTCCTCATCGTCGCGCGCGGTGCCGTACTGCAGCACCTTCGACAGCTCGCGCTCCAGCGTCGCGACCTCGGTGATGCTGTTGCGCGTGTGTCCGGCCAGGCCGGTGCGGGTGGCATAGGCGCGCACGCGTTGCGGGTCGTCATGGGCCAGGAACAGCTTGCCCACCGAGGTCAGGTGCAGCGGCGCACGCCCGCCGACCGCCCGCACCACCTGCATGCCCGAGCGCTCGCTGTAGGTCCGCTCGATGTAGACGATCTCGTCGCCCTGGCGCATCGACAGGTTCACCGGCTGGTGCGTCAGCTTGTGCAGCTCGCGCATCGGGCCCAGCGCCGCGTCGCGCACATCCAGCCGCGCCTTCACCAGGTTGCCCAGTTCCAGCAGCCGCATCCCCAGCCGGTAGCTGCCGGCCTCCGGGCGGTCCACATAGCGGCCGACGGTCAGGTCGTTCAGGATGCGGTGCGCGGTCGACGGGTGCAGCCCGGTCTGCTCGCTGATGAACTTCAGCGACACCGGATCCTGGTGCGACGCCAGCAGGTCGAGCAGCGAGAACATGCGCTCCAGCACCTGGATGGCGGGGGTCTGGCCCTCTTTGCTTTTCATCGCGGCATCTCATGTTCAGTGGGTCGCCATTTTGCATGGCGAAAACTCCATTGACCAGTGCCGTGCCGCTTTGCGCCAGGGTTCAGCGGCCTTTCCAGTGCGTGCGCGCGGCGATCCACAGCTTGCGGATCGGCGTCAGCGACACCCGCTGGTGCAGCACCTGGAAACCGCCGGCCTCGATCTCGCGCAGCAGCGTGCGGTAGATGTTGGCCATCATCAGCCCGGGTTTCTGCGCCTGGCGGTCGGCCTCGGGCAACAGCGCGAAGGCCTCGTCGTAGCAGCGGTGGGCACGCTCGGCCTGGAAGCGCATCAGGGCCGTGAAGCGCTCGCTGTAGCCCCACGGGGCCGTGCGCTTGAGCAGCTCGTGCGCCTTGACGTCGAACTGCTGCAGCTCGGAGATCGGCAGGTAGATGCGTCCGCGGCGGGCATCGTCGCCGACGTCGCGGATGATGTTGGTCAGCTGCATCGCGAGGCCCAGCTTGTGGGCGTACTGCAACGTCTGTTCGGAGGTGCGGCCGAAGATGCTGGACGCCACCTCGCCGACGATGCCCGCCACCAGGTGGCAGTAGCGCTGCAGCCCGGGGTAGTCGAGGTAGCGCGATTGCTCGAGATCCATCTGGCAGCCGTCGATCACGCCGTTCAGGTGGTCGAGCCGGATGCCGAACTCGGCCGCGTGCGGCATCAGCGCCTGCATCACCGGGTGGCTGGCGGTGCCGGCGAAGGCGCTCGCGGCCTCCTTGCGCCACCACGCGAGCTTGGTGGCCGCGACGCCCGGGTCCTGCACTTCGTCGACGACGTCGTCCACCTCGCGGCAAAAGGCGTAGAACGCCGTGATCGCGGCGCGGCGCGGCGGCGGCAGGAACAGGAAGGCGTAGTAGAAGCTCGAGCCGCTCTTGGCGGCCTTGTCCTGCACGTATTGCTGGGGCGTCATTGTCGGGTGGGCTCGGATCAGCGCGCATTGTCGCTGCGTCCGACCTGCAACATGGTTTGACACCCTGGGTTGACCCGAATACATTACTGACCGGTCAGTCAGTTGCGCGTTAACTGACGTCTCCCACTCCGTTCCCGATGAGGATTCCGATGCGATCCACGCTGTTCATTGCCCTGGCCGGCGCGGCCCTGCTGGCTGCCTGCTCCAAGACCGAACCCGCCGCCGAGCCGGTGCGCGCCGTGCGGACGCTGACCGTCGCCAACGGCGCTGCCGGCGGCACGCGCGAGTACGCCGCCGAGATCAAGGCCCGCACCGAGTCGCGCCTGGGCTTCCGGGTCGGCGGCAAGATCACGCGCCGGCTCGCCAACGTGGGCGACACGGTGAAGGCGGGCCAGGTGCTGGCGCAGCTGGATCCGCAGGACCTGAAGCTGGCGCAGGAATCGGCACGCGCCGCGCTGTCGGCCGCGCAGACCAACCTCGACCTCGCGAACGCCGACTACAAGCGCTACAAGGACCTGCGCGACCAGGGCTTCATCAGCTCGGCCGAGCTGGAGCGCCGCGACACCACCCTGAAGTCCGCCCAGGCCCAGTTCGACCAGGCGCGTGCGCAGGCGGGCGTGCAGGGCAACCAGGCGGCGTATGCCTCGCTGGTGGCCGATGCCAACGGCGTGATCACCGGCGTGGACGCCGAGGCGGGCATGGTGGTGGCGGCCGGTTCGTCGGTCGTGCGGCTGGCGCAGGACGGCCCGCGCGACGTGGTGTTCTCGGTGCCCGAGGACCACGTCACCGACCTGCGTGCGCTGGCGCGCCAGCCCGGCGCGCTGAAAGTGAAGCTGTGGGGCAGCGACCAGGCCGTGACGGCCTCGATCCGCGAGGTGGCCGCCGCCGCCGACGTGACGACGCGCACCTTCCAGATCAAGGCCGACATCGGCGCGCTGCCGGCGCGGCTCGGTCAGACCGCGACGGTGCTGGTCGAGCTGCCGCAGCAGTCGAACGTCGTGCGCCTGCCGCTGGCCGCCGTGACCGAGCTGCAGGGCCGCACGGCCGTGTGGTTGGTCGACAAGAACGACAAGGGCGTGATGGTCGTCAAGGCGCAGCCGATCCAGGTGGCTGGTGCCGACGGCAACACCGTGGTGGTCGCCGGTGGCCTGGCGCCCGGGCAGGTGGTCGTCACCGCGGGCGTGCACGTGCTGTCGCCCGGCCAGCAGGTGAAGCTGTACGTCGAGCCGACGGCGCAAGGCGGCAACCCGGCTGCACTGGCGGCTCCCGCCAGCGCGGCGTCCCGTTGAGCCACCGAGCGCCGAGGCCATCCGCATGAGCAGCCAAGACACCCACGACGCGCCGACGTCGCGTTTCAACATCTCCCGCTGGGCGCTGGAGCACCAGCCGCTGACGCGCTACCTGATGGTGGTGCTGATGGTGCTGGGCTTCGTCGCCTACTTCCAGCTGGGCCAGGACGAAGACCCGCCGTTCACCTTCCGTGCGATGGTCGTGCAGGCCTTCTGGCCCGGCGCCACCGCGCAGCAGATGGCCGAGCAGGTGACGGACAAGATCGAGAAGACGCTGCAGGAAGCGCCTTACACCGACAAGATCCGCAGCTACACCAAGCCGGGCGAATCGCTGACCATCTTCCAGATCAAGGACAGCTCGCCGCCGAAGGAAGTCGGCAACGTCTGGTACCAGACGCGCAAGAAGATCGGCGACATGCGCTCGACGCTGCCATCCGGCGTGATCGGCCCGGTCTTCAACGACGAGTTCGGCGACGTCTACGGCTCGATCTTCTCGCTGTCGGCCGACGGCTTCACCTACGAAGAGCTGCGCCAGCGTGCCGAAGAGGTGCGCCAGAAGCTGCTGAAGGTGCCCGACGTCGCCAAGGTGCAGGTGTTCGGTGCGCAGCCCGAGAAGATCTTCATCGAGATCTCGCAGAAGCGCCTGGCCTCGCTGGGGCTGGACTTCAACCAGGTGATCTCGCAGCTGGGCGCGCAGAACGCGGTCGAAGGCGCCGGCGTGCTGAACGCCGGCAGCGACAACCTGCAGGTGCGCGTCGGCGGGCAGTTCAACTCGGTCGACGAGCTGAAGGCGTTCCCGATCCGGGCCACCAACCCCACCACCGGCCAGGCCAGCACGCTGCGCCTGTCGGACATCGCGACCATCAAGCGCGACTACGTCGACCCGCCGTCGGTGAAGGTGCGCCACCAGGGCCACGAGGTCATCGCGCTGGGCATCTCGATGGCCAAGGGCGGCGACATCATCGATCTCGGCAAGCAGCTGAAGGTGCGCGTCACGCAGATCCAGAAAGAGCTGCCGATCGGCATCGAGCTGTCGCAGATCCAGGACCAGCCGTCGGCCGTGACCACCTCGGTGGGCGAATTCGTGCACGTGCTGATCGAGGCCATCGTCGTGGTGCTCGCGGTCAGCTTCATCAGCCTGGGGCTGCACACGAAGCCGCTGCGCATCGACGTGTGGCCGGGCCTGGTGGTGGGCATCACCATCCCGCTGGTGCTCGCGATCACCTTCGTGACGATGTTCTACTGGGGCGTCGGGCTGCACAAGATCTCGCTTGGCTCGCTGATCATCGCGCTCGGCCTGCTGGTCGACGACGCGATCATCTCGGTCGAGATGATGGTGCGCAAGCTCGAAGAGGGCTACGACAAGATGCGCGCGGCGACCTTCGCGTACGACGTCACCGCGATGCCCATGCTGACCGGCACGCTGATCACGGCCACCGGCTTCCTGCCGATCGGCATGGCCAAGTCGACGGTGGGCGAGTACACCTTCGCGATCTTCGCGGTGACCACCGCGGCGCTGCTGATCTCGTGGGTGGTGTCGGTGTACTTCGTGCCTTATCTCGGCGCCAAGCTGCTGCACAGCAAGCCCAGGGTGCACGAGGGAGAGCAGGCGCACGAGCTGTTCGACACGCCGTTCTACACGCGCTTTCGCGGCGCGGTGAACTGGTGCGTGAAGCACCGCTGGATCACCATCGGCCTGACCATCGGCACCTTCGTGCTGGGCCTGGCCGGCATGGGCAAGGTCCAGCAGCAGTTCTTCCCCGATTCGAGCCGGCCCGAGATCCTGGTCGACCTGTGGCTGCCCGAAGGCGCGACCATCCAGGCGAGCGAGGAACTGGCCAAGCGCTTCGAGGCGCGCATGCTGAAGGAGCCGGGCGTCGTCGACGTGTCGATCTGGGTCGGCAGCGGCGTGCCGCGCTTCTACCTGCCGCTGGACCAGATCTTCCCGCAGACCAACGTGAGCCAGGTGATCCTGATCCCGAAGGACCTGAAGATCCGCGAATCGCTGCGGCTGAAGCTGCCCAAGATGCTGGCCGAGGAGTTCCCGGACGCCCGCGGCCGCGTCAAGCTGCTGCCGAACGGCCCGCCGGTGCCGTACCCGGTGCAGTTCCGCGTGATGGGGCCGGACGCCGCCCAGGCGCGCGCCTGGGCCGACAAGGCCAAGGACATCCTGCGTGCCAACCCCAACATGCGCGGCGTCAACGACAACTGGAACGAGTCGGTCAAGGTGCTGCGGCTGGAGGTCGACCAGGACAAGGCGCGCGCGCTCGGCGTCACCAGCCAGGCCATCGCCACCGCGTCGCGCACCATCCTGTCGGGCAACACCGTCGGCCAGTACCGCGAGGCCGACCGCCTGGTCGACATCGTCGTGCGCCAGCCGCTGGACGAGCGCAATGCGATCACCGACATCGCCAACGCCTACCTGCCCACCGCGAGCGGCCGCTCGATCCCGCTGACGCAGATCGCCAAGGTCGGCTTCACCTGGGAGCCGGGCGTGCTGTGGCGCGAGGGCCGCGACTACGCGGTGACGGTGCAGGGCGACGTGGTCGAGGGCCTGCAGGGGCCGACGGTGACGATGCAGGTCTGGCCCGAGCTCGACAAGCTGCAGAAGACCATGCCCGACGGCTACCGCATCGAGATCGCCGGCGCGGTGGAAGAAAGCAGCAAGGGCACCGGCTCGATCGCCGCCGGCGCGCCGCTGATGCTGTTCATCATGTTCACGCTGCTGATGCTGCAGCTGCACAGCTTCAGCCGCTCGGTCCTGGTCTTCCTGACGGCGCCGCTGGGCATTGCCGGTGTGGCGGGCGCGCTGCTGCTGCTGAACCGGCCGTTCGGCTTCGTCGCGCTGCTGGGCGTGATCGCGCTGGCCGGCATGATCATGCGCAACTCGGTGATCCTGATCGACCAGATCGAGCAGGACCGCTCGCGCGGCGTGCCGACCTGGACTGCGATCGTCGAATCGGCGGTGCGGCGCTTCCGCCCCATCGTGCTGACGGCGGCGGCCGCGGTGCTGGCGATGATCCCGTTGTCGCGCAGCGTGTTCTGGGGCCCGATGGCGGTCGCGATCATGGGCGGCCTGATCGTCGCGACGGTGCTGACGCTGCTGGCCTTGCCGGCGATGTACGCGGCCTGGTTCCGGGTCAAACCGGCGGAAGAAGAGAAAGCGGCAAGAGAGGCTTCCGCGACCGGCTAAAATACGCGGTTTACCGAATCGCCTCAAAAGGGAAGCTTCGGCTTCCCTTTGTTCTTTTACCTTTGCTCCAAACGTGCGCGGGTGGCGAAATTGGTAGACGCACCAGGTTTAGGTCCTGACGCCAGCGATGGTGTGGGGGTTCGAGTCCCCCCCCGCGCACCAGCTAACGAAACCAGAGAGTCCAGAAAATCATGGCTGTCACTGTAGAAACCCTCGAGAAGCTCGAACGCCGCATCACGCTGACGCTGGCGGCCGACACGATCAACAACGAGGTGGAATCGCGCCTGAAGCGCCTGTCGCGCACCGTCAAGGCGGACGGCTTCCGGCCGGGCAAGGTGCCGATGAGCGTGGTGGCCCAGCGCTACGGCTATTCGGTGCAGTACGAAGTCATGAACGACAAGGTCGGCCAGGCCTTCGCGCAGGCCACCGCCGAAGCCAAGCTGCGCGTGGCCGGCGCCCCGCGCATCACCGAGAAGGAAACCGCCCCGGAAGGCCAGATGGCCTTCGACGCGACCTTCGAGGTGTATCCGGAAGTGAAGCTCGGCGACCTGTCGAACGCCGAAGTCGAGCGCGCCAGCACCGAGGTGACCGAAGCCGCGATCGACAAGACCCTGGACATCCTGCGCAAGCAGCGCCGTACCTTCGCCCAGCGTCCGCAGGGCGAGGCGGCCGCTGAAGGCGACCGCGTGACGATCGACTTCGAAGGCAAGATCGACGGCGTGCCCTTCGACGGCGGCAAGGCCGAGGGCTTCCAGTTCCTGATCGGCGAGGGCCAGATGCTCGAGGCCTTCGAGAAGGCCGTGCGCGGCATGAAGACCGGCGAATCGAAGACCTTCCCGCTGCAGTTCCCCGAGGACTACCAGGGCAAGGATGTCGCCGGCAAGGAAGCCGACTTCCTGGTCACGCTGAACAAGGTCGAGGCGCAGCACCTGCCGGAGGTCAACGAGGCGCTGGCCAAGACGCTGGGCATCAAGGAAGGCACGGTCGAGGCGCTGCGCGCCGACATCAAGCGCAACCTCGAGCGCGAGGTCAAGTTCCGCGTGCTGGCGCGCAACAAGGCGTCGGTGATGGACGCGCTGGTCAAGAACGCCGAACTCGACCTGCCGACCTCGCTGGTCAGCGGCGAAGTCGAGCGCATGACCGAAGGCGCGCGTGCCGACCTGAAGAAGCGCGGCATCAAGGACGCCGACACCGCGCCGATCCCGGCCGAGATCTTCCAGCCGCAGGCCGAGCGCCGCGTGCGCCTGGGCCTGGTCGTCGCCGAACTGGTGCGCGCCAACAACCTGCAGGCCAAGCCCGAGCAGCTGCAGGCGCACATCGAGGAAATGGCGCAGAGCTACGAGAAGCCGGCCGAGGTGGTGCGCTGGTACCTGGGCAGCCGCGAGCGCATGGCCGAGGTCGAGGGCGTGGTCATCGAGAACAACGTGACCGACTTCGTGCTGGGCAAGGCGAAGGTCACCGACAAGGTGCTGCCGTTCGACGAACTGATGGCCGGCTGATCGCGCAGATCACCGCCATCGTGCAGGGAAGGGCGCCGGGCCGCGAGGCCTTGGCGCCTTTTCATTTTCTGCCACCTTGGTTTTCCCGAACGATTGTCTGCATGGCTGGACGCAGTTTCCGGGTGGTTTCCGCTCGCTTTGTGCTCGCATTCCACCGGGCTGCTCTTGACGCGACATAATCAAACCCAATCTCCGTTGGACTATCACGAATCTCCCCAAGGACGCAAGGACAATCATGAGCGCGCTGGAAACACAAAGCCTGGGCATGGTGCCCATCGTCATCGAGCAGTCGGGCCGCGGTGAGCGCGCCTACGACATCTACAGCCGCCTGCTGCGTGAGCGGGTGATCTTCCTGGTCGGCCCGGTCAACGACCAGACGGCCAACCTGGTGGTGGCGCAGCTGCTGTTCCTGGAAAGCGAGAACCCGGACAAGGACATCTCGCTATACATCAACTCGCCGGGCGGGTCGGTCAGCGCCGGTATGTCGATCTTCGACACGATGCAGTTCATCAAGCCGGACGTCTCCACGCTGTGCATGGGCATCGCCGCCAGCATGGGCTCGTTCCTGCTGATGGCCGGCGCCAAGGGCAAGCGCTTCGCGCTGCCGAACTCGCGCGTGATGATCCACCAGCCGTCGGGCGGTGCGCAGGGCCAGGCCACCGACATCGAGATCCATGCCCGCGAGATCCTGAAGACGCGCGAGCAGCTGAACCGGATCTATGCCGAGCGCACCGGGCAGTCGATCGAGAAGATCCGCAACGACATGGAGCGCGATTTCTTCCTTGATCCGACGGAAGCGAAGGAATACGGCCTGATCGACCAGGTGCTGTCGCAGCGCAACCCGGCGCCCGCGACCTGACCGGCAAGTTCGGAAAGCGGTCATCCGGCACGGAAAGCAGCGAACGGGGCCCTGAAAAGGGCCCTTTTTGCGGGCCAGGGCCTGTTTTCTTTTGCTCTATCATTCACTCAGCCCCTACCACGCAACAGCGCGCACCCATCCATGGCCGACAAAAAAGGCTCCTCCAGCGAGAAAGTCCTGTATTGCTCCTTCTGCGGCAAGAGCCAGCATGAGGTGAAGAAGCTGATCGCCGGCCCGTCGGTCTTCATCTGCGACGAATGCATCGAGCTGTGCAACGACATCATCCGCGACGAGGTGCCGGCCGACACGGCCGAAGCCCGGGCGGCGAAGTCCGACCTGCCGGTGCCGAGCGAGATCAAGGCGAGCCTCGACCAGTACGTGATCGGCCAGGACACCGCCAAGCGCACGCTGTCGGTCGCGGTCTACAACCACTACAAGCGCCTGAAGCACATGGCGTCCAACAAGGACGACGTCGAGCTGTCCAAGAGCAACATCCTGCTGATCGGCCCGACCGGTTCCGGCAAGACGCTGCTGGCCCAGACGCTGGCGCGGCTGCTCAACGTTCCGTTCGTGATCGCCGACGCGACCACGCTGACCGAAGCCGGCTACGTCGGCGAGGACGTCGAGAACATCATCCAGAAGCTGCTGCAGAACTGCAACTACGACGTCGAGAAGGCGCAGCGCGGCATCGTCTACATCGACGAGATCGACAAGATCTCGCGCAAGGCCGACAACCCGTCGATCACGCGCGACGTGTCGGGCGAGGGCGTGCAGCAGGCGCTGCTGAAGCTGGTCGAAGGCACGATGGCCTCGGTGCCGCCGCAAGGCGGTCGCAAGCACCCGAACCAGGATTTCCTGCAGATCGACACGACCAACATCCTGTTCATCTGCGGCGGTGCGTTCGACGGCCTCGAGAAGGTGATCCAGAACCGCTCCGAGAAATCGGGCATCGGCTTCGGCGCCACGGTGCACGCGAAGACCGAACGCCGCGTCTCCGAGGTGTTCCGCGAGGTCGAGCCCGAAGACCTGATCAAGTTCGGCCTGATCCCCGAGCTGGTGGGCCGCCTGCCGGTCGTCGCCACGCTGGGCGAGCTGACCGACGACGCGCTGGTGCAGATCCTGACCGAGCCGAAGAACGCGCTGCTGAAGCAGTACCAGAAGCTGTTCGCGATGGATGGCGTCGAGCTCGAAGTGCGTCCGTCGGCGCTGGCCGCGATCGCCCGCAAGGCGCTGGCGCGCCGCACCGGCGCGCGCGGCCTGCGGTCGATCATGGAGCAGTCGCTGATCGACACTATGTTCGAGTTGCCGACGCTCGACGGCGTCGCCAAGGTCGTGCTGGACGAGCACACCATCGAGGAAGATGCGAAGCCTTTGCTCGTGTACCGCGAACAGGCCAAGGCCAGTGCCTGAGCAGGGCCATCGCCAAGACAACGGATCCTGATGTTTGCCGGCGCGTCACACTGCGCCGGCTTCTTGCAAACGAGTGCTTGAGCCCTAGATGGGCTTGAGAAAGAGAGGTTCCAATGTCCGGACATCCCGTATTGCCCGCTGAGCCGATCACGATGCCGCTGCTGCCGCTGCGCGACGTGGTGGTGTTCCCCCACATGGTGATCCCGCTGTTCGTGGGTCGCCCGAAGTCGATCAAGGCCCTCGAGGCCGCGATGGAAGCCGGCCGCCAGATCATGCTGGTGGCGCAACGCGCCGCCGGCAAGGACGAGCCCAAGCCCGACGACATGTTCGAGGTGGGTTGCGTCTCGAGCATCCTGCAGATGCTGAAGCTGCCCGACGGCACGGTGAAGGTGCTGGTCGAAGGCATCCAGCGCGCCAACACGCATTCGATCAGCGACAACGGCGAGCACTTCGTCGCCGAGGTCACGCCGGTGCCGCCCGAGACCGAGGCCAAGCCCGAGGTCGAGGCGCTGCGCCGCGCGGTGACGCAGCAGTTCGACCAGTACGTCAAGCTCAACAAGAAGATCCCGCCGGAGATCCTCACGTCCATCGCGGGCATCGACGATGCGGGCCGGCTGGCCGACACGATCGCGGCGCACCTGCCGCTGAAGCTCGAGAACAAGCAGTCGGTGCTCGACCTGTTCGCGGTCGACAAGCGGCTGGAGAAGCTCCTCGAGCAGCTGGAACACGAAGTCGACATCCTGCAGGTCGAGAAGCGCATTCGTGGCCGCGTCAAGCGCCAGATGGAGAAGAGCCAGCGCGAGTACTACCTGAACGAGCAGGTCAAGGCGATCCAGAAGGAACTCGGTGACGGCGAAGAAGGCGCCGACATGGAGGAGCTGGAAAAGAAGATCACTGCGGCCAAGATGCCCAAGGAGGCCCGCAAGAAGGTCGATGCCGAGCTGAAGAAGCTCAAGCTGATGTCGCCGATGTCCGCCGAGGCGACCGTCGTGCGCAACTACATCGACACGCTGATCAACCTGCCGTGGACCAAGAAGACCAAGATCAAGCACGACCTGCCGAATGCGGAGAACGTGCTGAACGAGGACCACTACGGCCTCGAGAAGGTCAAGGACCGCATCCTCGAGTACCTCGCGGTGCAGCAGCGCGTCGACAAGGTCAAGGCGCCGATCCTGTGCCTGGTCGGGCCCCCGGGGGTCGGCAAGACCTCGCTCGGCCAGAGCGTGGCGCGCGCCACCGGCCGCAAGTTCGTCCGCATGGCGCTGGGCGGCATGCGTGACGAGGCCGAGATCCGCGGGCACCGCCGCACCTACATCGGCTCGATGCCGGGCAAGGTGCTGCAGAGCCTGTCGAAGGTCGGCACGCGCAACCCGCTGTTCCTGCTCGACGAGATCGACAAGCTGGGCATGGACTTCCGCGGCGATCCGTCGAGCGCGCTGCTCGAGGTGCTCGATCCGGAGCAGAACCACACGTTCAGTGACCACTACGTCGAGGTCGATTTCGACCTGAGCGACGTGATGTTCATCGCCACGTCGAACTCGATGAACATTCCGCCGGCCCTGCTGGACCGGATGGAAGTGATCCGCCTGTCGGGTTACACGGAGGACGAGAAGGTCAACATCGCCGAGCGCTACCTGCTGCCCAAGCAACGCAAGAACAACGGCGTGCAGGACGACGAGATGGAGGTCACCGAATCGGCCATCCGCGGCATCATCCGCTACTACACGCGGGAAGCCGGCGTGCGTTCGCTCGAGCGCGAGATCTCCAAGATCTGCCGCAAGGTGGTGAAGAGCATCCAGCTGAAGAAGCAGGTCGGCAAGATGGTCGTCTCGGAAGAGAACCTGAACGACTTCCTCGGCGTGCGCCGCTTCAACTACGGCCAGGCCGAGAAGCGCAACCAGGTGGGCCAGGTGGTCGGCCTCGCATGGACCGAGGTCGGCGGCGACCTGCTGACGATCGAATCGGCCGTGATGCCGGGCAAGGGCAACATCATCCGCACCGGCTCGCTGGGCGACGTGATGAAGGAGTCGGTGGAAGCCGCGCGCTCGGTGGTGCGCAGTCGCGCACGCCGCCTGGGCATCAAGGACGAACTGTTCGAGAAGCGCGACATCCACATCCACGTGCCCGATGGCGCGACGCCGAAGGATGGCCCGAGCGCGGGCATCGCGATGACGACGGCCTTCGTTTCGGCGCTGACCAACATCCCGGTGCGTGCCGACGTCGCGATGACCGGCGAGATCACGCTGCGCGGTGAAGTCACGGCGATCGGCGGCCTGAAGGAGAAGCTGCTCGCGGCGCACCGCGGCGGCATCAAGACGGTGCTGATCCCGGAAGAGAACGCGAAGGACCTGCAGGACATTCCGGAGAACGTGAAGAACCACCTCGAGATCGTGCCGGTGAAGTGGATCGACCAGGTGCTCGAAGTGGCACTCGAATCGGTGCCGCAGGCACTGGCCGATGAAGAGGTCCCGAAGGTCGACGGCAAGGCCGAGACGCCGGCGGCTGCGGCACCGGCGGCAACGCCTGCGGTCGATTCGTTGAAGCACTGAAAGCGGCATCAAAAAAATCGGCCGCTCTTGCAGAGGGGCCGATTTTCGGCATATACTGTTAGTCTTGATTGATGCAGCACAGCAGATATCGAGTGGCTTGAAAAGGAACTTTGAAAAAGGATTCTTTGAAAGTCAGGCAAAGCGGGAGTAGCTCAGTTGGTAGAGCGCAACCTTGCCAAGGTTGAGGTCGCGAGTTCGAGCCTCGTCTCCCGCTCCAAATTCAAAGGGAAGCTTTCGGGCTTCCCTTTTTGCCAAGATGACCAGATTCAGAATGGCGCGGTAGCAAAGCGGTTATGCACCGGATTGCAAATCCGTGTAGGTCGGTTCGACTCCGGCCCGCGCCTCCAGAACACCGCAACGACAATCGCAAAAAAGAGCGAAGAAGAACACACTCGATGCCCCGCACTGCGGGGCATTTTTTATGGGGTCGCCGAAACGTGGAAAGCCGCGGATGAACTGCAGAACGCGGACATCGCCGGTGACGTGTCCAGTTTCCACCACATGTTCTGGCACAGGAGCGAACCTGCGCTGGTTCAACAGTGAACCGACCCGCCCTGCGCAGCCGGCAGGATGCCGTGCTCAAGTACGCTGAGAGTCGATCGCGCCAGCACCCTGTTGGCCGTGGATCGGATCACATGGAGTGTATGGATGGGCAGCGTTCCGGCAAGCATCGATCAGTGTCAAACCATGGCAATCCGGCTGCTTCGCGGCCCCGTTGCGAGTGCACTGTGCGTGCTCGCCATGTCAGGCTGTGGTGGCAGTGGCGGCGGCGGTGACGTCGGGGCGCCTGCAACGCCCGACGTGCCTTCTCCCGCGGCCACGGCGCCTACCGTGTCGGCGCAGCCCCAGTCGATGGAGGTGCAACTCGACGCAGCGGCTTCCTTCTCGGTCTCCGCGCAAGGCACGGACTTGGTCTACAAGTGGCAGAAGGATGGCATCGACATCGCCGGCGCGACAGCCGCGACGCTGGCCCTGTCGAAGGTGTCCCTCGCCGACAGCGGACACCGGTTTCGCGTGATCGTGAGCAACGCCGGCGGCAGCGTCAGCAGCCAGGAGGCCAGGCTGATGGTCACCGACAAGACCTGGCAAGCGCCCCACATGGTCGACGCGGACGACAAGGTCCAGGTGATGCGCAGCTGGCCCCGGCTGGCCATCGATGGCCAGGGCAACGAGATCGCGGTCTGGTCGCGTGACAGCGACCAGACGAACCATCCGTCACGGATATGGGTCAGCCGCTTCGACGCCCAGAGCAGCACCTGGAGCGTCGCGAAGACGATCGACACGGTTTCCGCGCGCTATGGTGACCAGCCGCAGATTGCCTCCAACACCGCTGGAGACACGGTGGTCGTCTGGCAGGAGGCGATCGGCGGCGGTGCCAACCACGTCCTGGCGGCCAACCACTTTGCGGATGCAGACCTGTGGAGTTCGCCGGCTCAGCTCGACACCTCGCTTGCCGGCACCGGGGCTGTCACGCCGACCACCACGACCCGTCCGCAAGTGTCGATCGACGCCGCCGGCAACGCCATCGCGGCGTGGCGGCAAGTCGACGCGGCCGGGCACGTGAGCGTCGGCGCCAGCCGCTTTGACCGCAGCACGCTGAAGTGGCAGCCGCCCACCTTGATCGACGCAGGCAGTGGCAGGGTCGCCGATGCGGCCATCGCCGTGGCCACCGATGCAGCCGGGAATGCCGTCGCCCTGTGGCTGCAGTCCGACGGCACCCGCAACAACCTCTGGGCCAACCGATTCGATGCGGCCGCCAAGGCCTGGGGTTCCCCCGGCCTCGTGGAATCCGATGACGCCGACATCCCGGCGGCGCCATCGCTGGCCGTCCAGTCCAACGGCAATGCCCTGGCCGTCTGGCCGCAGGGGAAGCTCAAAGCGAGCTGGTACAACGCCTCGACCCGTGCATGGGGAACTGCCGCGGATCTCGACAGCACATCCGGGGATGCCAACACGGTCCAGGCTGCCGTGGATGCGAATGGGAATGCGATGGCCATCTGGCGCCTGAGCACGACCACCAACTACCAGGTGCGCGCAGCCCGCTTCGAGGTGTCGAGCGGGCAATGGAGCGCTGCAACGACCATCAACACCACGATCCTGACCGGCGGCACCCTGTTGCCCCGGATTTCATTCGATGCGGCCGGCAATGCCATGGCGCTGTTCGCCAACCGGGACAAGGACAGCTTGCTCGACGCCGTCAAGGCCCGTCGCTTCTACGCGTCCTCGGGCGAGTGGGGCGCCAGCATCACTCTCCAGCAGCCTACCGGCATCGGAAGTGCGGGTGTCGCCGACATCGCCTGCCATCCCGACGGTCGCGTCGTGTCGTTCTGGAGCCGCTTCGAAAGCGGCGGCACCAACATCACGAAGTCGGTGCTGTATGCGAGCCACTACACGGTGGGGCCTTGAGGCCGATGGCCGGACAGGGCTTGTGAACTACGTCATTTGCCGTCGGGCGCCGCTGGGCGGAACGAGGCATGGTCATGGTTCCATCATCGATTCATCATGACCCGGGGTGCATCGGCTGCTGTACTCGGCGACATCCGTGCCGGCCGGCAGAGGTGCTCGACCATGCTTGCGGCCACGGCATGCCCTGCGACTGCCTCGCCACGACACCATGAGCGCCACGCTACACACCGGGCACGTCCTGCCGGGAATCTGGACCACTGAAGGCCTGCCGCCGAATCGCCAGTTCGACGCCTGGCGTGCGGCCATCGGCGACGCCCACGTGAAATGGGACATTCCAAGGGCAACCCCCGAGCGATTCCCGGCCCGCATCTGCCTGCACGAGGTCAACGGGGTGCGCCTCACCGACTGCACAACCTCGGGCCGCGTCAGTGGCACACGCCGCGCCGCACACATCGCGCAGGACAGCGAGGCCTACCTCAATGTCGTGATGATCGAGAAGGGCTCGGCCGTGCTGCGTTCCGAAGGTGACCGGGAGCTGGCTCTCACGGAAGGCATGTTCACGCTGCGGGACACGACGCGCCCCATGTCCTTTGCGACCCACGGGGGCAGCGAAGGATTCCACCAGAGGTCGCTCCTGGTGCCTGCGGCGCAGCTGCTGCGCCGCATCCCTCGGGTTCGAGACCTTGCAGGCGGCCCGATCGACGGCCGGCGTGGCCTCGGGGGCCTGTTCACCGACCACTTCCGCCTGCTGCTGTCGCACCTGAACGAGCTGCCGGCATCGAGCCGCCAGTCGGTGCTCGAGACCACGCTGGACCTGCTGGCGCTGTGCTTGAGCCAGCAGCCGACGCTGCCGGCGCCGCGCTTGCGGAAACTGGTGCTCGATCAGTTGCAACGCCATATCGAGGCGCACCTGACGGATCCGTCGCTCGGCGTGACCGCGTTGGCGCGCAGATTCCAGATGACCGAACGCAACATCCACAAGGTCTTCGAGGAAACCGGCGAGACGGTGTGCGCCCATATCCGGGCGCGTCGTCTGGCGATGTGTCGCCGCGACATCGAAGGCACGACCTTGGCCAATCGCCCGATCAGCGAGATTGCCCACCACTGGGGCTTTGAAGACCCCAGCCATTTCAGCAAGGTGTTTCGGGCCGCCTATGGGATGACGCCCAGCGAACTGCGCGCGCAGGGGCGTGGCAGCGCACGGCAGGCGTAGTCCGCCGGGCCCTCTGCCCGACGGATCCGTCGAAGCCTCTCAGATGAGCGTCGACGAATGCAGCACGATGGGGACCTCGTGGTCCAGCGAGTAGCGCGTGACGGCCAGCTCGTTGATCGCCTGCGCGTGCCGCTGGTAGGCGGCCAGCCACGATGCCGGGTCGTGGCCGGCGCCGAAGTGATCCTGCAGGAACTCGCGCGATGCGAGGCAGGCGGTCGCCTGGCCGTCGATCGAAACGGTGAACTGCACGTGTTCACCGTGGGGGTCGAGCGATGGGGCGATGGGCGGGGATGACGACACGTGGGGGTTCAGGCTGGCACCGGACCCCGAGCCTGCACGGGCATCGATCTCGCGTCAAGCGCATGCCGCATCCCGGCCCGCCGTACTGAGTCGAGCAAGCAGGGCTTTCCACGGTCACATCCTGCGGCTAAGCTGCCACCCGCCCGGCTCAGTGGGAGCGGGGCAGTCCACAAACAGCACAAGGCATCTGGAGGGATCCATGGTTTCGAAGTTCAAGAGCGCAGTGGCGCTGCTTGCCGTTGCGGCGTTGTCCAGCGGCTGCGGTGGCGGCGGTGGCGATTCAGGTTCGGGCGACAGCGGGGCGATCCCGCCGGTCATCGTCAGCCAGCCGGCGAATGCCTCGGTCCTGACCGACGCACCGGCCACGTTCTCGGTCGCAGCCAGCGGCACCGGCCTGAGCTACCAATGGCAGCGCAACAACGTCGCCATCGCCGGCGCCACGACCGCCAGCTACACCACCCCGGGCGCCACCTGGCAGGACAGCGGTGCCGCGTTCAAGGTCGTCGTCAGCAACGACAAGGGCAGCGTCACCAGCACGGCAGCCCGGCTCGACCTGCAGCTGAGCCCCGGGCAGCAGGCCTATGAGCGCCTCGCGCTCGCCCCGTCCGCGAGCTACCGGCTGAACTGGAACCTCAACTCGGCCGGCGTGCAGGCCACCGGCACCAACTACGCCTACTCCGAGGCCTCGGCGCTCGCGCAGTCGCCGCTGACCCACGGCCCGCAGGTGATCACCGCCGGCGCCGCCGACAACATGACCGCCTCGCTGGCGCTGCCCGCCGCGCCCACGCCGACCCGGGTGCTGAAGAACGGCGTCATCCTCGTCGTGCCCGACAACGTCAACCGCATCCGCTACGTCGGCAGCGAGGTGCTGGCCGAGAGCCTGGCCACCGACGGCAGCAGCGTCGGCATCACCGTGCGCCGCAGCAACCAGGAGTGGGTGGACCTGAGCGGCAACCTGAAGGCCAGCACGCCGCTCGACCTGCAGCACATCACCAACTCCTACTTCACCAACCCGGCGGTGCTGAAGAACGACGCGGTGTATGCCGCCGGCGCCGCGTACCTGAAGTACACCTCGACCACGGTCGGCGACCGCTACAACGCCTTCGACTGCCGCACGCCGGCCCCCGGTACCGCGCAGATCACCGCCTGCGAGACGGGCAAGGTGCTCGAAGACCTGCTCACCGCCGGCTACAGCTCCACCAGCGACCTGCGCAGCTACAAGCTGGCCGATGGTGCGATCACGACGGTGGAAGGCGTGCGCATGTGGATCGCCAGCCAGCCGCGACCGAACTCCGCGTCGATGAGCTCGACGCTGCAGTACCGCGTGTACTTCGAGATGAACGGCAACGTCTACACCGGCGCGCTGATCAAGGACGGCACCGTGGCCGGCGGCGGGTACTACATCTCCACTCCCGGTGCGCCGACGATCGACGAGCGCCTGACCTTCCTGCCGTTCTCCGTGCGCCTGAACCAGGCGGCACGCGACAGCCTGAAGGCCGGCCTGACGTTCTGATCAGGGCCGGACCTGGTCGATCTGCACCGCCACGCCGGTGGCGCCCGGCTTGACCACCGGGCCTTGCCCGATCAGGTCGCCGGCGGCAGGTGTCGCGCTGCCGTTGCGCGACACGCGCACCTCGACGCGCACCTGCGGCATGGCGGACAGCTTGAACTGCGGGCTCATCGCCATCGAGTCGTCGAGCGTGAAATCCAGCGGCAGGTCGGCCACGGTGGCGCGCTTCACCGCCAGCGGCATGCGCGGGCCTTCGGCGGCGCGTGCGAACACGAACACCGTGTCGGTCGGCTGCACCTTCGAGGCGAGGGCGGGTGACAGCGTCACGCGACCGGTGATGGAGGTGCCGGCGGCGGCGCCCGCCTGCGGCTTGCCGGCCGGCGGCGTCACGGCCGCGGTGGCCGCGGACGGTGCCGACGCGGCCCCGCCGCGGATCTCCGCCAGCGTCGCGACGATCCACTTCGCGTAGTCCGATTCCGCCGGCAGCATCGGCAGCAGTTGCTGCCAGTGCGCCTCGGCCGTCTTCAGGTCCTTGCGCTGGTAGGCCGCGGTCGCCGACAGCGACAGGCCCATCGCGTTGTTCGGGTCCAGCGCCAGCGCCTTGCGCACCAGCTCGAGCGGCTTGCCCTGCAGGTCGCCGTTCGCGCTGGCACCCAGCACGTCGGCGTATTCGGTCAGCAGCACCGGGTCGCGCTCCACCATCTCGGGGATGTGCTCGAAGGCCTTGACCGAATCGGCGGCGCGGCCCATCGCGCGGTACGAACGCGCGAGCACCATCCACGCCTTCGGGTCGTTCGGGTCCTTCTGCAGCCGCGCCGCCAGCGCGGCGATCATCTGCTCGACCTGCTGCTGCGTGACCTCACCCTGCTGCGGAGGCGGCGGCGGGTTCAGCGCGGCCGGGTTGCCGAGCCAGCCGTACAGGCCGGCGGCGAGCAGCGGCACGCCCAGCGCCAGCGCGACCATCGTCATGCGTCCGGAGGCGGCCGGGGCCATCGCTGCTTCGGGCACGCCGGCATCGGCCAGCAGCCGCCGCTGCAGTTCGCCGCGCGCCTGCTCATGGTCGACCGCGCCGATCGCGCCGGCGGCCAGGTCGCGGTCCAGCTCGGCGAGCTGGTCGCGGTAGACGGCGGTGTTGGCCTCGCGGGCCGTCGATTCGGCCGCTTTCGCGGCACGCCGCCACGGACGCAGCAGCACGAGCAGGGTGGCGGCGACGAGCAGTGCCGCCGCAATCAGGAAGGTGGCCATCTATGCGTTCTTGTTGTCGTTCAAAAGGGCGGTGGCGCGCTGTTGCTCCTCGGGCGTCAGGGCCAGCGCATCGGGCGCGGTGCGCCGGCGCAGGAACATCACCAGGCCGACCAGCCCGGCGCCCAGCAGCACGAAGGGCCCGCCCCACAGCAGGTAGGTGGTGGGCTTCACCGGCGGCCGGTAGCGCACGAAGTCGCCATAGCGGCTGACCAAAAAATCCATCACCTCCTGGTCGGTCTTGCCCTGGCGGATCAGCGTGCGGATCTCGCGGCGCAGGTCTTCCGCCAGGTCGGCGCGCGAACCGGCCAGCGATTCGTTCTGGCACACCAGGCAGCGCAGTTCCTCGGCGATGCCGACCAGCCGCGCCTCGACCACCGGGTCGGCGGCCAGCGGCTGCGCATCGGTGGCCCAGCTGGCGCTCCCCGCGCCCAGCAGCACGGCAGCGGCCATGCCAACAGCCCAGCGCCTCACTTCGACAGCTCCGCGATCATGGGAACAACCTTGTTCTTCAGCACTTCATTCGTCAGCGGCCCGATCTGCTTGAAGCGGATCGTGCCGGTCTTGTCGATCAGGTAGGTCTCGGGCACGCCATACACGCCGTAGTCGATGCCGACGCGGCCGTCCGCGTCGACCGCGGTCGTCAGGTACGGGTTGCCGAACTCGGCGAGCCAGCGGGTCGCATCGGGCGCCTGGTCCTTGTAGTTCAGCCCGACCATGGGCACGAGGCCGGTCTTCGCGAAGTTCACCAGCACCGGGTGCTCCTCGCGGCACGGGCCGCACCAGGTGGCCCACACGTTGAGCATCCAGACCTTGCCGCGCATCTCCTGCGGGCCGAACTTCGCGCCATCGGCCGCAGCCTCGAGCCGCGGCAGCGAGAACATCGGCGCCGGCTTGCCGATCAGCGGCGAGGGCACCTCGTGCGGGTCGTGGTTCAGCCCCACGCCCAGGAACACCGCGAGGATCGCGAACAGCACCAGCGGCACCAGGAAGAACTTCTTCATGCGGCCGCTCCCTGCGCCGGCAGCGACGCCGCCTGCTTCAGCTTCAGCCGGTAGCGACGGTCGCTCGCGGCCAGCGCGCCGCCGAAGGCCATCAGCAGGCAGCCGCCCCAGATCCACACGACGAAGGGCTTGTAGTAGACGCGCACGCTCCAGGCGCTCGCCTGGCCGCCCTTCGGGCCGTCCAGCGGTTCGCCCAGCGACACGTACAGGTCGCGCGTCAGGCCGCTGTCGATCGCGGTCTCGGTCATCGGCATCTGCGACGACAGGTAGTTGCGCTTCTCCGGGTTCAGCGTGCGCAGCACCTGGCCGTTGCGCGACAGCTCGACCTCGCCGCGCTGCGCGACGTAGTTGGGCCCGCGCACCTCGTTCACGCCGAGCAGCTTGACGGTGTAGCCGCCCAGCTCGACGGTCTCGCCGACGGCCATGCGCACGTCCTTCTCGACCTCGTAGCCCTTCACCAGCGTGACGCCGACGACGAAGATCGCGATGCCGACGTGCGCCAGGTGCATGCCCCAGTAGGCGCGCGGCGGCCAGCCCGACTTCAGGCGGGCGCGGATCTGGAACGCGCTGCTCGCCGCGATCCACACCGCCAGCAGCAGGCCCAGCGCGACCAGCGGCGACCAGCTGCCCACCAGCAGCGGCAGCAGCGCGCCCAGCACCACCGCGATCGCGGCGGCCATCCACAGCCGCTGCGACAGGTCGCGCGTGTCGGCGTGCTTCCAGTTCGCCACCGGCCCGATCGCGATCAGGAACAGCAGCGGCACCATGATCGGCGCGAACACCGAGTTGAAGTAGGGCGGCCCGACCGACAGCTTGCCCAGGCCCAGCCCGTCGATGATCAGCGGGTACAGCGTGCCCAGCAGCACCGAGCCGGCGGCCACCATCAGCAGCACGTTGTTGATCAGCAGCAGCGTCTCGCGCGACAGCAGCGCGAACGCGCCGCCCAGCCCGACCTTGGGTGCGCGGTAAGCGAACAGGCTCAGCGAACCGCCGATCACCGCGCTCAGGAACAGCAGGATGAAGATGCCGCGCCGCGGGTCGGTCGCGAAGGCGTGCACCGAGGTCAACACGCCCGAGCGGACCAGGAAGGTGCCGAGCAGCGACAGCGAGAACGCGCAGATCGCGAGCAGCACGGTCCAGTTCTTGAAGCTGCCGCGCTTCTCGGTGACGGCCAGCGAATGGATCAGCGCGGTGCCCACCAGCCAGGGCATGAAGGAGGCGTTCTCGACCGGGTCCCAGAACCACCAGCCGCCCCAGCCGAGTTCGTAGTAGGCCCAGTACGAGCCGAGCGCGATGCCCAGCGTCAGGAACGTCCACGCGACGTTGGTCCACGGGCGCGACCAGCGCGCCCAGGCGGCGTCCAGCGTGCCGGCCAGCAGCGCGGCGATGGCGAACGCGAAGGCCACCGAGAAGCCGACGTAGCCCATGTAGAGCATTGGCGGGTGCACGATCAGGCCCGGGTCCTGCAGCAGCGGGTTCAGGTCCTGGCCCTCGGCGGCGGCGGGGATCAGCCGGTCGAACGGGTTCGACGTGAGCAGCATGAACGCGAGGAAGCCGGCGGCCACCAGGCCCAGCACGCCGATCACGCGCGCCACCATCGGCAGCGGCAGCTGGCGCGACAGCAGGCTGACGGCCAGCGTCCAGCCGTTGAGCATCAGCAGCCACAGCAGCAGCGAGCCTTCGTGGCCGCCCCAGACGGCGGCGGCGCGGTAGGGCGTCGGCAGCTGCGAGTTCGAATGCGCGGCCACGTAGGCGACCGAGAAGTCGTTGGCGACGAAGGCCTGCATCAGGCAGGCGAACGCGAACGCGACGAGCAGGAACTGGGTTTGCGCCGCGGGCCGCGCGAGGGCGGTCCAGGCAGGGTTGCGGCGGTGCGCGCCGACCAGGGGCAGGGTGCCCTGCACCAGCGAGACGATGAAGGCGAGGATCAGCGCCAGGTGGCCGAGTTCGGGGGTCATTTGAGCGTGTTCCTCATCTTCTTCGCTTCCTCGACCGCGTGGGCGGCCTCGGGCGGCATGTAGTTCTCGTCGTGCTTGGCCAGCACCTCGGTGGCGACGAAGGCGCCGTCACCGGCCAGCTTGCCCTGCACCACGGCGCCCTTGCCCTCCTGGAACAGGTCGGGAAGGATGCCGGTGTAGCGCACCGGCACGTCCTTGGCGGTGTCGGTGATCGTGAAGCTGACGGTCATCTGGTCGCGCTTCAGGCTGCCGGCGCGCACCATGCCGCCGACGCGAAAGGCGCGGTCCTTCGGGGCCTCGCCGGTCACCACCTGCGACGGCGTGAAGAAGAAGGCGACGTTGCTGTTCAGCGCGTTCAGCACCAGCCCGGCGGCCACGCCGAGGCTGGCGACGGCGCCGATGATGATCGCAAGGCGTTTGTGTCGGGGTTTCATCATGGTCATGCCTCGTGCTGATCTCTGAGGGAGCGCAACAGTTCCCGGTGCTGCTGGCGAAGCAGCAGGCTTTCGACCAGCATCGCCAGTGCGCACGCGCCGAAGCTGCCCCATACGTAGAAGGCGTAGCCGCCCATCGCGAAAAACTCACCCACGCTGTTCCACTGCATCACGCTTTCTCCACCAGCACCTGCCGCACCCAGTCGGCATGCCGTTCGCGTTCGAGGATGATGTTGCGCACCCGCGAGAGCGCGACGGCGATCGAATACATCCAGAAGGCCAGCGCCATCAGCAGCATGCCCCACAGCATCGTGGCGGCCATCGAAGGCGACTTGGTCATCGAGATCGACGCGCCCTGGTGCAGCGTGTTCCACCACTTCACCGAAAAATAGATGATGGGCACGTTGACCACGCCGACCAACGCCAGCACGGCGCCGGCCCGGTCGGCCCGCTTCGGGTCTTCGATGGCGGCCTGCAGCGCGAGGAAGCCCAGGTACAGGAAGAACAGGATCAGCTCCGAGGTCAGCCGCGCGTCCCAGACCCACCAGGTGCCCCACATCGGCTTGCCCCACAGCGAGCCGGTCAGCAGCGACAGCAGCGCGAACATCGCGCCGGTCGGCGCCAGCGCCGAGGCCATCATCGACGACAGCCGGGTGTTGAAGGCCAGCCCGATCGCGGCCCAGAACGCCATCACGCAGTAGATGAACATCGACATCCAGCTGGCCGGCACGTGGACGAAGATGATGCGGTAGCCCTCGCCCTGGGTCGCATCGGTCGGCGCGACGAAGAAGCCGAGCCACAGGCCGGCCAGCGTCAGCGCCGCGGCGAGCCCCGCGAACCACGGCTGCACCTTGCCGGCGATCGGGTAGAACGTGGCGGGCGATGCGTAGCGCATCCAGGAACTGGCAGCTTGCTTGTCCATCATTCGATTGCGATGCGAAGGGCCGCGGTGGTGGCCCAGGGTGCGAAGAATACGGCCACCGCGAGCAGGGCCCCCAGGATCGACAGCTGGGCCGACGAGCCCAGCCCCGCACTGTGCGCCTCCACAGCGCCGGCGCCGAAGATCAGCGTCGGCACGTACAGCGGCAGCACCAGCAGTGCCAGCAGCGTGCCGCCGCCGCGCACGCCCAGCGTCAAGGCGGCGCCGATCGCGCCGATCAGGCTCAGCACCGGCGTGCCCAGCAGCAGCGCCAGCATCAGCACCTGCAGCTCGCCGGCGTCCAGGTTGAACTGCAGCCCGAGCAGCGGTGCCAGCAGCACCAGCGGCAGGCCGCACAGCAGCCAGTGCGCTGCGATCTTGCCTGCGACCAGCAGCGCGAAGGGGCGGGGCGACAGCGCCATCTGCTCCAGCGTGCCGTCGGCATGGTCGCTCGCGAACAGCCGCGGCAGGCCGAGCAGCGTGGCCAGCAGCGCGGCGACCCACAGGACGCCGGGCCCGATGCGGCGCAAGACCGCCGGCTCCGGCCCGATCCCGAGCGGGAACAGGCTGACCACGACCACGAAGAAGAAGAGGGCGGTGACCACCTCGCTGCGCCGGCGGGCGGCCAGCAGCAGGTCACGGCGCAGGGCGACCCACAAGGTGCCCATCATGTGGCGGCCAGGCTCACCAGGTCGCCCGCCGGCAGCGGTGCCGGCTGGTGGCTGGTCAGGATGGCCATGCCGCCCTCGGCGAGATGGCCCTGGATCAGCTCGCCCATCAGCGCGACCGCCTCGGTGTCGAGGGCGGCGAACGGTTCGTCCAGCACCCACAGCGTGGCCGGGCGCACCAGCAGGCGTGCCAGCAGCACGCGCCGCTTCTGCCCGGCCGACAGCACGCGCGTCGGCAGGTGGTTGCGCCCGCGCAGGCCGATGCGGCGCAGCGCGTCGCCGGCCCGGGCATCGTCCAGCGGCTGGTCGTCGATGGCGCAGGCGTGACGCAGGTTCTCCACCGGCGTCAGCTCGTCCTTCACCGCGGCGTGGTGCCCGAGATACAGGCAGGCGCGCCTGAAATCGTCGCCGGCGCCCCGGATGGGCGTGTCGTTCCAGCGCACCTCGCCCTCGTCCGGCGGGTTCAGGCCGACCAGCGTGCGCAGCAGCGTGGTCTTGCCGGCACCGTTGGCGCCGCCCACCTGCAGCCAGCGCCCCGGCGCCAGCGACAGGCTCAGGTCCGCGAACAGGGTGCGATCGCCGCGCGAGCAGCGGAGGTGGTGGGCACTGAGCATGGAGGGCGGGAGGACCGGGCTATCGGGTGCCGGTATCGATGGTGAGGTGACTGCCGAATGGGAGGTTTCTGCGCGAATCCCGGAGTATCGGTGCATGCCGGATACCGCACATCAGGGACAGCACGATCCGCGCCAATCGCCCGCCGGGCTTTCGACCGTGGCGCGCCAGCCGCAACCGGTTGCCTTCGTTCACATCTGATTCAGAACACGTCTTGATGAACAAAAAGGGTCACCGTTTCTTCTGGAACAGGATGTAAGGCTTTTCCCGTTTGCCAACTATTGACACATTTTCGGGGGTTTTGGGGACGAAGATCCGCTCCGCTGCGCAGGCACGTGATCTGCGTAGGACAAATATCCATGGGCGGTCAGTGAACCGAGGGGTCGAAGTGCAGTTGCTTCCGGAGGGCCTGGTGTCCAACAAGCCAGCAAGGTCGATGAACCCAGCCAGGCACGCCGATGCGGCGTCCCGGGCGGGCGGCTGGCTGCGTGCGGAAGAAGCCATCATGGGCACCTCGGTCAGCGTCGAGCTGTGGAGCGACGAGCGCCGTGCCGGCGAAGCCGCCATCGCCGCGGTGATGGCCGACATGCACCGCATCGACCGCACGATGAGCCCGGTGCAGGCCGCGTCCGACCTGTCGCGCATCAACCGCGAAGCCGCCACGCAGGCCGTGCCGCTGAGCGACGAACTCTATGCGCTGCTGGACCGCGCACTCCATTTCTCGCGCCTGTCCGAAGGCGCCTTCGACATCACCTACGCGAGCGTCGGCCAGTTCTACGACTACCGCGAGCAGCGCGCCCCGAGCGACGAGCAGCTGGCCACGGCCCGCGCCGCGATCGGCTGGCAGCAGCTGCTGCTGGATCCGGTGCAGCGCACGGTGCGCTTCGGCCATCCCGGCATGCGCATCGACCTGGGCGGCTTCGCCAAGGGCCACGCCGTCGACCGCGCCGCCGCGATCCTGCGCCGCCACGGCATCGCGCATGCGGTGGTCGCGGCGGGCGGCGACAGCTATGTGCTGGGCGATCGCCGCGGCCGGCCGTGGAACATCGCGGTGCGCGACCCGCGCCGCCCCGGCGAAGTCGTCGCCGTGCTGCCGCTCGAAGACGTCGCGATGTCGACTTCGGGCGACTACGAGCGCTTCTTCGAGCGCGACGGCGTGCGCTTCCACCATGTGATCGACCCGAAGACGGGTCGTTCGCCGAGCGGCATCCGCAGCGTGACCATCCTCGCCGAGGACGGGCTCACGACCGAGGGGCTGTCCAAGAGTGTTTTCGTGAAGGGCCTTGAAGAAGGCATGCGGCTCGTCGAGTCGCAGGAGGGCGTCGACGCCATCGTGGTCGATGCCGAGGGTGTTTTGCATTACTCCTCCGGCTTGCTGGGCGCTGCCCCGCCTGCCGGTAACCCAGGCCGGCAGTGATACGACCGGCGACATCGGAGGCGAAGATGAAGTACCAGACAGCAACCCAAACGGCACTGGCTGCGGCGCTCGTGGCAGTCCTCGCGGCCTGCGGCAGCGGCAGTTCGAGCGACTCGTCGAGCCTCACGGTGCAGGGCGACGTGCCCCTGGCCTACGTGCAGCGCGTCAACACCATGGGCATGAACCCGACCAACGGGGCGCCCACGGCCGACGGCGGCGACCTGATGATCCGCGAGAAATCCTCGCCGAGCGCACCCGAGCACAACATCACGCAGGGCATCACCCAGGGCCACGGCGACGCCTCCGACCCCGAGGTGTCCTTCGACGGCAAGAAGATCGTCTTCGCGCTGCGCTGCGCGACCACCAACACCTCGATGGTCGACGGCGTGAAGGCCTGTACCGGCCGCTGGAACATCTGGGAATACGACATGACGAAGGGCGGCCTGACCGGCGGCACCTTCAAGCGCCTGACCAGCTCGACCACCGCCGACGACGTCGACCCGGCCTACCTGCCGGCCGGCAAGGGTTTCGTCTTCACCTCCAACCGCCAGACCTCGTCGTTCTTCAACCAGGGCGTGGGCGGCAACCGCTTCGCGCTCGACGAGTACGAGCGCGAGCGCGTGTTCAACCTGCACACGATGGACGCCAGCGGCGGCAACATCACGCAGATCTCGGTCAACCAGAGCCATGACCGCAACCCGGTCGTGCGCCCGAACGGCGACATCATGTTCTCGCGCTGGGACCACGTCGGCATGCGCAACCACTTCAAGGTGTTCCGCGTCAAGCCCGACGGCACCGACATGTTCGTGCTGTACGGCGCGCACAGCGACGGCAACAGCTTCCTGCACCCGCGCGACATGGACCCGAACGGCAAGTACAAGGGCTTCCTGTCGTCCGACCTGATGCCGCTGTCGCGCACCCGCGAAGGCGGCGGCCTGGTCTTCGTCGACGCCGCCAACTACTCCGAGCAGAACACGCCGGCCAACCCGAGCGTGGCGGCGCAGGGCGGCCAGTACCAGCCGACCGAGCAGGCGCTGAACATCGGCGGCGGGCTGTCGCAGTTCGGCCGCATCACCACGCCGTTCCCGCTGTGGGACGGCACCGACCGCGTGCTGGTGGCCTACCGCCCGTGCGAAGTCACGAAGAACGGCAAGGTGACCCCCTGCGTCAACCTGACCACGGAAGAGAAGGCCCGCCTGGCCGACGACAACCGGCTGGTCAGCGAGGAAGCTGCCGACCCGGTGCAGGACAACGTCCCGCCGCCGTACGCCATCTACATGTTCAACCCGGCCGACAAGAGCATGCAGCCGGTGGCCTCGCCCCCGCCGGGCTTCATGAACACCGACCCGGTACCGCTGCAGCCGCGCGCCGAGCCGAATGCCACCGACCCGACGCCGGTCGACGCGACGCTGGCCTCGCAAGGCCTCGGCCTGCTCGAAGTGCGCAGCGTCTACGACACCGACGGCCTGGGCCGCATGGGTGACTCCGTGATCGCACCGGCCGACCTGTCGGCCACCTGCACCACCGCGATCGCCAAGACCAACCCGACCGATCCGCTGGACACGCGCGCCAAGGTGGCCGACATCGTCAAGATGAAGGACCCGACGAACGCGGCCTACGGCTGTGCCCCGGCGCGCTTCATCCGCGCGGTGCGCGCGGTGGCGCCGAGCCAGGGCATGGGCGTGCGCGAAGCGATCGGCGAGACCGATTTCGAGCCGCAGCAGATCCTGGGCTATGCGCCGATCGAGCCGGACGGTTCGTTCAAGCTGAAGGTGCCGGCCGACACCCCGATCGGGCTGGCCGTGGTCGACGCCGAAGGCCGCGCCTTCCAGACGCACACCAACTGGATCCAGGTGCGCCCGGGCGAACGTCGCACCTGCGACGGCTGCCACAGCCCGCGCCGCGGCGGCGCGCTGAACTCGGGTGCGGTCGCCAACACCATGCCGGCCGCCCTGGTGGCCAGCCTGGCCGGTGCCCACCAGTCCGGCGAGACGATGGCCGGCACCCGCACCCGCCTGGACGCCAACGTGCTGAACCTGCTGACCGACATGGTCTCCGACGACGTCTGGGCCGACACCGCCCAGGCCGGCGTGACCAAGCGCGAATCGATCCGCATCCTCTACAAGAACAACACCGATTCGAAGGACGACCTGCTGACGGCCGCCCCGGTGAACGGCGTCATCAACTACCCGACGCACATCCAGCCGATGTGGACGGTCAGCCGCGGCACCAACGGCGCGAACACCTGCGTCACCTGCCACGCCGACCCGACCAAGCTGGACCTGAGCGCGACCATTGCCGGCACCGGCCGCAACGCGTCGTACGAGCGGCTGATGATCGGCGACCCGGTGATCGACGAGGCCACCGGCCTGCCCAAGACCCACCTGGAAGAGGGCGTGCCGATGATCGACCGCCAGCCGGCGATGGTCAACGCGGAGGCCAGCGAGGGCGATGCACTGGGCCTGGCCCGCAAGAGCCGGCTGATGGAGATCCTGTCCGGCGCGACGCTGATGGCCGCTGCCGATGCGCGCACGCTGTACCCGACCCCGGCGGCCGGTGCGCCCGACCACTCGAAGCTGCTGACCAAGGCCGAGAAGCGCCTGCTGGCCGAGTGGATGGACCTGGGCGGCAAGTACTACAACGACCTGTCCGACGGCGGCGTGAAGGGCATCGGCCTGATCACCCAGGCCTCGTTCGAGGCCGAGGTGTACCCGATCCTGCGCAGCACCTGCGCGGCCGGCTGCCACCAGGCCATCGGCAGCGACGAGATCGCCGCCGGCAAGGCGTTCCGCGAGAACCGCCTCGTGTTGCTGGGTGACGCGGAGGGCGATTTCAATGTCACACTGACGATGATCAACGACGCCTGCCATCCGGAAGCCAATGCGCTGCTGAAGCGGCCGTCGACGATCCCGCACCCGGCCGGCGCCGCGAGCTCGCCGACGGCGGTGCTGCCGGTGGGCAGTGCCAACTACGTGACGATCGCCAACTGGATCAAGAAGGGCTGTACGACCCCATGACGATTGCGTTCCCCTGGGCCGCTGCCGCGGCCGGCCTGCTGTTGCTGGCCGGCTGCGGGGGCGGCGGCAACCCGCTCGGCAACCCGTCGTCCATCAACAACCCGGGCGGGGCGGTGGGCCAGAAGCTGTCGTACGCCTATTTCCAGAAGTGCATCAACCCGATCTTCCTGGCGCAGCTGCCGATCACGCACAACGGCGTGACCACCACCAACACCTGCGCCGGCTCGGGCTGCCATGACACCGTCAGCGGCACCGGCGGTGCGTTCCGCATCGCGCCGGGAGCGCAGCCGCTGGACGTGACCGACCCGGCGAACACGCCGGACTCGATCCGCCTGACCGACATGTACAAGAACTTCTACTCCGCGCAGGGCGAGGTGGTGGAAGGCTCGACCACGCAGAGCCGGCTGCTCGCCAAGCCGCTGCTGATCAACGTGCTGCACGGCGGCGGCCAGATCTTCGAGAACGACCAGGACGCCAACGTCAAGCTGATCCAGTACTGGATCACGCACCCGGTGCCGGCCGGCCAGGACGAGTTCAGCGCCTCGACCTACAACATGTTCACGCCAGCCGACCCGAACACCGGGACTTGCAATACACAATGACAGCATGACCCTCGCCGAGCCGTCCGAGTCATCTCAACATCGCGTCCGTGCCGTCTTCCGCCAGGTCCTGCAGGGCCTGGCGTTGGTTTGCGTGCTCGGCACCGCCGCGCTGCCGGCGCTTGCCGCCGACACGCCGCCCGAGCGGCTGCAGGTCAGCGACCCCTACATCGAGCTGCACACCGGCGCTGGTCGCGGCTATCCGGTGTTCCACATCGCCGAGAAGGGCGAGTGGATCGAGGTGCTGCTGCGCCACACCGACTGGTTCAAGGTGCGCACCGACAAGGGCAAGGAAGGCTGGGTCACGCGGGCCCAGCTCGAGACCACGCTGACCGAGGCCGGCGGCACCAAGACCTTCCGCGACGTGCTGCTGGACGACTACCTGACGCGCCGCGTCGAGTTCGGTGCCGGCTGGGGCCGCTTCCACGGCGAGCCGATGCTGAAGATGTGGACCAGCTACCGGCTGTCCGACACGCTGACGATGGAAGGCACGCTGGGCCAGGTGCAGGGCGTGTTCTCCGGCAGCGATTTCTGGCATGCCAACCTGATGGTCGAGCCGTGGTCGGACAAGCGGCTGTCGCCGTTCTTCGGCGTCGGCTTCGGCAAGTTCAAGAACGTGCCCAACACCACGCTGGTCAACGCGATCGACACCAAGGCCAAGCTGGCCAACGCCGGCATCGGCGTGCGCTACCACCTGACCGACCGTTTCGTCGTGCGCGCCGACTGGTCGATCTACACCGCCTTCGTCGACGACACGCGCACCGCGGAGTACCGTGCAGCCACGATCGGCTTCTCCTTCTTCTTCAATTGATGGATCGCGAGCCTCCCATGCGCGAACGACAACGCCTTGCCCTCCCGTCGCTGCTGCTGCTGGCCGCGGCCTGCCTGGCCGCCCCCCTGGCGGCGCGCGCCCAGGCGCTGGCGCAAACCGAGCAGCAGGTGGTCGAGCCCGGCAACGAGCAGGTGATCGTGCCGCAGGTCGACCGCCGCCCGGTGAACGTGCCGAAGATCCCGTCCAACGACTTCGAGTTCGGCCTGTTCGGCGGCACCTACAGCACGCAGAACTTCGGCGCGAGCCGCGTCGTCGGCCTGCGCGTGGGCTACCACATCACCGAGGATTACTTCGTCGAGGGCGCCTACGCGCAGACCAAGGTCAGCGACGAGTCGTTCCGCCAGATCCTGCCGGGCGGCGTGTTCTCGGACGAGACCGAGAAGCTGAGCTACTACAACGTCTCGGTCGGCGTGAACGTGCTGCCGGGCGAGATCTTCTTCGGCCGCAACGTCGCCAAGGCGTCGGCCGTCTACCTGATCGGCGGCGTCGGCAGCACCAAGTTCAACGACCAGCGCAAGCAGACCTTCAACGTCGGGCTGGGCGTGCGCCTGTTCCTGAAGGACTGGGCGGCGATCCAGGTCGACATGCGCGACCACATCTTCACGCTCGACCTGCTCGGCAAGCGCCAGAACACGCAGAACCTCGAGCTGACCGGCGGCGTGACCTTCTTCTTCTGATGCATCGGTGCCATCCATGAGCTTCAAGATCTCTTCCGGCCTGGTCCGGATCCTGCGCGGCGCGCTCGCGCTGGCCTTGTGCAGCGGCCTGGTCGTGCAGGCCGCCGCGCCGATGACGCCGGCCCCCGATTTCACGCTGCGCACCCTCGAAGGACAGAACCTGCGCCTGAAGGAACAGCGCGGCCAGGTCGTGCTGGTCAACTTCTGGGCCACCTGGTGCGCGCCGTGCCGCCAGGAGATGCCCAAGCTGAACGCGCTGTACGACAAGTACAAGGGCTCGGGCTTCGTGCTGCTGGGCGTCAACGTCGACGACGATGCGCGCAATGCCGCCGGCGTCGCCGCCAAGCTGGGGGTCAAGTTCCCGGTGCTGTTCGACACCGACAAGAACGTCAGCAAGCTGTACCAGCTGAACAGCATGCCGTCGACGGTGCTGATCGACCGCGACGGCCGCGTGCGCTTCCTGCACCGCGGCTACCAGGACGGCTACGAGGTCACCTACGACAAGCAGATCCGCGACCTGCTGAAGGAATGAGCATGCGTGCACTCGTGATCGCGCTCGGCGTCGCTGCCCTGGCTGCCCTGGAAAGTGGCTGCGCCGCGCCCGAACCCTGGGTCAAGCCGTACGAGCGCGAGCGACTGGCCGACCCGATCATGCGGCTGTCGCGCGACGCGCTGGCCGACAAGCACCGCGAGCACGTCTACGACGTGCGCGAGAGCAGCCGCGGCGCCACCGGCGTGCAAGGGGGCGGCTGTGGTTGCAACTAGCCCCTGGGTACGCCTGCTGCGCCGGGTGCTGGCCCGCCGGCCGCACCATGCGGTGCGCGCCAGCCGGCTGCTCGGCCGCACGGTGGTGGTGGGCGGCGCGCTGGTGGCCGGCGCGGGCGTGGTGCACGCGGTCGACCTGCCGGAAGACCGGGCCGAGATGATGTACCACCGGTATGACGGCGGCGGCACGCGCGCCGACGGTCCGGCGCTGCTGATCCGCAAGAAGGTCGCCGACCGGCTGTCGCTGACCGGCTCGTACTTCATCGACTCGGTCAGCAACGCGTCGATCGACGTCGTGACGACCGCCAGCCCCTACAAGGAAAAGCGCACCGAGTACAGCCTCGGCGCCGACTACGTCTACCGCGACGCGATGGTGTCGGTGTCCGGCACCACCAGCGACGAGCCCGACTACAAGGCCAACACCGTCAGCCTGGACGTCTCGCAGGAGGTGTTCGGCGGCATGACCACGGTGGCGCTCGGCTTCTCGCGCGGCGCCGACAAGGTCGGCTCGCGCTACCAGGGCTTCTTCGACACCGCCCAGCACTGGCGCTACCGCTTCGGCGTCACGCAGATCCTGACGCCGCGCTGGCTGATGAGCGTCAACCTGGAGGCCGTGTCCGACAACGGCTACCTCGGCAACCCGTACCGCGTGGCCCAGGTGTTCGGCACCACGGTGCTCGAACGCTACCCGCGCACCCGTTCGAGCCGCGCCGTCAAGCTGCGCGCGGTCGGCGACATCGGCCAGGGCGAGCAGCGCGCCGCGATCCGCGGCGAGTACCGCTACTTCTGGGACAACTGGGACATCAAGGCGCACACCGTCGAGCTCGGCTACACCCGCTATTTCGGCGCGCAGTGGCTGGGCGAGGCCTTCGTGCGCTACAACACGCAGAAGCAGGCGCTGTTCTACAGCGACAACGCGCTGAGCGAGACGCTGTACGTGTCGCGCAACAAGCAGCTGAGCGACTTCAACGACGTGAGCATCGGCGCCAAGGGCACCTATTCGGTGGGCCGGTACGCCGACCGCTTCGACGTCAAGCTGAATGCGCAGTACCAGTTCATGCGCTTTCGCTACAAGAATTTCACCGACATCCGCAATGGCAGCCTGTATTCGTTCGATGCGAACGTGCTGGAGCTGTTCGTCTCGGCCACCTTTTGAGAAAGACCGCGCTCATGTTCAAACGTAGTCGCCGCCTGCTGGCTGCAGGGTGCCTGATGGGCTTGCTGGGTGGGCAGGTGTTTGCGGCGGATCCGGTGCCGGCTGCCGCGGCAGCGAGTGCGCCGGAAGCGGCCCCCGCGCCGGCCACGGCCGCGTCGGCCGCGAGCCTGGACGGCCGCATCCAGGACCTGAAGGGCGACGTGATCCGCCTGAACCGCGACCTGCTGGTGCTGGAGGAGGAACTGCTGTT